>Ga0209581_1000043_pt1 | contig 495853 bp, 565 predicted proteins | sample Coa_R2_FD_187160 | JGI IMG/M metagenome (GOLD analysis project Ga0209581, IMG submission 187160) | Surface soil microbial communities from Centralia Pennsylvania, which are recovering from an underground coalmine fire - Coalmine... | ecosystem: Environmental > Terrestrial > Soil > Unclassified... | reverse complement strand
CAACCCAGCCCAGTCATGGACTCCGTCAGCTGCCGGCACATACACTGCTCAAATCTTTGTATGGCAGTCAATTGACAATCCAAACGCACTGAGCCCACCGTTGAGCACAACAATCAACGTACAGTAAATACAATACCATATCTAGACTAGATTTCATACATCGAACAAATTCTAATCTGGTAAACAGATCAGAACCCTCAAAGTAATTCGACCTTTAGCAATTACAAAAAACAAGCGAGATACCTTTAGATCGGACTTGTAAGACAAAAAACTAGATTGAACAAAAACAGAATATGGGATCCTAAAAGATCCTAATTCAATAGAATTCTGAACAGCCAGAACTACAAGAGAAGGGTAGAATAACGAACCATGTTACTAAAATTTAGATCATCTGATACATACTTTATTTGATGACATCCAATTTGGTTGCCTGCATCAATTCGTAATAGAATTGATATATTTTTTCTGTGATAAAAAATGATCAAAAAGTAGTTTTATGATGGTAAAAGTTATTGAAAACCTTGGAAAAAAAGTATCCAAATGAACCAAATACAAGTTTGTTGTATTCCGAAAACATGACTCAGAAAAAATTGTCTGGGTCCAAAATATGGTTCAAAAAAGGACCGGGCCCGAAGGGCTTCGATCCCTTGACCACTGGATTAGAAGTCCAGCACTCTATCCATGCTGAGCTACAGGCCCAATTATCGGGCAATTGGTATCCGTATTAAGGGTTTACAACCAATTTTTTTTATTGAGATCTCTTTCTAATTTAAAAAGAAATTGTTGTGAATAACCTGCATAGGAACCAAAATATTCTACAATTTTTTCATGTAGGTAAGTATATTTTTTTTCAGTCAACGACTTGGTTCCATTGCTGTCAAATATTTTTGGATAATATTTTTGTAAAATTCTCTGCGTCCATCTGTCTATGGGAAAAGATTCTAGCTTGTCAAGCGAAAACAAAAGTATACAATCAGCTATCTTGTTTCCAATACCTCGCACTGTCTTTAGGTTTTCAAGAGCAGATTCATAACTTGTCCCTTTCAAATATTCAAAATCAATTTTTCCAGAACTTACAGACTTTGCAGCATCTTTAACATATTTGGCTCTAAAACCAAGTCCACATGAGAGCAGTTCCTTGCCTGTTGCATCTGCCAGTCTGTCTGCTCTAGGAAAGGTGAAAAATTGCCGATCTTCATACTCTATCTTATTTCCAAATCTGGCACAAAGTCTTTTGAGCATGTTTCGGATATTTTGTATCGACGAATTAGACGAGCATATAAACGAGATATAACACTGGAAGGGGTCCTGCCTCATCAATCTCAAGCCAGGAAATTGTTTTACAGCCTTACCTACGAGATTATCTTTACTAATGTCAGATAATATCATTGTGAGATTGTCATCCGACCTGAAAAAATGATGAGCTTGTCTTTTGGATGAAATTATTTGAAAGGGCTCCCTTACAACCAAAAGATCATCCCCGTTAATGCCATACCACGTATCTCCTGCCTTGTCCCACAGAAACACTTGACCGCTATTGATTGTAAAGTTCAGATTGGTTGTTTCTACGCTCTGCATATCATACAGTTACTACTTCGCCAGCAATAGGTGCATGTGCGTCAAACCCAAATCTTTCATGTATCTCCTCTGCAAATTTGGTGCACGATTCATTATCTCCATGTATTGTTAAGACCTTGGGGTTTCCTTTGATCTTGTTCATCATGTCAAACAATGACGTTCTGTCAGCGTGACCTGAAAACTCGAATTGTCTTACCTCAGACTCTGCCCTGAATTCTTTGCCACGGATGTTTACCTTGCCTGTTTCCAAAAGTTTTCTTCCGGGGGTTCCCTCTCCTTGGTACGAAACCAACGCTATGCCATTTTTTTTATCCAGTGCAAGATTTTGCAAGTAAAACACGGCAGAACCACCGACGAGCATCCCTGCGGGAGAAATTATCACCGCAGGCTCGCTTAGCATTTTTTTTCTCTCGCTTTCTCCTCTTACCCAAACTGCATGATTGACAGAATCAGCAAAAACCTTTGCATCGCGTAGATACTCTGGATATCTGAGCATGATCTCGTTTACCTTGATGGCCATTCCATCCATGACTACTTTGTGTTTAAACTTGGCATTTTTTAGCACCACTGCTATCTCTTGTGATCTTTCAACAGAAAAAGCAGGTACAAAAAGTGAACCCTTCCTGTCCAACACTTCATATGCAAACTCGATGAACTTTTCTTCTGACTCGTTACGTGGCATCTGGTCCGTTTGTGAGTAGGTACTTTCTGTAATAAGCAAGTCAATCTCACCAAAGTCAAGATCTGCCTCTCTTAACATGCGCGAGCCCCTAGGATTGATGTCTCCTGTGTAGAATAATTTTTTATTTTGTGATTCGACAAGAACAGAGGCACCTCCAAGTACATGGCCAGATTCGCGGAGCTCAAAGGAGGCGTTCCCGCGAGTTACCTTCTCCCTGTACCCCAATTCTTTTGAATGCAACATCATCTTGCTGACCTCAGACAAGTCATAAGGAAGGCTACTTTTTTCAAGCCTCACCATGTCTTCTATCAATAATCTTGAAAGATCAAAAGTTGGCGGAGTAGCATAGACATCTGCACTTCCATGAACAAAAAGTGATGGCATGTAACCTGAATGGTCCAAGTGGGCGTGGGTTATGATGGCAGCATTGATCTCTTGGGGATCTACCTGTAGGGGGTAGGCAGGCTCCTTTCCCAACTCGACGCCATAGTCTAACAGAAAACTCACGCCGTCACAATTTACCTGAAAGGCAGATCGGCCCACTTCCTTTGCCGCACCTAGAACTTTAACCTGCAAGAATTGAAAATCTTTTCAGAGTACCTTTAAACGTTTAGCGTTTGGGAAATCAACTTGTTATATTATCCGTATAATTTACAAAAGACTTAATTACACGGACCAAAATTGATCAGAGCATGGGTAGAACCTTTGAACAATGGTGGAGTACTATCCCAAAAGATCTTCGAGACAAAGTCCGAAGAGGCGATGAGGGAAACAAACCATTATTGAATCAGATAAACTGGATTTGGGTTCATAATATGATGAATCAAAAAGGAGATCTAAATCCTACATCGGCAGAATTGCTCGACTGGGTAACTTCAGGCCAGATTGAGGCAATGCGCCAAACAAAGAAGTAAAAATTTCAACTTATACTTTCTTTTTGTTTTTCTTTTATTCTATTTTCTCGAAATAATTCTATAACTCTGTTATGAATTTTGCAGATGGTTTAAATAGCAAACGGTGAATGATCAAAATCAGAAATGCCAATAGCAATACTTCCGGACGTCGATGAACAAAGATGTATAGGCTGTGCGCTATGCGTAGAGATCTGTACTTCTCTTGGCCCAGACGTTCTTCGTGTAAAGCCTGTTGAAGGCTGGAAGAGAGGTAAAGCATTTGTTTTCTACCCAGAAAGATGCATCTCAGACGGTGCATGCATCGGTGTTTGCCCAACAAAGGCAATCTTCTGGATGAGACCAATGACTTACACACCTGGTCAACCAGTTCCTCTCCACAAGAATGGTATCTTCGTAAAAGGCTGGGCTGAGGACGCCGCACTTTAAGCGAAGAACGTTCTTCCATTTTTTATTATTTTTTAAATCGTCTATTAATGCAAATTAAATTTCAAAACTCGAGCTTTAATCTTAGGATTTTGTGGATTTTTTAGATTTCAAATTATCTTTGCCTCTAAAATTAAAGAATTTGATTTTCTTTTTGGCCGCTTTGGTGTAGTGCTTTAAAAAATCGTCATCTGCTGCATGAATTGTTTTAAACCTGTTCTGCTTGAGAAATGTATTGAATGTAGTTAAAAATTCGGTAAATTCCTCTTTGTTGTGTTGGTAGCCTGACATTACATAATGTGCCGCTGGATAAACATCTGAAAGTTCAAGAGGTATTATGCCAAGATAGGGATTGTATTGGCAGAACTGAGTATCATCTAAAATTCTTGCAAATCTCTTTTTTAATCTGTTATACTCAGGTGATAGGTAAAACGGCCGCATCCCGCCATCTGGAATGATTACTAGATTTTTCTTATTTGTCTTGAATTTACGTACAGTGTCATGAAATCTTGCCACTTCAGGCCTGAACTGATCTTCTTTTGAAAACAAAAAGATTGCATTTTCCTTGAACCTAGGCGTACCTTTTGCAAGAAACTGTGTATTTGAGATGAAAAGTGGCATAGTTTCAAAGAGTTTTGGATGTGCTCGCACTTTTCTTAGCACGTATTCCCATAACCGTCCTTCGTGAATGGCTTCCTTTACTCTATCTACTTCTGATTTTATAGAGTAAAGATTGTGTAGCGCAAGTTTGTCTATCTTCTCTTCTTTTGGAAGCGCCAGAATCTCTCTTGGCTTGAGCCTGCTACAAACCTCACATGTGCAAGAAAAGTATGATATCTCATCAAGATGCGCAGTGCCGTCTTCTGTAATGTACCTGTCGTGTTTTGCGTACAGCATGTATGATGCAGAGTCAAAGGTGTCACACCCAAGTGCTACCGCTAAGGGAATCGTGAGAGGATGGCCTGCTCCAAAGAGATGAAGGGGGATGGAATCTGGCATCTCTTTTTTTGCAGTAATTATCATCTTTGCCAGAAGCTCATACTCATATGATTCCATAAACTCGACTGGGCTTCCTAATGCCAACATCTGAAAACCATACTTTACTAGATTTCTTGTAGAATCTTTGACCAGATCAGAATATTCGCTTCCTTGGATTGGCCCAATCCAGATCTGGACGTTGTTGTCTCTTGCCTCCAAAGTTTCCTTTGAGATTCTTAACGTATGGTTAACGTAATCTATTGCTTTTTTCTTTGCAAGACCAAATCCTGTAGGTCTGTCAAGTGGAATGGCAATGTCTGTCGCAATTCCCTTTTCAAACTCTGCCATTTTCTTATAGTCTGTGTCAATGTCTCCATATTCTAAGACCTGATATCCACCCGAGTCTGTCATGATTGTTCCATCGTAATCGATTATATCGTGAATTCCTCTTTTTATGGCGTCATCGCCATATTGCTTTAGTGTAATGTAGGCATTTGTAATGACAAGATCAAATCCCATTTCTTTTATCTTCTTGGCAGGAATTGACTGCCTGACAGGATGAATGACTGGAACATATGCAGGAGTCTCGACCTTGCCGTGGTTTGTATGCAGTATTCCTATTCTCCCTGCAAGGTCAGATCTTTTTATCTCAAACATTTCATACTTTGATTTCATGCAAGGTAATTTGAACCTAGTATGGGAAAAATCGCTTTAGGTCTCTTTTCTTTGAAACTATCTTTAGCCAATCTACATTATCCTCTCTTGTCTTGCCTTTGACAAAAAGGGACTCAATTCTCTTGACCGTATCGGCTATGGATTTGTTGGTGGTGTCAAACTGAAAAGTCTTTTTTCGTCCAATGTTTTTTATGGTGTCATAGTAGGTTATTCCAAGAATCTCAGAGCCCAAATTCTCAATAGATTTTTGTTTGGAGTATTCTCTCTTCTTGTATATCCGTTCTAAACTATAGGGACTTCGTCTCAATACCACTACAACATCGACCTTGTTCTTTGATACAACGTAAGGAGCTAGATGCCCAACAAGCAATGTATTTTTTGATGTCTTTTTGTCCAGAATCTTCTTTAGCTTCTTGACATCTACATCTAGTGCCTGTTTGCCTTTCTTGGCTATTCCTTTGGATATAGCAACTTGGTTTATGTCTACCAGTTCAAGGCCTAGTTTTTTGGCAAGTATTCCTGCAACTGTATGCTTGCCTGTTCCTGGATTCCCAGTTATTATCTTCAATGAATGGGATGAAATTAGAATTTAATTAAACACTTCTAACAATGAAATCCTCAATACTAATAAGAGCAAACTTTCAGACTGAAACTGCATGCAGATTGGGTTATTGGGTAAGACAAATGTTGGCAAATCAACATTCTTTTCTGCAGCAACCCAAACAACCGCTCAGATTGGAAATTACCCATTTACTACTATTGAGCCAAATGTTGGCATAGCATATGTCAAGGCAGATTGTGCATGCAAACATTTTGGCATAAACCACGTCCATCAGTTTTGTGTAAAGGGAACCAGATACATCCCAATCAAGTTAATAGACGTGGCAGGCCTTGTACCGGGAGCCCATGAGGGAAAGGGACTTGGAAACAAATTCCTTGATGATGCAAGGCAGGCTGAGGTATTGATTCATGTTGTGGATGCTTCAGGTTCAACTGATATACAAGGACAACCAGTTCCTGCAGGAACCCATAATCCACTTGAAGATGTAAAGTTTGTAGAAGAAGAGTTTGATCAATGGATGAAACAGATACTTCATAGGGAATGGCCAAAACTAACACGAGAACTGGAAAGTAAGAGTGGCAAAATTATTCAGGCAATTACTCAAAGATTTAGCGGACTTGGAATAATCGAATATGATGTTGAAACAGTCTTGCATCGCTTGAATCTACAGACAAAAAAACCGCTGGAGTGGAACGAAAATGACATACTCTCGTTTGTAAAGGAATTGAGAAAGAGAACTAGGCCGCTCATAATTGCTGCAAATAAAGCTGATCTGTGCCATGACCTTGGTATCTTAGACGAACTAAAAAAAATACATGATACAATTGCTTGCAGTGCAGAAACCGAATTATTACTAAGGAAGGCTGCAAAAGCAGGTCTTATTGACTATTTCCCAGGTGACAAAGATTTCAAGATTAAAGATGGAGTAAATCTTAACGCCCAGCAGCAAAGAGCGCTAGACCTTGCTCACAAGATAATGGAAAAGATTGGTGGTACCGGCATTCAGGATATTTTAGATTCTGCATGTTTCAATCTGTTAAAGTTAATTGTGGTCTTTCCGGTAGAGGACGAATCTAAACTATCAAACAAAAATGGCGAGGTATTGCCAGACGCAAGATTGCTTCCCTCAGGTTCTACTGCAAAAGACCTGGCAAGAACAGTTCACGAGGATCTAGCAAAAGGGTTCCTATACGCAGTTGATGCAAAGACAAAACAGCGAGTAGGTGCAGAGCATCAATTAAAAAACGGTGACGTACTAAAGATAGTGTCAACTTTAAGCAGGGGATAGAGAATGCTTTGTCTTGGAATTGAAAGTACTGCCCACACATTTTCGTGTGCCGTTATTGAAAAAAAAGGAACAAATGGCAAGATTCTTTCAGATGTTAGAAAAATCTACAAGCCGTCTGAAGGAGAAGGAATACATCCAAGGGAAGCATCAAGACATCATGCTGAAAACTCTCCTCAGGTGCTTTCAGAATGTCTAGAAAAAGCATGCGTAAAAATTTCTGATCTTGACATGGTCTCATATGCAGCAGGTCCAGGTCTTGGACCATGCCTTAGAATCGGCGCTGTTGTGGCAAGATCTCTTGCCTCGTATTATAACATCCCCATATATCCAGTAAACCACGCACTTGGCCATATTGAATTAGGCAAGATGCTTACAGGAGCAAGAGACCCACTAGTACTGCTTGTATCAGGTGGCCACACCATGATTCTGGCATTTCTGGGAAAAAAGTGGCGAGTGTTTGGTGAGACGCTTGACATTACACTTGGGCAACTATTGGACCAGATTGGAAGGCATGCAGGCTTTGCATCACCGTGTGGATCAAAGATAGAAGAGCTTGCATCAAGGTCATCAAAATATGAGCCTCTACCATATGTGGTGAAAGGAAACGACGTCTCTTTTTCTGGTCTTTTTTCTGCTACAAAAAGAATAATGCCAAAAGGGTTAGAGTCTGCTTGTTTTTCACTGCAAGAAACTGCCTTTTCTATGATGGGCGAAGCTGTGGAACGAGCTCTGTCTTTCACAGGCAAGAAAGAATTTCTGATTGTTGGAGGAGTGGCTGCTAATAAAAGACTTTCAGAAATACTTCAAAGCATATGCAAAAGACACAACTGCAAATTTTTTGTCTCTCCAAAAGAATATGCTGGAGACTGTGGTTCACAGATTTCGTGGGTGGGACTACTTGAGTCCTCAAAAAAAGCTGGCGCCAAGCTGGAAAATACGTTTGTAAGACAATCCTGGAGAATAGATTCTGTAGAAATTCTTTATTGATCCTTGTAGTTTGAAATTGCTTCGCGTATTGTTTTTTCCCATTTGCTGTTACTAAATACGCCAAACTTGAAAGTTTTTTCACCCTCGTCTGTCTTTATAATAACTCGAAGTTTTTTGATAAATCTGCCCTCTTTGGACGCTTCAACAATCTGATTGAGTTTTGCTTCCATAACAGTATCGCCAAACTTTTTTGTAAAATCAACTATTCTTCCTTCCGTCTTATCAAAGGCAATTCTCATGTTTGTCAGAGTGAGAATTCCGGGTCCAAGCTTGTCCTCAGAGCAGTCCTCCTGCATGATCTTTTTTTCGTTTGGCAGCATCACGCTTTCTCTTCAATCCTACATTATAATTGTAACTTAAATTGAGTGGAAATATTTGCAATACTGTTGAAACTGGTAAAGAAAGGAGCAGAAGCTGACATCTATCTAACAACATGGAATGGTAAAAAATCTATTTTAAAAATTAGAAAGAGAAAGGAATACCGCAATGAGATTCTAGACAACAGAATTCGTACACTGAGAACTGTTCGAGAGGCAACAATGATATCCGAAGTAAAGCAGTTTGGTATCAGTACGCCACTAGTCTATTTTGTAGACTCGAAGAAATTTGAGATATACATGCAGTTTGTGGAGGGTAGATTGGTTCGAGACTTGCCAAGTAATATGATAATAAAGACTTGTGAAAAAATTGGAAAGATGGTGGGTACTCTACACAACAATAGCATAATGCATGGGGATCTTACAACGTCAAACTTTATACTTTTACGCAACAAACTAGTCATTTTGGACTTTGGATTATCCCAAAAAACTGAAAGAATAGAAGATCATGCCATAGACCTTAGGTTGTTCAAAGAGGTGCTAAACAGTGCCCATGTCGAGATAGTGAACAAAGCGTGGTTATCATTTTTGAGGGGTTATGGAAAAATTGTAGGAAGCCAAAGAAGGGAACGTGTTATCTCGCAGGTATCAGTAATAGAAAAGAGGGGAAGGTATGCAAACGTTGTCTAGTCTTTATTTTGCGTCATCAAACAAAAACAAGTTTGAGGAAGCACGGTCTATCTTGTCAGAATTTGGAATATCGCTCAAGTTTTTTAAATGCGGCCTTGAGGAGATACAAGCAAAAAGTTTGGAGGAAATAGCTGTCCACAAAGCAAGTCAGGCCTATCTCCTCTGCTCAAAGGCTGTTATAGTGGAAGATGATGGGTTGTTTATCAAAGCCCTAATGGGGTTCCCAGGGCCATATTCATCATTTGTATTTGATACCATTGGAAACAAAGGAATTCTAAAGCTATTGTCCAAACAGCGAAGTGCTATATTCAGATCAATTATTGCATATTGTGAAAAAAAGCAAGATGTCATGATGTTTGATGGTGACGTGCAAGGAAAAATATCCACAAAATTGCAGGGCAAAAGATGGGGATTTGATCCAATATTTATTCCACAGGGAGAAACTTTGACATATTCACAACTAAAAAACAAGAATCTCATCTCACACAGATACCTTGCGCTAAAAAAATTCGCTAATTGGTATCTGCATAAGCAGATATCCATCGATCGATGAGTCTTTTTTTGCTCTGCAAGACAACAATTCTTGAAACTTCGCTCTCATCCATCATTGAGTAGGCGTCGCTTTGTTTTGCCAGCTCACTTGAAAAATGTCTTACCTCTGACATGTCAAGCATGTCTCCGTATTCTAGTCTGTTGATCGAGCGGCCTACATGCATGTAAGATTTTATCTCAATAAAGTGAATGTTTGCTCGATTTATCATCTCGGAATATTGCGGAATTAATTTTTCATTTTCATTATATCCTCTAATCAGAGTAACACGAAGGACAGACCTTGTATTGTCAAGTTTTGATAGTATGTCAAGACTGGCATTCCATCTTTGCCAGGCATCCTTGTACTTTGGCCTGTTGACAAGCTGAAACACCTCTTCATTTGGTGCATTTGTTGATAGATATAGTTGAGTTGGCAGTGCATCTTCGTCACGCAGTCTTTCAAGCATTTCAGGTTCCTGTCCGTTTGTAACCAAGAACACAGATTTTGTAGTTGGCAGTTGTTTGAGGTACTTTATCAATTCTGGCAGTTGTGGGTACATGGTGGGTTCACCAGAAAGCGATATTGCGTAATGACTTGGAAGGAGCGACTCATCAATCTTCTTCCGGTCGCTTTTGACATCTCCATAATGTCCCATTATGAGCCTTTCACGCTCTTCCATTAATTTCGAAAGAATAACCTCAGGCGGAGCAACCTTTTCGGTAGGCATCTTCATAGCACTGTAAAATTCCATCGGCCGCCAACAGTAGACGCATCTATTTTCACAAAACATGCCTGCAGGTGAGAATTCCATGCACCTGTGAGTTGATATTCCGTAAAACTTGTGCTTGTAACAGTCCCCCTCGTTTCTAAAAGATTTCTTTGTCCAATGGCATAGTTCCACCGTACCATGATCGGCTATGCCATACTTTGCCTTTTTGAGTTGGCTTGAAATTGTTGGCCTTATCTGGATAAACTCATTTTCTGTTTCTATAGTCTCTCCAGAGCAGCTCATGCAAAATCTTCTACTACTTGGTTTTAATTAAATCTACGTAGAATTTAGCATTGAGACGCACGGAGCATTTTCCATTGGAACACAGAGTATGTGCCCTAGGTAGAGCATGCTGTAGAAGATCACTGCTGCCGTGACTCCCATCGAAACATACCACATTCTAAATTTCATATCTGCGAATATTTTTTCTGGTAGTAATAAACTTAAGGGTAATTATCAATTATAATGTATTTAGAGTCTTAGGGACCGGCGCATTTTTAATTTTTTAATTCCAAAGCAACATGTCATACAATTTTTGGATTTGGGGATAAAATATAGGCACAAGAATCACAAAAACTATCTTATATGACATCTTGATAGGCTGAACTATGCAGGCTGCAAGAATAGTCAAAATAAAAGAACCGCTTGAAATCCAAAATCTTGAAACTCCAAAACCGCGTGGCTCTCAAGTACTAATCAAAGTAGAATCAGCCGGAGTGTGTCATAGTGACATCCATCTGTGGGATGGAGGTTATGAAGGTCCAGGTGGGCAGATAATGAAGACTACCGATAGAGGTGTGAAATATCCTTTAACTCCTGGCCATGAAGTTGCAGGTGTGATTGAAAGCATGGGGGAAGAAGTAGAGGGATTTACAAAAAATGAAAAAGTGCTGGTATTTCCATGGATTGGTGAAGGGCTGTGTCCTGCATGCAGGGTAGGCGAAGAAAATCTATGCGACAAGCCAAGATCACTTGGAGTTTACACTGATGGAGGATATGCAGAATACGTCTTGGTTCCAAGTTACAGATATCTTGCCAAATTACAAAATTTGAGTACTGATGTCAGTGCTCCACTGTCGTGCTCTGCTCTAACTGCATTTGGTGCAGTCAAGAATGCGCAGCTAAAACCTAACGATACTGTTGTGATAGTAGGAGCAGGAGGACTGGGTCTTATGGGAATGCAGTTAGCAAAAGCAATTACCGGAGCTAGGATAATCGCGATGGACGTTGATGATAACAAGTTAAAGATTGCAAAGGAAAACGGCGCAGATCATACTGTCAATTCAAAAAGTGAGGATCCTGTAAAAGCTGTAATGGAATTAACGGGAAATCTCGGGACTGAGGCAGTGATAGATTTTGTTAATGCCAGCAAGACCGTTGAAACAGACATGCAGATGCTTAGACGAAGGGCACGCGTAGTACTTGTGGGGTTGTTTGGAGGCGCATTACAGCTAAACCTAGTTTCCATGCCTACAAGAGCATACAAGCTAATTGGTTCCTATACCGGTTCAATGACAGACATGATAGAATTGGTATCTCTTGCAGAACGTGGAGTCATAAAGCCAGTAATTTCAAATAAATTCAAGCTAAATCAGGCAACAGAAGCACTAACAATGCTAAAACAAGGAAAGATAATTGGAAGAGGAATCATAAACCCGTAACACTGCGTTATTGTAAATTTATTCCAATTATTCAAAATTAGGTCAAATTGGCAATAAAATTCAGTTAAGATTAATACTGGATTGAAAAGGACTTGTTTTCATGTGGCCCTTGTAGTACAGTGGCGAGTATAGGGGACTGTGGATCCCCGGACAGGGGTTCGATTCCCCTCAAGGGCCTTTAACCTTAATCTCTGCTATTCTATTGTTGCAAATTTATGTGCAGAAAAACGCAGGACCGGTTGTCAGAATATGCCGTATTTGGTAGATTCCATCTCTTCCTTGATTGCAAATTTCAACCTAAAGTTATCTCGAGGAATCTTTTGATCAAGCCAATTCAAAAATTTGTGCTCCAAGGTCTTGCCTTTTATTCTCTCAAAGTCAGGTCCTAGCTGTTCAGACAGCTTTCTGACAAGAACCATGTTGACACATACAACGTAAAAATGCCACCCAAATGCAAATTCTGAATCAGTCACTATAAAGTCATTTTCTCCATGTACCATCTGTTCTACCTTGCTCAACGTGGATATGATTGCCTTGCTTGTTATTTCATAGTCTGTTGCAGAAACATTGATGTTGATTCTTTCTTCCATCCCATTCATACTCCATTTACAAATAAAAACATGACTCTACAATGCATCCTGATTTAGCAAATGTTCCATTTCTATATTAAAATAGGTCTTGAGTATTCCAAAATAGTTCTTTATTGGTAGTGGAATCTCATCCCCGCAAGCTATTCCAAGGTTCTTTGCGTTTATCCAGATGATTAGAGTCTGCAGTATTGTCAAGAACCTGTCATTGTATGCATCCTTGGACGCTATTGCTTTTGAGTATCTCTCCGCAAACTCCCATGCAGTAACAAAATCTATACAATCGGTACCAAATACTGCCACAGTTTGTTCTTTCAAACTACCTGCTCTCTTAAATGGAACTGTATTCATGATATATGGAAATTCCACCTTGTCAGGAAGGCTGCCTGGCAGTGGGCCCCATATAGTGATAATTTTGCAACCATTCTTTAGCTTAGAAAATTTACTTGTCATTTTTTCTATTATGTCGTAATCTGAAAACCAAAAGAAAACGACTGTTGCATCGTCCATGTCTGCATCCAAAACATTTTCACATCTTAAGATCCAATTTGAAATATTCTTGTCTTCTAGCATCTTAGTTGCAAGTGAGATCTTTTTGTTATTGTTGTCCACTCCAACGGCCTTTTTTACGCCAAATTCTTTCAATGCAATAACAAGACTATGACCATTACCGCATCCAAGATGATAAAAAACATCATCTTTACTTAACGATGCAAACTCGAAAATCTCTCTGAGCGTACCATCTTGCAATTCGACGTCCTCGCCTGTTATGATTGATTTGGGCAGGGTGTTTAGGTACTCTTCTATTTTCACGAATAAATGAGGCTCTATGCTAAATTTATTCCCTTATTCGCTCAAGGGTGGATACGGCTTGCCATAATGTCACCCTCACATATGACGGCATGTTTGGGTCTTGCGTTATTTCATCTAGAGCACTTATGGCATTGGCTGCTCTCACAGAGACAGAGTATTCAGGTTTTTTGAGCTCAACTACAAGATCTGTAAGACTTTTTTTGATATTTTTTGGGGTCGAAGGATTTGCAGCTACTTCTTCAAGTGTTGTAATTGCCGCGTTAAAAGTTTCAGTGTTTTGATTTTTCTTTTCTACCATCATGGATCACGCTAACTAATTGTACTTATTTTATAAAGTTTGCATCACACTTCTAAAAAGACGTTGTCTGATTCTACTACTACTTTGTATGAACGTAAATCCTTTATTTTGGCAGGAAAGGCTGAGAGTTTTCCTGTAGCGCAATCAAATTTTGCTCCATGCCATCCACATGTCACAACATTCCCATCCAAACTTCCCTCCGAAAGACTGGCTCCTGCATGGGTACAAGTATCATCCGTCGCATAATAGTTGCCATTTATGTTGGCTACTAGAATTTCTTTTCCATCCGCGGTCACTTTTTGCATTTTGCCAGGAAGTATGTCCGAAGTTTTACCGACAATTATTTTACCCATAAAGTGGATGATTTTGAAACTCTTAATAATTTTAGTGATCAATATGCATCTGACTTGGTTTTTTAGACAAACTTGACCGTGTTTTCTAATCTTCCAAGTTGTTCAATTTCCATTTCTATCTTATCTCCGTCTTTCAAAAATACTGCATCGGGTTTGTTGAGCATAACTCCTGCAGGAGTGCCAGTTGATATTATATCTCCTTTTTCTAAAGTCATGACCTTGCTTAAAATGGAAACTATTGAATTTACCTTGAGGTGCATGTTTGAAGTAGATGAATTCTGTCGAACTACGCCATTAACCTTGGTCATCATCTTGAGATTCTGCGGATCTGCTATTTCGTCAGAACTAGTTATCCAAGGTCCGCATGGGGCAAATGTATCAAATCCTTTTGCACGAGTAAATTGTTTATCCTTTGCTTGAATATCACGTGCGGAGGCATCATTTAATATCATGTATCCAAATATTGCTTTTTTTGCATCCTCTTCAGAAATGTTTTTACAATCCTTTCCAATTATCAAGGCCAACTCTATTTCATAATCAAGTTTTGAAACAAACGACGGACAAATTATGTCTGATTTTGCTCCATTTAGAGTTGATCTTGGTTTTATTATTATGGCAGGTTCATCTGGTGGAATCAAATTTTGTTCCTTTGCGTGGTCTTTGTAATTAAATGCAAGGCAAATTATTTTTGATGGGTTTGGAATGGGAGGAAGAATTTTGAAATTAGATAATTTACTGTCATAATTCATCTGTGAAGCTTTTTGTTTTATTTCGTCATACCATCCATCAAACAAAAAGTCCTTAATGCTCTGAGGTATGGGAATTCCACTTTGTGCAGTCATGCTTTCTCTTGTAAGAACCTTGTCGCCGTCTACAAATCCATATGTTTCCATATTTTCTTTCATTAATCTGGCAATTCTCATTTTATTCACTTGTGCGTGTATATCACTTGATTTGCAGAATCCTTTCTGCAATATCCGTATCTTACGAACTGAATTTCCGTACCCACATTTAATTCTAAGTAGTAAGGCTCAGTCAAAGCCTGCTGAATCTCCAAGCTATTTTCGTTGAATTGGTCATTTACAAAAAGAATTTTTGGAATTAAGACCTCTATTTTTACAGCATTTTGTGCAGGAACCCATTGAATCTTTGGAATTTCAGGCTTGAAATTGGTGTCGGTAATCTCTGCCTCAATCTGTGGTCCAGATTTAGTGATCTTGACATTGTATAGCTCAAGCAATCTTACCTCGTCTCCTGCTTTGAGGGATTTGGCATCATCGCCTGATATGTAAAAAGTTCCATCAAGTTGAATTTTTCTCTTGCCCATATCCTTCTGGGGATGATTTGGAATCTCAATCTGTGTCATGTTATTGTTTTTTACTGTTAGCTTTACCGGATTGGTAGCTATGAACAATCGCATGCTGGTAGGGTCGATAATTTTTCTGTTAAAAGATTCGAGGGTTTCAAAAGGCGCCAAAGTGTCGGATTTTGTAAAACTCAAAGAAAGCACGAATTTCCTTATTGCTTCAGGAACTATTCCTCTTCTTCGCATTGCTTCAAGGGTAGGCAATCGAGGGTCATCATAGCCAGAAACTTTGCCATCCTGTACCAGCGGCTTTAATATTCTCTTAGATACTGGCATCCCATCAAACTCTAACCTAGAAAATTCGAGAACCTTTGGTTTCCTCATCTTAAGCTTATCGAGAATCGCATAATAAAGCTCATTTCTAAGCTCGTATTCTTTTGTTCTAAACGCATGAGTTACCCCATCTATACTATCTTCAATTGCTACAGCAAAATCGTAATTTGGCCATACGCGGTATTTGTTTTTGTGGATGGGATGGGGCTCATCTATTATTCTCAAAAGTGTGGGATCCCTCATAACCGTGTTCTCTGAACGCATGTCACCGCGAAACCTTACGATTGCTTCCCTTGGCTTGAACTTTTCAAACATGTTTTTCCAGCGCTTGATATTTTGCGCAGTGTCACCCATACTGCATTTGCAAGCAACCATTTCCCGTCTGTTTTTACTTATGGTTTCCTTATTGCAAGTGCAGACATAGGCATGTCCTGCTTGAATGAATTCCTCTGCCTTTTTGTAAATCATCTCGATATCGTCTGAAGTGTTTTTTATATGGTTGTATTTTACACCCAGCCAATCAAGACCAACTTTTATTGCAGCATAATATTCTAGTCGCTCATTTTCTGGGTTTGTATCATCAAATCTAAAGATGAGCTTTCCACCGTACATCTTTGCATATTCCTCATCAATTATTGCAGCTTTTGCATGACCAATGTGCGGATATCCGTTTGGCTCTGGAGGAAATCTAGTGACCACTTTTCCCTGTTCAGCTCCCTCAAGTGCAGGCAAACCACTTCTGTCTTGCTTTGGTTTTACCACTAGCAATTCAGGAAAATTGGATTCAAGTTCCGATTTTTGTGTTGGAAGCGGAATTGCGTTTACTTCATTTACAATCTCAGAAATTAAAGGTATGATTTCCTTGATTTTTTCTCGAAGTTCGGGTTTGGATCCTATTACCTTTGAGATTACAGCATCATTTCGTGTTTTTCCATTATGCTCAGAAGCATTTAACAGGGCAATTCCTCGTATAGTTCTCTTTACATCATTATCATTCAATTATAGACTCCTCTTTACTACGAAATCTAGCAAGGAGAGTAAATCCTCTCTTGCAGAATTATCATACTTGGAAATAGATTTTCTTGCAGTATCCAAGTGGTAAGATGCCTTTTTTCTAATTGTATGCTCGATACCAAGAGTCGATATGGTCTCTACTGCCTTTCCAAGTTCACTCTTTGATATTGCCAAATTGCCAAACGCCTTGAGAATTGCTGTTTTCTCCTTTCCTTTTGCCACCTTTATGGCTAAAAGGATTGGCAAGGATTTTTTTCCCTCACGGATGTCGTTTCCTACTGGCTTTTTTGTAATCCTGGGATCTCCAATTACACCAATCAGATCATCAACTATTTGAAAAGCAATGCCTAGGTTTTTGCCGTAAATAGAAAGTCTGTTTACATCTGACTGTGTGGTGTTTGCAGAAATGGCTCCCATTGCGCAAGATGCCACAAATAAAGAAGATGTCTTTTTTTCTACCATCTTTCTATATTGCGATTCGGTAGGAATGGTCTTTGACTGGGCCATGCTTATGTCTAATGCCTGACCCTCACACACGTCTCTGCATGACTTTGAAAGTGCAACTACAAGTGAAAGACTCACTACTTTTGGGATTTGAATCTTAGAATTTGAAATAACCTCAAAGGCTTTCGAAAAAAGGAGGTCTCCTGCCAAGATTCCGACTGGAATGCCAAATTTCGTGTGTACGGTGGGCACACCATGCCTTACCTCATCGTTATCCATTATGTCATCATGTACTAGTGTGAAATTATGCACCATCTCAATGGCTGCCGCTGCAGGAATTGCCTGATTTATTGAACCGCCTAAAAGCTCGCAACTTTTTATAACAAGATAAGGCCTGAGACGTTTTCCTCCGTGCTCTATTAGATAACTTGCAGCTTTGTAAAGATTGGAAGGCTCACCTTTGAGATTGGATAAAAGAAAAGAATCGATTCTCTTTGTGGTCTCTACAATTTTATCTAAATTCATTCCTTTTTCAACTCCCACTGATTGCTTGGAAAATGATATTTCAACGGAGATTCGAGACGATTTTTGATCCCATCCCGGTCCCACATTCTTAGAATTTTTTTATGAGATTCTGATATCTCATCCTTCGATTCGGAAAGAAAGTACAAAGCTACTAGCATCCAAGGGCAAAAAATTTGCGGTGATTTTTCAATTTCTGAGAATAACTCATCAAATGAAACCCATTTGATTGCAGAGATCTCATCTTCAACAAGTTTTATCTTGCTTGCATCATCTATTGTACCTATTAGGGTTCCACAGACTTCATTTTCGGAACCAACGTCTTTGTATGGAACATGGTATTCAAACTTGAACAAGTATTCAAGCTTGCATTTTATTCCAAGCTCTTCAGGCAGTCTTCTTTCCGCTGAAGAAACATATGTTTCAGACTGCCTAGGATGACTTGCAACAGTGCCATCCCAGTCTCCAGGCCATAGCATCTTACTCATGCTTCTCTGTGTTAGCAAGAGCTTTCCCTCCTTATTGAATAACAAAATCGTAAATGCCCTGTGCAATTTTCCATGGGGGAGATGGCACTTTACCTTTTCCTCAGTTCCAATGGGTTTATCGTTACTGTCTACCAGAATCAAATATTCCATGTTTGTTATCCTCTGAATAATGTCCCTTCAAACTCCTTGCCCTTTATTGCGCTTACTATTCTTTGGGGAATCTTTCCATTGACAAAAAAGACATCTGTTCCGCTCTTGGACATGGCCATGGCTTCTTTTATTTTACGGTTCATTCCTCCAGTCACGTCCATGTTTACATCTGTAATTGTAGGTTTTTCAGTAGTTATTTCTCGAATTAGTTTTCCGGTCTTGATGTCTGAGTATACTCCATCTACGTTTGTGACAAAAATTGCAAGACGCGGCTTGAGAATTTTAGTCAGCATTCCCATTATTTTGTCGCCAGAAAGTATGTAGAATTTGTTCTTGCCAAACCACATCACATCACCATATGAGACTGGAACCAATCCAGTTCTGGCAATCTTTGGAATCTCTCTAATTTTTTTAATCATCGGTTTGTCTCCAAAAATGAAATCTGTAGGAGGAAGACAGTATGGCCTAAGATCTGATTGAAGAAATGCCTCAAGGACTAGCTTGTTTAACTCCACCATGGAATTCTTGACCACTGAGACGCCTTTGATGCTGTATCTGTCTGGCTTTGTGTGCATGTCATACTTGACAGACCAATAATGGCCAAAAGAACCTCCACCATGAATTATCATGTATGGCTCCCTTACTCTTCTTAGATGTGTAGCAATTAGTCTAACTGCTGGCACATTTGCTGTCATGGGCCTCTGTTTGTTTGTAATTATTGATCCTCCCAGTTTGATAAGAATCATGATTTTTAACAGTGATATGGTCGGTTTTAAAAAGTCTCTCTCATACCTTTGCCTAATAGAAATGAGTTTCTACAAGTAACGCAGTCCTTCATAGTCAATTTTTGCAACAAAACAATCACTGACTTTTTCCAAATTTTCAAGTGTTCCTACTACATTGGATTGGTCCACCAACGAAATTATGCAACCACCTCCCCCAGCTCCAGTTATTTTAGCTCCGTATGACATCTTGGAAGCCATTTCTATTAGCCGATCAATCTTTTCTGTTGAGACACTTATTTTCTCTAACATTTCTTGATTCTTTGACATTAGCAAACCAAGGTTACGTAAATCATTTCTTTTCAATGACAAGAGCGCATTTTCAACCAACTTGCTTTCCTGCTCACACATTTCAGAAAACAGTTTTTCATTTTTGTTTTTGAATTCTCTTACTCTTGAAACAACTTCTCTTGTATTGTGGACCTGTTTTGAATTTGCTATTATCAAACTCAAATTGTTTTTAAAATCGATCTTCTCCACCCCATCTTTACTGTAGGCTATCAATCCACCAAATGCTGACACGGATGAATCTGCACCAGAGGCATCTTCAAATATTATCCGTTCTGATTCGATTGCTTTTTTTAGAATCTCTTCTTTTGATTTTTTTTCAAATAGGCCAGCAACAGATGCGGTTGCCGCAACGCATGCTGCAGACGACGAACCAAGTCCTATTCCGGCAGGGATTTCAGACTCTAGAACAATCTCCACTCCCTTTTCTTCGTTAAATTCCTTGAGTGTTTCTCTTGCTATGTATAAAAATAGTTTCATGAAACTAGTTATGGAACCAAGATTAGAAGAAGAATCTAGATCAAGTTCAACACTTCCTATCTCTGACCTTACGCGTATCTTTCTCTCATCTAATAGTTGGGATGTCGCAGTGATCCTCTTATCTATGGCACAAAGTATGGCCCGTACTCCATATACTACAAAATGCTCCCCAAAAAGAATGACCTTTCCTGGGGCTGATGCTACAGATTTCATGAAAAAACGATCGACGCATATCCTACCACTGAACTTTTCTCGCCTGTCACATCTCCACTAGTAGCATACTTTACCAACGTACCTTTTCTTGCACCCAGTTCTCTGCAGGCTATCATGGTGGAAGCTATCGCTCCATATCCGCAAGCACTTACCTGATTTTCTTGCAAAATTCTGTAAAACTTGTCAACATCCATCTGCAATATAGGTTCAATCAAGGACTTGTCTTGCCTGTGCGCAAATTCATTCTCTTCGTAATGCGTGAAATCAGACGAGCCTATTATTACAGTTTTTTTATTTTTTGATATACTTGCCATTGCCATACCTATCTTCCTTGCTGAATTGAGGCTCTGGTCCATCAAAATTACCGGAAGTATCTTGAATTTATGAGAATAGATCTCTTGTAGCATTGGCAACTGTACCTCCAAACTATGGTCTTTTGTATGTGAAAAAAAATCTAACTCAACCATCTTTGACACTTTGTGGATCTCAAGAGCAGCATCGGCATCAACTTCAATGTCCCCAAGCGGAGTTTGCCATATTCCTTCCTTCATTGTTGCCACATTGCAACCAATTCCCCAATGATTTGGTCCCACAATTATTACCAGATCTGGTTTGAGAGCCGATATTGCATAATAAGAATTTGCAGCAACTGGTCCTGAATACATGTATCCTGCATGAGGGCAAATAACCCCGAATATCTTCTCACTACTTGAAGTAGGATATAATTTTCCAGGGCCAAAATCGTGCAAGAAACAATTTTTGATAGTTGATTTTAGCTCTTGCTGAGTTTTTGGATAGAACATCCCAGCCACAGCTGGTGTTCTTATCTGCATTGTGTTATTGCCTCTGACTTCTCATTCTAAGGGGAGGCATTCTTTCGCTTTCTTCTTCCAGCTCTTCTTCGGTTATCTTTGTCTCAAAGTCATCGATTTCATATTTCATAGGCTCGTCAGTTTTGAGACTTTCTTTCTGCAGTAATATTTCTCTGGCAAGTAACCAATAGATTGCCGCAAGCGATTTTCTGCCCCTATTGTTTGCTGGTATTACTAAATCAACTTTAGATGTGACATTATCTGTATTGGAAATTGCAATGACTGGTATTCCTGCATTTGTAGCTTCCAAAATGGCTTGTTCATCTACTTGTGGATCTGATGCTACTACAAGCTCTGGTTCGATGTAATATGGCAAAAGCGGATTTGTAAGAGTGCCTGGCATGAATCTTCCAAGCATTGGAGTAGCACCTGTCAACTCGCAAAATTTCTCAATCGGAGTACTTGCATATTCCCTGCCTGAACAGATGAGCACTTTGGAGATCGTTGCTCTATTGATGAATTTAGCTGCAGTTTGAATGCGCGACAGAGTTTTTTTACTGTCTATGATATAGAGACCCTCGTTTGTGGCCTTTGTAATGAAAGGTATCATGAACTTTGTCTTTACTTGAGTCCCAACCCTAATTCCTGTAGACAGGACATATTTTTCCATATGCTCTACGTCTTCTTGCTTAGTCATGGTTTTCTTAAATCTCTGCCATTCCACGTATTAAATCATGCTCTGAGATGCGTATCAATTCATTTAGTTTAGCTACCCTTTCTCCTCCTACCACCCCTACCTTGAGCATCTTGGATTTGGTAGCTATTCCTATGTGTGATATGTGAGAATCCGAGGATTCGCCGGATCTGTGTGAAGTGATTAATCTTATGTTATTTTTGAAAGCCTCTTTTGCAAATTCAAGTGCGTCATAAAGGCTTCCTGCCTGATTTACTTTTAAAATCGCCGCATTACATGCATTTTTCTTTGCGGCCTTTTTTAAGATCTCAGTGTTGGTTACCAATAGATCATCCCCTGTTATGAGTACATTTGGAAATCTCCTAGTCAAGACAGCCATATCTTCAAAGGCTTCTTCATGAACTGCATCTTCTGCATATGCCAGTTTGAATTTTTTTATTATCTCTGAGGCAAACTCTATCTGTTTTTCCGGCGTATTCTCAAAGCCCGCCCGGTCATAGATGTATTTCTTTTTCTTCTCATCCCATTGTGTAGTTGAGGCAAAATCGACTCCTAATGAAACCTCCTTTCCCAATGTGAATCCTAACTGTTCGCAGGCTCTGGAGCAAATTTCCAATGCCTCGTCATTGTTCAGTTTCGGAGCCCATCCCCCCTCATCTCCTCTACCATTTGTAAAGGAGGGATCTTTTTTTGCAAGCATCTTCCCAAGTTCTTTATGTACTGCAAAATTGGTCTCAATGGCATCTCTTATGGTTTTTGCGCCAGTGGTACATATGAGAATCTCTTGGATGTCTGGAGTGCCTGGCCCTGCATGTGCTCCACCCCCTAAAATATTTCCCAGAGGGATGGGGAATTTCAGATTGGAATCATTATTTAATAATTTGAACACTGGGACTTTTTGCGATTTTGCCGCACAATCTACTGAAGCTATTGTGAGTGCAAATGCAACAGATCCGCCAATTTTTGAATAGTCAGAAGTTGCATCTATAGTCCTCAATGTTTCGTGTACGGATTTGAGATCAGAGGGATCTAAGTTGATAAATTTTTTCTCATTTGATTTTAAAATCTCAAGGCTTTTTTCAGGCTTATTGTCAGGAAAACTCACGGCCTCATGCTTTCCAACGCTTGCCCCAGACGGAGCGCAAACTCTTCCCATGTATTCATTATCGGCTATTACATCTACTTCGATTGTTTTACTTCCTCTACTATTGTACAGAAGTCTTCCCTTCACTGAGGTAATCCGTGCCATTCCCTATTCTAGCTCGGATTGAACCTCTTGCTCTCTTCTCCTGATTGCTTCGTAGAATGGAATAACTTGGTGTATTGTTTCAACCGATGTTAGCATCATGGTTCTGCAACAATATCTTTTCAATCCAAAGGAACTCAGAACCTTTGCTGGGTCCTCGCCACTTTTTACACGGGTTTGATATTCCTTGAATTTGTCCGCAATTAAATTTCCACAAGTAAAACATCTAACAGGGATTAACACGTTTCAAAAAGTAATCAAGGCTTATAAAAACCATACATGGGTATTGCAACTGCGGGAGTCGCCCAGCCTGGTCAAAGGCGCTAGCTTGAGGGGCTAGTATCTTAGGATTTCGAGGGTTCAAATCCCTTCTCCCGCACTGACACTTTTCTTAACAAACCAAATTGACATAATGCATTCATTCATGCCAAATGACAATACCGTATTGCCATTTACTCAAGTGGTAAAGCCCTTATTTGACATAAATTTTTGGAAATATGTGGAGATCACAGTTAAACAAATGATGCAGATCGAGGAGAATGGGCATCAGATGGGGTTTCTGCGAAAATTAATGATGGAAAATGCAGGAGCAGTAACAGCCAAGTTCCTTGTTGAAAAATATGCTGATTTACAAGTAAAGAAAATAGTTGTATTTGCAGGATTGGGAAACAACGGCGGTGATGCATTTGTGGTCACACGACATCTTGCAGGTTATGGCTGTAAACCCACCGTTGTCTTACTTGGAAATCCCGATAAAATAAAGACCGAAGAAGCCATCTCTAACTGGAAAGTATTGGAAAAGATGGATTCAATAAATATATTGGTCACATCAGATCCAAGTCACCTTAATCTTGATGCGGACATAATAGTTGATGGCATACTGGGAACTGGAATCTCAGGCAAGATAAGGGAACCATATTCTACTGCAATAGATATGATAAACAAATCGCAAGCTTTCAAGTTGGCAGTGGATGTTCCTTCTGGTCTAGATCCAGACTCGGGCACTGTGACAGATAAATGCGTAAAAGCAGATGTAACAATCACGTATCATAAGATGAAAATTGGAATGCCAAAAAGAATAGACATGTGCGGGAAAGTATTAGTTGAAAAAATAGGAATACCGCCAGAAGCTGAGGTAGGAGTATTGTGAGAGTACATCAGCTTGAAGTTGGTAACATGCAAAACTTCACTTATGTACTTGAGGACGAGCAAACAAGTGAAGCCGTGGTAATAGACCCCTCGTGGGATCTCGATTTGGTATTAAGCATGGTAGAGAAAAATGGACTTAAAGTGAAATATATCATAAACACTCACCACCACTTTGACCATACCATTGGTAATGATGCAATGGCGAAAAAAACTGGCGCCAAGATCTTACAACACAGAGCCTCAACTCTAAAAAATGACATCACTGTATCTGAAGGAGATAAAATTCGATTTGGAAATTCAGAACTAACCGTTGTTCATACGCCTGGCCATTCTAAAGACAGTATGTGTCTTGTTGGCGATGGCAAGGTCTTTTCGGGAGATACGCTATTTGTTGGAAACTGTGGAAGAGTAGATCTTCCTGGTGGAAGCGCAAAAGAGCTTTACCGCAGTCTATTTGATGTTGTATGCAAGATGGATGATAATTTGATTCTATATCCTGGCCACAATTATGGAAATGCGGTGACTTCTACAATAGGGAGGGAAAAGAAGACCAATTTTGTACTTCAACCTAGGACAGAAAGCGAATTTTTAGAATTTATGAGTAGTGATTAGTTTTTGCAAGACATTGAAATATTGGGAAACACAAGAACAGGTCTAGACTTTATTGATAAAACAAAACAAAAGAGATTTGCTTTTTCCTTGGTAATATCATATACCGCAACCTCTGAAATTCCAGGTATAACAGTTGCAGGAGAGCATCCCGATTTGATAAAATATACTGGACCTGCAGATGCAGAATTTATCCATTACGGGCATTGCAAAAGCATATCTGTTATACCTATGACGCCTGATGGCAAACCTACACCTGCTCTTTTGACGAAAACTGCTTTGGAGGCAGCAAGCATACCAAGCATGGTAATTAATGCTGGAAGTAAGGTAGCACCAAAACTCCCATTTGTAGATGTGAGCCTAGAGTATGGAAAAAATATCTCAAATGAAGCAGCACTAACCCAAGAGGAGATAAGAAAAGCAGTAGAGTATGGAAGAATAATTGGAAGGTTTCTTGGCGCCTCTACCGATTGTCTTGTAATTGGGGAAAGTATCCCGGGAGGAACCACAACAGCGCTTGGCGTGCTTGAAGGCCTTGGCCTAAAGGCACTAGTAAGTAGCAGCATGCCTAACAATCCCGTCCACCTCAAGAATGAAATTGTAAGTAAAGCCATAAAGAGAGTGCAATCCACTGATCCTTTCGATATTGTTGCACACCTTGGAGATCCTATGATACCAACAGTTGCAGGAATCCTTAGTACTTCGTCTGAGATTACTAACGTGATGCTTGCTGGCGGAACACAAATGGCGGCAGTCCTGTGTTTTGCAAAAAGCATAGGTTTTGATGGTAAAAATACGGCAATAGGTACCACCTCATATGTTGTAGATGACAAGACTGCAAATTTGGAAGAGACGATAAAAAAAATATTTGACATTCCGATACTTGTTGCAAAACTTAAGCTTAGCCAATCCAAGATCCCAGGTCTTCGTTCCTATGCTGAAGGATTTGTCAAGGAGGGTGCAGGTGCGGGAGGAGCCTCTATTGCATGCATGTTAAAGACTGGCATAGATGCAGAAAAACTGCTTGCTCTGACAGAAAAAGAGTACCAAAGAATTACTTGACTGTGACTGATTTTGCCAGGTTTCTTGGGTAGTCAGGATCGGTTTCTTTTTCAACCGCTGCATAGTAAGCCAAAAGTTGGACGGGTATTATTTCTACTAGAGGATACATAGATTCATCTACCTTCGGTATCTCTACCCAATAATCATAGACATCGCTTGGCTTGTCTGAAATTCCGATGACTTTGGCACCTCTAGCCTTTATTTCGCGTGCGCTGGTCAGCGTATCAGAATAGGTAGAGTCATCCGGATTTATCATGATTACGTATGTGTTGGAATCCATTAACGCAAGAGGACCGTGTTTCAATTCTCCACCCGGAAGACCTTCTGCATGTATGTAGGTAAGCTCCTTTAGCTTCAGCGATGATTCAAGTGCAATAGGATAATGGATTCCTCTGCCAAGTATGTATATGTCAGAAACATTCTTGAGTTTTTTTGCTATTTCCTGAATCTTAGAGTCATCTGAAAGACTTTTCTTTATGGCTTCTGACACCTTTGTAAGATCCAATCCTACTGCACCTTCGCATATTTTATCTACTATTTTATACAATATCGCAAGTTGTGCAGTAAAGCTCTTTGTAGCTGCCACACCTATTTCTGGCCCACAGCCTAGTCCAATGGATATTGATGACAACTGAGCTAGAGATGAGGTCATTATATTTACGATTGAAATGATCTTAGCTCCTGCCTTCTTTGCAATGTTTACAGCTTCTAACACGTCAGCGCTTTCTCCACTCTGGGATAACGCGATTAGGATGGACTGCTGCTCAAAAATATCGGGAGAAAAATGCACTTCACTTGATATTATTGGTTCTATCTTGATCTTTGCATATTTTGAAAAAAGAAATTTGGCCACAAGTGCTGCATTGTAGCTTGTACCGCTTCCAGTTATGTATAGAGTTTTTGCATGTCTAATAAAATCCGTTGCTAAATCAAGCTCAAGTTTTGTGTTGTTGCCAGCATTTATGATGGTTCTAGGCTGTTCTGAAATCTCTTTGAGAGTAAAGTGTGCAAACTCTCCTTTGTATACGTCAGCAAACTCTTTTGATACCTTGGTAATTTGGTGATGTACTGGATTTGAATCAAAATCAAAAATTTGAATTCCACCAGAGCTAATAATCACAAATTCCCTGTTGTCCAAATAAATGACCTCGTCTGTATGTTCTACAAATCCGAGCACATCACTAGAAATGAAATATCCTTCTTTTCCAATTCCAATTAGGAGTGGTTCGTGAAGCCTTGCAGCTGATAACGTCCCATCCTCAAAAACTGCAACAAAAGCATAATCTCCCCTAAGATCAGCAACGGTATTTACCATTGACTGTTTTATGTTTCTGGTCTTGTCGTAGTGGTATTGAAGAAGGTTTGCGATTACTTCGCTATCTGTCTGACTCTTGAAAGCATAACCTTTCTGCTGAAGATCCTTTTTCAGTTCTTCGTGATTTGTTATTATGCCATTGTGTACGATGGCTACTTCTCCACTGCTAGATGGATGAGGATGGGCATTTGCATCAGTGACCATTCCGTGTGTGGCCCATCTTGTATGTCCTATGCCGACAGTTCCTGAAAGTTCATCTAATCGTACCGTTTTGTTCACCTCTATTACCTTACCTACTCCTTTTCGCACTAGAATCTGTTTGTTAGTAAATGTGGCAACTCCCACACTATCATATCCACGATATTCCATTCGCTTCAATCCCTTTACTATTATAGGTGCGGCCTGATTGAGACCAAGATATCCTATAATTGAACACATATGGTATTCTATGTAGCATCCGATAAATAATAATTGTGTCTTATTCTGCTGGTTGTTCCGGCTTTACTTCTTCAACAACTGGCTGTTGTTTTGTTTTGCCAAGCTCAACATCCGGTGACAAACTAACTTGACCTTCTTCTTCTACGGTAACAGTATATGACGGAATGTTTACTATTCTCTCTCCTATCATGACATGTCCATGCACTACTGCCTGTCTTGCAAGATATGGACTCTTGATGTTTGCTTTTTTCTGAATCACAGTTTGTAGTCTACGTGCCAACAAATCAGTTACTTTGAGATTTAGAACATCATCTAATGTAGAATTATCCTTGACTAGTCCTATTCTTGTCAATGATTTCATTAGAGTTGGTTCTTTCTTGTTTCGTACATCTTGCGTTAAAGCCAATAATGATCTTGCTTGATTTCTTATTCTGGAAAGCTCCGTGTGTGCTTTCCAAAGCTCTCTTTTATTCTTGAGTCCATAAGTACCAAGAACATAGAGCTCTTCATTTAATAGATCATAATTCAGAGGTCGCTTTGGCTTTCTCCACATTTTGCGAGAATTCTTTGGATGATCTCCCATTCTACTTCACCTATTTGGCCTTCTTTTCAGCAGCTGGTTTTGCAGGAGCTGGCTTTGAGTCTTTGGCTGGAGCGGCCGCACCCTTTGCGGCTGCTGGAGCTGCTGCACCTTTCTCTGATGCTGGAGCCGCTGCTGGAGCTGCTGCACCTTTCTCTGATGCTGGAGCGGCTGCTCCTTCAGCCGGTGCACCAGCTGGTAATACTTTGCCACCCTTACGAACTCCTACGGCTCCACCTTTTCTGCCGGTTGTACGAGTTCTTTGGCCTCTTACCTTTAGTCCATAAGTGTGACGAAATCCTCTCCAACTGTTCATTCCTTTCTCTCTTTCAACATCATTTCTTACATTGAAGTCTATATCAGAAGTAATCAAATGTAGATCGTTTCCCGTATCGATGTCCTTTCTCCTGTTAAGAAACCATGAGGGAATATTGACTGAAGATGGATTTCTCATGGCCTTTTCAATTTCTTCAACCTGAGATTCAGTAAGAAAACCTACATTACTATTGGGATTTATTTTTAATATATCTAAGATAGATTTTGCAAAATTGTAACCCATTCCCTTCACTTGACTTATACCAATTATTGTCTTTTTGGTACCGGGTATGTCCTTACCCGCAATCCTAACAATGTGTCTAAACTCCTGTGAAGACAAGTATTGAAAAACCGCTTTTTCCCCGATAAAAACCATGCTAAAAACAAATAATGCTTTAAATCAGAATTTGATTCTATCTAGTATATTGGCACAAGATTTTGAAAATATTGTTAATCGTAGTTATGCCTCAGAACCAAAGTATACCGAAATTATGGCTGGTGTTCCTGAAGACTACAAACAGATAAAGACATTGGGCGCCCTCTTGGAAATAAATTACAAGATAGTAGGTGCTAAAGAACAACTGCGAAAGAACTTATCTTCAAAGATAAAGGCCAATGACACAAAATATCCAGGCATAATCGGTTTTGACAATGATGTTGTACCGGCATTAGACCGAGCAATTCTATCATGTCATGACATGATATTGGTAGGTCAAATTGGTCAGGCAAAAACAAAGATTGCCCAGACTATTGCAGAAAATTTACTTTCACCGATGCCTGTAATCAGAGGGAGTATAACCAATGACTGTCCTATGGATCTACCGGCCCATAATCTGACTCTCTTACTACAAGACAAAGAAGATACCATGTCAAGTCCACGGTTTTACATAGATTTTGAGAGCATGGAAAAAATTCGCAATAACAAACTTGAAACTCCGATAGAGTGGATAGCGGGAAAAAACAGATTCAAATACGTTCTTGCAACTCCCGATGTTTCTGTAAAAGATCTAGTGGGACAGATTGATGCAATAAAAATAACAAAAAAAGGAACAGAACTATATGAGATAGAATCTTATTCTCCTGGACAGTTAATGCAGGCAAAACATGGTTTGTTCTGCATTGATGAACTTCCTGTTCTTGATACAAGAAAACAAGTAGCACTTCTCTCAGTATTGCAAGAGGGGCGTTTCACCACAGGATCTTATCCAGTTATCTTTGAGCCAAAAACTGTTTTTTTTGCCACTGCTAATCCGATTGACTATACACATGCAGGCAAAATAATAGAACCTCTCTATGATAGATTAAAGAGTCATATCCATACACATTATCCAAAAACATTGAACGACGAAATGCTAATAGTTGCCCAAGAGTCCAGAATGCCAAAATCATTCATTCCAATTTTCATGCTCAAAATGTTAGTAAGAGTCACACAAAATGCACGTAAGAGTCAGGAAATTAATCAGGATAAAGGTGTCAGTGTTAGAATGAGCGTTCATGGACTCGAATTGTTGGTAGGTGAAGCTGAAAGAACAAGAGCGCTTTCTCATGGCATACTGCCATTGCCAAGACCAAGTGATATCATGTGCATTGAACAATGTGCCAAGTTTGAGCTTGCCGAATTGGATGACACTTCAGAGAACCGACAAAAAACACTAAAGAACCTAGTAGAGATGGCTGTCAAAGAGACATCACTAGAATATGTCAAAGACATAGAATCTAATGTTTTTGACATGATCAAAAAAGAATTTGTAGGTAAAAACTTCCTAGTATCTCAAACACTTCTAGATTCCAATGGTATGGAATCGTCATATGAAAATCAACTCAAAAATTTCAAATCCTTATCAGATGCGGTAGATAAAATCTATCAAAAAGTAATATCAGAACAACATGAATTTGTGAGTCAATCTAAAAAATGTAGCATTCCGCTTGACTCTCTAGAGTTCTCCGAAATGGCACGTCTTGAACTCAAGGCAGCAACATTAGAATTGGTTCTTGACGGTCTCTGCTTTGTAGAACCTAAAGTTTTGGATAAAAAAGAGGGCACGTATATTGCCGCATAGTACATCATCGAGCTTTGTCTATTCTCTAAATGAAGAAAAAAGCTCGAAAGGCTCGTCCGAACCCGAGGTATCCAATGAGCAACTAAGCAAAATCTTAAAAACAATGGCAAAGCACGTCTTGAAAGAAAAAACCCCCTCTGTACAGGATTTGGAAAAAATACTTCAAGGAGCAATGCAAGAACAATCAGCGCAATCCAAAACAAGTGAAGAAAAAAACGAACCTGACATTCATGGTAGCAACGAACCTATCACAAAGTATCTTCAAAAAAAAGGCTATCTAAAGGACGACAAAAGATGGCTTACCAAGAAAGGATTTTTTGAAATTGGTCAGAGGATGCTTGAAGACATAATCAAAGCAATAAACGAAGGTGGCCTCGGGCTACATGAAACAAAAAACGTTGGGTCTGGTAGTATATTGCTTGATACTAGCATAAAACTAGAAAGAGGTGACGATATCAAAAATCTCGACATCCCAACGACAATACTAAATTCTATACAGAGAGCCAAGAGTAAAAATCTGGAAATAGAATTTCCCATAAAACTTGAGTTTGAGGATTTTGAAAAATTTGAAACAAGAGAGGAGGTCAAGGTAGGAGTTGTCTATTGCATTGATCTAAGCTCTACAATGAAATACTCTCTTAGTTCTGGTGAGGGAAGCAGGATAGAAGCAGCAAAAAAAGCTTTATGGGCGTTATACGTTTTAAACAAAAAATTCTTTCCTGGCGACTCAATCTATGTTGTAGGCTTTGGCTCCCTTGCATCCGAGGTCAAACCCCATGACATACCATATCTTAAGACCTATGATGCAAATGATAATTTCTTACACTATACAAATTATCAAGCTGCGTTTAGGCTAGCACTTAAGATACTAAAAAAAGACGGCTTACACAATAAAAGAATAGTCATGATCACAGACGGACAACCCTCTGCATGTTTTGTAGATGATGAATCACAAAAAAACGCAATCTTATCGGATAAGCCATATTCACATTTCTACAAACCTGATGGTGCAACTCTTGCTAAAATAAGAACTGAGAGAGAAGCAAAACTAGACATAGGAAACGAGATGGTATACCTATGTTATAGATATAGACAGGTAGATCCTGCTATAGAAGTTAGAACATTGCAGGAAGCAAAAAAATGTAAACGGGAAGGCATAGAGATAGATACCATCATGGTAAGCGAAGAAGCGGAACTTCTAAGTTATGTTGAAAATCTAGAAAAACATCTCAAAGGAAGGGCATACTACATTAATCCAGAAAAAATTGATAAAATACTCATAAACGATTTTATCTTAAACAAAAAAAAGGTACTCAGCTCAAAGCGTGGTTGGTGACTGCAATGAGTGATTTTGATAAACGGAAAATGTTAGATATTTTAGTCAATCCAAACGTTTCTGAAATTTTAGTAGAATTAGAAAATGGAGAAAAAACTTTGAACTATCTGACTGGAAAACTGCAGATATCTGAAAACGAAATCAAAGATAGACTGTCATATGTCATCGAACATGGGTTTGTTCTTGTAAAACAAGATGGAAAAGATGCAGTCTTTGGCGTAAACATTGAAAAACTAAATAAAATCATGGAATCTGATGAAAACTTTGATGGAGTAGTCAATGGATTGACCGAACTGGATCAATTTCTTAACTAGTTGGTTTACCGCGTCTTTTTATGAAATACATCATGCCTATTGCAAGGCCACTTAGACCTACTATCAAAATTATGACGCTAATTACATCAAGCAAGGTAGCGCCTTGAGGATAATACCCAATTATTCCAAGCACTTGGAGATCGCTTTGTGCAGCATTTTCTATTTTTAACTCGTAGGTACCTGCTGAAGAAATTGTGAAATTTTCCTGAAAGGGGCTTTTTGTTATCGATTTTGTGATGATGGAGCTTCCACTGGGGTCTATAACATTAACATTGAGACTCTCACCATTTTTAAAATCTGATATCTGAACTGAATACACTCCATCTTTACTTTTCATAGGGTCTAAACTCTTACTTACATTCATAGCTGACCCGACAGAAAGACTTTGCTGCGAGGTAGCTATACTACTCATCTCATTCTCAGACTGGGAAAATGAAATTAGTATGCCAGCTATTACAAGTATGCCGCTGACTATGAGTATTGCTTTTGGCTTTGCCACATGGAAGCTCCAGCAAATCCCTTAGTTAAAACTTCGTGCCATTCTTCTATATGAAACATGCCGATGATTATTGGCAGAGGATAATTCATTCGACAAGGTTAATTCCAAGAAATAATTTTCATATGATATTGTACAAAATATGTGCCCTTTTGTTATTGGTGATTCTTGTCTTTCCAAACATGTTGTCACTTGATGTGAAAGCCTATTCGGATCACCCAAACTTGTTTGTATCTGCAGAAAATAATGTTTTTCAAAATCATTTTGCTGGCGCAATGGTAATAGAAGTTATAGTAAAAGGAAATAACGTGCAATTAGATCAAGCCCAAGGAGAACCAAACGTTAACGTGAATGGGCGACAACTTCGTATGGCTCAAGCATCAGATGGATATTGGTATGCATTTTTTGCCAATACCAATGCCGCTAAACAGGCTGATCAAATAGCTCTTGGGGGTAGTGCTGGCCAGAACCTAGACTTTGGGGTTTTTTGCTCTTCATCAACACCCTCCTCTGTACTTGGAGCTGACTTTTCACAAACTGATGGGATTGCAATTCCAGACTCCAACGGGCTTTCAGGTACAACTCAAGGTCTTGCATCTTTTGGAACATGCAGCGGTACTCCGCAACCGCCCTCTGTGAACCAGAATAATGTTGTTAAAAACTCACCCTCATTGAACACGAATTCAAATATATCTTCAGGACAAATTGGCGTCAACCCCAACATATGGCCAGTCATACAACTTTTTTCATTTAGTAATGATGTCAATGTAGAATACAACGGACCTACAGGAACACAAAGTGTAGATCTCACATACTTTGATATTCCAAACATCGCGCTAGAACTTGATAGAAACGTATATTCTGCAGGGTCAGAAGTCTTTGCAACAATAAACGATATCCAATTAGATGAGGATCCAACATCACTGGATTCGTGGACATTTAATGTAGATAGCCCTCAAGCAACTTTCTATAATGCGTTTCCACTGTATGGAGGAAGTAATCCATCAGGACTTGTAAATCTCTTGCCATATTTGAATAGCTTGGGATTCAAAGATAATGGCAAAGTAGAAATGAATGTTGGCAACGTTGTTAATCTAAAAACTAACAATCTGCAGACTGCCTCCTCAATAACTTCACACAGCATTACCTACAACAAATTAGTAACGTTTGCAGAAACTGGTCCAAATACGGGTATCTTTACTAGTGATTACAACAGCATTTCAACAATTGGTGTATCATCAAATGCCCCAAGAGGACAATCCTCTACCATAGAGTATAATCTTCAATCTGCATCCATTGTTTCTGGGACTACCACTGCTGGTCTTACTCTTGGCAGTGGCCAAAAACAGTTTGGACCTGGCCAAAAAGAAACTATTACACTAACCGATAGCGATCAGATTCTAAACTCTGGTATTATTGAAACATTAAATGTATTTAGAAGCTCGGCCATAGTGCCCACCCTAAAGATTGGAAATCCAGTCACATTGACTGGAGCTTCAGACGTAAATTTCTATCCTAACCCAAACAGTTTTTCAAACCCAATCTCTGTTCCCTCAAGTGTTACTGATCCAAACTCTGCCAGATTGATGTTAGATACAAGATCCGCTCCATCCACCAGCTTCTATGCAATTACTATGAATCTGGGAATTACAGCTGCATCACTTGACAGTCTGCTTATTGACACTACACAATCCAACTCTGGTGGAACAAATTGGGTTAACTATGATTTCAGGTCACTCCAACAACAACTAGGTCTAAACTCCTTCTCAGGAGCAAGCATGACTCTTCACTTTGGAAGCGCATCCAGCAGCTCATCTGTTCAAATAGTACCGTCGGGCAAGCTCTCTTCTGGAAATGGACTTGTACAAATCAGCAATTCCGCAGTTACTTCAATTGAATCCCAAACGCCATCATCCTCAGTATACCTTGAAATCAACTTTGGCAGCTCACCTGGCACAATCTCACATGAAACCGACACCCAACCAATCGTTTTTGATATCTTCTCTTTTGGAATGAAAAACAGTCAGACAGTAAACAATGCTGTGTATAGAGCTGAATTGCAAGAAACGGCACCAGGCTCTGGAGTATTTACAGGCACGGTTGAATATGTGGTAGCAAATCAACTAAACCAATTTGATCCAAATTTCATAAAAACACTACAAACATTTGGTAGCAACATAATATTTTTTGTAAATGGTCAATTAACAGATCAGAACGGAATCAACTTTTCTATCAAAAGTTCATCAGGTGGTCAACAAACTACCGTCACTTCAAAAAACAGCCTTCCAACACATACTGGTGTGGTAACACTTGATTCAGCAAATTATAGGATTGGCTCACCGGTCACAATAACATTGTACGATCCGGATCTTGCATCTGATACCATACAATCGTTTACAGCTGTAAGCGATCCAAACTCTCCTATAGCAGACACTGTGGGAGACTCGAGCGGAAACATACTGCTAGAAGTGTGGATAAAGGGCTTTAGATTTCACCAATGTACAATAAATGGCGTCTTTCACGGTGGACTTGCTTCTTCAGGTTTCGCACTCACTCAGACCGCAGCAGGTTCAGGAATATTCAAAGGTGTATTCAAGATGCCATCGTGGATATGCAATCAAGACGGAACTGCGTTGATATCTCCAGTCGGAGGAACAGTCCAGGCATGGTATCATGACTATATGGATGCATCAGGCCGTTCAGTCATAATAGGCTCAACAGTTGCTTCCTCACAAACATCGCAACCAACCCAAACCCAACCGTCTGCAACATCCACACCTGCCACATCGCAGCCTTCCGCGCCTAGCACTACCCAAGCATACAGTTCAAAAGTTACGCATGTCACACAAATTGGCAATGCCAATGGGATGCCATTGTTGCAAAATCCGAAGGTAGGACAGACAATAACTTTCAATGATATCATTTCGAACGGAGACTATCAAAATGATCAAAAAATCTCTTACATTGTTCAAGTAAAAGATAGTCAAGGAAAAGTTGTATTCTTAAAGTGGGTAAGTGATACAGTAAGTCCATCAAACCAGATAAAGGCGCAACTCCAATGGACTCCTACAAGTCCGGGAAGCTATTCAGCCGAGGTCTATGTCTGGGACGGTATGGACTCGCTTGTCCCATTAACTATAAAAAATGGGTATCAATTTCAGGTACTTACTCAATAAACCACAATGGTTCTAGCTATTAAAATCTAGAAATTGTATTTATTCTTGTAGGGTGATACAGCGCGTAATTCCTGTACTACCTTCTTTAACACTTCAACGGTCTGGTCTATTTCTTCTTCAGTATTTGTAATTCCTACTGTCAAACGTAGAGAGCCTGTTATCTGTTCATGTGAAAACCCCATGGCTCCAAGCACATGGGATGCTTTCTGGGTTCGAACCGAACATGCTGAGCCCGTAGAAGCGGCAATTTTATTTTCATCGAGTTTTATGATGAGGTCTTCTCCGTTAACACCGAGAAATGTAAAGTGTGTATTGTTCGGAATTCTTTTTTGATGATGCCCATTAAGAGTGGTCATCGGTATTTCAGACAGAATTCTTGTAACCAGCCAGGAAGTAAGGTTCTTGAAATGTTTTATGTTCTGGTCCATGTTTTCTTTTGCCAACTTGCAAGCCATACCAAAACCTGCTATGCTTGTAACATTTTCTGTACCCGACCTCAACCCATTCTCCTGTCCACCGCCCAATATGAGAGGTGATATGTTGACCCCTTTCCTTATGTATAAGGCCCCAACCCCCTTTGGACCGTTTATCTTATGAGATGAGATGGAAAGCAAGTCAATTCCTAGATCATTTACATTGATTGGAACTTTGCCAACAGCTTGAACAGCATCTGTATGAAAAACTATCTTGTTTCTATGTGCAATTTCTGCAATTTCCTTTATTGGTTGAATCGTTCCAACTTCATTGTTTGCAAACATTATGGTGATAAGACACGTGTCTTTTGATATCTGACTCTTCAGGTAATCTACATCTACAAGCCCGTCTTTGTCTACTGGAAGATAGGTGATTTGGTATCCTTCTTTTTCGAGGTGTCTACAGGGTTCAAGTATTGCATCATGCTCTATAGAAGATGTTATGATGTGTCTTCCCTTATTCTGCAAAGCTATGCCATGGATTGCAGTGTTGTTTGATTCAGTTCCTCCAGATGTTAAAAGAATCTCTTTGCTGTCAGCTCCAATCAAGTCGGCAATTCTTTTTCTAGCAGTTTGAATTGCAGTGTTGGCAGTTCGACCAAACTTGTGTATAGAAGATGGATTTCCATACTGTTCTTTAAAGTAAGGAATCATCTCATCTATGACTTTTTGATGAACTGGCGTTGATGCCGCATTATCTAGGTAGATCAATCGACTATCACATTTAGCTTACCGGGTCGATATCCTTCTTTGTCTATAGATACAGACTCAAAACCAAGTTCTTTGAGGCGTTCATTTAGTATTGAAACCTTTTGTAAATCTGAAAGCAAATGCAATTCGTCTTGTCCTACTTCAATTCTTGCTTCCTTGCCCAAATCGCGAACCCTGACCTGTCTTGCACCAAAAAGGTGTTTTACTATGTTTTCTCCTTTTTCAATCCTTGTCAACTTTTCTGCAGTGACCTTATGTCCCCATGGAATGCGGGAAGCAAGACATGAATTTGAAGGTCTGTCATAAACTGAAAGGCCTGCATCCCTTGCAAAATTCCTAATCTCTACCTTGCCAAGTCCTATCTCAACAAGAGGACTTCGAACTCCATTTTCTCGCAAGGCGACTATTCCGGGTCTATACTCTCCTAGGTCATCTGTATTTGTGCCATCAACGATAGTGCCTATCTTCTCCTTTTCTGATAATTGTATCAAATGTACTGCCAATTCTGTTCTGCAGTGAAAACATCTGTCCTTGTCATTTTTAACAAATTCTGGATTCTCAAGCTCATTATACTCTATTATGACATGTCTTATTCCTATCTCGGAGCAGATTTTCCTTGCAGAATCTAATTCCTCTTGAGCTAGAGTCTTATAATCGGCGGTCACGGCCACTGCTAGATCCCCAATTGATCTTTGAGCTGCATATGCTACTAGTGCACTGTCTACCCCGCCTGACAAGGCCACCAAAACCTTACCCTTGCCTTCAAACCACTTGATTAACTGTTCTAATTTGTTCATTTTAGATGCATCTTTTGTTTTACTTCAGCAATAATCAATGCGTTTGCATCTCTAAATGAAATCCCCAATGACTCAGATATCATCTTGACATTGTCTGCTTCCACCTTGAAGTTTTTTATTGCATTGTCATTTTTCGCCATCTTGCATTGTACAGTAAAGCTCTTACCGTGAATTGTTATTGGCACCGAGACAATTGCTCTTGGTACAATACGGCGGTTGGAGGCTCTGACCCTTACCCCTAAGGTACCAGTCTCAGAGACAATTGTATTTATCATATCATTTAGATTCGAGGAATCGCATATAACCGAAACAAGGTTGGTAGGCCTACTTTTCTTTGTAATGGCTGGAGCGACTGTCACATCCTTTGCCCCCATTGAAATCAACTTGTCAATCATCTGACCTATGACTTCTCCTGAAACATCGTCAACGTTTGTTTCAATGATCTGAACTGTATCCTGTTCAAACTGATGTACAAGTTCGCCTCTAACTATTTTCAAGACGTTTGGAAACCCCTCAAAGTCTTTGCTGCCTGCTCCATATCCGATTGACTTGATTTTCATTGGTGGATAAAATTCTGAACACTGGGTGGCAAGGTTAACTAGGAGGCTTGCCCCTGTAGGTGTAGTAAGTTCCTCGCGTGTCTGTCCGCCAACTATTATTATATTGGAATTTCGAAATATTTCCAAAATTGCGCTTGCAGGATTTGAAGTAATGCCATGTGAAAAGCTCAGGGTTCCGCCACCCACAGCAGCTGGAGTAGATATGACATCTTCAGAAAAGAGTCTCAAATCATCAAGAGCTATGGCCGAACCAATGACATCAATAACCGTATCCGTGCTTGACGCTTCATGAAAATGAACTGATTCTATAGGCACACCGTGAATTTTTGACTCTGCCCTGATTAGAGACTTGATGCTTTCTTTTGCAAAGATCTTGGCTTTATCAGACAATCCAATTTGGTCAGACGTTTGTAATATGCAGTCTTGGACCTCAATTCCTTTTCTTTCATGTTGTTCTTCCTTAATATCCAAAATCAATTTGGTTGCCTCAGTGCCATGCTTCATCGTCTTTTCAAAATCTATATTTTGAATTTTAGAACCCTTGAAGAAATTTTCAGACATTAGGATTCCTTCTATTATTTTGGATTTGTTGGCCCCCATGTTTACCAAGGCAGAAAGTAACATGTCTCCTGAAATGCCTGCTACTTGTGCATCTACTACAAGGACCATAATCCTGTAAGCAGCGTTGAATGCATATAAATTGTAATTCTTCTAAAAATGGTTTTTTTGACGTTAATATCACTTGAAAAAATAGTGAAGTTTAATTAGTGATCAAATGGACGCCAAAATATGATCACAATTGTTGGTTCAGGCAAAGTAGGAGGAGCGGCTGCACTTTTTACAGCTCTGCGAAAAGTGACAGATGAAATACTTTTGCTTGATGTAGTGCAAGGGCTTCCGCAGGGAGAAGCAATGGACCTTAACCATATGTTATCTGAGAAAGGAATTGATGTGAATATTCGAGGCTCAAATGACTATTCAGAGATGAAGGGGTCAGATATAGTAGTTGTTGTAGCAGGCTCTGGTCGAAAACCAGGAATGACAAGGATGGATCTGCTGAAAATTAATGCGTCAATTGTAAAAGGTGTAGTAGAAAACATAAAGAAATTTGCAAAAGATGCTATGATAATTCCAGTCACAAACCCTCTGGACCCAATGGCATATCTTACATACAAAATATCGGGATTTCAAAAAAATCGAGTGTTTGGAATGGGCAACATGCTTGATCTATCGAGATTTGTTCAGTTTATCCATGAATCTACAGGATACTCACGTAACTCAATTCGTGCTTTGGTGATAGGCGAACACGGAGAGAACATGCTGCCTCTTCCAAGATATTCCACAGTATCCGGCATTCCTCTAACTTCTTTGTTGCCAAAACAAAAGACTGAAGAAATTGTACAAGGAACAAGGCAGGTGGCAGCCAAAGTTATTGAACTCAAGGGAGCTACAGTACACGCACCAGGAAATGCAATTTCTGCTATAATTGAAGCCGTATTAAAAGACACTAAACAAGTCATACCAGTGGCTACTTATCTTGATGGAGAGTACGGCTATTCCGATGTCTCAATTGGGGTGCCTGTAGTTTTGGGCAAAAACGGTGTTGAAAAAATTGTCGAGTTGGATCTAGATTCTAACGAAAAAGAATGGTTCAAGAAGGGCATAGAAAGTGTCAAGACAGCTATTTCTGGTCTTGAACTTTGATTAAATTTTTAACCTCACTATAACTACAAGTATTGTTGGAACTAGTAGAGATACTAAAGTCACTTGAGCTTGGAAAGATTAGCGCAAGCAAAGCAAAAAAAATGCTATCTCTTTACTCAATTGAAAAAATAGAAGATTTTGCTAAATTTGATGTGGGAAGAAAGATACGAAGGGGAGTACCAGAAGTAATATTTGCTCAAAACAAACAACTTGCAGATCTAAAAAAAATAATACTTGGAGCAATATCTCGGTCGGACTGTGTTCTTGTTTCAAGGATCAATAAAGACCACTACAAGAAGATTGTTTCTTTCTCAAAGAAGAATAGAATTAAGGCACAGGTAGGAAGAAATACGACATCTATTCTATTTTTCAAAAAACTGTCGTCGTCAGGTGGAAAGGTAGGCGTGATAACAGCTGGTACATCTGATATTGGTGTTGCAGAAGAAGCCAGATTAATGTGTGAGGCTATGGGCTGCAAATGCATTACTAGTTATGACGTTGGCATAGCTGGACTGCATAGGATTTTTCCAATTATTAAGAAAATGATATCTGAGGAAGTGGATGTAATTATAGTCGTGGCGGGAATGGAAGGGGCTCTTGCATCTGTAGTTTCAGCACTGGTTGACATTCCTGTGATTGGCGTTCCTTCATCGGTGGGATACGGTTATGGGGCAAAAGGTGTAGCTGCACTTGCCTCAATGCTCCAGAGTTGTACGCTAGGGCTTTCAGTTGTAAATATAGACAACGGTATAGGAGCAGGAGCCTTTGCCGCAAATATTGCAAATAGGATTGCTATGCACAGAACTATGCCTTAATTATCCCAAGATGGCCAAGCTCTGAACCGATTCCGTATCCTATCAGCGCAATACCTGTACCAAGGCCTGCCATTTCTAATCCTCCCCATATTATGTTCAGATTGGCCATCTTTGATTTGATTGCTCCAATAACAAATGATGCAGAAAGGCTTGTTCCAACAGCAATAAGGAGAGGTTCGTATCCACTTGCAAAGAAATATGGAATGATTGGTAAAATCCCTCCTACCAGAAATGCACCAAACATGCGGAAGGCACTCTTCAATGGACTTCCAACTATCTCTATGTTCAATTTCAGTTCCTCGGTAAGCATTGTATCAAGCCACACTTTCTTATTAGAAGTAATTTTGTTAACTATGTTCTCAAGCTCAATCCCCGCAAATCCTTTTGCCTTGTAAATATCTTCTATCTCCGTTCTTTCCGCCTGCGGAACATTCTCCATTTCCCATTTTTCTCGTTCGATCTCAGACTGTAGTATCTGTCGTTGTGATCTAACTGCTAGATAGTTTTGAACAGCCATAGCTTTTGCACCTGTGAACATTGCTACTATTGCAGCCAAGATAATGACACTTGAGGCCTGATCTGCTCCACCTACTCCAGCTACCAGTCCTAATGATGTATTTATCCCGTCTCCAAAACCAAATACAAAGTCCCTTATGGAACTGCTCTCTTTCTGATGTCTTTCAACATGTCTTGGTTCTGATATGCCCATATGCTGTAGATTATACAATACCAGTTTATATGTCAAAAGCGAATTTTTTGTAAAATAAGGCTAGGGGGTAAACGATTTATATCGTAGTAAAAAAGAATTAGAGGAATGGCAGGTAAGAGAATAGTTCTCACCGCAGATCGCAGCCTAATGACTAATTATCGTGGTAATTTTCTTTATGGTTTCATTGCTTGTGGGCCATATGAAGTTGTTCCAGAATGGGTTTTTGACAAAGTGTTTTGTCCTCCAGTGGAAACTGATTTAGCTACTGGAGAAGCAAAAGTAGCTCAAGTTGGTTTGCGTAGGGTAGAAGCTTCACTATTGCAAGGTTACAAGCGTGATGAGATTTTCATCGCAAACCCTGATCATCTTGAAAAATGTATAGGTCCTGATACCAAAGTTGTAGGAATAAACGTGATGGATCCGCTTGGCATGGCTCCAGTTACTACTACCATGTCTCCTGAAAAATTATCATACGTAGCTATGAAATTCAAGCGAATGTGTGCTAAAGTTATTCAGCTCAAGAAAAAATACAATTTCCATGTAGCCGTTGGCGGAAATGGTGCCTGGGAACTTGCAAAAACTGAAAGAATGAAGATTCACGGAATTGATACAGTCGTAGTGGGAGAAGCAGATGAACTTGCGCTAGATCTATTTCATGATCTTGAAAAAGGTGACGCTCCTGAACTCATGCATTGTTTTGTAAAAAATATTCAGAATATCCCTATGATCCAAGGCCCGACAGTAAACTCGCTCATTGAAGCCATGAGGGGATGTGGAAGGGGATGTGACTTTTGCGATGTCAACAAAAGATCAAAGAAAGATTTGCCGCTTGAGAGGCTTCAAAAGGAAGCAAAAATAAATCTGGATTATGGATTTGATTCCATATGGTTGCATTCTGATGAAATGTTGCTTTATGGCTGTGACAATAGAGAGTTTAGGCCTAACTATGACGCAATAACTGAACTGTGGAAAGGACTCAAATCTCTTGGTGCTAGATTTGTTGGAACAACTCACATGACATTTTCTGCTGTATGCGCTGATCCAAAACTATTCCATGATATATCCGAGATTAATGGAATGAGCAACGAAAAATGGTTGGCGACAAACCTTGGCATAGAAACAGTAGCGCCAAGAATGGTCAAGAAACATCTTGGAGTAAAAACAAAACCGTTTTCCACAGATGAATGGGGATGGGTTGTAAGGGAGGGAGCAAAGATAATGAACCAAAACCACTGGTTCCCTGCTGCTACATTGATCATAGGATGGCCTGATGAAACACCGGATGAAACACAGTATACCATAGATCTGATAGATGACTTTAAACGCATGAACATGAGAGGCATAGTGGCACCGCTACTCTATCAAGACTTTAACGAGAAGAACTCGATGCACTTTGGCAATCTAAATGAGGCACAGTTTACGCTTTTCTGGAAATGTTGGGAACATAATTTGCGAGTGATAAATGATATTATTCCAATAATTCTCAGAAACAAGACATATGGTCCTCTCATGAAGCCAGTCATGTACAGCATGATAAAAGCTGGAACGTGGGCGATAATGCGTTACCTTCGTGGACTCTGCAAGGAACTGTTCAATGGAAAGCTTCCTGACGACATCATGGAAAAATACGCACGAAGCAAGTCAGTTAGTGCTCCTGCTTATACTAAGTAGATCTTTCTAGTTCTTTTAGTGCCGCATCTGCAATAGTATTTCTTTTAGGGGTTAGCACGACAAAGTAGATTTTATCTGCACGCTCTGCCGCGTCTACTGCTTTGAATTTTTTCAAATTCATATCAAACTCAAGCATTTTTCCATCAAGCTCGCCTTTGGTGTATATTACAAGATAGGTATCTCCTGTGGTGGGATTCAGAGGAATCATGGAAAATACGTATCCTTTGTAGGAATTTATTGGCAACATGTTTTTCATCGGAGGTGCCATCGTTGCCATGTAAACAAATATGTCTTCTAGCGACTCAAATTCCTCAAACTCAAAATGCATTGCTTGGTTTTTCATCTAGTTGTATAATAATCTAAGTACGATTTTAGCATTCTTGAAAATTTGTCTAGTGATGCAATGCATCTTCTCTGTAGGAATGCTTGATACAAAGTTAGAGTTTAAAAAAGTAGAGCGTTCTAGTATTTTGGCATAAATCTTAGTCCAGTCTTTGCAGATACTGCAATTATTGATACAATTGCAATTGCAAGTACTAGAGCTGCGATTGCTCCAAACTCTGGCACAGAGACAGTTCCAATAATATCTATTGTGGTGTCTCCTTTATGGAATGAAATTCCTAACGTTCTTGAATTTGCATCCTTTGTTTCAGTTACTTTTACGTTCTGACCTCCAACTTGTACTGTAAATGCTTGATCTGGAAGCTCGTTTTGATTAATTTGTGTAGTTGATGTCTGGTTAGGTCCTGTTGGTACTATTAGTTGTTGTTTAGAGTCCATGAGTGCTCTTGGTATGTCTACGCTGATCGAACCATCTGATGGTGCATTAATGGTGATGGTCAGAACATGCTGTTCTCCTTGGAGCTGCATGTTTTGTACTGTTCCGCCACGTATGGTATATGGTATGTTGAATGTTCCTGCGCTTGTCTGTAGTGTAAAGGTACTACTTGTAGGGGGTGCAGAAAGTTTTGTTGAACCGTCGCCACCGCCATATTGGAAACTTATGGTGGCATTTGTAGCCGGTCCGTATTGTGCAATTATGGTGTAATTACCTGCTTTGGTCCATAGTGGGCCTGTGGCAAAAACCTTGGTAGAAAAGCTACCGTCTGAAGCAGGAATGAGTTGAGCTATTGAAACCATGTTCTTCAAATCATTTACAATTCTTATTGTTACTGCAGTTTGGTTTGATACATTTTTGACAGCACCGTGTATAACTATGGCGTCACCTTGTGAGTAAGATAATGAATCGGTTTGTATTGAAAGGGGGGGCATACTCGTAGCCGACAAGGTGTTGTTGTGTTCCTGCAACAAATATTGGTATGCGGTACCGTTCTTTGTATAAGGAACTGTGGCGTTGGCTCCTACATGAGCTCCAATACTTCCTGTGACTGATATTAAGAATGATTGGGTATATGATGTACCGTCTGTAGCATCAACTTCTACGGAACCAGTAAAGTTTCCAGCTGATTGATATGTGTGAGTTCCATTCATTACATTAGTTACTTTGTCCCCATCTCCAAAGTTCCAGAGAGCTGTTTTCATTACACTTTTGCCACTAAATGATGCCTTGTAAGAAACTTGCAATGGTGATGAACCAGTGGTCGGGGTTATGTTGACATTTAACGAGTCTCCTCCTATCACACATCCACTTGCAGGGCAAGCTGCATGTGCTGGAGTTAATACAACAAAATATGATCCAAAAATTGCAATAAGTGCTACTAGAGTTGCACAAAAGATACTTGACGCTCTCATTTGCTAGCCAATACTCAAGGATCATGAGTATTTATGTATTGATAAAAGAAAATTTGACTTCTAGTTCTAGTATTTTGGCATAAATCTTAGTCCAGTCTTTGCAGATACTGCAATTATTGATACAATTGCAATTGCAAGTACTAGAGCTGCGATTGCTCCAAACTCTGGAACTACCTGTGTACCTATGATCTCAATGTCTTGATCGCCCTGTAAGAATGGTATTGTCAATGTTCTATAGTTTGAATCTGATGATTCGCTCTGGGGTTTTACCTCCGCTCCGTCGATTAGAATTATGAAAGAGTCGTCTTGTCCAGTGCTAGTCTTTGCATCAATCAAAGTCCTTGGCATATGCAGTGTTATGGTGCCATCGCTTGTGGAATTGATAGAGACAATAAGTGATATGCTTTGGGCGTCAATCGTCATGTCTTTTACTGCACCGCCTGTTATTGTATAGTTGACGCTGAAGACCTGCTGGCTGCTGGGATCTTTTACTTGGAAAATATTGCTAACGGGTGCAACTGAACTCTGGAAGGCAAATGTTGTCTGTGCAGTTACATTTGGAAGGCCGTATTGGACTTTGACCGTATAGGTTCCGCTTGCTGACCATAAACAGGGCTGGTTGGGCGAGCATGATGCTTTGATGGTAGCAGTATACTTGCCATCTGATGAAACATTAATTTGATCAACATAAATCAGATTGGTATTGGGGTTTAGGACTTGGATGGTAAGTGGGGTTCCTGGTACCACTGCTTGTACTTGGCCCGATATGACTATGGTATCTCCTATCAAATAGGATTTGTTATCTGTAGTTACTGTAATTGACGGGGCAGTAGGAGGGGTAGAAGCAGTAGTTGAGGAGGATGTAGTTGTAGATTGCGCAAATGCAGGCAATGTAAACAGCGATAATGTGAAAAAAGTAACTGTCAATAATGCTCTTAAATGCATAGTCGATTTGTCTTTATGTCGTATATTTCCTTTACTATATTTCAGTAAAAAAATGAAAAAGTAGAGTGTTCTAGTATTTTGGCATAAATCTTAGTCCAGTCTTTGCAGATACTGCAATTATTGATACAATTGCAATTGCAAGTACTAGAGCTGCGATTGCTCCAAACTCTGGAACTACCTGTGTACCTATGATCTCTATTTGTTCAGTTCCTGCCCCGAATGGTATTGTCAATGTTCTTGTAGTAGGACTTGGTGTGTCTGTGAAACTATCTTTTTCTTGACCATCTACTAGGACAAAGAAGCTGTCATCCTTGACACCAGATTTTGCATCTAGTACTGTTCTTGGTATTTTGAGAGTTATCTGGCCATCACTTGTTGATTGTATGTTTACAGTGAGGGCTTTAGATGAAGTGCTCAGAGTTCCCCCTGTAGCTGTTCCTCCATTAATACTATAATCGATACAGTACAGTTCGTTATTTACAGTAGCTGAGAGCTGATTTGGTTGGCAACTTGGTGCTCCACCACCACCGGTACCGATGCTAATTTGTACTTGTGCCATGCGCATGCCTTGCTGTACTCCATACTGAGCATAGATGGTATATGTTCCACCTCTTGCCCATAATGGGCTTGATGTGTTAAATTTTGTTTCAAAGTTTCCGCTGTTGTCCACTGTCAATTGACTGACTTGGACTACGTTTCCCAACGAATCTGAAACTCGTAACGTAACTGGCAGTCCGGATATTACATTTTGAACATGTCCTGTAACATCTATGACTGATTGCCGATCATATACTGTCTTGTCAGTTGACAGACTAAGTGGTAATGTGGTGGGTATTATGATCGGTTGAACAGTTGTTGCATTGCTGCCTGTCATCAAACCCGCGGTGTAATTTGTTTTTGGAGTACAGTCTGGTGGGCAGAATCCGAATGCAGGGCCAACACCTACAATGGCTGCCGTTGCAAGAATAGCGATCAACGCGTATTCTTTATGAGTACTCATCTTGCCTGCGATTAAGTTGAATGGGTATTTATGTATATTTAAAAAAATACCGTCAAGGTGGAAACGCCTTTAAAAAATGAAAAAGTAGAGTATTCTAGTATTTGGGCATAAATCTTAGTCCAGTCTTTGCAGATACTGCAATTATTGATACAATTGCAATTGCAAGTACTAGAGCTGCGATCGGACCAAATTCTGGAATTGGTGCTTGTCCTGCAAGTTGGAATTGAACTTGGTTAGTTCTTGCTTGCTCGTCACCTTGCTGTACATACAAGGTATATTGACCGTTTTCTGCCATGAGTGAACTTGATGTGCTTATTTTGGTAACAAAGTTTCCGTTGTTGTCAAGTGCTAATTGAGATGCAAATACAACATTTCCTGACGGACTTGTTACTTTCATAGCCACATCCTGACCTGGATATGGGTGTAACACATGGCCACTCACCATGATGACTGAATTATGATCATATGTTGTCTTATCGGTTGCAACCGTGATAGGTATGATATCCTCTGGTTGTTGAATCGTTGTAAGACTTGATGCATTACCTGTCATCATCGACGCAGTGTAATCGGCCCTCGGTGCACACGTTGGTGGGCAGAATCCGAATGCAGGGCCAACACCTACAATGGCTGCCGTTGCAAGAATAGCGATCAACGCGTATTCTTTATGAGTACTCATCTTGCCTGCGATTAAGTTGAATGGGTATTTATGTATATTTAAAAAATATCCTAGTATATCGAATCAACCAGCGATCTTAAAGGATGATCGTTTGATGTTTTGAAGTCTGTATTATTGTGTAAGGGTTCCATCTGCTAGATTTATCGAGCTTTGCTTTTGTAACTAGAACAAGTTCTAGGTAATCACATACACAAAATAATATCAATGGACATCTTCAATCTTGGCAAAGTATTTTGGGACAAAGTCGGAGATGATTCTCACTATTTAAACTCGAAAAGTTGCTGGCAAAAACAATTGACCGAGGCCGTAGATTAGATATATATTAACCTCTCGGTAGAAGCATCGTAGTTTGTTGCTTAGTTATGTGTTTACAGCTAATGTTCAAAGGAGGTTTTAACATGTCTGGCAAGAAAGAAAAAATTCTGATTCCAGATCACATCTATGTTCCAAAACATGAGATAATGACAAAAGAAGAAGCAGAAAAAGTATTAGAAAAATATCATACAAAACCAACCGAGATGCCTTTGATTTATGTCAGCGATCCTGCAATCAGAGGACTTGGAGTAAAGCCAGGTGACATGATAAAGATAACAAGAAAAAGTCACACTGCTGGTGAAAGCATCTACTATAGGTACGTGGTGGAAGAATAATGGCAAACGTTTCACACAAGAGATGGCCAATAGTTCAAGATATTCTAAAGAGAGAAGGAATCGCAAGACAACACCTCAACTCGTATGATGAGTTTCTTGAACGAGGCCTTCAGAGTATCATAGATGAAGTAGGTCAAATTGAAATTGAAAGTGCGGAATACCCCTATAAGATTCAACTTGGAAAAGTAAAACTCCAACAACCTCGCATGATGGAATTAGATGGTTCAATAACACACATTGCTCCAATGGAGGCTCGATTAAGAAATGTAACATATGCTTCTCCTATAATGCTTGAAGCAAGTGTTGTCGAAGACGGAAAAATTCTAGAATCAAGATATGTCCACATTGGGGACATGCCGGTGATGGTGCGCTCCAATGCCTGCATCTTGCATAATCTTTCAGAACAAAAACTTGTTGAATATGGTGAGGATCCAAATGATCCTGGTGGATATTTTATCATCAATGGCTCTGAACGTGTGATTGTAGGACTAGAAGATCTTTCTTACAACAAAATCATTGTTGACAAAGAAACCGTGGGCGGAAATACTGTGTTCAAAGCGAAAGTGTATTCATCAATTGTTGGTTATAGAGCAAAACTGGAACTTGTAATGAAAAATGATGGTCTGATTGTAGCAAAAATTCCTGGCTCTCCTGTGGATATTCCTGTAGTTACTTTGATGCGAGCACTTGGACTTGAATCAGACAGAGAAATTGCAGCTGCAGTATCTCTAGTTGACGAGATTCAAGATGAACTTGAGGCCTCATTTGAAAAATCAGGAGATGTACCAACAGCTAAAGATGCAATAGTGTACATCAGCAAAAGAATTGCTCCAGGTATGTTAGAAGAATTTCAGATAAAGAGAGCAGAGACACTGCTTGATTGGGGACTCTTACCACATCTTGGCAAGCACCCAGACAACCGAAAGGAAAAATCGCTCTTTCTTGGCGAAGCAACCTGTAAACTAATTGAACTAAAACTAGGATGGCTAACCCCTGATGACAAGGACCACTATGGAAACAAAGTCATAAAATTTGCAGGCCAGATGCTTGCAGACCTGTTCAGAACTGCTTTTAGAAATCTGGTGCGAGACATGAAGTACCAGCTAGAGAGATCAGGACAAAAAAGAGGAATAAACGCAGTAGCAGCAGCTGTTAGGCCGGGTATTGTTACAGATAAACTAAACAACGCAATTGCAACAGGAAACTGGGGACGCGGTCGTGTAGGTGTCACTCAACTTTTGGACAGAACCAACTATCTGTCTACGATAAGTCACCTTAGAAGAATTCAATCACCGCTTAGCCGAAGTCAACCCAACTTTGAGGCAAGAGATCTTCACGCAACACACTTTGGAAGAATATGTCCAAGTGAGACTCCGGAAGGATCTAACTGTGGACTGGTAAAGAACTTGGCTTTGTCTGCAATCATTTCAGTAAACGTGGCATCAGAGGATATCATTGAGAAACTTTACGATTTGGGTGTCACTTATGTTTCAGATGCAAAAGATGATCTGAAAAAAGAGGGAACACGTGTATTTGTAGATGGAAGACTGATTGGATATTACAGAGATGGCCAAAAGCTTGTAGACTCACTAAGAGAACTTAGAAGGAACTTTAAGATTCATCCACATGTTGGAATTTTCTTGTACCAGTCAAGTGTAGAAGGCTCAACGAAGAGACTCTATGTCAACTGCAATGCTGGCAGAGTTCTACGACCGCTGATTGTAATCAAGGACAGCAAATTGTTACTAACACAAGAACTCATCGATAAGGTCAGCAAAAAGTTTCTGTCTTGGACAGATCTTTTGCACATGGGTGTAATTGAGCTAGTTGATGCAAACGAAGAAGAAAACTGTTACATTGCAATAGATGAAACCGACATGAAAAAACACACTCACATGGAAATATTCCCCTCTGCAATTCTCGGAGCTGGTGCATCAATTATTCCATATCCAGAACACAACCAGTCTCCAAGAAATACATACGAGTCAGCCATGGCAAAACAAAGTCTTGGCTTTTCAACTCCTTTGATGAATGCAAGCACGTACGTGCGACAGCACCTAATGCTTTATCCGCAAACACCAATTGTTACAACAAAGGCAATGGGCCTGTTGGGACTAGAAGACAGACCGGCAGGACAAAATTGTGTTGTTGCAGTGTTGCCATTTGATGGTTACAATATCGAAGACGCAATCGTACTGAGCAAGTCCTCTGTTGAGAGAGGTCTTGGAAGAACCTTCTTCTACAGAATCTATGAAGCTGAAGCCAAGCAATACCCTGGAGGAATGCGAGACAATTTTGAAATTCCTACTGCAGATGGAAACATCCGAGGATTCCGCGGTGACAAGGCATATAGATTACTTGAAGAAGACGGTGTCATTGCAACTGAGGCTACAGTACAGGGAGGAGACATACTCATTGGAAAAACAAGCCCTCCTAGATTCATGGAAGAATATAGAGAGTTTGAGGTAAAGGGACCATATAGAAGAGACACATCAATAGGTGTACGACCGTCAGAAAACGGAGTTGTTGATACTGTTGTTATGACACAATCACACGATGGTGGAAGAATGTATAAAATTCGAGTAAGGGACCTGAGAATCCCAGAGATTGGAGACAAGTTTGCATCACGACATGGACAGAAAGGAGTAGTTGGTTTGCTTGTAAATCACGAGGACTTGCCATATACAGTTGATGGTGTCGTGCCAGACGTTATGATAAATCCGCACGCCTTCCCATCAAGAATGACAGTAGGAATGTTTCTTGAATCTGTAACAGGAAAGGCTGCGGCTTTGCGCGGATCTAAAATGGACGGCTCTGCATTTGTCGGAGAAAAACTAGAAGACATTAAAGGTGTCTTAGAAGCTGCAGGCTTCAAATATTCTGGTAAAGAGACAATGTACGATGGCAGGACTGGAAAAGCATTTCCAGTTGATGTCTTCTTGGGAGTTGTCTATTATCAAAAACTTCACCACATGGTTGCAGACAAGATACATGCAAGAGCAAGAGGTCAAGTGCAGATGTTGACCAAACAACCAACAGAAGGCCGTGCAAGGGGTGGAGGACTCAGATTTGGTGAGATGGAAAGAGACTGTCTTATTGCGTATGGTGCATCAATGATGTTAAAGGACAGGCTTCTTGAAGAATCTGACAAGGCAGAGATCTATGTCTGCGAGAGATGTGGACTAGTGTCATATTATGATATCAAACAAAGACGATTTGTCTGCAGAGTGTGTGGAGACAAGGCAAAGGTAACATCAGTATCAGTTGCATATGCCTTCAAACTCTTACTGCAGGAAATGATGAGTCTTGATGTTGCCCCAAGACTTTTGATAAAGGAGAGAGTGTAATGTCATCTGAAACAATCAAAGTAATTGATGGAATCAAGTTCTCTGTCTGGTCCCCAACGGAAATAAGAAAATACTCTGTTGCTGAGATTACCGCTCCTGAAACCTATGATGAGGACGGCATGTCAGTTCAGGGTGGACTGATGGATGGCAGACTTGGTACGCTAGAGCCAGGTCAGAAATGTCTTACCTGTGGAAACACTGCAGCAAGATGTCCTGGGCACTTTGGCCACATCGAGCTTGCCGAGCCAGTGTTGCACATTGCATTCATTGATAACATCTACAAACTCTTGCTGACAACCTGTAGATCATGTGCCAGACTAAAGATACCGCAGGAGGAACTTGAGGAATATCATCAAATCATGCAAAAAGAAGCAGCATACAGCGTAATCTCAATCAAGCACATACCAGACGAAATAATCGAAAGAGCAAAGAAAGAAAAGACTTGTCCGCACTGTGGCAAGGCACAATATGAAATGATATTTACCAAGCCAACAATTTTCATTGAACGCACAGAGCTTGGAGAGAACAGGTTACTTCCAATTACCATACGAGAAAGATTTTCACACATGATAGACGATGACCTAAAACTGCTTGGATACGACCCAACAACTGCAAGACCTGAATGGTTTGTACTCCAAGTCCTGCCTGTACCGCCTGTCACAGTAAGGCCCTCTATAATTTTGGAGACTGGAATTAGATCTGAGGACGACTTGACACACAAACTTGTCGACATCATAAGAGTAAACCAAAGGCTCAAGGAAAGCAAGGAGGCAGGAACACCGCCATTAATCGTGCAAGACCTTGTAGACTTGTTGCAGTATCATGTAACTACATATTTTGATAATGAAGTTTCTGGAATTCCGCAAGCTCATCACAGATCTGGCAGACCGCTAAAAACACTTACACAAAGGCTGAAGGGAAAGGAAGGAAGATTCCGAGGCTCGCTGTCAGGTAAGAGAGTAGACTTTTCAAGCAGAACTGTAATCTCGCCAGACCCAAGCCTTGAGATCTCAGAGGTTGGAGTTCCAGAATCTGTTGCAATAAAACTTACTATTCCAGAGGTTGTTACAGAATGGAACATTGATAGACTAAAGAAACTTGTTATCAATGGACCAAACAAATTCCCCGGCGCCAACTATATCGTAAGACCAGATGGTGTAAAGATAAGGCTAGACTTTGTTGAAGACAGGGAAACAATAGCTAACAACATCGAGATTGGTTATCTGGTTGAAAGACATCTCTCTGACGGTGACATTGTCATGTTCAATAGACAGCCATCACTGCACCAAATGTCCATAATGGGCCATTATGTCAGGGTGCTGCCAAACAAGACCTTTAGATTGCATCCTTCTGTCTGTCCGCCTTACAACGCAGACTTTGATGGAGATGAAATGAACCTTCACGTACCGCAAAGCGAGGAAGCAAGAGCAGAAGCAATACTCTTGATGAGAGTGCAGGATCAAATAATATCTCCAAGATACGGGGGACCAATAATTGGAGCACTTCGTGACTTTATCACGGGTGCCTATCTGCTTACAAAAGATGACACAACCCTTACTCCACAAGAATTTGCAAACTTGGCAATGCTTGCTGGATACCAAGGGACATTTCCAGAGCCACAAGTTAAAGGAAAGGGAGGGCCGCTTTACACTGGCAAACAACTGTTCTCTCTGTTTCTGCCAAAAGACTTTAACTATGTAATTACATCCAAGTGGTCAAAAGGAACCAAGGGTCCGACAAAAGATGTTGTAATCAAAAACGGACAACTTGTAAGTGGAGTAATTGACAAGGCATCAATTGGTGCTGAAGAACCAGACAGCGTCTTGCATAGAATAGCCAAAGACTATGATTATGACACTGCAAAGCGTTTTCTAAATTCCATACTTATAATGCTAAAGCAATTCATTACAGGTTATGGATTCAGCTATGGATATGCAGACTTGGAGCTATCTCCAAAGACCAAGGAATCCATACTTACAGACATCCATGAATCTTATGACAAGGTATATGATTTCATTTCTCAGGCCAAAAAGGGAACACTACAGCTCAGTAGAGGACTCTCAGCAGAAGAAGCACTAGAGGCCTACATTGTAAACGAACTGTCAAAGGCAAGAGACAGGGCGGGCAGCATGGCAGACAAGTCATTTGACGAAACAAATGCAGGAAGAATCATGGCAACAACTGGTGCAAGGGGTTCCTCACTAAATATAGGACAGATGGCAGGAGCACTTGGACAACAATCGATTCGTGGTAGAAGAATACACAAGGGTTACAGTAACAGGGCATTGCCGCACTTTAAAGAAAATGATACAAATCCAGACTCGAGGGGATTTGTCAAGTCAAACTATAGAGATGGACTTTCAACACTGGAATTTTTCTTCCATGCAATGGGTGGAAGAGAAGGCCTTGTAGACACTGCAGTAAGAACCCAGCAAAGTGGTTACATGCAGAGGAGATTGATAAACGCACTAGAGCATCTCAAGCTGGAATATGATCATACTGTAAGAGACCCCCACGGACACATCATACAGTTCCTGTACGGCGAAGATGGAATTGATGTATCAAAGAGCGACCATGGTGAAGCATTTAGAATTTTAAGGTTGATTGAATCTGAAAGCATCATTGATTCTGGCAAAAAGGCAACAAAGGAAGATGTTGGAGAACTTGTAAAGAAATACACCAAGACATTCAATCCTCGTCTGGCACAAACAGTTCATGATGCACTAGCAGAATCAAAACTGAGCAGAGACGGTGTGGAAAAAGTGTTAAAGAAAGCACTTGAGCTATACGACAAGGCAAAGGTAGAGCCAGGCCAGGCAGTCGGTGTAGTTACTGCACAGTCAATAGGTGAGCCTGGTACCCAGATGACACTTAGAACCTTCCACTTTGCAGGTATCAGGGAAAGAAACGTCACTCTTGGACTTCCAAGACTGATCGAACTTGTAGATGCAAGAAAGAAACCTGTCACACCTACAATGGACATCTACTTGGAGGAAAACTACAAAAAATCAAAGGAAAAAGCAATCAAGGTAGCCCGTGAAATTCTGCATACAAAGATAAGTGCGCTGATTACAAGCACTGAAACTGACTATTCTACAAAAATCAAACTAAATCTAAACCAAGACAGGCTAAAGGAGAGAGCATGTACGGTAGAAGACGTTGTTGCTGCATTGCAGTCATCTAAGAAAAAGTTTGAGATAGAGACTAGCGGCCATTCAATTACACTTACACTTCCTGAAGAGTCTGATGCTCAGACAATCCTCAGCCTACGAAACAAGGTGCTCTCAGCAACAGTCAAAGGAGTAACCGATGTCGAACGCGTAACAATCGTACAGCAAGGAGACGAGTGGGTTATCCAAACATCTGGCTCTAACATTGCAAAGGTGATGGAAGTTGATGGCATTGACAAGAAAAACATCAGGACAAACAACGTCTTTGAGATTGCAAATACGCTGGGAATAGAGGCTGCTCGAAACGCACTGATAAATGAGCTCAGCTCTACACTTGAGGACCAAGGACTTGAAGTCGATGTCAGATACATCATGTTGGTAGCAGACTTGATGTGCTCAAGAGGATACTTGCAGCAGATTGGAAGACATGGAATTGCAGGTACGAAGACAAGTGTACTGGCAAGAGCAGCGTTTGAGATTACAGTTCCTACAATAGCAGAAGCTGCACTGGCAGGAGAGGTTGAAGAACTAAAAGGAGTAACAGAAAATGTCATAGTTGGTGCAAACATTCCAATCGGAACAGGCACGGTAGATCTTTACATGAAGGTGGTAGAAGATGGTTAAGCTCTTAGAAAAGGCCATTAAAGATGCAGTAGAGGACGGCAAGTGCTTTTTTGGAACAAAAGAGGTGCTAGGCTCTATCAAGAACTCTAAACTAGTTGTATTATCACACTCTATACCAACATCAACCACACAAAAAATAGTTGAAGCTGCCAAGGGTGCAAAGGTGCCAACACTAAACTACAAGGGGTCTTCAGTGGAGCTTGGAAGACTGTGTGGAACACAGTTCCGCATTTCTGCAGTGTCGCTAAAAACTTTGAGCGATACCAATCTTAAGGCAATTATAAAAGACGTGGAAACAGAGAAGTAAGAATAAATGTCTTATTTTTCTCAAAACCGTCTATCAAGATTTAAATGTCCCCCTAAGAGATCGAGTTTAAAAAAGGTATGACAGAGACAATCAAACTGACAACAGATCAAATAAAACTAATGTCACTTTTTCAAAACGTGACTGGTGCAACTGCACGTGACTGCATCGAAGATGAAAAACAAGATAGAGTAATTTTTGTGGTAAATCAAGGAAAGATGGGCCTTGCAATAGGAAAGGGAGGCTCTACCATACGAAACCTGCAAAATGTTGTCAAAAGAAATGTTGAACTTGTTGAATATTCTGAAGATCCTGCAGAATTTCTAAAAAACATGCTAAACCCAAAGCTGGTATCCGAAGTTAAATTAAACAAAAGGTTAGATGGTTCTCTTCAAGCAATTGTTCTTGTAGATGCAAAGAAGAAGGGAATCGTAGTAGGCAGAGAAGGCAGGAATGCTGAAAAGGCACGGCTGCTTGCAAAAAGATACTTTCAAATTTCCAGTGTGTTGATACAAAGTCCTGAAAAAATAATGGAGTAATGATATAATGGCAAAATCCCCCCTTGGTCTATTTGCAGGAAGAGTCCTCAGAGACAAAAGAAAGAGGCAGAAATGGTCTATTGGAACCTATAAGCGAAGACAGCTAGGGCTGGACAAAAAAGCAAGTCCTCTTGGAGGTGCACCGCAAGCACGCGGTATCGTATTAGAAAAAGTGGGGATTGAGGCAAAGCAGCCAAACTCTGCTGTAAGAAAATGTGTCCGTGTCCAGCTAATAAAAAACGGCAAGACCGTAACAGCATTCCTTCCAAAAGACGGTGCTCTAAATTTCGTTGACGAGCACGATGAGGTTCATGTAGAGGGAATGGGTGCATCTATGGGCGGAGCAATGGGTGATATTCCAGGAGTAAGGTGGAAGGTTTTCAAGGTAAATGGCACATCACTTAAAGAACTTGTTTATGGTAAGAAAGAAAAGCCGAGAAGATAGAGATGACTGAGACACAGAACCTTTTACTTTTTCGAAAATGGGATACATCAAAGATTGAGATAAAAGATCCAGGACTGCGAAATGTCATATCTCTAAAAAAGGAGATTGTTCCAGTATCCTTTGGTCGCTCTGCACTAAAGCGATTTAACAAGGCAGAGGTAAACATAGTTGAGAGGCTGGTAAACAAGATCTCTCACTTTGGCAAAAAATATGCAAAGAACACCGGTAGAATGGGCGGCAAAAAGATTCATGCAATAAACACTGCAAAAGCAGCACTTGAAATAATTCATCTTAAGACTGGAAAGAACCCAGTTGAGGTCTTGATAAGGGCAGTAGAGAACTCGGCTCCAAACGAGGATACTACAAGAATAGTATATGGTGGAACCGTATACCATGTGTCAGTTGATGTAGCGCCACTTAGAAGGGTTGATCTTGCGCTGAGGTTTATTGCAGAAGGGGTTAGAGACGCATCATTTTCAAATCCAAAGGCACTGGAGGAAAACTTGGCAGAGCACTTGATACTTGCTGCTGCAAACGACATGAACGCACCTTCTGTAAAAAAGAAGAACGAGCTAGAAAGAATTGCAATGGCCTCAAGATAGAGGCGCTTTTTAAAAAAGATAGCCCGAGGCAGATTCGAACTGCCGTCTCCAGGTATCCTCTCATAAGATCCAGAGCCTGGAATCCCTAGCCCAAAAATTGTTTGGCCACTAGACTATCGGGCTACCGAAACGGGTGGTATGCGTTGAGAATATAATTATTGTGTATGGTCAGAAATGTTCTTTGAATAAAAGAGATCAATATGCGAGTACAAATTAATAGAATGATCTAAATAACATGAAATCTGTTTTCCAAATGATGAAAGTATACGGCTCATGCGCATCCTGCAGCTTTGAAGCCTCTGGTGAGACACTAGAGCAACTTGATGCCAAATTCAAACACCATTTTGTCATGCTAGGCCACTCGTCATACTTCCACAAAGAAGGCATCAAAGAAAAGATAAGAAAAATTTCATAGGTTTTCACACCTCTCCTACAGATTTTGCTGTAGATTTGTATGTCATAAAAATGGGGAAGAGTTATTGGAGCAATTTTGTTGCAGCCAATTTCTTCTCTATTTGTTTTGCTCGTACCACAAATGCTACAAAGATTCCACCAAAGATTGCACCCGATATTATGGTGGCTCCAATGACTCCATCAGGATTCAGGTATGGAGTGCCTGAGCCTTGTCCGGGATGCGCCTTTACTTCCTCTACGCGTTCTCTTGCAAGCTTCAATTGCTCTTCAAGAGTTGTTCCACTGTTTGCTGGCGGTGGATATGTCTGTGCAAATGCCAATGGCATTAGGGTGCTTGCTGCAACAAACGCAACCAGTGTTGCAGAAAGCACTGTCTTGTTTTGGTTCATAATACATGATAGGCAAATTTTAGATTTAGCGTTTGATGAAAGTAGAATTTCATCAAAAGTTTTACATATGATCGTGACTAATTTATTGTGCATTCTGATATGCTACAAGATAAAACAAGGCAGCCTGTACCGGAAAGAGTTAGCATCTATGATACCGATGATGAAAGACTAAGGGCATTAGGCGAGGTTTTGATAACTGATGTGAGCAGAACCATCTTAAAATTATTGTTTGATGAAACACTTACAGCAAATGAAATTGCTACAAAGACCGGATTTTCATTACAGCTTGTCAGATATCACCTAAAAAAGTTGCAGGATGTTGGACTGGTTGATATACCGAAGATAGGAAAGAACACAAAGTCTCATGACATGAAATACTATCATGCAACAAAGTTTGCAATAGTAATAATACCTTCCAAGTTCTCAGAAAAGACCAAATCAAGCAAGTTGCTTGTCAGATCATTTAAATCAATTTACCGACTGGGCGCAGTTGGAATTGTTGCAATCGGATCATGGTTTGCAGCGTTAGCACTTCAGGGAGCAGGCATAAACACTCCTGATGTTGGACAGCAGATCCAAAACATCCCAAGCGGCGAGGGTTCGACAAGCTACAACCCATTTTACAACGGGGTTGGTGGCCCGTATTCAGGCGATGGAGGGATAGGGTCTGGTGCTACACTGGAAGAGATGCTAAAGCTAGCAAGAGAACGCGTCACTTCAGTGTTACATCATCCACATGCTGGTTCTGGCACTCCATTTTTCAGTTCGACTTCACCTTCGCCAGAATTTTTCTGGCCCATGGTAATTGTACTTGCTGTCTTAGCAGCTGGTATATCCATGGAGATAATCATGAGATTCCTGAAGGTAAAGCAGGAAAATTCTGAACTGCAATAATTCCAAAATTGGCCTACTCGTTTGTTCTAAGGACTTTGGCAGAAAGGACTTCGTTATTTTTGTGAATTTCTCGAATTATTTCATCCATGTGCTCTATAGTGGGAGTTGTTATCTTGGCTATCAAGTCATAATGACCAATTGTGGGTTGAACCTCTCTTATTGTATCTTCTACGTTCAAATTGTTAATTATTCTCTTTTCTGCACCTTCTTCACATTTCATCAATACATATGCACTAGGCATGGGATCTAAATGGGGCAATTGCAATTAAGTCACGCTCACTGTAAAGGACAGTAACATTCTTCGTTAAGATTCTTCGATTTATCTAATTTTACTGCAAACAGCTTACATTCCAAATAAATTCATGATATAAAACATAGAAGATTAATCTGAAATCAATTGTGGTATTTTTAAAATACCATCAATGTGAAAAATGTGTGTGAAAGAGGCATTTGTCCTAATTAACTGCGAATCTGGCAGCGAAGACAAGGTAGTGGATGAACTCTCAAAGATGGATAAGGTAAGCGAGATACAAAAAATAATGGGAGTTTATGATGTGATAGCAAAGTTGGAAGCAGACTCGGAAAGCGACATAAAAATGTGGTATTGTCAAAAATACGAAAAATATATCCAGTAAATTCCGTCTTGACACTTTCTACCGAATAATATCAGTAGGTGTGGATCTTTGATATCGTGTTGGCTAAGAGGAACAATTTCCAAATCTATTTTAAATAACCGAATTTCATACTTTTAGTGATGCTACATAGAATTAGAAATCATTATTGCGCATTTAAAATAAAAAATGATTTACTAGACAATGGTATTGCATTAAGAGGAAGAAGAAAATGATTCAAGTTAAAGGATATGCCGCGCAAAAAGCGAGCGCCCCGCTTGCACCATATTCCTTTCAAAGGCGTGACCCGCGTGATCACGATGTTGTAATCGATATCAAATACTGTGGAATCTGCCACACCGACATACATCAGGTAAATGATGGTTGGGGAGGCTCTATCTATCCTATGGTCCCAGGTCACGAGATTGTAGGAGTCGTATCTGAAGTAGGACCAGGTGTAACACGTTACAAGGTAGGTGATAAGGTGGGAGTCGGGTGTTTTGTAGATTCGTGCAGAAAATGCAGCTCGTGCCAAAGAGGTCTTGAACAATACTGCCAGGAAGGGATGACTACAACCTACAATGGAATGGAAAGAGATGGCAAAACTGTAACTCAGGGAGGCTATTCAAACAAAATAGTGGTGGACGAAAACTATGTTTTACGTATGCCAACAAACCTTGCATTTGAAAGTTTAGCACCGCTTCTCTGCGCAGGAGTCACACTCTACTCCCCACTAACACATTGGAAGGCAGGACCTGAAAAGAAGGTTGGGATAGTGGGACTTGGCGGGCTTGGACACATCGGAGTCAAGATAGCACACGCACTTGGAGCCGAAGTCACCGTACTGTCACACTCACTTTCAAAACAAGGTGATGCAAAAAAACTTGGTGCAGACAAGTTCTATGCTACATCCGACCCGAAAACCTTTGAGATCCTAAAAGGATACTTTGACTTGATAATCAATACCGTATCATCTGAGATTGACCTAAACTCATATCTTGATCTTCTTACACTTGATGGTACGATGGTTCTTGTTGGAATTCCTGAGACCCAGACCACGCTTGGCGCATTCTCTCTTGTCAGTGCACGAAGAAATCTTTCAGGCTCGCTAATCGGAGGTATAAAAGAAACTCAAGAGATGCTTGACTTTTGTAGCAAGCACAACATTACCTGCGATGTTGAACTAATCCCTATTCAGAAGGTAAACGAGGCCTATCAAAGAATTCTAAAAAGTGATGTCAGGTATAGATTTGTAATTGACATCAAGTCACTTTAGCGCAGTAAAATGGTAAATTACAAAAAACTGCCTCCAGATGTATACTATTCAATAAAAAGATCGCTTAGAGAGGATTTCATTTTGTCACAATATCCATCATATCATGATTCTATGTTGGAATCATTTGAAATTGTATCAATTGATGGAAAAATCTCAGTCTATTACTACAAAGACGGTACGCTCGAAATTCAAGGAAGTGACACAAATCCAACGTTTCGTAGAATTGTAAGAAAGGTCAACAGTCTAGCATCAAAAAAAGACTATATTTGATTGCATTTGAAACGCAACAAGAAAACATGGAAACTGAATCTTCAGCATCTCAATTAGCTCCAGACTTGAAAATATGCCGTATTCTAAACGGCATGTGGCAAACAGCAGGTGGACACGGCCAGATAAACGCCGAGGATGCAATTGCAGAAATGCGCCTGTATCACAACTCTGGTTTTACAACTTGGGATATGGCAGACATTTACGGTCCTGCTGAAGAATATCTTGGAGAATTTAGAAAAAGGCTCGAAAAGGAAAGGGGGGAATTAGAGCTTGGTAGCATGCAGGCATTGACTAAATTTGTACCAAATCCCGGACCTATGACAAGAACCATAGTAAAACATCACATCGACAAATCACTCCGCAGGATGAACGTGAAAACAATTGATGTTGTACAATTTCATTGGTGGGATTACAACGATACCAGTTACCTTGACGCACTACATCACCTCTCAAAGATTCGTGACGAGGGAAAGATAAGACATTTGGCATTGACAAACTTTGACACTGAAAGGATCTCAATCATGGTAGAAAATGACTTCAAATTAATCTCAAACCAAGTGCAATACTCTATACTTGATACAAGGCCTGAAATCAAGATGGTTCCGTTCTGCCAAAAACACGGAATGAAGCTGTTGACCTACGGAACTATTCTGGGTGGATTCTTATCTGAAAAATATCTTGAAAAGCAAGAACCTGCAAGGTCTGCACTTGATACACTGAGTTTGCAAAAATACAAGCAAATGATTGATGTGTGGGGAGGATGGAAACTATTTCAAGAATTACTTGTGGTGCTAGACCGTATAGCAAAAAAACACCACGTAAGCATTGCAAACGTTGCCACGCGATATATTCTTGACAAACCAGCAGTTGCAGGAATAATAATCGGAGTGCGTCTTGGAATATCGGAACACAGGTCAGACAACATGCGCGTATTCAAATTGAAACTAGACAAAGAAGACACCGATGCTATAAGATCAATTACATCAAGGTCTCAAGACTTGTTTGCAAGGATTGGTGACTGTGGTGATGAATACCGGTAAAATATAAAAAATGGAAAACAAAATACAGTTATTTCTTACGTATGGAATCAAGTCTTGAAAATACTGGATTGAGATACTTGCTAGAGCCTACTACAAAAGCACTCAGGCCAGTTCCAACAAGTATGCCTGATACTACATCAAGAGGATAGTGATCGCCTACATAGACTCTCGAATAAATCACCAAGAATGCTTCTGCTAAAAGTATCAGAGATGGTATGATTTGTTTTCCCTTGTTAAATCTTGCAAGCATTACAAACGCACCGCCTGAAACTATTACTGCATGACCTGATGGAAAGGAGGGATCAGTCTCTTTCACAAGTATGTTATCAGGATTTACCGATGTTGGCCTTGGTCTGTCAATCTCGTCCTTCAGGACAGTTCCAAGCGGTATCAGTATGATAAAAGATATGACAAGTAATGTTGCAGTTCTTCTCCCGTCTGCTCCTCCAAACACGAAAAGCAAGGCGGTAGTCGCTATCCATACTGCTTCTCTGCCATACTTTGTCAAGGAGACCATTAGCTGGTTGATGATTTTACTGTGTGGATTGTTTATTGCTGTAAATCCAGAATAATCTAATTTTGTAATTTGAGGGTTATTGCTTGTTACCAACAAGGCAAGTACGGCAAAAATTGCAAACAGTACAATGCCTACAATGTAATACTTCATCTAAGTACCTTCCAAAATGACACTATAAAATCTAATTAGCAATTCTCGTGTTTCTATACTATATAGTTTAATCAAAAGCTACTTTGTACTGGCCTCACGTACAGCCGTAGCATAGTCACAATCAGCTCTGAGCCTCATGTACGGAATTAGTCTATAATGTATCGAGTAGATCTTTTTTTCCTTGTATAGGATTCCCTTTAACAAAAGCGAGACAAACCCTCCGGCTACTCTGGACGAGGGGATTCCAAGCTCTTTGCATACCTCATCGCGCTTTTTCTTGTACTGTTCTAAAGTAAAGCTGACGTTGTTTATTTCAAGAATTAGAGGCCACATGACTTTTTCCCAAACCAGTCTCCTGTTTTGGGTTGCAGAAGCATATTTCCCCTTCTGGGTCAACATTGATAACGTTCAAAAGTATTCTCTCAATTTATTAGTTGATGCAAAATAAAATTGAGGAAGCACTAGACGCCCTGTCAAAAAACTGGAAGATTGAACCAATAATTCGTGATTTCATTTTGGGAAAAAGAACCGATGCGTCAGACTTTCAGATCAAAGTAAACGATGTAATATTTCACATACCGTATTTGTCTGCAGATGGAGGCTATGTGCTCTGGAAATGTTACTGGCCTGACTGCCACAACTGCTGTAACCGACAGGGAAGGTTGCCTCTTACATCAAGCGACCTGATAACGATTAGCAAGAACTTGAAGTATGGTAAGGTCTCCGATTTTGTAAAAAAAGAGACCAATGTTAACACGTGGGAAGAGCGTGGTCCTGCAGGCAATTCCATAATAATGACCATGATAAACCTCAAGAGAAAAAGCGATGAGACCCAAGCAGAAGACGGTACCCATATACGATGTAGGTTTTTGGACGAAAAGGGGTACTGTGGCTTGCATCCTTCAAGGCCTGGCGTGTGCTATCTCTATCCATTTTCATCTTGGCTTGAAAACGAGAAAGGCAAGGCACGAGTGCATGCCACGTTCCAGTTTACTGGGGACTGCCCAGGATTTTATTTTGCAAAATCAATTGATGAAATGAAAGAAATTCTTAATGAATATTCCGCGATTGTATACGACTATACCATGAAATCAAACAGGACGACTCGAGAGAATTTTGGATATGTAAGTATGACCTTTTAGGCTCGCGCTACCTTCATCATGTCGGCCATTCGAATTTCCATTCCAAACCGCCATTCATTTTTCTTCATGTATCTGTAAATTGCAATTAGATCAGCAAAGTTCTTCAACATGCCAAACTTGCTATCCATCTTGCTTCTCACAAAAGTCAGCACTCTTGAATATATCGCAAATTTCTCTAATACCTTCTGGCGGTATCTCTCATTGTTTCCAATATTTTCCACAAATATGTCAGCACAAGTCATGCTGGGAATGATTCCTTCACCAAGCAGGGGATAGACGGTTCCTATGGATTCTCCTACTCCAACCACCTTGCCGTGATAAAACGGCTCGCACATGTCAGGAGTAGCAAGTCGAATTGGCCTTCCTACGGTCTTGATTACTTTGCCGCCATATTTTTTCAAGAAAGCATTGGTCTCATCAATGTGGTTTCTATTCTTATCGCCAGCACCTATGTGTGCGAGATTTTTTCCAAGCGGAAAGTACCAAAAGTAGCCGCTCATCGACGAAAAGGGTTTGAGATAAAAGTCATCAAAAGGAACGCCGTTCTCATACTCTACCTTGTACTGAAAAGTTGGCAGATGGAAATCGCGCGGCAGTCTTGGAAGATAAGACCTGTGAAAACCTGTGGAATCTATTATTATGTCAAACTCTGACTCCAACTCCTCAATCTTTGGAGCTTTTCCGTAGTTAATCTTGCAGCCCTTTGCCATGTCTTTTATCAAGCCTATCTTGTTGTATGTGCAAAGACCCATCAATTTGATGGTGAACTGCTCTGAATTCATGCTGATGTACATCTTTTTTCCGTCATGTATGAGATAATCATTGAAATCTAGATTGCACTTTCTTGCAAATTCTTCCATGGGACCTTTCGTGGTGCCCCAAGCACATATGGAATCGTGGTTTTCTACGGTGCTTCTCTCAAAACCTACTACTTCGTGTTGATCTTTTAGTCTTGCAAGAAGATATGCGCCTGCAACTCCTATGCCAACTACAGCTATTTTCAAACGAGCTTATACCTCAAGTGACCTAATAAAAAGATGTGGACCGTTTGATTATTCTATTAGTATGGCAGGCTTGTATGGTCTGGCTGTCTTTGCCTTGTTCTTTGGGTCGTACTTGTTTTGATCAGACTCGGAAAAAACTTGGAGACCTATTCCATATTCAGTTTTTATCAAAGACTCTAGTTCAGATAATATCTTTGTCTCATCGACAAGACCAATTTTGTTTTTGGCATCTCTGTCATCTTGAGGATCAGACAAGATGTCATTTACTGTCTTTTTAACGAAATCGGGATCTTTTTTTATCTCCTCAGTCTCTTTGTCAGATATCAGCGATTTGATTATGTTGCCGATGTTGACATCTCCACTTATGACTGTGGATAAAATTTTCTGATAAGCCCTTACTTTCCATGTGGATGCAGTATAGATTGTAATCTTCTTTGGACTCATCTTTGTTACCTTTACTATGTTTCTAATATCCTCTATTGTGCGGCTCAGTAGAGACTCTGACTGGAGTGCAAGCAGATCAATCTTTGCCTCATCTGGGAGGGGCCACTGGGACTCTGAGGCAAGCCCTTGGTTTCCAAGCCTAGACCACAACTCTTCTGAAACGTATGGCGCAAAAGGTGACATCATTGCAACTCGTGCGGAAAAGACTTTGTGCAAAATCCCAAGGTGGTCTTTCCTGCCTTTTGCCTCTATTCTCTTGAGATACCACTGCAGGTCAGTATCAAACTCGTACAAAACATAGTGCAGCGCCTCCCTCAGTCTCATTTTTTGTATAGATGTGGTTGTCTTTGCAATTAATTGCTGTAAGCGGCTGTAAATCCATCTATCTTCCTGTGCAAGCGCGGTCTCCTTTGTGTCATTGTACCTTGTAGCTTCGTCAAGCATGCCCTCAAGCTTGTTCTTGATTCCTCGAACCGCTTCCTGGTTAAAGTCTGCGTCTTGTAACAGCTCTGCGGAAACTAGAATTGCAAGTCTGATGGAGTCTGCCCCATGTATCTTGATGGCATCTCGTAGGGGTATTATGTTTCCCATTGACTTGGACATTTTTTTGCCGTCCATCAAGACCGAGCCGTTGACAACTATCTCTTCAGGCCAATATTTTCTTGGAAATATGGCAAGATGGTTAAAAATGAAAAACGTCAAGTGATTTGGAACAAGGTCGCGACCTGAATGTCTGGCATTGACAGGATAATAGTATTGAAATTCTTTCTTTATGGATTCCAAATTTTCTGGTGAAATTTTAGACTCTGATGACACTTTTTGCAAGTCTCCCTTCTCAAGAAATACATAATCAAAAAATGAATCACTGATGTACTCTGGTTTTATCTCTCCTGACTTTACATATTTTACTATGGTGTAGTAGGCCATGTAGATGACAGAGTCTGACAGGCTCTCCACTATCCAATTCTTATCCCAGGGGAGCTTGGTCCCAAGGCCGTGCTGTCTTGCACATGCTCTCTCTTTTAGCCAGTCGACCACATGGTTGAACTCGTTTCTAATCTCTTCAGGAAGTATTCTCATCTCATTTATCCATGAGTGCACCTTTTCTTTCCATTCTGGATTTGAATAATTGAGAAACCATTGATTGTCCAAAAGTTTTACAACACATTCTGCGCCACACCTGCATCTCACTGGGTTTTCGTTCAACTCATACAGGATGTCTGCATTGCCGCTGTCAAGAATCCATCTTTTTACCTCTTCTTTTGCAACTGTGACTGATTTTTGAGAGAACTTGCCTGTGTTTTGTTTCAGCTTGCCGCCGTAGAACTCCTTTGAATAAAGTTCCTTTGTGGCCTCTTCTAACTTTGGACTGTCTTGGCTGGTTATGCCAAGTTTTTCGATCACATCTCTTGCGGGTATCTCGCCGTAACCCTCTGTCTCAATTATTGAGATGGGCCTGATCTCCGAAAGGGATGAAGGAAGATTAGCGTATTTGGAAGTCTCTTTTTTTAGATCTTCTAATGCTTGATAGTCAAACGGTGCATGTGCAGGAACAGACATTACAACTCCTGTTCCATTGTCGCTTTTGACAAACGTTGCAGGAAGTATGAAGATCTCGTCGTCTCTTCCGGGAACCTTGACCTTCTTGCCTACAAGTTGAGCACCTGGCATGATCCCTGTCTTTGTCACCTTTTTATTTAGAAATCCCAACTTTGTGGCGCACTCAGAAGTGATTATCCATTCTTCGTTGTCTACCTTGGCAATTTCATAGTTGACATTTGGATTCATCCAGATGTTGGTAACCCCAAATATTGTTTCTGGGCGCAAGGTAGCTGTAGGCAAGACATAGTTGTTGTACTTGAACTTGATAATTGTATATTCTGTAAAACTTGGCTCGACATCGCCCAGAGTATCATGCTGTGATACAGGATTTTGATCCTTTGGACACCAGCCAACAGGATGTGTTCCTTGCACAACAAGACCATTTTCTTTTAACTTTTTGAATTGCCACTCTATGAATTTGTTGTAAAAGGGATCTATTGTAGTAAACTCTCGCCTCCAATCTATCGAGTACCCCATCTCTATCATGCCTGCTTTGATCTCTTGATGGAAATAGTCTGCAATCTTTACAGGGTCTGAAAACTCTCTTATTTTTTCATCAGGAACCTTGTACAGAGTACGAAATGCTTCTATGAGATCCTTGTCATTTTCTTGAACTCTTCTGGCCATGCCAAGTATTGGAGTGCCTGTATAGTGGAATCCCATGGGAAACAGTACATTATATCCCTGCATTCGCATGAATCTTGCATGCACGTCAGCTAGCGTGTATGTCCTGCCGTGTCCTATGTGTTGAGGCGAGTTGGGATAAGGATATGCTACTGTCACAAAAAATTTCTTTCTTGAATCTGGGTTGCTCTCAAACTGTTTTTCTGCAAGCCACTTTTGCCTCCACTTTTCTTCTATTGGTGCCCAATCCATCTACGTCACTTTCCAAGGACTGATTGTTCGGCAGCAATGAGGGCGTCCTTTATCTTTAGCATGTCTTTTCCTCCTCCCTGTCCAAACGTGTCCCTTCCTCCTCCAGAGCCTCCGAGAATCTTGGCCATATCTCTTACCAAATCTCCTGCCTTCTTTGTCTTGACAGCATCAGTGCCAGAAAATGCAACTATGTGAATTGATCCGTTTTTTACAATTAATGCGCAGTAGATTAGGGACTTGTCGAGGTTAACTGCCTGTTCTCCAACTGCAATGTGGTACTCGTCATCAAGCTCTTCTTCTACGGTAGTAAACAACTTGACATTTCCAATATTCTTTGCCTGTGCTATTGCAGCTTTCGCAGAATATTCTGATGTCCTTTTTATTATCTGCTTGAACTTCTTTTTTGCATCCTCGCCGTCTCTGACAACATGCTCAAATGATTCTAGAACTTTCTCCTTGCTTGAACCAAGCGACTTGACGATTTGCGATATCTTCCTGTCTTGATTCTGCGTGTATTTTATGGCTGCCTCCCCTGAGACAAATTCTAGTCTCACAACACCATCCTGAATCCTTTCTGACTTTGTAATCTTGATCAAGCCGAGTTCACCTGTCTTGCTTACGTGGGTCCCTCCGCAAGCTTCAACATCAAGACCATCGATGTTTACAATTCTAACCATTTTTACTGGGACCACTCCGCCTTGGTATATCCTAAACCCGTATCTCTGCTCCGCATCTCCGCGCTCAAACTCGTTGATAAGAATAGGAAGGTCTTTTCGAATTGCAAGGTTTGCAAAATCTTCAATCTTTGCTATCTCTTCTTCCGTAAGATTTGAGTGATGAGTGATATCTAGCCTCGCGTAATCTTTTTCTTTGAATGCAGAGTGCTGCCATATCCAGGAACCAAGCATGTTTCTTGCTGAGGCGTTGACTACATGCGTACTTGTGTGATGTCGTGTAATGCCGTAGCGCCTTGCTACATCTATGCTGCATTTGATGACCTCTCCTTCTTTTGGAACGCCATCTTTGGTCTCATGAACTACAACGTTGCCGTGCTTGTTCACATCGATTACATCATACTTTCCAATCTTTCCATGGTCGGGCTCTTGGCCTCCTCCCCGGGGATAAAATGACGTCTTATCAAGTACCACATACTTTCCATTTAGCACTCGGAGAACCTTGGCCTCAAATTCGTGCGGATCTTCCTTGTAGTACAACAAATCCGTGTCTGGAATCTTGTCCAAATTCAACTGTACTGATTTTTCAGCTTTTTCTGACTGGTGCAAGTCAGAGAGCTTTTCATAAAATGTAGGCGGAATCTCTGAAATAATGCCAGTCTCCTTTAGAAAGTCGGGTGTTATACCATCAGATTCGTATAAACGAATCAAGTCATCGACGCCAAGTTTTTTATTTTGAGTTCTCAGTGTACCTGCAATGTTTGTCATCCTCACTCGAGATTCCTTGTATCTCTCTTTTTCGATTCCAATTATTGTTTTGACATCATTTCGCGTTCCTTCAAGCTCGGGATAGGTTGCTCTCAGATAGTCTATATGCAGGTCAATCAGATCATTGAGATCAAAGTTCCACCCAAACCTGTCCATTGTTGCCAAGGTGCGCCTCAGTATCATTCTAAGGTTGTATCCTCCACCCACGTTACTTGGCAGGGCGCCGTCTGATATGGCAAATACTAGAGTTCTCAGATGATCTGAAATGAGGTAGATTCCCTCAAGTGGGGAGATGATCTTGTCCATTTTTACTTCATCTATGCCTGCCAACGAGGCTGCACTCTTTCTTGCAATTGACAGGTCTGCAGATTCGGAAAGAGTCTTTGCAATGGCCCTAAAATATTTCGAGACCGTATCAGAATTTGCATCCAAGCCCACCTTTTCTATCATGTATTTTGTTATGGGTCCAAAACAACAATCATAGGCAGTTGGGGTCCCCATAGTAATCCAGGCAAATCTTTCAAGTCCTGCCCCCATGTCTATTATCTTCTGGTCCAAGACAGAATAGTTCTCAAGCTCGCCTTGAAATTCGGTAAACACTGCGTTGCCAAGTTCCAATCCGCGCACAAAATATTCTAATGATGACCCAAAAGAACCGCCACCTGCCCACACATCTTCGACAAAAACTATCTCTTCTTTGTTGATTCCAAATTTTTCAGTGAGAAGTCGAAAGTCAAGCTCAACACACTTGTCTTTCCAATATCCTTGCGAGTTTGGTATGCTGTGCTGACCAATCATGCAAAAACTTGAAAAATGTCTGCCTGTTATACCTACATTTTCAATATCTTTGAATCTAAGGCATGTCTGCGGCACTACCAAGGGATTTGCTGGAAATTCAAAGACTACCTTTGAACCCATGACTCGCTGAAAATCTACTATTGAAGCAATTGTAAAATAAAGATCATCTCTCCATCTGCATACGACTGGATATCTGCTAACTGATTTGTGCCCGTTATTTACAAAAAAAGACTCTACCTCTTTCCATGCTTGTGTGTAGTCAAATCGTTTTTTGGTGGGAGGATCACCTATGAAGGAATAACTGTTCTCTATGTGGTCAGGACAAAAATTCTGTTTGTCATTTAACACCCAGAAATATCGTCCGCACTTGGAGCAAGATTTTCTTTTGAATCCCTCGTTTTCAAAAAGCGCGACCTTGTAATACCTGTCGGGTTCTGATGAAAACTTGGCAAGAATCTGGCTCTTATCCATTTCACAAGTTTTTGTTCTGAAGGATATTAAGCATTCTGAAGCAACACATTAAATATGATCTTTTTTGAGATTTTCTTATGTTCATATTTGAAAAGAAGGGGTGGAAAGAAGGAGATTACGTTTTCACCTCACAACAAAACGGTGACTATAGGGACATGGTTATCGGTATGGTGACAGGAGTAGAAAATTCAAAGATTGGAGTAAATGGTATCATAGTAAACGCGGTTGGTCTGAAAAACAAAATCTCTCAAGGAAAAGCAGGGCCGCAATCTGAACAAATGCTGAAAAACCCAGACCCAAAAGAAGCCGTTTTTGCTTTGATTTACAGAGTAGAATATGACAACTTTACAGGCATCTTCGATGTAAACACAGATCCTGTCATAAAACTGCACAAGAATACTTACAACACACTCACCGGCTGGGTGAGGGAATCTATTCCGGAATTGATAAACAATGTACTTTCTTTGCCTGAAGGACAGGAAAAAGATCAGGCAAAAAGGATTTTGAAACAAAGGATGGATACATTATACGACAAAGACCTGAAGAGATACATGTATTCTGTATGCCGAAGTCTTAAGATCCTAAACTAGTTCCAACTAAGTTGTGTTAATTTTTTCATGAGAATCTCCATAGTTTTATATTATGGCTCTTGCAAAATCCGTTTACAATGGAATACGTATATGCTGCATTGCTTTTGCACAAACAAAAGAAGGAGATCAATGAGGCAAACATTACAAATGTGATCAAGGCCTCAGGAGCTACCGTAAACGAAGCTCAGGTAAAAGCACTAGTGGCAGCACTTGCCGATGTGAACATTGAAGAGGCAATCAAATCTGCACCAGTTGCAGTGGCAGCAGCAGCGCCAGCAGCACCAGCCGCAGGTGGTGCAAAGGAAGAAAAGAAAGAAGCTGAGGCACCTGCAAAGAGCGAAGAGCAGGCAATGGAAGGCCTTTCAGCACTGTTCGGTTAAAAATCAGTTCATTTCTATTTCTCTTTTTTGTAATCCTCAAGATTATTTACCGTCATATCTAATACCTTGTAATTTGACTGACTTTTCACTCCCGGTTCAAGACACAATTCTTCTCTTGGACCTTTTTGGGACTATGGCTTTTGCAGTTACTGGTGCCTTCAAGGCAATAGAACACAAAGCTGACATTGTGGGCATAATCATTCTGGCAACAATTACAGGTGTTGCAGGTGGCACAATAAGGGATATAGTGATGGGGCATTTTCCACCGCACTCTGTCTCTGATCCGTATTATGTTACAATAACAGTTGCAACTGGAATAACCATATTCTTTCTTTATCCAAAGATGCAAAAACACTGGAATCTGTTTTTAAAATTTGATGCGATTGGTCTTGGCGTCTTTACTGCCATAGGTGCAACGTTTGCCTATCAGACCTACGGCATGAACTTTCTTGCCATCGCTTTGGCAGGCATGGTTACTGCAATAGGGGGAGGAATACTGCGTGATATGTTTGTAAATGAAATTCCAATAGTGTTTGTAAAAGAACTCTACGCATCTGCAAGTTTCTTGGGGGTGGTAGTTTTTTATGTCGTGCTAAGTCTTGGCTCAAACCTTGAAGCCGCAACAGTCTCTTCCATTATGGTAGCAACTGTGCTTAGGCTTGTGGCAATGAAGTATAATTGGAACCTTCCAAAGGCTCGCGAAAGATAATTTCTTACTGTGTAGTGTAGTTCTTTAGTTTGCCAGATAATGCAGAAGCCTGGGCATGAGCCTTTTGCAACGTTTGATTCTTTGTCTCTTCTGTAAGATAGCCAGACTCTATTGCAAGTGAGCGGGCCTGTTGTGCTGCCTTGGCAAGGATGGCATTAACATTTTCCTTTGTGATGTAGCCTATCTCGATTGATAGTGCCATGGCTTCTTGGTGTGCCTTTGCAAATGCCTCTCTGTACTTTTCTACATCTATTACCAGCTCTTCTTGGTTGTAGACAATGTTCTCTTCAAGTGCAGAGTTTAGGACGATTCCTGCCTCAACTGGCTTGACATCAAGCTTACTGAGAAGAGTTGCAAGTTTGACCGAGATTACATCTCCTTTCTTTGCAACCGTAGAATCTTTGGTAATCCATACTGTACCTTGGTCGATCTTTGTAGCAATTCCTGCCTCCTTAAAGTCGGTGAGGATTGGACCTGGAGTTATTCCGGTGTTGGCTGCCTTTATGACCACATCTATGCTTGCCTTGTCTCCGCCTCTTGCTGCTAGCATTATCTTGTTCTTTCCAAGCAGGATGTTTAGCTTATGTGGACTGATGTTTGTGAACATCAAAACGCACTGGCCAACCAACTTGTCAACGAGTTTTTCTACTGCTGGTATCTTCAGAGAGGCCAGCGCCTTTTGTGCTACCTTGTCCTTGACACTTATGATCTCAACTTCGCCTTTGAATTTCTTTCTTAGCGGCAATAATTGGGAAGATCTTACCTTTTCCATTCTAACTAGTGCAATAACTTTGTATTTTTTTGGAAGCTCCTGAACCTGCTGATACATCTGCACTTTCTTTTTAGGATAACTGGTTCTGTTCTGCTGCATCTTACTTTGCTCCTGCTGCTTGCGGCTTGGCTATCTTGCCCATTGTGGTCTTTACCATTACTTTTTTTATGTTCTTGTCACCGCTTGGCAATTTTTTCTCAATCGTACTAATTACAGCGTTTGCGTTGGCAGCCAAATCTTCGTCTGCCATGGACTCGTCGCCAATCTTACATGCAAGAGAAAGGGAATTTCTCAGCCTCACCCTAATTGAGGATCTGAATCTATCCAAAATTGATTCTATAGGAGCATTGAATGGAACTGGGGTGGGCATCTTTCCTCGCGGACCCATAAACTGACCAAGAGTTTTACCTACATTTGCCATGAGCTGTGTATCTGCAAGAAAGAAATCATAGCCGTTTATCAGCTTGCGTGACTCTCTCTTGTTGGTGCCAATTTGTGCAAGCTGTGTCCCGTCTACGACCTTGTCGGCGTTTGCGTTTTTGGCCTTTAGTCCAAGATCGCCTGAAGCGATAACGCATACAGATGCAGGCTGGTTTAGTTTCTTGGGCAGCTGGACAGTCTCATTTATTGCAAAACCTTTCTTTACATCGATATCTTTGAAAACCATGATTAGCTCTAGAGATTGCTTGAACTTTCTCTCCTTTTGGTTCTTCTTAGCTTCAGTTATCATCTGAGATATCTGTGACTCGTTGATCATTACGAAAGGGCTTTCTGGGAGCCTATTTAAAATCGTTTAGCGCCGGAACTGTTCGAAAATGGCTTGCATCTAAAAATTTCATTTTATGAAGTTTAAATTGTAAGAAGATCAGTTTTCGACAATAGAACTTACATTTATTAAATAGTAACAAAAAGTAGCTCGCAAACTTGCACAAATTTGACGAACTAGACATGAAAATAATCACAGAGCTTACTCGCGATGGTAATATTTCTGTGCCAAACCTATCAAAAAAATTAGGAATAAACACATCTGTATTGTATAGCAGAATCAAGAGACTAATCAAAAAGAAACTCATCAAGAAATTCACAATAATGGTGGATGAATCTCTCATAGGTATTGGTGTGCGAGCCACTATGGGAATAAACCGAGACCCAAAACTAAAAGACCAGATTCACAAAGCACTCATGAAGACACCTGAGGTCATAGAAATATCTGAGGTTACAGGAAGGTTTGACATTCTGATTACTTTACGATCCAAGAATCTCGAAGAGCTTCATACTGTAGCAATCGAAAAGATTGGAAAGATCGAAGGAATACAGAACACTGAAACCTTTGTAGAACTTCAGAGAACAGATAAGGATCCTATATACACTGTAACTGAATAACTTACTTGAATTTGTCGTCCCACTTGCCTGAATTAATCTCGGCAGTTACTTCCTTGGGATTTTTTCCATCTACTTTGATTCCAAGACAGAGGCAAGTTCCGATGACTTCCTTTGCAGCAGCTTTGAAGTCTGTTGCGTAGGAAGAATCAATTTTTAATTTTGCGACCTTTACTGCAGAATCTAATGTGATGTCTCCAACCCATGTGGCCCCAGATGTTCCAGAACCCTTCTGAAGGCCAGCTTCCTTCAAAATAAGAGCCGCTGCCGACGGAATTCCTACATCGACTGACCACTGTTTTGTTTTCTTGTCTACGGTTACGGTTACTGGCACCTTCATTCCTTCAAAGTCTTTAGTCTTGTCGTTGATGGCATTGACTATTTGCAGAATGTTCACACCCAACGGTCCTAGCGTTGGACCTAGTGGCGGACCAGCACTTGCTTGACCTCCTGTTACCAATGCAGAAACGGTTTGAACATCTGTCATGATTTCTTTTCCCTCTTCACTGTAAATTTAATCCTTGCTACTGGGTTGATGGTTTGAGATAGTTTGCGTCTACGGTTACTGGCAATTGATACGGCGCGTCAAGTAAAATCACTGTTGCTTCTTCCTTGTCGTGATCAATTCTAGTGATTGTGGCCTTCATGCCCTTGAAAGGACCTCCAATTATCTCAACTACCTGATCAACTGATAATTCTGACACTGTTGATTTCTTGACAAGATAGCCCTCAATGTCCTTGAACTGTAGTTCGCCTCTGAGCTGGCCTCTGATGTGCCTCATTCCTTGCAATGCATCAAACGCTGCATTTGCATCAATTGCTTCTATTACGACATAACCCTTTAGATTTTCTAGCAGCAAAACAGATTGCAGGTTTAATTTTTTCAGCTTGATTCTATTCTCCAAAAGGCCGAGCACAACCTTTTCTTGACCTCCCGTGGTCCTAACTGCAAAAAAGTGAGATTTTACTTCTTGTGTCAATCTTATCTATGTCCTAAATTGATTACCGCAAATGTAAACTGTATAATGAAGCCAATTCCGCCAACAGTGGCCATACCGAGCACTACTAGTCGTAAATGTTGCATATAATCATCCTTATCTGATTTCCTCGCAAGCTTGATAGTGTTTGCCATATCCTTTAGCATCTGTTTTGGATTTACCATTAAGAAGCAGTACCAAAGTGTACTTATAATTCTTATTTCGGACCTTCTGTAATTTTGGCACAGAACTTGCCTTCAGTCTCACTTGATCAACAAAACTGGCGCTGTAGCTTTTTGGGATACCCCGATTGATACGCTACCCAGCATCAACCTGTTATCGCCTTTTCCACGCGTTCCCATTATGATGAGATCAACCTTATTTGAATTGGCAAAGGCAACCAGAGAATCTGACACAGCGGATGAAACAATTATCTCTGTTTTGAGTGGGATCGCAAATTTCTTTGAAACCGTGCGCATCTTATCAAAATTTTTCTCCATTGCGGCAAGTTTTTCCTTATCTACAATTTTCTTGCTTGGTTCTTGAATATCAAGAAACGAACTTTCAAAAAATGAGCTAGACATCACGGTACCAACCGTGATCGAAGAGCCGTATTTGCTTGCCAGATCAAGAGCAAATTCAAAGGCGCGGTTAGAAAATGCAGAGCCGTCATATGGAACAAAGATGTGTTTGATTAACGAAATGTCAGCTTCTTTGCATATTAGATCAGAGCAAACAATTTGTTTTTGCTTGAATGTGATCGGAATCTCGTGAAGATGGCCGCAGGTGCCCTCTTTACACTCGTTTCGAGTTCGTTGAATCTTTATTGTATATCTAGACAATGCAGACCACTTTGTAGATCTGCTCAATACGCCATAAACGTCAGTTTGTTTAAAAAATAAAACACTCTTCGTGCATCATGATCGGGCTTATCAAAAGACATGATGACTTCACTTTAATAGTCTATTTTTGATTCCTACAACATGCAGTTGCTTGTGGCGTACAGTTCAGATCCGGCCGGATATAACATGGCATCTTACATTGCGCAGGATATGGAAAAACATGATGATGTGCTCTACAAGGGAAAACGTTTTGATCTGGCTATGATCTCTACGCCAGCAATTTCTGCAGATTGGTTGGAAGAAAAATACAGTTATGATGGCTATGTGTTTTTGTCAAAGCATGCATCTGAAAGCGGTACGCTTGCACTCACATGCCATAGCACGGGAAACTTTTCGGACGCGCAGTTTGGAGGATTTTCACGTCAGGTTGCAATACCTCATCCTCATCTTCAAAAGTCATACATGAAACATTTGTGGAGTAATCGAGATGACTATACAAAATTTGAAATTACTATTGAGGCGACCCATCACGGTCCAACTGCGCTCAACAAGCCAGCACTCTTCATTGAAATTGGCACCACGCAGAAAGAGTGGAGTGATAAGGAACTGTGTGAAAGCATAGCCAAGATAGTGGTAGGCGAATTTAATCATGAGCCAGAAAGACACAAAGTCGCAGTATGTTTTGGTGGGACGCATTATCCTGAAAAGTTCAACAAAGAACTAATCGAGGGAGAGTTTGCATTGGGCACCGTTATGCCCAAGCACGCATTAGATAATTTGGATGAAACATTATTTTCGCATATATTGGATAGAAACAAGGAGGCCAAGTACGCACTAGTAGATTGGCGAGGTCTTGGGCAAAACAAAAAAAAGATAGTTAGCCTTGTACAAAATACAGATCTTGAGATGGTAAAAGTTTGAAGCTAGAAGAAAAAGTTTACAAAAAACTATTGGAGGTTCCAAAAGGCCAAGTTACAACATATGGCGAACTTGCAAAGGCCGTTGGATTAAAAAATGGACAGAGAGCAATTGGGCGAATCATGAATAAGAACCCATATCCAGTAATAGTTCCGTGCCATCGAGTGATAATGTCAAGCGGTAAGGTGGGAGGCTATGCATGGGGCGAAAAAATCAAAACAAACATGCTAGTAAAAGAGGGAGTAAAAATTAGGAACGGGAAAATTATAGACTCTAAAATAATTCACAGGTTTTGAGTTTATTTCTTGGAGCGCACTTCTTCTATCAAGCTTCTCAGGTGTGCCAAGTTTCTTACCTGGTTTCCGCTTACCTGCTTGTATAGCTTCCAGTAAGACTCGTTTGTAATCTCTTTTCTTGCCTTGGAAACGCTTAGCTGATGGCGCATTGCTCTGATCCTTTTGACATAGACTTCTTTCTTGCCTATTCTGGCCCCTTTTCTGCCCTTCTTTGATCCTTGTTTTGTACTGCGCTTTTTGTGTTGGCTCTTTTTGAAGTATGCTCTTCCTCTCGATGTGCCTTTGATTGGTTTGATTTCAATTACATTTGCAGTGATCAGACTTCGTATGTTATCACGCGTGATGGCGTCAGTAACATCATCTAGATAATTTGGATCAAACTTTATCCTGTCTACTCCGACTCCCAGAATTCTGGAGACGAGTTGTCTTTTGGTCTTAAGATTTACTACCACTTGTAGACACTCTCGCGTTGAAAACTTTGAAGTTCTTCTCTTTTGCCTTGGCTATCATCTCAAGTCTTTTCTTTTTCCCAACACCGTGACCAAATCTGATCCCGTCGGTTTTTGGGTTGAGTTTTTCTAAATCTTTCAAATTGTAAACTAGATTATCTGTATAGCCTGATGGGTGGAGTCCTCTTGCAATCTTTGGACCGCCATGGCCTATTTTTACAAGTGATGGCCAGCCCTTCTTCTGTTTTCTCTGGTGGTTGTCAATGCCTTTAGGTTTCCTCCACGCTGCAGAAAGCCTAGCATATCTCCAACTTTCTTGTCTGATAAAGCTAGGTTTGTTCTGTAATACTTTTTTCCTAAGTTCCAGAGCTTCTTTGTTGATCGGCATGTAGAGGTCTTTGCCTAAATTTTACAATAAATACGTTTCTTGGTATGCCATGAATGATCCGAAGAGATAATAAGGAAATTGCGACGAAACGGTTTATCTGATGATTGAGGATTTGGAGCCAACCAGTACTCGTCTACTTGTATCTCAATTAGAACAAATTGGTATCAAGCCAGGAAAGGTACAGAGAAACTCACAAGTTCAGGATCTGGTGAACCTCATAGTTGAAAAAAACGAGGGCACCATGACCGCAAATAAGGCAATAGCTGTCAAAACCGGCAAATATACCGGAAGATCTCCTGATGACAGATTTATCGTTGATGATGAACAGACTCACAATACCGTAGACTGGGGAAAGATAAACCACCCCTTTCCAAATGATAAATTTGACAATCTGTTTGAAAAGATGAAAAAGCACATAGAAAATAAGGAAATTTTTGTTTTTGATGGATTTGTAGGCGCAGACAAAGAACACAGATTGCCAATTAGAATCATCACTGATCATGCATGGCAGAATCTCTTTGTCAGACAATTATTCATAAGACCAACCCACGAAGAGCTAGAATCACACAAACCAGAATACACGCTTCTTTCAATAAATGATTTCAAAGCTGTTCCTGAGATTGATGGAACCAGAACAGATGTCTTCATCATACTAAATTACACAAAAAAAATCGTTTTGATTGGGGGCACTTCGTATGCTGGCGAAATAAAGAAAGCAATGTTTTCAGTTATGAACTACTCTCTTCCTCCAAAAGGAATTTTTCCAATGCACTGTTCTGCTAACATTGGAAAGAACGGGGAGACTGCATTATTTTTTGGACTCTCAGGTACTGGAAAAACAACGCTATCTGCAGATTCCAATAGGATGCTTATAGGGGATGATGAACACGGCTGGTCCGACAGGGGGGTATTCAATTTTGAAGGCGGATGTTATGCAAAGTGTATTAATCTCAACCAAGATGCTGAACCCCAAATCTGGGATGCGATAAGATTTGGTACTGTGTTGGAAAATGTTGTAATTGACAAGGAAACAATGCTGCCAAACTTCAACGATAGTAGTCTTACAGAAAATACTCGAGCTGCATACCCTCTTGACTACATTCCGGGCGCCATAGTTCCAAGCATGGGTGGTAACCCCAACGTCATCATCTTCCTAACTGCAGATGCGTTTGGTGTGATGCCTCCAATTGCAAAACTCACAAAAGAAGGTGCGATGTACCACTTTATGTCTGGTTATACAAGCAAGCTTGCAGGAACAGAGCGGGGCATCACTGAACCCAAAGCGACATTTTCAGAATGTTTTGGCGCTCCATTCATGTCAAGACATGCGTCTGTTTACGCAAAACTTCTTGGAGAAAAAATAACCAAACACAACACTACAGTATATCTTGTTAATACCGGATGGTCGGGAGGCCCGTATGGGATAGGAAAGAGAATGAACATAGGACACACCAGAAGAATGGTTACTGCCGCACTTACCGGAGAACTTGGCACTGTCAAGTACAGACATGATGACATATTCAATCTAGATGTGCCTATCGAATGTAATGGCGTGCCTTCTGAAGTGTTGAATCCGCGCAATACTTGGTCTGAAAAGGACGCCTATGACAACTCTGCAAAGAAACTAGCTCAGATGTTTGTGGAAAACTTTAGGAAGTTTGGAAGCGTTTCAAAGGAAATTGTTGACGCAGGGCCAAAAATCTAACTCTTTCCAAGTCTGCCACCTAGACCTACTGCAACAATTAGTACAATTATTCCGGAAATGATTGCCGCCTCTTTTGTCGGTATGCCAATATTTTGAAGATCTAGTATGTTTCTTTGGGAAACATTGTTGACAAGAATAGTCTGGTATGCCTCATCTGTCTTGTTTGTGCTTGATATCTGAGCCAAGACCCAATACTGGCCCTTCTCATAAACAGGTAGAGATCTGGTTTCTTGTGGAGTGATTGAGGTACTAGTGGTCTGACCCGTGTCAGATTCTATGAGGGAAATTTTTGCGTATGACCATTTATCGGGATAGTCAAGCAAAAAGTGAAGCGTCCCATTTCTTTGGTCAACTAGGAGGGTGCCTTTGGTTACATGAGTCACAACAGGTATGTGGTAGCTTGACTTGGTATCGTTTAAAATGAGAAATCCGTCGTAGGTTCCTTCCTTTTTGGCATTGTCAGAAAGTTTCACATTCAAGGTGTCACCTGACTGGGAATAATCAAAATTTAGACTAGAGTCGTTTGACGAAAAACTTGCCTTCAAGTGGGGTATGGCAGAGCCGTCGATTGTCTTCATATACAAAGTCTTTGTCTGAGAATTGTTGTCAAAAGAGAGGTTAAAGACCAAGCCGTGGGGAACTATGATCAAGTTAGATTCTAGTGCTCTTGTAATGTTTAATCGGCCGCTTCCAACAGCAGAGATTGGGAAAAGTTTACCGTATGCATCAGTAACTGGGTCGGTAGTTGTAACAAGCAACGACGTCACATCTTCGGGGGACAATCCTGGATGCTTTTGCAAAATAATTGCGGCGGCGCCTGCCACATGAGGAGCTGCAAAGCTTGTACCGCTTGTAACATTGTACTTTCCCCCAAGCGTTGTAGAATTGATAAAGACTCCGGGTGCGACAAGATCTGGTTTTATGTAGAAGGGGGATACTGGTCCCTCGGAACTAAAAGGCGCAACAAAGTCTGGATGATAAAACACATTCAAACTTCCTACCGTGTCTGAGGTCAGAGCAGATCTGAGCGCCAAGCCGTCCTCCTTTGACATTGAGGTTACAGGTATTCTTGGGGAATATGCTGCAGTCTTGTTTGGCTCTACCAGTTCGCCAATGAATATGCCGGTATCGTTGTTGAATATGATAAGAGCCTTTGCGCCCAAATCAGCTGCATTTTTTTCCTTTTCAGCAAAGTAGACTTTTTGTCCCTTTACATCACTTCCTCTCTCTTCTAAAAGTATGGAACCTTTGATCTCCAAGTTTTTCAGATCTTCAAGCCTTCCGTATCCGCCGTAGATTATCTTGCCTTGTATTGTACCATGCAACGCTTGGGTTCCAACCATTGGAACTATCTGGTATTGTTTTTTGCCAACTTCAAAGGTTGCAGCAAGACTTGATGTGAGATTGTTGTATGACGCACCAACAGTAATTGCGTTGATGTCTTTTCCTGGACTGCCAATTGTGTCATCCAGTGGGCCGTTATTTCCTGCAGCTACAACTACAACGATACCGTTCTTTACTGCTTTGTCGATTGCATCATCGATTTCATCGTTTGTTTTGTTTATTCCTAAGCTAATGTTGATGACGTTAACACCATCCTGCATTGCATGCTGGAGTGCTTTTACAATATAGTCTGATGAGACCGCTTCGCCTGTTGATGAAACCTTGTATGCAAGCAGCTTTGCCTTGGGGACAATTCCTGTAAAGTTTCCATCGGCTGCAATGATTCCTGCAACTTCGGTACCGTGGCCATTAGTATCCAGAGGCTTTTCATTTGCATTGACGTAATCATATCCTCCAATTACTTTTCCAGAAGGACCATAGCCAAGAAGATCTGGATGGTTGTAGTCTATGCCGGTATCTATGACTCCAATCTTGATTCCCTGGCCGTCAAGACCATCTAATCTTGCTGCTTTGACTCCAACAAGCTCCATGCTTTTTTGAAGATTGTTTGAAATTTCCTGCTCACTTGACTTTGATACAAATAAAATTATACAAAAGACACAGAGGAAAGAAAAAATCAGTAACCGATTAACCACAAGTTATCTGCAGGTTGACTAGATAAAATGCATTTGCAAAACCATAAATTGCAAGAACTATGTTGAGACTTTTATGGCAAAATACGAGCTTCCGAAATTACCGTACGCATACGATGCGTTGGAGCCACACATTGATGCCAAAACAATGGAAATACACCACTCTAAACATCATCAGGCCTATACTGATGGCTTGAACAAGGCTCTGGAAACTTTAAGCTCTGAACTGCAAAACATGGAGCTGACAAAGCTACTTGCAAGCATGGACAAAGTTCCAGAAAGCTCAAAGAGCGCAGTGAATTTTCATGGAGGAGGATACGACAACCACTCTCTGTTTTGGAGTAACATGAAACCAAATGGTGGCGGAAAACCAGGCGGAAAGTTGGCTGACGCAATCAATGCGGCATTTGGCAGCTTTGATAGCTTCAAAGATAAGTTCACAAAGGACACAATCGCAATCCAAGGAAGCGGTTGGGGATGGTTGGTGTACAATCCGCAAAGCAAGAAAACTGAATTCACTACAATGCCAAATCAGACAAGTCCTAGAACCAAGGGTTTGATACCGTTGTTGGGATTGGACGTTTGGGAACATGCATACTACCTCAAGTACCAAAATCGCAGAGCAGATTATGTTGGTGCGTGGTGGAATGTCATAAACTGGGATGAAGTAGACGCAAGACTATCAAAAGCATAAACCCTTTTTCTTTTTGTTTCTATTTTGCTGTTTGAGACACAAATTATTTGAAAATAAACCAAATCCACACATGAAAACAACATTTCTAATGTCGGCCTTAAATTCAATTCATAGGAAAGTCTAGCAATTTGTAATAAAAATGAGTTTAAGCGTGTTTCAGCCTAAAATCTTTTTTCGCCACGATGCTTTGGTAAGCAATCACGACAATATACTGGTCTTCCTTCTTTTGGTTGGAAAGGAACCTGTGTTTCTTTCTTGCAATCTGAGCAAGTAACAGGATACATTTGTCTGTCTGATGACATGATTTTTTATCTATGTTACTCAATAAGAACTATTGACACGGATTGATTTGACAAGGAGCGTATTTTTCAGAATGCATTTATAGGCGGGTAAGAGAATTTTTTGCAAATGAGTGAAGAACAAGCTCAGGCATTGATGCAACAACTGCAAGCACTTGAGGGATATCTGGCAGATGTATTACAGCGAGAAGAGTCTGTAATGAGACTATTGCAGGAGGCATCAAGTGCTATTGAATCCATCAAGTCGATTGGAGGCGATGCTGCAAGTGAGACTCTAGTACCAGTCGGTATGGGAGCTTATGTAAAAGCAAAGATAGAGCCAAACCAAAAAGTGGTCGTGCATGTGGGTGCTGGCACCTCAATCGAGCAAGACAGAGATTCTGCAATTAATTATGTGGAGTCCAGAATAAAGGAATTGGAAATTGTACTACAACAGTTGGCAGCCCAGAGGCAAGAAGTATCTCTTAGACTTGAACAAGGACAGCAGGAAATGAACAAACTTATACAATCAAGCCGCGGTTCTACGCAGTAAGGAAAATCTGTCATGTTTGATAAACTACGAAATGCGTTTTCTTCAGCAGTAAAGAGCTTTGGAGAAAAAGAACTAAAGGAAAAGGATATTGACGAAGTTCTGTTTGAACTTGAGATAGCGCTGCTAGAATCCGATGTTGCAACTGAAGTAATCGATATGATAAAATCTGATTTGAAAAAACAACTAATTGGAACAACCGTTCAAAAAGACAAGATAAATGAATTTGTCAAGCACAGCCTCAGGCAAAGTATCTCAAACATGTTTGATGCTACCCCAAAAATTGATGTTTTGTCTAACATAAAAAATAAGAAGGAAAGGGGAGAGCCGTACATCATCTCATTTATGGGCATAAATGGAACAGGAAAAACTACAACCATTGCAAAGTTTGCTAATCTTTTGCGCGAAAACAAGCTCTCAGCAGTAATTGCAGCAGCAGATACCTACAGAGCAGGGGCAATCGAACAGATAAGTGAGCATGGAAAGAGGTTAAACGTCAAAGTCATTGCACAGAACTATGGGTCGGATCCGGCTGCTGTATCACGTGATGCTGTATTGTATGCAAAATCCCACAAGGTAGATTGTGTATTGATAGATACTGCAGGAAGAATGCAGACAAGTAAGAACCTCATGGATCAGATATCAAAAATCAACAAGGTTGTAAATCCAGATCTGAAATTATTTGTGGGTGATTCTTTGGCAGGAAATGATACGGTCAGCCAAGCAAGGGAATTTCACAATTATACTAAATTTGATGGCGCAATTCTTACCAAAAGCGATGCAGATGCACGCGGAGGCGCTGCAATATCCATTGTAAAAATTACATCAACTCCCATCCTATATCTGGGAGTGGGCCAAGAATACAAGGACCTGAAGCCATTTGACAAAGACTCGTTTTTGGAATCGTTGTTTGGAGCACAGGAACCCCTGCCTGAGATACAAACGCAACAAAACGAAAAACCTCCAAAACAAACCGAAGTAATCGATGTTAAAGAAAAAGTAAGCATGACAAAAGAACCTGCAGTTGAAATTAAAGTAGAACCAAAACCTGAACCAAAGATAGAACCAAAACCTGAACCAAAGATAGAACCAAAACCTGAACCAAAGATAGAACCAAAAATCAAACAAGAGGTAAAACAAGAAGTAAAAGCTAAACCCGTAGAAGAAATTCAGGGCGATGATCCGTTTGCCGGAATTACAACTAAGGACATTGAAAAATACTCAGATCTTTATGATGTACCACCTCCAGAAAGTGACGAAGAGGCAAGAAAACTAGCATCTAAGATAAAACAATGGATTGCTAACGGCAGGCCAAAACCAACAGAAGAAAAAGATGTTATTGAAGAGGAAACTGACGAGGAAACTGAGGAGAAAGAAATGTCTGAAGACGAAAAGCCAAAAAAGAAACACTCAATGTTTGGATGGTTAAAGAAATGAAGCTAAAAACAAAGGACCTCCTAACACTAAACGAACTTGAGAAAACTGAACTCTCTAGAATAATAGATGACGCAATAAAGATGAAAAAAGATCTAAAGAAAGGAATCTCAAAACCTCTTCTCAAAAACAAAACGCTTGCAATGATATTTCAAAAGCCATCAACTAGGACACGGGTAAGCTTTGAAGCCGGAATGTTTCATCTTGGAGGGCATGCCTTGAACCTTTCTGCAGACGAGTTACAGCTAAAAAGGGGAGAAACCATAGAAGACACGGCAAAGACACTTTCACGATATGTAGACTTGATAATGGCAAGGGTTTATTCCCATGAAGAAGTAGAACTACTTGCAAAAAATTCACCCATTCCTGTAATCAACGGACTTTCTGATTCTTTTCACCCCTGCCAGATATTGGCAGATCTTATGACAGTCAAAGAACAGAAGAAAAAGCTGGCAGGACTTAAACTAGCATGGATTGGCGATGGCAACAACGTCTGTAATTCGATGGTATACGGATGTGCAAAAACCGGCATAAACATTAGCATAGCAACCCCAAAAGGGTACGAACCAAACCACGATGTGATAAAAGAATCTAGCAAGCTAACCGATGTGAAATTATCAAACAGTCCAGAAACTGCCGTAAAGGATGCAGATGTTGTAGTTACAGACACTTTTGTTTCTATACATCACCAAACAACCGATAGAACAAATGATTTCCTTCCACATTTCCAGGTCAACTCATCTCTTATGAAAAAAGCCGACCACTCGGCAATTTTCATGCACTGTCTTCCTGCTAAAAGAGGACAAGAGGTTACAAGTGAAGTCATTGACGGTCCGCAGTCAGTAGTCTGGGATGAAGCTGAAAACAGACTCCATGCTCAAAAGGCTCTTATGGTGGCATTGCTGCGACGAGTCTAACGTTTATAAGAGCTTCACCAAAATTTTTTGTAAACAGGTAGTATAGATGGCATATTCGCAAATATTACGCAGGTCTCGAGAAGAAAAAACCAACTATGGTAGAAGAAGAAATCTTCTCATGGGTAGGCGAGACTTTATCACAGTTCAAATATCAAACGAGAACACACTTGTACAGATCCATAAACCAGAACTAGCTGGAGACAAAGTACTGTCATCTGCTCATTCCAGATCTCTTTTGAAAAAAGGATGGAAAGGTTCTAGAAAAAGCATTCCTGCTGCTTATCTTACGGGCTATCTTGCAGGTAAAAAAGCGCTGGCTCAAGGTGTTGACAGTGCAGTTCTTTATGTTGGTACCAGAAGATATACGCAAAGAATCGCAGCGGCATTGAAAGGAATAATAGATGCCGGACTAGAGGTACCTGCAGATGAGGAAACTTTTCCTTCTGAAGATAGGATCACTGGAAAACATCTCAAAGTCGCAAATGAGATCGAGAAAGTAAAATCCGCAATAGATGGCGAGGTAAAAAGCAAATGAGCAGATCAGAAACAAGACAAAAATCAAGAGAGCAGGAGGAGGCATGGGTTCCAAGAACCACACTGGGAAAGCTAGTTGCAACTGAAAAAATTACTTCTATGAAAGAAATCTATGAGAATGGTTATAGGATTCAAGAAGCAGGAATTATCAAAAAATTATTGCCCGGCATCAAGACTGAAGTTATTGACGTAGGAATTGTACAAAAACAGACTACAAACGGTGAATACACTAGATTCAAAGCTCTAGTGGCAGCAGGCGATGAAAACGGATGGCTTGGCATCGGGCAAGGAAAATCAAAACAAATGAGAATTGCAATAGAAAAAGCTACCAATCAAGCATATCTTAACGTCAGTCCAGTAAAACTCGGCTGTGGAAGCTGGGAGTGCAAGTGTGATCAACATCACTCTGTACCATTCAAAGTTAGAGGAAGGGGAGGAAGCGTAACTGTCGAGATTATTCCAGGTCCAAGAGGCCTAGGACTTGTGGCAGGTGGAAACATCAGAAACTTGTTGAAACTGGCAGGTCTAAAAGACGCTTGGACCAAGAGCACCGGTTCTACAAATACAATGACATCTACATCAAGGGCAGTCTTGAATTGCTTGAGACAAACATTTAGTCAAGGTTGAGTGTAATGGGCAAAGCTTTCTTGGTAGTTAGAATGAAAGGAACAATCAATGTTCCACACTGGGCAAACACAACACTAGATCTGCTTCATTTAGACAAGAGATTTAGAGCAACCATAGTTCCAGAACGCGACAACACAAAGGGAATGCTAGACAAGATTAAGCACTATGTTTCATGGCAAGAAATTGACGTTCCAACTGCAAAGGAACTTTTGGAGAAGAAGGCAAGAAAAGAGGGTTATAGGAAAATTACCTCTGAAGACATTACAAAGCTTGGATTTAAAACAACTGACGACTTGGCAAAATCTATAGCAGAAGGGGCAGTTGCATTGTCAAAATTAAAACCGCTCAAACCATGGTTTGCCCTGTCTCCTCCAAGACACGGCTTTAAGCGAAGCACCAAGAAGATGTACGGTGAGGGAGGAATACTGGGAAACCACAAAGAACTGCTTGCACAAGTGAGGTTAATGATGTAAGATGGCCACAAGACTGCGAAAGACAAGAAAATACAGGGGAGGAAGAAACCATGGCTGGGGACAAATAGGACAACACCGAGCAAGTGGCCACAAGGGCGGACTTGGAAAGTCTGGCATGCATAAACATCATTTTATCAGAATGCTTCTAACAGATCCAAAACATTTTGGTCATGATTCTACTCACCCGCCACATCCAAACCTAGTAAGAAAATGGGCAAGTGTGCGAGATCTAGATGACATCTATGCAAAACATGGAAAGCAAGAAGGCGGAAAAAAGGTTATAGATCTCTCAGAACTTGGCTATGACAAGTTGTTAGGAGGAGGACAAACAAAGAATGCTTACGTTGTAAAAGTAGAGCGATTTTCTGCTGCTGCAGAAGAAAAACTTAAAAAATCTGGTGGCGAGGTGCTCGCAGCAGCATGAGTGAAGAAGGAACATCTACCGGTTTTCTCAGAACAATAATTTCAAAGGCAGAAACTTACATTCCACAGGTGCCCAAGCCCAAGAAAAAGATTCCACTGCATATCCGACTGATATGGTGTGGAGTGGCCCTTTTCATATACATGATTATGGGGCAGACACCCCTTTATGGCGCATCAACTCCTGCCTTTGACTTTCTTGCATTTGCAAGAGTAATCTTTGCCTCCCAACAAGGTACGCTAGTAGAACTTGGTATAGGGCCTATAGTAACGGCTGGACTTTTGATGCAGCTCTTGAAGGGTTCTGAAATATTTCATTTGGATTTCAAAAAGCCAGAGGATAGAGAACTCTATCAAACGGCTACAAAGATTGTAACATACATTGTAATCATTGCAGAATCTTCGTTATATGGAATGGCTGTGTATGGACCAAGGCTTCCAAATCACGAAGCAGCCCTTATCCTAATTGGCCAACTAATTGGCGCGTCAGTGATTATCATGTTACTTGATGAACTGGTTCAGAAAGGATGGGGAATAGGAAGCGGAATCAGTTTGTTCATTGCTGCAGGTGTTGCCCAGCAGGTTGTTTGGGCATTGATAAGTCCAATTCCTGCAGGAGATGGCGGACCGGTTGGAGTTATTGCAAATATTATCTATGCATTTTTGCATAATGACTTTAGTAACCTGATGTTTAGGGCAAACCAGATACCCAGCGTCTTTGGCCTACTCATTACGGCAGGTGTACTGTTAATCTTGGTATACACTCAGGGAATCAAGGTAGAGATTCCTATCGTATCAACAAAATACCGAGGATTTTCTGCAGTGTATCCAATCAAGCTGATGTACGTTTCAAACATCCCTGTAATCTTGGCATCTGCACTAACTGCCAATGCTGTGTTTGTCGGCCAAATACTGTGGGCAAACTTTAACCCACGGAATGCAAATCCTCTTATGAATTTCCTAGGTATGTTTGACCCGACCTCACCATCCACCCCGACTGGTGGTCTGCTTTATTATGTTACAGCGCCGCGTGGCCTTGATATTGTTGCACTAGATCCTTTCCGTGCCGTTGCCTACATCTTATTCATGGTAGGAATAGTGGTTCTATTTGGAAGACTCTGGATTGAGCTTGGAGGACTGTCTGCCAAAAGTGCTGCAAAGAACCTTCTTGATGCGGAGGTGCAGATACCAGGTTTTAGGCGTTCTAACCAGCCTGTAGAAAACCTACTGCAGAAATACATTCCATCTGTTACAATAATTGGTTCTATTATTCTTGGACTATTAGCTGGGTGTTCAGACGTTTTGGGAACCTTTGGCTCAGGGACAGGAATGTTGCTCACAGTTGACATCTTGATTAACTACTACAACCTCCTTGTAAGAGAAAGAGTAGAAGAAGTAATGCCTGCCTTGGGTGCTCTACTTGGCAGAAAGTAAGCGAGTAATAATTGTCGGAATTCCAGGGGTTGGAAAAACCACTGTAGTCTCTAAGGTTGTTGAGATCTTAAAAGCAAAAAACATCAGTGTCAGCGTATCTATATTTGGCACTGTCATGTTTGATGAAGCAAAAAAGACCAAAGGAATCCAAAACAGAGATGATTTACGCAAATTGACGGTAAAAGAACAAAAGGACCTTCAGTCAATGGCAGCAAGAAAAATTGCTTCAATAACAGACGAAGCCGTAATCGTAGACACACATGCCTTCATTTCTACAAAAGAGGGATTCTATCCGGGCTTGCCGCATAATGTCTTGGAAATTCTCATGCCTGATAGCTTTATCATGATAACTGCTAGACCTGAAGAGATTTACAATCGAAGAATGAAAGACACTACAAGAAACAGAGACATTGTATCAATTGATGCAATCAAGAAGGAACTTGATGTCACAAGCGCTATGCTGTCTACTTGTTCCATACTGTGTGGTTCTCCAATAAAGATGGTTCTCAATACAGAAGGAAAGATTGAGGAAGCAGCAAAAGGAATTGTAAGTGCAATGGGGTTTAACAATGGAACCAATCATAGTTTCTGACCTCTTGTCTGTCTCTAATGGTACAATTGCAAGACTTTCAAAGACTATAATGGAAGCAAGCTAAATTGCTTAGATCAGTAATAATATCAGGTCCTCCAGCCATAGGAAAGACTACCATTGCAAAGGGGCTTGCAAAGGAATTTGGCTTGAAATATCTCAGCGGAGGAGATGTGCTCAAAGAGCTGGCAAAAGAGGAGGGGTTTAGTACTGAGAGGGATGATTTTTGGGATACTGAGGCAGGAATGAAGTTTCTAAACATGAGAAAAGGAAACCCGGAATTTGATAAAATAGTAGACGAGAAACTAAAGAAAATATTTGTAACTGAGAATGTGGTGATAACTAGCTATACACTTCCCTGGTTGGTTGACGACGGAATAAAGATATGGCTTGCAGGCTCTCAAGAAAACAGTGCAAAGAGAATGACAACAAGGGACAACATCTCGATTGATGACGCATCGGAGATTGTGAAAAAAAGATATGAAGAAAACAAAATGATATACAAAAAATTGTATGGGTTCAATTTTGGGGACGACTTGACGGTATTTAATGAAATAATAAATACAGACGGGCTGGGTCCAGAACAAGTTCTTGAACGTGCAAAGGAGGTAGTGAAAAATCGATATGGTGCTCAAACAACTAGAAAATCTTAGGGTCATAGACCAAGACATAACAAACGATTTGCATGGTACTTACTATGACAAAAGATCAATTGAACAGCTGCTCAACTACGGATTCATACTGCTGGATAAGCCAAACGGGCCCACAAGCCATGAAACCGTTGCGTGGGTAAAGAAGATACTAAATGTTCCAAAGGCAGGGCATAGCGGTACCCTGGACCCACAAGTCTCAGGAGTGCTGCCAATTGGTTTTGGAGAGGCGACCAAGGCGTTGATAATTCTCTTGCTTGGACCAAAGGAATACCACTCACTGGGAAGACTGCACTCGCTGCCTTCTAAAGAAAAACTAGATGAAATCATAAAATTATTGACAGGAAAGATTTACCAAAAACCTCCACAAAGATCGTCGGTATCGCGGCAAACTAGGGTAAGGACCATATATGAAATTGAAATCATAGAACAAAAAGAACGTCTATTACTTGCACGCATTTTATGTGAGTCGGGTACCTACATAAGAAAAATTTTCTATGACATGGGAGAGCTTTTGGGACCAGGTGCTACCATGATAGAACTGCGGAGAACACGTGTGGGACAATTCAACGAAGATTCTAACCTAGTGAAGATGCATGATTTAGTGGATGCATATGCGCTATGGAAAGAAAAAAATGATGAATCAAAACTGAGAAAAATACTGATGCCAATTGAATACTGCCTCAGTGAGATAAAATCAGTTGTCATAAGGGATTCTGCAGTGGATGCACTCTGTCATGGTGCACAGCTTGCAATACCTGGAATACTTGAGATCTCATACGGTATCAAAAAAGGAGACACGGTGGGTATCTATACTCAAAAAGGCGAAGTTGTGGCCCTTGCCCAAGCCATAATGTCAGAAGATGAGATAATTGAAAACACCAAAGGATTTGCGTTTCAGATTAAAAGAATCATTATGGCTCCTAACACCTATCCGAAGAGCTGGCGCTCAAAGGCTATTGTTAACAATTAAAAAGGAATCAAATTTACATTTTGAAAGTTGATCCCAAAAGGGGCTACCATTTGTTTTGTTATAGGGACAATAGGTGCAGGAATACTTGGCGCCTATTTGTTCCAAATATCAAGCCAGACGCCAACGTTAGTATATCAAGACGGACCGTCGCTTTCTGTAATACCTGATAAAATCAACTATCGCATGGGCGAACCAGTCCACATCAGGATAATCAACTCTGGAACCGTCCCTCTGACATTTTCTGATTCTTCATTTGGGTTAAAGATTCGAGGCTTGGATGGCACCATAATATACTCTCCTGTTGCTTCCCAAGTGGTATCGACGTTGTCACCACACGAAGAAAAGTTGTTTGTTTGGAATCAAACAAAAACTGATGGAGGTAAAATCTTTGAGGGAAGGTACAAAATCGAATCCAATACGTCACCTAACGCAGGCAATGTAATAAAAAAATCAATTACGATAAACATCTTCCAGTAACTTTTGAAATCATGTGGAAAATCAATTAACGTAATATATGGTCATTTTTACAACGAGATTGACATGGCGAAATGATGCCGGGGTCGCCTAGCCTGGTAGGGCGCGCGCCTGGAAATGCAAACCATAAAGCGCGTACTCGCAAGGGTTCGAGAGTTCGAATCTCTCTCCCGGCGCCTTTGATCTTACTATTTAAGTTTTGAACGTAATTTTTTCAATTTCAAAAAATTCGTTGGGCACTGAACTATTTTTCAAAATCCCTTTGTGGGTTCTAAATCAAACACAAATGTGATTTAATCACTACCGATAAAATCGTACATGATTAAAAAATAAAAAAGAAAAGGAATTATTCCTTATTTGCTTGGTGTAGTTCCTATGACAACTGGACCTTCTGCTGAACCCATTGCCTTGTAAAACACATCGCCCATAGGTCCTCCCATACCATGAAACATCACAACTTGTCCTGGCATACCAGAAATTCCATCAGGTGCCTCTGTGTTTGAGAGCACTTGTCCGTTGCCTGCATCAACTATGACAAGATGTGTCTTGCCTGTGCTGTCAAGGACCTGGAAGTTGTACACATAGTATCCTTGGTATGGTCCAAGCTGGCCTCCTGTCACTGTACCGCTCGTTACAGCAGACTGGGCAGTATTTGTAGCATCGATAAACTTTGTCTTGACACTCTGCATCAGAAGCTGGTTTATGTTGACGCTTCCTTGAATTGTAGGTATATTGATTGGTTTGCCAAATATGGTCTCGCTACCGTTGGTTGATGCCGAACTGGAGGTGTCTGCGTACACAGATACTGTGGTTCCAATGGCAGCAATCATTGCTATACCTAGGACAATTCCAAGCATTGTCTTTTTGTTTGAAATGATTTTATTCATTGCAAAGGCAATAACTGCAGTAAATCTATAAAATTTTGTTCAACCTTGTTAGTTCATAATATTAGGTAACATAGTTACCGAGATACATAATTAGTTGAAATCTAACTTCTCGTTATGTATTTCACAGTAGGATCATACTCTATTCGTAATTGTATAACACAAGACGCAGTATTGGTTTGATGGGGAAATTGTTTGTCGCATGAGTACAGAGACAGAATCTTCATAAGAAAAGACATCTTACTTGCTCTGACAGAAGCAGGAGAACTAAATCAGACATCTCTTCTCTCACGTTGTGGTCTGAACATTGTCGCTCACAAGGATATATTGGAAGATCTGGAAAGGAAAGGTTTCATAAGTAGAACAGAAGAACCTTGGGGCAGCAAGAAAATAGTAAAGTATAACATAACAGACAAAGGAATTCATGTTTTAAAGAATGTCTTGGATCCATACGAAGAACTTTTTCCAAGAAAAAGTAAGGAGTAACTCGGTAACTATGTTACAGAAGCATTTTAAGACAAACAAAGGGAGTGCATGATACCGTGTCAGAACCTGATAACGAACCGCCACCAAAGGAGAGTGAACGCGAGAGCGTCTTCAAGGTTTTAGATGAGCTTGTTTCACACATGTTCACTTTTAGAAACGTTGCCATGATGCTAATCATTTCTGCATTTGTCTTGGTCCCAATCTCTCTTGTCATTGCGGTTTTGTTGCTATCTGGTCCATCTTTAGTTCCAGGACCAGAGGTTCATTTCGTAAGAGTTGGAATGATGAACGGTACTGGACCGATAAATGGTACGGGTTTTAACGCAAGCTACATGCCAGGTCAGGTATTCATTCAGAGAGCTACTAATATGACAGGCGGAGGCGAAATAGTGTCCATACAGAGGGGACCACCTGATATTATGTACCTTCCACCTGGTCCTCCAAAATTCATGATCTCCGGTGGTCCATTTCCGCATCAAATTCTTGACATTAGTACCATAATCATTGTATTCATTGTGATCTCGATCGTGTTGTCATCGATATACCTCTTTATAGGCATCAAGGAATACAGCTTTTTCTCAAAATGGAACAAGAAATTCCGCAGGTACACGTCCTTGAAGGAAAAAGCCGAAAGGGAGCTTGGTGAGGACAATCCATAGAAAAAAAAGACATCGATGATACAAGAATTTGTATACAACTCGTAAAGATTGACCCAAGTGATATTATTCAAGACAAATCTTTTCATTTTATTAATTTGAAATTGCTGGCAAATATTCTACCGTAGCATTGGCAAAGCCAGTAATTTTGGAATTGTAACTTGATACACTACAGCTTCCCATACCAAAGAATACAGGTATATCTTGCGAAGATATTTGAGAAGAGTTTAGGCCAACTGCAATATCCATGTCACTTGGACAGGTAAGTGGTATGGAGTAGATTCCTTTTGCATCATGTGGTGCTGTGAGGGCATAAACAACCGGATAGTTTTCCCCTGCATTGTGAGGAATGGAGGGAGGAACAACAGAGACCCCTAGGCTAACATTCATGAACTTTCTGGGATATCCTAGAAAGGTTCCAGATGCAAGGACTGTCTGGTATTTCAAGCAGAGGATTGCAAGGAACCTAGAGATGGAAAAGAAATTTTGGGAGGAGATGAGGACACAGCTTGAAATGTGTAGAATTTCTGTCAGGAAGGGTCAGTCAAAGGAACCTGTTATTATTGAGCTTGGCAGACGGCGGTCAAGGAGAGTATTAATGCAAATCCGTGATAATCGCATCAGACTCCATATGGGCGTGAATGATAAGAATTGCTTCAAACATTGCCCGATTTAACAGAGAAGTAACAAAATAACCACCACGTAGGAGCTAGTCTGTGAATTCAAACTCGGGATTGAAGCTAATTTAGCTAAATTCATCCATGGGCTTGTTTTAGTGTAGGCTTTTAACTAAAACATAAAGGCATCGAGTATTCCTGTACAAGTCGTAGTAAGAATTAGAACAAAATCGTATGGGATTTTCAATCAAACTCTCCCCCATGTGTGATAATGTGAAGAATTACAAGTGTTATCAATAATACTGCTAGAATAAATTGACCGTGCACCAGCCTTCCAAAAATTTTCAAATCTTTGTCTGAAGCATATTTGAGAATTATTCCACTTATCATCGAGACAGTCATTACTATTACCAATGAAAGAGATATGGCATCCAGTTCATGGATAAGCAGTAATCCATGAGAGAGACCCGCAAAATATCCAACTGAATTTAACATTATGTGAAAATTCAAAATTGGTTTGTAGATAGGTACAATTCCTTGTGAAATCTCAGGTCCTCCAACCAATTTCAAGATGGAGGTTTTTCTTACCATGTTGAATATGACAAGCGAGAGATTTGCAACCAATCCAGAACCAATGGAAATCCAGCCCAGCGTTATAGCTGTGTGATTCCCTTCCCCATCTTCCCCATATGCTACTGCTGGAATGAAAAGAAGAATCAATAGCAAGGGAAGTATCTTTGGGTTTTTTGAAAAAAAATGCATAAAGCTACACCAAACTCTTGGCTATAGCCTTTCTTTTTGCTTTGTAGATCTTCCAGGCAGAATACACTACAACACTTACTATTGCAGCTACAGTGACGAACAATATCAGACCAGAACTATCAGATTTCACTGAATGTTCTGTCTCATGTTCTTCCTGTTCTGTCTGAGGTGTTGTAGCAGTTGTTTGTTTTTCATGAATGTTGCCTACTTCGGATACTTCGTTTTCTGATTCTGCAAAAGCCATTGCAGGTACAATTATGGCAAACATTACTAATGCCACTAGTCCGTAGGGAAGAATTTTCATTGAGAGTATATTATCTAAAACGGAATAAAACCGGTTCTACCATTTTCGTTGATGAGAACAGGAGTTAATTATTAAATGAGGGCAAAATAATGGCAAATCAATTCTACGTTGGGAAGCAACGTATTTACTTTAACTACTGCCTAATTATCATAACTGATATCTATACTGTCGTTATAAATTTTTGAAATTCCGCCATATCTAGTAATGAACATCACAGAAAAGGATAATCAAAATCCAACGATATTCCTAAAACAATACCCTATTCCGGTAGTTGCACTGTGTGGCCTAATACTAGGAGGATTGCTTCATGCCTTTTACAATTCAGAAACTGGTCATATTGCATGGCTTGTCACTTTGCTTGTTGGTGGTTCTCCTATAGTTTGGCAAACCTTCAGAGGAATACTTCACAAACATTTTGCCTCAGACATTGTAGCCATGATGGCAATTATCGCATCCATAATACTTAATGACGCATTTCCTGGTGTTATCATAGTTTTAATGCAATCCGGTGGCAAAGCATTAGAAGATTATGCTTACAAAAGGGCAACATCGTCTCTTGATGTTTTACTTTCAAGATCACCAAAAACTGCAATTAGAAAAGAAGATCATGTTCTGAATACCATTAACGTATCAGACATCCAAGTAAATGATGTTCTAGTTATTCGACCAGGCGATCTGATTCCAGTGGATGGAAATATAGTAAGCTCAGAGGCTCATATCGATGAATCATCGCTCACAGGAGAACCCCTATCAAGAACCAAAAAATTGGGAGACCAGGTATTTAGTGGAACAGTAAATGTTGGCAAAGCATTTGAAATAAGAGCCACAAAAAGAAGCGAAGAAAGTCAATACTCAAAGATAGTCAAACTTGTCAAAAAGGCTCAGGAAGAAAAAGCACCGATTCAAAGACTAGCTGACAAATATGCAGTTTGGTTTACTCCACTTACTTTAGGAATAAGTGCAATTGGCTGGTTGCTGACAAACAACTTTGAAACAATACTTTCAGTGTTAGTTGTTGCGACCCCATGTTCTCTAATCTTTGCCACTCCAGTCGCTATAATTAGCGGAATAAACAAGGCAGCTAAAGCAGGAATCATTGTAAAATCAGGTTCTGCAATAGAACAAGTAGGAAAGACAGAAGTTGTTGTATTTGATAAAACTGGAACCATTACCTTTGGAACTCCAAATGTGGAAAGAATTATTTCTTTTGGTGACGTTCCTCCCGACGAAATATTACGTAAGACTGCAAGTTTGGAACAGTTATCGTCGCATCCCATTGCTACTATGATCACACGCAAAGGCGAGGAAAAATTTGGCAGACTCCAAATACCAAAGAATTTTCGTGAGATCTCAGGGGCAGGTGTAGAAGGTTATGTGGAAGGGGAATACATTCTAGTAGGAGCCCCTAGCATATTTGAAAATCTAGGCAGTGAAATCTCAAAGTATTTTGGAGATGTAAATAATCAGATAAAAACTGAAGGAAGAATGATAGCATTTGTTGGTATTAATAACAAACTTTCGGGCGCTATTGTATTTGGGGACAAAATAAGGCTCGAAGTTCCACAAATGATACAAAATTTGAAAAAAGATGGTATCAAGCAAACAATTCTATTGACAGGTGACAACTTTGTCAATGCAAAAAACATTGCTGCCGAGGCTGGAATGTCATCTTTTAAAGCAGAGTTGTTGCCGGAGCAGAAAGTAGTAGAAATTAAGAAACTTAAGCAAAGTTTTGACACTGTTATAATGGTTGGAGACGGCATCAATGATGCTCCAGCTCTGGCCGCATCCACTGTGGGAATAGCCATGGGTTCGCGCGGAACAGCAATTTCTGCCGAAGCTGCAGACGTTGTACTTTTGGTTGATAACGTATCCAAAGTTGCAAACACAATTGAGATAGGAAAACGAACCATAACTGTCGCAAAACAAAGCATCTTTGTTGGTCTTGGCTTGAGTTTTGTTCTCATGGGAATAGCTGCCCTTGGTTACTTGCCTCCTGCCATTGGAGCACTACTCCAAGAAGGACTAGATATTAGTGTAATTTTGAATGCTCTTCGTGCAAGATAATTTACATCAAAAGAGGAAATCAAGAAAATGACTGAACTCAAACGCCATCTGGGGCTTTTTTCCACCACAATGTACGGAGTTGGCATAATTCTTGGTGCTGGAATTTATGTTCTTGTGGGAAGTGCAGCAGGAACTGCAGGAAACTCTGTCTGGCTTTCTTTTCTTATGGGTTCAGCAGTAGCAGCATTATCAGGTCTGAGTTATGCCGAACTTGGTTCAATTTATCCAAGGTCTGCAGCAGAATTTGTCTTTGTCAAAAATGCATTCAAAAGTAACTTTCTGGGCTCTACCGTCGGATGGCTGTCAGTCTTTGTTTCAATAATATCTGCTGCCACTGTTGCATTAGGATTTGGCGGTTACATCACAGAATTCATTCACGTGCCGATCATTGTATCTGCCATGTTGCTTATTGGTTCTCTTTCTATTGTGAACTTTCTTGGAATAAGGGAATCGTCTTGGATGAATATTGTATTTACCCTTATAGAAGTAACTGGTCTTGCTATAATAATCTACTTGGGTTTCTCATCTGGCCAAGTTGACTCGGTAAATTATTTGGAGATGCCATTTGGAATACATGGTATTTTTCTTGGATTCATATTGATATTTTTTGCATTTATTGGCTTTGAAGACATGGTAAACATTGCTGAGGAAACAAAAAACCCCCAGAGAACAATTCCTAAAGCTATTTTATTTTCAATTCTAATAACAGGAGTAATTTACATTCTCGTTTCACTGTCTGCGGTGCGAATAATGAATTGGAGTGAACTTGGACAATCCGTAGCACCACTTGCTGATGCAGCAGGCAAAATTATGGGTTTCAACGGCAGAATTCTTTTGTCTGTTCTGGCATTGTTTGCTACGACCAACACTGTACTGATAATTCTTCTTTCGGGCTCAAGAATGCTATACGGCCTGTCCTCACAAGACTCTCTACCTAAAATATTTGGAAGAATCCATCATATAACAAAAACTCCTTGGGCGTCTGTGACACTCATGATGCTTGCATCAATCGCCTTTGTTCTAATTGGTAACATTGTGACTGTTGCAAATATCACAGTATTTGTATTGGTTGTTGTTTATGCCATGGTTAACCTTTCAGTCATAATGTTGAGATTAAAAGAGCCAAATGTAGAACGCCCCTTCAAGATTCCATTCCATATACGGAACTTTCCAATTCTACCGTCACTTGGCCTTGCTAGCACGTTATTCATGCTTACTCAATTTGATGTTTACGTGACAGTTGCTGGCATAGGAATAATATGCATTACGACGCTGTTTTTTATTTTCAGCAAACCCAAAATGTGATCAAAAAAAGATTTGATACAACAAGGCAGGAATTTTATTTCTATTTTAATGTCAACCCAATTATCATTACAACTTTAGAGTATGAAACTGAGAAAACTTTTGCCACTTCGGGTAGTGTTTTGGCATAATTTGCTGCATCATACTTGTCTTGCCAGCTTATCGATTTTGCTTCAACTACGAGAATTTTTGCACCTGGCAATGACTGGTGAGCTTGAATCACAAAAGACGACATGTCCGCATTGGATGCTGGATTTGAGCGTGATATTCCATATGGCGTTGCAATCTCAAGACAGCCATTTTCCACTGTACAGGCAGGTAAGTTATGTTGAGCATTATAGGCAGCAAGTTTGCTTTCCAAGTTGACGTCGTGGGAAGTAACAATAATTGCAAGCATCGCGCCGTGTCCGCACAGGGATTGATCTGCCCAATTGGAAGAACTATTAGAACACGTACTTGTAGCTAATACGTTTGGAATCATCATAGATGGTATAGCTAAAAGAAATGCTGTCCCAACTACGATGTTTCCTTTATTCAATCTAGATATCATATGAATTACGCTTGTATTAAAGCTGGCAGCAATTCTCATCTGTGAAAATGCTATTGTGATTATTTTGGATGATTTTTGCTTTGTATCTGTTGTATGAAAAACAAAGCAGTATGAGATTGACTCTCTTAACGAATCTGACCAAACTTAATATTGTTAAATGATGCAGCATGACTGTGCTTCCAGAGCGCTGTTCAATTAGAGAAAATGGACAAGACTGTCCAATGCCTCCAGAGTTTGTCATCTCAATAAAATCTAAAGATGACGAATACATGGTAGGAGTAACTTGCGATAATCACAAAAAGATTTTTGGTGATAAATTGGAATCTCTACAAAAGGAGGGCAAAGTACCACAAGGCTCTATTCATTTTGAAGGGCTCAAGCCAGTAGGAACTGCCTGCATCAAAGTAGACCCGAACGATTTGATTCAGCTTTGACCTGATAGATTGGTCTTTTTCCTGCAAGCGAAAGTTCTAAATTTTTTACCGCGATTTCTGCCATCTTTCTTCTGGTTTCTGCTGTTGCACTGCCAATATGTGGAGTTATCAAGACGTTGGTCAATCTAGTCAATGGATTTGAAGATCCTATTGGCTCGGTTTGGAATACATCCAATGCGGCACCAGCTATTATTTTTCTCTTCAAGGTAAGAACCAAATCTTTTTCATTTATTATCTTGCCTCGAGCGGTGTTCACAAGAAAAGCAGTTTTTTTCATTTTTCTGAGAAGGCCTGAATTTACTATCTCATGTGTTTTTGGCGTATGTGGAACGTGAAGGGATACAACATCGCTTGTTCTGAACAACTCGTCAAGTGAGACATATCTTGCATTCAAACTTCTTTCCATCTTGGCAGAGACCCTCTTTCTATTGTGGTATAGTATGTTCATCTCAAAACTGCGCGCCCTTTGTGCAACTGCCGCCCCTATCCTTCCCATACCCACTATGCCTAGCGTCTTTCCATGCAAGTCAGAGCCTAGGAACTCATATGGGCCAAGTATTGCCTTCCATTTTCCTTTACGAATCAGCCTGTCTCCTTCAGTAACTCTACGAAAGAGATCTATCATGAGTGCCATCGTAAGATCTGCTGTGGCCTTTGTAAGCACTTCGGGAGTATAGCTTACAACAATTCCTCGCTGCGATGCCCTCTTGATATCAATGTGGTCATATCCTACACTGAAAGTGGATATTGCTCTGAGCTTGTTTCCTGCCTCTATGACATCTGCATCAATTTTGTCATACGGATAACAAATCAATCCGTCCTTTTCCCTTATCTTTGAGATGAGCAATTTTTTTGGCATGGGAATCCTTCCTGAATGGATCTCAACTTGGTATCTCTTCCTGAGTTCTTTAATTGCAAAATCATGCAAACGGCGTGTAAGTAGAATTTTCATTGAGAAAAGCCCTCAAAAACTCATTATAATAACTCATTTATAATAACTCTGTATAATTATATCAAATTGAAACACAAAGAAGAATTTGCAGTTTGTGTTCAATGCAGAAATCCCATTGAAAAATGTGTCTGCGTATGTCCTTTTTGCGGTGAAAGAGACAAGTGCGAATGTGCACTATTTGATGCAGCAACTGGCGGTTAGGACTCAAAAGAGGAATCATAGCATTATTAATATTTGATGATAGTCTAGGTTCAACGTGGCTTCGATAGATTTAACCTGGGTTATCGGTGGCCCGCAGGGAGGAGGAGTAGAGTCTGCTGCCAACATATTTGCTGGAGCTTGTGCAGGCTGTGGATTGAAGATTTTTGGAAAAAGAGAATATTATTCTAATATCAAAGGTGAGCACAGCTACTTTGGTGTACGAGTCTCTGACAAGACAATCAACTCAAATGTGACAGGAATAACAATGCTTGCAGCATTTGACGCAGAGACTCTTTTCAGACATGCAGATGATGTATATGATGACGGTGCAATTGTATACGAATCTGATCTTGAGAACATCAAGACTGATGAGGTGCCAACCCTTGACAAGCCATTCAAAGCACGATTGGAAAAATACATTGCATCAAAAAACAAACCACTTACTGTAAAAGGAATACTGGAAATAGCAAAGGAACGTGGAGTAACACTCTATCCGGTATCATTTAAGACTATTTTAGCAACGTTGGCAGATGAGATGAACAACCCCGCAATACGAGGCATGTTCAGAATGTTGAACGTTTTGTCGGTATCCGTGTCAATTGGCCTGCTTGGCCTTCCTCCAGATACACTACTACGATCAGTTGAGGGAGTATTTTCAAGCAAACCAAAGATTGCGGAGATGAACAAACATGCAGCAAACTATGCATATAATTTTGCAACAGCCAAATATCAAAAATACAAATACCAGCTATCAAAAATTCCAAAAGATTCTGACACAATCCTTGTGCAAGGTTTTCAATCTACAGGTCTTGGAAAAATGGCAGCAGGATGTAGATTCCAGTCATACTATCCAATCACACCCGCATCAGACGAGAGTGTCTTTTTAGAATCGCACGAAACATTTGACGTGGAAAACAATAGGCCGGGATCTACTATTATTGTTCAAACTGAGGATGAGATCTCTGCAATAGGTATGCTTATAGGAGCTGCCCTGACAGGTACAAGAGCTGCAACTAGTACATCAGGACCTGGATTTTCTCTCATGGCAGAAGCGCTTGGGTGGGCAGGAATTAACGAAGTGCCAATAGTTGTTACACTTTACCAAAGAAGTGGCCCATCCACAGGGCTACCTACAAGACATGGGCAGGATGACCTACTCTTTGCAATACATGCAGGGCACGGAGATTTTCCAAGGATTGTTTATGCCTCAGGAGACATTGAAGAGGGATTCTACGACACTGCAAAATGCTTCAATTTTGCAGAAACATTTCAGATGCCTGTGATTCACATGATGGATAAATTCATTGCAAGCACTGTAGCTACTGTAAAAAGATTTGATCCAAAAAAGATAACAATCCAGCGGGGAAAGCTCTTACAAAAAATAGACAGCACAGATTACAAGAGATTTACGCCCTCGCCTGATGGTATATCGCCACGGTCACGACTGGGACTAGAAAACGGCATATTTTGGAACACTGGTGATGAAAGCGATGAAGAGGGACACATATCCGAAGATCCAATAAACCGAATATACAAGATGGACAAGCGGGCAAAGAAGCTTGAGGTTGCCTTGGATACCATTCCAAGAGAAGACCAAATGGTAAGTCATGGTATTTCTGACTTTTGTATTGTAAGCTGGGGTTCTACCAAAGGACCAATCCTTGACGCAATCGAAATGCTACAAAAAGACAACTATAACGTTGGATTTGTACAAGTAAAACTATTGCATCCATTTCCTACAGAACATGTCAAGTCTCTACTTAAAGACGTCAAAACCATTATAGATATTGAAGCAAATCATTCTGCACAGCTTGGAAAACTATTAAACGAAAACTTGGATCGTAAAGTTGATTATTATATTGTCAAGTACACTGGAAGGGCAATGACTTGTTCAGAATTATATGAATCTATTAAGAAAATTATGGACGGAAAAGCCGAGAAAAGGCAGGTGTTGTCATATGGTGTCTAGCTTATCAGATTACAAGACTGAAGTACATAATGACTGGTGTCCAGGATGTGTGTTGCCAGACACACTTCTTCACTGTAATCCATCAGTAAAACAAATCCAGCAACTCAAGGTAGGAGAACGAGTTCTTGGTAGGGATGGCCTTTATCACAAAGTAAATGAGATAATGACGCACATTCACAGAGGAAAACTCTTCAAGCTTGTCACAAAATGTTTTGGGGTAACATATCTCACAGATGAGCATCCCGTATTGATAGTAAGACGCGAACACGAAAAACTACACAACAAAAAGTTTAATGCCATGTGGACCCGTGCAGACCAGATTAACACAAAGGACTATCTAGTATATCCTATTCAAAAAGAAGAGGTAGATCGAGACTATATAGAGATTGATTACCAGTTAAAAGAAAAAGATACTGTATCAAAATCTCTTCCGGATAAAATCCCACTAAATGAAGATGTTCTACGATTGATGGGATATTACATTGCTGAAGGATACGTGCATAAAAGAGAAATACATTTTACTTTTAATTCAAAGGAGACTGAATTTTTAGATGACGTTGCAAATATCATGTCTAAAACATTTGGTCTTGATGGAACAAAAAGTACCAAAAGAAATGCAACTACAATCACCTTCAATTCGGCGCCTCTTGGAAGGATCTTTTTGGAATGGTTTGGTCACAAATCATACAACAAAAAGATACCGCATTTTGCAATGCTTCTTTCTGTACAAAAACAGAAAAGTCTAATCAAAGGTCTCTGGCGCGGTGATGGATGGATTAGCACAGAACAATCACGTGGTAACTTTAAGACAACATCGAAGACCTTGTCAGAGCAACTAAAAACACTTTTGCTAAGACAGGGAGTGGTTCCAATAATTACTATAAACAAAAAATATGGAATTCATCGTGAATCCTATTCGATTCAGGTTGGAAATGATAGGGACTTTGCAGTGTTGTGTACAATACTTGATGAAAAGTTAGAACCCAGAAATCATATAGGCAAGTCACCTTCGTCAATTATTACGCCGGATTATGTGCTGATTCCTGTAAAAGAGATTGAGAGTTTTGACTATGATGGAATGGTATACAACTTGGAAGTAGATGATGTCAACTCGTATGTGTCCGAAAATGCGATCTTGCATAACTGTGGGGATTTCGGAATTGTAAATGCTATTCAGATGGCATTAGCAGAAATGGAAGTGCCTCGTCACAAGGCAGCAATTTTTTCAGGGGTTGGATGTTCAGGCAAAACCTCGCATTACGTAAATGTCTATGGTGTGCACACCTTGCACGGAAGAGTGTTGCCTTTTGCTCAGGGCGCCAAGCTTGCAAACCCTGAGATGACAGTAGTTGCAGCAGGTGGCGACGGGGACGGGCTTGGAATAGGGGCAGGTCATTTTGTGGCAGCAGGAAGGAGAAATGTTGATATGACTTATTTGATATTCAACAATGCAGTTTACGGTCTCACAAAAGGTCAGGCCTCTCCAACTCTGAAACTTGGCCTAAAAACAAAATCGCTTCCAGAGCCTAATGTGAACCAATCAGTCAATCCAATTGCATTAGCAATAGCTAGTGGTTTTACATTTGTTGCGCGAGGATACGCCTATGATGTGAGACACCTAAAGGACTTGATCATCGCAGCAGTAAAACACAAAGGACTTTCTTTCATCGATGTACTTCAGCCCTGTCCTACGTACAATGATATCAACACAAGAGATTGGTTTGCAGGCATGGATAACATTGACGAGATAACAAAAAAACCACATCCAAGAATTTACAAACTAGATGACACTGGATATGACCCGGTTGTACACATTGATTCACCAGATGAAGAAAATGACAAGTTGACACAAGCTCTCATAAAATCAAACGAATGGGATAGCAAAATCCCAATTGGAATATTCTACAAAAACGAGATAATTGCTCCATATGATGAAAGAATCGCAGACAGGATTCCCAATTATCTTGAAAACCCCCCTGCCTACCAAGAGATAGAGTCTAACGGTAGGTCCCTGACTGACATTTCAAAAATTCTAGATGCGCTCAGGGTCTAGTACCTCTTGTACAGCCTGATGGTCACAAATTCTTTACATTGATGACCCAATTTGTTAAATTCGCTTAACGACAATGATATAAGTTATTAGCATGTTGCACAGAAGAATAGTTCTACATTGAATTTAGAGGAAGTTAACAAGATATTTCGCAAATCAATTATCAAGGTATATTTTGAGCCAAGCCTTCTGAATCTGGATTTCAAAAAATCAAACATAAAACATCCTACCATAAGGGATGACGGCCTCATGCAGACAAACCTTTTGCATCTGTTCTTTGACATTGAAACTGGTTCAGATTATCCCGATGGTGACGAATGGTTTATGGCAGAATTTCTCTTTCCTTATAATATCAAACTGCCTGACAATCTGAAAGGTCCTGATTACTTTAGTACCATGTCTGTTGGTGAGGGCAAGAATTTTTGGAGACACCGTGAGCTTATCCGATACAAATATGGCAAATCAAAAAAACTTGAAGAATCTCTTGATTTCATAGAAAAAAAATATCGAGAATTAAATTCTATGCTTGAACCTTTAGAAAAAGAAATCAAATAATTTTATAATCGTTCTTAAATTATTCTGTCTTTGTTTCAGATACATCATAGGTTACATTCCATCTTTCTGTTCTGTCATCAAAATGATATTCTATTTCAGAAATGTCTTTTGGCATTTTCTGTGGATCAAGATGGTACGGAAGAAGTTCTAAAACAAAATCCATCTTATCAAGTGCAGAATCAAATTGATTTCTGTCATCAATATTTAACATGAATCTGATACTTGGTTTGCCGATAAATTTGATGTAAAGCCGAAGTGTCTTGCCACCGCCGCGTCTCCTCTTGAATTCTTTTAAAATCGCCTTGGTTTTATCCCATCTTGCTCTTCCGTACCACTTGAAGAACGCATCATTGAATGCAAGAGGAAAAACGATGTCAATTAGAGTAGTGAAATCTTCATCTGGCTGCTCCCGTTTGTCTTCTTCCACCTCAAAGAGGCCGTGAAGAAGACTGTACAACACTTCTACCTCCCAAGGAGAAACACCGTAGAATTTTAACGAAAGTGGTGGCTTGGCCGTACTCATCCATATGTACTTCTAAAAAATTCTAATTAAAGGTTCGACTCTGGTATACTAAGCTACTGCCATTTCTTTGACCATGTAGAACCTAACCAATTTGTTTGCTCTTTTGTATTGATGTTCTTTATTTCCTATCTTTGCATAATAGATGTCATCGAGCATCTTCTTCTCCTCACTTGTTATCTTTCTGCCAAGCAAGCCATCATAACTAGGTCCATTGTAAAATATTACATTTCCAAGCCCGATGACCACATCTAGGAACAAACTGCTCGATGATATTGCGTTTTTTCTGTTGGCTACAACTGCTTGTCCAATAATGCAGTGCCTGCTGTTTTCCTGTCTTAGCGTGTCGTTTGAGATGGAAGATCTTACCTGAGATCTTTGCATGGGAGAAAGAAGACTCCAGAGCCAACAGATCTTGTTAAGGTATTCTAGTTCATGTACGCTCAATCTATGGCTATTGTCTATCCATGACATTGCCATGTATTGTATATGTAGAACATTGATTTAAGAATTGAAAACGGGGCCTTTGTTTGAGTACTAGATAGTTAGCAGATATTTGAAGAGGTATAAAACCCCCGTGGCTCCTATGAAAAATACCATGGGTTTCCAAGCCAAAACTGGAAAACTTGGGGTCTTGAGCTGAACTTTGTAATTGTCCACTACTGCCTTGACATATTTTCTTATTCTTTCATTCCAGATCTTGTATTCTATCTGATGTTTTTTGAGCATAGACTCAACCTCGTATAAAACTGGTGTTCTCTGGCAAAACAGGTGCTGCAGATAGTCGCGTGAAACTTCGACCTCAGCATGTATTGCAACCAGTCCTTTTTTCATCTCAAGTAATCGTACGTGCATCTCCCACGGTTTTTTGAGTTTTAATGACAAACCATGGCCTATTTGCGTTGTTTGCTTGTGTTCAAACTTGACATGAGTGAAACCCTCATGTGCAAAAATCTTCAACAACTCATCCACACTTCTCTTTACTACTATCGTAAGTTGCTCTACACCGTTTATGTCTACCTTGACCATATCCTTCATCCCGTCCAAGAGGGATATTGTTTTTGGATAGCGAGTAAGGAACTCCACCATAATCAGGCGTCAAATTGAGCTCTATTAAAACTATAGTTGTATCAGATTCTCGTTCCTAGTCCACGAACATATACACACTGATCGTATGAGATTGCCATCTCATTTTCTTGAATCTGTCTATCCGTAAGTTTTGCACCAGACTCTCTTATGAGTGCAGCAGGAATTGCTTCGTCACCTTCTCCCATCTTGAAGTTTGCAATGGATGCAAGATCATCTGCAACTGCCTGCAATGTCACCTTGAGTGGATTTCCATGCAAGTCTTTCTGTCCTCTAAGATCTGACAATGGTTCTATCCCAGCGCATGCAATTGCAACGCCGACCGTACCGCTTCTTGCAGGCATCAACCTGCTATCTGATATGATAATCCCAACATGTATTTGATATGTAAGAAGAAACTTGCGTCGTAGTTGCTCGGATATGGCATAAGGATCGGTTGGGTATAAAATTACAGATCCTTTTTTTACGTTGGATTTGTCGATACCTGCATTTGGGGCCATGATGTAATTTGATGAGGTTATTACAAAGCCTGGTATTCCGCCAAAAATAACGTCTGATTCCCGCAGAATTATCTCAGCCATCTTCGGCTTGATGCCAAATCTCGACGCAATGTATTCTGCTTCTGAAGATGGCAGCACTTTGTCGTATTCTACTATTCTTCCTTGAGAATTTGCAACGTATTTGCTTGATATTACAATCACATCTCCAGTCTGAGGCTTTATGTTGTTGGTCTCAAGATCTGACCTGAGGCTTTCAAACAGATCAAATCTTTCTGTCTTTGGAGTTGACTTGATGGGAAAAACAGATAATGACACAATAATTTTATGGTTGGATATACTATTTAGCGTTCTGCAAAACAATTATTCAGAAAATGCTTTTTGTCGCTTTGAAACTAGCCTCCTTCTAATTATGAATACTGCAAGCCCTGCAGCAATTGCAACCAATGCGACGTCAATCAAAAAATGCGCGTTGTCGCTGTTGGAAGTTTCAGTATTAACAGTAGGACTATTCTCAGTGATTGTGTTTGATGTTGTCTGGTTTGTTTCCTGTGGCTCTCCTTGTGCTATGTAAATTGGAAAGGTAACTTCATCTAACGAAGTAGAAGTGGCCTTTGAGATGTCAGTATCATTTAGGTCAATCTCTACCTGATAATTCCCTGGATTATCAAACTGGTATGGTATTCCAACCTTGCCTGCTATTGTTGATCCTCCCGGCATTACAAATATTGGACCAGTTTCATTTCTTATGATTAGCTTATAGTAAATATCTCCACGCGGAGCTTTGCTTTGTGGATCCAAAAACTGGAGTAGAATGATGGTTGGCTGACCAGAGACAGGATTTGCAGGTGAGGTTGCAAGGTTGACATATGCCAACCCTTTGCTTGAAAGTCTAATTTGCGGAGCTGATTCGTCTTGTGCAAAAACTGTACATTGTACCAAAGAGAAAAACACTATGAAAGCTGACAATCTTAAGAGTCTGGAAACCAATTATTTCTTAAATGGCTTTTAATGGAATGTAAAGGTTTGGAGCGGTATTTCTGCAAACATTTTAATTTCTAAAAATATCATTTCTTTTATTGAACATTACTGAAAAGATCCTAGCTAGAGCCTCTGGAAGAAACAACGTTTCACCTGATGATGTTGTATTTGCCAATGTTGACAAAGTAATGGTACATGACGTATCTGGACCTGGCGTACTTGCAGTATTTGAAAAATTAAAAAAGTCTGGAATGAAAATTGAAAAATTGTGGAATCCAGACAAGGTATGGGTTGCAGAGGATCATTTTGTGCCGGCCGCCGACAAAATCTCTGCTCAGAACGTTGTACTGTTAACACAATTTACAAAAGATTTTGGTATAAGAAAGCATTTCAAATATGGAATGGGCCAGTATGGGATATGTCATACATTGTCTCATGAAGAGGCGATGGTATTGCCAGGAGAAGTCTATGTAGGTGGTGACTCCCATACAAATACTACCGGTGCGCTTGGAGCGTTTGCTGCAGGGCTTGGCCACACTGACGTAGCATATGTTCTACTAAACGGAAAGATATGGTTCAAAGTTCCTGAGACATTGTACTTTAAGCTTAACGGAAAATTACCTGACTATGTAATGGCAAAAGATTTCATTTTGAAAATAATTGGAGATATTGGAACCGATGGTGCGGCATACAAGACTATGCAATTTGGCGGAACTGGAATCTCTGAAATGTCTGTAGAGGAAAGGTTGACCTTAACCAACATGACCACAGAGGCTGGAGCAAAAAGTGGTATAATCGAACCAGATCAAAAAATACGTGACTATCTAGCGCAGCGAGGTGCTGTCAACTATAATGAAGTTCACGGAGACCCAGATGCCCAATATGCCAAGCTGTATGAATATGAGGCATCTGAACTTGAACCTACTGTGGCAAAACCCTTCTCACCTGAAAACGTGATTGTTGCGCGCGAACTATCGTCTACACCGCTTGACAAGGCATACATTGGATCCTGCACTGGAGCAAAACTAGACGACTTGAGAGCCGCTGCAAAAATTCTCAAGGGAAGAACAGTAAAGATTAGAACCGAGGTGCTACCTGCTGCCATATCTATCTTCAGAAAAGCAATGGATGAGGGACTGGTGAAAATTTTCCTGGATGCAGGTGTGATGGTTGGACCGCCAACATGTGGCGCCTGCTGCGGTGCCCATATGGGCGTCTTGGCAAAAGACGAAGTGTGTATCAGCACTACAAACAGAAACTTCCCAGGCAGGATGGGCCATGTTGAGTCAAAGACATATCTTGCTTCCCCACTTGTTGCCGCTGCATCTGCAGTAACAGGAAAGATTACAGACCCGAGGGACCTCAAATGAAAGGCGCTGTAATAAAATATGAAAGGGACAACATAGACACAGATGTGATTCTGCCAGGTCCGTACCTCAAAATTCATGATTATAATGAACTTGCAAAACACGCCATGGAAGGAATTGACAAAGATTTTCATAAGAAAGTAAAGCCGGGAGACTTTATTGTTGCAGGCAGAAACTTTGGTTGTGGTTCTTCGCGAGAACACGCACCAATAGCTCTTTCATATTCTGGAATAAAGGCAGTCTTGGCAATCTCGTTTGCTAGGATATTTTATAGGAATGCAGTCGACGGAGCGTTTTTGTTGCCAATTGAAATAGAAGAAGATACCTACAAGGACATATCTGAGGGAGATCAGCTTGAGCTCGAGACGTCTAAAAATGAAATAAGAAATCTAACAAAAAACAAGACCTACAAAATGAAGCCGTTTCCTGAATTGATAGGAAAAATTGTTGCAGCCGGCGGCCTGTTTAATTACAAACAATAGTGACTAGCTGTAAGTAAATTGTTTGTTATAGCATTATATCTCCGATTTGAAGGTAAATATTAGATGGCAAAAACCTTGTTTGAAAAAATATGGAATTCTCACGTTGTAGTAGACGAGGGAAATGGCCGTTCTCTCTTGTATGTCGATAGACATCTAGTACACGAAGTTACCTCCCCTCAAGCTTTTGATGGTTTGCGTATGAACAAGAGAAAAGTACGAAGGAGAGATCTCACTTTTGCAACCATGGATCATAACGTGCCTACAACTAACAGGTCATTGCCTATAGTAGACCAAACATCGGCAACGCAGGTAAAGGCGCTTGAAAGAAACTGCAAGGAGTTCGGAATCGAACTTTTCGGCATTGACAGTCCGGATCAGGGAATAGTCCACGTCATAGGGCCCGAACTTGGAATCACCCTCCCCGGTACGACAATTGTGTGTGGAGACAGCCATACCTCTACACATGGAGCATTTGGAGCGCTTGCGTTTGGAATTGGTACAAGTGATGTGGAACATGTTTTAGCAACCCAGTGTATATGGATAGAAAAACCAAAAACTTTTGAGATTAGAGTAGAGGGAAAAAGAAAGAATCCTCATTCAGTAACTGCTAAAGATATCATTCTTTCAATAATAAAAAAAATAGGAACTGCTGGCGGGACAGGCACCACGTTTGAGTACCGGGGAGAAGCCATCTCAGAGCTAAGCATGGAACAAAGAATGACAATTTGCAACATGTCAATTGAGGGGGGTGCACGAGCCGGTCTCATAGCACCCGACGAGAAGACATTTGATTATTTGCGGGGACGAAGATATGTTCCTGATAACTATGAAAAATTAGTAGAATACTGGAGAGAAAACTTGATGACTGACAGTAATGCAAGGTTTGACAAAAGCTTCGCCTTACATGTAGATGATATCGCACCTCAAGTAAGCTGGGGAACAAATCCTGCAATGACTGTTGATGTCACAGGCAGGGTCCCATTTCCAGATGAATACGCCCATGGGAATCCTGAAGAAGAAAAGGCTGCTGCCAAGGCATTGCAGTACATGGGTCTAAAACCGGGAACTCTGGTTACAGAAATTGAACTAAACCGGATCTTCATAGGCTCGTGCACAAATTCAAGATTGGAAGACTTGATCGAGGCCTCCAAAGTTGTCAAAGGAAGAAAGGTCTCACCCAAAGTGCGAGCCATGATTGTGCCGGGTTCCCAACATGTAAAAAAAGAGGCAGAAAAACTAGGTCTTGACGCAGTCTTCAAAGATGCTGGATTTGAGTGGAGAGAATCTGGTTGCAGCATGTGTCTTGGAATGAATCCTGACATCTTGGCTGCAGGCGAGAGGTGTGCCAGTACTTCTAACCGCAACTTTGAAGGCAGGCAGGGTGCCGGCGGCAGAACACATCTTGTCAGTCCAGTTATGGCTGCCGCTGCAGCAATTGCGGGACATTTTGTTGATGTGCGGGAAATGGATTTGAACTAGATGGAGCCCTTCACAAAAATTCGCAGCGTTGCTACTCCGCTTGATAAGGTTAATGTGGATACAGACCAGATAGTTCCAAAACAGTTTTTGAAACTTGTCCAAAAGACAGGATTTGGTCAGTATCTTTTCTTTGACTGGAGGTATGAAAGGGATGGAACACCACGCAAAGATTTTGTCTTAAATGATTCGAGATACAAAGGTTCGAAGATACTGCTAACACGAAACAACTTTGGCTGTGGCTCAAGCAGAGAACATGCTGCTTGGGCGCTCTTGGATTTTGGGTTCAGAGTGGTAATCTCTACCTCATTTGCAGACATCTTCTATAATAATTGCTTCAAAAATGGAATACTTCCAGTAAAGGTGGAAGAACAAGTGTTACAAAAATTGTTTGAAACCAAGTCTGAGATTGAAATAGATCTGGAAAAACAAACCATAAAAACTGATGATCTGAATGTATCTTTCAGCATAGAACCGCACTGGAAGAAGATCCTCATTGAAGGCCTCGATGACATTGCAGTTACGCTAAAGTATGATGACAGGATCGCAAAATACGAGACCGACCACAGGAACTCTAACCCTAGAGTTCTCTAACTATTGCATCTACCAAGTCTTTTTCTCTTTCGACGCGACTTGGAGAATCAACATCAATCCATGGTTGCTTGCCAATGTCGTATGCACTGATTTTGCCCTTTTTTGATAGTGGCTGAAGTATGTCATATGAGAGGTTCATCTCCTTTCTGGTCTTTCTTGATTTGATGATGTCCAGTATCTTTGTATCTAGTATGTAGATGCCAAGACATTCGGCCATCTCAAGCATGATGGTTGGCTTTTCCTTGAATTCCACCACCACCCCCTCCTCTACTATTGCATAGCCTGTCTCTTCTCTCCTATACTTTCTTGTAGCTATTGTGGCCAAGGTGTTTTTTTTCATGTGGTATTGGTACATGTCTTTGACATCAAGAGGCGTCAGGTTATCTACAAACCACAGTAGGAATTCTGACTCTTTGCTCAATGCCTTCTCTAGATGCACAAGATCTCCGCCAGTTCCGCTCTGAGAATCTTGGATGAACCTAAGTGGTTTTTTTATCTCGCTGTGGTTTTCAAAATATCTCTCTATTTGCTTTCCTAGGCCATCAAAGTCTGCAAGTATGATTACCTCATCAATGATTTTAAACGAAGAAAGATGTCTGACTATGTGATAGATTAGAGGCTTCCCGTGAATAGGTATCATTGCCTTTGGGATGTAATCTGTAAATGGTCTTCCGCGTGTTCCACGCCCACCGGCTAGAACTACAGCTTTCAAAGCTATCTGTATGACTTCTGTTTTCTTCTTCTGGCGCCAGGTCCACCAAATTTCTTTGGTTCCTTTCTTCTGTCATCGCCACTAAGTAAATGCTTATCATACTCTGCAAGTTTCTTTTTCAAGTCCTCACGAACTGATCTTGTGAAGGGGTGATCTTTTGGTTCCTTTCTTGTCTTTGTCCATCCTGTCAACGCCCTTGATATCGCAACAGCACTAGCATATGATTGTCCCATGTAGCCTCCTCCGCGCACCTTTACTGCAAGGTCAACCTTATTTCTGAGATCTCCTGTGACCTCGAGGGGTGCAAGTATCACTTCTCTTGCCAACTCTTGCTGAATCATCTCTACTGGTACATTGTTGATTCTAACACGGCCTGCTCCTTTTGAAATAAATGCGTGAGCACGTGCAGTCTTTCTTGATGCAAAATAACTTTCAATCTTTGCCATTATTCGTGCCACCCTACAGTCCTGCCCAAATCTCCAAGAGTAGTATAGTATGGAGCAGGTTTACGTATTTTTGCGTCATCAAATTGAATTGTCTTTTTTGACTTGAGTTCGTTTGGAACGCCCAAGTATGCTCGCAGCCTTTTCAGTGCTGTCTGACCTGAAGGCTTGTTCTTTGGAAGCATGCCGCGCACCATCTTTGTTATCATAGTGTCAGGTCTGCGAGGGTGGAATGGCCCAAATTTGGGATTTGTAATACTTGCTATCTCAAGAAATTTTCTATATTCTTCAATTACCATTTCTTTACTTCCGCTGAACATGATGTTTTCAGAATTTACAATCGAGACTCGGGAACCATTTATCAACATCTTTGCAACATGTGAACACAATCTCCCAGCAATCTGATTCGTACCGTCTACGATCACATCCTGTGAATTTTTAGACTCTGCTTTGACTTGAGCCTGTTCCTGTTTAACCAATTATTTTCACTCCTTTGCCTGTTGGGTTGTTCTTTATCAACTGTGTAAAGTTCACTATTTTTCCGCCCGACTGTGCTACTTTCTTTGCCCCGCTTGTAGAAATTGAAAATGAGCATAATGTTATCTTGTGTGAAATGTTTCCAGTTCCCAATACCTTTCCTGGCACAATTACTGTGTCGTTGTCACTTACAAACTTGTCAATCTGGCCTAGGTTGAGCACCCTTTTTGTTCTTGCTGGCTTTAATGCCATCTCTGCAAGTTTTGACCAGATTGGAGCCTTGTTCTTTTTTGATGCTACTTTGAGCTCCTTTACCATTTGTACAACAACTTGATTAGTCATGTGTGTAATTATGCCAATTTTTACCCAAATATAATATATGCTTCAGCTAAGTGCCGCAATTGTTTGCTGGAATTCGCCCAGCCTCTTCTCTAGCTCATTGACTGCATTTTTGACTACCTCGCCTGCGGTTAGACTTCCTACAGTTTCTACAGTTAGGATATGCTCCTCAGGATTGCTTCCTTGAGTTAGAACTGCGATAGTTGAAGAGTTCCACTTGGCATGCTCGTTACCTCTCCCAAGTCTTGCATATGCCTCAACTTTTAGCTTTTGACCTGGAGCCAAAGCTACTATTGGGACGTTGGGGTTTACTGGTTTTACAACCTCGTCTTCTGAACTTAGATCTTGTGATGTAATTGTACGGGTTGTGTCAGAACTACCCGAGTCAAGCATTAGCAAAACTCTGCATTTACTGCAACCAAGCTCGCTGTGGCAGTCACAGGCTGAAGGCTCTACAAACCTAGAAAGGTCTGTCCTCAGAGGTAACATTGCAAGTCTGTGAGCTACGCCCTCATCTGCAAGAACAGACGAGTTTTCAATTATTACAACATCATCTATTGCAAAGGTCGGAATGCCCGAAAGACAGATTCTTCTAAGTGCGTTGGCATACTGAAGAGGTACCCCCTTTAGTTTAACAACAATTCTACTTTCACTTTCCTCAACTATCTCAAGAGAAGTCAAATCTTATGGGTGAAGGTTGAAATTCCAAATAAAAATCTAGCGAGTTTTTATCTATAGATAAATACCAATACTGGGTTACCTCTGTCATGGATAAAGTCACTGTTGTCAGATTGGCCGTTGAGGGGGAAAAATTCGAAATTATTGTCAAACCAGATCCTGCCCTAGAGTTTAAGCTCGGCAAAAGAAAGGAGATTTCAGGAGTGCTGGTTTCTGATGAGGTTTATTCAGATTCTAACAAAGGGACCAGGGCATCTACCGAGAAACTAATGAAGGCTTTCAAAACTACAGATGCAAACTCTATTGCTACAATCATACTGCAAAAAGGAGACCTGAATCTTACCACAGATCAGAGACGAAAGATGGTATCAGAAAAGCGCAAACAAATTGTGGACTTTATTGCAAAAAGCTATGTTGATCCAAGATCCCATCTCCCGCATCCTCCGCTGAGGATAGAGCAAGCAATGGATGATGCCAGAGTTTCAATAGATCCGTTTCAAGGTGTGGATGAACAAACTAAAGAAATAGTAGAACAGCTCAGGCCAATCATCCCGTTAAAGTCTGAAAACATGTTGCTTGAAATTGTTGTACCTGCTCAATATGCAGCCCAATCTTATTCTGTGTTAAAGTCATTTGGATCATTGAAGAAGGAAGAATGGCAATCAAATGGTTCTCTCAAAGTAATACTAGATATACCGGCTGCGGCAAGGTCAAATGTGATTGATAGGTTAGGTTCTGTAACAAAGGGCACCGCTTCTGTTGAGGTTGCAAAATGATGGACATAAAAAGGAGATATGTCATACCAGGAGATGTTATCGCAACCGGGCCGCTACGACCTGAACAAAATGTATACCAAGAAGGGGACAGAATAATTTCTACTTGTGTTGGTATATCTGAAATTTATGAGAATGCAGTAAGAGTTATCCCATTAACCGGCGTGTACGTACCAAAAACAAATGATTTGGTTATCGGCAAAGTAATTGGAACCTCGCCTCTGTCTTGGGAATTTGATATCAATTCATGTTTTATAGGATTTTTGCCCGCTCAAGACGTTTTTGGAAGAGACTATTCTCCTACCAAAGATGAACTAAAACAAAGACTGAACATCGGTGACTTGGTAGCTGCTAGGGTTGCAAACTTTGACAGATCACGAGACCCGCTGCTGACTGTTCAAGACAGAGATCTTGGAAAGATAGATTCTGGCGAACTAATTGATATATCTCCAAGCAAAGTGCCCAGATTGATAGGGAAGAGAGGTTCGATGATTCAAACTATAGAGATGGCAACAAGAGCCATGATAACCATTGGACAGAACGGATGGGTTGTGGTGTCCTGTGAAGATTCCGAGGGATTATTAAAGGCGATTGAAGCAGTAAAAATGGTGGATGCCCTAGCGCATACGCCTAACTTGACTGAAAGAGTCAAATCTATGCTAGGAGTACCAGAAGGTGAAAATAATGACACAATTAATGACTGAAGATGGAATTAGATGCGATGGTAGAAGAGTAGACCAACTAAGGAATATTTCTATTAAAGTTGGCGTTCTAAAGAATGCCGACGGGTCTGCATACATCGAATTTGGTAAAAACAAAATTCTAGCAGGAGTTTTTGGACCCAGAGACGTACATCCAAAACATATGGCAAATCAGGACACTGGAATTCTGCGTTGCAGATACCACATGTCTCCCTTTTCAGTAACTGAAAGGAAAAATCCTGCTCCCTCTAGAAGAGAGATTGAAATTTCCAAAGTTCTAAAAGAAGCGCTTGAACCAGCCTTGATCTTGAAAGACTTTCCAAGAACTGTAATTGATGTATTTGTTGAAGTACTTCAGGCAGATGGTGGTTCTAGATGTGCTGCTCTTGATGCGGCGGCAGTGGCACTGGCAGATGCTGGAATACCAATGAGAGACTTGGTGTCTGCATGTGCTGCAGGCAAAGTGGCAGACAGAATTGTACTAGATGTCAATAATGAAGAAGATCAAGAAGGCCAAGCTGACATGCCGGTGGCAATAATGCCAAGCATTGGAAAAGTTACTCTAATGCAACTTGATGGAATTCTAACTCCAGAGGAATACAAGACATGTCTGCAAACTGCCATTGGTGGTTGCAGAACTGTATATGAAATACAAAGAAAAGCACTTGTCGAAAAATATTTTGAAAGCGGAGCACAATAAAATTGGGTTCTACAATACTTGATCAATTAAGACGAGATAAAATTACAGATCTGCTCAAACAAGGTAAAAGGCTTGATGGCAGGGCCCTTGATGAACAAAGACCATTAACAATAGAAACTGGGGTCATTCCAAAAGCAAACGGTTCTGCTAGAGTAAAACTAGGAAACACCGAAGTCATTACTGGCGTCAAGGTTCAACCAGACAAACCATTTCCAGACTTGGGAGATAAAGGAATACTCATCTGTACTGCAGAAATTCTTCCGCTTGCAGATCCTAACGTGGAACCGGGGCCTCCAACTGAAGATGTGATAGAACTTGCTAGAGTAGTAGACCGTGGAATTCGAGAAACCGAGATGATTGATCTGCATCAACTTGTTTTGCTTGAAAACAAGTCTGTCGTAGGCATATTCATTGACAGCAGCGTTATTGATTCTGCTGGAAACCTGTTTGATGCATGTTCGTATGCTTCTGTGGCAGCAGTTCTTTCCTCTACCATTCCAAAATATGAGATAAAGGATGAAGCTCCGGTGCTAGTTGAGGGAGTCACTTCAAAACCGCCGATAAAGACACTTCCAGTATCAGTTACGATGGCAAGAATAGGTGATAACATAGTGGTGGATCCGAGCAGGGAAGAGGAAGAATGCATGGATGCTAGAATAACAATAACCACAAACTCGGAAGGAAATATTTGTGCACTCCAGAAGGGAGGAAACGATGGGTTTTCAGTTGATCAGCTCATCAAATGTTCGGAGATGGCACTCTCTGTGGGAACAAAAATAAGGAAGCGCTTTGAGCAGTTGATGTAGATGGCAAAAAGTAAAGGTGCATCACTAAAAGGCTTGGGCCAAAAATATGGATTAAAGCCGCGCAAAAAATACACTGCCGTACACAGATTGCTAAAATCCAAACGAAGATGTCCAGACTGTGGGTCAATACGATTTGGCAGGCAGGCAGTTGGAATATGGACATGCAAGAAATGCGGTTACAAGGTGGCAGGCATGGCCTATGACATCAAACTTTAGTGCAAAAATCCAAATCTCTGCCGGTAAAAAAAATAACGCAATCTACAAGTCGATTGAAACTGATAACAAATTCTACGATGAGAACCCAACCAAAACAGAGATGTCTATTGACAAAGAAATCATGATTTTGATTGATGCTCAAGAACTTTCGCATCTTAGAGCCAATCTGAATTCTACGTTGCGTCTCATTCAAGCAAGCAACGACTCTATTGAATCGGTAAAAATATAAGCAAAACAACTACTGAAACAGGCATGTCAGCAGGAGAACAGGTCCCTCCATGGTTGCAAGAGCAGGTAGGTAGATTACAACAACTGCAACAGAATCTGCAATCTATTATGGTTCAAAAACAACATCTTGAGACAGAACAACTTGAGACAGACCGAGCCCTTGATGCACTAAAGAAAGCAGGAGATACTGATGCCGTATACAAGGCGGCAGGCTCAATTCTTGTCAAGTCAACCAAGGCCACCTTAATTTCGGAACTTGAAGAAAAAAAGGAACTTGCAAATACTCGCCTGACTGTATTGGCAAAGCAAGAGACCAGACTAAAAGAAAATCTCAAAGAAGCAGAGACAAAGATTAGGGAAATGTTGCGCGGACCTCCTGCACCAGCTGGACAAAAGACAGATACTCCTAAATAAAATACTGACTGAATTTTAGCGGTTCTATGAAGATCGAAGATCTCAGAATGGTAATTGATGAACGCGAGAAAAAGAGCGGCATTCCAGATCTTCTAAAAGAGGTTGGGGTAAAAGTGGAGATGACAAACCTCCCAGTGGGAGACTACATAGTTGCATCTGAGACTGTAGTTGAAAGAAAGAGCGTGCACGACTTTATCTCATCGGTATTTGATGGCAGGCTGTTTGATCAATGCAGCAGACTGCGAGAACACTTTGAGCATCCTGCCATAATCATAGAAGGAAACGTTGATGAAATAGCGCAAATAACTGAGAACCCACTTGTCTTCTATGGGGCTGTATCTGCAGTAGTACTGGATTTCAAAATACCTGTTGTACCGACCCCAAATGCATCAAACACAGCTAAACTGCTGGTTGCAATGTGCGCAAGACAAGGAAAAACAAAGGGTCCGTTTCTCAAAAAGATACGCAAGTCAGGAGACACACATCGCCAACAACTGTCCGTCTTGTGCAGCCTACCGGGCGTTGGGGAAAAACTAGCATCTAGGATGCTTGAAAAATTTGGTTCTCCAAGCAACTCTCTTAACGCCTCGCTTGCTGAGCTTTCAAAGATTGAAGGAATGGGAGAATCGCGTGCACAAAAGATACGCAAGCTGCTTGACACCGAGATCAAGGGTGACAAAAAAACCAATCAGAAAACCTTGCATGATATTTGATATTTCTTGGTATGAAAACGTTAGACCAGTTCATTAGCTGACTGGCTTGGAGGGTCTGCGCCTGGATGATCTACGCACCAGTTTGTTTCCACATATAGGACACACAGACACTTTGGAAAAACTTGTGTTGCAGCCAGTACAGAAGTAAAACCATTCTTTCTTTTCTGCACCACTTGTCATCACTGGCAAAACTTTCAAGTTCATGTGTTTTGCCACATTTGAGACCGCAAAATCATCAGTTACCAATTCTCCGCCAAGCTGTAAACACAATGCAATGACAGAAACATCTTCCTTGGAAAGACGCTGATAATCTCCGGTCTCTTCTGCTTTTTCAAGTACCTCATGAATGAATTTTTTTTCAGGCTCTACAATTTTTAGCCTATTTGATTCGATAAGTACTGTTATGGCATCATGGCTTTTCTTGATGTGTTTGATTTCTTCGAAAACTTGCGGTGTCGTATAGCTAACATCCTGCGATGAGAATGGTATTCCAGCGTAAAACGAGGTGGCATCTAAAACCCTAGAAACCAAGCTTGCTCATCTGTCTTAGGCCTCTTTTCTTTAGCCTCACAAATACTGCTTGCTTTTTGTACTTTCGAATAGTGATCACTTCATCAACACTTGCGGTTTTGATCACCTGCGCATCCATAATTATGTTTGAATCATGGTTACTTATTACCTCAATTTTTTCATCTGGTACTACTATGGAAGGCAACTTGTTGACTGGTGCCACAGGAGTTATTATCAAAACATCAAGACTTTCATGAAGAATTGGACCTCCAAGTGAATATGAATGCCCAGTTGAACCACTTGGAGTTGCAATTATTACCCCGTCCATCCTTTGTGTAACAGTATCACTCTGAAACCTTATCTCAAAAAGTGATGTCTTGGTAAGATTTTGCCTGTTCACGTATATCTCATTTAATGCAGGTGGAAATTCCTGACCTGCACAGGAGGCAATAACTCTGGTTCTCTTGTCAAGAAATATGTTGTTTGAAATTATCTGTTCAATTGCAGTGTCAATTTCTGGTAAAGTTATTTCTGATAAAATTCCTCTATTGCCTCCAACATTGATTGCTAAATTTGGAGTCTCATTTTCTAAATACCTGAAAGTTCGAAGAGTGGTACCATCGCCGCCAAGCGTGATTGTAAGATCAAGTTTTGCTGTCTTGAGCTCTTCCAAGTCCCCCACTTTCTTTGCTCCCTCAACTTCAACTGGTGAGACCGTAAATACTCTGGCCTTTTTGGCAAGCAGTTTTTTTGCTACCTTTTTTGCAGCATCTTCTGCTTCTTTTGAACCAACTTTACTGACAACTGCCACATTATTTAGTTCCAAACAAAAGTACTATTCTAATTTAGTTTAAAAAGCATGTGATGAGATAAAATATTAAGAACCCTCCGCCGTATCTTAATTACATGAGCTACTCACATCCTGAAGTTTTAACAGACACCGAAACAGTTGCAAAAAACATAAACAATAACGCAATCAAAATTGTTGAAGTTGACTATGATCCAGAAAATGCCTACAGGCAGGGCCACATCCAGAACGCTAGTCTCATCTGGTGGAAGAGGGACATCAACGATCCAGTAACACGAGATATTGTTAATAAATCACAATTTGAAGAGCTAATGTCGCGAAATGGAATAACTCCTGACTCAGAAGTAATTCTTTACGGCGACTTTAACAACTGGTTTGCGGCATTTGTCTTCTGGATATTCAAGTATTATGGACATGAAAAAGTAAAGATCATGAACGGCGGAAGAAAAAAATGGGAAATTGAGAAAAAACCATATACAAAGGAAGAGCAGCAGGTTCAAAAAACAAAATATATTTCAAAACCCCCCAACGAGGGAATTAGAGCTTATCTTTTTGATGTAAGAAGAGCACTTGACAAAAAAGACACAGTACTGGTTGATGTGCGCTCTCCAAAAGAATTTTCAGGTGAAATCACTGCTCCTCCAGAGTATCCAATGGAGCACGCCCAAAGAGGAGGACACATTCCAACAGCAAAAAACATACCGTGGGCTACTGCAGTAAACGATACCGACGGGACCTTCAAAACTGTGGAGGAACTCAAGAAGAATTACGAAAGCAAAGAGATTACCCCTGATAAAGATGTCATATGCTATTGCAGAATAGGGGAGAGATCATCTCACAGTTGGTTTGTCCTAAAATACTTACTGGGTTATCCTCAAGTTAGAAACTATGATGGCTCTTGGACTGAATGGGGTAATATGATTGGAAACCCAATTGAAAAATAATAGTGAGTCAGATCAGGAACTTCCTGTACTAAAAAAAGGCATATTCTATGCGATAAGAGACGGGCCCACCGATTTCATCATGGAAGACAAGACAAAGCGCGGCCTCACTGTACAGGAGCGATCAATTGATGAAAAATATCAGGTAGACTCGGAAAAAGGTATGATATACGATATGGACGGAATTGGACACAAGGTAGGAATCCGCTGGTTCTTTCCTAAAGACAAGTATTCATTTGAAAATGTATTGGAGCATGCCAAAGAGATGGAAGAAAGATACAGAAAGATCCGTGAAGAAACCTGCCCTGATTACTAGGAAGGGTTTTTAAAGACTTTTTCTACTAATGATTACATGTCTCTTCTCCTAAAAGACAGAGTCTACACAGTTCAATCTGGAACTTCGAAAAGAGGCATATATCCACTGCACAGCTACAAACTCGGACTATATCGCTTACCAATAAAATTGGAAGACAAGTATGAGATCGATTCCATAGTTAGCGGTTTTAAGAAAGTCTTCGTGATGGATCAATTCGCCGACAGGATTTATGCAACATATAGGTGGAAAGAGGAAAGCACACCAGACCCAGATGACAGGGGCTACAAGCAGATTGATCTTGAGGTCCAAGTCGAGGTTGTAACAGGAGAGGTGGTTGACATGATTTATCAAATTTATCCGGTCGAAAAATATGGTGACGGATTATGGGTAAAAGATTACAGAAGAAAGGCAGATGCGAATGCAAAGATGATAATTGATACTATATTGCGTAACAGCGTGCTTGCTGACAAGATGGTAGAACATCTTGTGAAAACAAAGCAAGTAACGCCAGAATCTGCTCTCAAAGAGTTGGAAGAGATGACGCCACTTGCACAGATAGTTCCAAATGCAAAGCCAAAGCCAAAACCGGCTGCGCCTCCGCCTGGACAGGAAGCCCAACAGCCAGCAGAAATCGAGACTCCATCTGGTGCAAAAGCAGGCCCAATAGATGTAGAATTCAAGAAGAAACTAAAGGTGACAGAAACATTCACTGCCCCCTCCAGCGGTGGTAAGATAAAGGTCTATGGCCCAAGAAAAGGAAACGAGGTACTGGGCATCTGGGGAGAGTTTGTCTCAGTTGACTTTGATATATGTGTAGGAGACGGTGCCTGCATAGATGCATGCCCAGTCAAAGTTTACGAGTGGGCAGAGTTTAAGGGAAACCCGTCATCTGAGAAAAAGCCACTTATGGCAAGAGAGGTTGACTGTATATTCTGCTTATCCTGTGAGAATGTTTGCCCTGTACAAGCAATCAAGATCTCAAAAAGAGGCTAGCAAGAAGAATAACGGTAGGGCTATAAGGAATTGTGAGTTGAAAGACTCCGATGCTAATACACACAGTACCTACGCCTTTAACCCAGTTTCTGTGGAACCTCTTCGTTGGGATTGCCCTTGTAATCACACTTTATACCTGTAATTTCTATTACCTTGTCTTTTTGGCTCGACAAAAAAAGAAGACAAAATCTGTCGAGCTAAAAGAAACCCCAACTGTTACAATCCAACTTCCAATTTATAATGAAAAATATGTGGCAGCCAGACTTGTTAATGCTGTCTGCGCGCAAGACTATCCAAAAGAAAAACTGTGCATCCAAGTGCTCGATGATTCTGACGATGACACGTTTAACATACTTGAAGACTTGGTAGACGATTACAAAAAGAAGGGGTTTGACATAATGCATGTGAGGCGAGGAAACAGAAAAGGGTACAAGGCAGGTGCACTAAAACATGCGATGAATTTTGCAAAAGGTGACTTTGTTGCAATATTTGACGCAGACTTTATTCCGCCCTCATGGTTTCTCAAAAAAGCACTCTCGTACTTTTGCAAACCTGAGATAGGTCTGGTACAGTGTAGATGGGGACATGTCAACGAAAAATATTCTGCCTTGACAATGGCCCAAGCACTAAGCTTAGACTTTCATTTTCTGATAGAACAAAAGGCAAAAAGCAATTCACACCTCTTCATGAACTTTAATGGAACTGCCGGCGTGTGGAGGAGAGAATGCATCGAAGACTCTGGAGGGTGGCACACTGCAACATTGGTAGAAGATCTAGATCTTAGCTACCGGGCACAGATGAAGGGATGGAAATGTGTCTTCATACCAGATATAGTAGTTGATGCGGAACTTCCTGTGCAGATGAACGCTGCAAAGAGGCAGCAGTTCAGGTGGGCAAAGGGGTCCATCCAATGCGCCATAAAATTACTGGGAGATGTTGTAGTAAAGAGAATACCTTTTGACACAAAAATTCAGGCCTTTGTTCAGCTTACAAGGCATATCGCATTTCCACTGATGTTGGCACAATTCTTGATCTTACCAATATTGCTTGCTTCAAAAATCAATCTCTATATCATAAGTGGCCTTCCGGCTCTTACCATAATCGCATATCTTGCGATGGGGCCGGTAGTGTATATCATGATAATTCGAGACCTGTATCATGCAAGCTGGAAGTCCAAGGCGCTGTCATACTTTTACATGGTGTTTTATTCCGCAGGCATGGCGGTAAACAATACTGTTGCAGTATTTGACGCACTGTTTGGAAAGAAGAACGAGTTTCTACGCACTCCAAAGTTTGGGATAGTAAAAAAGAGCGACGACTGGAGAGACAAGGCATATGCCCTGCCTTTTACAAAAACTACGCTACTTGAGATATTCTTTGGCGTATATGGAATTGTGGGCATATTCACCGCAATCTTCTCGGAAAACCCCATCTTTGCTCCAATAATTGGAATCCAGACAGTAGGGTTCTTTTACATTGCATATCTTAGCATATCTCATTCAACGTTTAAGAAAGGCAAATCAAGAAATATGCCTGTTATGTCAGGTAGTCAGAGAATGGCAAACACATACTACAAGTTTGCAATGGGCGGAATAATGGGGCTAATTGTATTGGGAGTGGTTATGGCCTTTGAAGAATACGGCACCACGATATATCCTATTGATCAAGCAAGAGGACTCTTGCTGCGAATCCAAGCTACATCAGATCCACAATCTATTCACAATGACTTGACTGCAGTAAAGGCACTGCTTCCACCAAGTGGAAACCCAGTCTGGATATTTCCAACTGACGATACTGATTTTGGACTAATGCAAAAGGATCTTACTGCCATGCTTGCAATTACTGACAAGATTGCAAACACGTCTCCTGACAGCGCAGCATTCCACACTGGAATGTTAAACGTTCACTACCAGGCAAGCACCATAGTGTTCAACCTACTTGATGCCACGCCATACATGTATGTGAGCATATCAAACATTTTGTTTGGCTGCATATGGGTAGCGGTAATAATTGGAATATTTGCAGTGCTCAAGAGAAAAAGAGAACGCCTGCGAGCTTACGATGTAGAAGAATAACTAGGAAATATTCAGCTCGTGCCTGACTTCGTCTACAGCTCTGATTCCAAATAGGTCCCGAACTTGTTCCATTCTAAGCGATTCCTTGACTAAATCTGCACCAAGCTCACTTATCAACATCCTAAATATGTCCGTGAACCTAATCTCCCACCTGTCTGCACAGTCCAGAATCTTTGATACACTCCACTGTTTTACTTCTGCAGGAAGAGGCATCTTTGTTTCAGCTTCAATAGAGAGCCTGTCAAATAGATTTACCATGTCAACCGTTTGTGAAACCATCTTCTGTATGTCTTCTAGTGTACCATACTTTGACTCTGATCTCATGCGTATATTTGACTGAAATTCTGAGAGTCGAAGTAGTCCCATAACCTCGCGTGATGTACTCTGTGAAGTCTTGTGAGTTATGCTTCTAATTTCATTTAACTGCTGGGAAATTTCATAGGTGGTTTTGTTAAACTCTGATATTGAAGCAGAGTTTCTGTTGAGAAGCTCGGCAAAATCCGACATCTTTTCTTCTAGTTCCAGCGTCTTGCCTAGAACACTGTCTTTGAAGTTGTTAAACTCGGAATTTACGTTTCTGATATCATTGCCTAATGTGCCAAGCGAGTCTGTCTTCTTAATTAAAGAATCAATCTCATTTCCTACATTTCTTATTTGGGAATCAAGGCCGACTAGGGGTTCTGTCTTTGCAACGACTTTGCCAATCTCAGTTTTGAGATTTGATATGTTTTCTTCAAGATGTGACATCTTTTCTGCTTTTTCAGCAATATCTTTTGTGCTCTTCTTTACCTCTTCGATCTCAGGACCAATACTTGATAATAATTCGGCCTTGTTTGCCGCAGTTTTTAGTTCTTCACGCATCTTTTCTGTTTTTTCTGACAGGTGCATTATCATCTTGGTATTGTTTCTAATTGAATCCAGATTGTCCGCTACACTTTGCATTAGTTTGCTAGCATCAGGAATCTCTTCCTGCTTTTCATGGATCTTGCTGACCTGATCCTGTAGGCGATTTATCTGGTCGTTGATCTTTTCTATTATATTGGAATGGGCCTTTACTTGGTTCATTCCGTGGAAAAGTCTCTGCGTATCCTCTTCTAGAATGCTCATTTGTTTTGAGCTTTTTTGTATCTGGTCAAGCGAAGAGTTTACTCCGTCTATCATACTTTTTAACGAGATCAGTATCTTCTGATTTTCAGTGAAAATCTTTGACATTGTCTTTACCTCAGAGGCCAAGACCTTGGTTGCCTCAGAGATCGAGTTCATTTTCTTGAGCGCATCTGAAATTGGATCTTTAGGTGTTCTTTTGCTCTCTCGTTTTGCCTGCTTCACTTTAAATTACAACCCATATAGCCGATAAAAAAGTTCGGTTTTATTTTTTTCAAAAAATAGTCAGGATTAGTTGTTGACTAGTTCTGGGTCGTGCAATACCTCATGAAATGTCTTTTCAACTAGCCCGTTTGCAGTCTCAAAGAACTGTTTTGGACAGAATTCACAGTTTAACATATCTTACCGTACCATACGGTACTATTAATATTGAGGTAACAATGGTATTACCAAGCAAAAATCCCTACTTTTTCTGCAGCCTGAGGGATGCTGAATTTATACAATATCGCAGTCCTGTAGGGGCAGGTCCGTCATCAAAAACATGTCCAAGGTGAGAACCGCATTTTTTGCACATGACCTCAGTTCTTATCATGCCGTAACTAGTGTCTGTCTCACCCTGTATGTTATCTGAAACTGGCTTCCAAAAACTAGGCCATCCAGTACCAGAATCAAACTTTGTCTCAGAACTGAAAAGGTCTGCGCCACAGCAAACACACTTGTAAATCCCATCCTCTTTGCAGTTATGGTACAAGCCAGTAAAAGGAGGCTCTGTTCCTTTCATTCTACATATGGCATATTGTTCCGGTGTGAGCTTTTTCTTCCATTCGTCATCTGCCATTTCTGATAAATCTACTCTTTGAGATATTAACTTTTAAAGCGAAATTGCAAAATGAAGAACAATCCTTCAAAAATTTTGTACGACTTCAAAAAGCAGTCAGATACCCCAGGTATAATTCATCATAATCAGCAAACCCGATCATCATTCTGCATGCAATCTTATCTAAACGCGCTTTATAACATGACCGGTCTTGACGGTATGATTAGCCGCGGCGACGTATAACAAGATAAGAATTTTTCACCAAATTGTCGGTCTAGATTAGGCTTGGTATTAAATAAAATTTCTAAGACTCATGCCCATGATAGAGGAGATTCTTCATAGGGCAGAGTCTACAGGAATAACGGGTATAAAAAAGGCAGATCTAAAAAAGGAATTTGGCAAGGAATGTGATGATATACTTGAGAATCTCAAAAAAGAAGAGAAGATTTTCATTGAGAAAAAAGGGGTAGCTTACTTTGTTTGGACTAGGGAAAACTACATTTTACATCTCACAGAAAACGATCCAAAATTCAAACTCATGCTTAACATGCTAGTTGGCGTCAGCCACTCTGTTGCTAGGCTAAAAGACCACACTCAGAACCTACGGGAAGAGATGGAGAGAATCTCTCTGCAAGAAAGCGCTGCTCCGTATACTGACTTTGAAAATGTATTTGACAAGTGCCTACGGGAAGCAGGTACCTCAATAGGATGGACCCCGTTCTCAAAGGTGCGAGAAAAGATATGCCTGACACAAGATCTCTCCAAAGAAAAGTTCTACTCACTTGCAAGCGACCTGGTAGAAAAACACCATGACAAATACGAGCTCTCAACTGGGGGACAGGAAGGCATCATTGTTCGCGGTATGATGCACGGTTTTGTGAGGTGCGTCTAGTGTACGCATATGGATTAGAAAGCAATCCGTACCCGAGCAGCCCAACACCCACTGAAAAGGATGCAAAGATACTTGGGGGCAGAAGGCACAAGGAGGCCAAGGGTGCCATAGTGGAATGTATGAAGGAACTAAACGGCAAGGTGGAGGGACGAGACTCTGCAGACAATGATTTTAGAGTAATCACAGTAATCCAAGATGTAGGCTCGGGAAAGACGCACTTGGCGTTGCACGTAAAAAACTTGAAAGGGCGCTACAACTCTGAGTGCTCCTTTGTTGACCTATCAACCATATCTCCAAAAACCATGCCAAGTATATACAACGCAATGATCAAGGGATTTGACAACGATTTTTTTGTGCAGCTGCGCACAAAATTTCTTACCTATATCAAAGAGAGGGCAGAACAGGGAGACAATTCAGCAAAAAAAGCCATCAATTATACCATGATGAACAGGCTGACTGGACTTACAATCAAGGAAAAGGTAGACGATATCATATCTGGAAAAGAATCTGTTTCTGCAGAGAATTTGAAACAATTTCTTGTTCAGAGGTTCAACTACTGCGAGTCTACGCTGATTCGAAATGTAATAACAAACTCCTTTGATACCATACAAAACTTGGAAGAGTTGATTGGGATGATCTCAGCCATATCAAGGCTAACTCATAGATTCTTGGGAAAAATTACACTTTTGGAAGTAGATGAATTTGACGGAAACAAGGACTCTATCGAGTTTGTAAAGGGAATAATAAACTCTCATCTTCCCGCATGTATACTTCTTCTCATATCCACTCCGTCGGGATATGCCGAAGTGCAGAGCGTCAACTCGTCTGTCTTTGATAGGCTTGAGAAGGCAAACTACAAGATTGACTTGGCTGGCTCAAACTCCAAAGACGAACTTGCAGAGATTGCAGTAGAATACATAAAACACAACGACAAACACAACAAGTTCAGCTCAAAACTAGAAGGAGAGTTGACTGACAAGATTCAGGTGCTGTATGAAGAATTTCCGGAATTTAGAAGTGTCAGGTCGGTGATAAACATCTTGTACCACGCGATGGAAAAGTCAGATCAGATGGGCCTTGACAAAATTGATGAAAGCGTGATTGATGATGCAATAAAGCAAACATACCCGGGGCTCAAGGTGAGGGGAAGCATAATGGAGGTGCCTATATCAGATTTCATTGCAATAAGGAAGAACTGCAGCGAGCCGTCTTCTGAAAAAGACCTCAGGGAGGCAGTACGCAACCTGACAAATCTTGCACACGAGATGGGCAGCATCTGCAAGCTGGAGAAACAAAACCTGCCGCTTGATGTCATATATCAAGACCCATTTGGAGCCAAGGTGGGTGTGGCCATAATCACAAACTGTAACAGTACTGAAAACCTAGATAGCCTCTCCAACATCTCAAAAGCAGCAGTTGTTGACAAGCTGGTAATTCTGACCAATAGAAAGATTCCAAATCCTTACAATGCCACAGTGGTAAATGTTGACAGAACAAAACTAGTTGACCTGCTATATTTTAACAGCAAGTACAACGGCAAGAAGATTGCTGATTCAGACAATGAGCGGGCAGAGATGCTTGCAAAGACTCTGTGCATCATCTAAACTCGTATATTTTTAAAAAAGTTGTTTTATTCTAAAATATGGCAGAAAGCGAACTTGACAAGCTTCTAGCCCAAAGACACAAAGACGTTACACTCTTTGACTTTGAGGGAAAGAAAGTACCATGTATCATAATGGAAGAAAAAAGGTTTGACGAGATAATGAAAGCCATAGCAGGAAAACCTGTATCTGTTGAGACCAATCTTAACATACTACAAGATGGTCTGGGTCACGTCTTTGTAAAAATAACACTTCAATTTTCCCAAGGACAAATTGAAGAAAAAGTGTTACTGTATGCAAACGAGTCCTTTGAGTTCTTCGAGGCCCTAAAGGAGACCTCTTTGTTGGCTCTGTCTTCTCCACATTCTGAATATGGAAGCTCCAATGTCTTTATGATCCAGCTTCCAAAACCTGAAAGAACTGAAAATGCCTTGGAAATAATCAAAAAAGGTCTAAAAATGTAACTGTCTTGTCTTTACCCCAAAATGTAGATGCGGTTGCCGAGTTTAAGAACTTTCGGATTCAAATCTTCAATTTTTTCTATCTGTTTGTAGAGCCAGTCTCCACACACAACATTCAAAACCGCTGAAAAGCAATTTTTCTGCTGTGTGCATGTGTAATCAATCTTAAAATATTTTATGAAAATAAGGTTTTGGGTAAATTAGGAAGGTGCAGTGGTTTTGCTGTATGAGGCAGTATAATTATAGATGAAATTTTTTATTGCGTGCAATAGTTCTGGATCGAAATATATGATATACTCAGGATAGCAGTTGAGCATCTCCCCGTTATAGATAGTGTAAAAATGCAAATAAGTGCAAGCAGTATCGCTCTCAAATTTTGTATTGTCATATTTCCAGTTAAAACCATTGACTATTTTTTTATCAGGATACCAGTGGCCTCTTACTAACGTAATGGTGTTTTTGTCATAGTCAACCTTTACCTCTGCAAAAAGTGAATTGGGATAAAGGTATATGACATGAGGATGGTGTGTAATTGCATCAAACTCTCTTTGCGTAACATACTCATTGTGAAGTAAAATTACAGTACCATACCCTTCCAGTATGTCAGGATCCTTGTCAACATCAATGTCAGTAATGTGTGAATAGTGCTCACGTAGTAGGATATTGTTTGACTGGGCGCCTGTGTCATAAGAACCGTTAAAGATTTTTGGGATTGGAACAGTGAGGCATTTCTGACCGCACCTTCCAAAATAATAATCATAAAAGCCATGATGGTCAGGGTTGTTATTTCCATAGGCTGCTTGGGTAAAGATTGGCTGTATGAACACCACGCTTTGATCCGTGCCTGATTGTCTACTGTTTGTAGTAAAAATTGGTCTTTGGATTTCTGCAGAGGAGAATTGTAAGGGAAAACTTGGACGCAACATATGGATAGATGCAGTTATCACTAGAAATACGAGTAAATACGCACCAAGTGATCTAAAACGATACTTCATCATATCAACACCATAATTGTAAAACTTTACTTACTCTCATTACAGATCATGATCTCACCTGACATTCTAAATCATGGAAGTTGTGGAAAGCCGGGAATTTGTGGAAAGTTTGGCATCGGTGGGAAGCTAGGCATTGTCATTGGTACAGGAGGTGTAGGGGGTGCAGGAGGTGGTCTTGCCTGCAGTGTTACAATAACATCAATTATCTTTCCTGTCCTGTATATTCCAAGTTTCATGGTATCCCCAACTGATTTGTAATCATTCATATAGCTAATGATATCATAGATGGATTTTACAGGATGCCCATCAACTGATACTATGACATCTCCACCATGCGGTATGCCATCTTGATCATCTGTTGCGGCTACAAGGCCAGCCTTTGAAGCGGAGCTGTTTGTCGATATTTTTTCTATTATCACTCCCTTGAAGTTTCTTGCAAGTCCATTTGCAAGTGCAATGTCCGGGCTCAGATTTCTTCCCTCAATGCCAAGCCAGGGATGCTGGTACTCACCATCTTTTATCAGGACTGGCACTATTCTCGCAATCTGGTTTGATGGAATTGCGTATCCAATGCCTGCAAAGTTACCAGTATCAGTCTTTATGGCAGTATTCATTCCAATTACCTGCCCATACATGTTAAGAAGTGGTCCACCAGAGTTTCCAGGATTTATCGCTGCACTAGTTTGAATAATATCCGGAATAGAAAAGCTGCCTGTAGCCTCGTCATTGAGTGACCTCCCAAGATATGATATGATTCCACTAGTCATGGTATCTTCAAGGCCAAACGGGTTGCCAATGGCTGCAACAGGTTGCCCTACCTCAAGTTGGGAAGAATCACCAAGTTGGAGCGGTATCATCTTTTCACCTGTAAAATTATCAGTTATCTGTACCACTGCCAGATCATTGTAGGGATCGGTTCCTACTACTTTTGCAGCATAGGTATCGCCGTCAGTGATAGTTACATAGACAATCTTGCTCTGGCCTACCACATGTGCGTTTGTGATTACGTGACCCATAGTATCATACATGAACCCAGATCCAAGAGTAGTTGTGTTTTGGTTAGACGGTACACCATTTATGATGATAAATGAATCAGGGTTTGATACCGTGCTTTTGATCTCTACTACCGAGTCCTTTGTCTGCCTGTACAATTCTGGAAGGGTAAGCTGGCCTTGTTGTGATAACTGCTTGCCGGTGTAATTTACAGACTGATTTTCTTCTTGAGCAGATACATTGCGTAAGAAATTGGCAGAAGGATGGGCATGAGAAATTATGGCATATGGCGATAAAAACACGTAGTATATTGATACCATGGAAACAATAACAACTACTGCAAACAAGATGACATTCCTTTTTACAAACCCATACCTTGAATTTGTGCCATTTGTTGAACCGCTGAGCATAGTGAATCAGCTTTTCAGCATAATAGCTTGTAACACAAATTTAAAAGTTGCATAACATTTGTCCATAAACATTAAATTTTTTGAAGAGAAAGAAATTTTCTTACACATGTAATTGTAAAAGAGGGTACGACCTAGCTTTATAATTGACAAATCACCCATGGGTTACAACTCCTAAAAATTTCCTGAGCATTTTTGTCCTATTTCTGATAGTTACCTCTGTGACAGATGATGCCATCGCTACTTGTTTTTGAGTAATATATTCGCCACAACAAAGAGACGCAATATACAGTACTGCAGCTGCAAGTCCCATCGGGTCTTTTCCGGCAGAGATGCCTGCGGCTTTTGCCTGTTCTAGCAATTCTAATGCCCTTCGTTTTGTTCTCTCAGATATGCCTGCATTACTTGCTATTCTCGGGATACACTTTACGGGATCAGGAACTGGTATACTCAGATCCAATTCTCGAATAATCTCTCTGTAACACTTTGATAGATAATTCCTCCTTATGCAAATACTGCTTGATATTTCATCTAACGTTCGTGGCGTCTCTGTAATCCTGCACGCAGCATATATGGAAGCTCCTAACAATCCACCTATCGATCTACCTCTAACAAGTTCTCTTTCCATTGCTTTTCTGTAGATATATGCAGTTTTCTCAATCATTGCGTCAGAAAGCCCAAGTTTGTCTTTGAGATTATTAAGCAGTGAGAACGCTTGGTGAAAATTCCTGATATTGGCATTGTGAATCTGTGTTCTATTGTCCCACGTTCTTAATCTTTCCATGATGTTTTTTACAGATGCTGAAAATGGTCTTCCGGTAACGTCTCTGTTTTCTTTCCCTATGACAGTTGACAATCCCATGTCAGATTTTGCAATGGAGATTGGACCGCCTGTCCTTGTCATCTCGTCATATTCTTGTTTATTGTACGCCATCCATTCTTTTGCTGGATCCTCAACTCTGTCAGATAATACCATGCCGCATTTCTCACAGACTATCTCACCTGTAATGTAATCCGTTACTAATTGGTCGGAGTTACATCTTGGGCATTTTTGTCTTTCAACAATCTGTTCCAAGTACATCTGATCTTAACACCTGCCTTGACGGTTTGGTCAACATGTTTGAAAATTCTGACAAACACTGATTTCTTAATGGATCCTAAAATAGCAAAGACAATCCTAAATGCAGATGCACAGTCAAGACCGATAAACCTCGCCGGCATACGTCGATCTCACCTTACTCACATTATGTGAGTGACAAATATTTTAATTTTACTTTTCCACCACATAAAAGAAATGACGTTACTATCGCATGTCAGAAATGTTTTTTAAAAATTAAAATACCAAAAATTTTATTATAAACAAGATAGGTATGCCAGACCAATCTTGCAAGAGGTTTTTGGACTCTCCTGAACTTTTATTTTAATTCATCAAGTAATTTACTATCAAAACGATTTTCTTTTCTCATCCTAGAGATCAGATTGTCAAACTTTGATTGTTCCATCAGTGTTTTGCTATATTGTATTGATTCAAGCAAGCAATCCTCTGAACAATGAGTTGCACTCCAGTCCTTAATAGGACGACCACAGTTTTCGCAGGTTTCAGCCATTGTCATGTCTTTTGGTTAAATCTTATTAAAAAATCATTATCAAATTCTCATGTATGGTTATCATAGTTGAACAAATCAACCCAAGTTAACAATCCTCCACCGAAATTAACAGATTTTTGTAGAAATTCATTTCAACCTAAGAGTTATCAGTGTAATTATATGTGATTACAAACACAATGTAGATCCTTTGACAAAACGTCTACCATAGTTCCAAATGGGATAACAATTATAAATTATCTGGCAGTAAGAGTGTAACAAGGTGGTTTCCAAATGGAGACAATCTGCAGAAAGTGTGGCAACGAATTGTTGCCTGTAGAGATATGCACAAGTTGTAGCGGGCCGCTAAAATGGCAATGTGAGGGCTGCAGTCGCATCAAAGACTCAATTCACTATCACGGTGCAATGCCATTTAGCTTGGCCCAGTAATTTTTTTTATTTTATAAAGCGGTACACACTGGACTGTTCAAGGCCATACAATTAACAACGCCTACAGTCACAAATCTCTAAGTTTTACAGAAAAAAATTAGAAGGAAGGTTTTGTGTAATGCCTTTCTAGTACGTTCTTGGAATGTGAAGAGTACAATATGCTAGCATATAATCAAAAACAAGAAAGACAAAAACTACGCCAAAATTGCTCACACAAACAGAAGTTAGATGTCAGGTTTAAACTAGAGAATGATAAACTAAAAAAAGAAATATCTTCCTGCTTGGCTGCCCTAAGTCGTAGAACCACTGTTAGAGTTTACAACATACTTGAAAATCTCAACGGTGTAATCTCCCTCGAAAATGTTAGTTTCATGCCCGTTGATAGTATTTGCGACTCTGAAATATTTTTCATATGAACCGTCAGAAGTCACGTTAGCTTGAGCAACATAGATTGGCTTGTTGTAATTGCCTTTGTAAATTTCAATCTCTACAGGATAACCAGGTGCGGCATTTTGTACTGCCCCCCATACACAGCCAAACGGCAGTTTTGGATTTGGTGGGATATGCATGGGAATCACCACTTTTTGCATTACGACATCACTTTCAGGAACTAGGTTTGTGGGTACGATGGCATGCGAAGCTGGGAAAGCAAAACTGGGGGATACGAGTACTGCCATTGCCACCATTGACAATACGACATACTTCACGATCCGTTATTTTACATAGTCAAATATTAACTTCACGCATAATCTAACCTACCCGTCATAGATTTGTAAATATTCTCTGTCCTAAAAAGCCGTCCAAGATTCAGGATAAAATTGCTCACGGATTAACGGCAAGCAGGTTTAGATTGAAAGATAAAAAATGGATTCTATTGTCAGGTATGTCAGTTGTTGATTCGCGAGATCTCGCTGCGGAGTATCTCATATGCCCTTGCAGCATCTTTCTCGTGCAAGACCAGTACTATGCTATCCTGTCCAAAAAACGCATTGACAAGCTCGATTCCGTTATAGTGAAGTATTTCCGAGACGTAAGACACGACATCAGAATCGTCTTGAGAGCCGTCCAGATGTACCGTTATCTTTGCCAGCCCGGTCTGATATACATTCTTGTGGCTCGAGAAGGACTCGAGTATCTCTCTGATATCGGTCACATCCTCAGTCAAGAACCTAAAAGAATCGCTGAACCTGAAAAATTCATAGTCTGGATCTATCTTCATAAACCTGTCCATTAGCGAGAGCGCATCCTCCATGGCAAAATCGTTTGATGAGAACTTGATGTCCGCAACACCATCGGTAAGAGAAATGCCTGGCGTGGAAAAGAAAGACATCAAGATCGAGGTCTTAGGACGAACCGTCAACATCGATGCAGAACACGACGACAGAAAATATCACACCAAGATACCAATAAAACAAAAGGTCGACGAAAATTCTGTCAAGGCAACATATGACAATGGACTTCTTGAAGTGAAGTTCAAACTAAAGGAGGAGGATAGACCGAAAGGAAAAATAGTGTCGGTCGAATAATTTCCTTTATTTTTTTATGGTGAAAAATATGAAAGAGATCACATTAAGAATTGCAGAAGCAGCGCAACGTCATGTAGGAAAGGGCATTGCTGTAGTAGACCCCAAGGTTGTAGAAGACAATAAGTGGGAAACAGGTCAAATCCTAGAACTTGTTGGAAACAGAAAAAGCCATGTTAAGCTGTGGCCAGCTTCTGCTGAAGATTACGGAACTGGAATAATAAAGATAGACGGAATTACGCGACAGAACATCGGCTCTGGTATAGGAGAAAAAATCTCTATCAAAAGAGTCGATGCATCTGAAGCTGATCAAGTCATACTTTCTCCTATCGAGAAACTAAGTGCTGAAGGTTTACAAGAATACATGCACGCAAACTATATTGGTCATGTAATAACTAACGGAGATACTCTTGTAGTAACAACCCATTTAGGAGGAAAGACACAACTTGTGGTGACAAGTACGACCCCATCTGGCAAACCTGTTGTCATTACGGGCCAGACCAAATTCAAACTTGGTTCAATGACCAAAGCCATTGATAATTCTATTCCAAGAGTAACTTATGACGACCTAGGTGGTCTTAGAAACGAGGTTCAGAAGATACGTGAAATGGTAGAACTTCCTATGAGACATCCAGAATTATTTGAAAAACTTGGAGTCGAGGCGCCAAAGGGTGTCTTGCTGTATGGACCCCCAGGCACAGGAAAGACCCTGCTGGCAAAGGTCGTTGCAGGCGAGACCAATGCTCACTTTCTCTCAATTAGTGGCCCTGAGATTATAGGCAAGTTTTATGGCGAGAGCGAAGAGCGCTTGCGCGATATATTCAAGCAAGCCGAGGATAATGCTCCAAGTATAATCTTCATAGACGAGGTTGATTCCATTGCTCCAAAACGTGAAGAAGTTACAGGAGAGGTAGAAAAGAGAGTTGTATCACAGCTACTGACGCTACTAGACGGTATGGAATCACGTGGCAAGGTAGTGGTAATTGCGGCAACCAACAGACAAGATTCATTAGATCCTGCACTGAGAAGACCCGGAAGGCTAGACAGAGAAATTGAGATAGGAATACCTGATGAAGCAGGGAGAAAGGAGATTCTGGACATACATACACGTGGAATGCCACTTGGAGATAAAGTAGACTTGGATAAGATAGCAAAAGTAACACATGGGTTTGTGGGGGCTGATCTGGAAATTCTTGCAAAAGAGGCTGCAATGCGGTCACTGCGAAGAATATTGCCAGATATTGATTTGGAAGAGGAAAAGATTCCGAATGAAGTTCTACAAAAGATCATCATAACAGATGAGGATTTCAAAGATGCGCTAAAGGAAGTGCGTCCTTCAGCATTGAGAGAGGTTCTGGTTCAGGTACCTAATGTCACTTGGGAGGATATTGGCGGACTGGAATCACTAAAAGAAGAACTACACGAGGCTGTAGAGTGGCCTCTAAAACACAAGGAGGCATTTGAACATACAGACGTTAAAGCACCGAAGGGAATTTTGCTCTATGGTCCTCCAGGAACCGGAAAGACATTGATTGCAAAAGCAGTAGCACACACAACAGAATCCAACTTTATTAGCATAAAGGGACCTGAATTACTTTCCAAATGGGTTGGGGAGTCCGAAAAAGGAGTACGTGAAGTCTTCAGAAAAGCACGTCAAGCTGCACCATGCATAATTTTTCTTGACGAGCTTGATTCCCTTGCGCCAAGCAGAGGCATTAGTGGTTCAGACTCCAATGTAACGGAGAGAGTTGTCTCACAACTCTTGACAGAGATTGATGGCCTTGAGGAACTCAACAACGTTTTGGTAATAGGAGCAACCAATAGGGCAGACCTGATTGATAACGCATTGCTAAGACCGGGAAGGTTTGACAGAATACTGGAGGTATCAAATCCTGATGCCAAGGGACGCGAAAACATATTCAGGATACATACAAGAAAAAAGCCACTTGGAAGCGATATTGACTTTGCAAAATTGGTAGATCTTACCGATGGATATAACGGTGCGGAGATCGAAGACATATGTAACAGGGCAGCTATGAGTGCAATAAAGAGATATGTTGACAACAGGGAAAAATCTGTTAAATCGATAAAGATAACACAAAAGGATCTTGAATCTGCAATAGAAAAGATCCGATCAAGAAAACTCAAACCGCAGCAGGCTATAACATAATTAGTCAAAGTATACTTTGACTGATTTGGATTATCAGAATGGGTTACAAGTAAAATTTTAACTAAAAAAATGATAATTTGAAAACCCAGTCTTTTTCTAGTAGTTTGATACGGTAGTTCCATTCTGCCTTATCCCGCACCATGTGTTTACAGAGAACCTACCTTCTTCAAATTTTGGCGACGATGTTGTCGGAGCTACCCTGTGTGCAGTCCTAGAGTTGAATATGACTAGCCTGTCATTTTGTGGTTCTATGATGTGCTCTTTTGAATTTGAGGTAATAATCTTTTTACCAAGTGAAAGCCCGTCAGAAAGGATCAATTCGCCCCCATGAAACTTCCTTGGTTCCGCACTTACATAATAAACCAGGGTAATCAATCGGTCGTCGTTTGATATCCGATCATAGTGCCATTCATAGTGGTCATTATCATTTCCATAACGTGAGATCTGGCTTTCCCACACGTTAACATCTCTGAATTTACATAACGGAAATGGAGTAGAATTTAGTATTATTGCCAAATCGCTGCTCTCAACCAGCCCGTCTATTGCTCCAAGCAGTAGAGATTTTTTCCTATATTCCCTTCTTGCAATCCAGTCCGGGTCATCAATTTTATACAAGGAATCAACATAACACGTGAGATTTTTTCTATATGTCTCATCTACCCTTAGGTTTCCCTCATACGCGATTTCAGCTGGTCGAAAATGTTCTCTCAGAGAAGTAATATGCTCAAAGATCTTACTAGATTTCTCAAGCCCGAAAAGATTGTCAATAATTATGCAATAAGGGTTATTCAATACTGTGATTTTGTGTCCGTCATATTTCCACTGAAAGTATGTTGATTCAGATTGCATTTCAATCGCCGATTAGATTTATTTTGTGTTAAATTAATGGCGTGACCCAATCGCAGAACACGGGGAGATTCCCTCCCAATCATCGAACGCCATTGCGTCGATGTCCACAATTGTACTCTGCTGGGTCACGCGGTTTCAAGTCATATGTGCTGACTTTTCCGCCATGGTACCATTATCAACTTTAAAATATTTAAAATTTCTCTTAATTTTTTACATTTGGATTTTTATTTTTAAAATTATTTTTTTAAAGTAAAAATCATCAAACTAGAAAAAATCCAAATCAAGTTTTCATTTTTTTGACAGTCAAAGGATCGAGATGGACAATTTGTCCATAAAAAATAAATTTGAGAAATTTGTAGTAATGTACGTTCGATCCGCGATCACTGTTTACTCCTACCTCATGCAATTCTCTTGGATCGAATCGATTTTATTTTCCATTATCTCATGCTTTGGAAAATGTATTCTATGTTTACAAATTTGAAGCATAGGCCATTATCTAATTTTCCGTAAAATTAAAATATTGGTTACTCACATTATGTGAGTAATAACGTGGTATACGATGTCGTTACCATCACAACAAACACCAATAATCCTTCTCAAAGAAGGATCAACGCAAACAAAAGGCAATGACGCACAGCGAAATAACATCTCTGCCGCAAAGCTAGTCTCAGAACTTGTACGGACCAGCCTTGGACCGCGTGGAATGGATAAGATGCTTGTCGATACTCTGGGTGATGTCACCATCACAAACGACGGTGCAACCATTCTCAAGGAGATTGACATACAGCACCCGGCTGCAAAAATGATGGTAGAAATCAGCAAGACTACTGATAATGAGGTTGGAGACGGTACCACGTCTACCGTGGTACTTGCAGGTTCGCTCCTTGAGAATGCAGAAAGCCTGATCACTAAAAATGTCCATCCTACAGTAGTCGTTGATGGCTTCAAAAAGGCATCCGAGAAAGCCATCGATCTTCTTCGACAGGCAGCAACCTCGATTGATCCAAAAGACAAGACATACTTGAAGAAAGTTGCCATTACCACATTGGCATCGAAGCTAGTTTCAAGCAACGCAGAAGAACTCGCAAACATTGTAGTTGATGCAGTATTGGCAGTTGCCGAAAAAGCCGGAGACAAGTACAAAGTAGATATCGATAACATCAAGGTAGAAAAGAAGAGCGGGGGTTCTATTCGAGACACAAAACTCATCAATGGAATAGTCCTTGACAAGGAGATTGTCCACGGCGGAATGCCCAAGAGAATTGAGAACGCAAAGATAGCCCTTATCAACGCTCCTTTGGAAATAGAAAAGACAGAGTTTGACGCAAAGATCAACATAAACTCACCAGAACAAATGCAGCAATTCATCGACGAAGAAAACAAGATGCTAAAGAAGATGACAGACAAGATTGCCCAATCCGGTGCAAATGTAGTACTATGTCAGAAAGGAATTGATGACATGGCACAACACTATCTCCAAAAGGCAGGTATGCTTGCAGTAAGGAGAATCAAAGAAAGTGATATGACAAAGCTATCAAAGGCGACTGGAGCAAGAATTGTCACAAATATCAATGAACTATCATCAAATGATCTTGGAACTGCAAACCTAGCAGAAGAAAGGTTGGTCGAGACAGAAAAATGGGTATTCATTGAGGGCTGCAAGAATCCAAAAGCGGTAACAATACTTGTGCGAGGAGGCTCGCAGAGAATAGTAGACGAGGCAGAAAGATCCGTACACGATGCACTGATGGCAGTCAAAGATGTCGTGGTTTATCCCAAGATTCTAGTGGGTGGAGGTGCCCCAGAAGCATATACTTCACACAAGCTAAGAGAGTGGGCAAACTCTCTTGAGGGAAGAGCACAACTGGCTGCACAAAGATTTGCAGACAGTATAGAAACATTACCGCTTGTTTTGGCCGAGAACACTGGGATGGATCCCTTGGACACACAGGTAGAACTGCGTTCAAAGAGTTCCACTGGTAAAGCAAGTTTTGGCGTAGATGTAGAAAATGCCAGTATTGGAGACCTTTCAACTAAGGGCATCTACGAGCCACTTGCTGTAAAAGAACAAGTAATCAACGCTGCAACAGAAGCTGCCTGCATGATACTTCGCATAGATGACGTCATTGCCTCATCCAAATCAAAAGATATGCCAAAGCCTGGCGGTCATGGTATGCCAGGAGGCGACATGTCCGGAATGGACATGTAAATCCCTTTTTTGTTATGAAAACTGATATTGATTCAATTTTTTATGTACTAGGAAATAAGACAAGAAGAAATATTCTTTCCATTCTTGCTGATGAACCGATGTATTTTAATCAAATCTCAAAAGAAATTGGAACAGGACAACAGGCCATGTTACGTCACATGAAGTTGTTGGAAGATACTGGTTTTGTGAATTCTTATGGTGAAAAGAGCAAATTCGGCGCACCCGATAGAAAATACTATAATCTGGATTCTTCATTTAATCTATCAGTTACACTTTCAGAGGATGAGTTCACGATCAATTATAGCGAAAGAGACATGTCTGAGGACAGACGTAACAGACTATCTTACAAGAAATTTGGTCAAATTTCAAGTGATCCTAGTTTAGGTCTTGAAACGATTAAAAATCATCTTAAAGAAGTAGATGAGGAGATTACAAACCTACAGACTGAGATTGATAATCTAAAAGAGGTGCGACAAGCGCTCTTACACAAGATGCACCAAATTGGAAGAGATAATCTTACATTTCTTGAAAGAAAAATCGCATATGAAATGATGAGAAAAGACTCATCACCAATTGCAGATCTATCTAAAATGACAGGTGAAAACAAAGCACAAGTACGGGAGGCACTAACAGGTTTACAAGACAAGATAGGCAATCGCAACATGAAAACTCTATTTGGTGTTGATTACTTGGACACTTGATGGATTGAGCAAAAATGGATTTGATTTTTATCGAGTTTCAACGCTGCGAGTTACATGGTGAATGGGATTATACTGAATCTGATACAAAGACATTCTATGAGGCAAAAAATGAGAATGCAGTCTTAGAGTTGTGGACAGATAAAGGTAAGAAAGAAAGTTACAAATTCAAAAAAGGATCAATGATCAGAGTATCGTCTAATATCGTCAGGTTCAATAGAGAAGATACGAAATAAAAAAATTAGAACAATCTTTGTTGGGTGTGGTTGTAATAAAATTACATTTTTAGCATTTTGTAAAACCACTTGGTTTGACATATAGGCCACTTGGTCTTGTAAAACGAAACCAAAAGAGCATCTTGAAGAAGATGCGATTTTGTCCAGAACATAAAACACGATTTGTAATCGAAGATAAAATAACATACTTGTAATAAAGGCGAAAAATCAGGTTTTACTATACAATTACGAACATATTGACGTCATGGTACAACAGAAAATGCAGACATTGACTGCAACAAATGACGGTAAAATGTCGGCAACATGACGTCAAATCCTCCTTAAATTCTAAACCAATTTTTGGCATCATGATATCAGAGTATCATATCAGAAGGCTTACTGCTACAAACTTGGAGAGAAAAAACCACTTGGCTTTTGCTTCCAAACCACATGGTTTTGCAAAGGCCGGAATTGGCTCTTACATTCTAAACATACCACATGACATTGTAATAAAATACGGCTGGCAGAACGAAAAGAAGGCATCGCTTTTGATCTCGCTTCATTCTGTGTTAGCTGTAAGGATGTATGTAGAAAATGCTAACCGTGATGATGTCGTTACAACGGTACTGCATCGTGGCACAAGATCAAGTCCTTCAATGTATATCAGGATACCAAAAGATGTAATTGCAAAGCTTGGGTGGATCCTCGGCGATAAAGTAATCATGGTACCAAACGATTCAGGTATCCTAACGTGTCAGAGGTGGAAGGACACCAAGCGTCTCTTTCGATGGCTGGTAAAGACAGGAGGAGACCATGACAGAAGGACACTTGTTAGAAATGCATACCGCGATCTCTGGCTTGGTCAGGAGAACTTTGAGCATCTCTTGCGGGCAGAGCAGGAAGAGAAGTATCTGCAGAAGATTGCCAGGCTGAGGGCCGCTACATCATGAAGCAGTCAAGAAAGGTAATGCGTTATGGTAAAAGGAGCAACCCCACAAACGTTGTCTGCATTCCTGTAGCAATTTGCAGAGAACTTGAAATTGTACCCGGCACCATTTTGTTTTTCAAGATTGAAGATAGTAAAATAATACTTTCAAAGGAACCGTTTGAAGAAAAACAGACAGATGATACCACAATACAAGATTGGGGTGATAAATTCTGGGGCAGATCGTTATAAGATTCTCTGAAAGTATATAATTGACTAGGATGATACTGTTCACATGAAAGCCAGTGGCAGCGGGGAACCACCATACAGAAAGGTAAGGATTGATACCAAATACGAAGAGAAAGCATGGAAGGTGTTGTTTGATGCAGGCATTCCATTTGATCATGCATCAGAGAACGAGTATGTCATCACATCGGGACAGTGTCAGCTGCTCAGTAAGAACAAGGTTCCATACCAGAAATTAGATTGACTTGAGCTTTGTCCCAAAGGTTTTACTTCATATCAAGTTACCTATCGCATTCAACGATGGCAGGTCCATTCCGGTCTCATATTTTATAGAGCTGGAAAAAAAGTTTGTAAAAGAATACGGTGGCTATACACGTGTCATTCCGCCATCAAGAGGGGAGTGGAAGGAAAAGAGTAGTGGTAGAGTTTTTCTTGACATGTCAATATCGTATGAGGTCTTCATAGAAAAGAATCATTTCCAAAATACTGTAGTGCCTAATCTGGATAATTTAATTGAGGAGTTAAAAGAGAGGTTTGAGCAAAAGGCAATAGCTTGTTATTATTTTGATGTCACATCCACCGGGTTTTAGTCAAAAGATCATTTTGAAAAACTATCAATTATTTTCAATTCTTTTCCAACTTCGAATTTGATACCACGAACAAAAATTTCAAATCGCTAATTTATAAATCTCATCTGAACTAAAACATTGAATCTTTTCTTTTAGGATATCATCAAGGGTATCGTAAATTTCCAAAATCTTTGGAGAGAGCGACCAGGATTCCATCCTTGCAAATCCAAGCTTCTCCCATTTTTCAAAGTTCTTTCTGACCTTTTCAGGATGGCTCTCACATTCTGATGTCGACTCTATCTCTATTGATATAGGTATACCATTGTCATAATCATACCCGCACATGTCGACTCTTTCTATTCCTTCTTTAGGATCCTGTCTTGCAAGTGCCACAAAGTGACCCTTTGATACATGATACTCAAACGCCTTTCTTGCTATCTCCATAACACCTTCTGCCTTTCCTATATCATCAAATGTATCGACAAAATACTTGAGCTTGGCAGCATCCGATAACGTATACAGGGTATCAAAAATGCTGACAAGTCCTTCAGCTGCCATAGTATCCAAGATCTGCCGCGTCTTGTCACGGTTGTAGCTGTGTACCACATTGACGATATCAGTAAGGTTCAGCTTCTTGTTGCGAAGCGATACAAGTATCTCCCATTCTTCTCTTTCAAGAAATGAAACAGCAAGCTGTCTCATCCACAACGTCGCTGCCTGTGACCTTTGGGCAAGTATTGTTGGAGTATCGTCTTCATGGATACCGTATCGGTCTCTCATGATATCAATGAGTCTGTCTGCGTCTGCCTCGCTTGCAAGCAGTGGTGGTGGTGCATGTGCGCGAAATCTTTGTGGCGCCTGCTGTTCCTGTCCTGATGACGCCCTTGACCTGATTGTAAATGTAAAGTCAGGCTGGACTGCAAGTGTCTCTGTAATCTCTTTTGCAAAATGTGGATCTACAGCTCGAGCTATCTTTGCACTGTCAATGCCTGAGACCCTGCCAAAGATCTGGGTTGCGGTGTTTCCTATTATGGTCTCTAAAAGTTCTTCAGATATCTGAGCTGTGTTCTGGTGGGATAACACAAGTCCTAGGTTGTAAGCACGGGCCTGCGAGAGTATTGTGGTTAGTATGTTAAGCTGTGCAATCTTTTGGAACTCGTCAAGTGCAAGAACAACAAGGTTCCGGTTTTCTGGTGCTACCCTGCTTGCACGATCAAGCACTACAAACCATATCTTGATTACAATAGCCATGATGGCAAGTCCGTGTGCATACTGCGGAGTTTGGGTATCGCTTATCCTAAATATGGTAATGTTTCCCGGGGCGAGTATATTTTCAAAATCAATAGTACTGTGTCTTACTCCAAATATTTTTTTCAGATACGGGTCCACTGCAAAAGGCTCTATTCTGTTAAGTACCGGATTCCAGGAATCAGAGGCAAGTCCTGCAATTGCGTTTAGTGCAAGCTTCATCTCAGAACCAGAGACATTTTTTAAACTCTGCATTATCTGTTGCAGCTCCGACCTGCCGTCTGACTGGAGACGGACAATAATCTCGTAGAGGTCAAGCATTGTCGGCGAGTCTGTGTTCTGGTAGAGGTAGTACAGAAGCAGTTTGATTATTCTTTCAAGCTGCACATACGTGGTAGGCTGCTCGTATAATTCTTTTAACATTGACATGACATATCCTACCATCTTTGATACCACTGCATCCCTCTGGCCTTCCTGGGACCGTGGAAGCTCAAGCAGGTTTATGCCAAAATTTGTATGATTGATGTCAAGATATCTTACAGCTCCCGACTCGAGACTCTCTGGATTGCACTGACGCAAAAATAGCCTAGCATCCTCGTCCTTGATATCGATATAGATGGTACCATTTAGCATCCCATGCCAGTTTGCAAGCTCGAGATGCTTGAATATGGTTCTTACAAGCGTTGTCTTTCCGGTTCCTGTCCCAGCAAGAATGTAGACATGACGCGAGAGATCATCAAACGATAGACCCTCGCTCCCTGTTCTGATGTTGTTTACCTCGATGCCGTATTCCATGATATCACTGGACCATCAAAGCTTTCCACCAAGCGAGAAGAGATCCTTTGGTGTTGTAACATCAGGAATGCTCTGGCCACGCGTTATCTTGACATTAGGGATGGTACCATCAGGTAGATGTACAAACAGATGAAGCTCATCTGTACCAAGTACAAGAAATGGCAGAGGCTTTCTTGTATGGTACATATAATAATTAAAATCGAAAAAGAAAGACAGCCCTGAGAGCAAGATGCTTGCCCAATGAGGCGTACAGTATCTTGATACAGCATCACGGAGACATCGTATCTTTGGCAGTAACCTTTTTGTGAACAGTACGATTCTCTGCTTATCGGTCTTTTCCTTTCCTATCCTGATAAAGTTCTTCTTTGGTTTTGTATTATTGTAAAATTTTCTGTGATCGTAGCTGTACTTTTCAAGCTTTTCAATCTCGCGTGCCTGGACATTTTCCACCTGCAGTGTCTGGATAGCATCCATGTTGATGCTTACATCTGGCAGAATCACGCCTCTAAGTGATACTATGACCTGCGTTCCGTTTGCCTTCTTTGATGCATGTGCATGCAACAGTCCAAAGTGTCTCTCAAAGTCTCTGCCCTTCTCGTAGTGTGGTAAATAGTACCTCTCCTCTGTGCCGTCAGGCTTTTTTCTAATCTTTGATCTTGCATGTGGGTCTGTGATGTGATTGTACAACGATTGCATCTTTTGCAGTAGTACAGAAAGATCTTTGCTGACATCACATTGCACAAATACGATCTGAATCCATGCAAGATCGGCAAGCTGGACTGCCCCTGCAAGCTGCGATATCAGTTTTGGTTCCTTGTCCTTGTCAAAGACTGCAAAAAAATGTCCGTGCCTTGTGGATACATCAAAGATGCTGTATGGAATATCGTTGTGGAACCAATCTGGTATGGTACCATCCAGTTTTCTAAACTCGGCACTCGAATACATCATCTTGAAAGCCTGGATGTAGTGATCGATATCATTTGCATCAGATGTTATCTGAAACCTCAGGTCCTTGTTTTTCCTGTCCCAAGCGATCTCAAATGACCTGATGGTATTTGATGCAAGCTGCCTTGCATTTGATACAACCTTCTTGAGGTCCTGCTCTATTGGAACAATTACCTCGCATGATACAAGTTCCTGCGAGGGAACCATGAACTCTTTTACCTTGCCCAGCGTTCCCTGCTGTTTTGTTGGAACTGTGAATAACCATGGCATGACACAAGAAACTGGAATTGAATTTAAGCCAAAATTTTACCCAATAGTTGTCAGTAATGAGTTAATCTGAATCGCTTGTGAGGATCTTCGTTTACATCATAACTTCCTATGGTACTATACAAGAGTAATCCTGTCGCTGATTTGACCCAGCCAGCCTGTCAAAACCTGCCTGTCTGCATTCTCCCACAATTCCTCTATCTCGTCAAGATTTCTTTCGAGTCTATGAAAATCCTCGCCATACCTTGACATGAGATCTTTCCAAACCTTCTGAGGTATCTTAATTATCTTCTTTGAGAATTTGAGTGCAAAGCCCTTCCTCTTTAGTGTAGAAAATACCACTGAGATGTATTTGGTGGAATAAAACCTCTTGAAGATCTTATCAAACGTCGGCCGCATGTAAAAACCGCTTCTCCAGGGCTCCGGACCTTTTGCACCTGCTGCATATCTTTCGTGTGTGCAGCAGGCGCATGCAAGCAGGCAGAGCTCAAGAAATGATAGGTTTAATCTTGCCGAGATGGCAAGCCATCTTCCAGAATCTGTAAGGGTATAAGTTTTGTCATTGTTTTGTATCACCAGATGCCTTTTTGCAAGCCTGTGAATAGTCATCCTCACGTCACTTTGCGTAGCCTGGCGCAGCTCTTGCAGCTTCATTCTCTTTCTATCGTAAAGGATGTCAAGCACCATGTACGAGAGCGAGCCTGACTCTATCCTGACATTCCAGTGATGCTCTTTGCGCATCTCTACCCTTATCTCTGGTCGTGTCATTGTCGGAAGGTTATCCCTCTTTGATACATTATGTAACAACTCGGCTAAAAATTTTCTTAGCTATCATGTTACCCAGATTCTTATGTTGTGTTAGAAGCGCTCCTTTCCCTTTTTAGCGGCTGGCGAAGATCTAGAAAGTCCATCTATTTGTAAGGAAGAATCACAGAGTTAGGACGATACCTCTTAATCCTGTAAAGTTTAAACCCTGTAAATATTACACCCTTTAAACTTTACAGGGTTATACTATTCTTACATGTACTAGCACATGACACACACCGCCAGCATACTTCCGTAAGGTTATTTTCTTACATGTACGAAGAAAAAATTTTTTCTTCGTACATGTAATATTTTGGCGTATAATGAGCTGTTTGAGTAAGAGATAGGAATCAATTTTCATTAATATTCAATCCTTGATAGCGCGTATCGCTGAACTCTTTAAAAGCAATATTCGTATCATTTGCATTGGAAAGACTGGAAACCGATGATATATTTGTCAGGATAAGAAGAGAAGATCTACAAAGGATTCTTGAGCTTGTCAAGACCCTTCAGACCCGCTTAGGACTTGTTCGACAATCTCCCTGAGTTTTTTGAGATCCTCCCTTATAGTCTGATCTTCCAATATAATCCTGCTCTGTTCCCTTGGATCAAGGGGGCTTGCACATCTTGGACAGTAAAGCATTCCAGGCGATGCCCTCTCAGAGCATCTAGGGCAGATAGCTGGTGCAAACTCTGGCTTGGGGGGTTCTACAGGCCTGCCAGAGTACAATGCCGAGAGTTTGCCATCAAGATCCTTTCCTGAGAGATGGACGTACACCGCTGGCATCTTGGAACCCATCGCCCATCCGTACATTACCTTGAGTTCGGAATCGGTCAGAAACTGGGCATTTCTTGTCGCAGAGCCGTGTCGTAACATGTGGTTAAAGACTCGCTTTGATATTCCACTCTGTCTTGCTATATACTTGAGCCTTCTGTTCCACATGGTCCAACTCACACGATAGTTTTTGTAGTTTGTACTCTGAGTTATCCAGAGAGGAGAGCTCGGGTCAGCTCTTCGAGTATGCATTTGTATGTACTGGGATAACAGGGTTGCAGAAGCTATCAGACGCACAATCCTCTCTCCTGTCTTACCCTTGACTCTTACCCTTGCACCTCTGTCATCAAATGTTACATCGCCAACATCAAGCAGCAAGAGCTCGGTTGCCCTCAGTCCTGCCTCAAAGCCTACTGAGAGCATGGCCTTGTCTCTCAATGTTGATGCGGTCTTTATCATCGTCTCAACCTCGTTGCTTGTAAAAAATTCTGGCTGTCTTCTCTCGTTTGGTTTGATGGCCTTGCGCATCCAACGTACCTCTTCAGGCCACGGCGTCTCCTTGTCTACATTGCCAGATCTTACAAACTTGTAGAATCTTTTTACAGCCAAGATGTAATCCGACGCAGTATGTGGCGCATAGGCTGAGCTGTTCAGCCATGACACAAAATGTTCCATATCTGCACGTCTTGCCTCCTCGATCTGTACACCAAGATGCTCTGCAAAGTTTTTTAGGTGAAAGAGATATTTGGCTAGCCGTCCTGTACTTACGCCCATACTTGAAAGGTGATCAATGAAATTTTTAATGATATCCTTGTCATGCTGTGGTATCATTGACTTGGCAAGTAGCTTGTAGGCGTTTTGCAAAGTGTACTGGTAATCGTATATCTCATCTACTGGTCTCATGCCATAGGGAGATTGTTTTCTTTTTAAGGCATAATTGAATCTGCGATTTGAACTCATGGATTAGAATGCGGTTGCCGGGATTTGAACCCGGGTCGCGGAATTGGCAATCCCGCATATTAACCAAGCTGTACTACAACCGCTTAATCGATTTAGAATTTTCTAGTCTATTAAAGCGTACTGTTTCAAACCACAATTTTTTAACATCGGTGTGCCATGTAATGTCATGAATTCTCAGCTTGAAGAAAAAGTGAATCAGAAAATAAAAGAAGTAACTGAAAAATCAGATGAGATATTCAAGATAATAAATTCACTAAGTGATCTTAGAACGCACTCAAACTCGTTTGCCTACGGCATTGCAGTAGGAAGACTGTACAACTCGTTTTATTATCAATGCAGAAGAATATTGAAACGCAACCCAACAAATGAAGAGTTCTCTGAATTTCTTGTAATGCTTGACAAAAAGCAAAAAGAGATTCTAGACGCGCTACGCCTTGACTGAAACCGCTTTTAGGGGAATTACCTTTATTGTTGGTGTTATTGGAAGCTTAACTGCTGCTCCATGCATGGCCTTTTTTGCAACATCGAGGTGTTCTTTTTTGACAAATGCCTCCATGAGTATTTGCCCTCTGTTGACACGTGCTGCCAAACTTATGGCTTTACCAAAAGCTCCTCTCATTCCTTCTTGAAGTCTGTCTGCACCTGCAGTTGCAATCATCTTGTTTTCTCGAAGCAAGATGTGTGGATAGATCCTAAGATGTGAGAAATATCCCATTTCGCCTGCAACCTGTTCAATGGCTTTGTTTGCAGCCAACCTTGCTGATTCTATTGCCATGTGTCTTACCTGGGCCTTCTCATTTGATAAGAGCTGGATACAGTAATCATAGTCCGCATCCCTTTTTCCACCTGAGAATTTGGCAATTTTTATCTGAGGTTTACCCTTGATGAATTCTTTCCTTGTATAGGGCTGACCATTACCAGTTCGATAGTTTGCTCCGTGCATAAGAACACTTTTTCATACTTATTTTCTGCCCATATTTTAACCGTAAGATCATATGTCCATCGTACTGTTCCTAAAACGTCAAATCCAAAGCAAAAGATGGAGTAATGTTATATTGCGACTGGATACACTAAACCCCTAATGTCAGAGTTAGAATCCAAAGTAGAAGGTGTTCTAGTAAAAGATCATGTCTTGATCTCAGACAAAAACATGCAACACAGTCTAGAACAGAAAGGATTTGGGGAAACAATAAAACAGAAATTCTTTCTCAAACCATTTGAATCTCTGTACCTCTTGTATGTGGACAAGCTGAAACTCTTCAAGGGAAAACAAACGATAAACTTTGACCATCTAATGGATGAGTGCATCAAGCAAGACGGTGAAGCTTTTACAAAATTCCTGATTTACAGGGATTTAAGAACAAGAGGGTATATCGCAAAGGATGGTTTTGGATTTGGTTCTGACTTTAGAGTCTATGAAAGAGGCCAATTTGGCGAAAAGGGAGCAAAATACGTCGTGTTTGGACTAACCGAAGGCAGGAGACAAAAAGTTGGCGTACTGCAAAAACAGATAGAACAAATTGCTACAATGGGAAAAGAACCGGTTCTTGCTGTAATTGAAAGAAGGGGAGAAGTAATTTACTATAAAATATCAAAGATACAATTTCACCAAAACAAAGACCAGCCAGGATTCTCAAATATAGAATTCTAGTTTTAAATATGATGCCTGTTTTGGTATGGTACATGGAGTTTAAGGAAATTTACTGCTTTAACTGCAAGAAGAGTCTGGGCAGATACAGCGACAAGTATTTTTCAGATCAAAAAATGGGTGAGATAATCAAGGCTAACCATTCGTCTCATGTATACGAAGGACATGAGGTTGTAGTAAGGCGCATAACTGCTTGATCAGTATACGTGCAAATTATTGCTGGAAATTTTTTTAAAACAAAGATAATTTCATAGTAACCGTTTTATATCTCAGCAGACTCGTTTGATCCGTTGAAGTATCTACTTGTTCTAGTTTTAGGTCTTGTCTTATCTGTAGCAACACTGCAGTATGCACACGCAACTTCTGATATTACAATATCTAGTCCTACCATGGTAGACACTACTGGACACGAAATTTCAAGTTATAGTGTAGGCCAGGAGATTGGCATCCAATCTGTCTTGGCAAATCATGGAACTACCAACCAAAAATTTAGCTATCTTGTACAGGTAATGGACGGCAATGACGTAACAGACTATTTTGGCGCAACATCTGCTTCCATGCTTGGAAACCAGTCTTTTACTGCAACGCAAGTGTGGATTCCAAAAGAGCCTGGAACATACACCATCCAAGTGTATGTATGGGATAGTCTTGCTTCTGCCATTCCTCTCACCGATGTAATTGAGAAACAAATTACCGTTCAAAGTTAGAAATACGTCAGATCTGCAGAAATCAAATTTAAATCTTAAGTAGAATTTTGCAGTACAAATTCTTCGTATTGCTTAATTAAGATAAAATTTTTTGGTTTGTAATGCCAGACGAGTCATGCAGATCATGTGGCGGAACTCTCAAAATGCATTCACAGTGCAAAGAGTGCAGAAAAGCCATACAAAAGGTATGCCAAAACTGCAATGCTCTCACACGTAAACAATTTCACGACAAATGCTACACTCCAGAACCTATCCTAAACATACAAAGTGGATATATCCTAGAAACCGTTCAGACAAAGGTAACCAAACAAAAAGTATCTCAAAAGAGATCACAACCTAGTTCGATAGTTATCGCTATTGGAATCATCGGCCTTCTGGCACTAGGATTTGTAGGTGCTGACGTATTTCAAAGCCAGCAGCCAAATGCTGAAACCATGAATCCTGATAACATCCCGACGCCTCAGGTAAGGTATACTACAGCAGTGCATGATATTCTGCAGAACTGTCTTGCATATGGCAGTGGCGAATCTGTGACTGTAACCTGTCCTACTCAATACGGATATGTGTACAAGGCAATATTGGATATGCCAAAAGACCTTGCAGCCAAGTTTTCAGATTCTGTTTTTTCCATACGGGGTGTCTCTATTGCTGAAAACTCTGATGGTACTGTCACGTTGCAATATCAAAACACTATCTACCTGACAGGCTTCTTTGCAAGCTAGCCAATTATACAAAGCTCACATTCGCAGGAAATCTTGTTGTCTGATTTGGCAAGACACTTTGAGTGCTGTCCTGCCTGACATTGCACGCATATGGTGTCAGCATTTTCCAAGTCTGAATACTTTTTTCCTCCATCAAAACCAAATCCTCCGTCTCTTGGACCAACCATGGATATCGATACTGGAATCTGGTATTTTAGACCTCTTGTAAGATGTGATTTTTCAGGCCAAGAAAAGCAGTTGTATGCTCCCGCAGAATAAAAAACTTGAGTTCAATACTCTGAAAATTTTATTCTTGGCAAGTATAAAGATACCCAGTATGGGTCTAGATAAATAATTTAACATCCTAACTATAGGATCTTGGAAACTGTATTTTTTAGGTCGCTGGCTGCCTTCTTGCCTTTGATGTTCGTATTCAGATTGACATGATCTACTAGATCCTCAATGATTATTTCCATCGTGCTATCCAATGCAGCCCTAACCGCAGTAATTTGCTGTACAACCTCAGGATAGCCCTTTCCCTCATCAATCATTTTGCTGATGCCTTTGACATGACCTTCTATCCTTGCCAATCTTTTCTTTACTTCGGGAAGTTTGTGATGAGTCATGATATTTTTTATCTAACTGATGTATTTATCCAATTGGATAGTTTATCCAACCTACCTAGTAATAAGAACATAGACTCCTATGGCAGTAATCACAAAACCAACGATCGAATCATTGTACTTTTCGGGTATCTTGGAGAAGATCTTTCCAAGTCCCAACATTCCAAGTTGAACAAAAAGTAAAAGGGTCAAGATTGATGCTATTGCAAAGATTGCTGACAATTCTAGCGCAAAATAAAATCCTGCTGATATTGCTGAAAGGTAAATCGGTATGATTGTAGGATCGGGCGATAGTGCAGCCCCTAGGACAATAAAATAACCCAGTCCGCCTCCAATCTTGCCCATGCCTTTCTTCTCCTTTCCATCGTGTTCATGATGATCACGATGATCATAGCCGCGGTCATAGGAATATTCATGGTGATCATGGTCTTTTTTCACAAGTGGCTTTATACCAAAAAACAATCCTGCGACTAGCATGATTACTCCTATTCCGGTATCGAGATAGTATGAGATTAAATGAGAAACTACCAATCCCACCCCAACTACTGCAAGACCCATAACAATAGACAAAGCAACATGACCAAGCGCAGTTGTAAAGGATATCCGGAATAATTTTTTTGGTGCCCATTGTTTGTTTCTAGCAAGAAGACAAAGTGTAGCCCAGTGATCAGGTGCTGACATGTGAAGTATTCCTACAACGGCTGCACCCAAGACATATGGAAGAAGATTAATCATCGAATATAGGTTAAGGCTTACTAATTGCTCTTAAATGTATCCTCCCCCCTAGGATATGGGATAGCGTTGCAGTGGAATTAAAAGCAAACTGCCAGTCTGTATCTTCTACTCTGTTAAATCATACTAGCAGAATAAAAAATTTGGAAAGGAATTTTAGCAGCTACTCCAATAGCTTACTGTCATATTGTGATGTGTTAGGATCGTATGTCTGTACTGGTAAAACTATGCAAAGACCTAGTGTGGGCTGAAGTTTTTTACGGTGCTAGTGGTTCATTTTGAAGAATTTATCGACCGTATATATTCACATAGAATCTCTGATATACTGACAATTTGAGCCAACTTGATAAGTAAACTATCACATTACTAGAGATAGAAATTGCTTGAAATCAGGTAAATATGACAACAATCTGGAAAACGTACTTGTATTACAGGGGGGAGGCTCGCTTGGGGCCTACGAGTGTGGCGTCTTCAAGGCACTTTCAAGGCACAAGATAAAGTTTGACATTGTGTCTGGCACATCAATTGGTGCAGTCAATGCTGCGATAATTGCGGCAAGCAAAAACGATGACCCTGCAAAAGACTTGGAAGACTTTTGGAACAGGCTTATTGAAAAACCAATTCCGTCATATCTTCCGCAGAAGCTACGTGCAATGGTCTCTTCCACCTATTCTAGTTTTTATGGCAACCCAAGCGCGTTTGCAGCCCTTTGGGCAAACCCCTGGCTTTCCGGTTTCTTGTTTAACAAACCCTATCTCTATGATACCGCGCCACTAAAGGAGACGCTTGAGGAGTCTGTAGATTTTGACAGGTTAGGAACTGAAAGACCTCGCCTTATTGTTACATCCACTGACATAAAAAAAGGAACACGAGTGGTATTTGACAGCAAGCACCATGACATCAAGGTGGAAAATATCCTTGCAAGCATCGGCTATCCATTCTATGGGATATCATGGACTGAGATTGACGGCAGATATTTCTGGGACGGCGCACTTCTTAACAACACTCCCTTGATCGCAGTTATGGATGCATCTCCAAAAAATGACAAGAATGTCTTTGTGACAGATCTCTTTCCTCACGAGCAAGATGATCTCCCAAAGAACATGATGGAGTCGTGGCACCGGGCTCGAGACATAATGTTTGCAGACAAGACACAGTGGGCAATTGAGGTGTCAAAAAGAACCGAGAACCACATTGATTTGATGCAAAAGATGTATGAGATACTGCAAAGCATTGACACTGGAGAGAAGGATAGAACAAAACTTGAGGCCATCAAAAAAGAGTATGACAGGCTCGTGTTTGAGCAAGGGGCCGTGATAAGAAAGATGACAAGAATAGAACGAAAAGAGGAAACGCACTTTCTCTTCGAGGATGCTGATTTTTCCTCAGGAACAATAAGGAATCTTATTGCAAAGGGAGAAAAGGACACTGAAGAGATTCTTGCCAGTGAAGAGTCCAAGTCTAATAAGGCTTCATGAGTGTTTCAGGACCTCTTTGAGATCCGTTATTCTGACAGATGCTCTACCTCGCAAGGGAAAATGCATCACAAATGATTTTGAGAAGAATATGTCGTCCTGCCATCCGGATTTGAAGTTCTTTGTTCCTGCAAACTTTTCATAGGCAACTTTTCCTATAAAACATACAACCTTAGGTTTGTAATTTTTTATGGATTCTAGGATAGTTCTTCTGCCTCTTTTTTCCTCGCCTTCTATGATCATTGATATGTCACGGGTTGGCCTGTTTACCACGTTTAAAAAACCATACTTGTATACTTGGTTGAACTTTGTATTGTACAATCTCTTTAGTCGATGATCATCTCTCACCTCGTCAATACTTTCCAATATGCAGCCAGACCTGCTCAAAAGATACCAGAACATCTTGTTGTTTGAGAATGGCACACCTCGTCTGTACGATCCTGGATGTGGGTTTATTCCAACAAAGAGAATCCTCATTCCTTTTGATACCCTGTATCTTATCATGGCTGCTCTGGGTATGTTATCTTGTGGCCTTTGACTTTGGCAAATGGAGTTAGCACGTGTTTGCGAGAAGATTTCTTGCTTGAGATGTGAAGTGCCTTGATATGTCTTACAAGCAACGCATCTGCTACAAGGGACCTGTGGCACCTAAACGGGTTTCCCTCCGCACACATGATTGCCACAGTATGTTTTTTGCTCAGGTCAATCAGTTCCTCAAGCGACGACTCGAACTCTCCTGTCTGCATGTAATCTGCAAAACCGCGAAATGATGCATTAAGCCAGCCTAAATTTACTGAATCTTTGGTTGTGTGTCTCAAGCCGCCCAAGCCTTTCATGTGCAGATAGCCTATCTTGTTTTCTTTCAGTATTTTTTTGAGATTGTCCTCGTTGAACTGGGGATTGTGTCTTGATCTTGGAATAGTTCGAATATCTACAAGAAGATTGACTGAATGCGCCTGTAACAACTCGATAAAGGACTCTATCGTGCGAGTCGAGTGACCGACAACAAATATCGTGGTCATGAAAATCACTCTAGTGAGATACAATTATGTTCTTAACTGTATTCTCAAACCTTTCTGCCATAAACGTGAGAAGGTCATTTCCATCACTTTCAGAGTTTGAACATGTTCCGCACCGTGGAAGAAGGACCTTTGCCTCGCAATCAACTTCGCCTATGAATTGACCGCACCCCACGCAGTGGATTTGTCTTTTGTAGTAAATATTCATTTGATGATAACTTTATTTATTTTATAATAAACAAGTGTCTTGATTATCAAAACTGAAATTTACAATTGCAAATTACTCTATTGCAATCAATCCATGACATTTGTCTTGCACGTTATCAGCTATGAGAATCCAAGTTTGTGTTTAAATTAAATTATGAGAATCAAGTGTCATGAATGGAATATCATCTCAAAAAATTCACAATATGGATGTTGGACTTTTTTGGAAACACAATGAACCCATATTGAAAAAACTTGAACGCCAGAGAATGCCTCCGAGGTCAAGGCTTGTCTACAAGGACATTTCTACAAAACACAGCAAATCAAAAGATACCTTTCTTGCCCAATACGATCTTGTCAACTTTTATGACAACAGGAAGAATCTGTTGAAGATATTGGTAGAGTTTAGACAAGACCTCTCAATCAAGAAAGAAGAGATTATTGCAAGAAACGGCCATAATGCACAAAAGACTACGATTGATGGTAGTAAGGTAACAAGCTCTGGACATATTGCATGGCTTCGCAACATGGCAAAACGAATGGTAGCAGGTGACGCACTAAGATGACAGAAAAACAAGTCTCATTGGATGAAAAAGAGATCAAGACGCTCATTGAGATCCTAAAATTCGCCGAAGGTGCATGCCCAACCGAGAGCATTGACCCAGATTTTGCAATAGATGCGGAAAAGATAGAGGGACTCATCTCGAAACTTGAGAGCCTATGAGACGGTGATGATACATTGTAGAGCAGGCACAGGTGGCAGCAAAGCCAAAAAAGATCTGCAAGAGGTGCAAGACAGAGTACGAAGAAGAAAATGGCTACCCCGTATGCGATTACTGCCTGAAATATCTTGACAACTGGGAGTGAGAATATGGCAGAAAAGAACTTGATTCCAAAGGAGATTGACGATCATCTTCACATGTATTCAAAAGAAGCATGGGAGGTACGCTATGGAGAGGAATGCGCAGTCTGTAAGACTAGAATTGACGAGTATGGGCTGTGTGCATGCGATACGATGGGAGGGGACTAGGTGTGATAAGGGTAGAACCAAAATTATCCGATGATCTAGATTTTCATTGTATTGTTTGCGGGTCGTCTGACTGGTGCGGTTGTGAAGATAGGATATATTGCAAGAAATGCTGCAATACCATAAAGGAATCATGCGAGCCAGAAGATTAGTCTTTTAGAAATTTATTTTATGCATTTGCGCTATCGTTTGCATCAATGTATACAAAAATGTCTCCGTTTGTCTCATTTACCCTGTTCTCATATACTCTGATGGAAGACTTGCAATGCGATACTCCAAGCGGCTTGCCTGTTCGTATGTCATAGTATTCATGGTACCACGGACATCGTATGAAAAATCCCTCCAGTATGCCATCGCAGAGAGACTTGCATCCTTCGCCACAGACAGAATCTATCGCGTACACGTCCTTTCCTTTTCGTACAAGTATGATGGATCTGCCTTCTACCTCAACTCTTGAGATCTTGTCATCATCGATATCTCTGATGTTTCCAATCCTACGCAATACTTTACCTTGTGTAGCCATGAATAACATATGTTAAGGCTTTATGATAAATGGGATGCAATAGAATTATTGCAATCTCATGCTGTACACTAAATAGAGCTGAAGAGCAATCTATATTGGAAATGACAACTCTGCTTGAGAAATCAAATGATTTGCATGCGAAGGTAAAACTCATAGATTCAATGTACCTGTATTCGGACCTATCGGTAGAACGAATTGCCAAGAAAGTAAGAATGGACATTGTCGATGTCCAAAAAATAATTGATAATCTCATAAGAAAGGATGCCTTGGAGGTAATTTACGAGGAAGGCAACATTCCAGTGGGACAGATTATGCGGAAAGATGTTGCAAGCCTTGATGTCTCAAACTCTGCCCTTGATGCTGCAACTCTGATGATTCAGAAAGGAGTCGGATGTATTGTAGTTACTGCAAAAGGCAAACCGTTTGGCATGGTGACCGAGCGAGACATTTTGTGCGAGTTGACCGTCTTTGACAAGAGGCTTGCAGAACTCTCACTTGGGGTCATAGCCTCAAGGCCACTTGTTTATGCATCTCCGCTAGATACCGTCGAAAATGTAGCAGATATCATGATGAAAAACAGCATACGGCGGATTCCTGTAGTGCAGGATGGCAAACTTGTGGGAATGGTTGTTGCAAGGGATCTTGCCATGCTACTGTCCTCTACAAAACGACCAGGATTAGCAAAAGCCATACTTGAGGCGGTCTCTCGCTCAAGGAAGGTATGAAAGAAGGTCATTCCCGCTTGACTTCCAAGACGAGTCTTTCTGACGCAAGGTCAAAGTTACACATTTCTAAATCCGATAGTATCATAAATGAAATACACTCCTTGATTTTGAAAAGGAAAAAAGTTGAGAGGGAATTTCTCACGTTAAGAAAAAAACTTTACAAAAGAAGGGGCCATACGGTAATAAGCTCCGATAATTGGGAGGATTGGAAGCTTCTAAGCATGGAATATGACGAGATTAAAAAGATAATATCTGACATCGATGATAGATATATGGCTCTGAAAAGACTAAGAGACAAGTTAAAGTAGCATGTAAATCCAAGTCAAACACAAAACTCTAAATCAACTTTGTTGTGATCGTTTTCTAAGAATCTCGTTTAAAACATGCACGTTACTATGCGTTTCATCCTTTGTAGCGAAGAGAAGGGTTACAACCTTGTTCTCTTTTTCGATCTTTTTTATTTCCTTGACCAATCCTGATTTTTTCTCAAGTTCTTTTTTGTATCTTGACTTGAATCTCTCCCATTTTTTGGGATCATGTGAGAACCATTTTCGCAATTCCCCAGACGGGGCAATCTCTTTCATCCAAAGGTCTATCTTCGCGTCGTCTTTGGCAAACCCCCGAGGCCACAGGCCGTCTACAAGTACTCTGAATCCGTCGCTTTGAGAGGGAGGTTCGTAAATTCTCTTGATCTTTATCATAAAATCTCCTTTGCAAGCATCTGCCCGAGGGGAGTTGACTGATCCTTTAACAACGCAAAATCGCTTAATTTGTGGCGCGAAAGGATAAGTTTCTTGATGGCACCGGCATCTTCCCTGCTGTTTACAAGCATTACTGCGTTTACCACGCCATCAAGAAGATACAACTTGACAAAATGGCCTTCCTCTGGCCTTCCCCTGACAACCACATTGTCATATTTCCCCATGTCACCATAGACCTCAATCCGGATGTCAAACATGAAAGAGAAAAAGTAGGGCAGGTCGACCAGAGGTTCGCATCTTCCTGTCATGTTAGCACCAGCAGTTTTTCCTTGTCTTATTGTCAGATCATAGTGTTCAAGCCTCATCTGCCTCTTGAAGACGGGGCTGTAAAAGTTGGCCACATCCCCTGCCGCATAAACGTCAAGATCAGATGTCTGGAGGTACTCGTCGCACCATATGCCGTTGTCCACCTTCAATCCTGCATTTTTCGCAAGTTCCACATTGGGCGATATCCCTATTCCGACAATTACAAAGTCTGCCTCCAGTATCTCACCTGATTTGGATTCTACACCCACTGCCCTCCCATTCTTTTCTATTATCTTGCTTGGCACGGTGCCTGTAAGAATCCGTATTCCCTTCTTTTCAAAGTAATTTTGAACCCACACTGCGGTATCCTCGTCAAAAACTCTTCCCAGAATCTTGCTTCCCACCTCTATGATGGTTGTCTTGAGCCCCTTCTTGGCAAAAGATGACGCAAGCTCACACCCAATAAATCCGCCTCCTATGACTAGGACATTTTTTGCAGTTTGCATTGCTTTCTTGACTTGTTCGCTGTCGTCGATTGTCCGCAGATAAAAGACGTTTTTCAAGTTTGATCCTGGAATGTCAAGGTTGCGAGCAACTCCTCCTGTTGCCAGAAGAAGCTTTCCAAAATGTATGCGCGATTTATCTTCCAAAATAATCGTCTTGTCTTTGGTATCAAGAAGAGTTACTGTCTTGCCGGTGAGAATTTTTATTTTTTGCAAGTCATAATAGTCTTGTTTTTTAAAGTATAGGACCTCTCTTGGCATATTTCCATATAGGAAATTCTTTGAGAGTGGGACACGATCGTATGGTATGTGATTTTCGTTGGCAATCAACAGGATGCTGCCATTTGGGTCATTTTCTCTAATCGAGATTGCGGCATTTCCTCCAGCAAGGCCGCCGCCGATTATGATATAGTCAAACTCCTCCATCCTTCTCACTCCCAGTTGTCCAGATATTTCAGGCAATAATCGCATACTGGATACCCGTTTTCCTCCTCGTACTCTGTCTTGCACCTCTTGCAGATCTTTTTTTGCTTGCTCAGTTCTTGGGCTGTCTTCGTATTAGAATCTCATCTCCCTGGATTTTTATCTGGTATGTTGATACAGGTTGTTCTGCCGGCGGTGCCTTGACCTCGCCAGTTCTTATGTCAAACCTTGCACCATGCCAGGGGCACTCTACCTCAAAGCCGTCCAGTGTACCTTCATCAAGCGGACCGCCCTCGTGGGTACAAACGTTGTTTATCGCATAAAAGTTCCCTCCAAGATTTATAACGCACACGACATCGTTTCCGAAACTGACAGATTTCATCTTGCCACTTTCCAAGTCCTTTGTTTTAAGCACGCTTACAAACTCCTGACTCATTTTGAAGGATAGTACACACTCGCTATAGAAAAAGCCAGCTGCTAATTTGCAATAATTTTATTGCATTTTTGTTACCTTTTGCAATCATTTGCAATAACGCATGACTAGTCTTTTACATATGTAAGAATACGGGTAATTATCATTTCTGGACATATCCAAAATCGTTAATATATAAAAAAAAGAATAATGTGATGGAATGGAAGGCAAAAAGCAGACAGAGTCTGTCTCACTCCGACTTGACAGCAACACTTGGAACAAGATCAAAGTCTTTGCCAAGAAGCAAAAGCTCAGTCCCAACGCTCTTGTAAGTCAGATACTTGATTCACACGTAGAATGGGAGATAAATGCAGTGGCAGCAGGTTGGGCAGTGATGCCAAAACCGTTTCTCATTGAGCTGTTCAAGTTGGTGGAAAAAGACAAGGTACAAAAGACAATCGCCAATCTTTCGGTTCGCATGGCAAAGGACATGAACCTGTACATGCGAGGAAGGCATGATGTTGACGCGTGGCTCTCCATATTGAAGGCAAGGGCCCAGAGGTCGGGCTTTAACTTGACCGAGTATGAAGATGACAGAACGCACGAGATTGTGATGCAGCACGACATGGGAGAGAACTGGTCGTTATACTTTAAGACATTCTATGAAAATGTATTCCATGACTTGGGTGCAAAGACAGAATTTGACTATACAGATAATACGCTGGTAATAAAGATAGACAAGAGTACGGCGTCATGGCGCAAGTAACTATACTGTATACTGCAAAAACCATGAATCTTGAATGCAATAAAATTATTGCAAATTCCTGCAAGGCCTTTTCTATTCTAAATTATATCTTTGTCTCATGCAAGAAAAAGAATCTGCAATACCAAGTAAGCTAGCAGATCTGCCTGATAACGGAATCAGGCATGTCATGCTGATAAATGAGAGGGGAAGGATAGAGTCAATGATCTCTAAAAGCGAGATCCACCTTCCAAAAGAGAAACAAGAGATTTTTTCCATGGGATTCAGACTGCATCACTCCTTGTTGCAAGAATTTGATGATGAGTTTGGTCCTGTTGAACAATTTGTAATTTGTAGGAAAATGGCAAAGATTGTATCTATTCCGCTTGGTCCTAGAAGCTTGATCTTCATAATGGACAATAGGTATGATCTCGAATCCGTTATTGGAAATACTGAGGAGAAAATCCACGATCTCAGAATACAAGAGATGATCTCACCATGTGCGGAGGCTGTTCCAAGTGGCTAGCCGGAAAATAAAGAGGATACTGGTGCCTCTTGACGGGTCAAAACCGTCACTAGATGGACTACATGAGGCAATCGAGATTGCAAAACCAATTGGTGCAAAAATCACGGGGCTGTGTGTAATCCCGACAACTCCTCCAATACCAGTAATAGGATTGCAAACCTCGTTCAAATCGCACATGACAGATGGGGCAGCAAAGGTAATTTCTGAGGCCAAGAAAATAACAACAAGGAATGATGTGGAGTTTCACGGAAAACTTGTCTATGGCGACGCATCTTTAGAGATTGCAAATTTTGCAAACAGCAAAAGGTATGACCTAGTGGTCATTGGCTCAAGAGGCAGAAGCGGCCTAAACGAACTGTTTCTTGGGAGCGTGGCAAATTCCGTAGTCCATAGGTCAAAAGTTCCCGTGCTGGTGACAAAATAATGCCAATAGACCCAGAATTTCCTAAAAACCACAAGGTGATAGGAATGCACAGGCATGCAGACAGGGAACATTTTCACTTTGTATGGGGGCCTGGAAAAGAGGACGGCGAATCGTCAACTGACGAGAACGTGCAAAATGCATACAAAGAGAGGGGCGAGCAATATGTCCCGCTTGGTGTTCATGGTACCTTTGTCGCATTAGACTGGGACTCGTGTATTGCAGATGGAGGCTGCATAGAGGTTTGTCCTGTCCAGGTATACCAGTGGTACAGGACTGAAAATGATGTACCTGCTGTTCAAATGATTAATGCTACAAGTGCTGGAACAGGGGAGGATCACCAAAAAGAAGGACGTAAAGATTACACCGACAAGTCAGAGCCCATCCGAGAACATGACTGTATCTGGTGCATGGCATGCGTCTCAGTCTGTCCCACACAGGCAATCAAGGTAGATCAGGCAAACCAGAAGATTCATCAGGAGATGAAAGAAAAACTTGCCAAATGAGAACAAGAAAGGGAAAAATGTTTGCCTTATGTGTGGAGAAGATATTGGCACTACTGATAATAACGCAAACTGCCCTGTTTGTGAAGACAGGTATTTTAACAAAATAAGGGAGAGTTACGTCCAGAATTTTGAAAAACTCAACGAAATGGCTGCTGATTTGTTTAAACTACACTTTGAGTTAGTTGAGGAATTGACAAAATCTTCGTATGAAATAAGCAACCAGTATCTTGAACTTGAGAAAAACCTACGCATTTACAATCCTTCATGGTATTATCTTCTCACTTCATATCAATTTCTGCGAAACTTGTTTCTTGGAAACACCGTGCAAAATTTTTACTCGTCGTATTCTTCTTTTATATCAATGTGGGCAATAAATCATCAGTCCATATCACAAAATATTGCATCAGTACTTGAAAATATGAATGAATTATGTAAAACAATCAATGTGACAAATAAACGTGATCTTTCAGAGACAGATAAAAATTTCATAAAAATGATCAACTATACCAATAGAACTTATGACGCATATGAAAAAGAAAACTGGATAGATAGTGTACCAGAAAATCCGACAAGAGAGAAAAGGCAATCGCATGTGATAAAAAATGACAATTCGTAAACCGCGAGATAAAAAACAACAAGCTAGTGGAGTCGAGGATGAAAAAAAGAAATGTCCCAAATGCGGTAGCAAAAATATACTTACCATAGGAGAAAAAGGAGATAAGACATTTTCGTGTCTTGATTGTGATTATACTGAAGGCGTTGGAACGAATTAGCGTATGGAAAGACAGCAGATCAAAAAGATACTTGTTCCGTTAGACGGATCTAAAAATTCCTCAAGAGGGTTAGACAAAGCAATTTACCTTGCAAAAGAGCACGAGGCAAGCCTTACCTTTGTACATGTGGTACATCATGTCCCAAAAAAGGAAGGAATTGTAACCAAAGAAAAAGGGATGATACAATCAGACATACCTACTTTCATGTTAAAGGCAGAAATGCTTGCAAAAAAGAACGACATTGCTTCAAATGGCAGAGTCCTTTTAGGAGATGCAGGCCATGAGATAGTTGAGTATGCTAACACTCATGATATAGACCTGATAGTTGTTGGGGCAAGGGGTTTGAGCACTTTCAAAAAGATCTTTCTAGGCAGCGTTTCAAACTATGTCATGCAAAAGTCAAAGATTGCTGTAATGATAGTCAAATGATCATTGATTGACACCAGTTCTTGCTCAACAGATACAGTACACATTAAAATTTGTAGACTATTGAATTAGCCTAAACTGTAAAGCGCAAACATCTAGGTACTAGTTGCCAGTTTGAATGCAAGTGGAAACACAATATTCTCTTCCTCCATAAAGTGTTCTTTCATGGCACTAGTAAACTGAATCACTTGATCTTTGACTTTCTCTGCAGTTAAACCATGCAGTAATGGTAATGTGTGCTTGATAAAATCGACTACATAGTTATGTTCCTGCATTACACGAACGGATTGTTCAGAATCTGCTTTTGCCTTCTCCATTATGATTCTCACCAGTCTTGCTTCCTCCTCTACAGAATGCTGGATGATCTTTGTGCTCAGATCACTTAATACTTCAATTGATTTGTTTTGGTCACTTTCTAACAAGGCTATTGCCTGATCAAGACTTGTTCTAAAATCATGATGTTCTCTTTCTAATCTTGTTATCATGTCAGGAATAGGCTCATCAAAGTTAATTTTGTAATTCATATTGAGAGTCAGTTAATCAAAAATTATCGCCAAAGTTACGAGTGTGCGCATCAACCTCATCTTGTGGGGTTGGATTTTTTATTTCGTGTTTATGTTCATACTTATGAAGGCGTCTGGCAAGTTTTTGTTCATGCTCTTTTCTTGCGTGATGGAGCCTGTCTGCTTCATGAATGAACTCCTGTCCACACTCGGTACATTTTACAATCGGATGGCTGTGTTCATGACGTGCATGACTGATCAATTCCTCGTAACTTTTGAATTTCGATTTGCACTGGTCGCAAGAAAAATCCTTATCAAACAATTTCATTTCATAGGTAGTAAGAAAGAATCCATAAATAAAGAACGCGTATAAACTGCACTAATTTTCATGCACTAATTTACTTAAACAACCACTACTACTAGTCAACCTCTTTTACATGTTTATTGTGTTATGATAGCAGATTTGACCTTTTCCGCAATTTCCTTTGATATCTCATTCAAATCATGACATTTCTTTGCATGCTCTTTTATTAATTTCAGCAGCTCGTTCTCATTTTTTGCTTTTGCTATCCAATCGCACTTGAAGCCAAGGTCAGCACACTTGAAAACTTTCATTCTATCTTCTATGCATCAAAAATATTTAAAATCACGCAATAAAATTATTGCAAATTTTTTAATCCGATTCTCTCAAACAAATGTATTGTTTAGAATCTTCTTTGAGGGATGACTGGAAATCTGCGGTCTTTCTCGGCCTTCATGATAAAAAGGAAGATTATGCCTACAATTACTACAATGGCCGTGGAGATAAAGATGGACTCTAATGGAATTTGCAATTTAGTTGGCGAAGATCCAAAATTCTGCACAGATACCTCTACTGCTTGTGCAGGAACTATGACAAGCGGTGGGGAATTGCTTTGGACTTTGGTTATTTGTTGATTCGCCGTTTGGTGTTGTTCTGATAAGATATTCTGTACTTCAGCCTGTGATGCTGGTATCTCTGCTAGAAAGTCATGAGAGTATCCCTGCAAGTTTGCCTTGTCATATGTTAGCGCATCATAAGCCAAAGGACTCAGTTGGGCAACCGATGCTGGATTTATTCCTAGATCCCTCAGACAGTGAGCAAGATCGACAGGCTGGTTTAGGTAAACATTAACCATATACAAAGCCATATCGCTCATTTTGTAGTTGGGATGGCCTTCAACATAATATCTTGCGGCTTGGTTTATGCTCATAATGTCCTCCCTGTAGAGTTCCTGGTTGAAGGGTAAATTCGCTTTATTACAATCTTTTACTGAAACCAGCCCGTGACCATAACCATTATCAATTGTGATTGGCAATAGGAGCAGAGCACCAATCAGCAGGATTCTGGCAAGGACCATTTCTATTCATCTGTTTACGATTTCAGCAAAATAATACAAAAAGGTAGGTATTTTTTTGTATTAAAATTATTGCAGGTGCACTAACTAATGATGTACTTCTAGGAATTTATTTTGATACAGGTAAGGAAAGGCCAATCTTTGACTTTACATATTGACCTACAAGCATTGCAGCTGGATACAACACTTCTTCCTCTGCCTTGGCATGATCTACCAATGCCTCTGCAAACTCGATGTGCTCTTTTTCATTATATTTTTTGGCTACCGCAATGAGGTTATTTAGTGCCAGGACAATCTGTTTGTGCTCTTCGAGCATTGATGGCATCTCTTTTTCTAATCTTTCTGTCAAAGGTAAAATTTTTGCCACATCTGACGAGATGTTTCCTTGTGCAAGCAGAGGTAAAAGAGACAGTGGTGGAAGTGCGAATTTCTCTTCCTTGTCAAAATGTTCATGAAGCAATTCTAGTACCTCCTCCGCCACCTTGCCAATCTCTCCGCCAGACCTTATGGCCTTGTGCAGCCCTGCATGAAGTTCCTTGTGTTCTTTTACTATAGTGCTTGGTATCTTGAACTCCATGTTGTTTTGATAATAATAATGAAATTTAATAATGAAGCAAGAATTTCAAAGATGATAATTGGGCTTTCTTGCTATATATCATAACTCATACAATAGTTCATGCGTTGTTTTTTGCATGATCTGATCTCATCACTGGTTAGAAAGAACAAAAAAGAGAAATGTTCGTATAAACACTCCCATGCTTGGTAGATTCATTAAAAAAATAGAAAGTGTTTACCAACTTCTACTTTACAAGTAGTGGAACAGTAGAATCATGTAAGATTTCGTTTGCAACACTACCATATTCTGCAGTAGGAGAACCTGTTCTCCTTGCATGAAATATTAATTTTTAGTATTAAACCGATTAGATGATTATCATTTGTGAAATTTTGATATTCGAAAACCTGCAATCAAATGCAATCAGATCACAAGAACAGAAAGGAAAAACTATCATGACAATTTCCTAAATCCATAAAAACAACAACAGATATCAAATAGCCTACAAGGCATGGCGATTACAGAAACTCAACCAAAATCAGATCAGTCTGTCACAACGGATACCAATAAAACAATTACACTTCGAATTGCTAGATTCAACCCAAAGCATGATTTGGCCTCAGCCTTCAACGAATACGAGATTCCTGTTCAAAAATGGACTACAGTACTAGAAACGATTCTATACGTCAAACAGAATTTAGATTATTCTGTAGCAGTACGCTATTCATGTAGGCAGGCCTCGTGCGGTTCTTGCGGAATGCGGATAAACGGATATCCAAGGCTTGCGTGCTATACAAAAATATCAGAGCTAAACTCTGATGTTATTACAGTCGAACCAATGTTCAATTTCCCTGTGATGCGAGACTTGGTCACAGACTTTACACAAATGTTCTCCACACATAAAAGAATGAAACCGTATGTCATAAACGAAGAGTCTGAATTAGTCTCAGGCAAGAAAGAGTTTTTGCAAACTCCACAGGATGTAGAAAAATATCTCCAGTTCTCATATTGCATCAAGTGCGGCTTGTGCAATTCTGGTTGTCCTACTATGGCAACCGACAAGTCGTTTATAGGTCCACAGGGATTAGGTCAAGCATATCGTTATGTAGCTGATAGTCGGGACAAAGGAAAAAATGAAAGACTGAAGGAAGTTGATGAATCGCATGGCATATGGCGCTGCCATTTTGCGGGAACGTGCAGTCATGTATGCCCAAAGGGTGTCGATCCTGCAATGGCTATCCAGTTACTACGTGGTTATTTGTTGGGTTTTGGAAGATAGTAGGCCAGAATCCAATCAAGATGATACATCATCAGATTTGAGATTCTTGCTACTATCTTAAATCTAAACACGACTTAATGAACCTCAATGCCTCCGCATTGTGATACCATGGACGGTCCTGTTGTAAGGGCTGCAAGGCAGGCAATAGAGAAAAGAAACGTGAACTTAGTCCTCCCTTGGATAAAAAAGGAATCCGAGACAGAACTTGAACACGCCTTTAAAAAAACACTCCAGATGAGAAATCTCGGCAACGGTTCTGAAGAATTTGCAGATCACTGGTTCTATGAAACAGCCGTCCGCCTTCACAGAGAAGGAGAGGGAGCAGCTTATTCAGGACTCAAACCAACTGGTCTTGATACCGGCCCAGTCATCCCCCTCGCAGAAAAAGCATTGGAGACAGGAAACGTAAGAGAAGTTACTGACTTTCTTTCAAATTTGGTAGCAGATGAGGTGCAAAAAAGATTTGATAACGTCATATCAAAAATGAATTACGACATAAACAACGTAGATGCAGCAAGAGAATATGTCCAAGCAATGTTAAGATTCTTGTTATTCTCGCATCATATGTACAAGTACATAACGACAGAGGAGAAAGAAAAATTAGGCCATCCTAAATTTATCAGCCTTTAAATAAGAAAAACGACCTATTATTATCCTGCTTTCTAACACATGTTCAACAAAATCTAGTGAGAAATGTTTGAATGAGAAATGTATGGATGGCTACCTGGTTACTGATGACAGTACTGGCGAGATTCTGTGTTCAAGTTGTGGCCTAGTCCTAGTTGAAAAGGTTGCCGTTTCAGGACCAGACCAAGTATATACAAGTGAAGAATATTTTGAAAAATCCAGGACGGGTTCCAAGACAACGCTTGCACTAAACGATATGGGTCTCTCAACAATCATAGGTAAAACGAACAAGGATGCATCTGGAAACTCGTTAACAGGAGGTATGAAACAGACATTTGACAGATTAAGAATGTGGGACAACCGTAGCAAGTCAGGAAACACTGAAGCTAGGTTGAGATCAGCTTTTACACTTCTTAATACGGTAAGAACAAAACTTGGCCTCTCGGATTCCGTAATTGAGGAGGCTGCTTACTTGTACAGAAAGGCAAAAAACAAGAAAATAAGAGGCAGAAATATCGATTGCATGACACTGGCTTCACTTTATCTTTCTTGCAGAAAGTCATCCACACCAAGAACAATTCCGGATATTGCATCAGCTGGCAATGTAAACATAAAGGATCTGTCAAGGCATGTCAGGCTTCTTATAGAAGACCTAGATCTGAAAATAGAATCTTATGATTCATCGTATTTTGTAAACAGAATAGCAAGTATGATAAGTGCAATTGAAAGAAGCAAAAGAGATGCATTGCTCATACTTGCAAAGCTTAGGGAGAACAGATATGCAGAGGGGAAAAACCCAATAGCACTGGCAGCCGCCGCACTTTACATATCCTGTATAATCAATGGAGAAAGACATACGCAGCAACAAATTGCAAAAGCTGCTGGAATAAGTACTGTTACACTGAGGATGAGGTCCGAGTCCATATCAAAAAACTTTGATATTAAAAATTTGATGAGTAGGTAAGGATCAACTAGATTTTTCTTGTCGGTCTCGGGTTTTTCCTAGTTTTTCGTGCACCTGATCCCTGAAAATTGTCAATCCTATCCTTTTCGCATAAGGCTGGCCCTTTGCAAATGACTCGGCCATCTTTGCAACAAACTTTAGGTCAACCTTTGGTGGCATTGGCGGCTCAAAGGGATCTACGTATGCCTCAACAATGGTAGGCCTAGTCTGTGACATGGCTTCACGCATGACGCTCTTAATCTCGCCTGGTTCTCTAATTGAAAACCCTTTTCCACCGCAGGCTTCTGCAAACTTTGCAAAATCTATTGGTGCGAATTCTATTCCATACTCCGGGTTTCCAAGAAATGCCATCTGTTCCCATCGTATCATTCCCAAGGTGTCGTTTTTGATCACAATTACTTTGATTGGCAAATTGTATTTTACTGCAGTTGCAAACTCTCCCATAAGCATGGTAAAGCCACCGTCACCGACAAAAGCTACTGACTGTCTATCCGGAAAGGCTATCTGCGCAGCTATGGCATATGGCAATCCACAAGCCATCGTACTAAGTGTTCCAGAGAGGGAGAACTTCATTCCTTTTCTGACATTGATGTGACGAGCAGCCCATATGGTGTTGGTCCCACAGTCAACCGAGATTATCGCGTTTTCTTCCAATTCTTCGGAGACTGCGGATGCAATCAATTGCGGCTTGATGGGCTTTGCAGAAGTGTCATGAGATTGCATAATAACATTCCATTTTTTCATGGCCTCTTGCTTTGACTTTAGAAACTTGTCGTCCTTTTGTCGCAAAAGCGGAAGCAACTTGGCAAGTGTCAGCTTTGCATCACCTACAAGGCCTGCCTCTACCGGATAACGCAGTCCTATTCTGTCAGGAAATATGTCTATCTGAACTGCTCTTACCTTTCCAGGTTTTGGCAGGTACTCGATATACGGAAATGTGGTACCGACCATCAGAAGCGTATCTGCCTCGGCCATTGCATCGCTTGCAGGTTCTGTTCCAAGGAGACCAAGACCACCTATGCTGTAAGGATCATCGTCTGCGATGACTGCTTTTCCAAGCAGTGCCTTTACTACAGGAGCAGAGAGTTTTTTAGCAGTTGCAATTACCTCATCTCCTGCTTCAAGAGCCCCCTGTCCGACTAGCAATACTGTCTTGTTTCCAGAATTTAGAATATCAGCTGCTTTTTCAAGCAAACTTGTGTCTGGAACCCTATTTGCAGTTGTTGGGGAAAGAAGATGCGCGGTGTGACCACCTACATTGTGCCTTGTATACTCTCCCTTGAGTTTTCTTTCTTGTATGTCGATGGGGATCGTTATATGACTTACACCTCGCAGAGCAAGAGCAGTTCTACATGCAATATCAATTACCGACTCCGCATGTTCAGGACCGTTTATGGTGTTATTGTATACTGAGACGTCTGAAAACAACTGCATTAGATTGACATCCTGTTGGTATCTTGAGCCCATCATGTCAGAGTAAGTGTTTCCGGTAATTGCAATGACTGGAGCTCCGTCAGCCTTGGCATCGTAGAGTCCTGTCAAGAGATGGACGGCGCCAGGACCTGAGGTTGCTATACATGCACCAAGTTTGCCTGTGTACTTTGCATACGCGCATGCCATAAAGGCTGCAGACTCTTCATGCCTTACTAGAATGAACTTGATCTTGTCCTTGCGTCTTCTTAGTGCCTCTATTACTCCATTAATGCCATCCCCAGGCAGTCCGAAGATTACCTTTACATCCCAACGGAGTAGCCCCTCGACAATAATGTCTGCTGTTCGCAGGCCATCATACTCTGTCACGGGATTATATTTTCATGCTACGATAAGAATATTCGGCTGATTATCAAGATGTCGGGGGGGGGGGCTTTAAATTGAAATAGAATTTGTGCCCTTAGATAACTGTAAGATTGGCAAGAAAACTTCGCCACCACCCGAGGGAAAAGAAAAAGTACAAAAAACCTTACAGGAGGAGATATCGAGAATAGATCGAGATAGACTGAAAATAACCTTATCATAAAGATATGTTCGAATGTCAGTGCATTTTTACATTCATTGATGCTTTTGTTGGGATTCGAAAGACGATTTCAAATCTCTTCTCCAGTACTGAACCCAGACACCGAATCTGGAGTGGAGATTTGAACCCTAGGGATGTAAATCTCAGGTGCTCCCGCCGGGATAAAAGACTTGGGTTCAATACTCTGGAAATTTTATTTTGGTCTGTTAGTGGATTTAATCTCGTCCTAGATTTGAGAACCAGTTGAATATGTAACCATAGAGACTGACCACAACGAATACGGGTTTTTCGGTATTCAATGCATAGTAGGATTTATTACTGAATTGTGGATAGTTAATTCCAAGACAGCGGCGGGCACGGGAATTGAACCCGTGAGACGAGGACCGTCATGGAGATCTTCAATCTCCCGCCATTGCCTTACTAGGCGAGCCCGCCAGAAATTCTATACGAAATTTGGTTAAAAGTAAAGCAGGTAGATCGATTCCTAAAATAACTTCAGATTGTTGGTATTCGTAACCGTTATCGACAAAATCTTTTGAAGCTTTGATTGTAATACAAGTTCTATAATTTGAAAAATAATTTTTATGCTCCCGCCGAGAACCTACATCCAGAGTACAGTTCTCTTCCTCGCGTCCCATGAGTGAGGAATTCATTGCAGACTAGAGTGTCATCGTTTGGAATAAACTTTTGGTAAGATGATATCCAATTAGATAAATATCGCTTTGAGATGAAAATTAGAACATGACCCATCACAAACTCCCAGATTCAAACAACACCATAAACGCTAATGAAACTATATCACAATCATACTCATTTGGGAGTTCTGATTTTATCATAATTGCTGTAGGTATAGTCATAGGGATATCTTTGATCATTTTTGTCTTGTCAAGATTGAATCGTCAACTTGATTCAGTGTAAATCTGACCACATCATGTAAGGGTATTCAACTAATTTAGCTAAACACATCAACGGTTTCTATCTCTTTTCGTGCGTGAATCTCCTTTGTCTCAGGAACTGCAATAGTGCTAGATCATCCTGTTGTTTTATCTGCGATGATATTATGGAACTTGTAAGCTTTGCCGTAATGGGTTCAAAACGAGTCATCACCTCTTCTCTCAAGCTTTGCAAATCAGTTTCCATTACTTTGAAAAAGTATTCCTGATCGCCAATTGTTGAATATGCTTCTATTATACGCGGCTCTTTTCGGATATAATCGTGCATTCTTTTAACATCTGCCTCTCCAAGCCCAGTTTCTGCTCCTACATAAGCAGAGATTGCGATTCCCAGTCTTTGCCAATCTACCTCGATCTTGTTTCTGAAAACTCTGTTTTCTTTCATAATGCTTATTCTTTTTGCTATGGTACGTTGGTCTACTTTGAGAATCTCTGCTAATTTTTTGAACTGTATGTTTGCGTCTTTTGCCATGTATTCCAATATCATTAGATCCAACTCATCAGGCACAAAGGCTGGCTCTCTCATAACAAATCTAATGATATTTAATAGCATATCAATGTTTTTGTAAGGCTATTAGATAGCACAAATACCTATATGTATGCATCTAGATGTATGTCTAGATTCACATGGTAACAAATGCAAATTCAGCACGTTTAGCAAACGCACTGGCGGTGCTTGTACGAATCATGTATTCTAAACAAAGGACGTAAAGTGACCCATGTGGACATTGTTATACTTTTAACAGTACTGGTAGGTTCGCTTGGATTAGCTGTAATTTTTGGCAGATACATTGCAAGAATGATTGTCTATGAAAAGAGACCATTAGAAAAAACATTAGGTAGAGTAGAGAACGGCTTCTACAAGATCATTGGTGTAGACAGATACGAACAGATGACTTGGAAACAATATTTCCTAGCCCTGATGATAACTAACATCATAGCAGCTGGATTTCTCATGACTGTTCTTCTATATCAGAACAGTCTTCCACTATCTCCAAAGCCAGGACTATCACTTGATCTTGCATTCAATACGGCAGCTTCGTTTGTTACAAATACCAATCTCCAGCATTATGCTGGAGACCAACAACTGTCAATTTTTTCACAGATGGCAGGTCTAATCTTTATGATGTTTGTAGCTCCTGCATCTGGAATAGCTGCAGCATTTGCATTCATCAGAGGTTTTATTCGAAAAGAGTTTGGACTGGGAAATTTCTATGTTGACTTTACTAGAATAATAATAACGCTGTTACTACCCATCTCATTTTTCTCAGCGCTGCTATTGCTTTTCCTTGGATCTCCGCAGACATTAGACTCTACAATTACCGTAGGTACACTACAAGGCGGAAGCCAAACAATTACCATTGGTCCTGTTGCTGCCCTAGAATCAATAAAAGAGCTTGGAAGCAATGGTGGAGGCTTCTTTGGTGCAAACTCTGCCCACCCATTTGAAAATCCCACAGGTATTTCAAATGTCTTTGAAATTATCTTAATGCTAGTCATACCATTATCATTTCCAATAGCATACGCTCATTTGTTAGGTCGAGGAAGAGGAATTTCCATACTTGTAACCATGCTGATTGGATTTGGGGTGATGCTTGCTCTTGGGTTATCGGAGCCAAGCGGTCCAGCAGGTCTTGAGACAAGATTTGGCAGTTTTGGAAGCACGCTATTCTTGGAGTCATCAGTAGCAACCAATACGGGTGCAGCAAATGCCGCTCTTACTGGCATGTCTCCAAATGCGGTAATTGGCTTCTTTCTAGGTATGTTTGTTCAGGCAATCCCTGGAGCAGATGGTACAGGAATGATGATGATGATCGTATTTGTGGTACTTACGCTCTTTTTGGTCGGACTGATGGTGGGAAAGACTCCCGAGTTTATGAGCATGAAGATAAATCCAAAGGATGTCAAGCTTGCAGCCTTTGTATTTTTGATACACCCAGCTTTGATATTGATTCCATCCGTACTGGCATATACTACTGAGAACGCACAAGCTATTTTGGGAGAACAAACAACCCCTGCAACATTTACCCAAGTCTTGTATGAATACAGTTCAGCTTCTGCTAACAACGGATCAGATTATCTCGGTACTGCCGCAAACACGTCATTTTGGAATTGGTCTACGGCATGGGTCATGATACTTGGACGCTATGCGCCAATTGGACTGATGTTGGCAATTGCAGGATCGTTTACACTACGAGATAGAAAAGAGGTTGTTGAACCGATTAAAACTTCAGGCTTTCTTTTTGTTGGAGTATTGTCAGTCATGGTTTTTGTTTTAACAGCACTTACCTTCTTTCCGTTCTTGGCAATGGGACCATTTTCAATGTAAAGTGATGATACCATGACAACAAAAACGAAGCAATCAATATTTGACAAGAGAATGTTCGAGGACTCGGTAACAAAACTGAATCCTCTCTATCTTGCCAAAAAAAGCCCAGTGATGTTTACAGTAGAGGCGGGATTCTTTTTGGTACTTGCAATAGGCCTGTTGCCAAATATGTCGCTAGAATTTGTGAACGAAAACCGTGCCTTCTATATCGAATCTGCAATAATTTTAATTGTAACTGTCTGGTTTGCAACATTTTCTGAATCCTTGTCAGAATCACAAGCAAGAGCAAAGGTTGACTCGTTAAAAAATCTCGAAAAGGAGGTATTGGCTAAGAAACTTGTAGAAGGCAAGGAGGTTTCAGTTGTATCTTCAAGTCTCATAGTAGGGGACCGTGTTCGGGTCTATGCTGGTGAGATAATCCCAAGAGACGGCATTGTACACGAGGGAAAAGCATTCGTAGATGAATCCATGATGACTGGCGAATCAAACCCAGTGTTCAAGGAAAAGGACAACCCTGTTCTTGGAGGAACCAAGGTTGCAAACGATAGTATTGTAATTGAGATAACGTCTGAGGCTGGCAAGAGCTTCCTTGATGAGATGGTAGGATTAATTGAAAGTGCAAAAAGACCAAAGACAAAAAATGAGATCGCTCTAACTATATTGCTTTCTGGTCTATCAATAATTTTCATAACTGTGATTGGAACCATGCTATTCTTTGGATATTATCTTGGATACCACATGGACATTTCAGTACTCATTGCATTACTAGTTGCCTTGCTACCCACTACCATAGGAGGATTATTGCCTGCCATAGGAGTTGCTGGAATTAACAGGCTTGCAAGAGATAACATCGTAGTGAAATCAGGAAAGGGAATTGAAGCTGCAGGGGATTGCGATGTGTTAATCTTAGATAAAACTGGAACCATTACCGAGGGTGCTAGAAGGGCAATTGCGTTTGTTCCAATGGAGAAATTTACTGAGCAAGATATTGCCGAAGCCGCCTATGCCTCATCCTTTAGTGATCACACGCACGAAGGAACATCAATCATCGAGCTTGCAAATGAGAAAAAGATTGAGCCATCTTTTATGATGGAGATTATGACTGGAAAACCAGTTGAGTTTAGTTCAGAAACTAGATTCAGTGGAATAGAGTTTTCACCAAAGAAAAAACTACCCATGCAAGAACAGACCTCAAAATCATTACCACGTACCAGAGTTTCCTCCAAAATAGAAGAATTGGAAGAATCCAATATTCCAGTGAAGATCCTAAAAGGATCAATTGATGCAATTCTACAAATTGCTACCAAAGTAAATGAGCCAGAATTACGTTGGAAGGCTCAGGAAATATCAAAGAACGGCGGAACACCGCTCGCAGTAGCAGTAAATGATGTTATAATTGGATTGATCTCTCTCAAGGACACTCTCAAAAAAGATATTCGTACAAAGTTAGATGAGGTTCATGTTTCTGGCATAACAACCGTCATGATTACAGGCGATAACCAATTAACGGCCCAAGTAATTGCAAAAGAGGCAAATATCGATCAAATCATGGCAGAAGCCAAGCCTACTGACAAGCTAAACAGAGTAGTAGAGGAGCAGCAAAAGGGTCATGTCGTAGGTATGATTGGAGATGGAACCAACGATGCCCCGGCACTTGCCAAGGCAGATGTAGGCCTTGCAATGAACAGAGGCACTGCGGCTGCAAGAGAAGCTGCAAACATGGTAGATCTGGACTCCGATCCTTCAAAGATCCTCAGAGTCGTAAAGCTTGGAAAGCAATTGCTTATGACGCGTGGTGCAATTACCACATTTTCAATTGCCAATGATATTGCAAAATACTTTGCAATACTTCCTGCCATGTTTATGAAAGATGATCCAAAAATGGAGATACTCAATGTAATGCAGCTTCACAGTCCAGAAAGTGCAGTATTATCCACATTAATCTTCAATGCTGTAGTAATTCCTATTCTAATACCGTTATCGCTCAAAGGTGTAAAGTACAAGCCAGAACTCCCAGATAAGACATTTATCAAAAACATGATGGTGTATGGACTAGGTGGAGTCATATTTCCATTTGCTGGCATAAAAGCAATCGACTTTCTTCTGTCTGTCTTTATGAGATGATATAGAATATGAGGACATTAAAAAGCAAAGTCTTTTCGCCTGCCATCAGGATTGTAATTCTCATGATCGTTACCACCGGTATTGCTTATCCGTTACTTGTTACAACAATAGGCCAGACCATAATGCCATACCAGTCTAACGGAAGTCAGGTAGTCCTAAACGGTAAAGTGGTAGGATCAGAACTTATAGCACAAAACTTTAACTCTCCGAAGTTCTTCCAGCCTAGAAATTCAACTGATTCAGGTTCAGGCGTAGACCCAGACATTACCCCAGCTAGTGCTATCTCGCAGATACCTACGATCAGTAATGCTACTGGAATACCTGCCAACGCGTTAAAGACGCTAGTTGATCTTGATATAGCAAGAAACAGGGAAACAAATGCGCTAGTTCTTGCACCCGATTACGTTAATGTATTGAATATCAATGTAGAACTGGCGAAACAATATCCAGAAGTTTATGCACAAGAGGTTTCAGTCCAGGGGGGAACTTGATTATGGACGGAATATCTATGGCATTTATCACTGCGTTGATAGTCTCAACGGGAGTTTTGATGTATTCATTGTTAAGAGCAGAGAAATAATGAGCATTGTCGGTTATGAAACTATCATACTTGCTGGAACAATGCTGTTATTGGTTTGGTGCATCAGATTACCATACGATACTGTCATGTTTGATGGATGGAATGTGAAAACAGTCCAATCTCCCAACAGTCATGACCTCCAAACATCTATAGGTACAACTAGACCAATAACGGAAAATGACTATCCGTACAACATAGTTAACATCATGGAAGAGATCGCTAAAATCGCAGTATATCTTCTAATTCCTTCTGTAATTCTTTACAAAATGCTCATATCTGTAAAGAAGGAATTGAAGTTTAGTTTAGGGTATTAAACTAATTTAGCTAAACCCGCCCCTGATCTCGTTTTAAGAAGGGGAACTGACCTGAGTTGACAAATTCCCTCAAGGGATTTAGTATCTGAGTACAACTCTCTCAAAGAGCATATGCACCCGCGGTTCAGTTCCCCTCTTCTATTTCTTTGATCAAAGCACGCACAAAATTGTTATAATTTGCTCCCCATCAAAAATTTCTGAAAAAGAACTGTACCTAGAGTGTAGGTGCTCCCGCCGGGATTTGAACCCGGGATCACTGCCTTGAGAGGGCAGTATGCTTAGCCGGACTACACCACAGGAGCTAATCTTAAAGCCTAAGGAATAGCAATTTAAAGGCTAGCTTAATCGACCTTCCAATAAATCCAAAAGGTATTTGCCAAAATTTGGAGTGTCGTCCATCATTGCATTGTAATTATTTCATTTTCTGTCGTGTATCAGATCTGCCCACAATCTCCTTTCTTCAAGCAAAGGACCATTCTGTATTCCTTCTGATTTTTCTTTTATCAGTTGTAACGCAATCTCTGCTTCTTTTTGCAAATATTTCGTAGCGTTTCTAGAAAACAGGCTGACGACACTTGACAGTGTGTAGCTCATCTGAACTTCAAGAATGGTAGTGTTACCCAGTGCTGTAAGTATTATGTCTTTTATGCCTGTGATTGGGCCTTTGAGCCATCTTGCATGTATGCCATCTTTTGGAAAGAGCGTTACTCTTTGTTGGCACTTGTTATCTCCCCCAAGAAAGACTTGGCGAATCACACCATTTCTTTCCTTTGATATGTTTCTGATACGAGTAATGCTGCTCCAATATTCTAAATCGTTGTCTATATCTGATATTATCCCCCACACTTTTTCCTGTGGTGCATTGATCTGTATCTTTGCATTAACCTCTTTCATGAAGTAGAATCTGTGAATTTAGAATAAATGTCTGAAGTATACACTGTAACACAGCAAATAAAATCAGTGGATTGAACCGTATCTGTTTTTGATGTTTCTAAAACTGTATTGATGATTGAAATCTCTAGTGTGTGAGGATCTAAGATTTGAGTTTGATTATGCCGTTTGTTATCATGTACTGCAGTCCTTGCACAAACTGGTCATCTGGCAACTGACCACTTGCCCACCATCCTGCATTGTTTTTAATCCATGCAGGAATATGTTGTGTTCCAGTACCGGCACCTGCTTGCGTTGAAGGTATCTGAATTATTCCCTGCTGTATCATGTATTGTATGCCTTGCACAAACTGATCGTCTCCAATCTGTCCTTGTGACCACCACTTTGCATTGTTTTTGACCCATGCTGGAATCACGGTAGGCTGTGTTGTAGGAGGTGGATTGCTAGGCTGTGTTGTAGATCCTTCAAATGATGGTAAGGTATTAACGGGGATCTTTATGAGGCCAGCGAGGCTTGTGTCAGGAGTTGATCCCGCAGGACCAGTCCCAAATACTGCAATTATGAAATTAGTTACTGGGGTGGTTCCCTTCAGAATAATTGTCAAGTCGTCATCTCCTACAGGTGCAAATAAAGCGGTTCTTCCACCGTCCTGAGCAATAGAGTCAATCTGATGTCCTTGGTCGTTGACAGTAAAGATGTCGTATTGAGTGCTAGAATACTTTTGAGTTTGATCAAAGGTTTTCTCAAAGGATAAGCGCCACTCCATCGTACACCCAAGATGTGGTGTTGAAGGACTAAAACGATATGATATTATCATCGAACCAGAATCTGTTGTTGCAGAACCTTGAGTGGCATCATTTACCATGTCAGGTGTAGGACAATTTGGATTTACATTAGCCTGTGTGGTTGATTGCACGTTCAAAAATGATGGCTCGGTCTGGCTGTTGCCTATTTGTAGTAATTCCAAAGTATAGTCGGGTGGTGGGGTTCCGCTTGTAACGTCTGTATACACTATTGCCTTGACTGGGAATGACAAGCTTGGCGCAACCCAGATCATGTTGTCAACGCTTTTGTGCCAGCCTAAGATCCATGTCTGGTATGTCCCGCCTTGTACTGTAACTGACTGCTGTCCAAATGAGCCAACTGATTGGCCTCCTACAGAACCCGTTCTACCCCATGAGGGTGAACCCAAGGTTTGTGCATTGGTTTTTGATGAAAATGCATCTAGCCATGCTATGGTGTTTTTGTATACGTTAGAATAATCCGCAATATTGGAATCAGAATAGGTTGGATCAGGCGTGTCAGTTCCGATGGAGACCATGCCCTTCTGGATTATGGACCCATCTCTTGCCACCATTTCTAGATTCCATCCATTTCCATCGCTTGTCTGGTTCTTTACCCAGAAACCAATCTCAAGTGGAGTACAGTTGTGCCAATCAGTCCAACACACGTTGTATCTGTAATAATCACCCTGCTTGAGATTCTGACCTGGATACCATGTGGTAGCAAATGCATTGGGCGTAACTGTCAAAGTACTGATTATAATAGTCAATGCCAAAAGAACAACTGTTGAGAAAGATCTAACCTTCATGTCCTACAATCATAATATGTCTTTGAGGAACTAATAAACCTCATCAAACCATGTTAACCATTACGGATTTCGCAGCTTATACGATATACAGTGGTATAAACATCAAATAAAGAAAAAAGGTGGATGATCCTACGGGATGGATCTGCTGTACAACTTGCCTTCCAAGGCCATTTTGTACATTTCTGCTACATGTGGATTTTCACCTGGCGTTTCTGCGCCAAGTTCGACTAGACGTGCGTAGACTCTTACTACATAGGCAAGTGCGCCCATGAATGCTACGACGACACCCATGTTGAACATCCAGTGGTTTGGAACTGCAAAGATTTCCTCTACATACCAGAAGTGCCACAGCTCGTTGACACCAATTGTAAACATGGTTGCTAGGTAACCTAGAATTGTCATCTTTAGACCGGTGTTCATTGAGTTGTTTGGACCCCTCAGGATTGGTACCTTTCTGTCATACATTGCCACTGAGGCCCAACCAAGTGGTAAGGCAATAAAGTGGCTGTATAACCACCAATGTGCTGGTGTGAAGGCACTGTCTCTAATTGATGTCTGATGTAGCGAGCCGTCTACAAAGTTATCCACTTCTACAGATGCAGCAATTGATCCCATGGCAATCACTACCATCCAGATCTTCTTCAGTCTCTGGATCTCAACTTCTTTTGGAATCAGAGCGGGCATTTGTGCCATGTTACAATGATGATATCCTTGCAATATGATGATGGACACGATTTCTATTTTTGAAAAACCAGATTTTGTAAGATATATGATCTTCTTTTTTGATTTTTTCTGCGAGTTTTTCTTATTATTTTGTAATATTTATGATCAAAAAATGCACAAGAACTTTGTTACCTGAATTGTTATACATTGATGTACATCTATGTACATCTATGAGGATGAATCAAATTTTTGTGTTGCTCTGTGTACTTGGAATTTAAAAATTTTCAAACCTCAACAGTAATGATGTAGAACTTGCTAGTAACTGGGAAAACAAGCAACGAAGAACTGTCACGTATAGTGGCAGATGAATACTGTATTGCTATTTTGCAAGCAATAGATAAGGTGCCCAAATCTGCTTCTCAGCTAAGCTCTGAATGTGGGATCTTCATGGGCATAGTATATCGAAGACTGAAACTTCTTCAAAAAAATGGCTTGCTGGACGTATCCTATGAAATCAGACCGGATGGAAAAAAATTCTTTCTTTATGAAAGCCTGGTTAAAGACATTACAGTATCATTTAACGGAAATAAACTGGAGGTTGCCGTCTATCTGAAAAGAAACGAAAATTTTCCAGATGCCAGTGACCTGATAAAGCAAGAACCATAAAACCATAATTTTTGTGACAGGATGCAACATTTTTCGATTAATGTATTTGTAAATTTTAACAGCTTTGATACTTTATAGCAAAATTGTAACTTGAATTCCCATGGACGTTAGGAAAATTCCAGAGTTGCTATCTATACGCGAAAACCCTATAGGTTTTGGAGGATGTAGAAATAATGGGGAGAGCCTTGACTGCTGTGAATACAACATAAGTGTATTTGATGACAAGTCAGGAGAGTCTGTTCACGAAATTTCTGGTGACATGATAAAACTGCATCACTGCTCATTGTCTGAAGATAACGTTTCAGTCTTGACTCAGCTGGAAAACTTGACTGTATTACATGATGACCAGTGGACTCTGCGCATGTTTCTTGCAAAGATAAAGGAAAAAAAGGAAAAGATCTCAAACTCATACACTCAAAGTTGTCTTGTAGATGCAGGAATCTTTGCAAATAAAGCTAGGGAGGCAATAAAAACCAACGAGCCATTTGCAGCAGTGTGGACAAAATGTGCCTCTTATTTTCTTGCGGACGCACTGTTTTCATTCAATTCAAAACGGCCTAGCCCTACTCATATGCTGGAAATAACTAGGCGCTTGAAAAAAAATGACATCAATCAGACCTTTTCTCTTGTGCACCAAATACTTGGGGTGGAAAGGGCCTCCACCTCAGTTCTTGCAAGGATGGTCAAGTCCACCATGGGGTTCTCTGATATGGTTGAAAATAACGGTCACTCTAGGATAATCAAAAGAAAATACGATTATCTAGTTGAAAATTCGTTATTATCTGACTGTTACTTTTATCTAGGATACATAAACCGAAACAACATAGTCAAGGTCAAAAATCAAATTCATAAAAACCCGGAATATATCCACGTACTAAAGGTTGCACTTGACATAGAAAGCGATCATACGGTCATAGACAAGCAAGCAAGTGCACTATTGGAAAGAACAAATGAGCTTTTAGCTGATATAAAAGATAGAAAATAACAGATTACCTGCACGAGTTTTTTAATAACCTTTAAAACCCTGTAGGAGATCCCTCAGATATGACAGACGCGGCATGCGGATGCGAATCAGCATCGGAAAATAAGGTAGAATGCGATTGCGCAATGCAAGGCGAATGCTATTGTGATGCTAATTGTACATGCAAAGCATCAGTTTGTAAAGAACAAGTAGCTTCATTCAGATAGGTTTCAGACCTTTTTTTCTTTTATTTTTTAAAAAGCACTACTTTTCTTCCTCGTCCTTGATTCCCCACGTCTTTACAAGCTCTTTTTGAAACTTGTCTACTTGCTTTTCGTTTAGAGAATCTCCACAGTTTTTGTGTGTGGGAACTACTGTCATGCCGTCCAGCTTGAACTCAACTTCATACATGTGAACTTTTTCACATTCGCACATGTGCGAAGTACATATCGTTCCACTATATTTGCTTATTTGAAACCTTTAACTATGCGCTGGCTAGGTAGCTGGATAAGCAAAATGGCAAGCATAAAACTTGTAGCAATTTTTGCTATTGTTATAGTGTCAGCCGTTGTAGGTCTGGTGTGGCCATTTTTTACAAATTTGCATCTCAATCCATTGCCAAGCACTACACACATGTGGCACATGGGAAAAGGCTCACAATATGATCCCGAAATGGTATACCGAGTCTCTTTTAACAATACAAACTTTACTGCAGACATCAAGTTTTTGCCCATTCAAGATAACAATCAAAGCTTGCTTGTGCAGATAAAGCCAATTGACGGCAACAAAATAATAAATCAGACAGTCCAAATTGGCCTCGTCTACGATTATCCCAATGTCTTGCCTGAAGCAAAACCATATTTTGATATTTTAGACCAATCTGTTTTTTCAATGCGTGACTATGCTACCGTTGACCAGTATCTTGCAAAAGGTGCTGAATGGGGAGATCTATACATTGGAGCAAATCATGAAAAACTTACTGTAACCGATGTGGGAACTATGTCTTTTGGCTTTGGTTCTGCAAATGCTTACATGCTGTCTTATAGGATGGGAGCAAATGAAAACAAGTTCTGGATAGTGGATAACCTTCCACTGCCAGTAAAGGCACAAGTATACAATTTTGATGGTACCGTAGATTATACTTTTGAGCTAGTCTCGCTCAAAGCCCCGTCAACTCCTGGTTTAAGTTGATAACAGTTAACCAAGAGCCAGTCGCAAAACTCTGATGTCTTTTTATCAAATTTGCCCCATACATGTAAAGATGCTGGCAATATGTCAAGCCTGATGTTCTCTGATGTTATTCTTACCCCCTCCTTTCCTTCATACATGTATGCGTCATGAATCTGGGAGTTTTCTAGAATTTCAGCGGCTTTTGATTTTATCAACTCCCTTGATATTGGAAAGCTCTTGCTGTTTCTCTGAAACACCATTCCTACATTCTCTGTTCCATATGATTCAAAATCTTCGATCTTCCCCTTCTGCGGAAAATTCAATGAAAGCACGATACCGTGTTTTTTTCCTACATTTGATGCGATATCATTTATTGTTGTAAATGCCATTGCAGGACTTTTTTTCAACAGAATTCTTATTTGCGGCATGTTTGATGTAAGCTCCTTTCTAAGTTCTGCAATAATTGAAGAAAAACTCAACACTTACAATCTTAAAAAAATTCTCATATATTTATTGAGGTTCTGTCGGGTTATCGAGACCTAAATTTTCTCCGAAATTTAATGATTCAAAATTAAAGTAAAAGTTTAGGCGTGATTCTGCTTGTAGAGACTAGCGTTTTGAATGATGGTTTTCCACTTGTTCTTGCCGTCAACTTCTATCATTGCAGACTCGGAAGGGGTCTTGCCCTTCAATGCACCATGTTTCTTGGTATAGTTGTAGTACGCCTTCAAACCTTCAAGAATTGGTGTGTCGTCTTTCTTTAGACCCCTGAATACTTTTTCCCTGTCTCGGATCTCACCGTTTAGCCTCTCCATCTTGTTATTGTTCATATCATCCTGAATGTGAATGTGTCTTGTGTGAGTTGTCTTTTTGCCAAAGACTCGTCTTGAGGATTTCTTGTATGCTGGCAATCCATCCGTTATGAATTGCTTGGGAGTCTTGCCTATAGCATTTTTTGTTAGTTGTAGTAGCTTGTCTGCATTGTGCTGGAATTTGGTATCTGCCAAGTCTGAGGCTAGCCAATATCTTGTATCATCATCCATGCTTGCAAAGAGATACTTTTGTTTCCCAGCCACCTTAATCCAAACTTCGTCTGCTCTTATCCAATTTCCTACTCTTGGAACTATCTGGTTCAGGTATTGAGATGTTAGAGTCGAATATTTGCATATCCAATCATAGATACTTGAATGGTTAACCTTGATTCCTAGCATCTCATAATGGCTCTCAATGTCTCTAACAGACATACCAGAGTAGTACATTTGCAATGCACCTGTGATAATATTGTCATTGTATCGCATCTTCTCAAAGCCAATATTTTCAGAGAATCGCTTTTTGCAATCAAGACATTTGAAGATCTGAATCTTTCCGTCTTTGTTCTTTCTAATGCCTTTCTTTGTTATTCTTCCCGAATCACAGTATTTACAGAGTTTTAGTTTTGCCCTTTCCATAATTCTAAAGGTGTTATTCTGATAACACTTGTTTTTTCTGATTACTTCCAATACAATTTTGATGTGCTTGCAGTCTGCCTTTCTAACTTCATGGTCTTTGCACTCGCAGATAAGACCATTTCCAGTTCTTTGTACAATGTAGAATTTGTCTGGATTTGTCTGTGATCTTACCTTAAACTTGTTTTGCTCAAATTGAGATACATAGCCTGATACCTCCATCATTTGTTTTGCTCGTATTTCTCTTTGGTTCACGTTATACCTTATATGGGTATAACTATTATTAAAGTTATCTCTGAATGTGGGATAACACTTAAGAATGAGTTATTGAAATTTATGTTAGATGCCTACAACTACAAAGACCGTGAAGGGCAAGCAATACCTATACTACTCTTACTATGATACAGATGAGCAGAAAAAGAAAGAGATCTACTGCGGTCAGAGCGATACCAAGGAAGCCAAGAGAAAAGCGTTAGAGGCAGAATTGGAATTTCTAAAAAAGCAGAAACATAAAATTATTGAGAAAATTAATGAGATTGAAGAAAAGTTAAGTAGATTCAATTAGAATTATTTTTTCTTTGGAATTGTCCAAGTATTTTTCTTTGATCTATAATATTTGAAATTTTTACCACATTTACATTGCATGTTAAATACTTTAATTGCTCCATACGTTCCATAATTCCAGCTTTTGAGAATTGTGGTATTAGTTGATTTGCAAAAAGGACATACTATTTCCTTCAACAGGTTCATATCACATGTTATATCTTATTTTACTTTTATGGATAATTATAACATAGAGTCACTAAAGGATTTTAAATGAAATTTAGACAAAACAGAAGAAAAAAGAAATTAGAGAAATTCGTCCAGACTACCTTTGGTAACTGTAGGGCGTTTAACCTGTATTGTCTTAGGTTTTGATTCTTCAACCATTATCTCGGTTGCTATGCCCCCACCTTGTATTCTGATTTCTACTAGATGTTTTACTACCTTTTCAAGTTCTTCTGCTCTTTCTTCCAATCCAAGAGTAACAAGAACAGCTTTGTTGAGTTCACGTTTAATTTCATTTAATTCCTGCTCTGATACCGTTCGAGATTTTGATAGTAGTTTTTCAAAGGCTGACTTGATACGCTTGGATTGTTGAGCAGTAAACTTTCGTGGATCTGGTATTGGTATCTGTTTAGCTTCATATACCATAACTTGATTTCTATTCAACCCTTCACCCATAATCGTTCTCCCATTCAATTCTCTAAACAACGGTAACCAATCAGAGTTTAAAATTCCGCCTAAAACCATTTCATCAATATCTGGTTTCGGTGAAAGTGTATAGAGTTGTTTGTCTATGACTACTTTATCCACATTGTAAGGAACTGATGTTTTCTTCCAATATACATCAGGAAAAATGAACAATGGTCGTGGTAAGTCACCAAGATCAAACCACACATTTCTTGTTTTACAGGTAGGACGTTTATGGTATCTCCTTTCTTCGCCCAGATTTATGTATCGATAAAGGCTTTCATATCCTGCTTCATGTAGTTTTTCTTTAATGAATCCTGCCATAGTTTGATCTTTACGTGGAATCAATTCTTTACCAGATTTATGAAGTGCTTTCTCGATAACATGATGAAGATCTAAGACCAACCATTCTGTTTCATTTTTCTTAAAATCTACAAACTCTGCTTGGGCTATAGCCTTCATCAAAGGACTGAATAATGAACGGTCTAGTCCATGTGCGTCTATATCCTCTTGTTTGAGGTAAAAAAATTCATTAACCCCACTCGTACGACCACGTTCGATGTCAGCTACTTCGATAAGTTGGGTTAGCTTGCTATTCCCCTGTAGTTCAAGATACAGATCTGGTGCGTAAAGGTATCTATTCCATTTTGTATCATTTTTCAAAAACTCTTGTTTTATCGTGAAAATTCTATATGATTTCTCATCATGCATTCTATCTGATTTGTAAGTTGTTTCAGCAATACCTACAATCTCTTCGATGTTCATATGTCCTTTAATTCGGATGAGATTGACCAAATTTTCATCTCTTTCTTTTACAGAGTTATTTTTTTCCAATATTGTTATTGCTGAACCTATAAGGGGCGTTTCAAAAGCTTGTTTGTCAAACTTGATTACAGATTTAATCTTGAAGTTATTTAAGAAGAACTTTTGTAATTGTTCTCCATATCTCGTATCTAACCATCTATCTGATGTGATAAAACCAATCTTACCACCATCCTGCAAAAATTCAAAGGAGTGGGTAAAAAAGTATGCGTAAATATCAGAGGTCTGAGATAGGATGGTTTTCAATTTTTTCAGATGTTTTCTAGTTTTTTGTTTATCGGAAATCTTTTGTTGTTTGATATATGGCGGGTTTGCAACTATCACTCGAACTGTGTTTGGTATTGGGGTTGATTCATCTATCTCTTCACCAGTAATGCTTGCCATCTTACGTGCAAAACGACCTTGACTTACGTTAATGTCAAAGAAATCGGCAATCTCAATAGGAACCTTATTAGTTTTTTTCGTAATTTCCTGTATTGATAGATTAATTGCACTAAGATGTGCTGGAAATTGGTTTATATCAATACCGTAGATCTGATTAAGAATGTCTTGATGGGATTTGTGTGGATTTAGTTCTTTTATTTTTCTATATGCTTTTACAAGAAAGCTACCACTACCACAAGCTGGATCTAATATTGTATCATTTGCATTTTTGATACAAAGATCTGTAATTAGTTCTACTATTACAGGGGGTGTATAATACTGACCTAGATTATGTCGCTCTGTTGAAGGAATCAAATGTTCATAAATCCTACCTATTATGTCGCTGTCAAATGATGTCAGATCATATTTCTCAAATTCACCTAAGAAATCATTTAGTTCTTCAGCCATTTTATTTGAGATTGGTATTCTATTGAATATTGGATCAGGTTCGAAAACTGCCTTGAAGTCCACATCTCTTACTATCTTCCTAAAATACTGGCATAATCGTCTAGGTAAATCCCTTGAGTGTAATACTGGATTTAGTTTTGTGACATCATCTCTATAAGATGGTTCATTTTCGAGTATTTTATAGAATAATACTTGATTTAGAAGAAGGTAGGATCTCTGTCTAGCAAAATTTTCTTCAATTTCTTTGGCTTTATTTTTGACATCAAATCCTTGTCTTTTTACCCATTTTTCATAATCTCTAGTAAAGATTTTTTCTTCGGTTTTTGTACCTAGAAGAATCTTATCTAATACTGGTAAGTAAATTCTGGTTATTCTTTGGTGTAATTGCTTTAAGCGAGAAACAAAAGCATCATCAGGTTTATCCCATTTTGCTTTCTGTTGTTCAAGAAGAATGAGGTCGCTAAGAAATTTTTCCGCAAATGTTGCAACATCAGTTATTCTATAGGATTTTGAAATTGTTTCTAAGAATGGTCTAAACTTTTCATAAGTCTTGAAAAGAACAAGAAAATCACCATTATAGGTTGCAAAGAAAGGCGTGCCAAGTTGTTGTGCATAATTTCGTGCTTGTTCTATCACCTTTGGAGAATATGGATCAAAATCTCTAGTGTATGTATCTCCTGTTAGTTTCTTTTTTGCTTCTATGACAACCCATGCTCTATCTTTATCATCGAATAAAACAAGATCCGCTTTACCATGTGCTAATTTTTCGGTATATTCTGGTTCACAACGAGCAAAAGTTACACCATGTAATGAAAACCCTTTTTCTATTGTGTTTTGTAGATGCCTATGTAACTCAAAATGAATTAGGGCTTCTCGTAGGGAGGTTTTTTTGTCACTAGACTATCCCTCTCAACTTTTAGAGTTGAAATATTGATCGATGTGTGATCTTTTGTTGCCCTTTTGTTAAAAATAATTTGCCTCAAAATGGTTCTATGGGTTTGACGGAGGATTACTCTAGTTGGGTTGTGTTGTTTTGAGAGATGCCTTTTTTGTTTCATTCAAATCACCTCATAGGTCTCGATAACCCGACAGAACCTTTATTGAGTTTCTTTAATTACTAGCTTCTCATTAGATATTCATGCTCCCTCTTGACAAAGGTGGTGCACCATACGATGAGGGTTCTGAAAGAGCTTCAAGTGTAGAGGACTATAAGGTTACTTGTATACAGTTCATCAAGGACATTTGCAACGACTATCTTGCATGGGTTGATTATTACAAACTTCCACCCGATGAGGACAGAAAGAGGAGAGATAGGATACATGCAATAGTGGAACGCACAAATGACTGGATTGCCAAAGTTGCAACCACAATTAAGGGAGTAGACGTTGTCATGAATGACGGGATTCAAAAAATGGCTGAAAATACAGCAGGATATCCTTTCCAGATAGGAGTTTTTGTAAACAATACGTCTGGATATACACTTGCAAAGCCAGGGATTGTGGACATTAACATCAAGGCAGTTGGCAGAGAAGGGTCTAAGGTAAAACTTGGCTGGCATCAAAAAGAAAAACGATTTCTCATAAGTTCTACAAGCCCTGTCTCAATTGACGAGTCAAATATTGATGAGCAAGATGCGGAAATGCTAGACCTGCATCTGAACATGGATGCTAGAACGTGCCTCCAAAGAGACGTCGTATCATTTACGGTTATAGTGGCTGAAACAAAAGACGGGCAAGAAATCGAAAGAAGAGGCGTTACTACAATCATCCACATGGTGTGACCTCAAGCACTATTCGCGATTCTTCTGAACTCTTATCTGCATATTTCATGCTTGATATCTTCTTTGCGAGGACTTCATCTTTGACAAGCGATGCCCTGCCCAAAAAGGAACTACCGCTCATTGTTACGCTGACCTCCGGATTTGCTATGGCATTTTTTAGCCAGTCGCTATCTGGATTTCTTCTTGAAAAATAGATCTTACCGCTATAAAACACTGCCCTGAGCTCTACGGCATGAGCCTTTCCAGTTTTTCTGCCCTTGGTAGATAAAATGGCTCTTATGGGGCCGTCTTTGAACTGCACAAGCTTATTTTCCGTTCTAAAGAATTTAACCCATTAGATTGAAAACTCTGATACCTGATTCAATAAACTGACTTGGAAACGCTCTCTCATGGCAACTTCGCTAGAATTTAACAGAAATCAGATAAAGGCAGACGAATTCAAAGGAAAAAAGGTCATTGACAGAGAAGGAATCGAATACGGCAAGGTAAAGCACGTGCACATAAACTCAGATACGCTGGAAGTGGTGGGTGTGACGGTCCATGAAGGACTCAACAAGAACTACTTTTTGTCTAGAGATTATGTAGACAGATTTACTGAAGAATCGGTTCTACTATCTTCAGCACCAATAAGGACAGACGTAGCCGTAGTTGACATTGACGGCAGGAAGATTGGGAAGGTAAAGCGACTTCACATGAACAAAAACACAAACGAGCTTGAATCCATCGAAGTAACTGAAGGCCTTACTGGATCAAGAATATTCCATACATCAGAAATTTGGGGGGTTGGAGAAAAGATAATTCTCAGACTCACAAAAGACGAATACAAAAAACCCTAAAACTTTTCTATATTTTTCTTATTTCCTAACAACTTTGTTTCATGATGCGTCTCCAAGTTGGTAGCAATTTATAATCGGACACATTCTCCTTTGATATTGTATGCAATAGAAACAGACTTGCTTTCTAAAATTTACAAGAACGGTCTAAAGGCTGTAGATGAAGTTTCAATAAAAATAGAAAACGGAGAGATCTTCGGCTTTCTTGGACCAAACGGGGCTGGCAAAAGCACAACAATAATGATCCTGACCACGCTGCTAAAACCAAGTTCGGGAAAAGCATTCGTAGCCGGCTTTGACGTTGCGTCGCAGGCAAAGAAGGTACGAGAAAACATTGGATACGTCCAGCAGGATTCCACTGTAGACGAATATCTCACTGGCAGAGAGAACCTAATTCTTCAGGCCAAGCTTAACCACTTGCCAAAAGAATTCATGCAAAAACAAATTGATGATATTTTGGGAATCGTAGAACTCACTGACAGACAACACGAGCAAGTCGTTACTTATTCTGGTGGAATGAGAAAACGACTAGACATTGCAGGAGGGTTACTGCATAGACCAAAAGTGCTCTTCCTTGACGAACCAACTCTTGGACTTGATATACAAACACGATACAAGATCTGGGAGTATATAAAAAAAATCCACACTGAATTTGGGATGTCTATCTTTCTTACCACTCACTATATGGAAGAAGCAGACAAGCTTTGTGACAACATATCAATAATTGATCATGGGAAAATCAAGGTCACGGGTTCTCCCAGGTCTCTGAAAAGTTCACTTGGAAATGAGGTGGTAGTGTTTGAAACAGACTCTGACGAAAAACTTGACAACCTAATCTCTGACTTGAAAGCCATTTCAATTGTAAAGGAAGTCACATCTGACGCCTCCAAGATAACCGTATTTACTACCAATGGGGATCTGCTGATGCCAAAAATATTTCAGCAGGCAAATGAACTTGGAATGAAAGTAGAGACCATATCGCTCACAAAACCTACTCTTGATGACGTATTTTTATCGTATACAGGTCGAGACCTCCGCGAGGATAACGGAAAATATGACAGAAAAAAAGAACGGGAAAGATTGAGGAAGATAAGGGCATGATCCTGTCAGACACCTATACAATTTTCTGGAGAGAGATGAAAAGGTACAGGAAATCTAGAAGTGGAATACTGATAAGATTGATCCAACCAGCAATCTGGATAATAGTAATAGGGAACACCTTTGCAAGCACAAGGCCACTTATTCAATCAGTAGGATTTTCAGGCTCGTACATAGAGTTCATGGCTCCTGGAGTCATCATGCTCACTGCAATATTCACAAGCATCTTTGGAGGAGTAAACACGCTGTGGGACCGAAGATATGGATTCATGAACAAGGCGCTCACATCTCCAATATCGCGCACGTCAATTGCACTTGGGAAGATGCTTGCGATATCTCTCATTTCTGCACTACAGTCAAGTCTAATTCTGGGAATTGCGCTTGCACTTGGGGTAGGCATTGCAAACATGTTGTCTATCATTCCAATTATGTTCATTGTAATTGCATTCTCCCTTGGATTCTCAGGAATCTCTGTTATAGTGGCAGCCACCTCAAAATCTCAAGAGACATTCTGGGGGGTGATTAACTTTCTTGGGATGCCTCTTTTCATGCTCAGCCCAGCGCTCTTTCCGCTTGAGCTTTTGCCTCATTGGCTGGCCTTTATTGCTAGACTGAATCCTGTGACCTATTCGGTCTTGCTCATAAGGCAGATTATGACAGGCACGGCTCAGCTGTCCTCAGTTGCCTTGGAAATTGGGGTCATCTGTGGATTTGTGGCCGTAATGGTAGGAATAGCAAGCTACGTGTTCACAAGAGAGGTAAACAAGCCGTTCTAATTTACCATAGTTGACAAAAATTACAATAATTCCTCACTTAGGAGATCTTCTTAGTATTTTATGATTTGGTCGTAATTGAGAGCCTCTCATACACTAGTCGGTATAATTGTACTTGTAATGTCAAGCATGATAATTCAATATGCTTGGGCAGACAATTCTCCACCATTTGTAACCCAGTGGGGAACGTATGGCCTTGCCACAACTAACAAGTTTGCATATCCTCAAGCAATAGCAGTTGACCAATCAGGCAATGTCTATGTAACAGACTTGGGCAACAGAAGAATTCAGGAATTTGATAACAGTGGAAACTTTTTGGCATCTTTTGGTTCCAAAGGGTCAGGCAATGGCCAGTTCCAAGAACCTGCAGGAATAGCAGTAGGAGGAGGTTTCATTTATGTTGTAGATAATGAATTGAGCCTAGTCCAAAAATTTGACATGAATGGGCACTTTATCACACAATGGGGAAGCAAAGGCAACAACAAAGGACAATTCTTACTTCCTCAAGGAATTGCAGTAGATTCTAAAGGAAATGTATATGTCGTTGACACTGGAAATAGCAGGGTAGAAAAATTTAACGGAAACGGCACATTCTTGCTTTCAATCGGAAGCAGTGGACTTGAAGAAGGACAATTCCTTTCTCCACACGGAGTAGCTGTTGACTCTCTTGATTTTGTATACGTTACAGATACTGGAAATAACAGAGTTGAAAAGTTTGGGCAGGATGGAACTTTCTTACAATCGTATGGTGAAGGTGCAAGCCTAAAATCTCCAATTGGAGTTTCGATAGATAAATCAGGTAACATCTATGTAGCAGACGACGGCAACAACAGAGTTGTTGAGTTTCAAAGCAACGGAAATGTAGCAAATTGGGGAAGTGCAGGCACTGGACCTGATTTCTTTATGGAACCGCGTGATGTTGCAGTTGATTCTATAGGAAATGTCTTTGTTGTAGACAGTGACAATAACAGAATTCAAAAGTTCGGTTCATCCGCATCTCCAGCTCAAATACCATCTCAAACACAAACTACAAATGAAACTGCCCAAACACAAAACACTCAACAACAAAACACACAACAAACTACTCAGAATCAAAACACAGTGCAGAGTACAAACTCATCGCTAATTACCGATCCAAATGAAAAGACCCTGCCACAAATTACTGCTCCACCTGACATGACTATTGAAGCAACAGGAACTCTAACTCCTGTTTCCATAGGGCAAGCAACCGCAACAGATGCAGTCAAGGTAGTTTCCATCACAAACAATACCCCTTCCAAATTCCCACTTGGTACCACAATGGTTACATGGACTGCCATGAACGCTGGCGGAAATACTGCAAAGGCAACTCAAAAAATAACAATAGTTGATACAACTCCTCCAACACTTACTGCTCCTCCAAATGTAACAGTCCAAGCAACAAGTGCTGATCACAACACTGTCGATCTTGGACTTCCAGCTTCTTATGATGCAGTAGGGGTAGAGTCTGTTACAAACGATGCGCCGGTATACTTTCCATTAGGACAAACAATTGTTACTTGGAAAGCAGTTGATTCATCAGGAAATGTAGCCACCGCTAAGCAAGCGGTGATAGTCCAAGACACAAAGCCTCCAACAATAAAGGCTCCTGCAGACATGACTGTAAACGCTACTGCCTCTTTAACCCAAGTAAATATTGGCCAAGCAACTGCCAATGATGATACGGGAATATCTTCACTTACTAACAGTGCTCCTCAACAAGGATTTCCACTTGGTACAACTATAGTTACATGGACTGCAGTTGATGCAGGAGGCAATACTGCTAACGCCACTCAAAAGATAACTGTAGTTAATCATATTCCCCCTAAACTAACTCCACCGCCAAACATTACTTTCCAAGCCACATCATTGAATAACAATACTATTTCATTAGGAAATGCGACAGCCACTGATTTTGAATCAGTAACTATAACAAACGATGCGCCAAAATCATTCCCTCTAGGAATGACTACTGTAACATGGACTGCCAAGGACACATCAGGCAATACTGCTAATGCCACTCAAATTGTCAACGTAATTCACACGATTCCTCCAAAGCTTACGCCTCCACCTGCTGTGACATTTGAGGCTACCTCGCTTGACAACAACACCGTACCCCTTGGCAACGCAACAGCTACCGACATCGAGCCTGTCACAATCACTAGCAACGCATCAAAGACATTCCCATTAGGAAAAACAACGATATTGTGGACTGCCAAGGACACATCAGGCAATACTGCTAATGCCACTCAAACTATCAACGTAATTCACACGATTCCTCCAAAGCTTACGCCTCCACCTGCTGTAACATTTGAGGCTACCTCGCTTAACAACAACACCGTACCTCTAGGATCTCCAAAGGTAATTGACATTGAACAGGTAACAGTAACAAACGATGCGCCAAAATCATTCCCTCTAGGAATGACTACTGTAACATGGACTGCCAAGGACACATCAGGCAATACTGCTAACGCCACTCAGACCGTTCTAGTAAAAGACACCACTGCTCCAAAGCTCACCCCGCCTGCAAACATCACATTTGAAGCAATATCTGTCAGCGATAATGCAGTATCAATTGGCAACGCAACAGCTACCGACATCGAGCCTGTCACAATCACTAGCAACGCATCAAAGACATTCCCATTAGGAAAAACAACGATATTGTGGACTGCCAAGGACAAATCTGGTAACATATCAAACGCCACTCAAATTATTGATGTAGTGGACACCACTGCTCCAAAGATTACACCTCCACAGACAGTTACTGCTGTAGCTACCTCGCTTGACAACAACACAGTATCATTAGGAAATGCAACTGCTGCAGATAATGTTAAAGTTGTTTCTATCACTAGCAACGCATCAAAGACATTCCCATTAGGAAAAACAACAATATTGTGGACTGCCACTGATGAGGCAGGAAACAAGGCAAATGCCACTCAGGTAATTGACGTTGTAAACACCACCCCGCCAAAGCTAACCCCTCCAAACGCAGTAACCTTTGAAGCTACTTCATTGAATAATAACACCGTACCACTTGGCAACGCAACAGCTACCGACATCGAGCCTGTCACAATCACTAGCAACGCATCAAAGACATTCCCATTAGGAAAAACAACGATATTGTGGACTGCCAAGGACAAATCTGGTAACATATCAAACGCCACTCAAATTGTTGATGTAGTGGACACCACTGCTCCAAAGATTACACCTCCACATACAATAATAGTCAATGCAACCAGTCCCACCAGCAACACTGTAAGTATTGGCAACGCAACAGCTACTGATAACACAAAAGTAGTTTCCATTACAAGTGATGCACCTGCAGTATTTCCATTTGGTAACACTACAGTAACATGGACAGCAAAAGATGTGTCAGGTAATATTGCTACTGCCACACAACTTGTTGAAGTAGTTGATCATATGCAGCCACAATTAACAATTCCATCTGATATCACCATCAATGCAACATCATTTGCAACACCGGTCTCAATAGGACAGGCTAGTGCAACAGGCATAATTGATACCGCACCCAAGATAACAAGCAACTCTACTGGCCTATTCCATATTGGAAAGACTGTAATTCAATGGACCGCAGTTGACAAGTTTGGTAATACCAAGACAATGGATCAGACAGTAAATGTCTTAGCATGTGGTAAGTCAGAGTCATTCTACAATGTAATGATGGGAACTAACGGTAATGATACGTTGACCGGCTCTTCAGTACCAAACTTGATCCTCGGACTTGACGGTAGCGATATAATTCATGCAGGACCTGCAGGAGACTGTATAATTGCAGGCAATGGAAACAACGTGATATTTGGAGGCAGTGGAAATGACATGATAATTGCAGGCAACGGTGACAACATCATCAAAGGAAGTACTGGCAATGAGTTGATCTACGTAGGCACAGGAAGCAACATAATTCAGGGAGGCACAGGACACAGCACCTGTTACCTAGGTAACCCAAGCGCAGATACTGTAGTTAACTGCCAGGCCCAAAAACAATAATCTTCTAATAGATTTTCCAGACAATCTTCATATAGATTATAATGACAATCCGTCTTTTCGAAGATGGATGTCAAACTCGAAGAAATTGTTTTTGAGATCAAAAAAGGTAATCCCCTCAGGAATCAACAGCCCTGTGAGATACTATGATCCTTATCCCTTCTTTGTAGCAAAGGCCCAAGGAAGCTCGATGTGGGATGTTGATGGCAATAGGTATCTTGACTTTTGCAACGGATATGGCGCACTCTTACTAGGCCATAGGAGGAAAGAGATTGTTTCAAATGTCTTGTTGCAGCTAAAAAAAGGTACGTTATACTGTGCGCCAACAGAACTTGAAGTAGAATTATCCGAACTAATATCAAAAAACTTTTCTTCGATGCGCAAAGTACGGCTGGTAAACACTGGAAGTGAAGCGACCATGACAGCTATACGTCTGGCAAGGGGCTTTACAAAAAAGAAGAAGATTATAAAATTTGAGGGATGCTATCATGGCGCACATGATTATGTCTTGGTTAAGGCAGGCTCGGGAGCAGCTCACAACGGTATATCAATCTCTGACGGTGGTCTTGACGAGGTATCCAATAATACTCTAGTCGTACAATACAATAATTCTGATGAACTTGCCTCCATTCTGGAAAAAGAGAAAGATGTTGCTGCTGTGATAGTGGAGCCTGTACTTGCAAACATGGGTCTTGTGTTGCCAGAAAAAAATTTCCTAAACGATATCAGAAAACTTACAAAAGAACATGACAGCCTCCTGATATTTGACGAGGTGGTAACAGGATTTAGAATGTCAACAGGTGGAGCCCAGAAATATTATTCCATAAAACCTGACATTACTACTCTTGGCAAAGCACTTGGAAATGGTTTTGTGATAGCTGCAGTAGGTGGTGCAGATAAAATCATGGACATGTTGTCCCCCGAAGGCAAGGTATATCAGGCAAGCACATATGCTGGAAACCCGATCTCAGTTGTCGCTGCAATTTCTTCTGTAAAGACAATAAACAAAATCAAGAACAAACTTTATCCAAGACTTGAGAGAGCATGCAAGGCTTTGGCATCCTCTCTTGGAGATATGGCATCTGACATGGGGATACCTCATCAAATCAACTCGATAAGTTCTATGCTTCAAATATTTTTTACAGATAGGCCTGTAGTAGACTATTCTACTGCAAAGGCGGCTGATTCTGCAAAATTCAAAAAATTATTTGGCGGATTGTTAAAGCACGGAGTCTTTGTAGCACCATCCCAGTTTGAAACCGTCTTTTTATCTTCGGCCCATAGCGATGAAGACATCAAGAAGGCCATTTCTGCATACGAAAGAGCGTTAAAGACGGTGAAAAAATGAAATACCTTGTAGGGGCTAGGGGAAGCCAGCTGTCTCTTGCTCAAACCAACTGGGTAATCTCGGAGCTCAAAAAGAAAACTCCAGAAGCAGAATTTGAGATAGTACCGATAACAACAAAGGGAGATACAGACGCAAGACCTCTTTTCACTATAAACCAAAAAGGAATTTTTGAAAAAGAAATAGACAAGGCTGTAGCAGAAAAAATAGTAGACTTTGCAGTACATAGTTTGAAAGATGTTCCAGCAGAACTGCCAGATGATCTAGTTCTTGCCTGCATTCCAAAAAGAGAGTCTGCAAATGACATATTCATATCAAAAGATGGAAACACACTTGATACAATAAAAACGGGTGCTGTAATTGGGACAAGTAGCTTGCGTCGAGCAGTACAGATTTCAAGGAAGAGGCCTGATGTGATAGTAAAACCAATTCGAGGAAACATTGAGACTCGAATAAAAAAAATTGGTGAAGGTACATTTGATGGCATAGTATTAGCCCAAGCTGGAATACAAAGACTTGGGCTTGACATAAAATTTGAAAAACTGCCTGTAGAGGTGTTCATGCCATCTCCAGGACAAGGCGCTTTGGCAATAGTAGCAAGAAAAGACAACTCTGATGTATTGGCACTATTGAAAAAAATTGAAGATCCAGTGTCAAGAAATGTCATAGAGGCAGAGAGATCATTATCCCTGTTTGTAGACTCGGGCTGTAGGTTTCCTGTAGGTGCTCTAGCCAGTCAAAACGGAAATAAACTCGCCCTTAACGTTACTGTCTATTCGGTGGATGGAGGCAAATTCATTTCAGTCAGACAAGACGCAGACTCCAATCAAGCAAAAGAGCTTGGAAAACGCGTTGCGTCTGAGCTTTCAGCAAAAGGAATAGAAGAGCTTGCCAAGAACTGGAGAGAAAAGGTAGAGGAATGGAACAAAAAATGAAAGGCAAAGTATTCATTGTGGGTGCAGGTCCGGGTGATCCAAAACTGATTACGCTCAAGGCAGTGGAGGCAATAAAATCTGCAGATGTGGTGCTATATGACAGGCTAGTAAGCAAGAAAATAATCAACATGATTCCAAAGAGAGCTGACAAAGTCTATGTCGGAAGAGATGTGGGTGATGACTACAAGCATCAAGATACCACAAACGAGCTGATGGTAAAATATGCTAGAACAAAACGAAATGTTGTCAGACTAAAGGGAGGAGATCCTTTCATCTTTGGTAGAGGAGGAGAAGAGGCCGAATTTCTCAGGGAAAACAATGTCAAGTTTGAGATTATACCTGGCATAACGTCTGGAATAGGTTCCGCAGAATATTCTGGAATCCCACTAACTCACAGGGACTATGCATCCTCCGTCGTGTTTGTTACAGGTCATGAAGATGCAAAAAAAACACAAGGAACTGTAAACTGGAAAAAACTTGCCAAATCTGTTGATACCATAGTGATAATGATGGGACTGTCAAGACTTGAGATAATATCGAAAAATCTCATCAGTGGCGGTCTAGACAAGAACACACCAGTGGCAGTAATCCAAAACGGTACTACAAGTGAACACAGGATGATAAAGGGAAACCTAGTAAATATTGTAAAGAAGGTGAAGGTTGCCAAGGTTAGGCCCCCATCTATAATTATAATAGGCAAAGTAGTCTCTCTCTCAGAGAAGATAGGGTGGAGGAAATGATACGGGGCAAAGTTATTGCAATAACAAGATCGAAGGAAGATTCTGAAGAATTTATACGACTGATTACAAACGAGAACGCCCGTGCCATATCTCTTCCGACAATAGAAATTGTAAGCAAAGGCGATGAAATGGTAGACGAATTCTTAAATGCGATAAAGAAAGATAACCCAGATTTCTCTGTGTTTATGAGCTCAAAGGCAGTAAAACTGCTATTTTATACAGCTAGAAAGATCTCAAAATATGAAAAACTACAGCTTGCTGTGGCAAACACAACGGTAGTTGCGGTGGGACCAAAAACCAAGGCTGCTCTAGAAGCAGAAGGCATCCGTGTATCTCACATGCCAGAACGATTCTCATCTGTAGGTGTAGGAGAGGTCTTTACTCGTCTAAATGCTGAAGACAAGAAGGTGATTGTTCCAAGAAGCGGAGCGTCAACTCCATTTTTAGCTCAACTTCTCGAAAAGATAGGACTGAAGGTAAAAGAAGTCTATCTGTATGACGTCAAGTCTCACAGCGATCTCACACAATGGATAGAGTTCAAACAACTGTTTTCAGCAAACAAGGTGGACGGTGTGATATTCACAAGCGCGTCTTCGGTAAGAGCATTTTTTGATATAATGCTTGGCGATACAGATGAAAAGACATTGAAAACCAACTTGGAAAAAACCAAAGTAGTAGCGATAGGTCCGTTTACTGCAGATGAGTTAAAAAAATTTGAAATAAACCCAATAGTTGCGGACGTGCATACAGTTCCAGGTGCCGTTGAAACAATTAAGAACTGCCTATGCTGATTCTGTGTTGTTTTCTAGAAAAAAATTCTGGATTTTAAATGTCATTCTAAAACTTTGGAATAAGAATTCTTAGCTTGACCTAAGAGAATTTAGTTTTATTCCAAAATAATATTTTATTTACATCCAAGTCATTTAGCTTGGCCTACTCCGCTGTACAAGTATGAAGTGGTGTGTAACTTTTTTATAACATAACAGTGTTATGCAAATCATGACAACTGAGAACCTCAATATGGATTATACTAAATATGATTTCAAAAACTCGACCGAAATGTATGTTTATACAAGTAAGAAGGGTCTTTCAAAGGAAGTAATTGAAGAAATCAGCAGACTAAAAGACGAACCCAAATGGATGCTAGATTTTCGACTCAGATCATACGAAATTTTTATGAAAAAACCCATGCCAAACTGGGGTGCGGATCTATCCTCCATAGACTTTAACAATATCTACTATTATGCCAAGGCTTCTGAAAAGACAGAAAAAGATTGGGACAGCGTTCCAGCAGAGGTGAAGGCAACATTTGACAAGCTTGGAATTCCAGAAGCAGAAAAGAAATTTTTGGCAGGAGTAGGAGCTCAATATGAATCTGAAGTCGTATACCACAACCTAAGAGAAGACCTTGCAAAACAGGGCGTACTCTTCCTTGACACCGACTCTGCCCTAAAAGAACATCCCGAAATTTTCAAGAAATATTTTGGTAAAGTAATTCCTCCAGAAGATAACAAGTTTGCTGCACTAAACAGCGCAGTCTGGAGTGGTGGTTCATTTATCTATGTACCAAAGGGAGTCAAGGTAGATCTTCCACTGCAAGCCTATTTTAGAATCAACAAAGAAAACATTGGACAATTTGAAAGGACACTAATTATTGCAGATGAGGGAGCAGAAGTCCATTACATCGAAGGCTGCACTGCACCGGTATATTCATCAGAATCGCTTCATTCTGCAGTTGTTGAGCTGATTGCAATGAAAAATGCCAAACTGAGATACACTACAATCCAAAACTGGAGCAATGATGTTTACAACCTAGTAACAAAAAGAGCATATGCGTATGAAGGTGCGCGAGTCGAATGGATCGACGGCAACATTGGAAGCCGAGTCACCATGAAATATCCTGGAGTTTATCTGCTGGGACAGAGGGCACACGGCGAGACACTATCAATTGCGTTTGCGGGAAAAAACCAACATCAAGATACCGGTGCAAAAATGGTTCACCTTGCTCCAAACACTACATCTAGAATTACTTCCAAGTCAGTAAGTAAGAGTAACGGTAGAACTACATATCGTGGGCTGCTACATGTTGCCAAAGGTGCAACAAATGTCAAGGCATCAGTAAGATGTGATGCTCTACTGCTTGACGATTCTTCAAAGACAGACACTTATCCATACATGGAAATCAACCAAGAGGATGCAACAATTACCCATGAGGCAACTGTGGGTAAGATAGGCGACGAACAAATATTCTATCTTATGACAAGAGGCTTTACAGAAGAAGAAGCGCTAACTCTCATCGTAAACGGATTCATCGAGCCATTTACTAAAGAGCTTCCAATGGAATATGCTGTAGAGCTCAATAGACTAATCAAACTGGAAATGGATGGCTCAGTCGGCTAGCCGACTCTTGTCATACCCTGAATAGATATGTCATCATTTGTCCTGTCAAAGCTTGGCACAAATCACATAGATGAAATCTCAGATGCCAACAATGAGCCATCATGGCTAAAAGACTATAGGAAAAATTCGTTTGCAATTTACGAGAAACTTCCACCTGAGGTATCTCCACTTTACAACAAGTATACTGATGCCAACCGGATGGACTCTTCACAAGTAACCTTCTCTCTAAGCTCTGATACTACGCTTCCAGACTTTGTAAAGGACAGACTATCTGAAATCTCAGACAACCCAAGCATAATTCAGATAGGAACAAACATCTCAAAGATAAACTTACCATCTGAGCTCAAGTCAAAAGGGGTTGTCATCTGTTCTATTCATGATGCAATAAAGGAACATGAGGAAAAAATAAAACAAGTGTTTGAAAAAATTGATGCCAAACAAGACAAGTACGTTGCATTAAACAATGCATTTTTCAATTCTGGAATTTGTATTTATGTTCCAAAAAATGTATCACTTGAAAAACCAATACACATAATCTCATCACTTGCACTTGATCAGACCTCTATAATATCAAGAAATGTCATAATCTGTGACGAAAACAGTAATGCATCAATCGTACAGGAAATCTATGCACCTTCATCTGCAAAACAGCAGGCCTATCTTGAAGTACTTGACACCACAGTTAAACCAAATAGCAATCTAGAACTTGTGACATTGCAGGCCATGGATGAAAACGCAGTAAATTTTTCATCAAGGGCTGCAAACATAGCGCAAGATGCAAGGATGAGCTGGTATCTTGGATTGTTTGGCTCACATCTTTCAAGATACAAGGTAAACAACTATCTAAACGGCACCGGTGCAACTGCACATGACACTGAGGTAGTATTTGGAAACAAGAACCAGTCATTTGATCTGTCTTCAAACCTCATACACAACGCACCATATACCATAGGGCGTGTATTGGAAAAATCAGTTCTCAAAGATACGTCAAAGTCACTCTTTAAGGGAATGATAAGAATTGAAAAGGGAGCATCTCACTCTGAATCATACCTTGCAGGACATTCTATCTTGCTTGACAAGGGCGCAAAATCGGACTCTATTCCAGGACTTGAGATATTGACAAACGATGTCAAAGCGACACACTCTGCATCTGTTGCCCAGATGGACGAAGAGCAACTCTTCTATCTTGCTACCAGATGTCTTAGCAAGTCTGAAGCTCAGAAGATCATTGTGGAAGGATTCCTAGAACCGCTGTCAAGGAAGATGTCATATCAAATTCGCGCATGGATAAGCTATCTCATAGAATCTAAATGGCTTGGCAGAGACCTTAAGATAAAAACAGACGAACAGCTCAAGGCAATACTTGAAGTAGAAGAGACAAGGTACCGAGAAGCTGACATCTTTGAAAGCCACTACAAGTACAGGTGAACATGTTGTCAAAATGGGTAAAGGTATGTGCCACAAGTGAGTTGAAAAAAGGCGAGATGTTAGATTTTGATTATGATGACAAGAAAATTCTCTTGGCAAACATAAACGGCAAAGTTTACGCCACGGACAGGATTTGCACTCATGCTGAGGCAGACCTTTCAACTGGAATACTAAATGAGGAAGGGGTGACATGTCCATTGCATCTCTCAACATTTAATCTTGAAACAGGAATGCCTCAAAACCTACCAGCTGAAGTGCCGCTGAAAACCTACAATGTTAAAATAGAACAAAATGAAATCTATCTCGAGGTAGAATAATTTGCAAACAAGTATGATAAATATTGAAAATATTAGAAATGATTTTCCAATTCTAAAACGTAAAGTTCACAAAGACAAAGCACTGGTCTACTTTGACAACGCGGCTACAACACAAAAGCCTATCCAAGTAATCAATTCCATAAGCAATTACTATCTAAATTATAACTCTAACATTCACAGGGCAGTTCATGAACTTGCGGAAGAGGCAACTGCTGCATACGAATCTACTAGAGACAAGGTTGCAAAATTCATCAATGCGAAGAATCGTGAAGAAATTGTCTTTGTCAGGGGCACTACGGAGGCAATTAATCTTGTTGCATATACCTGGGGAAGACAAAACGTTGGAAAAGACGACATTATAATTACAACAGAATACGAACATCATAGCAACATTGTTCCATGGCAGTTGCTCACAAAAGAAAAAGGCGCAAGGCTGGAATACATTGGAGTCGATGACAATGGTGAGCTCATACTTGACCAGCTTGACAAGTATCTGGAAACTGGAAAGGTAAAGCTAGTTGCATTCAGTCAGATGTCAAATGTACTAGGTACCATAACTGACTCGGAAGAAATTGTCAGGAAATGCAAGAAGAAAGGCGTCCGAGTTCTTGTGGACGGTGCACAATCTGTACCTCACATGAAAGTAGACCTGCAAAAACTAGACTGTGACTTTTTCGCATTCTCAGCTCACAAGATGCTAGGTCCAACAGGTGTTGGTGTACTGTGGGCAAGAAAAGAGTTGCTTGAAAACATGGTTCCATTCAACGGTGGAGGAGACATGATTCGAGAGGTTCACAAATACGAAACCTCCTGGAATGACTTGCCATACAAGTTTGAGGCGGGAACTCCAAACATTGCTGACGTGATTGGATTTGGAGCTGCAATTGACTACCTTGAGAAGATAGGAATGGATAAGGTCAGAGAACATGAAATTGAGATAACAAAATATGCATTAGACAAACTCTCTCAGGTAAAGGGAGTAAAGATCTACGGACCCATGAATGCTACAAAGCGTGGAGGTGTGATATCTTTTAACTTGGGCGACATACACCCACATGATCTTGCAACAATAATTGATGAAGACGGAATTGCAATCCGTTCAGGACATCACTGTGCGCAGGTACTGATGGAGAGGCTTGATGTTTCAGCCACTTCTCGCGCAAGCTTTTATATCTATAACACAAAGGACGAGGTAGATGCCTTCATCAAGTCACTTTACCGAGCAAAGGAGTTGTTTAAGATTTGAGTAGTGCAGATATCTACAGAGAGATAATACTTGATTATTACAGAAATCCAAGAAACTATGGAAAGCTACCAAATCCAGATGTTGCACAAAGAGACAGCAATCCTCTCTGCGGTGACGAGCTTGAGATGCACCTTAACATAAAAGACAACAAAGTAGTAGACGTCAAGTTTACCGGAAAGGGATGTGCCATAAGTCAGGCAAGTGCATCAATGCTTACAGAGCTCATCATGGGGAAAGACTTTGAGACTGTAAAGAAACTCTCAAAAGAAGACATACTTGACAATCTGGGACTGCACGACCTTGGACCTGCCAGAATAAAATGCGCGCTCTTATCACTCAAAGTTCTAAAATCCGGTCTGTACTCTTATCTTTCCGAGAAACTAAAGGATACGGCATCTGCAAACAAGATAAAAGAAGAAGCATCTGGTCTATACTGATTTGGCACCACAAACACAAGTAATACCACTCAAGATAAGGAAGGTAATCTTTGAAAAGTTCAATGATCCAAACTTGAGGTTCACAAACGATGAGATATTTGAGATACTAAAGGGAGAAGGACTTGACAGCTCACTCACGATTGATGACATGGAACCATACTTCAAACAACTGCACGAAGAAGGCATGATAAGGCCGATTGCCCAGAATTTTACTACCCAATGGTTTAAGATCTTCGACGTGGTTGAAAAACACGACTGCAAGTCTTGTAACCAGCAGGTGTACCTTGGAAAGCTAGAACCGCGCATCTGCCCGAACCCGCAATGTAAGACAACTATTTAGAACGATATCTTGCAGCGGCCTCTTCTAGGGCCTGAATCATTGGAAGTTTCACACCAGTCAAATATAGTACCAGTGCACCGCCTGCAGTGCTGATGTGGTTTATCTTCTCTGCCAAGCCGTATCTTTTGAGTGCGGCAGTAAGGTGACCTCCACTCACTATTGTAGTGGCAAAGGAATTTGCTACACCTTTTAACAATTCCTCCGTTCCATACTTGAAGTTCTCGTTTTCAAAAAATCCTGCAGGCCCACTCATGAATACAGTTCCTGCACTCTGTATTGATTTTAGGTAGTATTCTATCGTTTTTGGACCAAGGTCAAATACGCTGTCTCCCTTGACAAGTTCACGTACATCCATCTCAACTCTCTTGCCGTTTTTTTCTATCGCAATATCGACTGGAACAGAAAAGACATCGGGATATTCTCCGATAAGAGCATGGGCTTTTTGCACTACCTCTTCTTCTCTTTTGATTCCAAGAGGAAACTTGATTCTTCCCTGTGCCCTCAAAAACACATTTGCTATGACTCCAGTGAGTAGCACCTGGTCTGCCCGTCCATTTTGAATCAATTCCTTTATGGCTTCAAGCCTGTCTATCACCTTTGATCCGCCAAGTACCACAACATGAGGACCCTTCGCTACTGTAAGTATCTCATCTAGTTTTTTTACCTCGCGCTCAACCAACCTCCCAGCACATGCAGGAAGTACATGTGCAAACCCAATGATTGATGGATGTGCGCGGTGTGAGCTTGGAAAAGAATCGAGTACACACAAATCAAATAACTTTGAGAGACGTTTTACCATGATTGTCTGTGCTGCGTCAGGAGCTGAAAACTCGTAATTTTCTTCGGCACAAAGTCTGACGTTATCAAGCAGTATGATGTCGCCTTCTTTCATGTTTTTTATTGCATTCTGAGCCTCTGATCCTATGACATCTTCTACATACTTTATCTTGCGCCCAAGAATCTCTTCTAGAACTTTGGCGTGGTTTTCCATTCCAGTGTAATCCTTGTTGCCCACACGCCCTTGGTGTGATGCAATCACCACCTTTGCCCCCTCCAGATCCTTGAGAGATTCGGTGGACTCCCTAATCCTGCTTGTTTCAATTATCTTCATGGTGGCAGGATCTATGGGACAGTTCATGTCGACGCGCAGAAATACAGTCTTACCTTTGGTATCAAAATCGTCAAGAGTTAGAATTCTCACGGCGATCCTTTCTTGGTGGTGGTTAAAATCCTTTAGTCGTGAAACATATCAGACGTGGAATTTTCTAGAAAAATTGATCTCACTTTAATATGGATCCACTTTCGACTAATGTGTAGATATATGTATCAGGGAGGAACTTTCTGTGCAAAAATGGGTCTTTGATGTAAGAAGTAGAACATTTTTCCTTTTAGCACTATCATTTTTGGTATTGATATATCTGGCAAGTGCAAAAATCCCGTTAAATCCTGACAACAGTTTTGAGAATTCGATGCAAAAACTGGCAGGAAACACACTTGTTGACCATGCCATGCAGTTCTTCTCTGAGATTGGTTGGGTCCTATATCCAATATTTGTGGCAATAGTGCTTTTTATTAAAAAAAGCACAAGAAGGCTGGGCCTCATTTTACTACTTTCGCTTCTGATAGGGACTATAATTGCAGCCTACATGAGGTGCTATACGGGATATGAAAAACCTGATCTTAATTTTATGGGAGCCAAGCTGGCCATCACATCAGGGGCAGATGTGGGAATTCCATGTCAGGTAGACGGTACATTCCCAGCAGGACACACGGTTCGAACAACCATCTTTGCATTTATTGTTGGATATGCCCTATCTAGGAGGTTTCCTCGAGGATCTCACCTGATATGGCTGTATCCAATTCTTGTATCTGTAAGCAGACTATACTTACTGCAAGAATATCCTACTACAGTAATTGGCGGCGCAGTTCTTGGGATTTTGCTTGCAGATGTGATGTCAAAGAAGCTCAAGATTGAACTGATCTTTGACAAGTCAAAGACCTAGCTTGTCTAACACTTTGGAGCTTATCAATACCATAGCAAAATGATCTTTATCATAACTGTATATCCAATATCTGACATCTCGCTCTTGTTTTGCCTTTCGCAGTCCCAAGTTGAGCTCATTTATCAAAGTAAACCCAATTTTTTTTGCAGTATTTTTTTCCTTTGTCATAATAACCCTGAACCCTCCCTTTTGCGATGAAAAGCCTAGACTTACCATCTCGGATGCAATCTCTGGTGCCTTTATCTCATCATCAATCTCAAATGTTTTTGAGATGGGTATCTGAGATGGATGAAATTCCATGCATTTTTCTTGATGTTGCCAAATAAAATCTACCTGTTCTACCTGCAAAACATCTGCAAATTTTAAGAAAAAATTAGAAAAACATGTTAAAAATTTTAACTCTTATGTCAAATCCTGATCATAACAAAAACTTAATCGATTACAAAGTCTCATAAAACGCATGGCATCCCTGGAGGCACTCACTAAATCATATAGGGCAAAAAAGGCTGAGGTTGCAAAATTACGAAGAAAAAGCGAGAATAATCTAAAGGAGACGCTTTCACTCAAAAGAAGATCATCATCTGGTCTTGCATCCCTTGAACGCAAAAAGGAGACACTGGCAAGACAGATTTCACACGTGGCACAGCTTCTAAATCAATACCGCGCTCAAAAAGAAAGTATTGCCAGGCTCAAGCTTACATCAGAAGAGAGGCTAAAGCATGAGCTTGATACCCAAGACAGCATCAAACAGCAAATTGATTATGGTTCCTCCGAAGATAAGGCATCGGCACAGGAAAGATTGCGATTTACCGAGGAAAAGATAGCAGAGTTGCGATCTGGAATGAAGGAACGCGAAGCGGCAGAGGCAAGGCTTGAGAGCCAGATTGAGCAGCTTGCAAAAGAAAAAACAAGACTTGATTCTCAATTAAGAAAACAGACTCATGTAAAGCCGGTTCTAGTTCAACAGCTCAAGTCAAGTGAAAAAGCCGAGTCCGTACTCAGACCCAAAGTACAATCACTTATCAAAAGAGAAGAGCAGACAACAAAGACTCTGCATTCAATTGAGAAAAAATTGGCCGAGTCTTTAGAGCAGAGAAGAAAGGCAAAAAGAAAACTACAGAGAGCAAAAAGAAAGCATGCCAAAAGAAAGGCTGCCAGAAAGGTAAAGGCAAAAACCAAAAGAAAACGAATTACCAGAAAGGCTAGAACACGAACAAAACGAGTTGCAAAAAGACGAGCGCCAACAAAAAAAGCAACAAAGAAAAGAATGACAAAAAGGCGCATTAAAAGAAAGGCAAAAAGATCAAAATCTAGACGCAGGTAGCAATCCTACGCTTAATTAATATTGAATAACTTTTTTTCCGTATGCCATGTCGCTTCCTAACAAAATTATGGTGGAAATAACTGAGATGCCAAAGCTCAAGAACCCTTCGCTGATATGTGGCCTTCCTGGAAGCGGGTACGTTGGAAAACTAGCAGTTGATCATCTAATCGAAGAACTAAAGGGAGTTCCTTTTGCAAGCATCTTTTCTTCATCATTTCCACCCCAAGTACTCATTCAGCCTGATGGAACTGTAGATCTTATGAAAAATACCTTGTATTACTGTAAAGGAAAGTCACTTGACCTTGTTCTTCTCAGCGGGGATGCCCAGCCTGTTACCCCAGAAAGCGAATATCAGATGGCAGAGGAGATAACCAAGATTTGCGAAAAACTTGGCGTAAAGACAATTTACACACTTGCTGCATACATCACAGGATCTTTTGCAAAGATTCAACGGGTTTATGGAACAAGCACATCGCCTGAAATTGTAAAAGAATTTTCAAAATATGGCGTATACTCTATGAACAGCGGAAGCATTACAGGAATGAATGGTTTGATAATTGGAGTTGGAAAGAGAAAGAACATAACAGGTGTTTGCCTGCTTGGCGAGACTTCGGGATATGTGGTTGATGCCATGGCCTCAAAAGTTGTGCTTGAAACTCTTGCCAAAATATTGAACCTTAAACTGGATTTAACCGGCATCTCAAAAAAAGCGCAAGACACCAAGCAACTTGTCAAGACAATCGAAGAACAGATGGGAGCAAGACACTCTCCAGAATCTTTGCCCATGCAGCAACCTGATAAGAAGCTGGGGTACATCAGCTAATGAAAAAACGCGGTCCCATTGTTGTTGTCATAGGTGCAGCACTGATATCTGTTGCATTTTTGCTGTCTTATTCTATTATGGAACGTGCAGGCTCAAACCTTGGCGGAAATGGATTCTTTCCATCTCCAGAAAGCATGTTCGATGAGGTATCCGAAAAGGAAACAATCGAGCCTGGAATGACGTACACCTTTTCCCATACCACATCATCTTCCCAAGTTCCACTAATGTGGGGGCTCTACATTACAGATTACAAACAAGACAACCACGCTGCAATAAATGTCACAAATACGTTTGGTGACAAGTTTGGATCTTATACAGATGCGGATCCAATATTCATAAAATCATTTGTCATACCCAAGATGGACACGTACAACTTTAACGTGGAAAACACTGGAAGTTCATCTATTACTGCAGAGATGATGTTCACTGAAAACCCTGAAAAATCAAGAGCCCTAACTGACCCAAACTCGCCATTTAACAAAAACATAGTGCCTCTAGCAGCTGCTGGCTTTATGTTGATATTTGGAATAATTGCAGTTATTGCTGGAATAGTACTTTCCGTAATGGACTGGAGAAAAAGCAAAAATCAGTCTAGGTATATCTAGAATTCTAATACCTCAAGCTTGCCGTACTTGCCTACGTTGAGGGAGTTTTCTCCTCTGAAGGTGCTGATGTATCCATTCTCTATTCTGACCTTTGAGCCCTGTTTTACCATCTTTATTTGAGCATCCCACAAGGTTAGCTTGATCTGGCCCGTCTCGTCTTTTAGTATGGCATCTGCAACTTGGGCCTGTCCACCTGTCTTGAGGTTTACAGTCCTTGGTTCGTTGATGCTGTCTATTATCCCTTCAACTGGCTCTAGTCTGTTTTGCGGCTTGTTGAGTTGGCCTATATTTGGCATTTAGAAAAATTCTCCGAGCTCAAATAATAAGTGTTTTGTTACAAACTTCCACTAACTTATCGGGTGTTGAGATGTAGTCATCAGAATTCTTGACGTCAAGTTTTAGATCCACGGTGATTAATTATGATATGATAAAAGAGGTCCAATTGCAGTTTGATTTCTTAGGGAGAGTAGGAACCGATTACAAGGAAGACCATTGTTATTATGAAGACACCAAAAATGGACCCAATTGCAATTGTCAATACTTTCTTTCTGCTCATCTTTGACCTTCGCTTGTGGTTTGGCCCATTGCCATATTATTCATTCTAAGGTTCGATTCACCAGTGGAGAATATCGTGGTTAGATTTTAAATAGCCAATAGGTAAATCAAGACGGCATGAGCGAGCAGCCAAGAACGTTCTTTAACTTCGCCTTCTTCAAAGTTGATCCAAAGTGGCGCTGGATGGCAGACCTTGCAAAAGAAGAGTCTGCAAAGGAAGTGGAAAACGTCCTAAAAAACTCTCAGATTCAATTCCGATCATATTCTACTCTTGGCTTGCGAGATGACGCAGAATTTTTGTTATGGTTTGCATCAGAATCAGTTGAAAAGATACAAGACGTTATCTCAAAGTTATACTTGACAGTTTTTGGGAAATATATTGTACCAACACATGTCTATCTTTCGTGTACAAGACCATCAGTATATGTGAAAAATCCCGCAGCACGTGGATGGCTTGGGGGAGAGGAGCAAAAAAAGTATGTCGTTGTATATCCATTTATCAAGACAAGAGAGTGGTATCTTCTTCCACTTGAAAAACGAAAAGAGATGATGGCAGAACACATTGCTGTGGGACAAAAATATCCTGATGTAAACTTGAACACCACGTATTCATTTGGAATCCACGATGAGGACTTTATGCTTGCCTTTGAGACCAACATTCTTGACAGGTTTCAGGACCTGATAATGGACCTCCGGGAGACAAAAGTCAGCGGATATGTCCAGGTTGACACTCCTATGATAGTCTGTGTCAAAAAAGACCTTATCCCTCTGATAAGGAGCCTAGGATGATGAAGGCGCTAAAGGAATGGGCAACCGTAGTAAAAGCACTTGAAAATGGAAACCAGACAGTCTTGTTAAGAAAGGGCGGAATTTTAGAGACAGCGTCTGGATTTAGAGTGGAGGCTCCAAAGTTTGCACTATATCCAACATACGAACACCAAGACAACTCATCGCTGAAATCGCAATACTATGGATATCTTGCAGACGCAAGGGAAAGCCAGCCAAGGGAGGGGTACAACAGAATAACATCTATTGCAGAGGTATTGGAGGAACGTGACATCTCATCCATGGAAAAAATAGAACAACTCTCACCGTTTCACATCTGGAGCGACTCTTACATTGTTGAGCGAAGTAACTGGATGCCGTCAAAACCAATGACTGCACTCTTCCTTAAGGTCTTCAAGATCCAGCCTGCTGAGATACCTGTGCTGCCAGATTATCACGGTTGCAAATCTTGGATAGAATTAAATGTAAATTCAGAGGCTGGAAAAGCTGTTTTGAGCGATGCTGAACTTGAATCGCAATTGGCAGAATTTAGGAGAATTGTAAATTGAAATATCGAACTCTTGGCAAAAGCGGAATCAAGGTGTCAGAGATTGGATTTGGAGCATGGACTCTGGGCCTTGACTGGTGGGGAAAAAAGATTGAAGATGACGAGGCCAAGCGACTGCTAAAACGAGCATATGACCTTGGAATTAACTATTTTGAGACTGGGGATATCTACGGAAGAGGAAAAAGTGAGCAGCTGATAGGCGAAGTTTTTGCTGGCATGAGAAACGAAGTTGTGATATCAACAAAGTATGGTTATGACATTTACAGTGCAGAGCAGATAGGACACAGGGAACTTCCGCAAAAATTTACAACAGAATTCACTGATTACGCATTAAAAAAGAGCCTTGAAAGACTGCAAACCGATTATCTAGATGTATATGGATTGCACAATCCAAAGATCCACACAATAAGAGACAAGAAGATCTTCGACCACCTTGACAATAAAGTAAGGGAGGGAACAATCAAAAGCTATCAAATTGCGCTTGGACCGGCCATTGGGTGGACACAGGAGGGGCTTGAGGCAATGGAACGCACAAACGCAGCTGCGGTCCAAACCGTATACAACATACTTGAACAAAATCCTGGAAACATACTGATAGAGCAAGGTGAAAAGCATAACGTAGGAATTCTTGTAAGGGTCCCTGATGCCTCTGGAATACTGACAGGAAAGGTAACGGCAGACACAAAGATTAGTGAAAAAGACCATCGTTCTGTAAGAAGCGGAGACTGGGTAAGGCAGTCGCTCCAAAAAGTTGAGCAGCTCATGCCTGTTGCAAAGCGATACGGATGGAACATCACTGAGCTTGCAATCAAATTCATTCTCTCGCACAAGGGCATATCGTCAGTTCTTCCAACTGTAGTAAGTGAGGAAGAGATTGTAATGTTCTCGCAAATGTCTGACGGCAAATACCTCAGTTTGTCAGATAAAAAAGAAATAACAGAACTCTTCAACCAGTGGCCTCCGTATGAACTCAAGGCATCTGCACAGACAGCGTGAAGATCTTGACAATTTCCAACTCCAACAAATCTGCAAATCAAGAAATGGTGTAAAACAATGGTTCTGACTACAAAAAAGACAGCAACAATGACATTTCGAATAGACGAGGACGTGCTAAACAAACTTCGCCTAGAGTCAGAGCACCGAGAGACGAGCCTCAACACATTTGTCAACCAGATCTTCAAGAGATATGTAGAGTGGGACATGTACGAGTCAAAGGTTGGGATGGTACCTATTGCCAAGCCGATAATTGTCGAGCTATTTGGAAAGATGTCAAAAGAAGAGATAATAGACATGGCAAACAGGATTGGGAAAAATGTCGTACGGGATATTGCACTGTTTATGAAAGGAGATATCAGTCTAAGCTCTTTTCTGTCTTGGTTTGAAGCAAGGATGAAGGCATCATCAATTGAGATAAATCACAACATGAAAAATGGTTTTCATACATTTATCGTAAAACACGATCTTGGTGAAAACTGGTCCTTGTACCACAAGACGGTTCTTGAATTGATATTTGCCGACGTACTTGACAAAAAAATCCAGTTTGACTATAATGCTGGCATGATCTCGTTCAAGTTCAGCGACTAAATGTTTGCAACTGTTTGCACATAAACGCATTCTAATCGCCCTTGTTATATTATATCAAACAAAACCTTACTTGTGCAGGTAATTCTTTTAGGAAGAGATGTAGAGCAGGAAAACATCCGTGATGCTGTACTGAAGATAATTTCAAACGAGCAGGCCATGCAGGTGCTTGAATACAGCATGGACTTGCCAAGATCTGCATACGAAATAAGCACCGCGTGCAATATTCCTCTTACTCAGGTGTATAGATGGGTAAGGAAACTGCACAAGCTTGGCTTTGTCAAGATCTCTGGTGCAACAAATGCTGCTGGCAAAAAGTACTTTATGTACAAAAGCAGGGTAAAGACAATCACGGTAACGCTGAACGCAGTTCCTAGTTCACAGGTACAGATACAGTAGAACTTTTCCTTTTATTTTGTTTTTGTGGCATCTATTGCAGGGATGGTCTCTTCTATCTTGAACTCATGCTCTACAAAATATTCAACACGAGTCTTTTTGAATTCACGTGAGCTAAACAATATTTTGTAATCGTGTACATCTATCTGACCTTCAATCTCCTGTGCAATCTTTTGCGCCTCGTCGTTTGACTTGCAATGTACCATGGAAAACACATTGTATGGCCAGTCTGCGTAGACCGGTCTCTGGTAACAGTGGCTTACCTGCGGAAATGCACCAAGTTTTGCGCCTACCTCATCTATTCTCTCCTCTGGAACCTTCCATACTATCATGCCGTTTGATACAAAACCAACTTCTCTGTGTCTGAGTATTGCCGCAAACCTGCGCATAACTCCAATTTCTTCATAGTGCTTGGCCTTTTCAAGCAGTTGCTCTTCTGTTATGCCTAGGTTTTGTGCAGATTTCAAAAATGGCCTCTCTGTTATATCTAGATCTTTTTGCAGTTCGCGTATGTAGTTTTTGTCCTCCTTAGTGGCAACAAACTTGACCTCGGTAATCTTTTTCTTTTCCTCGATTGGTTTTACCTCTGCCTTTTTCTCTTCTACCATCTCAAGCTTCACCCCAATCTTGAAGAGCTTGATGGTGGGAAGCATTCTGATCTTTCTTATTCCGTTTAACTTTGAAAACTTGTCAATCTCCGACTTGAGATCAGAACCTGGAGGAACTGCCAGAGTAAACCACAGGTTGTACTCGTGATTTCTTTCATAATTGTGACTTACCCCTGGATGCCTGTTAATTTGACTTGCAACATAGTCAAGCTTGTCTGCATCAATTGCCATTGCAACAAGCGCGCTCTTGTAACCCAGTCTTCGCGTGTCAAAGATTGCACTAAGTTGTCTCACTATTCCAGACTCTTTGAGTGTGAGCAGTCGTTTCATCAATTCTTCATCAGAAATCTGAAATTTTTTTGCGATCGCAGAATATGGTCTTGGAACTAGAGGAAATGTCCATTGAATCTCATTTAGAATTTCCTTGTCCAGCTTGTCCATGTATACCAAAAACGAATCGTAATTACAATTAAAAACGTTACCTAGATTTTCATGGAATCTATAAATATCTTACAAAGACAGCAAAATTATTGATAGTTGACCTCAATCTAAAAGGAAATTTGGTAATTGTTGTAGGGGGAGGCAACGAAGGTCTAAAAAAGGTCAATGCTTTGCTGACGCAAGACTGTAAGATTCTTCTAATTAGCGACTCGACTAACAGGCAGATAGACAAATATGTCAAGCAAAAAAAGATTGAATTTAAAAAAATGAAACTTGTAAATGCGGGCTTTTTAAAAAAATACAAACCACTTGCAGTTCTTGCAACCACTGATGACAGGGCTCTGAACAGAAAAATAGTGGAGCAGGCAAAGAAGATGCGTTGCTATGCGTATGCTGCAGACGACCCAGAGGTCAGCGACTTTGCGTTCGGATCTGTCATAAATATACAAGATACTGTGCAGATTGCAGTATCCACTGGTGGACGAAGCCCGGCAATGGCTCGACGTTTGCGGATGCAGGCCGAGAAGGTTTTCAAAAAACTCATCAAAAAAGAAGATATCTATCAAATAAAACTGCAGGACTTTGCCAGGCGTGCCGCAAAGACAAAACTTGGCACGTTTCCTGAACGCAAAAAATTCCTCTACAGGGTTATGAATGACAATCGTATCAAACAATTAATAGCTGACGGAAATCTAAAAAAAGCACAGAAACAGGTGATCGAGATGTTGGGTGATTCGAATTGACAAGTGAGGTAATCAATGCAAGAGTTACTTTTAGAAAATCTCCGATTCACATGCTTGAGAGGTTTACGTTTAGGGATCTTGATTCTGCGTACGAGTCCTTTCTGAGACACTCTGGACTGCAAGAATGTGTTTTGTTGCAGACCTGTAACCGAGTTGAATTGTTTGGATTTGGAGATGATGCCAACCTTGAAAAGATAAAAAAGACTTGGGCATCAGTGTCAGGACTTGAAGAAAACGCGTTCAAAGGAAACCTTGAGGTAAGCCAGGGGACTGACGCATACCAACACTTGTTAAAACTCACTTCTGGACTTGACTCTCTTGTTGTAGGCGAGGAACAAATTTTGGGCCAGGTAAAAGAGTCAATCAATGCAGCACGACAGTTAAAAGCATCCGGCAGTGCGCTTAACACCTTGTTTGATAAAGCAATTCGAGTTGGCACAAGGGTAAGGCATGCAACTGGAATAAGCAAGGGAAGCGTCTCAATTGGTTCTATGGCAGTAAAACTTGCTGAAGAAAACATTGATGACCTGAAATCTAAAAAAATATTATTGATTGGAACAGGAGAGGCAGCAAGCCTTGTAGCAAAATCGCTCAAAAAGCGTGGCATAGATTTTGATGTAACGAGCAGGACGTTTGAGCGCTCCAAGTCATTTGCAGAGACTGCAGGGGGACACCCTGTCAAGTTTGAAGAGTCCATTGCAAACTTCAAATCATTTGATGTTCTCTTTGTCGCGACGGTGGCACCATATTTCTTGGTGACATATGAAAGAATTAAGGAAGCAATGGAATCGCGCAAAAACGGCATGATGATAATGGATCTGTCAAACCCACGAACCGTGGATGAAAGGGTGACTACTATAAAGAAGATAAAGATGATGAACCTAGATCAGATTGCAGAGATGGTGGACAAAAACATGCGTACAAGGATGGGTGTGGTTTCTTCAGCGGAGAAGATAATTAACGAGGAGTTGCCAGTAATGGAAGCAGCAATGAAAAGACTAGAGGTTGAACCAATAGTAAAGAATGTCTTCAAAGAAATTGATCAGGCACGAGTCAAGGAACTCAAAAAGGCATTGCAGATGCTTGGAGAAAAAGACGAGCAAAAAATTCGAATCATTGATCAGCTGACACAGGCAATTGTAGAAGATATCATATCAGTACCGATGAACAACCTCAGAAAAGCATCAGAACAGGGTGATTCTGAGATCCTCAAGACAGTCACAAAACTCTTTGACTATAAGACAAAAGAGTAACAAGTTATATTGCTAGAAAATTGTAATTTTTGTAATGTCTTATCCTAATGTCCGTCTTAGAAGGCTACGGCAGAGCAGCAAAATTCGCGAGCTGCTAGAAGAGGTCAGACTTTCTCCAAAGGATCTCATCTGTCCAATATTTGTACAAGAAGATCTTCAATCAAAACTTGAGGGAGGAGCCATGCCGGGATTTGAGAGACTGCCGCTAAAAGATGTGGTAAGTGAGGTAAGCCATATTGCAGATCTAAACATTCCAGCAATAATGGTTTTTGGTATACCTTCTGACAAGGACGAAAAGGGAACGTCTGCGTTTTCTGAGAACGGTGTTGTACAAAAGACAATATCTGAAATAAGAAAAAACCTTGGAAACAAGATTGCCATAATGTCAGATGTCTGCCTCTGTCAGTACACAAGCTCGGGACACTGCGGACTTGTAAAGGGAGACAAGATTGACAATGACTCTAGCCTCGAGGTGCTGGCAAAGACCGCGGTGAGCCAGGCTCAGGCAGGATCTGACGTTGTATCCCCGTCTGCCATGATGGACGGACAAGTCAAGGCAATAAGGCACGCACTTGATGATGCTGGATTTAAAGATGTGGCAATAATGTCCCACTCTGCAAAACACCGGTCAAACCTTTATTCACCCTTTAAGGACATGGCGCACTCTGCACCACAGTTTGGAGACAGAAAAACCTACCAGTTGCCGTACACAAACCCAAAAGAGGCAATACGGGAAGTGGAGACAGATATTGCCGAAGGGGTGGACATTGTAATGATAAAGCCTGCGCTGGCATATCTTGATTTGATTGCAATGACACGGGAGAGGTTCAACGTACCAATATCTGCATACAGCGTTTCAGGCGAGTATGCAATGGTGAAAGCCGCTGCAATGCAGGGGTGGATAGATGAGAAGGAAGTCACACTTGAGATCTTGACTGCTATAAAGAGGGCGGGGGCTGACATGATAGTAACATATTTCTCAAAGATTGCCGCAAAAGCGCTTAGCGAAAAATGAGAGACGATGACGGTTTTGAGATAGATAGAGCATTTGACCTATTGCCACATGTTGTGGGAGCAAGTTGGGCAACCATATGGTTTAGGATGAATAAAATTCGAAGACCAAACGTTGTGGAATTTAGGAACAAGGTTGTGGAATACTACAAGATGCTTGACCCTCTAGTTACGTGCTATTCTAATGATGAAAAGCTTGCAGACATGAGCAGACACATTCGCTTGATATATCAGCAAGAGATGGACAGAATACTGCAGGGAAAAAATCAAGAGATAGAAAAGAGATTCAAACGATACATTGACTACGGCTAAATTTCTGTCTTGAGCTCGTCTAGAAACTGCTTCATTATCTTAGCCCTTCTTCTTGCTTCAAGTTTTGCACTGTGCGTGTTCATCTTTCTTTCTAAAAGTAGCAACTTTTTGTAAAAATGATCAAGCGTCCACTTTTTATCGTCTGGAACATGTACCTTGCAAAAAGGGTCTGAGCTGTGGTAGAATTGTCTTCTCTCTGAACCACCGACAGAAAATGTTCTTGCTATCCCTATTGAACCAATAGCGTCAAGTCTGTCAGCATCCTGTAGTATTTTTCCTGTGAGTGTGGCGGGCACTGTGCCTCTTGAGAAGCTATGATCACGTATTGCATCCGAGATTATCTTTATCTCATCTTTTGCATAGCCATGTTTTGCAAGAACCCGACTTGCCTTCGTAGCACTATGCTCGGAGGAACGCTTGGATCTAGGATCTGATTTTGGATATGATACAATATCATGTAATAGTGCTGCTGCAAGCACGAGCCTAGCACTCGCGTGCTCTTTTTCTGCAAGTCTTTTTGAATTTTTGTAAACCCTCATGATGTGATCAAAACCATGTGCAGGATCGTTTTTTGCAACTTTTCTTTGCACATACTCTTCCAATTTTTTCATGGAATGAATCTTGAAACTCAACATTTTCCATATGAAAATACATGGACATAAACTGGTTGTGTGATGGTTACCAGGTTGTGCTTGGCTGAGAATTTCATGATTTAGTTGTTATTTTTGAATTTCGTAGAACAATATTGCAAAAGAATCTCCTTTTTGTAACAAATAGACAAATCGTTCAATATCCTTATAAACAAAAATTGTATATGTATATCGTGAGCTCCAAGGCGTGGAAATGTTATAGGTGTAATCTTATTTTTACTGACGAATCCCACGCCAACTTGCATGTTGATCTATCAAAACATAGGGTACGAGAGATTGACATGATACGAGCCTGACACGATAATCTTATTGCCGTATACTACAAGTACAGGTGATGTCATACTCTAATCTCTCAAAGATGAACTTTGAGATATCTGACGACCAAAAAAAATTTCTTGAACAAGTAGACCAGGCCTGTAAGTCTATTAGAGAGCATGAAACAAGGTGCTATCTTGAAGAAAAATCAAATGACATGACAGTTCCTACATTTGGAAAGATTGGAATGCTTGGATGTCCGATTTCAAAAAAATATGGAGGCCTGGGATATGACATCCTGACATATGCATTTGCACTTGAAAGAATAGGCAGAGAAGGAAATTCGTTGCGCACATTTTTTTCTGCACATGTATCCATAGGTCAGATGGTTTTGCAAAACTGGGCAGATGAGGAACAAAAAAGAAAGTATCTTCCAGATGCAACATCCGGAAAAAGCATCATGGCATTTGCTCTCACAGAGCCTGATGCGGGGAGCGACCCAGGTTCAATGACCACGAAATTCGAGGAAAAGGGAGACAGTTTTATCCTAAACGGAAAAAAACACTGGGTTGGGAATGGAACAATGGCCAAAGTCATGACCACGTATGCAAGAGGACCAGATGACAGGATCTCTGCATTTATTGTGGATACAGATTCAAAGGGATTTCATGCAGAAGAGATGAAAAATAAGATGGGGCTACTCAGCATAAAGAACGCTGAGATAAGATTTGAAAATTGTATGATTCCAAAAAAGAACCTTTTGGGAACAAAAGGGAAGGGACTAAGCATTGCATACAGTGCCTTGATAGATGGAAGGCTAAGCGTTGCAGCTGGGGCAATTGGAGTGATGAAAGACTGCCTTGACGAATCCATCAAACATTCACAAAAAAGGCAACAGCATGGAACCGTTCTTGCAAAGAAACAACTGATTCAGGAACATCTGTCATCCATGATAGTAAACATTGAGAGCTCACGTTGGCTTGTTTATCGATCAGCCGTAGCAAGACAAAAACTGCATGATTACGTAGAAAATCTCAAGGAAAGTGATTCTCAATGGCAGGAAAAATTAAACCGTGAAGACAAGGAGTATTCTGCATTGAGGGCAAGGGCAGACAGGCTTGCAGCTATTGCCAAGTTACATGCCACAAATGCTGCATTTGATTGCGCAAACAGGGCAGTTCAAATATTTGGTTCATTTGCATACCAGAAGACAAATAGGGTGACAAGGCACTTTTTGGACTCACGTGCAATAATAATTTACGAAGGGGCAAATGAGGTCTTGAAACTAAAGCTCGCATCACTTGAGCTTGGCGACAAGTATCAGGCGTACTAGAAAACTATGTGTTGATTTATTTTTTAAATTATGTGAAACAAAAGACTTCTAGCAAAACGGGGGTTATTCCTTCCATTCATTATAAAAATTGCGGTACATTATTAGTTCACTTTGTTAGATAATGGATTATAATCTAGATTTCTATATTTGTGGAAGATGAGTCAAACTCTAGTTAAAGACCGTAAAATTTTACTAGTCTCGATTGTTGCTGCTGCAACTAGCGTAATTGCAGGAATATTGCACTTGATGATGGTTCCAATGTCAATATCAAGAGAGGTAGATGAAGGAATACTGTTCCTAGTTGGAGGCATTTTACAAATTTTTTGGGCAGTTCCTGTCATAAAGCGATGGGGTAGAATATGGCAAATTATTGGAATCGTTGGAACCGTAGTATTTACTGCACTGTGGTTTGCTACTCATACCCACAGTCTATTTGGAAGCATACCCACAGCGCATGTACCAGAAAACATTACACCTGGAAATATGTCTCAGAGTGGACTTGGACAGGTGGCGAAAATATACCACACTTTCCAAGAGGGCCGCCACCACGGGGTATTGCAAGCATCCCTCAAATAGAGTACTTTCAAATAGCATTCATTGGTCTATATGCAACTTTATCTCTAATGATATCTAGAAAACAAAAGGTTGCAGACAAGAAATAATCTGGATAAAAAATAGTAGGGAATAGGGGAGTATGGGATTTATCTCCTACCTGTTTCAGAAAATATCTTTTGCAACTTTGCTCCAAGTTCTTTTTTGCTTTCTGATTGTACCAGCATGGACTGGAAAACCTTGCTTGCGGTTTCAACCATCGCATCTGCAATTTTGTCCATGGTGGGTCCAAAGTTTGCCTCAATTCTCTTTTTGAGTCGTTCAACCTGTGCCTCGTGTACGGCGTCATGGAAGGCCTGGTGCCATTCGCTGATCACGCGGTTTATGGGATCTTCTGATTCACAACCGCAACCGCCACATTCCATCTCAGAACTACACGAACAGGTTGCATGTTCTATGTCGCATCTTTCTGATTCGCATTTCATATTACTTTCTTATAGTAACTATAGAAAGGTAAGTATTTAAATTGGAAAGTTTCTATAAAGAAATTAGATGAGAGGATGGTAAGTTGACAGACGAAGAATGTAAAATTGTTCTTGACTCTCTAAAGACATGCCCCATCGATAACACGTTTAAAATTATTGGTAAAAAATTTACTATTCATATTATCCGTAACATGACAAGACTTGGACAGCATAGATTCAACGAGTTTTTGGAGTCAATTGAGGGAATAAATCCAAAGACGTTGTCTGCCCGGTTGAGGGAGATGGAAAAAAATGGTCTAATTGAGAAGAGAATTTACCCTGGAACGCCGGTTAAGATAGAATACTCCATGACAAAAAAGGGGCTTGCGCTAAAACCAGTACTTGAGGCTATGGCAGCTTATTCCATGCAGTATTGTGCAAAAGACATATTCAAGGATGGCAAACCTAAAATTTTAAAAGAAATTTATTCAAAACCAAAAAAATCCGAATAGCTTTCACTGCTTCTTCTAAAGTGATTCTTACAAACCACTTACCGAAAGTTAATCTAATATACATGGATTAACTTGATATTTTAAATACTTTCAAGTATATAGTAACTATACAAATGATAGTTAGTAATAAGACCCCCAGACAAGAGTTTGTATTCCAGTCAAGGACTGAGAAATGTCCTGCCAGTGGAAACTCGCATGGCCCGCTAGTAACTGACAGTATTAGAGGGGAGATCCTATGCGCGAGTTGTGGCTCTGTGCTTGCAGATAAAGTCGAGGATTTGGGTCCTGAACAGAGATCTTTTACAATGGAAGATTATGCGCAAAATTCTAGAACAGGACTTGCTTCAACTTTATCAATACACGACAAGGGACTCTCTACAGTGATTGGGAATGCAGACAGGGATGCCTCTGGAAACTCAATATCGTCATACATGAAGTATACCTTCAGCAGACTGCGAACATGGGATAGCAGGAGTAAGGCAAACTCCTCGGAACGAAATCTTAGGTCGGCATTTGTAATCATGGAAAGCGCCCAGTCAAAATTGGAGATATCAGATGCTGTCATAGAAAGAGCTGCATATCTGTACAGAAAGGCGTTAACCAAGAACATCATTAGAGGAAGGACCATATCTGGAATGATTCTTTCGGCACTTTATGTGGCCTGCAGAGAATCTAATGTGCCTAGGACACTCCAAGAAATTGCAGAGGCTGGAAACGTCTCCTTTAAGGATCTCTCAAGACACTATAGAGTGCTTGTCAAATCGTTGGAATTGCAGGTAGAGTCGTTTAATCCCTTGGAATTTGTATCAAAGATAGGAACGATGGTAGGTTTCAGTGAAAAAGCAAAAAGAGACGCGCTAGACATACTCAGTAAGGCACACGGGAGGGGATTAACAGATGGGAAAAATCCTGTCTCACTTGCAGCAACTGCTGTATTCATGTCTGGCATAATAAACGAGGAAAAAGCCACCCAGAAAGACATAGCCAAGGCATCAGGTGTTAGTAGCGTAACGATTAGAAACGTTGCCAGAATATTGAGAAAGCAACTGGGAATGTAGATTTGATGAAGACACTACTTGTTCACTATACGCCAAGAAATGAGAGATCAAACACAAAGAAACTAGTAGACGCATTTAGATCGGAGATAAAAAACTCTGACATCGAAGAGCTGAATATTTCAATGGACGTGCCAGACCTTTTCTTGGAAGAAAACTTGGCAGCATACATCCAAAGAAACTATCTGGGACAAGGCCTTACATCACGACAACAAAAATCTATTGAAAAGATGGACCGCATGACTGAACAACTGACATCAGCAGACATTGTGGTTGTAGCTTATCCGATGTTTAATTTCTCAATGCCTGCACCTGTAAAAGCCTGGTTTGATTCTGTAATGCTAAAGGGAAAGACATGGGATGTCAAAGATGGAAAATATGTTGGTTTGATGAAACACAAAAAGGCATTGGTGCTTGTTTCAAGCGGAGGATTTTATGGGAAAGAGCCCATGGCATCGTATGAACATGCATTGTCACTTGGCAAGACCGAATTTCAGTTCATGGGATATTCAGACGTGCGCGGAGTTCTTGCAGAAGGAATGAATGCCGGAGATGGAAAAGCCCCCGCTCTCAAATCATACATAAATCAAGTGCAAAAAATAGCCCAAGAGTGGTATAAATAAAATCTGAATATCAGTGAAACTGGAACCAAAGGCATACCGCAAACCAAAATCAATACTTTTGTTATAAGAAATCGCTTTTGGATTTAACAGACCTACCAAATAATCTGGAGGGAACTTGGAGACTATCAAACCCCTCCAGATATTCTCCCCCTGATCCTTGATATTATGATTACAAATGTCATTAATGTGATAACAATGGGCATAACAAGATATCTAAATTCAGGAACTATCTGTGTACCAATTATTTCAATTTTTGATTCGCCATGATAAAAATTCAGTGATATTATCCTATACTCTACATCTGACTCATCATCTATTTCTTTTACTTGGTTTCCATCTATGAAAACAAGAAATTTTTCGTCTGTACCATCATTTTTTTTTGCATCAATTAGCTGCCTTGGAATCTTTAGTGTGAGTGAACCGTCATTTGTTGAATTAATTGCAATCGCCAATGCTACACCTCTAGAGTCCACGTTGATTTCTTTTATTGTGCCCTCTGTTATGGTATAGTTTATCTGAAATGATTGGCTACTAGTAGGATCTCTCACTGATATAATTCCACTCTCTGGTAAAGTTTGACTCTTAAAATCAAATGTAGTAAGCGAGGTTACTCGTGAAACGATGTATTCAGCTTTTACGGTATATTTTCCATCAATTATCCACAAAGGACCGTCAGCATGAACTGGAAATGCAAAATTACCATCCCTTGAAACTTCTATCTGTGCTATATGTACCAAATTCAGATTTGGATTTAGTACTTGAATTGTTACTGGGGTTTTATTTATGGTAGCCTTGACATGACCTGAAATTGTTATTGTATCACCTTTCACATACGATTGTTTATCTGTATGGAGAAGCAGTGGGGGAGAATTCTCAACTATATGTGGTGGAACGGCAAATACAGGAAACATATTGACAATACTGATAGATACAGAGAAGATTAGGGCTAGATAGAGTCCATATCTTGAAAAGTTAGAAGACAATTTGGTACAACTCATGTTCATGATCGTAGTATAAGGTATGTATTACAAGTGAATCCCGTGTCTGCTTTCAATGTCTTTACGAAGATTCTTTAGATTCTCTGTAAGACGTTTTTCTAATTCTACTGGTATGTGATCTTTTGATCGAGTTTTCTTCCACTGGAATGTGCTTATTGTACTATGTGCATCAGCCATAGAATAAGATAAAATTGAAAAACTGACCATTATGGTTAAAATTGTGACGGTGGATAATCTTATGAAGTTCATGTCTTTACCTCTTTACCTCTTGCAAAAGAGAGGGATCTGAAAGTATTCTAAATTCTGGATAACAATTTAACATTTGACCATTGATAACTTTGGTAAACTTCCAGTTAGTACAATTTGTATCGTATTCTTGTTTCGAATTGTCAAATTTCCAATCAAATCCATTTTGTATGTTCATCTGAGGATATGAATGCCCTCTTACAAGTGTCACTGTGTTTGTTTTGTAATCCGTACTCACTTCAGCATAAAGTGCATTAGGATAAAGATAGATAACATTAGGGTGACTCGTTATTGCGTCAAACTCTCTCTTTGTTACGTACTCGTTATGCAACAATACGATCTTGTCGTATTTCTTCAAGATCTCTGGATTCTTGTCTATGTCGACATCTGTTATGGACTCATATCCCAAAGCCGAAAGAACTTGTACCGCATTTCCGCTAGCTGGGTAATCTAATGGGATGTTCGTATCGATTTTTTTAGTTAGGCAATTAATATCGCAATTACCTCGATAATATGTGTAATATCCGGGCTCCAGATATGCTACATGCGTAAAGATCGGTATGACAAAAGCGTATTTCTTGGTCTCATTCCACACCGAAATTTGCTTGTAAATGTTAGATTCGTCTGGATTTACCTCTAGGGTAACGCCCTTTGCTGTGCCATTTTCTTTTACAGATGTTATGAAGATCCGTGCACTGGTAGGAAACACGATATCATTTGCATTTCCACTTAAGGACCTACGTTCATTACCGACTTTATCTATTGATACATGTTTTATCATGTATCTGACTTGATTTAGAAATTCTGCATCAGTCACTTGGTCATGCAACCAAAGCATGGATATGGATCTGGCAGAATCTGGGATGTGAGTCATCATGTTCTCTTTATCTGCTGAGACTGTGCTTACATTGATAATCTGATTTTCCGCTAACCACTTGAGAACTGAGAGGAATTCCTTATCTGAAATCTCTCTATCTAGCCACCAACTAACGTCGTGCTTTACCCATGTTGGCACTAAATTGATTCGTTTCGCATCTTGGGCATGTGCCTCATTGTTGAATACAGCCCAGAAAAACACCACCATAACAATGATTGAAAATGCCAAAAATTTATGGGAAAAAGAAATGTTACTCTTTGTATCTTCAATAATGGTCAAATTTTTATTTTTATTGATTGGTAATCCTGCCGACAGTTTTTTTGTATGATTGCGCAAATATTCTGACACAATTTGATCACATTCCATATGGTCTCGAGTACAAAATTATTATAAGAGAATAGCCAACCATTTGCGGTATGCCAAATTCAGAGCTGGTAACAACATATGGTAATCTATCTGCCTACAAGCTTTATACTAGACCTACTGCTAGGCGTCTCTTTGGCAGTTATTCATATCGAAGACGTACGTCATCTAAACATCAGGAAAACGTTCAAAGATTGCTCGAAATCCTAGCTCTCAACGGTCCTCTCACTACATGGGGAATGGCAAAGACTCATCTTTCCAACAACACAGGTGCAATAAGAACCAAAGAAAAGGAATATCGCAGGCTGTTGGTTGGCCGAAAGGACAGGGGGAAGAAAACGATGGGAGTAATAGATGTGGGACTTGTTGTAAGGGATGGAAAAAGTCATCTTCGGGGTCCCTCGGATCTGTACCGGCTTTCTTTACATGGGTTGCTTTACTGTTTTGACGTTTTGGATTTTACAGACAAGCAGTTTGACACAATAGCCTCGAAATATTCAAATGTTTTGCCTTATGTTTTTGGGAAATGGCAGTTTTTGAAATCAATGATAGGAAACGAGGTTTACAGATTGAGGTTTCTTGCATCAGGTTTATTTTTAGACAATGTTCAAGTTACAAAGGCATCAAAATTCCCAATCTATGAAATTCTGACTTTTATTTCTATAAAATATCAAAGTAACTTTGAATCCATTAGAGAAGGAGATCTTGCCGATCAAATATCGTATTGGTTTTACACTCATCTTCTTTTACCTTCAAAGCCTGTACTTGAGACAAAAGAAACTCATCTTGAAATAAGGAAATGGAAGAAGCTGTTCAATGCAGATGATGAACTCAAGAAATGGTATTATGATTTTCTTAATGAAGTGATAATGTTCTACGAAGACAGGTTTAGATTAATAAAGAATCTGGACAACCTCTGATTGGAATCATACATATTTTTGAACCAATTTTTCTAATGTCTCAAATGTGTAAGGCTTGTTTACCGTTGCCATCAATCCCATTGTCTTGGCTTTTTGATGCTTCTCTTCATCGATATAATACGCAGTAATTAAAACCACTTTGGCATTGGAATCATATTGTTTTATTTTGTAAAACGCCTCATATCCATCCATCATTGGCATTCTTATATCCATAAGTGTAAGATCAGGCTTTGTTTCTTTGTACCTGCTAACCCCTTCTTCACCATTTTGTGCAGTAATTACCTCGTAATTCATACTTTTTATCATAAAAGACGTATTCTCCAAAAGATCAACATCATCATCCACTAAAAGGATCGTTTTTTTCAATTGTGTCATTCTAACTTGGAATTTCACAAATGAGTATTTTTAGCTTTAATCTTGTCTCAATTTAATGTGTTTTAGGCAATTTTATGGTAAAGGTAGTAGGATTATTTTTAACCGTTATAGTGCCACCATGTTGCTCAATAATGTTTCTACATGTAGATAGACCAAGACCAGTTCCTTGCATCTTTGTAGTCACAAGTGGTTCAAAGAGCTTAGGTAATATTTCAGGCGGTATTCCCTCACCGTTGTCTTCGATCTCAATTGTTACCATGTCGCTATTCCCATCCCATCTTATAGATATTATTCCGTCTGGTTTGTTTCCTATTGCTTGAACTGAATTCTGTATAATGTTCGTAAAAACTATCTCCAGTTTTCTTGCATCACAATTTATTTGTAAATCGTTAACAGGAATCTCGATTTTTATATTTGGTGGAATCTCAATTGTTTTGATAACTGACTTGACCAAAGGGATCAACGTGGTAACTTCTAGATTCAACGGTGTGAGTCTCACAAAATTCAGAACATCATCAATTTGCTGTGACATTCTATCAATCGCTCTGTTCATCCTAGATGCAACTTCGCTTATCTCTTTGTTATCTCCCTTATAGCTCCTCTTTAGTATGTCAGATGAACTTTGTATAGTGGTCAGAGGATTTTTCATATTATGTGCTAGACTGGCTGCTAATTCTCCAATAGCAGTCAATCTCTCATTTTTTATCTTGGCATTGGCTTCTGCAAGCTTTACCTCGGTCTCTATAAGCTTCTTGAGGGATAGCGCCATGTTATTAAACGACTCCACAATCACTCCTATTTCATAAAGACGGCCTTTCTGCGCTCTTATGTTGAAATCCCCTTCTGACAGCTTTTTTGTAATAGTTGATAATTTCATGATTGGTTTCGCTATGAAAAAGGAAGCAAAAATTCCTATCAAAATGGAACCTATGATTCCTACTGCAGAAAATGTTATGATAGATACTGCGTTACTCTCAAATTCTGTATTGATGGCAGATGGGTCTTGCGTTAGAACCACCATCCACCCAAATCCAGAAAAAATCCCATACCCTATTGATCTGGAATATACTGCCAGCAAACCGTCTGTATAGTTGTCTGGTTCTACAATGCCGTTATCTGCTGTAAGCTTATTGTAATATGGGATTGGCGATGCGGAAGGGTTGTATTTTATTCCATCTTTGTAGATGATCTTTCCACTTTTATCAAGCAAAATGACATTTTTTCCAGTAGTCTTAAGAAGAGAAACATCTCCTTCAAAATCATGAAGCAGGCTGTCTAGATCCAGAGATGCTTTAATGACTCCAAGAAATGTTCCTTTAGAATCTACAATTTTTAGAGCCATGGGGATGTAATAGGTAAATGAATTTCCATCATGCTGTAATTCTCCAAAATAAATCCCATCATTTTTTGCAGACTGCCACCAATTTTCTGTGTAATGTACATAATTTGATGTTTGGCCGTCTATTGTTATGAAAGCACCATACTGGTTAGTGACATACAAGTTATTTGAAATGTCCAAACCATATTCGTTTTTGTAAAAATCTATCATATTAGTAAAGTTTTGAGAAAGTTCACTTGCATTGGTTGGTAGAAAAGGAATTGCACCTTCTAACTCATTAGTTGCATCTACTGTTTGATTTTTTTGTTTATCCATTTTATAATTTGAAAGAATAATCACACTTTGAATTTCATCAGTTTTGGAAATAGAGTTTACATCGTTAATTCGTTTTTCTATAAATTTGTCAAGATTTTGGATTATAGTATTTGCCTGAGCTTCATTTCTTAATTCGATAGAATTTCGTAATTCTTTCTGATTTAATTCTAGGGTTATGTATCCATCTAAAGCAAATATCACAAACAGAGCCGAGGTGCTAATGAGTATGATATGAGCAATTTTCATATTGTTAGACACTTAACTTCTAGTATGGATTTAAACTATTTTAGATAAATATTGTAATTTGCCAATTTTATGACAAGGCATACCGCAAATGCAAAGTTATTGACTAATAATATTTTGCAGATATGGTGTATCATTATGACAGGAAAAAGCGGTAAATCTGGTGATTTTACTCATCTGTTGAAAATACTAGAAAACATCTCAAATAATCAAACTGGAGAAAAAAATTATGATAAAAAAATAGACCTATCAAATGAGGGATTACGAATAGACAGAGACAAGATTTCAAGGGAACTATTTTTTATATGTGGGAAATGCAACGGACCTTTGATTCAGTATACCTTTTGTCGTATTTGTAAAAAAACTACATCCAGAGTATGTGCCAAATGTGGTATGATAAGGACAGAAGGGGATCATAAAAAATGTCTCTTTATAATGTTCATTGATGTGGAAAAAACTCGGATACGACAAATTTAATCTGAATTAATATTTTCACAAAATACTGATGGCCTTCCCAAGTCTTAAAAATAACGCTCTAATTTTTGGATAAAACTTGTATCATAATTTCTAGCCCCTTCTCTACCTGCTCTTTTGTTATGATTATAGGAGGTATTATCCTAAGGGACTTTTGGCCTGCACCGAGAGTTAGAAGGCCATTTTCAAACAACTCGACAATCTTTTTTTCTCTGCGAGCCCTTGTGTCAAATTCTAGTCCGATCATAAGACCAAGACCTCTGGCATCACTCACTCCTTTTTTGCCGACAAGTTCCCGCAATCCTTTTTTCAAGATGTTTCCCATTCTGGTTGCATTTTCAAGCAATCTGTCTCGTTTTATAACCTGGATTGTCCTTGCTCCGATTGCCATGTCTATTCTGCTGCCTCCGCCCCACGTGCTAGACAATGCGGATCTCTCACTTGGCTCTAATCTCTTATTGTAAAAAGTAGCCCCCACTTGCAATGCCTTTGCAGCGCTCATGATGTCAGGCGTTACTCCATAGTGCTCAAAGGCCCACCACTTGCCAGTGTGTCCTATTCCTGACTGAACCTCGTCTAAGATCAACGGAACACCATACTGTGTTGCAAACCTTCTCAAGTTTTTGATGAACTTTTTGCTTGCAACATTGTAACCGCCCTCGCCTTGAACTACCTCTGTCAAGATGAATGCTATCTTGTTCTCCTTGAGAAGAGACTCGACTGCATCAATTTCTGGGTCGTCATCTCTTGTGCAAAACTTGATCCTCTTGACCGGAAATTCTGGGAAGTTGTACTTGTGAACCGGCTTGCTAAAAGTGAAGCTGAGGGCTCCAAGTGTTCTGCCATGGAATGCTCCAAGGCACGAAATTCCTGGGAGGGGACCCATATTTCGGTATGCAATCTTTATTGCATTCTCCACTGCCTCAGCCCCACTGTTGATGAAAAATGCCTTAAAATTTCTTGGCAGTATGGCAGATACCGTCTCTGCAAGGTCAGCATGTTCTTTTGAGTAAAAGTCCTGCCCTGCAATCTTATGGGTACCGTTTGTAGAATATTCTGCCAGTACCTCAAGCACGTCGGGATGAGAATAACCTATTGGGCATGCCCCTATGTTGGAAGTAAAATCAAGAAACCTGTTGCCGTCCAGATCCTCGATGATGCAGTCATGACCGTTTGCAATTACAAGGGGGTACATGAAGGTAGAGTCATACGCATACTTTTTCATCTTGGATATGACTTTTTTTGAGTTTGGACCTGGCAACTTTTGATTCATTGGTATCAGATGGTATATGATGGAAAAAATTTTGTAATAAACACTATCATTGATATCCATGGGAGAGAATCATAGAGGATTTGATGAGCCAACACGCAAACAGAGGCAAAGAAGGGCAAAAAAAGCAAGGAGAATGCAGAGGGAGGGATTTGAACCCCCGAACCCCTAAGGGAAAGGATTTCCTATGCCATGATCTTGAGTCCTTCTCGGTTGGCCGGGCTTCGATACCTCTGCAACGAGAGATTTAATCACTGAATATATAAACTCAAACCGAAAGTTTTGATTCGTGATATCGATTTATTTTTCAATTATCATCTTTTCAGATAGTGCAGGCATTGTGTAGAAAAACTCGTCCTCAAAAGCAAAGTCCTGCTTTCCCTGCTTTCTTAGTGAATCAAAATACTTCATACAGTCTGCATAGAAGTTGTTTGGTTGATTCTCTTCTGACATGTTGCGATATTTTCAGAAACGGGGTTTCTTTTGCTATGTAAGAAATTTTAGACTACTAACTTGACTGGTTTGATGCGTCCTGAATCCCGAGCCATGCATATCCCTTCTGCTCCAATTCGTCTGCAAGCTCCTTTGGACCTTCCTTTATCATCTTTCCCTGCGCCATCACATGCACATAATCAAGCTTATCGAGGAACTTGAGAATTCTTGCATAGTGGGTAATCACAATTACCGTCGCGTCCTTTCTTGATACTTGGCTTATTGCTTTTGCAACTGCTTGCACCGCATCAATATCAAGACCAGAATCAGGCTCATCCAATATTGATATCCTTGGTTGTAATACTGCCATCTGCAAAACTTCGGATCGTTTCTTTTCTCCGCCTGAGAATCCTTCATTTAGATATCTTGACAGAAAATCTTGTCTGAGACCTACTTGTTCGAGATTCTTTTTCAGATAGTTCTGAAATTCTCTTACTGTCAAAAAGACTTCGCGGTTCTGGTCTCCAAGCGACTTGCTTAGCGCGTTGTATGCTGTTCTAAGAAAATGTGAATATCCAACGCCAGCGACTTCCGTTGGGTACTGAAACGCCAAAAACAATCCTTTCTTTGATCTCTCGTCTGCAGTCATATCTAAGATACTTTGGCCGTCAAGCAAAATGTCTCCACTTGTTACCTCATATTTTGGATGACCTAAAATGGTATAAGCTAGAGTACTCTTTCCTGATCCGTTTGGACCCATGATGGCATGAACCTCGCCTGGACCCGTCTTGAGGTTTACTCCCTTGAGAATCTCTTTTCCTTCCCTCTGAGCATGAAGGTCTTTGATTTCAAGTATTGCCATGCATACCTTTCAACATCTTTTCGATATATAATCTAACAAAAAATTAGATCAAGCTAACTGAATTTTTTGTGAATAAGACACGAATCAACGCGACATAATATGTTGGAAGGTTGTCTAGAAATATAATTTTAGAAAAATAACGCATTCCTGTAAGCTGTTCCAAGTTTTTAGAATGAGGTCTGATGAAAAGTAACAAGTGGTATGCTGGAAAAAATCGCAGAAATTGTAAATTGATTTATTGCCTGTTTGGCTCGTACATCATTTTTATCTTTGTTAGTTCATCTTGGCCTAAGGCCCACCCCCTGAGTATCAACTCGGCTGCAGTAGACGGAGTGACACAGGCAGGTGTCGCATCAGTCGCCTTGAGAATTAGCTGAAAACCTGAATTGCATGCTACATCGAGTGCTCCAATCCCAGCCTCCATCTGTATTTTTGGAGGCAGGTGCATCATTTTTACCATTACACATCTGTCAACACTGGCAAGGCACATCTTGCTGTCAGTTACCATTCTTGTACCATTTAGCATAGTAATCTCAGTAATGGTTTCATTCATGGTACTTGTACTGTTTGGCATGATTGATATTGTTCCAGAATAAGCAGTAGCATAATACATGTTTGAAAATATAACCAAAACAAGGGTTAGCAATGTTACAAATGATGCTTTTCTTGACATGGTACACCGAAGGATTTTTCTGGTATAAATGTGACGATACAATTATCCAAAGAATGAATTTATGGTCATTTGTAAGAAATAAACAAAAAGGAAAGGGGTTAGTTTTTGGCTAACGCTGGTTTTAGGATGACCTTGATCTTATAGGCTGTCAGAATTTCCTTGCACCTGTTTCGTATAGTAACTTCCGTGATTCCTGCCACGCTTGAGACATCTCTTTGCAAAATACTCTGCCCAAGAAGTGTTGACGCGATGTATAGGTAGGCAGCAGCAAGGCCATTTGGAGCCTTTCCATCTGCCAGGTTGTGATCGTCTGTCTTTTCTGCAATCTCGGCGGCAAGCCTTTCTACGCGAACCTCAAGCTTTGCCAGATTTGCTATCTTTGAGATGTATTTCTCAAGGGTTACTACTGGTGCTGTCTTTGACCCAAGCTCCATGACGAGCATTCTGTAATATTTCGCAGTGAGTTTTACATTCATTCTCTCGTCTTTTGTGCTCCCAGTTGCAGAGCAAATCTCATCAAGTGATCTTACAACATCGCATTGCTTGCACGCCATGTATATTGTTGCAGCAGACATGCAGGCAACAGATTTGCCTTTTGCCTCTGCTTGACCTTCAAAGTTTCTGTATATCATTGAAGCCGTCTCGATTACGTTTCTTGGCAATGCCAGCGACTGGCATGTCTCTCCTATCTTTGACAGGATGTTTGCAAGTCGGCGCTCCCTTGGCGATGCAACCCTGATTCTTGTTTGCCATTTTCTCAGATTGTACATCTGAAGTGCCATGTCGCTTGAAATTGTTTTTCCACTAAAGTCCTTACTTCCTATTGCAATTTCAGTTCTGATTCCAAGGTCGTGCTGTGAGTAAGTCGTTTGACCTGTTGCTCTTGCAGATTTCATTTTTTCTTCTGGGTTTGTTGCTCTTGATTCTGGGCCATAGTCTGACATCTGCTCCATTGCGACCAGTCCGCAGCCAGAACAAATTTTTTCTCCACTGTGAATGTCATCAATCAAAGTTGAACGACATTCTGGACAGTGTGTCTGTAGTTCTGTTATGTTCATCTTCTTTTTCCTCTGAATCTTTTTGGTTTCATTACAGGAGATTCGTCGACGATGTACACGTGCTGTCCGATGTGCCTTTTGATATTATTGGTAAGCGGAATTGCGGATGCATATGGTGCATCAACAGGACCTATCATTTCTGAAACTTTGGCGACTTTGGTTCCCGAACTGTCTACAATTATTTGACCATCGCGTAACGGTTTGGAAAGTCTGATCACTACCCTACCGCTACTAGCTAGATGCAATACTTCGCCTACCTCCTGCAATTAATGAATCAAGTCTATTACTCTTATCAATAGAGTTCTGTCAAAATTACTTTAGCTACGAGCTAGATTAGCTCTTTACTTGGTCTGTTTTGCCCTTCGCGATGTAAGCTTGTCTGCAATGGCAGAGATCATCTTGGCCTTTGGCTGCCCCTTGGAAAGTACGATGTAGCCGGACCTGACATATGGCCTTCTTGGAAATCTTACCTGGTCGTTAGTTTCGGTCGGGTCAAATCCTGCTGCTTTTGCAGCATCTATCAATTCTTTGAGCGAAGGATCAAAAACGCTTTTTTCGCGAGAAACACGTCTGCCCATTTTTTTTGGAAGTGTCTTGTTGAAATAATCAAGCCAGATTACGACATGTTCGTAATCCTTCATTTTGTAATCACTTTATCAAAACTGCATTTACTGCGCCGTCTTGACCAGGTCTTGAAACTACCTTGCACTGACCATCTTCGGTCTCCAAAATTGCGCCTTTTGAAATTACACCGCGTCTTTCATAATCACTGCTTGCAGGATTTTTTAGAACTTTGATGATCTTAACTTTCTTTACCTTGCCGTCTGGTATTGATAAGTTTACAAAATCTGTAGTCTTGAGCGAAGTCTTGACATTTTTGCCACGAACTTTTCTTGTAACAGTTACGTGGGGACCGGGGATTGCCTCGACTGAATATCTATCGATTTCGTATTTTCTTCTAGTCCTTAGAGGGTATCTTCTTCCACCTGTAATCTTACTTGTGGCAAGATTTTCTACAGACTTCTTCATAAGCAGTCGATAAAGTAACTCTAATTTATACCATCTAGAACACACGGTACTTCCAGTCTTACTGGGTTGCCTGTGTAATTGTTTCTGTAGTCTGTTCTGCCTGTGGTGTAGTAGCTTGGTTTGTAGAACCTTGGTTTGAGGATCTGACTTTTGTGAAAAGTTTCTGCTTTAACAAGTCCTTGTCTCCCTGAATTCCGAAATATTTTTGGAACTTTTCTGTTGTGTTGTATATCTTGAGCCTGCCCACGTTTTGGTGTTCAATGTATGCGAGTTGCTCTAGAAGCTTGAGGTGCATGTACACTCCAGAGCCTCTAACCTCAACCAGCCTCTTTGAGGAGATTGGCTGCATGTATGCAATATATGATAACGTCTTTAAAGTTGCGGTAGGAAGCAAGGGTTTTGAAGCATATTTTCTTATCACTGTATTGTATTCTGGTTTTAGCTGAAAGACATACGAACCGTCCGGTAGGGCAGAAATTTCTATTGCCTTAAAGGTGGACTTGGTCTTTTTTACTATAGCCGTCATCAGAGCAAGAGTTTTGGTTCTTGACTCTGTCCCTGACGCCTTTATCAATTCTTCAATTGAGAGCGGTCTTCCTGCAGAGTATAGGGCAGCCTCCAGCCTAGCGATTGCCTCATCATCTTCTACCTTTCCCATCTATACAAAAAGGAGGATGGAAGATACTTAAATCAAATTCCTACTGACAGTTGATCTGCTTGTAAACCTATTTTGCGATGGATACGATAATGTCGCCTTCGGTCTGTTCTAGATCTACTTTGAGATCTCTTGCCAAAAAGAGAATTGCAAAGAAACACCTTATGACATCTATCAACTCAAGCTCTGCAGTTATGTTCCTAAAGGAACCCGAACCTGTTGGCCTGATTTTGTTCATTATGAGTTCTTCGTATTGGCCAATTATCTTCTCAAGCGAGATGAAATAGTCGTCAAAGTTGGGTACTTGGACAGGCTCAAACTCCATCTGCCTGCGGCTTGAACGGGGGTTGGCTATGGTTCCAATCAGATTCTCAAGTACAGAGAGCAACTCATCTAGTGTGACTGGATAGGTAGACTCGTGCCTGTATGGCATGTTTATTACCTCAATGTCGACATCTTCTCTTTGACTGAGCGGCTTTTTCTCCATTGCTGCCCTCTGCAATGCAAATATGCTTTCCACCTTCATCCTATGAATCATCGCCGAAGAAAGAGCGGCAATTCCTGCTACTCGGAGATCCTTCTTGTCTGTTTGGTTTAAAATTGATATCAGCATCTGCAGTATACGGGTGATATCGATGCTCCAGACGTCTTTTTTTGATATGTCAAGGGGCGTAAAGAGAATGTTAACCGGAGGCTGTGCAAGCCCGGTGCTAGTATTTTCCTCAGTCACTAGGTATCAGTTGTATTATCTTTATAATATCTGTTGGATTTGCTCTTTTGATTGTCCAAGTCAAGAATTTTACCATTGTGGCATGAGGCCCAAAAAATATAATCTTGTACTGTCTTACCTGAGTGTTGGACGCAGATCTTGAAAAGTTTGATTTGGCATGTACCTATATGCGAAATGACCAAAACGTTTCAGCCTACAATTTGTTTATGACTCTGGCACAAAAAGAGATGAAAAAGGAGGATTTCAAGGCTGGGATCTATCTATTTCTTGCCTCTGAATGTAAGACAAAACAGGGAAAAGATACTAAAGAAGAGTATGACCTTGCAGCAAAGTACTACCTCAAGATTGCAAAAAAGAACAATGCTAACTCGCCATATGCATACCAGTGTGCAGCCAAATGCTTCCTCAAGTCTGGCCAAGTAGACAAGGCAATGAAAATCTCTGAAGAGGCAAAAAAATACGTTCCAAAAGTTGTGGAAGAAAAAAGGCCTATTGTTATAGTAGATGACAGTCCTGCAATAACACTACGACTTAGAAGCTATCTTGAACAGCTTGGATATGGTGATATCAAGACAGCAAAAGATGGAAAAAGCGCCTTGACGCTTGTTACAAAACTGATCAATGACTCGCAGAATCCAGTAATATTGCTTGACATGCAAATGCCAGACCTTACAGGAGATGCAGTTGCAAAAAAACTTCTGGAGAAAAAACCCGATCTTTCAATCATCTTGATAACTGCTGACGAAAAAAGTGAACCACGTGTACGCAAGACAATAGGGTTTGGCTCTACTGCATTTATTCAAAAACCGTTTACAATAAACGAACTAAAAAATGCACTTGATGTCACGGAACAAAATCAGATCAGGTAAGAAGAACAAGGGACATGTTCAAGGGATTGACATCTTTCATCTGAATGTTGCTTATTCTGTAATCTGAAATTTGATCAGAAAACTTTTCTACTATCTTTGATGTCGGATTCTTTTCTGCACCATCAAGCCTCATTACTATTAACATATTCCAGTCGCCATCAAGCGTTGCAACAAAAAGATAATTCGAAAAAGTTTTTGCAAAGTCCTTTATCGACTCTACTTGCGTGTTAAGAGAGCGCGCAATCTTCAGTTTCACGAATAATGCCTCAAATCCATCCGTAGCGGAGACTCCGCTGAGAACTGCTTTGTATCCTTTTATGATTCCGCTCTTTTCAAGACGCTCTATTCTTTTTCTTATGGTCCTGTCAGAAACGTCTACTCCAGAATTTCTAAGCTCGGATGCAATCTCCTTGGACGGCGTCCTTGCATTTTTGTTTAAAATCGCAATAATTTTCTGGTCTATCTCATCCAGCGCAGACCAGCCTGAATCTTCTGACACTGATAGTATAGTAAATTCAGTCTTTTTGAATTTTATGATGTATATGGTCCCACGCGCAGGATTTGAACTTGCGACACTCCGGTTTCTGTAAGCCTGATAGGCTGATGACGGTTAGCCTAAAGCCAACCACTACAGCCGGAAGCTCTACCAGGCTGAGCTAGCGTGGGACCGATTTTCATCCAGATTGTTCGTATTAAATAATTATCGCTGGGAAAAATAACTCCATATTTTCCAAAATTTGAAACAGATCGGGAAAATTTAGGGCCGACCAAACTACATATAAGAAAGTACAATGATCCCGATCACGTGTCTGGTTCGGGGATTGTTGATGGGGGATACGTATGTGCACCATATTTACACAATGAATCCTCGTTAAAATTGAAAGAATCGTTAGAAAAATCAGAACATGTTAACAGCATGTACTTTGCAACGGCCACCTTTTCAGAGGACGGCAATGCCTACTTTCCTTCCCACACAAACACGTATCTCCTTGCAAGATTCAATGACCAGAAACTTGCATTAGATCAGATCAACAAGTACAAGCAGGACAGGCCCACCTTTGTATTTTCGAGATATGACGAATTTTTTGAGAGATTTACTGAAAAAAAGCTCAATCTCATCTCCGTCTACTATCTGGACTATGGTCACTCAGAATCTGATCTTTATGATCTTGCACTCATTGTAGCAAAGCGCAATAGGGTGAGGCGAGCAGAATGTGGAACTCTACACATGTCATCGACTGAAACTCCAAAGTTTACTTTTCCATACTGTGACAACTTGGTTGTCTTTGAGGTCTCAAGTGACAACACACACCAAAGTGACAACAAGTATTGTGAAAAAACAAGAAAAGAAGTTGCAAGAAAAGGGATCAGGCTGACCAATCTTCTCAACCTTTCTGTCATTGAAAAAATAAAATAAAAAAGTTATATACTCTGCCAAATTCTGTTTGTGTGATGAGCAAGCCTTCCGAACTTGGTTCACTTAAAATTGGATCTTACATCTTGCTCCCAGTAGATAGCCCAAACCAAGAGCCTTGCAAGATCGTGGAATACGACACAAGCAAACCAGGAAAACATGGTGCTGCCAAGGCAAGAATTGTGGGCGTTGGTATATTTGACAAGAAAAAATATCCGCACGTCTCACCAGTGAGTGCGCAGGTACAGGTACCGCTAATTGATAAGAGAGTGGGCTCTGTGATATCAAAGACAGATGCAATTGTACAAGTCATGGATTCTGAAACCTTTGAGGTCTTCGATGTCTCACAGATAGAAGATGAGGTAAAGGACAAGATTGCACAGGGACAAGACGTTGAATACTGGAAGGTAATGGATAGAACTATTATAGTCCGAATCAAAAGCTAGATTCGGATGCTGATGATGACGAGAAAAGCCAACTGATACTATGATGATGGTTATGAGTAATTGAGGCATCCAAGGCTTTCTCTCGAATAAGTTATACGCTATGACTTTGTTATGATACATGTGAAAGGCCTATGCCACGTCTGCCTCGCATCAAACGTGGAGGTAACACTAAAGGACCACCTTGCCCTATGTGAGAACTGTCTCAAAAAAGTATCCGAGCTGGAAAAAAATTAATTGAAACGAACTTTATGCAAGATACCAATTGAAACTAGCAGCACTCTTTTCGGGAGGAAAGGACAGCACCTTTGCCATCTTCAAGTCCAAGTCTGATGGGCATACAATTTCATGCCTTGTTACTATATTTCCAAGATCGGAAGAAAGCCACCTATTGCACCATCCAAACATTGAACTGACAAGACTTCAGGCGCGACTGATGAATCTCCCACAAATCATAGTCAGGGTTGATTCTAACGAAACGGCAGTAGAGGTGGCCGAGCTGAAAAATGCCTTGGAAAAGGCAAAGAAGGAATTCGGAATAGAGGGAGTGGTCCACGGGGGAATAGGAAGTGCATTTCAGAAAAATCACTTTGAAACAATTTGTTCCGGCGTGGGCCTTACAGTTGTTGCGCCTCTTTGGAATGTAAACGAACAAAGCTACCTTCGAGAGCTTGTGCAGTCAGGATTCCGTTTTATTGTAACAAGCGTTACAGCAGAGGGCCTTGACGATGCCTGGCTTGGAAAAGAGGTAACACTGCAAGATGTGGAAAAGTTAATTGCAATCTCGTCAAAACATGGACTGAACATATCATTTGAGGGAGGCGAAGCCGAGACATTTGTAATTGGCTGTCCTCTCTTTTCTGGATGCATCAAGATAATAAAATCAAACAAGACTTGGGATGGATACAGAGGAAGGTTTGAAATAACCGAAGCTGTTTTGGAAAAGCAATGTTAGATGGACTCAAGACAGGACTTAGGGCTGCGCTGAAAAAAATAGTAAACTCATCTGCCATAGACGAGGCCCTAATCAAAGAGCTCTCAAAAGATATCCAGAGAGCACTTTTACAGTCAGATGTAAACGTAAAACTTGTTTTTCAGATTACAAAAAATTTAGAGGAGCGCTCACTCAAAGAGACCCCGCCTCCGGGCCTCTCAAGAAAGGACCACATTGTAAAAATTTTGTATGACGAACTATCAAAACTGCTAGGAACAGAAAACGAGTATTCTTTCCAGCCCGGAAAGATGAACCGCGTTCTTATGCTTGGAATTCAAGGAAGCGGAAAGACTACAATAACTTCCAAGCTTGCCAAGTATCTGACAAAACAGGGATACCGGGTATGCGTAATTGGTGCAGATACTTACAGGCCTGGGGCCTTGACACAGCTTAAGACAATGTGTGAAAAGGCAAATGTAGAGGTCTATGGCGAAGAAGGAAACAAGGACTCGCCTGAAATTGTAAAAAATGGGCTGAAACACTTTGAGGGAAAAAACTTTGATATTGTACTAATCGATACTGCGGGAAGACACAAGGAAGAAAAAGATCTACTTGATGAAATGACACGAATAAGCCATGTTGCAAATCCCGACTTGGCACTGCTTGTAATTGACGGCACAATAGGGCAGCAGTGCTACAATCAGGCAGAGGCATTTCACAAGACTGTTCCAGTGGGAGGCATAATCATAACAAAACTTGATTCCAGTGCAAAGGGTGGAGGAGCCTTGGCCGCTGCGGCTGCAACAGGAGCACGAATCATGTACATAGGTACTGGAGAACGAATTGATGACCTCGAAAAGTTTTCACCAACTAGATTTGTTGGACGACTGCTTGGGATGGGAGACATACAAGCGCTGCTTGACATGGCAAAGAGGCTGGAGACTGAAGGAAATGAGGAAAGGCTCAAGAGAATATCACACGGAAAGATGAACATGGAGGACTTTTATTTTCAAATCGAAGAGGCAACAAAGGCAGGAGGCCTGCGAAGCATAATGGAAAACATGCCAGGCTTTTCTGGAATGGTAAAAGAAGACCAGCTAGACCAGCAGGAGCAGCGCATGGAGAGATGGAGATTTGTCATACAGTCCATGACAAAGGAGGAAAAAGCAGACCCTGATCTAATAAATGCATCGAGAGTAAAGAGAATTGCACGAGGTTCTGGTTGGCCGGAGCATGAGGTAAAAGAACTATTGAAGGCCTACAAGAACTCTAAAACAATGATGAAGGCATCCAAGGGCAGACAGATGCAGGGAATGTTGCGCAAGATGGGCCTTGGATAGAAGACAGATGGAATACAAAAATCACTAAATAGATTTACGCATATCCCATTATCTTACCAGTCTCTACATCAACCTGTATCCGCCTTATTTGGTTTGGAGCAAAGCCGACTTTTGCTGTAATAATCCATACATCTCCTTTCAGATCTGCTGATGTCAATACAACAGAGTGGTATTGTTGCAAAAACCGTACGGCAATCTCCTTTGCTTTTGTACTGCTTATGTTCAAAGGTAATAGATACTCTAAAAATTTGTATAAAAATTGAGGGTAGAAATAACCTGTATCGAACTTCTATGCTAGGAGCCAAAAATTAGATTTGCATATTCTTCTGCGATTGGATTTTGATGCTATCTTGTTGTTTTACGACTTGGCAAATACTATCTCCAAGACGGAATTGTTGATGGTGGTTGATTTTACAGAAACATGTTCTGGTTCTACGCTCAACGGTATTCTTTTTCTGTATATGCGCTCGTCAAATATCTTTATCTCCAGAAAATTCTCTTTTACCATATAGTGGACATCCTCCTTTCTAATACCTGACAAAACTGCAATGATGCGTATCGTTTCGCTATCTTCAATGACATCTATTAGGGGCTCTATGCTTGTTGGCCTATATTGTGGTGTGATACCACGTTGTGTATCTTCTGGTAAATTGAGAGGACTTACCATTATTGAGATATCTAGTCCAATTATTCCAATCCTTCTGTTATCTGACGCCTTGTGGAGGGACTGACTAGAGGTTATTGATGTTATCAGGCCATCTAGTTCCTTTATGAGATCGTCTACAGCTAGCATCAAAATCCAAATGGTTGACAAAATCTATAAACTCAATGTCTGTTTCTTCTAGATCATTTGATGGTTTGAAAACTGCGTTGACTTTTCTATAATCAAACAACATATTGATCAAATAGAATAATTTTTCATAGCATCTTAAAAACAAAAACTTGTATTCTAATGTATGGTTCTTGCCAAGAGCTCTACTGAAAAAACTGAAGTTCTCTTTGGCCAACATGATGTTTTAGAAAAATGGAAACAGTGTGCATTTGATACACGAAAAGAGATTAACATCTACGCTGATTCAGGTAGCTCACTTGAAACTTTTGGATTTAAGAATTATCTTGAGATCTTAAACCATCTCAAACAAAAGGGAGTTAGAATAAGGTACATCACAGAAATCTCAAAAACAAACCTGCAATTCTGCAAGTTGCTCATGGGAATAATTCCTGAATTTAGGCATCTGGATGGGATACGGGGAGCCTTTGGCGTAACAGATGATGAATTTCTGGCTACAGCCACACTGCAGGAAATCAAGCCTGTCTCGCATGCAATCTACTCTAATGCAAAACAACTGGTTCAAATTCAAAGACACATCTTTGAGACGCTGTGGAATAGGTCTATTGTAGCAGAACGCAAACTAAAGGAAATAGAACAGGGAATGGAGCCAGAGTTCTTTGAGGTCATAAATGATCAGCAGCGTTCAACTGAAATCATTGCAACTCTTGCAAATTCCGTAAAACAAGAGGTCCTGCTGCTTCTAACGCAGAGCAAATCCATGGTGAGGCTGTACAAACTTGGAATCTTTGACCAACTGATGATGGCATCCACAAAGAACATAAAGATACGAATAATCTGCCCCATAAACAGCGAGAACGACGAACTAGTAAAATATCTTCATGCTAACTATCCGCATATCAACATACTAAACGGGACCGAGGGCGAGATAGGACTCATAATAGTTGACAACTCGAAATTCTTCATATCTGAAGTCAGAGAAGAAATGGTCAAAGAATTTTCAAAGACGCTGGGCTTTGGTCTGTTTTCAAACAGCATTTCGCTTATACAGTCAATTAGGTTGTTCTTTGAGCTTCTGTGGAAATCTGATGAACTAAACGAAAAACTAAAAGACCACGAGAGGCTGCAGGCAGAATTCATAAACATCGCAAGCCATGAGATAAAGACCCCCATACAGGCAATCCTTACTTATTCCGAGTTATTGCAGTCGGAGCCAGACAAAAACCAGTCAAATGTGGATGCCATACAAAGAAACGCACTGCGCCTTAAACTGTTGTCAAACAACTTGCTTGATATGACAAGAATTCAAAGCAAGACTCTAATGATAAGAAAAGAAAAATTTGATCTGTCGCACCTTGTGTCATCTATAGTGGAAGACTTTAGATATCAGCTGAGAAACATGCCTGCAGATACAAGTATTGAGATGTCATTTTCTAACCCGGGTCAAGTATTTGTGGAAGCCGACAAGGAAAGGGTCACTCAGATAGTTACCAATCTGATTCACAACGCGCTAAAATTTACTAGAGAAGGCACCATTACGGTTTCCTTAAAGAAGGGCAAAGATGAGGTGATGGTATCCATCAAGGACACTGGCATGGGAATTGATCCTGATATCATGTCAAGCCTCTTTACAAAATTTGCCACAAAACATCACAGCGGTACAGGCGTTGGCCTGTACATATCAAAAAGCATAGTCGAGGCCCATGGGGGGAAAATATGGGGAAGAAACAACTCTAACGGGAAAGGCGCCACGTTTGCGTTTGTGTTACCTTCAGTGAAAAGCTAAAGGATGCCTTGTGATTAGCCAAATAATACAGCAAAAAGCGTTTTAAAATAGTTAAACGAACTATGAGTGTTGAACAGCTACCAGTGTTATCAGGTACTGGGATTAAAGGAAGGTGCCACGATGAAGGACATCAAGTCAGCATACCGAAAACTGGCATTGCAACACCATCCTGACAGAAATAAGGACCAGGATAGCAAAAAGTTCAAGATGATATCTGAAGCCTACCAGACGCTTCGCGCAGATTACAAAAGAAGCATTGGCGCAAGCCAGGATCACTCAAAATATGAAACAAGAAAAAGGCATGACTTTGGCTCAAAATACTCTTGGGGGGCACGGGAAAGCGACAGGACCCCACATGAGGACTGGACTAGGTATACAAGATATGCAGAAAGTGCATACCAAGATTTTTGGAAACAGTATGAGGAGGCATTCTGGGACTATTATGAAAGAATGAGAGCAGAGGTAAGAACAGATACAGAACCCATCCAAGTAGAACAGGAAACTCCAGTATCAGTACGGGTTGATCCGGAAAGATGTATTGCTTGCTGTAGCTGTGAAACCATAGCTCCTACTGTATTTCATGTAGAAAAAAATGTACGGGTCAATCCAAAATCCAAAGTAATCAACGAAGAAGGTGCCAAATCTCAAAAGATTCTTGACGCCGCACACACTTGTCCCACAAAGGCAATCAGCGTAACTGACAAGGAAACAAGGCAAAAACTATATCCATATTAGCAAGATGTTTGTTCGTCCCGTACACACTTGGAGATATCAATATCTGATGCGTCACTACAGAAAATGTATAGAGTTTCATTAAGAAAAATCCAAAATAAAAACACCGGATTTTCTAAAAATCATTGTCTTCCAGATCTGCCTCATGGGCATTTCTTGGTATGAGGGCGTTGATGCCAAATGTCAACTGCTCAAAAGCCCAGAATACTTGTGGTCGATGACGCCTCCTTTCTGAGAACAGTACTGAAAGACATCTTGATCAACCAAGGAATAGCATCTGAGGTGTACGAGGCAGGAGACGGCATGATGGCAGTTGACTCGTACAAGAAATTCAAACCTGATATTGTAACAATGGATGTCAACATGCCAAAAATGGACGGTGTTCAGGCTTTAAGGGAGATAATGAAGATTGATCCCAAGGCCAAGGTAATCATGGTTACTGCAGTAGAGCAGAAATACATCGTTCAGGATGCAATGAAGCTTGGCGCCAGAGACTATGTTGTAAAGCCATTTGACCGCTCAAACGTGGGATTGGTTTTTGGCAAGGTTATGAGGTCAAGATAGAATAGGATGGATGTATACCGCATTTCCTGATTAGGAATAATACCTGCCTGCATTTACGATATCTCGGTGGACAAGAAAAAGCTAGCCGTGGTCTTGGAGCACACAAGAGGAATTTTAAAAGAACATCCACTGTGTGATCACTGCCTTGGCAGAATGTTTGCAGGAAAGCTTGGAGTGGTATCGCACAAGAGACTTGGACATAAGATTCGAAGCAAACTAGAGCAAAAACAACCTAAAACATGTTACATTTGTAAAAACTTGATGTCAAACCTTGCTACACATGTAAAAAAAATACTAGAGGCATCAAAGGAATATCAGTTTTCTACTTTTTTGATTGGAGCTGTACTGCAGCCGTCTATTCATGACCGAGATGACATAATTCGTTCCAAGTTCAAACTCCGAGGAATTGTAAGCATAAAGAGCGACATAACAAGGGAGATGGGAAAATTGTTTTCAAGAAAAACCAAATCTGTTGTGGACTATCAAAACCCAGACATGGTGTTTACAATTGATTTCAAAAGGGATTATTGTGAGATAAAACCGCGCGCCATACTGTTACAGGCAAGATACACAAAAAACATCAGAGGACTACCTCAAAAACAAAAACCATGTGATCAATGTGAGGGAAGAGGATGTTTTGTGTGTGACTTTTCTGGAATGCGGGAGTTTAACAGCGTAGAGGGAAAGATAGCAAGATTTTTGATTGAAAAGTTTGGTGCGCAACAGGCAAGGATTACATGGATAGGAGGTGAGGATGAGTCAAGCCTTGTTGTGGGAAACGGAAGGCCATTTTTTGCAAAACTTGTCAATCCACACAAAAGGAAAATTTTTTTCAGAAAAAAGATTGACCTTGATAAAATCTCAATACTTGGGTTGCGGGTCATCAATAAGATACCTTCAGATCCTGTAAGATTTCGCACTGTAGTAGTGATGGAAGTAGAGACAGAAAATGAGATAGAACCTGCACTCCTTGAAGAACTGCAAAAACTCAAAGAACAACCAATAATTTTATACGAAAATTCGCACAAAAACAAGAAATCCATCTACAACATACGGATCAAGAAAATATCTGGAAATTCATTTAGGATGAAAATGGAATCTGATGGAGGAATGCCGCTGAAAAGATTTGTCGCAGGGCAAGAAGTAGAGCCAAGCATATCCAGTGTACTTGGAACAAACTGCAGGTGCGCCAAGTTTGATTTTCACAAGATAACTGTAATTAGATGACTTTTTAACGATCTGTCATCATTGAATCTAATACCACTATAACGTGCGCCACTGTATAATTATTACAGAAAAAAGATGCGTAATTTTTTTAAACCATTATTCGAAGAACCCGAGTCACAATTGAAAGTATTCGTATCACTACAGGAAAGTTTAGAGCACAAATCAAGTCAGATCTCTAAAACTCACTCAGGTTATTTTATATGTACCGTACTTGTGGAGGCGTTGTGAGTCTGAACAGGAGCCTGTTCTTTTCATTTTTGGGCATCTTATCGCTATTTGTCATCTATGCAACACATGATGCTGCGGCCACTGACTTTATAATATCTGATGATTCGACAGGCAAGACAACATGTACTGCCCTGCATGGTGTTTGGAGCTATGCAAACGGCAGCTCAACATGTACACTCAATTCAAACGTCTTGCTTAACCAAACTGATTCAGTCACCATTGGATCAAATGTTTCACTTGTAAACATGGCAGATGTAAACGACTCTGCTCCAATAATCAACATGGGAAATCTAACTAACATTGGAAGATTTATCATAGTTGGAGCCAGCACGGAAAATGGCCAAGGAGGAACTCTTACTAATTTTGGCATAGTTGACAACAAAAAAGATCTTTTATCTACTGGTACCTCTGGCGCAGTCTCAAACGAAGAGTCTGGGATCATAACAAATGCGGGCAGCTTCAAGATAGACAATTTTCTTGATAACAACGGACTTGTATTGAACCAAAAAGAGGGAACCCTTGACAATCAAGGAATCATAGAAATGGAAAGCGGAACATTTGACAACAAGGGCGCATTTACAAACCCCGGCCTCCTGTCGCTATCGCCTGAGATCTCAAACTATACCGAGCTTGACAACACAGGCACAGTTACACTTGTATCAAATATGGTCATCAACCCAAGTGGCGCCCTGTTCATAGGGGGTGGTACTACGCTTGAGGTGGGGTCTGGCGTAAATGTGACAAATTCAGGAAATATCACAAACATCTACACCATATCAAACTTTGGTGCAATTTATAACAAAAATATTTTCAAAAATGCAGGAACCGTTAATGACAACTGCGGGTCATCCTTTACAAGTACTGTCACATTGCAAGGAAACTCTCCTGCTCCCCTTTGCCCGACTCTGGTAAACCTGCACCCAAACCCGGCCTCGGCATCTCCAAGATCCACCGTGACATTTACTGCGATGCTCTCAGACTCTGGTTCTAAGACAATGCCATCAGGAACTGTAACATTTGGTGATTCTAACGCTGGGGGCACTTTTGGAGCCGTATCCTGTTCTCCACAAAATAATGGCACTCTTGCGTGTAGTACTACATACAGTACGCCAGCTTTGCCAAAAACGATACAAATCAGCGCAAACTATAGCGGCGACCTTGTACACACAAAGGGTTCGGGACAGTCAAGCCTTACCTCAAAAGCAAATACCAGTACAGCATTGGTCGCGTCTGCAAATCCGTCTGTATGGGGACAATACGTGGTGTTTACTGCAGTAGTATCGCCTTCTACATCAAACGGCACGGTCCAATTCCAGGTTGATGGAAATGACATGGGAGCGCCCGTATTATTATCTGGAGGGAAGGCAGGATGGAGCACACCTTCTCTTTCGGTGGGGTTGCACGTCATAACTGCAGTGTATTCTGGAGACCAGAACTCTTTTGCAAGTACTGGTATTCTGACTCTTACAGTAAACCAAGCTAGAGTGACATCAACATTATCATCATCTGAAAACCCATCTATCCAAGGCCAGCAAATAGTGTTCACTGATGCAATAAATGCACAGTATCCAAGTTCTGGAATTCCAACTGGAAATGTAACGTTCTATGAAGATGGAATGGATATAGGAACCGAAACACTCATTGGAAATTCCGTCTCAATTAACATATCGCCTTCTGAAGGTTCGTATACAATAATGGCAACATATTCTGGAGATGATAACTTTGCCCCCGGTGCATCAGGCTCTATAATTCAGCTAGTCAATTCAACTATGCCAATACAGCAAAACTCTACCGCACCGCCACAAAACTCAACAACTGCACCCCCAACATCCCTGCAACAAAACTCCTCAAGTACACAACCGCCTGCCTCACAAGATCCTCCTACACAAGATCCGTCAACCACACAACAAGACCCTACGTCCACAGAGGAAGATCCTCCGACAGCACAACAGGATGGACCAACACAGCATCACTTCTGGCACAGACACCACAGGCATGCCAAGTCATCATCAGATGACAATTCAGGATTAACAAAGGATAATTCTCTAAACGATCTGAATTCTCAGATATTGCAGCATGAATGGCAGATGTGGGGGCACGGGGATGGAAAATCGCATAATCCTCACACTGGAGATTCTTCTTTAGGTCAGCAACAAGAACAAGCCTCCATTCAGCAGCAACAGGAACAACAAATATCTCTTCAAGAACAAGCACAACAAACACAACAGCAGCAATCGTCATACCAACAGCAGGACCAGAAACAATCAATGCAGCAATGGCAACAATCAGAACATGGCCATGTAAAACATTCTCAGCTAGAACATCAGTGGGAACAGAACTTTGAACATTTGAAACAGCAGAAGGAACAGACTATGTCAAGCCACCAAGAAGAACAAGTACAACAACAGCAGCAGGTGCAGCAGCAACAACAGATACAGCAGCAAGCACAGCAGCAAGTGCAGCAACAACAGCAACTGCAACAACAGGTACAACAACAGCGGCAGGTGCAGCAGCAACAACAGATACAGCAGCAAGCACAGCAACAACAGCAACTACAACAACAGGTACAACAACAAGTACAGCAGCAAAACAATCACGGAAAGGAAGGTAAAGAAGACCGTGGAAAGCAGCATGGACATGGTAGGGATTAAGTGGGGGAGTGTTGGAAAACAGATGCATACCCCAAGTTTAGGTGGAGCAAGCCAATGAAAAAAACAATAAAATTCTCTATTCTGGCCGTATTGGTGCTAGTATTGCTTTTTACCCAGTCAAGCTTTGCCACATCTAACGGAAACGTCGTCATTCCTGATGCAGTAAAGAAAAATGCCAAGTCATGGGTGAACGGCCAGATTAGTGATAATGATTTTCTGGCAGTACTGCAGCAACTTGTGAACAACGGAATGTTGGTACTGACAACCTCGCAGAATTATCCAACACAATCTTCTAGTAGCACTAACCTAAACTGCATGAGTGCTGCTACCGCAGGAATAAATTGGAGCGAATGTGATTTCTCCGGCAGGGATCTATCTAACGTAAACCTAAGCGGAGCAGATCTCTCAGACACAGTGCTCAAAGGAGTGAATCTTTCCAAGTCTAATCTTAGTGGTGCCGACCTGTCTGGTGCAAATCTTGACGGTGCAAACCTTTCAGGTGCAAATCTAGCTTTTGAAAGTCTAGTAGACGTAAAACTTCACGGCACAAACCTTAGCGATTCAGACCTTTCAGGTGCAGACCTAAGCAGGGCGGATATCTCTGGAGCAAAATTGACCTATGGCAGGTTTTACGGTACTAACTTTTTTGGTGCTAACCTAAAAGGAGCTGACATCTCAAACTCCGAACTTGCAGGCGCAAATTTCTTTAATTCAAACCTTTCAGGTGCAAATCTGTCCTACTCTGATCTTCCTGATGTGAACTTATCTTTTGCAGACTTGACTGGTTCCACCCTAACAAGCACTAGTTTTGTAAACTCTAAGATGACGTGGGCCAAGCTTGGTCAGGCAAAACTTGAAGGAGCTGATCTGTCGGGAGCAGACATGAGTAATGCAGACCTGACAGGCTCTGACCTGAAAAACGCAGACATGTCAGGAGTAAAGCTGGACAACGCAAACCTTGTCAACACAATACGTCTCTGTCTTAACAATCCGATATGTCTTGATTAAGCCCAGTCGCATTTTTTAAAAATAACAGACAAAAAACAATGTTAAAGTAAATCTCACGAAAAGTGGCAATATGGAATCTGTCACAGAAACCTGCGTCGTATCAGTGCCAAAAGATGTGGTATTTCAGTTCCTGTCTGATATAGAAAACCTGCCAAAGTGGAGCACACAATTTGTAAAAAAGCTAATGATTGTAAATGGAAAGTACAAGGCATCAACTCCGCTGGGGGAAGTTTTTGTAAAACTTGAAGCTGACCCAAAATCAGGCTTGATTGATATCTATGCCGGAGCAACAGAACAGCAGCTAACGCCGGCATACTTGAGAGTTATACCGTTTTCAAAGGACTCTACTGGTATAATGTTCACATTTTTCAAGTGGGCCACCACCGACGACTCTACATGGAAGATCTTTTGTGAATGGATAAAAATTGAGGTTGAAAACATACAAAAGCACTTTTCCTAGCAGATCTATCCAGACACTATCATACACAAATAAATATTTGAAAAAAGGTACGGTACTTGATTTCATGATGGTAAATTGCCCAGATTGTAAAAAAGCACTCATTGAATTTGATCTCGGTTCAGGAAATTACCACTGCTCAAACCCGTCTTGCAACTTTCAATATCTTGAGCTAATGACTGGAAAACAGCACAGAAAAAATGTCAAAACGGAAGAAATGGAAAGCGCTCCTCTATCTAACAGCTTAGACAAAAAGCCAAAACGAATACTTGTAGGTCTTGCAATAGAAAGCACACTGCTTAACATGGGTCATTCAATATTTGATAAAGTGACTACAAAGCTAAAGGAAGATTACAACGCCAATGTATTTGATTGCCTTGAGAACCCGCAGTATCTGAAAAAAATTCTTGAACGAAATTTTGATAAAAATGTGCACGAAGTTGTAGCCAAGTCAATAAAAACGGTCTTGGGCGAGTTTGCTTATTATTCTTCTATACGGGAATTCTTGGATGAACTAAATAGCAAAAAATGATTTCCAAAAATGGGAAATACTCTTGTGAATTACCATTTCATTGTTACGGTACAAATTGTTTTATACGGATTCTATGTTTCTCAAATGAGAAATGCTGCTTGAAAATGAATTTGCACTGCCTGTAGACTGCTCGATGGGAAGGAACAGCAGGCTTGTGGTGAAAAAAAGCGGCAGCTCAGTCACCGACTTGGTGCCGACGCTCTTTGAGATGACAAAAATAATGATGAAGATAAGATGCAACCTGGGAAAGACAGACACAAATGACAAAATATTGAAAGAATTTTCCAAGATGGAATCTGCAATAATCAAGATGACTATTGATATTGAATATCTGAGAAGAAAAGGTCACTAGGCGTACCGCACCCATTTTTGCTCTAATTCCCATTGAAGTGAAAATACTACAAGAAATTTCTGTAAAAATTCTACGAAGAATTTATCAAAAGGATACTATCCAGTACTGCTATTGCCACGAAAAGAATACAAGACAATTACCGTAAAAGAGCAGACTTTTGCGAGATTTCTAAAGGCAGTACATGATGCAAAGAAAGCAAACCCAGAGCTTGACAACAGCATATTTCTTGAAAAATTGTTAGATTCATACAAAAAGAAAGGCTGAGAAGGAAAATTTTGTTCGTAAAGGACACACAAGTTTTTGGGTTGCGCTAGAGAAATCTGAGAGAATGATATCAAGGTTTTATTATAGTCGGATTCAAGATTTTTTGATTGGATCCACTGTTAAAGGTAAACGAGGCTCACAAAAACGGCATTTTGTCTGACAAGATTCACTCGCTAATAGTCAAAAGGTTTGGAATAGTGCTTGAAGGAATAGGCAGAATAGAAAAAGCTTCGGGAATAAACTTTCCACTTGCATACATAGAACCGTCAGTTGTCATATCCCAGCCTGCCAGCTCATTTGATTACGGCATATTCTTTGCAAGGACTATACCTGTAATCGCAAATGAGAAGGTGGAGATAATAATCCAGATAACTGCACCTCTTGTTGCCTATGGACTAAAGGGTACAATACATGCCATACTGGCGCACGAATTTTTGCATTATCTGGAATTGATAAAACGGATGTCCAAGATGGAGATGGTCTCAGACGAACTCTCAGGCAATCTCTTTGAAAGCATGTATGCTGATACAACAAAACTCTTTGAGCCAAGGGCTGTATTTGACGACAAGACCCTGCTCCTGCATATCACAAAGAAGTTTCCAGAAGGGTTTAGGGACTATAAACTAGAAGACAAGGTGCTGAAAAACTGGATCCAGAAAAAACTGCCCACAATAAATATGGCACTTGACAGCAATGTTGTCAAGATTCCGGCAGATGTTCTTGCCAAGACAAAGTTGGACCAGTCTCTGATGCATAAATTGGAACAGATAGAACAGAGAGCCTCGAAGCTGCGAAAAAGAAAACTGTACTGATTATTTTGTAAATTCGGTATAGCCACACTTGCCGCAAGTTCGTCTGTCTTTGTGCTCTGACATGAAAACTCCCTTGCCGCATCTGGAACATTCTTTTTTGGCCTTTTCAGCCTTGTCTCCCTTTACCTTATAGTACTTGTAAACCGAAGGGCTTGATCCTTTCTTGCCTGCCATTACTTTGTCTCTTCCTTCTTTTCTTCAGCAGGCTTGGCCTCAGCTGGTGCGGCCTCGACTTCTTTTGCTAGTGCAGCTTTTGCTTTCTCAAGTCTCTTGAAAACTGCTGCCTTGAGGTGCTCCCTTGCCAGTTTTTCGTCATCGTAGACGTAGAAAGTGCCTGAAAGTAATGGCCTGCCTGTGTCATTTTTGAGATTTATCGTAATTACAATCTTGCCTTCGAGATTGAATTGTTTTGAAATCATCTCTACAGCCTCTAGTCTTTTGAGCTTTCCTGCAAGTCCTTTGAAGGTACACGTAATCTCTCTTCTTGAGAGTAGAGGATTCTTTACATCTCGTGTTACTTCAATCATGGACATGTATTGTGAGTCCTTTTAATAGTTCATATAAATCTTAATGGCTCAACAGCTAACATTTTAAGAAATTACATCATCGGTACAACGTGGACCGATTCATGCTTCACTTAAAGAATTCTGGATATCTGCCACGCGATGCTCCTGTGCTGTTGAAAAGGGCAGATGACTTGACTGAGGGGCTTGATTCTCTTATCAGGGATACACGAGTGTCAAAAAAATATTTGGAGTTTGATGTGTCAGTTGCAAAAGAAGATCTCAACGTCTTGATTGAAAAACTAGCTCCGCTTGGAGATCTTGATCATGCAAGGCATCTGGTTGAGGAAAAGATAGAAAAAGAAAAAGCACTAGATGACGCTGTATTTTATTTCAACAACGAAAGATTTTGGGAGTGTCACGAAGTTCTTGAAGGTGTATGGAAGGCAACCTATGAAGGCGAAAAAGATCTTGTACAAGGAATAATTCTTGTTGCAGCGGCACTTGTTCACTATCAAAAAGACGAAGACGAGATCTGCCTATCTATAATGAACCGTGCAATGGAAAAACTTGCAACTTCTACCGGTATATATCACGATATTGAAATTGACGGATTCAAGAAAAAAGTTGCTGATATAATCAAAACTGGAAAGATAAGCACTTTTACTATTTGATGAGATTGATTGCTGTCTTGATAACATCTGCCCCTGCAAGCAATCCTATCTTTCCTTTCTTTGCCTGCTCTTCGGTGAATCTAGTCGTGCCATCCTTTTTGACCGAGTCCCCTGATATCAGGACTGGAACGGGGTCGTCGCTGTGTCCCTTGTTGATGCAGGGTGTTGAGTGGTCTCCTGATATTACGACTGCCACCTTTGAGGTATCTATCATGTCTAGCAGCGTACCGAAAAACCTCTTGTCAATCTCTTCAATGTTGTTCATCTTGCCCACTGCATCTCCATCATGGCCGAACTCATCAGGACCCTTGATGTGTACATAGATGGCGTTTTGCGTCTCCATTGCCTTTGCAGCCACCCTTGCCTTTTCCTCATAGTCTGTAAGGCCCCCCGCGCTGAAAGTCTGCATCTTTAAGACGTTTGCAATGCCTATCTCTACCGGCATGTCAACTATACAGGAGAACTTCATCTGATGCAGTTGGTTTATTGGGATGACATCTGGGAATTTGTTTCCGGCATCGCGCAGCAGGATGGAATTTAAGAGCTTCTTGCCTTGCGCTGCACGCCTTTTGTTTACCTCGCTGTTTTTCATGATGGCAAGGGACTGGTCTGTAAATTCATTTATCAGAGATGCAGAAAGCTTGGCTCCTGCCGACTCGTTTAACGGAAGAGACTTTTCAATCTTCAAGAAATCGCCAACTGCTTTGGCAACTCCCATGCCGTCAATTCTTGCATACGCTGGGTCTGTATTGCTTACATCAGGCGACAAAAACTCGCCGTCACATCGTATTCTTACTATGACCCTGTGACCTATGGTTGGAGAGACTGCGACCGACGCTTTTGGGTTTGAGAACTTGATCTTCTTCTCAAGTTCCTGAGCAATGGCAACTGCGTCCTCCCTCTCAATCTTTCTGCCTGCCCTTCTGTCTGTTATGACGCGCTCATCGTTAACAGTAGAAAAGTTTCCGCGCAGAGCAAGGTCGCCGTTTTTGAAATCAATTCCAATGCCAATTGACTCTATCACTCCTCGCCCAACATATTCCGAATTTACAAATCTGTAACCTAGCATGTTAAAGACTGCAATGTCTGACTGTGGTGCTATCCCCTTTCCAACTGAGATGACCTCGCCTATGGTGCCATTTTTTGCAAGCTTGTCCAGGTTTGGTGTCTTGGCATAGCTTAGGGGCGTCATGCCTTTCAAGTCTGGATGGGGAAGATCTCCTATTCCATCAAGCAAGACATAGATCATGTGAATTTTTGAATTATCGGTAATCTTTATTCAGCCTCATTTTCCGGTTTTTCCATATCTTACATAAACGTTTGACTTTGAATCGATCTGAATTTGTTCAGGTACCGCAAATCAAAACTCAGTTTCCTGTTTCAAACTGAAAAACTAGTTGGATGCAACTATCTCTTTGAGTTTTATCTTAAAGTTGAGGGTCTTTCCTGCTAGCGGATGATTGAGGTCAACTGTAACCGTTCCCTCCCCTACCTCGAAAATCGTTGCAGGCACTCTCTCACCGGTTGGCAGACCTGCCTCAAAAACCAGCCCCGGCACAAGCTCAGCATCTTGAGGAAATATCTCTCTTGGAACCTTTTGTACAAGTGTAGGATCATGGTTTCCATATGCTTGTGCAGGAAGTATCCTGAATTCTTTTTCATCTCCCTCGCTCATTCCTAAAACTGCGCTGTCAAATCCGATAATTACTTGGCCTGAGCCTACCTGAAACTCTAACGGCTTTCCGTGGTTTTCAGAGCTGTCAAAGATTGAACCGTCATCAAGTTTTCCAGTGTACTCGACCTTTACTGTGTCACCATCTTTTACTGCCAATTCACATCATCCTGTTTTGTTTGCAAAAGGACTCCGCACTATATGTATGCACTGTTTTCATGTTGATGCAAGAAGCGTATGATATTCAAGTTGTTTGGGTATTTTACTGTATTAGAATAACGAATTATCCTTCTTGCAGTGGAAATTGTTTTGAAAGATCTTCGGCAAGTTTTTCATAAGACTCTCTTGTCTTGCCGATTTCTTTGAGCTTCTCTGATTCCACACTTGAAAGCTCTTGGTTTATCCTTTCTATATCGTTTCGTAGTGCCATCTCTGCCATTTCAAACAGTCGGTTGTTCTCCTTCCAAATATGTTGGACAACATGATTGATGTATTCCTGCATGTCTGTGATGAGTTGCTTTGCATCTCCTGTACTCACATATGTCTTGGAAGACTCTTCCATCCTTGCAGCAAGCTTTCGTGTAAGCGCATGTTCCATTAGCATCACTGCTATAGGGCCGCTGTCCTTTGGCATTCCCTTCTTTTCAAGCTCTGGGAAGAGCGAGTTTTCTTCCTTGCCGTGATGGCACACATCAGTGAAATTTTTTGTAAAGTCTATGACCTGAGATATTACAGGCTCTGGAATAGTTTTTCCGCCCTGCAACAGAGGAATGGTGGCCCACATTGCCTTGAGCACTTTTTCAATCAATGCATGATCTCGCCTCAACGATTCTGTAGACATGGTATATGTTTTCGAGGGAATTTTGTACCAATTTAAGGGTATTTTTGATTAAACCCCTTTTTGGCAGATTGTAGCAAGTTTGTTTGTTCCATGTGCGCAAGGCAATATCAACAATCAAGGGGTATGTTACTGGATGTATCAAAACACGTCATTCTACAGGATGAATGATGCGCAGCCAACCCGAGGGTGTATTGTAGACCCAGTTTATCAATTGAATCGACTTGCCAGTGTTGCTTGGTGCCAGAATGCTGAATACATTGAAGGTATGCGGTGCAAGAATGTATCAAAATCGTATCTTTGGGATGTGGAGTGTGTGGACGTGATAGATAACCATGACATGCGATGACTTCTCAATGAAGAGAAATCTTGTTTCATTGGCAATTGGTAAGACACTTATAGATATTGATTCTCGGAGATATGCCGAGGTCACAAAACACCTAAAAGAAAAATACAACATCGATCTTTCGGACTGCTACCAACATCCAGTTCCTTTGAGGGAAACGCTCAAAGAACTGTACGGCAACTCGTACAAATTCATGATAGAATCAATCAAAGAAAACTTGTCTGACTTTCCTGATCATGTGGAGATTGTAAAATTCTTGGACGCGCTGTCACAATGACTTGGAAATACTGTTTTCAAGCATGAATTTTTACGTTTTATAGCTCTGGAAGATTGTACCTCTTCCGATCATTGAAAAGGTTTTAAATTAGCAGATCGGGAATTTAGCAGTATATGGGGGATCTACGTAAGGACTATGTTGTTGATAGATTTGTCATAGTCTCTCAAAATAACAAACATGATGCAGATTCCAAGAAGTGCCCGTACTGTCCTGGAAACGAATCCATGACAAACCCGTCATCACTATCGCTTGTCGCAAAAGATGGAATGCTGCAGAGGCTGCAGGATACCGAAGACTATTATGTTGAAGACTGGTCTGTAAGAGTTTTTGAAAGCAAAAATCCTGTCGTTGCTACCACGTCTGAGAACTCGTACAGCGACAGGCCGCTTTACAGCGAACCTGCATATGGTTATCATTATGTGGTGGTTGCATCCGACAAACACAAGGACTCGCTTGCTACCATCTCGGTTGAACAATGGTCAAACGTTTTGGTTGTAATCCAAGATAGGCTCAGGTGGCTTTACACACAGAGAGGAGTTACATACGTCTCAATCTATGTAAATTATGGGAAGGAGGCTGGAAGCCCAATAACTCACCCGCACCTCAACGTGGTCACGTTTTCAACCATACCGCCTGTAATAGAGCAGGAAGCAGATGCTGCACACAAGATACTAAACGAGAAGGGTATATGCCCGATGTGCCAGACTGTAACCACTGAAACCAGTGGCCCAAGACAGATACTCCAGACTGAAGGGTTTATCGCATTCTGTCCGTGGGCTCCGTCACATCCGTATGAGTTTTGGATATATCCAAAAAAACACACAACAAGTTTTTCAAAGATAACACAAAAGGAGATAAATGATCTGTCCTTGATCCTGCGCGCAACACTTGGGGGGCTTGCAAATACGATGAAGGGTGCTTCATACAACATGGTGTTTCACCTATCTCCCGAAAAGAAGAACAACAGGCAGATTCACTGGCACATCGAAGTTTATCCGCAGTCTGGCTCTTGGTCTGGTCTTGAAAGGGGTTACGGTGTCTTTTTGAACAAGATAACTCCAGAAAAATCTGCAGAGGAACTTGGTTCGTCGTGCAGAAAAGAACTAGCGGGTTTAGTTGGAATAGTTTAGAAAAGCACTTGATTTATTTATTGAGGGAGGACAAGAAAAACTGTGGCCGTTGAACAATGGATAGCTGCAGCAAGCCTTGGCATGTTTATACTTTTTACGGGTCAGATAATTGCAATTGATAATTTTCTAGTAAATGTTTACAAAAATCCAACCTATGATGTAGACCCATCTGATCAGATCAGAGAGTTTCTTTCAATCAGCGGGGGGCCTGCACTGATACTTGCGGGTTCATCATTTTTGTTGGCTAGAAAATATGGCTCAAGATTATGTGGCTCTCTTATCATTGCAGGTGGAATCATAACTCTAGTTGGAATGAACTATGCAAACACCATAGTACCGCACATACCGCCAGCAGAGGTCACTCAAGAAGTAAAACTAGTACCGACAGTATTCATGGGCGTATCGATACCGGTAATTATAGTGGGAGGTCTGCTGTTCCGCCTAAAACCAAAACCAAAAAGAGATTACGTCTTTGACCGGTGATCAAATCTCATTGCGTTTGAATATTTCTTAAACCCGAGCTTCTCATAGAAAGGAATCAGATCATCTGAGCAGTCAAGAATTGTCTTGTAGCATCCTTGTTTTTGGGCGTGTTCAAGCAGGGCGCGGACAACCTTCTGGCCTATTCCTTTTCCCTGAAATTCCTTTGCTACTGCAACATCCTCGATGTGTCCTGCCTTGCCTCCACCGTGAATGAATTTCTGCTCGATGATTATGCTTGCGGCTCCAACCACCTTGGAATCCATCACTGCAACATAGATTGCCTCGTTTGGGTTTGAAGAAATCTTGTCAAAAATTGACTGGGCCTTTCTTTGGCTCAGGTCGCTTGCCTTTCTAAGCGAGTCAAGCGTATGCAGATAGCCGTTGGCCACGTCTTTTTTCTGGAGTTTTCGTATCTTGATTTCTGCCATGGTTGCGACTCAGATCTGGCCAAGCCTTTCCAAATAGTGCTGGTAGGCGCGTCGGTAGGATGCCTTGTCACCTATGTCAAGAAAGCCTTTCTTTATTGGATATCCTGTAACCCTGTGCTTCTTGGCAAGAGCAGTGCGAATGACCTGATCCATTCCGTAGGGCTTGCCTTCCGGGATAAGGTTGAGAATTCCGGGCTCCATCACATAGCACCCGATGTTGATGTTTCCTTTGACGTCTGGCTTTTCCTGCCATGACTTGACACGGTTTGTCTTGTCCATCTCTATGAAACCATAGGGAAGCTTTGTCTTGTACTCGTACAGACCCATCGTGACAAAGGCCTTTTTCTTTTTGTGATAATTAATCATGTTTTTCAAGCTAAACTCAAAAATTGAATCTCCATACACGCAGACAAATGTGTCATCAAGAAACTCTTGCGCTGTCTTTAGCTGGCCTGCAGTTGCAAGCGGCCTGTCTGCAACGGCATACTCTATCTTTACACCAAACCTGCTCCCGTCCTCGAAATAATCTTGTATTGTTTTTCTCAGATAACTGACACACAGCACAAATGAATCAACGCCGTTGCCCTTTACCCATTCAATCAAGTGTTCTAGCAGTGGCTTGTCGCCGAGTGGAAGCATTGCCTTTGGAAGAAATGTGGTGTAGGGTTGAAGTCTTGTTCCAAGACCTCCGGCCAAAATTACAGCCTTCATAAAGTGTAGTCTAAGAATGTAGTATTTATTCTGAAGGATAAAATTATTCTACGTAATCTTGCCAAGCTTTGTCAGGACATCTTTTGGAGACTTGCCAAATATCAGGATCATCGGCTCTTTTCCAAGATCACCTGTGTGGTATATCACATCAGGAGGCACCTTCATCTTTGAGAGGGCAGACTTGATTCCCCACGATATCGTCTTTCCTTCCTTATGCTTGGAAATGACTGGCTCTGATGTCCTGTCGTAGTATGTGACGCAAAATCTCTTTGCAATTGCTTTCTTGATTGTTTTTGTATCATACTTGATGTTCAGGCCAGACCTGACCGAAGGAAATTTTTTTGCAACTTCCAAGACCGCGTTTCCTACATGTCTTGAGCCACCATACTTGAGCGTTCCTACTGGCTGAACCGAACTTCCCACTTTGATCAAGCGGCCCTCAAGTCCAAGTATGTCCGAGATGACTTTGGGGTTGGGCTTGGAGTAGACAAAGTTTGTCTGCACTTCTGGTATGTAGTTGTAAATTCCGTCAATCTCGATAAATTTCTGCATTGCATCTGAAAGTTTTTTTTCTATCATGTCTACACTTTTCTGTCTTACAATGGAAAACCCCCTGCCTACCCTTGCAGCTCCTCTGATAGACTCAAGTGAGATCTCTTGCGCATGCCTGACTGACTCTGGCAGGCTCTCCCCTTTGGCCAAACTTGAACAAAGGGCGGCAGAAAATATACATCCTCCGCCATGACTCTCCCTTGGAAGTCTTTTTTGGGAAAAGAGATGGAATCTCTTGTTTTCAAGTAGAAGGTCGACAACCTTCTTGCCTCTCATGTGACCTCCTTTGATTACGACATTTTTTGCTCCTAGGGAATTTATTTTGAGGGCAGCTTTTTTTGCATCATTCATAGACTTTATTTTCATGCCTGCAATCTTTTCTGCCTCTGGTATGTTTGGCGTGATGATATGTGAAATGGGAATCAAGAACTTTATGAAATCAGAAATTGCGTCAGGATGCAACAAAACGCCGCCAGTCGTTGATCTGAAGACTGGGTCAAGAACAGTTGGTACCTTGACATTTTTCAATTCGTTGTAAATTGTTTTAATGGTTTTTTTGTCGTAGACCATTCCTATCTTGATTGCGTCTATCTTGAAATCTGAAATGACTGATCTTATCTGACTTTTTATGATGTCAGGTGATGCAGGCTCTGACTTGAAGAACTTGGAAGAGTTTTGGCTTGTCAGTGCGGTGACAACAGCAAACCCGTACACGCCAAGAGACGTGAACGTCTTTATATCTCCCTGAATGCCTGCGCCAGAAGACGGATCAGAACCTGCTATGGTTAATACATTCAACAAATAGCATCACAAGAAACTCACGTTTAAATTCAATCGATTGGTAAAAAGAGTAAATTGGGAACACAAATGAGCGCTGCCAGAAGGGGCATGGCCACAGAAGAGATGAAGACCGTGGCAAAAGACGAGAATGTAACTCTTGAGTGGCTCCTTCCAAAGATAGCAAGCGGTTCCATCATAATTCCTCATAACAATGCAAGACCGCAAAAGATTCACGTGGTTGGAATCGGCAAGGGGATGAAGACAAAGGTCAACGTCAACATTGGCAATTCCACACTACACCAAAATCTTGAGGAGGAAGTAAAAAAGGCCAAGGTGGCCGTAAAACATCATTCTGATACTATAATGGACCTAAGCGACGGAGGAGACGTGGGACTTTTCAGAAGGACTCTGCTTGAGGCAGCACCAATAACATTTGGTACCGTTCCAGTCTACGAGGCATACAACTATGGAGTTGAAAAGCACAAGAACCCCCTTGACATCACAGAGGACGACTATCTAAATGCATTTGAGAGCAACATAAAAGATGGAGTTGATTACACTACAATACATTCTGGCATAACAAAAGAGATTGCCAAAAGAATCTTGGCAGTAAAAAGGCACGGCGGTATAGTAAGCAAGGGAGGAACCATCACTGCCGCATGGATGCTAAAGTATGACAAGGAAAACCCGTACTATGAACACTTTGACTATTTGATAGAGCTTGCAAGAAAATATGATGTCACATTCAGCTTAGGTGATGCACTGCGACCGGGCTCCATACTTGACTCTCATGATGAGCTGCAGGTGCAGGAAATGATAAACATCTCGAGGCTCACAAAAAGAGCACACGAAAAAGACATCCAGGTCATGGTGGAAGGTCCTGGCCATGTACCGCTAAACGAGGTTGCTGCAAACGTTAGGCTGGCAAAATCTTTGATAGGCGACGTGCCTTATTACGTACTTGGGCCGCTTGTAACTGACGTAGCCTCAGGCCATGATCATATTGCCAGTGCAATTGGAGCTGCAGTGTCTGCAAGCGAAGGGGTAGACCTGCTCTGCTATCTTACTCCTGCAGAACATCTTGCACTGCCAAACGCCGAGGAGGTAAAGGCGGGGCTGATTGCATACAGGATTGCAGCGCATGCTGCAGACCTGGTCAAGCTGCGCGACAAGGCAATCAAGTGGGACATGGAGATGACAGAGGCAAGACGAACACTCAACTGGGAAAAACAGATTGCACTGTCAATTGACCCAGAAGAGGCTGCAAAAATACATGCAAGGACTGGCCAGCTCAAGGGAAATACCGTACCCTGTACAATGTGCGGAGGAGCATGTGTGTACATCATGCTGCCGCAGCAGAGATATGCCGAGCCTGAGGTAAGAGAAGAAAAACTACAGCAAGCAGGCTAGAACCTTGTCAAGGCTTGGCACTGTTTGGTATTTTGAAAGCTCGGAAGGGCAAATCCATGCATATTCTTGGTTCTCCCAGTTCAGGGTGATTTGGGGGTCTTTTACGGCAAACAGGAAAGGATGAATCAACCATTCGTGGTTTGCATACTGTGACTCTACCTTCATCTGCTGCTCTTTTTTAAGGAATGTAAGCTTGTCTTCTGTTATTCCGGTCTCTTCAAGTATCTCCTTTTTTGCCCTGTATGTAGGATCTTCGTTTCCTTCTATGATTCCTGAAATTCCTGCCCAGAGGTTTTTCATTGATTTTACATTATTGCTTCGTTTTAGTATGAGGTACTTGCTGTTGTGAGTTAAAAAGACAGTTACAATATTTGTAGAGTTCAACTATTTTTCAACAGCATTTACCATGGATACTAGCTTTTTGTATGCATCGTCCATATCGATGTTCTTTGCAAGCCTCTCTTTTGCACTTGCAACATATTTGAGAATCTCTTCTGTCCTGTTTTCTTGAACCAAAATAAGCATCCTGCCTATGTCTTTCCAGAATTCCTCTGCATACTTTCTTATCTCTGGGTTTGAGATTATTGTCTCAATTAGTTCCTGAGATTCGGTCATAATTCCTGCAGTGAGGAGCTTCTGTGCCTTAAACGTGGTCCCTGCCATCTTTTCAACCAGCGTAAAGTTTTCTTCCTTTGCAAGAATGTTTGCAAGAGCCAAGTTAACAAGGTGTGTCATGCCAAGAATTATTGCAATCTTTTTGTCATGCTCTGTTGCATCTATCTGGACAAAACTTGCCTCGGGAAATAATGATTTTGCCACGCCAAGTTCCTTTTTTGCGTCTCGAATTGGAATTGATATTACATTTTGACCTTTCAGCTTCTTAGTCCCTGGACCAAACATTGGATGAATGCAGATTGGTATCACCTTGTCTGGAATCTTTGACAGCGCTGCGGCAGTCTTTAGCTTCAGTGACGAAATGTCAATAAGGTAGGACTCTCTTTTCATTTCTTTTGCAATCAACCTTATGGTCTCAGGTGTGCGCTTTACTGGAATGCACAAAATTACATAATCTGCAGAAAGTATTGCGCCTACAAGTGACTGTGCCTTTGTGACTGCCTTGTTTTGGATCTCTTTTTCTGCATCGTATCCAATCACCTCAAAACCCTTCTCAAGAAAGTACTTTGTGAACCACTTGCCCATCTGACCCTCTGCGCCAATTATTGCTATTTTCTTCTTCATTTTTGCTTCCTCATTGTCTCTTCTATTATCTTCATTCCTTGGTTAAGTGTTTCCTCTGGCTGACAAGCTGATATTCTGACAAACCCTTGATAGTTTCCAAACCCTTCACCTGGGGCTATAGCGACACCATAATCTAAAAGCTTGTTTGTAAACTCGATCGAGTCAAATTGTGGCCTTTTCACTCTGGCAAAAACATACATTGCCCCGTCCGGTTCTATAAATTCTAATCCCATTTCCCTTGCTCTCATTACTACCACTTCTAGTCTGGACTTGATAGTTTTAGTATTATCGGTGGTCCCAGCTTCAAGAGCTTTCATGGCAACATATTGGATTGGCTCTGACACGTTTGTGAGCGCAAGTGCCTGCAGTTTTGACATCTTGTCTATGATCTCGGGGCTTGCAATTGCGTATCCTATCCTAAATCCCGTCATGGCGTGAGACTTGGAAAACGACTGGGTGATAATTGATTTGCTGTATTCGTAGGAAAGAACGCTCTTCCAGTTTTTGAATGCATAGGAGGAATAGATCTCATCGCTTAGCACGTAGAGATTGTTTTTCATTGCAATGTTCATTATCTGGTCAAGCAGCTTCTCGGGCAGTATCTTTCCTGTGGGGTTGTTTGGATAGTTTAGAACAATCATCTTTGTGTTCTGGTTGACGGTGTTCTCAATTTCTTCTATCTTGGGTTCCCACTTGTTTTCAAAAGTTGTGTGTATTGTTCTTACCTTGATGCCGGAGTTTAGTGCATTGTCTCTGTATGCAGGCCATGCAGGTTCAATAACAATGATTTCATTTCCAGGACTCAACAGGGTAGAGATTGCAAGAAAGACTGAGAATCTGGCGCCAGGGGAGACCAGAATGTTTTGTGGGTTTGTCTTTGTGCCAAATGTTTTTGTGATGTATCTTGCAAGTGCCTCCCTAAAGTCTGCCATTCCTTTTGCGTCTCCGTACTTTGTGTATCTCTTGTCGTAGACCTGCGAGAGTGCGTTTTTGACCTCGGTTGGAGGGAAAAAGTCCGGCTCACCTACTTCCATGTGAATTATTTTTTTTCCTTGTCTTTCCATCTCCTTTGCCTTCAAGAAGACTGAGAGATGTGTCTGCTTGTTTGTTGACTGGACCTTGATTGATTCGTTTAGCAAAAAATTCAGTGCACTAAGACCGGTTTTTTCGTCAAGGCCAATTTCCTTGCACAATGACTGGACCTTTATTCGAAGCTGGTTTTCCCTTTCCTCGTTTGTAACGCCAAGACCCAAGTTGTTTTTTAGGTTGCCAATTTCCTTTGCTATGTCGTTTCTTTCTTTTAGTAATTTTAGTATGTCAAACGTTATCCTGTCTATCTTGTCACGCAGCTTGTCAATGTCTGACATTTCTCATCTAATCACTGGAGGGATAAAGCCTGCCCTCAATGCATGGTCTGCCAATACCACTGAGACCAGTGAATCTACCACGGGCGGTGCTCGTGGGACAACGCACGGGTCGTGCCTGCCTTGGACAATTAGCGAGGCTGGCTTTTTTGTCTTGATGTCTACCGTGTGTTGTTTTTTTGCAATAGATGACGCAGGCTTGAATGCTAGCCTGAGCACAAGCGGCATTCCTGTTGATATGCCACCAAGTATGCCTCCTGCGTTGTTTGTCTTGGTCACAATTTTTCCGTTCTTTACCGTAAACTCGTCATTATTTTCTGAACCGTGGAGAGTGGAACCGTAAAAGCCAGAGCCAAACTCCACCCCCTTGACAGCCGGAATTGAAAACAGCGCCTTGCTGAGATCTGATTCGAGGGAACCAAAGATTGGCTCGCCCAGCCCAACTGGAATGTTTGTAGTGATTGATTCTACGACTCCTCCCACAGAATCGCCGCTCCTTCTTGCAGCAAGTATGGCAGCCCGCATCTTCTCTGCTGTCTTGGCATGCGGGCACCTCACTTCATTAGTATAGATGGAATTTTTCATTTTTGGTGTGGCCTGGGAGTTCATCTTTACCTTGCCCACTTGGCATGTGTAGGAAAATGTATCAATATCGAGAGTTTGGGAAAGCAACTTTCTTGCAATTGCTCCTGCCATCACAAACGTGGCAGTAAGCCTGCCGGAAAATCTTCCGCCGCCCCTATAGTCATTGTATCCGCTGTACTTGATGTATGCTGGATAGTCAGAGTGGCCAGGTCTTGGTTTTAGTGACAAATTTTCATAATCGCGTGAGCGCTGGTCTTGATTCCAAATTATCATTGCAATCGGGGCACCGGTCGTATGTCCTCGAAATACCCCGGAGAGGATCTCTACCTTGTCCTCCTCCTTTCTCTGAGTTGTAATGATTGACTGACCGGGCTTGCGCAGGTCAAGCATCTTTTGAATATCTTTTTCTTCAAGCTCAAGACCTGCAGGGCAGCCGTCTACGACAGCTCCTATGCACCTCCCATGGCTCTCGCCAAAACTGGTAAAAACATAGCGCTGACCCATGGAACTTGATGACATGATGAAATCTTCTTTTAGATGCTTATAATCTTTAGAGTCACACTGGCTTTTTTGGCAAAACTTGGTGTGTGACAAAGTTAGATAGTTGGTAGGTGTGTAGATTTATCGTGGAGATTCGCAATGCAAAAGAGCAAGACAAAGGCACCGTCTTGGAATTTTGCAAAGAGACTTTTTCATGGGGTGACTATATTGCAGACGTCTGGGACAGGTGGAAATCTGCCGGCGGGCTGTATGTGATAGAACACGACGGCGCAGTTGTAGGGATGTACCACATTGGTTTTTTTGCAAAAGAGGCGTGGCTTGAAGGAATGAGGGTGCACCCAAAATACCGCAAAAAGGGGCTTGGGACAAAGATGATGACTCATGCAGAGTCTGTCATAGGAAGTGGAACAGTTAGGCTGGTAATTGAAAGCCAGAACACCCCATCAATACAACTTGTCAGGTCTGTGGGGTACTGTATCGAGGAAGAGTGGAGGCTATACTTGGCGGCTCCAGAAAAAAAGAGCTCGCGTGCTACCGTTGCTGCAGCCTTGGTGTCACTTGGCCTGTTTGGCTCGTCCACCTATGCAGATTCATGGAGATGGCTTCCACTTGATGACGCGGAAGTGCAAAAACTTGTGCGTCAGGGCAGAGTTTTGGTGTTAAATGAAGATGGAAGGACGTCATCAGTAGGCATATTGAACCAATCAAACGACTTTCCACAAACCATGCAGCTTGGGCTTGTAAACGGAACAAGAGAAGGCATGGTGGAAATTCTGGGATATGTGCAAAACAAGGCGCACGAGACGGGCTGCGAAAAAATTCAAGTCTTTGCGCCAGAAAAAACTTTGCTTGATGCAGGTTTCTTGGAAAAAAGATCTTTGTTTTATTTGATGAAAAAAGAATTAGGGAAAAATCTATAATCTGTATCATCAAGACAAGGATCAATGAACCATTGGCTTGTAAAGCAAGAGCCCACTACCTACAACTATGACATGCTTGAAAAAGATAAAAAGACCACGTGGGATGGCGTTCACAACAACCTTGCACTAAAACACATACGCGCAATGAAAAAGGGGGACGCTACTTTTTTCTATCATACTGGAGACGAGAAACAAGCAGTTGGCATAATCGAGATTGCAAGCAATCCGTACCCAAACCCAAAAGAAGACGATGAAAGATTTGTCGTAGTGGATGTCAAGCCGGTATCCAGACTGAAAAGGCCTGTAACTCTTGACGAAATAAAAAAAGATTTCAAATTCAAAAATTGGGAACTACTAAAGATATCAAGACTTTCTGTGATGCCTGTCCCAAAAGATCTCTGGGATGAGATAATAAAGAAATCTAAAAAATAATCTCTGGCTTGAATCACTCTCAGACTATTGAGAATCTATCTTGTAAAAGGGTGCAGATAATGGAGTGTGAGTTGCCATATTCCTCTCAAGTTCTTCTAGTTTTATTTCAGCTTGAAAAATAGCCAGTTTTTCTCGTTTGGTTTGAAATGAAGCAGGCAGTATCTTCCCTTGATCTTTTTTCCTTTGATCTCAACTATGATCTTCTTTGGTTCTTTTTCTAAAATCTCAAATGTTCCGCTGTCCCATGTCTTGACCTCGCCAGCTCCATAGTTTCCCGCAGGAATATTTCCTTCAAACAGCGCGTATTCTATGGGATGGTCGTCTACTGCAACTGCAAGCCTCTTTTCTCCCTCTGTTTGGGGAGGAATTTTTGGCAGAGCCCAGCTTTTCAGAACATCGTCGATTTCAAATCTCAGATCCCAATGCAGCCTCTTTGCATGATGTTCCTGTATCACATAAACTGGTCTTGCAAGATCTTTTCTGTCATAACTCTTTATGATCTCTTCGCAAAAACCATGGCTTGGCTCATCCGGCATCTTGGCTCTAATACCCACAATCAGCCAGCAGATGGGATTGAGTCTTAAAACGAGTCTTGAAACTAGTCTTCTGACTCTTCATACTTTTCATCTTGTTCGTAGCCTTGTTCCAATTCTGCTTGATGGAGATGTTCCTTAGATTCCTCATGTTCTATTTCCAGCCTTTCCTCATCTGTCTTTCTTAGTTTCTTTTTAACCATGCATCTTTTCGGTATTTGTTTGATATTAGACTAGTCCAAGATTATCAGACGTGAAAATCAATGACTTGGTGTATGATCATCTTGTGGAAGCACTATGGTAAAAACAGTAGGGGAAGATTTGACTGAGATGGTGCCTCCGTGAGATTCTATAATGGTGCGAACACTGGAAAGGCCAAGACCCGTGCCTGTTAGTTTGGTTGTAAATAACGGATCGAAAACTTTGCTAATATTTTCTTTAGATATTCCGTCTCCTGAATCCTCGAACTCTATGACAAGATTATTTTTTTCGTGGCTAGTGCGTATAGTTATCCTGCCTTCGTTTTCTCCTATTTCCTCAATCGCATTTGACAAAATATTGGTAAACGCAACTGCCATCTGAATTCTGTCTGCCATGAGAGAAGAATCGTTTTCTGGAAGTATTATTGAGATGTTTTTTGGGACTTTTATGTTTTTGATGGAGTCAGCTAAAATGTTGGAAATTGAGACTAGTTTTTTGTTCAAGGGCCTTGTTTTGACAAATCCCAATACCTGGTTAATTTGATGATTGATTCTGGCTATTTCCTCATTTATCACTGGAAGGTATTCCTCAAGTTTTGGGTCCAGTTTGTTATTGATTCTCATCTCAATTGCTTGAATTGTTAATCTTATCACGCTTAATGGATTTCGAAGGTCATGCGAGAGCTTTGCAGTAAGTTCGCCTATTGCAGAAAGTTTTTCTTTCTTTATCATATCATTTTGCGCTTGGATGATGATTTTGGCCTGATTCTTTGTTTTGTCAAATAAAAGTATCACAAATAATATTGTAATTCCAACTATGCCAATCAAGATGGGGAAAACCAGATCAAGGAAATAATAGAGTGTTTTTGTGGATTTTGCGGTCTCGACTAGAATATTTTTTGAATAATCTGTCGTGTGCTTTTCTCCGATCTCAACATCTGCTCCTCTAATGCCATCATTTACAAAATAGTCATCCCATTGTTTGGAAAAGGAAACCATGATTCCAGTTACCGGCTCAACTGCGATTGTACAACTGCCATCCGAAAGTATCTTTTTAGATGGAAACTGTGGATGGCTCAAAGATACATCTACACCACTATACCTGCATGAGAAGTCATATACCTCAAGACCGTTGATGTTGTCTGTTTGGTTAAAAACGAAAGGAGTTTTGGCAAATATCATGGGATGGAAAAAATCATAGTCTTTTTTTTGAACATTGGGCGGAAAAGCAAAATATTCATTCGTAGACTGCTGCTTTCTGGTGGCTCTATCGACAAAAAACGTATGGGCGTTGTAGAATACGATGTTGTTCGTTACAGGATCTTTGCCTAAGATGGTGGAATTGATCTCTAAAATGCCGCCATTTGTATTTATCACATTTTCTTTTAGCGTTTCTCTTAATCCAAATGGTTCAGAAAGGCTTCCTCCCAATGAACTCAGCAGACGATCTTTTCCTTCTTGTTCTGAGATAAACTCATAGTTTAATGGGAGTTTCTTCATCTCGTCAACAAACAAGGCATAGACTGCCAAGACAAAAACAATAGATAAAACGCCAACTACCAGCTTCGTCTTAAAACTCATCAAAATGTGTCGTGCATGATACTACATATTAACAAACTAATTTTATGCCGTACACTTTCAAATCAAATCCTCAAACAACAGTTTAGATGAATCTTTTTAAATAGACTAAATCTTGGAATCCTTGTGATTACTTGTATTGTTGTAGATGATGATGTCAACACTACAAAGGTTTTCTCCGACATTTTGGAGCTAATGGGACTCCAAGTACTGGGAAGGGGTTTTAGTGGAAGTGGAGCCGTATGCCTTTACAAACAGTTTAGGCCAAATGTTGTTTTTATTGATCTTGCAATGCCTAAAACAGATGGATTCTACGCCATCACGAAAATCAGGCAGATAGATCCAAATGCAAAGTTTGTAGTTGTAACCGCCAACCTCACAGTAGAAACTGACAAGCAACTAGAAGATCTACAAATTGACTCAATCATATACAAGCCATTTGATTTGGATGAAATTAAACGAGTGTTAGAACAATACAAGACCAATTCTTCATCATAATCAAGACCAACAAAGGTTGCCACATTGATTCTGAAAACCCATTTGAATCAAGTAACATTTTGGGTAACTTCTAATTGTACAAACTAATCCACACCTTGGCTCTAAGACACTGTACAAGGCAAGAGCATATCTAGACTGAAATCTTTGCCCCAATCCTCTTCATCTCGCTGATGAAATCAGGATAGGAGACATCTACAGACTCGGGGTCTGTTACAGTACAGTTTCCTACAAACATTCCTGCAATGCAAAATGCCATAAACAACCTGTGATCGTCTGAAGAATCAAGGTCTGCCCCACTAGTGGATAGTGGTGCCTCCAAGACTAGTCCGTCTTCCTTTTCAGTCACTCTGACTCCAATCTTTGCAAGTTCCTTTGCTAGGATGGCAATCCTGTCAGTCTCTTTGAACCTTGCATGCCTCACGTTGTAAATCTCAATTGGGTCTGCAGTTCGTAAAGCTAGGATTGCTAAGGGCGGAAGGAGGTCTGGCGTGTTGCCCAGGTCAAACCGCCCTCCGGCAAGCTTGGGAGGAGCTGAAACTTTTATCGTATCTCCTATGGATACTTTGACGCCCATTTTTTCCAGATGTGCTATCATTTCCTTGTCGCCCTGTGGCAGGTCTCCTATGGGTGCAGAGATCTCCATACTGTCTCCTACTAGTACTGCTGCCGAAAGAAGAAGTGCCATGCTTGAAAAATCTGCAGGAACTGTAAAGTCTGTCGGTGTATAATCTTGTCTTGGTACATTGTATTTCTTGTATGGCATAACGACATCTACTGTGGCGCCAAATTTTTTCATTGTTGCAATTGTTGCATCAAGATATGGTTTTGAGACAAGCTCTCCTTCGATCTCCAATACGATTCCTTTCTCAGTTCTGGGTCCTGCAACCAAGAGTGCGGAGATGAACTGGCTTGATACGGAACCTGATATCGACGTGTTGCCTCCTGGAATTCTTCCCGTTATGGTGAGAGGGGCAGTTCCGTTATCTGATGTGCACTTTGCTCCCATCTTTGAGAGCGCATCAAGGAGTGGCTGCATGGGGCGCTTTTTCAAGCTAGAGTCTCCTGTCAGTGTGATTTTTTTGTCGGCAAGTGAGGCAATTGCAGAAGCAATCCTGATTGTTGTGCCAGAGTTTGACGCATCTATCTCAGATGAGACAGGTGAGACGTTGTCAACGCCTTCTACATTTGCAGTAGAGCCATCGACTGTTATCTTGGCGCCAAAAACCCTGCAGGCATTAATAGTTGCAAGAGTGTCTCTTGAGAGCAGAACATTTCTAATCGTACTTTTACCTTTTGCAAGCGATGCCAAAAAGACCGCACGGTGTGTGTAGCTCTTGTTTGGTGGGCAGGAGATTGTGCCAGACAGTTTTGATTTTTCGACCTTACACTTCATGTACTTCGGCCTTTTGGTTGTTGATTGGAGAGACTAGCGTGGTTCCCTCAAGCGACGCAAATACTTTTTTCACAAGAGGCGCCTTGTCGTTTTTTGCAACAGCTGCAATGGCAGGGCCGTTTCCTGACACCGATGCACCAAGCGCACCGCTCTCCATTAGATTGGTGAGGATGGCAGGATCAGAACCTAGTATGGAGGAGGTTGCAAGCCCATTGAGTATCATAGCATTCCAGTAATCCGAGTTGTTTGCAAGGTCCCATGCTTGCGAAAATATGTTTTGCAAAATTTTCAATTTCTTTACGTTTCCTCTCTTGCGAGATTTTGGAATGAATATTATTGCAGAAATGTCGTCTGGTGCCCTTTCGGCCTTTGTTATCTTGATGTTTGTGTTGTCAGTTACCACAAACCCTCCAAAATAGCAGCCGCATGCGTCATCAAACGCACCCGTGATGCTCACCTTTGACTTGATTGAAGCCTGCACCCCATCCCTTAGGATCTCCGCATCTGTTGCCTTTGGTTTGAAAATTTTTGCGCAGGCAAGCGAGATTGCAGATGATATCGCGCTTGAGCTCTTCAAGCCATACCCTGAGGGTATCTGCGTGTCGACAGAAATCCTAAGCTTGTTTTTTTCAAGCTCGGCCCTAGGCACTGAGGTCTCTATTACTGCTCTTATCAGCCTGGCGCTCATGTTTGATTCCCTGTTGTCGTATACTATTCCTCTGCCTGGGACTGCCTCGACAAGTGCCTCAATTGGAAGCGATATGCCAAGTGTTGCACCTTTGCCGGTTGCAATTGCGTTCACTATCGAGACTGCACCGTGCATGCTTGCCCTTACCTGGACCATATCTAGAATCTCCCAAGCAGCGTCAATTTCATTGCTTCGTAGGGAGCCGGCCTTCCTATCCAAATCTCAAAAGACTTCATTGCCTGAGCAAGAAGCATCTCCCAACCATATATGATGGTCGCCCTCTGCTCTTTTGCCTGCTGTATCAGCGGAGTCTCAACCGGCATGTACACTATATCGTACACGACTGAATCCCTTGTGATATTTTTTGTGGAGATTGGCAGCCCCATGCCCTTGAGCCCAACCGAGGTTGCGTTTACAATGAACTTGAAACTTGATGCTATATCGCCTGCCCTTGCAATATCTACCTGATCTGACTCGATGCCAAGCTGTTTTGCAAACTTTGCCAATCTCTCTGCGTTTTGCGGTGTCCTGTTTGCAATGGTGATTTTGTGAACCTTTTCCTTTGCAAACCCAGCAACAATTGCACGTGCTGCTCCTCCTGCACCAACTACCAACACGTCAGCTCCTCTACAGTCTATCTTTCTGTTTTTGATCGGCTCAAGAAATCCGTCAACATCCGTGTTGTATCCCTTGAGGTATCCGTCCATATTGACTACCGTGTTTGTTGCTCCCACAGTCTTGCAAACTTCGTCTGCCTCGTCAAGCAGCCGCATCATGTCTACCTTGTGCGGTATCGTAACGTTAAAGCCTGCAATTCCTATCTTCTTTAAATCGGCAACACCTGCATCAAGCTCTCCCTTGGGTATTCGATATGCAATGTAGGTGCAGTCAAGCCCCAAAAATGCAAACGATGCGTTGTGAAGTGCGGGTGATAGGGAATGATCAATTGGGTCGCCTATGACAGCAAAAGTCCTTGTCATTGAAAACTAGTTCCACTGTATCATGATTTAAGGGTACAGAGACTCTCTGCTTTCAAACGCCAAATGTATTCGTTCTGGAATAGAGTTTCTTAAGCTTGGAACCGCACTTGGGACAGATACTCTGATTGTGTATTGTTGCGCAGTCAAGGCAGACAAAATTTGCTCCGGCGTTTTTTGATGCCTTGTATTGGTATAATGCGATATACGTGATGGCCACAACCCAGACAAGTATCAGCAACGGAATGAGGCGAAATATGCCAAGAACTATTGTCACGCCGAGTGCAAGAACTGTGACATTTCTTGGAACATTGCCGAAAAACTGGCTTGATTTCATATGCATTATGTTGTCCTTTCTTTTATAATAAGGTGGCTGGTGCCCAGCTTTTTCATGAGACACAGGGGATCAGTTAATTAATCCAAAAACAATCAAGTAACTTGTTGGAATCAGACGATTTCAGAGACATTGTGGAAGAGTGCGGAAAGATACTGGACGAGAGCCTAAGCATTCTATCTGATGTAGAGTTTGAGGCCGAGTCTGCAAAAGAAGACATTGTAGTATCTTCCATGACAAAAAGCGAACTTGTAGACATGGCGCACGAGGTTGCTGACTCTGTAAGAATCAAAAAGGCCGAATCGTCATTTATGCGAAGACACCTAAACTAGTTTGTGCCTACAGCAAAATTATTTTTGCAGCTGAAATATTGACTTCATTTCGTCCAAGCTGAACTGCCCTGGGGCAACAGGCTTGCCAAGGGAGACGTAGGTGAATGGACTGCCAAGCCTTGTGCAGAGGATGCGAGACATCCTGCCATAATCTCCCATTGCAAATACAATCAAGTTTTTACTTGAATTTCCCCTGTACAGGTTGAGTACACGCAGCGTATCGCCAATTGTTTTTGCAGTGGTCACTATCTTGACATTTTTTGAAAACTTGGACATTTTTTTTGCCATTGATCTTAGAGTCTGCTCACTTGGAGTCTTTGTAAAGTCATGCCATGATACCAAGATGTTTGTGCGCGCCTTTTTGAGATACTGGAAGAGTCCCTTGTTCTTTCGAAGCGCGTTGTATTCTACATCAAGGAGGTAAGGATTGTACTCTGCGATAAGCTTCAGTATGGATATTCTCTCCTGCTCGCTTCCTGAAAACTTGCCACCCTCTGACTTGGGACGTAGGGTGCACACGCATCTTCTAAGATATGGCTTGACTAAGTTTAGACAGGTCGGAACGTGGGATGGATTTAAAAAATCGAGTCTGAGCTCGGCATAATCTGATCTGCGCAGCGCCGTCTTCATTTCTGCAACGAGCTTTGCTACGCTAAAGGCGCCAATTGATACGCAAGTTTTGCTGGCCAATTCTTATTTTGTAGTTTTACCTGGTTTTTCTAACCTGACTTGGTTTGGTTTGCTGGTATGCAGGGCTCCCACTTTTTCAGTTCAGGACATGCACTTGGGTCGCGCTGAGCTTTGCCGAGATTTGCCTTCATTGCAGACCATTCTTGTGGTGTGCAGAGGTGGTCTCCACATACATGCTGTCCGCCTGGAAATCTATCTGTCTTGTGGTTGTCGTTTAGATACTGGAAGTTTCTTGGCTCCAATGCGCTAGCAGATGGTATTGCAACTGCGTAGACAATCAGGGCCGACAACGCCACGGCGGCCAATCCAAATCGTAGTTTTTGATTTAGCATCTAACGGCCTTAATATCTAACTAGTATATTTACATTGGCATACAATTATCCTTGATTACAAGATCTAAAATCATATCACCTTAACCTGGTGCCATCCTGTACATAATCCCGTTCGTGGGACTAAAGAAACTTTTATGAAACGTTTAGGACATCAAAGTGCATGAGCACAGAGAACAGACCAGAAACAAAAGACACCATCTTCATCGGAAAAAAGCCCTTGATGGCATATGTGACATCAGCGCTCATACAGCTTGCTAACAATCCCAGAGTGCTGATAAAGGCAAGAGGACTTAGCATAGGTCGAGCTGTGGACGTGGCACAAATAATTGCTAGAAGGACGGAAGGTTCCGGCTATTCTATAGGGGAGATTAAGATAAGCTCCGAACAGCTGCAGTCAAACGACGGCAGGTCGCGAAACGTTTCCACTATAGAAATCGAAGTAAAGAAGAACGCATAGACTCTAAAACATGTTTTCAAAAGACATGTTTTAGCGGATTTTTCTTTAACTCTTGTTTTTGTGAAATTGTAGATATTTTTTACAAACAATAAATACTGAATCCCTTTAGGAAGGTGGTGTGGAAACCAAATTCCATAGTTGTTGGTGACTCACGAGATCTTTCTCAAATTGAAAAAAACTCTGTATCGCTTACCGTGACATCTCCTCCTTACCATAATGCCATAAATTATGATGAGCACCAGTCAAGCCAAAAGTGGTATCGGGGAACCGTAGGCTCACCGGTTGGAAGCTGGGTTGAGGAGATGCGGCATGTATTCTCTGAGGTGTACCATGTGACAAAGCCAGGCGGCTTTTGCTGTATAGTCATAGGAAACGAGATAATAGAGGAGAAGAACAAGCTTCCCCTTCCTGCCATGCTGTCAGTTGAACTCACAAAGGAGGAGATCGGGTGGAGGTTCTACGAGGAAATCATATGGAACAAGGTAACAGGCGGCAAGAAGAGGTTCAGGGTTACAGTCCAGCACCCATACCCTACGTACTATTATCCGAACATCATGCACGAACAGATAATCATACTGCGAAAATGGCCGTTTCACAACATAAAGGACAAGAAAAGCAAGCTTGTCATAGGCGATATCATGAAAAAGGAGATGGCAAACTCTGTGTGGCATATTGCACCTGTTCCTCCAAGCTACAGGAGGTACCATCCTGCTGCCTTCCCAGAGGAGATCCCCTACAGGCTCATCCAGCTTTACAGTAACGTGGGTGATCTGGTCTTGGACCCCTTCGTGGGCAGCGGACAGACTACCAAGATGGCAAGATTCCTAAAGCGAAGATACATTGGCGTTGACAAGTCTGAAAAATACGTCAAGATAGCAAGGAAGAGAACACTGGAACACCCCCTGCTACGCAAGATGCAACTTGTACCCAACTGGAAGTCTCCTGCGCCGCTTGATTCGTAATCTGTAAACAAACGATCGTAAAGGTTATCTATTAAGTTCAGCCAAACAAGCCATGGTTAGTCCCAACAGCAAGTCGTATTTTCGGGAAGTGGAAAAAAGCCACAGAAGCTACAACGCTGCACTTCGAAGAGCCAAGTCACGACAATCTGTGATGAATCTCTATTGGAGACACAAGAGGCAACACGAGGCTCTTCTGAAAAGACATCTCAGGGATGAGATGGTTGCAGTAGTCCAACTAAAAAAGAAATTCAAATAATTTCTTCTTTTTATTGTTTAAGCCATACTGAAAATCGTTTAACCTTTGTTAAAGGAATCCTGCCATACCTTTACAACGCTGGTGTTAGAGCCTGTCGTTTTTATCTTCCCAAGTCTTTCCTTGTTCTCTTTGTGCTGGGGTGTGTTTATGTGACTATCCACTTCCTTCTCGTCTATATCCTGTGAACAGATGTTGCAGCGCACCATGATGTGAGATTTTAAAGTCAGGGCTAGATATAATAACTTGGTGTATTCTTTTTCTGTAAAAATGTTTTTCAACTTTTTAAAAACTGGGTTATTATGATATTATGTGTAAAACAAAATTACAAATCATTATCAAACAATGATTTTTGGAAATCAAATACGTTGCATCAAAAATTAATTTCAAAACAACAAAGTTGCACAAAGAAAGCGGCGATCATCGTCGTAAATTTTGATCATGGATTTTCTAAAAATTTTAGAGCGCTAACGTTATATCCATGTTGTTTGATGGTATTGATAATTACTTGCCAAGGGGGCATGGAACTGATTTTTCACGCAAACGGGGAGTAGGCGTGACGCCCCCTTGACATTGCGATCTTGATCGGGCCAACATATTTAGATTTATCTATGATTTTATTCGTGCCTTTGTGCCTGCAAGAAAAATTTTCCACAATTATTTGAAAATGCTGGAATTATTTTGATTTATTTTTCGACGATATACTCGTCATCAACTTCCATTCCAAAGTGTCTTCCGGTTGCAGGCTTGGCATATGCAAGAACCAAGTCCCCTTTCTTAAGATGCGTTACTGAAACCAAGTGGCCATTTGGTCGGACAAATCTAATCGTCTCTGCATTTTGTGCAATTATTCCTCCGACCTCGTCACCGACTTGAGCTTTAATCATTAGCATTGGCCTGCTTTCAATCTTTGATCGTCCAACAGTGGCTCGACGAGCTCTTCCACGCGAATCAGTCACAAGCACCTCCGACCCCGTCTCAAGCTCTGAAAGATATTTTGTGGTGCCGTCTGGGGATAACGTATAGCAGTGCACCGCCCCCGCGTTTACCCGAAAAGGTCTTGGCGATGTAAAAGAAGAACCGACAGACTCGTTGTGAACCAAAAACAAAAAGTTTGATCTGCTTCCTATCAGCATCCCCTCACCGCGTCCTAGCATCGATGCAGTGTCAACGCAGACTCGTTCGCCGTTTCCAACCTCTTTTATCTCCAAGACTTTGGCTGGCCTGAGATCAAAGCTTCTTGTGCCGAGGTATACCAGTGCCTCCCTTACCTCGTTGAGCGAACTTGTGGAAAATATGACGCCGTCAACTCCTATCTCAAGTATGGAGAACATCTTTCGCACTTCTTCGGGGGAGTTGGCAATTGCAAATATCTTTGTGTGAATCTTGTGTAGTTTTGCAATGATGTTCTCAAGAGGGATTATCTTCCAGTCCTTTACCTCTACTACCACAAAGTCAAGGCCTTCTTTTGATGTCTGTAGAATTCTCTCAATGTCTGCATTTGATAGCACCTTGAACTTCATGCCCACTTTTTTTCCTCTAACCTTTGATGGCTTGTCGGAAATCACATAGCTTGCATTTTGTGAGGTGTAAATCGTTTCAAGCCTTGTCTTTAGCCCCTTGAGGTATGATGGGTCTACATTGACAATCTTGATTCCATCTTTTTCTATTTCTGCCAGAAATTTGGCAAGCTGGCCCCGAGAAACCTTGGGGGCAATTATCAACTCTCTACTTTTTGCCAAGATACTTTGCAGCTTCCTTTGCAGTCTCTTTTCTAAATATTATTGCGGCAAGTGCATGGGTCATCTTGGCAGGATCTGCGTGCTCAAAGATGTTTCTGCCATATGTTACTCCTTTTGCTCCAGCCTGCATTGCCTCTTCAGTCATTTGCAAAATGTCCATGTCTGTCTTTGCCTTTGGTCCTCCTGCTATTACGACTGGAACAGGCGTGCTCTTTACTATCTTTGAAAACGAGTCCACGTCTCCTGTGTATAGAGTCTTTACAATGTCTGCTCCGCACTCGGCACCAATTCTTGCCACATGGCCTACGATTGTTGGGTCGTGCGGGTTCTTTACGTTCTCGCCCCTTGGGTACATCATTGCAAGCAGAGGCATGCTCCACTTGTGGCAGTCATCTGCAATTTTGCCTAACTGTTCAAGCATCTCGGGCTCTTCCTTGCCGCCTATATTGATGTGCAAGGAGACGCCGTCTGCTCCAAGTCGCAATGCCTCTTCTACAGAGCCTGTAAGCATCTTTCTGTTTGGAGACATGGATAGCGATGTGCTTGCAGAATAGTGCACAAGCAAACCAATCTTTGTGGGCTTGGGCAAGTTTTTGAAAATTCCCTTGTTAATTATAACAGATGTCAGTCCAAAATTCTGGCACTTGTAAATCAGTGGATATGGATCCTCAATTCCCTTCAGTGGACCGCTTGAAATTCCGTGGTCCATGGGGATGCACAACATCTTGCCGTTTCGCAAGATTCGACTCATTCTGATCTGAAAACCACTGACCATTGGAGTTAATCCTTGGCGAGCCCTACTTAAAAATAGCGCGAATATTTCTTGCTAGTGCAATATTGTATGAGACGAGGTCTGAGTGAATTTTCTCTTGTATTTGATTCATGAATCTACTGCATACTATTAAATACGATATAGAAAGATCAAAAACCAATTGAGCCAACTAACTCAGCAGCTACATCACTCTGACATTGGTGACATACTGGAAAATTCTCTTGGGGGTACAAGACCGGGATATGATGAATGTCTGCGGCTTTTGGAATCTGGAGATGTGCACCTGATGGGTCTTGTTGGTGGATATCTGACGCGAAAAAAATTTGGCAAGACTGCCTCGTTTGTAAACAACATGATTCTAAATTATACCAACGTGTGCATCACCGACTGCAAGTTTTGCGCATTTTATCGACCTCCGGGCCATGATGAATCTTACACTGTACCACTTGAGCAGGTAGAGGCAAGGATGAAAGCTGCATGGGAAATGTTTGGAATAACGCAGGTGATGTTTCAGGGAGGGCACAACCCAAAGCTTTCAATCGAATACTATGAAGACGCATTTAGGATGATTCGAACAAAGTTTCCAAAGGTTGGAGTCCATGCACTCTCTGCATCAGAGATTGACATGATATCAAAGGTGGAACACACAAACACAAAAGAAGTTCTTGCAAGACTAAAAGAGGCAGGGCTGCAGTCTGTGCCAGGTGCTGGAGCCGAGATTCTAGTTGACAGCGTAAAAAAGATAATCAGTCCAAAAAAGATCTCAAGCGATACGTGGCTTCGAATAATGCAAGAAGCTCACGAGATGGACATTCCGTCTTCTGCCACAATGATGTACGGGCACGTGGAAACCAAAAAAGACATTGCAGAACACTTTGTAAAGATTGCAAAACTTCAGGAAAAGACAGGAGGGTTTATGGCATTCATCCCGTGGTCCTTTGAGCCAAACAACACGCAGATGCAAAAAGAGGAAACAGTCAGGTATGCAGCGGGGGGAACAGAACTGCTGAAGATGATTGCAATATCCCGCATAATGTATGACGGTCTAATACCTCACATACAATCTTCCTGGCTTACAAACGGTATCGCAATGGCACAGATGGCGCTGCAGTACGGCGCTGACGACTTTGGAGGAACGCTGCTTGGCGAGGAAGTCGTCTCGTGTACCGGTGCAAGGTCTACCGAACTTACTGCACCCAAGATAATTGAATCCGTAAAGCAGATCGGGTATCAGGTAGAAGAGCGCGACAACTTTTACAATATAATCAAGACATACTAGACACAGTCAGATTCCGTAGCTTGACCACTTGGAATCTACAAGTTTCTTTATGGCCTCGTCTGACTTGACCAGCTCCTGAACCTCTCTTTGGTATCCTTCCTCTCTTGTCTTCTGTGTTGCATCAATTCCAAGCTTGGAGCCTAGGTTGACAAGCGGCGATGCAGGGTCAAGCGTGTCAGTTGGGGTGTGGTTGATTATGGTTACATCCCTTGCAGCGTCTGCACGGGTTGTGATTGCCCAGATTACGTCATTGATATCATGTACGTTTATGTCCTCGTCTACCACAACAAAAATTTTTGTAAGCGCAAGTTGTCCCATGCCCCACAGCCCCATCATGACTTTTTTTGCCTGCCCTGGATATCTCTTCTTGATTGATATGATTGCCATTCCCTGGAACCATCCTGCCGCAGGCATTGCAAAGTCTACCACCTCGGGATGGAACATCCTTACAAGCGGCAGAAAAGAGCGCTCTATTACCTTGCCAATGAATGCATCTTCCAAGATTGGCTTGCCTACAATGGTAGTAAGGTAGATTGGTTTCTGCCTTCTCATTATTCCAGTTAGTGTAAATGTTGGATAGGGTTCGGGTGGCGTATAGTATCCGGTGTGATCACCAAACGGGCCTTCTGTTCTAATATCTGATGGGTCCACGTATCCCTCAAGCACCATCTCTGCGTTTGCAGGCACCTCAAGGTCTACAGTCTTGCATTTTACAGTCTTGATTCCAGTCTTGCGAGTGATTCCTGCAAAGACATACTTGTCAAGGCCCTCTGGCACTGGAGCAACTGCGGAAAAAACAGTTGCGGGGTCTGCGCCAATTATCACTGCAACCTCTATTTTACTTCCAGAATCTTTTTTGATGTCATAGTGGTGTGCACCGCGCTTGTGCTTTTGCCAGTGCATCAACGCATGAGTCTTGTCAATTACCTGCATCCTGTAGACTCCGAGATTTCGAACTCCAGTCTCTGGATGCTTTGTTGCAACAAGGCCAAATGTGATGAACCTTCCTGCATCCTTTGGCCAAGTCTTCAGTATGGGAATCTTGTCAAGTGACGGCGAGTCATCAAAGACTTCGGTAACCGGCCCGCTCTTTTGCAGCTTTGGTGCAATGTCTGTAATCTTTGAGAGCTCTGGAAGCTTGCGCAGCTTATCAAAAATCCCTGTTGGAACTTCCATGCGAGTCATGTCAACAATTCTCTGACCAATTTCAGTAAAGTCAGAACCTTCAAGGCCGATTTCAAGTCGTTTCATTGAACCAAACGCATTTCCTAAAACCGGCATGTCATAATTTTTTACATTCTCAAAAAGGACTGCAGGTCCGTTTGAATACATGACGCGGCTTAGAATCTCTGAAATCTCTAGGTTTGCATCCGCCTCTGTCTTCACCCTTTTGAGCTCGCCTGCCTTTTCCAGCCTCTCGATAAACTCGGGAAGATCCTCTATGGGCACACGTTACCTGACTTTGCATCCAGTATAAGCTTAACTGGTTTTGCGCTGAAATGCATTGTAACAGATGGGACAAAAGGACTTAATTATACTGCACAGAAAATTGGTCTAGTTGTCGGGCCAAAAATGTGCCGTCTGCGGAGGAGGAGGGAAGATTGTTCTCTTGGATACGGTGTGCTCATTTTGCAACGGGACAGGGGAGTACAGCAAGACTGCAGAAAGCTACATGAAGTCGCACATATGCCAGTGCATCTTTCTTGACAGGATAACATGCCCGCTCTGTGGAAAAAAATGTCACCACGATACTCCAAACAAACCAAAAATTTTGATTGGTCCAGTCTAGATGATTGGCGGAAGCTCGCTTTTTTTGTCGTGTCCGCCGGAACCAAACTTGCAGTAAAAACACTGGTCTGACTGCATGTACTTTAGCTCTTCGATCTTGATTGCTCCCATCTTTAGGGCAATTTTTGTAAGCATTCTGTACTTGAACGGCATTGAGGGAATTACTTCCTTTAGGTAGACTCGGTAGTGATCAGGACAGAACTTTAAGGTGATGTTGCTTGGCTCCTTTGAGGTCTGGCTTACTGTCTTTGCAACCCCTATCTGCTCTCTGATGTACTCGTGCTTGGGGCAAGGACAGTTTCTGCCTCCGGGATGCTTGTATGCTGGTGTGTTTTTCCAGTCAAAATCGGGATATTCCCTCTCAAAATCGTCCAATGACATGAGATCTGCTTTGTATCTTATAAAACTTGGGCGTGCGCCATCCTTGATAGTGATCAAAATCTAAATAAACTAGCTTGTACAGACATTTAGCACATGTCCAAAGAAACCAAGCCAAAAAGAACACGTTCTACTAAAAAAGTTTCAGAGGGGGAATCTCCTCATACTGCCGAACTTGAGGCAAAAATAGCAGAGCTTGAAGCCAAGCTTGCTAATTTATCTTCGCAGGTAAAGCCAGCAGAGACACGACCTGCTGCGCAGGCCACGCCAAAACCAGCTCCGCAACCAGAGCCGGCAAGACCAAGACCAGCAGCATCTGGTCCAACTCACGGTACACTGCCAGCTGGAATGAAACCGACACCACCCCCAGCTCCAAAAGAGGAGCCGAGAACTGAGAGCTATGCAGCTCCCGAAGTGGGCGAGGTTGCACCATCATATGCACAGCTTAGCTCAAGTGGATATACCGGCAACAGGTACTATGCAACTCGAGCAAGATTATCGTATCATCCTCCAAATAAGCAATTCAAGGGTCAATCTGCCAGTGCTGCAAGCACAACTGCACCGCCTCCACCAGCTCCCGAACCACAACCAAAAGCACAGCGCGGTACACTGCCAGCCGGAATGAAACCAGCAGAGACACAGCGCACAATGCCTGCAGAATCAGAAAAGAAATCCCTGTGGAAGGCCAAGGGTGCAGAATATGAAAATTATGTTTCTGAAGAACCAAAGAAGGCACCACCGCCACCTCAGGCAGAGCCAAAGGCACAGCGCGGTACACTGCCAGCAGGGTTCAAGTCAACACCTCCCCCACAAGCTGAAGCTCCAAAACCAGCTCCGCAACCAGAGCCGGCAAGACCAAGACCAGCAGCATCTGGTCCAACTCACGGTACACTGCCAGCTGGAATGAAACCGACACCACCAGCTCCAAAAGAGGAGCCGAGAACTGAGAGCCATGCAGCTCCCGAAGTGGGCGAGGTTGCACCAGCATATGCACAGCTTAGCTCAAGTGGATATACCGGCAACAGGTACTATGCAACAAGGAGAAGACTGTCGTACCATCCGCCAAACAAACAATTTACTGGCGCATCTACCACAGCAACTACGTCTGCTCCGCCAGCACCAGAACCGCCCAAGTTGCACATAAGACGCGGTACTTTACCGGCAGGATTCAAGCCTTCGTCTTAAAGGCTTCCAAAACTTCTTCTGCATGACCTGCAGGTTTTACTTTTTCAAAAACCTTCAACACTCTTCCTTTTTCATCAACTAGAAAGGTAGTCCTGTTTACTCCCATGTATTCTCGTCCCATGAACTGTTTCTTTCCCCAAACTCCAAACTTTTTTGCGGCATCTTTTTCGGTATCTGCAAGCAGTATGAACGGGACGGACATCTTCTCGCCAAACTTTTTGTGTGACTCTTCGTCGTCTGGGCTTATTCCGACTATCTCAATTCCTGCACTCTTGAATTTTTTATAGTCGCGCGCAAACTCGGCAGCCTCTGTAGTGCAGCCAGGCGTAAAGTCCTTTGGGTAAAAGTAGACTACGTATTTCTTTCCCTTAAAATCTGACTTTTTTACTACACTTCCCTCGGAATCCCTGAGGGCAAAGTCGGGAACTGTATCCCCTTCAGACAACATGAGAGAAATTGGATCTCTTTCCCTACTTAATTTTTTTCACCATTTTCGAATGTTTTATATGGTAATTGTAAAGGCATGACTTTGGAAATGGTAAACCCGCGCGCGTGGCTTGCAGAATCTATAGGGACATTCTGTCTAGTCTTCTTTGGTCCTGTAGCAATTACATTATCAGTTGTAGTGCTGGGAGGCGGAAACCTAACAACAGAGGGATTGCTAATTATTGCTTTTGCCCACGGTGGTGCGATTGGACTGATGGTGTACACGTTTGGACATGTCTCAGGCGGACACTTTAACCCTGCAGTTACGTTATCTTTTCTTGCAACAAAAAGGATTGATGTAAAGAATGCTGCGGGATATATCGGATCTCAGTTGGCTGGTGCAATAGTTGCCGCTGCTGCAAACAAAGCAATACTTCCTGCAAGCGAGAAGGTAAAGTACGGTGTTCAGACAGGCCCTAGCGCTCTTATTGGGTCTAGTGCCACTGCAGGCTTTGCCGTTGAGGCAATACTGACATTTTTCCTGGTTACTGTGATATTCATGACTGTATTGCACAAAAAGGCAGCAGCTGGACTTTATGGGTTTGCGATTGGAGGGATGATATTTATGATACACATCGTAGGTGTTCCACTTACTGGTGCAAGCGTAAACCCGGCAAGAACATTTGGTCCTGCGTTGATATCTGGATACTGGGACTATCATTGGATTTACTGGGCAGGACCCATTGTTGGTGGAGTGATTGCAGGTCTGATAATGAACTATGTGTTCATTAAAAAGTCAGAGCAAGAAGCTTCTGCATAGATATACCTTTGAAATGATTATAACGGGTTTAACTGAAAAGTTTCTTTGTGGACCCGTAGCACAGCTTGGATAGTGCGGCCGCTTGCGGAGCGGCAGGTCGTGGGTTCGAGTCCCCCCGGGCCCGCTTACACTCTGTATTTGGGAACCTCTTTTCTTTGACATTATAACGGCAGAAGCCTATCGGGGCGGCTGCAAAGCCCCTGCCTAAATTTTATTTCACATTCTAGAATTGAATCCATGGATGCGGGTCATGGAAGGGCTCGCTACAACTGTTATGACGGGAACATTTTCTTTTACATAATTAACGGCCGAATCCACTTTAGACCTGACTCTTGTCCATGTTCCTAAGGCATGAGGTGAGATTTTCAAAATTTCCAAGCTCACGGTAAAACTTGATGCCTTGTTCGGTGGCAACAAAGACCTTACTCCTCTCACCCTGAGCAGTACTGAGGAGATTCGCAGCAATCAACTTGTTCAGTTTTTCAAGCGCTATGTTGTGAGAAAGGTTTGCGTCTCTGACTATCTCAGTGATGTATCTTCCATTGGAGCCAGATTCCATTATGGATTCCAAGATTTCTGAAATTATTTCCAGTTCATTTCTGTATGTCTGTTTTGACATTTGCAATTCAGTTCTGGAACAACTTTATAGGTTTTGATAAAATTTGAATTTAACTTAACGATATGACGGGAAACAAGAATTTGTTTAATAAAATCTGGAAATTAGTTCGACATTTTTGTAGCAATGTTTTTAGTATGATCTAACTAAGTTCTATTATTGAATGCAGATGGAAAAAATCAAGCAAAAGACATGATTGATGATCAAGACACTGTAATGCTTGGAGATCATATAGAAATTCTTAGCACTGATGATGAACGACTATCGATAATAGGAGAGGAACTCTCAAATGAGACAGGAAGGGCAATTTTGAATAAATTGTTTGAGGGTGTGGGAACCGTCTCGGAAATATCTACCAGTCTTGAGATTTCCATCCCACTAGTCAGATGGCACATACAGAGGTTGTCAAAAGCTAATTTGATCAAAATTGATCATACAAAATTAAGCAGTAAAAACAAATCGATTCATCAGTACAAACCTACGAAATTTGCATTTGTCATAGTTCCATCCAAGGTAGTAAGCTCGGAGGTGTACTCTAACCTGCTAAAAACAAGCCTCAAAAAAATTTACCAATTTCTGCCATCAATTATTGTATTTACAGCTGGAACTATAGCAATGTATTTGATAGAAATGCAAGATCAGATTTCGGGATTTTCTTTTACTTCAAAAACCTATTACATCAATTCGCCGATCGAATCTGATACCATACTACCATTCATCGTAGGTGGAATAGGGGCTCTTGCAGCATGGATAGCAGTCAGACTATACAAGAAAAAGATGAAACGACTCACTTGAAAAGTCCTTCAATCAATCTGCATAAAAAGCGAAATTCGTACTTTTTGTAAAATTTTAACAATTCTTAATTTTTCATGTAATTAATTCATGTAAAATAAACATGTAAAAAAATACTAGAATGTTTTTAAGTATAATTTCAATTTTATCAAAACTTATCATGTCCGGGACTCTGTACTGGACAATGACAAACATTCCGAAAAAGAAACTTCTCGTGGCCATATTGCCTACCGTTGTAGCTGCTACAGTAATAGCATACCTATCAATGGGTTCACTGAATGAGGCACATGCAGCCACACAGGTGCAGACCATAAATGTCACCAAAGCATCCTTTGATGTAATAGACAATCCGACTTCCTTCTTTGCAAGAGGAGGGAAATCCGCTGTCACTGTTGAACCACTTCTAAATGAAGTCAGGCTAACAAGAGGATCTTCAACTGTGGTTGATTTGAATGTGCAACACGTAGCTAGCGCAAATCCATTTCCTACTGTCAGCGTGAAGGCACTACCTCCTAACGGGTACATCTGGTATCCTCCGTCAGTAACAGCGTCTACTACTCTTGATCAAAGGGTAAATGCCGCAGCAACAGGAAAACTGATTCCGGGAAGCATTGATCTTGGAACCTTGGTAACGTTTTCCGATCCAAATCCGGCTGTGATACAGCCTAGTGGAAAACAAGTCGTCCACATGACAATAACCCTACCAAAGGACATTCCTGACAATGCAGTCGGACAGGGCATATATCTCCCAATCCCAGTCCAAGTGACCGACAGCAACGGAAATTCCAACACTGTGTTTGCTGACACGCATGGCATCGAAGTCATAGTTGGTGGATGAGATGATGACAAAAACAGCTAGATATGTAGCCGCATTGACGGCAATTCTTGTGGTTGGAAGCATGTCAAATGCATTTGCAGTAAATACAAATCCATACGTGACCGGTTATCCAACTACTGGTACAATCACCATCCACAGCCAATACACGATGAAAACCAACTTCAGCGGTGTCGCAAGCGGAAGATCAACGAACCTAGGTCAGGTCTTTTCCTCAGCCGGTTTTAGCAGCACCACAGCTACCGATCCGACAGGCTGGTTCTATCAACATATAGTTGATCTACACACAGACAATTACATGTACGGAGAAGAACAGACTATGAACACAGGAGGATGCGTGTGGCATTGTCCAGTTAGCTCCAGCAATTGGGAACAACTGGGTCATTATGGTACAGCGTCAACTGACATCGACTATGTGTACAACACATTCTATTGGTCAGGCAGTCCACACAACACTGTGAACTTCTACTTTGAGCCACACTTTGTGAACGGTTCGTCAACGAGCGCTCCGATAGTCCAATACTCTACCGGAAGCTTCAGCGATCCTAGCCAATACTTTGCAACTGGAATGAAAAATAAAACTCTATCTGGCAACACCTATAGTTTCAAGTTCTTCCAATTCGGTGTAGAAAGCCAAAGCTCTAACGTGACTACTGCGTGGAACGCAAAGGAGTACGATATGACTTTCGCAGGAGGAACACAGTCGTACAACTCACAGTCGACCAAGGCCACAACCCCATCGACGCAAACTGATTACACGAAAAACACCTGGATCACATACACAAGCACTGCTGTGACACAGATAGGCGATCTCCAATACTCTGCAAAAGCGCATGCCAAAAATACTGACGGAACATTTGCGGCAGGCACAGTGCAATGGTATGAGGCAAGCCCGCCAATCATACGAGCGACTTCGCTCTGGTGATCTCACTTCCTTCTTTTTTTGCAATTGGAAAGCCAGAATGAGTCAAGACGAGACGGTGAGAAAATGAAAAACGAAACATGTTAAAACTAAAAATTCGAAAATATCACTAATATAAAAACTGAAATACTACACAGTAGACATTGCATCATGATAATAACAAAAAATAGATTTTTGATGATATCGTTTTCTTAAACGTTCTATGTAAGTACGCAATCCATTACCTTTTTCGATCTCGGTTATGAATTTATGTTTGTCAACAAATATGTCATAACCAGTAGTCACATCGAGAATTTTTTTGTTCATTTCGTCTTTCCATCCGCCAGTAGCTGTTGGCGAAATTTCTGTAAAACCTCCAAATTTTTTATAAAATTCTTCGAGCTGTTTTCTGTGTAGCGATGATCTAAATGGAGTTCCATCATTTCTAAACGTCGGTAACCTTAAATGAATTCTAATTGCAGGTTTGAAATCCATCTCAGGTTTTTGAGAAAGTGCTATCTTTTAAATTTGTAGTCTATTCCTTCTTTGCGAAGTAGTGCGCATTGACCAGAAGTTATTTCATATTGATGTAGTCCAACATACCTGTACATAATACCTAGATTTTGTAGTATGTTTAGTGCCCTGTCTTCCATTCTAGTACTATTGAATATTATTTTTCTGTATGCTGGCTCTATCTTCTGGTATCTACTCATATGTAATCCACTTTTCGACTTCTAATATATTTAAGCATACGTCGTTTTAAAAACGATGCATATAGATTTATTGGACTTATGATTACCACATAAGAGACAATTGGTAAGAAAAATACCTAACAACACGCTAATAACTTTTGTTTCAAGAGACCCTGGCCTAAACCTTAACGGTATCAATGAGCTTATAGCAGATCCCAAATTAGGCGGAGTATCGAGGATTTATGTGTTATATGATGGCAGAAAGAACAAAAAAGGCGATCCCGTGGATGGCTGGGCTGAGATCTCCGTAGCTAACAAAACCGATCTCATTCATAAATTAGGACCATTCAAGAAAATCGACATTCATGAAGTTGAGGTGGATCCAAATAAAATAATTGAGTACTTTAGAGATATTTTTGTAAAGGAGTCAAAAGAGGAGAATGAAATTTACCTAGATGCTACTTCACTGCGAAGAGTTACCATTGCGAAACTCTCTTTTCTGATTACATTTTTCAAGGTCAAAATCTTTCTAGTAGTTCCTGATGAACTATATGATCTAACTAAAACATTCACTGAAAAAGACGGTGAAATGATACCACTAGCCAATTGGTCAACAAATCAAGAAGGTAAATTAGAGATGATAGATGTCCCAAAAATCGGATATCCAAAACTTAGGAAAGTTCCTATCAAGATTATAAAAATTCTGTCTACAGGTAAATATGATTCAACTAAATCTTTGAAATCTGATCTTCAAATGAAAATTACAGAATCCAGATTACGTGATAATTTACGAAAACTTAGAGATATTGGTGTGATTAAGTATGAGAAAGATGGCAAACTCATTTCCACGATTGAACTGACATTTTTCGGTAAGCTTTTGGCAGAAATTCCAAGCTTCAAGATTTCATAATCTCGGAAACAGTATTTATAAAATGTTGAAAGTGAAGAACAATGTGCAAAGTAGAAACAGTGTTTGAAAAGAAGTTAATTCTTAATCATGAATCATTAAAATAAGTAATGTTGGTCAATGGATCTCCCATATTCATGTCTTGTAATCATGTCATTTTGATTTCTTCTCATACACATCAATAAGATGATCTAACACCTGTGTATGATACATCTGATAGTCCTTTTTGCGCATCTCTTTTGCCAGTTTAAGAAATCGTTCGTATACTTCTACTCGTATTGTCAAAGTACGGTATTCCTTTCTTGCCAAATCACTTCAAAATTGTACTGGATTGTAGATAAAATCTTGGTAAAAATTCAATGTTTGCATGTTACATAATGATCTTATGGTGTCAGGTATTATACATGCGGATCCCTTATATGGCATAATGTACGGGACAATGTATCATGCTTTCTACAGAAAACAGGAAAGCAATCGCATATTCATACAGGATAAACCAAGAAAATTACTCTAGTTTGGAGGAAGAGGCAAGAGAAAAGCAAATCTCAATTAACATTTTACTCAACCAGATCGTAAAAGAGCACTATTTCAGGCAAAAGTTTGCAAAGATCGGTTGCGTACTTACTCCTAAAGATGTCTTGAGGGACGCGTTTGACATGGCAGATGAAAAGGAGCTAAATCAAAAAAGCACATAGGTTGGGATCAAGCCATGCAACTGAATACATCCAGACATTATACCATGACGTCAACAAACAAACTGGATTGCAATTTTTGGACATGTGGTTTAGGAGATTTAACGGCTTTGAGCACAAAATTCATGGAACCGTGCACTCGTTTTCCATTCCTCATGATATAAATGAAAAATATTCCTTGTTTGTAAAGGAATTTGTAAAATCGTTTTGCGAAACAATACTACGTGAGCCTGTAAAGATACAGACAACACCACGGACTACAGTTTTTTCATTTTCTATTTCATGATATCAAGATGAGCTATTGTGAGCTACAATGAGCTATCTTGAGCTACAATGAGCTATTTTGAGCTAAAATAATCTGCCGGCTTTATTTAGTTGTACCGTACTGTTAACACATTGCTTAACCATAACCACCATGAGATGTTTGACACAAACCGTGCAGATGATCATGCGTGCGGTGTGAAGATGATGTCACTTCACACAAAAAGAAGCATAAAGGAGAAAACAAATTGAAAATACATAACAACAAAACAAAAGCTACACTTTTAGCTGTACTATTAATTGGTTTGACCATACTATCACCATCTACTTTGATTCCAAATGTTAATGCAGAATTACAAAATAACATAAATGTGAATCCTACGTCAAAGTGTAAAGAACAAATTCTAAGTGGTCATATACCTGAACTCACATCGGAACAACAACAAATTGCTATTAAACTTGCGGAAAATTCTGAATCATTCCTTAAAAATGTAGGAAATTCTGGCTATACAGTCATTAGTGTTGGTCCAAACTACAGTTTTGATTCTAAAACTTGTAGTAATTTTGTGATAAATGGTGTAGGTGTATACTTCAAACTTAGCAATGGAAGCTCCCTAGATATATTTGAGGACGGCAAAATGTCAAAAGTGGTTGAAGTTAAAATTCCATCTCACATAAGACACGACCTCAAAAATATTTGGTCGGGTTATGAAGTCTACTACCAACAGACATCTGGTACGAATAGTTCAATATTGTACGGAGATACGAACTACGATCAACCATCAGTTGTAAGTAATTCTGCTTGTACTAGTTCACCAGATGAATGCGATCTTTCAGATTGGGCAGGAATAGACAATCATGGAAGATATCTGGTGCAGACAGGAACAGACGCCATAATTGATTGTACTACAGGAACTTGTAGCTCACAAGAAAATACAGCTTGGTGGGAATACATTGATGTCCAATCTGGTACGGATAGCTTCAATGCATGTCCGGGAACCGATACGGTGAGTCCATCAGATCCAATGAATCCAGTGGTTGAAAATGGCGGTATATTTGGAGGCAGTAGCAATCAATTTAGAATATTCCTAATTGATAACTCTGCATCGAATAGTTGGTTATGTTCTAGTGGAACATTTACTTGGACTGGTGCTTCTGTACCTGATACAGCACTTGCCATGCTTGAGAGACCAGCCATTGGAGGAGTTCCTACAGGACTGCCATCATTTGGTACAGTTTCAAACACTGGTAGCAGTTTGTGCTACGGTTCAGGAAGCGGTCAATGCACTGGATTTTACACATCCACTTCTAATAACTGGGATGCAGTAATCCAAATGCAAAACTGTCCACCGAATTATAACATAAAAGAAAGTTCAATGAATACAAATTCAGACTTTGACTCAACATATCAAAATAGTTGTGGCACGTAATACTGACTAAATTGCATGTTTGTATCTTGTTGTAAGAACTAACATACAATCCCATAATTTTTAATATTATGATCTTACTAAAATTAGTAAAATGTTCTTTAAAAATTTTGGAATTCAACGTCGATTCAAAATATTAAAAATTATTTTTCAATACAAATTTACGATAAATCTATATTCCACTTTTTAGATGTTACGTTAATGAAGTGTGGAACAATTTCTCATGTAAGAAATTTTCAAAACCTGTTTAATTTTAAAAAATGAAAATTCTCTATTTATTATTGATTGTACCAGTTGGAATATTATCATTTGTTTTGATTGATACGTATAAAAATTGGGATTATTTAGATCATGAAAATACTACATCCGTATCTACGAGCAACATTTCAAATACTTTAATCGTTTCTAAAAATCTAGAATGTGATTCTCAAGTAACTTTAAATAAATTAGAAAAACTGACACCAGAACAGAATCACTCGGCTATTTCACTAGCTGAGAAATCTGATGTGTTTCAGAGAAATGTAGGTGATATGAATTATACAGTCATTAGTGTTGGTCCAAACTACAGTTTTGATTCTAAAACTTGTAGTAATTTTGTGATAAATGGTGTAGGTGTATACTTCAAACTTAGCAATGGAAGCTCCCTAGATATATTTGAGGACGGCAAAATGTCAAAAGTGGTTGAAGTCAAGGTTGCCCAGAATTTCTCTCATGGGCTGTGAAATAGATAATGATGCTAGGCTTTCAAATTTCTTTTAAAAAAATCAGGGACAGGTGCCCGCTACAACTGTTGTGGCGGTAACCCCCGGGCCCGTAGATTTTATTTTTAAAGAAACTGACGAGTTCAAAGAGACTTGCTACAACTGTTATAGCTGGAACATGCTTGAAAAACTAGAACAAAGATACAACATATTAAGTTCAAGTAGTGTGTCCCATATTACGAAGAATCTACTTTTGCTAGTAGTCGTCGTACTTGGAGTATTAACGTTTAACAGCGCAAGCTCAATAGCAGAACCAGATTCATTTGTAGCAGAAAACAAAAGTGTTACTGTAACACATACAACAATAAAAAACTTGAGCCCTCCGGAATGGCCCCCATGTTGCCCACCTGTAATATTAAGTCAGGTGGAGCTTGCAAGCCAGTTCCAGTTTCTACCAGACAACATGACATGTACGTCGCAGCCTGCGGTTCATCCGGAGCATAGCTGCCTCACAAACCTGATTCCGAACCGCAAAGTTGAATGTTCATATATTTCTGGCAATTCATGTGAGCCGCTTCACCAGTATACCAGCGGTACAAACCAGAACTGCTTTGCAGGTTCGATGGAATCTGTCTCGTCTGGTTCACAATGGTTTGACTTGTATAATACACAAAACAAAACTGTCCAGCTGCAATATTTTGGTTTCAAACTTATCTCGGCGACAGGTACACAGGGAAGCATGGGTGGGAGTCCTTTGCTTGGGCCTCATGCAAAGTGCACACTTGCACTCTCTAACAGCTATTGGCAGGGAACCCTTGCATTTAAACCAGTTAACATGACCATACAAGTTTCATACTATTATGACGGAAAGCCGTACACAACGTCCACCCCCTCGTTGACTGATATCTACAACGATTCCGGAACTTGGCAATTTGACGGTAACAAATGGACCTTTGCAGAACAAAACACGATACCTGTACCTGAATTTCCTTACGCAACCATTGTATTGATAACCAGCATCACATCGCTAATAATTTTTTACAGAATGAAATTTAGATAAAAAATAGTGGCTGGTGCCCACTACAACAGTTCTAACAGTAACCCCCCGGGACCGCTTTAATTTTGAATGAGACATTCTGAATTTCTTACATCATGAAAGATCAAGAACTCTCCATTTTTAGCCTACATGTAAGGCGATCAAATCTATCACTTACCAATAGTTAATTTGCTTTCCAAAAAATCCCTTCTATGGTTATATAGTATAAAGGCGTAAAACGAACATACAAAAATGACAAACCAAAAAGTTGCCATCATTACTGGAAGCTCAAGCGGGATAGGATACGAAACTGCGCTTGCACTTGCAAGAAATGGCTTTCAGACATATGCCACAATGAGGAACCTAGAAAAAGCAAAACCACTTTCAGATGTAGCAAAAAAAGAAAAACTTCCACTGCATATTGTAAAACTAGATGTTACAGATGAAAAATCTGTAAACGATGCAATCAAAACAATCAAGTCTGATGCAGGAAGAATTGACGTTCTGGTAAACAACGCAGGCTATGGTCTGATAGGCTCTCTTGAGGATTTGTCCATGAATGAAATTAAAGCACAGTATGAAACAAACGTCTTTGGTCTGATAAGGGTGACCCAAGCCGTTTTGCCTACAATGCGAGAACAAAAAAGCGGCATTATTGTAAATGTTAGCTCCATAGGTGGGAAAATGGCTTTGCCTTTGTCGTCTCCCTACATAGGAACAAAATTTGCGGTTGAGGGCTTGAGCGAATCTATCTCATATGATCTTGAACAATTTGGAATAAAAGTAGTAATAATAGAACCTGGAGCAATTAAAACCAATTTTGACGCCGGCATGATGGTGGCACAAAAAAGCCGGAATTCAAGTTCGCCATATTATGATAGCATGCAGAAATTTGAAAGTTCCCTGAGCTCAATTGTAAAAAATGGCACCCCTGCTACTAGGGTTGCTGAAGTGATACTAGATGCAGTTACATCACCTAACCCCAATCTGAGATATACCGTAGGTGACGATGCTGCCCTTCTTGCACAAAAAAGAAAGGAACTACCAGATCCAGAATTTCAAAAACTTGTCTCTGATTTTTTAAAATAAATTGATTTTTGGCTAGAGGCCAAAATGATGATCAGAATATGCTATCCATATTGAATAACGTCATTCAAAACTACTGACTGGCTGTGATTCTAAAAGTTGGGATCGATTTTGTTGACTGCAGGTGAGTTCCAAGATGAGTAATCCTTTTAAATCTAGATTCAGTCGATGACTCTTATGGTACATTCTTCTGTATTTCTATTCTCACTTGTCGCGTTAATATTGCTAGGTTCAATCGTTTCAGTTCCAGGTGTCCTTGCAGCTAAGGACCCAAGGGAGATAGACACACACCCGCCAATCCATATCAAGAGATTCTCTGGAACATCGCCCTCTGGATATGATCCACAAATAATCTGGACTGCTTACGGCTTCAAGAACCTTACCTGTACCCACACTACAACAACCGACTGGACTGACCCAAACCTTTGTGGTCATGGACAGATAATTGCCATAGTTGACGCATACGACGATCCAAACATTGCAAGCGACCTTCAAACTTTTAACACGCAGTTTGGCCTTCCATCATGTCCTGTAGGCTCTTGTCTTGTAAAACTTGAACCGCAGGGAAACACAAATACAAACTCTGGGTGGGCGCTTGAGACCTCGCTTGATGTAGAGTGGGCACATGCAGTCGCACCTGGTGCCAAAATAGTACTAGTAGAGGCCAAGAACTCGTTCCTCAACAACCTGCTCAGTGCAGTGGATACGGGTGTAGGGCAGGGAGCACAGCAGCTCTCGATGAGCTGGGGAGGGTCTGAATTTTCATCCGAGTCCAGTTATGATTATCATTTTAACAGCGGCACAACAAGCTTCTTTGCTTCCTCTGGAGACAGTGGTAGCGGTGTCGAGTACCCGGCAGCATCTCCATTCGTTGTATCCGTGGGTGGTACAACACTAACCGTTGACAGCTCTGGCAACTATCTAAATGAAACTGCATGGAGCGGTAGTGGTGGAGGTGTCAGCGTATATGAACCAAAACCAACTTATCAAAATAATTTCAATCCATATAGCGGAAGAGCGGTTCCAGACGTTGCATACGATGCAGATCCAAGTACGGGGGTTGCAGTCTATGACAGTGTTCCCTACAACGGCCAGAGCGGATGGTTCGAGGTTGGTGGAACCAGCGCAGGTGCCCCGCAGTGGACAGCAATCTCTGCGATAGCAAACAGCGGAAACGCAAATCTTGCATCTGCATCATTTGGAACAAGCACTGCCTTGTATGGTGCCGCATCTGGATCTCCCACAGATCCGACCTCTCCATATGGAAGAAATTATCATGATATCACAACGGGCAACAATGGAGCATGTGGCTCTCTATGCAATGCAGGCTCTGGATATGACGAGGTAACAGGACTTGGAAGTGCGCAATCTAACAACCTGATTCCATATCTTACTCCGACTCCAACACCTGACTTTACAATATCTGCAAGTCCGTCATCTCTTTCAGTAGCATCTGGAAGTTCCATATCTTCCACCATCACTGTAACATCGGTTAACGGCTTTGCAGGAATCGTTTCACTAGTTGTATCTCCAAGCGCTGGAACATCGTTTGGCTCATCAGCATTAGAAATTACATCAGGAGGCTCAAACTCTACTGCATTGACAATTACTCCTACCAGTTCTGGAACTTATACTGTTACCGGCACAAGCGGCTCATTATCTCACTCGGCAAACATCTCAGTTACTGTAGAGACTGCACCGTCTGCCCCACAAAACCTGCAGGGAACTGCTGGAAACCAGCAGGCAAGCCTCTCATGGCAAGCCCCCTCATCAACTGGCGGTCTTCCCATAACTTACAGCGTATTTAGAAACGGTACTCAGATAGCACAAAACGTTACAACCACGAGCTACACTGATACGGGTCTGACTAACGGCGACACTGATACCTACTATGTCGAAGCAGTAAACTCTGTAGGGTCGTCAAGTCCGTCTAATTCCGTATCCGTAACTCCGCAGCCAACACCTTCGCTGTCAGTTGCTGTCTCTCCAAACAAGTCATCCTATTCCGCAGGATCCACTGCATACATCACAGTTACAGTTACTTCGGGTTCAACCAATATCGGAGGAGCATCGGTAACTTTGACAATCACCGCACCAAACGGCAGCACATCGCAGTCAAGCGGCACGACCAACTCAAATGGCCAGGTAGTCTTCAGCATTCACATACTCAAGCATGCACAGAAGGGAACCTATACCGCATCTGCAACGGCCTCACATGCAGGATATCTCTCAGGTAGTGGCTCTGCAACATTCCAAGTGACTTGAGCTTCAACGAAATACCTAAACGCCCAGTAATACTTTCTAAAAACTAAACTTGAATCTTGTCTTGGTAGAAAGTATGACTATGGATAAAACAGCTACAGCAAGAACAACAAACGATAAAGTGCCAAACTCTGGAACGACTTGGGTTCCAATCACTTCTATTTTCTCAGTGCCGTCAGGAAAAGATATTGTAAGAGTCCTTGCAGTGTCTGTCTTGGATTCTTGAAAGTCAACCTCTGCACCGTCTTCTAGTACAAAGAATTGGTCATCAGATGAGCCTGCCTTGGCATCAATCAAGGCTCTTGGAAGTGTCAATGTAACACTGCCGTCACTTGTAGTTTGCACTGATACAACAAGCGAGGTTGATTTGGTATCAATAGAAATGTCGTTTATCGTTGCTCCATTTATGTTGTAATTCACATTGTACGATTGACCGCTAGATGGATCCTTTACTGGATATGTGTTGGTGGATTGCGCAAATGCTGGCACACTTAGGAGGGTGATTGCTAAAACAGCAAAAACAGAATATGCAACCCATCTCATGAAAAGGTCTGAGACTGACTAGTATTTTTCCTTTACTTGCATTTTGTCATGTCGTCCTTCTAATGTCGATGACAATTCCTTCTAGAACTTTAAATACAGAAATTATGAAATTCTATCAGTGAAATTCAAGCCCATCGTACTTTCATTTTTGGTAATTACTCTAGCTTTGCCTCTTGGCTTCTATGAAGCACATGCAGACGGGCAGGAAAATGATACTGACAAGAATAACACGCGCCAGACCGAAATTGAAAATCAGACTGAGAACCAATACAATTCAACATCGCAAGAAAATATAGGCCTGCAGGTATCAAATTTTGTCCACAATGCTACTGCGGCATTCCAGCAGCAGAGGGCTGAAACCCTTCAGGCAATCAAAGAGTGTCACCAAAAGATGCAAAATGCAACATCAGAAAACAGGACGCAGATAAGGGACGAGTGTCAGGCAACCCTGACTGCAATACGCGAAAAGTATCACGACGTCAGAAAACAATTCCAAGAACTGTTCAAAGAATTCCGAAATAGTATGATAACGCTAAGACACGACGCAGAAGGTCTCCATGTTTCAGACCAAGATAGGGAAATGGCAATGAAACACATCGATGACGATGTGATAAAAAATGGAACAAAGGGAATCGCGACAGCAATTGAGCACATGAAAGGCATGGGAATGATAGGAATCAAAACAGCATTAGAGCATGTGAACAAAACAAATGAAAACTATGAATACGGTCATAACACGCAAAACCGAACCATGTCTCCAATGATTCCTCAGGAAGGACAACATGGGCCGCCGACTTCGCCAAGCGAGGGTGGCTCTCACGGAAAACGCTAATCGATAATTTCTTTTTCACCAAGCCTGAAAACTGTCAAGATACATTACAGAAACTGTACAAATGTTAGCTGTGTGCCTAGTGGCTCAGAGCTTGTGGAAGACTGGCACCTTGCTGCAGCCGTTTCCCTAGGTAAAACACACCTGTGAGGATGCCCATCTCAATGGGCGCAATACACCACAAGCAGATCAATAGAATCTTCTTCTTTCTAGGGGACAATCCCTTGACCTGTGTGTACCAAGATGATACATACTTCATCTCTTAAACCTCAATCATTCATACTTGCTCTTAAGGTTATACCCAAATTATCGCGGCAGAAAACCGGTTATTTTCAAAGTTGGAAATCAGGCAGTGATTAGATCGGATTAGAAGAATGAATCTCTTGTACGACAAACCAAATCCAACTTATATAGAATGAAAAACATGCTCTCTTATGCCGAGAATAGTTCACTTTGGTCTGCCCGCAGATGATGTCACAAGAGCTCAAAAATTCTACAGTACTGTATTTGGATGGGAGTTTGAAAAGTGGAATGGCCCGTTTGATTACTGGATGGCAAAAACAGGAGACGACAAGTTGCCCGGAATCAACGGCGGCATGATGAAAAGAATGGCAGGACAGATAGGAATGGTAAACACAATTGATGTTCCGTCTATTGAAGAGTATGCAAAGAAGATAGAATCAATGGGAGGCAAAGTAATCGAACAAAAGCACACCATTCCAGGGGTGGGATACATGGCTATATGTGCAGATACTGAAAACAACGGTTTTTGTATAATCCAGTTTGACAAAAATGCAAAGTAGCTACAAAAAATGAGAAGACTAGAATATGGCAGTATACACCAGCGTCCCAAATATTACAAATAAAGAGATAGGCCTCCATCTTGCTAACTGGAACTAGGTAAAATGTCTGACAAGGAACACCAAGAACGGGCCTCAGAACCAAACTTGCCAATTTCAATTCCATCAAATGCCTGGGTTGCACTTGCCATAATAAGCGGACTTGCACTTGTTACCATGTATGGCGAGACAATGGTCCTGCCAGCAATTCCTGACTTTATAAAAGACTTTGATATCTCATACAACACCTCATCGTGGATTCTCTCCACGTATCTAATTGCAGGTGCGGTCATGACTCCAATAGCAGGTAAACTCTCCGACATTTACGGGAAAAAGAAGATACTCCTAATTGTGATGATCATATATTCATCAGGCATGCTAGCGGGAGGCTTTGCCAATACGTTCTGGTTTATGATAGTTGCAAGGATTGCCCAAGGGGTTGGAATGTCAATGTTCCCAATTGGCTTTGGCGTTGTACGCGATATCTTTCCTGTACGAAAACTCGCAATGGCTCAGGGCATATTCACCTCAACATTTTTTGGAGGTGCCGTAGTAGGACTGCTCGCTGGTGCCACAATAATTCTAAACTATGGATGGCACGCCACATTCTTCTCCGTATTTCCTATAGCAGTTGGACTCGCACTGATAATGACAAGGTTCATCAAGGTAACACAGTCAAAACAAGAAAACGATACACAATCAACAAAGATAGATCTAAAGGGAGCAATTGCATTATCGATCACAGTAATTTTGTTTTTGATGGGGCTGTCTTACCTTCAGGACATGGCTTACGGCAATATGGTGCCAATTGTTTTCTTTCCGGCATCTGCCGCATCAATGCTGGTCTTTGTGGCCATTGAAAAAAGAACGACTCATCCATTAATTGACCTCAAACTTCTTACAAACAAGGTACTGCTACCATCGAACATAATCATAATGACGGTTGGAATCTCGACTTTCATGGTATATCAGACAATCCCAATACTGATACGCAGTCCGCAGCCGCTTGGCTTTGGAGGAGATCCTCTATCGATAGCAAATGTCCAGCTCCCCTTTATGATAGTCTCACTTTTGGTCTCTGCCACGTCGGGATTTTTCCTCTCCAAGGTAGGAAACTTTAGGCTCACCGCACTTGGAACAATAATTTGTGCAATCGGGTTTTTCAGCATATTGGCGTTTCATTCTACTGAATTTATGATATCTGCAACACTTACAATAATCTCTGTAGGTCTGTCATTTTCAATTGTAGGCGCATTCAACATTGTTTTGATGCGGTCGCCGCAAGAAGCATCGGGAATCTCGCTTGGTATGACCGTGCTTTTGGCACTTGTGGGAAATTCCATAGGGCCTTCGCTTGCAGGCATGTACCAGCAGATGAATCAGGATACGGTACCAAAATTTACCGGCACATTCCCTACCGCACAGGCATACTATGACATATTTCTCACTGCTGCAATAATCTCCCTGCTCTCAATCGTACTTGTGATTACATTGAGCAAATCAATAAAGTACATGCAAGAGCCTGTTGGAGCAAACTAATAGACATATAACCTTGAGACAAAAACTCTAAAAATCTAGTCTTCCAATATTATGCCAAATTCTTTTTTGAGGCTCTGAATTCTGTTCCGTATAGTTACCGTTGTAACTCCCGCCGCCTTGGCAATGTCAAGTTGAGACTTTCTCTCGCCGTTTAGTACACATGACAAGAAAAGTACGGCAGCTGCTATGCTCATGGGGTTCTTGCCTGCAGATATTCCAAACTCTACCATCTTTGATAACATCTCAAAAGCTCTTCTTTTTGTCTTCTCGCTTATCCCAACCTCGTTTGAAATTCTTGTAATAAACTCAGCCGAGTCAAACGGCCGCAACTTTAAATCAAGATTTTCTACCAAGATGCGATAGGTCCTTGATAGGACCTTTCTTCTTATGTTGCTCGCCTCTGAGATGTCCCTCAATGTCCTTGGGATGTCACATCGCCTGCATGCGGCATAAAGTGCAGCGCAGGCAAGCGCATTTGCATTTCTGCCCTTGGTCAGCTTTGCGGCAAGGGCTTTTCTGTAAATATATGCAGCTTCCTCAATCACAGATCCCGGAATGGAAAGTCTGATTCTGCTGGAATCAAATATGCTCAACGCAGGTCCTAGGCTTCGGCTTATGGTCCTTGACTTGCTGTGCTGGTCCCATTTTCGCAGCCGCTCTATGGTATTTTTCATTGTACCAGAAAGCGGCTTTCCCGTAGCATCTACATTTTGATTGCCGATGTTGGTGTACAGTCCCTTGTCATGCATCGCAAGAGAAAACCCAGCACCTGTCCTGGTCTTGGTCAAAAACTCTCCTAAATCATACGTCGAGCTCTCCTGCTCTCTGTCCACCCCCCTCTCAATTAAGACAAGCCCGCAACTCTCACAGGTAACTTCTCCTGAGACGGTATCTGTCACCAAGGGACCCTTGTAGCATTTACTCTGCTTACAATACTTGAAAATGTCGTCATCGGTATACTGTATTATGGTATATGATAGCACTTTGTTTTAATTATGAATTACGCCCCAATTCTCAGTAGGACAGCGGAGTAGGTTAAGCTAATGTATACTGTCTTATGTAATGCCTGGCTCTGGAATCAGCAAAAATACTAATGGGACACCAATCATATCCAAAGGCAATGCCGTATTTCCAAAAATGGAATTCATATAAAAAATGACAGATCTTTACCGCGTACTGCCAGACGAGATGGATGCACTTGTAACAAGTATGGGGCAGACAAGATATCGCGCAGACCAGCTACTGCTAATGCTATACCACAAGTTTCCAAAGGATATCTCTTCGCTACATCAACTGCCTTCAGAATTTCGGGAGAAGCTAGTTGCGGCAGGATACACAATTGGTTCTGCAACCGAGGTTCACCGAGTCGTAAGCAAGGATGGATACACAACAAAACTTCTTCTCAAGCTTGGAGACGGAACTTTGATTGAGACCGTATTGATGCAGTACAAAAAAGAAAAAGGACATCCAAGGTCAACAGTATGTGTCTCAACACAGGTGGGCTGCCAGATGGGTTGCACATTTTGTGCCACGGGCCAGATGGGATTTGAGAGAAACCTCAAAGCAGAAGAAATTGTTGCTCAGGTGTTACACTTTGCCTTGTTGCTCAAAAAGCGCGGAGAACACGTCACGAACCTTGTCTTCATGGGAATGGGAGAACCGCTTGCAAATTATGCAGAAACAATCAGGGCAGTGCGGCTGCTGACAGATCCTAGAGCGTTTGGCCTAGGACAAAGGCACATCACAATATCCACCGTAGGCGTGATGCAGGGAATTGCTAGTCTAGCAAAAGAGGACCTTCAGGTGGGTCTTGCAATCTCACTTCACGCACCAAACAACGAACTGCGCAAAAGACTTGTGCCTACTGCAAGACCAAACTCTGTAGAAGACTTGATTGCAACTACGCGAAGCTACTTCAAAAAGACAGGTAGGCGAGTTACTATAGAATATGCATTGATAGAAGGCGTCAACGACTCGCCTGAAAATGCAGCAGAGCTTGCCGCACTGCTCAAAGGAAATGGAACGCATGTCAACCTGATTCCAGTAAACCCAACTGCTGGTGGGTTTGAGCGCCCCAAGTGGAAGCGCATAACGGATTTTGAACGCATACTAAAAGAATCCAAGATAAGTTGTACTGTGAGAGTGGAGAAGGGAGTGGAGATATCTGCAGCCTGTGGACAGCTGAGGACCGATGTAATAAGGAACATCAAGACTTCCCCTGTTATGGGAAAATAGACGTTTGACTAATTTGCACTGCAATGGAAATTTATTCTCCACTGTGTAGAACCATGTATGCACAAAGATAGGGGCGTCTGCAAGGGGATTTGCAGGCAATACAAGGCCAGAAAACCGCGAGATGGCTCAAGCCGCTACCTATCAGATCAGGTGAGGTGCCAGATTTGTGGAATCTTCATGTCTCGAGAGGGATGCCACGACAGGGATGACAGGCCTGCAAAAAGCGATACGGTGGACCTGTACTGTAATTGCTGCAACTGTATGGTTCGCTCAAAGCCAAGAAACAAACCTCGCATGAAAAACGAGGAAATCAACTAAATCTTGTCAAGAGAAATCATGGTTTGATTGGTATGAAGCAAATAACTATTTGTGTGATCAAACAGTGCTTGGCGTATCCACTTTGAGGTCTAACACTTTGGTCATGGCTGGGTCTACCGTGATGTGAACCATACCAAGAAACGGAAACGTAGAATTTGATATCTGAAAAGATGCAGTTATCCCTTCCAACTTTGCAGAACACGTGGAAATGTCGGAATCCCAACTATATTTTGTGTTGACCCAATACAGCATGTATTTTTGATTTAATGATTTGAATTCGGTTGTGTTGCCTTCGATGAAATGTATCACCTTGATCGAATTCGTAGCAGACTGGATCTGTTCTTCCAACTGTGTTATCTTCGTTCTGCAGGTGCTTGTTGAATTTGAGCTTGATTGATAGTCAGTCACTGGGACTGGCAATATTGCAAGTACCGATATTCCAAAAATAGGCAACAGCGTCAGGTTCATTCTATATTGTTAACCAATTTTTTATATTTAGTAATTTAGAAGATTTTCTATGATGCTATCTTCTGTATGAGTTTTAGGAATTTATTTGGTGAGAAAAGCATGTCTTTGCAATTGACAGATAATCTTTCAAACCACACATCAACGAAAATGAATTTTAAAACCTCACTAATTTTATGGATTGTACCTAATTAACATTGTAACATACTGCTGCAGCAAGTGAGATGAAATTAGAAAAAACGATCCCTGCTCACATCCCTCATTTTCATTTTTTAGCATCTCTGAGAAATGCATCCTTTGAAAAGCAGCATCAAAATGACGGTTCGATCCAACTAGAACAAAGTCTTATCGCTGAACAATCTTCTAGATTCTTTTCCACACAGGGATGTTCAATCTTGCACACTTTTGGTATAGCAATACAATATAGATGACATCGCACACAAATATCAAAACATAGAATGCAGGCAAGACTAGAGATTGATGCGATATTGGCTGATACAAGTAAAACGCTATGCTTGAAACTGCTGTACCAGCCATCTTGAATAGGCCTATGTAGATGGACTGTCCTCTGGGATGGTTTCTGCTCCGAAGCATCATGATAAAGAAAACCGACATGACAAGATTCTGGCCAAACGCAGCATATGCCCCCTGCCAATCATCTAGTTGATAACATATGAGATAGATTGCAAGAGATGATATTGCCACAGCTGTCATGAACAAAGAGCAAATCTTTCTTGGAGAAAACTTTTGAAACTCTGATGCGCCGTATCTCAAAAATTGTACCACAATTACCAGATCCAGTGAAAACCAAGCGTAGTTTATGTAAAGTTGTGGAGGTAAATGAGGGTGCACAAACGAAAAGATTGTCTCCCATGAAATGTTTGCAGATAGGGCAATAAACGGCATCCCAAAGGTCTTGTCATTGAAGCCGCGTTTTATTATCAAGACATAGGTAAGGGACCAGAAGACTCCTCCGAGCACCATTAGTTCTGTAAACAACTAGAGTGCTCATCGCGCTTCATCTTATTAGTATTGTCCATTGTACGGGATATTTCCACTCATTTTTTAAGACAAAAAGTGATCACCGATCTATACTCTATCGTAGTGGAACCATGAGAGCTGTTAATCTAGAAAGATGTTTCATTACCATACTTTAAAAACGGGTTGATCAGAGCAGTCTTGTTGAAAAAAGTACTGTATCTTCTAATTGTCCTAAGTTTTGTAATTGGTGTAACAGTTGGATCATCTCATGTTGTTGCCCAGCAGGCATCGATTCCAAACTGGGTAAAAAACACGGCTCTGTGGTGGGGCCAAGGACAGGTAGGAGACGCTGACTTTATCAAGGCAATCCAGTGGATGATAGACAACGGCATAATACACCTATCAACCAATGCACAGTCGCAAACACTGCAGTCCCAAACATCCCAACCTGCACAAAATAGCACTCTCTTTTCCCCCTGCACTGCAGTAAATCTAAAAACACCGTCTGACTGCTTGGGACGTTTCCTGCCTGTACCATCTGAAATCAGTTCGCAGTGGTCCACACATAACGGCATAGGTATACCAAGCGGAATTAGTTCGCCAGTGTTGACCCAAATGGTGCGTGAGGATTTTGAGAACCTAAACACAAACCCAATAGAAATCTTTGATGTGTGGATTGAGGAATACCAACCTCCAGAAAAGGGCCAAGCAGTTTTCAAACTAGATGAGCAAACAATGGAAAACGGAGCAACGAAGTTCATTGGAAGTTCAAAATCAAATGATACCAGCTTCATTTGCATTTGTCCTGACGGATCCGGTGTAACAAGCTATCATTCCGAATTTGTGGTAGGCTCAGTTGTTGTAAAGGTAGACGGAATAGGCAACGCCAAGAGCGTCATCACAGACATGGGCACAATTAACAAAATAGTGCTTGGAAAGATAATACAAAGCCAGTAAACCTGAAACAAATTTCCCTATCTAGTATAGTTTTTCATTAGATTGTTTTCAATTATAGATGCTTGTTTCAGGCAGTAAGAACAACCACTACTCTCTTATAGGATTGCAAAGAAACCACGGCGTGGCTGAAAACACGAAATACATTGCAATATTGGGAATATCAATTGCTACTATTGCCATTTCATTGGCGGCAATTGCAATTTCACTGCAAAGCGCAACTCCTGCAAACACACCAAATGCAATGCAAGTAATTGCTCAACCACATTACAGCGGAGAAAAAAAGGAATTCTGGCTGTTCAACAGCGATATTCCTGATCTGAATGAATCAAAAATGGATATGCCGGATGATGTTTACAGCATGCCGGTTATGGCTGTCTTCAAAGGTGACAAGGTGGTGATTCATTTCTTCAATACTGAAGGGCAGGGAGAGGATGACCACTCGTTTACCATCTTTGACAAACCATACAACGTCAACGTCACCTTGAAGCCAGGGGAAAACACAACCATAACGCTTGATGCAAACACAACAGGAACGTTTACCTATTACTGTACGTTCCATCAGCCGACCATGCGAGGCCAGCTCATAGTGCAGTCTCCTCCCTATTGAAATAATTTTTAAAACAATCTACAAAAAGAATGAAATAAAATCATACTGGGAACAAGTCAACACAGTTGCCTATCTAAGGTCGCGTGCACCGTGAAGCTCGCTTTCTATTACCATCAACCTTTTGATGCGTTCTTCTATTGGCGGGTGTGTTGAAAAGAACTTTGCTATGGTCTGTCCTGATACTGCAGGTATGATAAAGAATGCATTCATTCCCTCCATCTTTTGTAATTGTTGAGAGGGAGCTACTTTTACTCTGCCCTCTATCTTCACCAACGCACGGGAGAGGTTCATGGGTTGGCCAGTAAGATAGGCTCCTCCCCTGTCAGCCGCAAACTCCCTATACCTTGAGATTGCTCGGATTATCAGAAAACTTAGGAACCACACGATTGCAGCAACGATTAGAACTGCAAAGATGCCTCCTCCCTGCTGCTGTCTTCCGCCGTATCCTCCTCCCCACATTGAGCCCCACATGGACGACTGCATTACATACCACGCAATGGTAGAAAACAGACTTGCAAGCGTGATGACGGTAACATCCCTGTGTCTAATGTGGGTCAGCTCATGTGACAAGACTCCTTCTAGCTCATCTTTTGAAAGTATTCTCATTATTCCAGATGATACGACAACAACTGAGCTTCTCGGGCTTTTTCCTGTCGCAAATGCATTTGGAGTATCGCTTGGCATGACTCCTATTCTAGGTTTTGGAATCTTTGCCTTTGCTGCAAGTTCCTCAACTATCTCATGCAGTACTGGCTGTTCTTCTCTTGATATAATCTTGGTTCCTGTACTCCACAAGACAATCTTGTCAGAGAAAAACCACTGGGCTCCAATCATCAGCCCTGCAATGACAGCTATTGGCAGAATGCCAAGTCCAAAGTACATCGAAATAAAAGACAAAAATGCCAAGTAGATTAATGTTAGAACAAAAAAACTAACTGCCATTCGGAATGTTAATTGCCAATCTCTCTGCATAACATGGAATCTACATCTTTTCTCAATTTAAAACTTGATACGCGAAAATTTATCTCAAATCATATCTCATGCATTTAATTTATTTTGAAATCTGTGAAAGAACCAAAAAATCCACGCACGTAAGAGACCAAAATCAAAGATTCTTCTATTAAATGGTTTCTTATAAAAGAGAAGTGTCTCCTATATATTTTAAAGCCGAAAGGATATCGTGCCACGTAACTATGTGTACGTGATAATAGGGGCGCTGGCTCTTGCTATGGCATCAGCTGGAGTGTACGGAATGCTAAACGTACATCTCATACAGGCCAATCCGTACTCTGGAAAATTACCTGATTATACTTCCCAACTTGACTCACTGAACACTCAGGTCAACTCGATTAGTTCTCAGGTTGACTCGTTGAAATCTCAGGTTGACTCGATAAGCTCGCAAGTCAATTCCATTAACGATAACATCACCTCGCTGAAGATGCTAAAGACTAATCTTGCAGACATTCATGAGAAGTTGGCCGATCTTCAAAGCTTAAACACCAACATAGCAGATATACAAGATAAACTGACAAACATTGCAAACAAGACAAGTCAGGTACCGTCTGCAAGTTATGGAAAAATTCTAGTCACTCTTGACAAGTCCATCTATGCTCCGGGCAATACGGTACACATAAACGCCATAGGTGCACAGCCTTTGAAAGCAGTCCAAGTACAACTGCTTGACAGCAACGGGTTTGTATTGATGGGGCAAACCACGTGGGCAGACTCTACTGGAAGCGTGCTGTATGGATTGCAGCTTTCCAGTGTCATACTGCCAGGCCAATACCAAATCAAGCTCACCTCAGACCAAACAACAGGGATGCAACCTATGACTGTAAGCACTAGTTCAAGTGCTACATCTTCAGGATCGTACACCTTTACTGCACAGACAGACAAGGGAATCTATCAGGGAGGGGATTTGATTCAGATCACGGGCATTGCCACGCCGGGCAGTGCTGTTACTGCAACCCTGCAAAGCGCATCTGGCATGACTTTGAATTCAGGTGCCACCGCCAACTCTGACGGCACTTATACAATAGTGTTCTCAACGCTGTCTTCATACGAATCAGGAACTTGGACCATAGCAATAACAAATCTATCCCAAACCAAGACCTTGTCAATCTATCTAGAATCTGCAGGCTCGTCAAACTCTAATACATTTACTGCGCAAACAGACAAGACGTCTTATCACCAAGGGGACCTTATCCGAATTACAGGAACAGCTCAGCCAAGCACCACAATTACCGCCGTTCTGACCAGTCCATCGCAAAGCACGTACTCATCTTCAACAACTGCCAACTCTGACGGCACTTATACCATAATCTTTGCTACCTCGTCGTCCTACACTACCGGAAACTGGAACGTAAACGTAAGCAATCTAGGTCAGTCAAAGATCATATATTTCACAATAGGAACAAGCAACTCTTCAAGCTCTTATCCCTTTACGGCACAGACTGACAAGTCATCATACCAGCGTGGAGACCTAGTCCAAATTTCAGGCTCTGCACAACCAAGCAGCACTGTGAATGCGGTTCTAGTCAGTCCATCTGGAACAACATACAACACTTCGGCAACAGCAAATTCTAATGGCAACTATGTGATGTTCTTTTCAACATTCCAGTCCTATCCTACGGGAAACTGGTATGCCGAAGTAACTAACTCTGGACAAACAAAAATTCTTTCCTTTAATCTGCAATGATGATACGATTTGAAATTTATGACTCAGACCATCTTGTTAATTGTACTTATCACATCAACCATCTCTATTGGCTTTTTCAGAATTGCGCCAACCAAGTTGTCCAGCTTTCCGTTTTCAAAATATGACCCAGATACCAAAACTATTTTTGCATGAGGATCAAACTCTTTTATTTTTGCTGCCCCGTAAAGGCCGTCATACTCTGGCATCAGATAATCTATGAAAACCAGATAAGGACGGTGTATTTTGTATAATTCTAGCGCTTCCCTTCCGTTGGAGCCGGTCGCTACAACATTGACATCATTCATTTGAAGCAGTTCAACAAAGAGGTCACGCACATCTCTGTCATCGTCTATTACGATGGTGTTTATCCTAGGGCGGCCCATACCCATCTGTGACTGTTTACTTATTTCCATTGTATCTAGGGATGCAACATGGGTAAAATAGTGGTAGCTTGTCCGGGACTGGCAAGCTATGTTAATGCGACCTGCTATTCATCCAGACATAAAATGAGGCCAGTAACATGGTGCCTCCTGTCAAAATTGGTATTGTGGATGAAAACTCGGGAGTGGGAAGAGGATTTAGCTCAGGCTCACACCATGCAGGTGGAACCGTTGCATTGTATATTGTGGTATTTCCAACACGTGTATTGTTGTATCCGTCCTCATGCTCATGAATGAATTCCGCTATGCGGCAGTATCCGCTGGTAACATTTTGTGTCGTAGTATGCGGCTGGTATACAGTAAACACGCCGACATTTTGCTTTAACAAGCTGAAATTATCCGAACTAAGAATGACGCTGTGCAGTTCTGCGTTGTCTGGCATGATAAGATCAAACTGCGTATTCATGGAAAAATACGCAACAAGCCCGCTGATTACTGCTATTGCAGAGCCAGAAATCACAGCTATGTGCTTTTTCTGCATGGATTTGATCTTCATGTACGAGTTGTACCGTATAGCATTGTTTAAAAAACTGCCGTAGAAATCTTCTAATTTTTATTTTATGTGGTATTTTGTTCTGTAACATCACTACATTTTATTTTCATGGTAAAACAAATCGTGTAATTTATGCGCAAGATTAATCTTCTATTATTTTTCTTTGACAAAAGATGGCAACTTTTAATTGCGGAGAAAGAGTTCGCATATTGGATTCAGACAAGGGATCTGAAAAGATCTACCGCATTAAAGACATGAAAAAATGCCGAAGCGGAGGAACTCTATATCTCCTAAAATCTCTTGAGCAAAATCCCATACTCAGATTATATCACGAAGACAACAGATCGCTTCTTGAAAGGATCTGTTAAATTCATTTTTCTAAATAAATTCTCTTTTCTTATTACCAACTCTTTGAAATGCTAACAAGAAAATCACTCCTGCAATAAAGATGGGTATTGCAAATGGGAATTCAGGAGCCTTGACATACGCAGTGCTGCCGATAAACGTGGCCCAAGGAGATGAGCTTGAAGCAACAGAATGGAACTCACCTGCAACAAAAACGTTGGTAGTATTGGTCGGATCGAGCGCCGCACCAAAATAATCGCCGTACCTTCCACTGGTATCAGGCGCAGCACCTGTTTTGAGTATCTGAATCGGTTCAGTCTGACCTGTACTGTCTGCTGGAGTCTGTGTCGCAAACATCAACCCTGGATACGATGATGCCGAAGAATAGCCAAAAATCATGTCGAGATCTCCGTTGCCATCGACAGTGATTGCTGGGTAAAAATAGTACATGCCCGAAGTTCCAAGGTCAAAATCTTGGACTATGGAAGACATCCTTGTGTCTATCTCAATTACTCTTACACATGATCTTGCTTCAGAGTCGCCTATGGGGGTACAGCTATCAGTAAGAACAAGCCAAAGATTCCCGTTATGCCACACAGCATCCAAGATTCTGTCGTCATTTGTCTCAAGGTCTATGCTTGTCCCCTTTTGCGCAGCGCCCGGAGGAATGTTGATTGTATGTATGGTGAGATTCTTTGTATGGGGGGTTGCATTGGGAACAGACCCGCCAATTGAATACAACCTTAGCGTGCTAGTGCTTCCGTAAGCGCTTACCATATACAGCGTGGAAGTAGAACCAAGCGATTTTGCAGGCATGATTGAAAACTCTGTGATGTCAGGCCCAAATGACTCCATTGAAGGATTTGGGCTGCCTTGTATGAGTTGAGACTTGTCGATGACAAAGTATTGTGCCCCAACAAGGGTTGGATTTGTCAAACAATTTGCAAAGTCATTTGCACTGACAACCAACTTGTCGTCGTTTACAGCAATTGCTGGCTGGTCCGGACAATTTGCTCCAAAAGAAATGTTGTAGATATTCCAATTTTTTGTAGGATCACTTGTATCAGACACAGCAACCTTTACGCTGTCTGTGGAGACATCTAAAATTGAGGCAAACCAGCGATTGCTTTCAGAATCAAAGAAAATTCTAGGATCGCTTAGAAAATCGCTCTGTGCAACAGAGTAAAAATCATACAAAGAGACTGTGGTTACAGGCTGACTCTGCTTCTGCCATACCTCCTCGGAAGTATTGACCATCTCAACTATGTGATCTGGGCCTACTGCAATCTGAACATCTGGAGGACTGCAATTGCACTGACTTTGGTCTAGCCCGTCAAATTGAGAGATAATCTGTACTTCCTTGATGATGGAAACGGTAGGAGCTAACATCCTTGCAGCTGGCATACTTGTTGTATTATTTAGCTTGATGGATTTTGGCTTGCTCTTGGATTCTATGTATGATGACTGACTCTTTGGAAGAAACGGCATGGTGAAATGATGTGGTTGGTTTTTAGATTTTGGCAGGCTAGATACGTTTACCTTGCCTGTGTATGAAACCTTGTCTTGACTACTGCCGATTGCAGCATATGACGCATTAGCAAACAAATTGGAACCAAAAAGTATTGTTCCAAATAATATTGCCAAAAAAATCTTCTTATTCAATTTGTATGTGAAAAGAAAGACCGAAAAAGCAATCTATTTTGTTTCTATATATCATTAGGGAACTAGCTTCAAATTTGATTAATAGGATTTACGTATGATTTGACTGTAAAATTCTTATTGCATATCATTTCGTGTGTTTTTGTACCGTTCTTACACCTCGATGACAAAATTTATTGCAAAGGAAGCGAAAACCTTGGCGGTACTGTACAGTGTGTGTTCTGGATATGTTGTTGAAAATAAATTTCTTGATTTACTTTAGATTGAGTACTCTGCTGCCAATCCTTCCAGACCTGACATGAAAGTTCAGACAACACCTGCATTCTCTTTCCACGCAGTCTTTTTCCAAATCGTGCCCGCACATGCCGCACTGGCAGTGCCTCAGTATGTTTTCTACACTACTCATTTTCTCGCCATATAATACGCAGAAGTTAGTTAAAAACTACGTGACTTTTTCTGGCTACAAACATGTTGTATCTCGGACACTACATCTCTATCAAGGAAACTTGCTTTCTATGAGAGTCAATGGTGCTGACTATCTTTTTTGCTAGGTTTATTGGACTGTTGTTTTTATTGCATGTTACAAGTATGACGTGGTCCTCTACGGGAAAAGTAATCATCGTGAGATTGGCTCTTTCAGAGATGTGGTAATTAATTGGGCCGTAAACATCATCGAAATCTTTTCCCATCGATATCTGAAGGACACATTGCATAAGCAAGTGCTCGTTTATGTATTCTGCATGTTTTTTTGCAACTTCTGGTTTTGACGCGTTTTCAACGAGCCTGCCCATCTTGTTTATTACGGAAACGGATTGTATGCTCTTGTTAACGCTAAGAATAGTATCGCACAATGCATCAAGGGATGCATAAAAGGACATCACATGCTCAGGTACATGATACTCTTCCTTCCTAAAAAGTCTGGCGATCAAATAAAAATATTTTTCCAAAATTGGCAATGGGCCTCTGATCTCGGGTTTTCTCCGCTTTCTTTTTCATCGACTTTTTGCACTTCTGCTACTATTTTTGTGTTGTTTGCTACAGGTCCGATTTCATTGTCTGGCTCTGTAGAACCTATCATACAATTAATGATTTTGTAAGTTTAGAAACCTTGTTCCTATAGAATGCGGTATCTACACTCCAAATATGAAACTGGCCAAGTGTATCTTTCAATTGCCTCAAGGCATCCATTCTTATAGACGTTAGATTCATTGATAGACAACAAGGGAGGTGCAATGATGAGTTACAACGAAGGCGGTTATGGTCAGTCTAGAGGCTATGGTGGCGGAAGACGATTTGGCGGTAATAGACAGTTCGATGATAGACCAAAACCAGTAGAAACTGGAAAAGAATACGACGTATCTATTACAGAGATCAGTAGAAAAGGAGACGGTATCGCGAGAGTAGAAGGTTTTGTGATATTTGTTAAGAACGGAAAAGCTGGTCAAAACGCGAAAGTAAAGGTTACCGAAGTAGGCCAGCGATTCGCTATTGCTGAAATAGTAGAAACTGCTTCTTAGGAAGAGCAATTACTTGAAAATATCCACATTTTTCATATTTTTATTCTAATTTTATCTTGAATAAATTAAAAACCAAACTGAAACTGACTTATGGTTTCATGATTGCTGATAATCTGACAGATCTGATTATCAGGGTTGATAATCAATTGCGCTCTTAAATATGGTGAGAAGGGATGAGATAAACTTGGTTTGAAAAAGTGCGAAGTTTGCGGAAAGGAAATCCAGGATCCTCTTGCCACCCACTGTTCAGATGAATGTCTTCGTAGAAGCATAGTGCACAGCAAGAAGTTTGATCCAGCATCGGTCAAAAAAACGCAGAATTAGTTCCTATTCTGATAGAGATTTTTGAGAATCAAACTGCATCCACCGACACATACTGGAAAAACCTTAATGCTTTGTCAAGTCGTTTTGCGCAACATCCTGTAAGGTGGTCTTTATGATTGGGTCTGTAACATTTTGTATCTTGTCCCTAATCTGAACTGTCTTATCAAATAGGGCCCCAATTTGTGTAAAATGAAAATAAGACACTAAAAATAATACAACGACACATATGATTATTATTTTGCCTATCATTGGTAAAACTTGGTCATTCCTCTTTTTACATGATGTGGTAAGGAGGTTTATAGTCATATGTTAAATTTTAAATGATTCTAAGCTAGCTTCACTTCGATCATAGACATTAAATCAAAATCGAAAACAGTCTTGTTTACCGCATGCCAAAAATAATAATCGACATCACCAATGCTGATTATTCTGATTTTCTTGCCGAGTGCAACTCGCAGAACATGACGCCCGAAGAAAAGATACGGGAGATAATCACATGTTATGTAATACTGAGAAGAAACAGAAGAAAGCTCCCCCAGAAGGTACTAGATCCTTTCCTGTCTCATGAAAGATAGGTAATATGAAACCAAATTGTCTGTATGGCACTTGGGACTTTACATATGAAAATGACGCGTTCCCATTTGTGAAAATGATAAAGAACTGGACTCTCAGTGTTGCTTTTTAAGACTTGTGGTACAAATTGAGAAAAAGTGTATGCTTGTGAATGAATGTCAGTGAACAAGGTTCGTCATTTCATAAATACTCTGAACTGAAAATAACTATATGATGAATGTGGTCAGCAATTCCAAAAAGACCTCCACCATTACCTTCAGGCTAGATGATGGCACCATAACGAGATTGCGCGATCTGTCAAAGGTGCAAGAGGTAAGCACAAACACGCTGGTAAACCAAGCTCTACGACGATTCATCGATTGGGATGTGTATCTGCCAAAGTCAGGACTTGTAACTCTAACCAAACCTGTCCTGAAAAAAATTTTTGAAAACCTCAACGAGAAATTTGTGGTAGAACTTGCAACCACAATAGGAAAAGAAGAGATGGAGGATATTGTGCTTTTCATGCGTGGCAAAGTAGACCTCAAGTCTTTTCTGTCTTGGTATGAAACCATGATGCTAAACTCGTCCGTGCAGACAAGCCACCTAATTGATGGTGGACTGCATAGCATGGTTCTAAAGCATGATCTTGGCAAGAACTGGGCCCTGTATCAAAAGACAATGCTGGAACTTATCTTCAAAGAGTTGTTGCACATGAACGTAGAATTAGAATACGACAACAACACCATCCAAGTGGTTTTTACAGATGATGGAACCTCAATCTGAGCCCAAACAGCTAAACGACAAACCGACTAGAACAATTACCTTCAGAGTAAACTCTCAGGTACTGGCCAAGCTAAAAGATTATGCAAGACGGGATAAATCCACTGTAAACGCACTTGTAAACAAGATCCTGCTGCAAGCAATAGAGTGGAATGTTATTGCGGCAAAGTCAAGCTTGATGCCAACAGAAAGGGATGTCGTTAAATCAATTCTCGATAATCTGGACGATGAAACAATTGTACATATTGCTCAGAGGAAGGGAAAGACTCTGCCAAGGGATCTATGCCTCTCGATGCATGGAAGTTGTGAAATAAATGATTGGATTGATATCATAAAACTTGGATCGTCTGTGACAGGGTTTGACCTTGCTACAATGAATGATGAAAGTGGAACGGTATTTGTGATGCGACACAACATGGGAAAAAAATATTCATTGCACTCTAGCTCATTTTACAAGCAGGCCTTTAAGGAATTTGACTGTGATGCTATATTCGAAGCTTCTGAGAACACACTTGTGTTCAAGATGCCAAAGTAATCTTTCTAGAACAAACGGCATCTTGCTGTAGACGCTGCACTGGATGGCAAATTTGAGAATCTTATATCACGACATGATGGAAACTGTAGGGATAGAGTCTGGGGGGAAGGGCACGTTCCCATAAAATGACATGCCCTACAGCTTCCAACGCAAAAATAATTTCTGAATCAAATAATACTTGTGTACTATTGTTCGTGAACAATGTTTTCTATGGATGTGACATGTCGGCCAAAACCTGCGAAACGGTATCTGACGCAATACCCAGTTCCAAACTAAACTTGCAGGTATATTTCTTGGAGTTAAAATATGCCTGCCTTTTACACAAATGCCATGGGAGAGGCTGACTCGTGGTACAGACAAGGCAACGAAATGATGATGCGGGAAAAAAGCGAAGAGGCTATAGTAGCGTATGATAGGGCAACAGAGCTTGATCCAAACCATGTAAGTGCATGGAACAACAAAGGAATAGCGCTGTTTAGACTCAAGCGTTATCAAGATGCCATCAATTGCTATGACAAGGCACTCGCACTAAACCCAAATCATGCAAATGCGTGGTACAACAAAGCAAAGGCGCTGAGGGGTCTTGGACAAACAATCCTTGAAAAAGCAAATGAGGATAGAGTATCTGCTGCAAAAGTCATCAACGAATCACTCGCAGTATTCAATTCTGCAGAGGAGTGTTACAGCAAGGCAGAGTCTCTTTCATCTCAAAAACCCTAGCGTTGTTTATTGTCCAATAGCTTTGATTATGGTGTCTCTTATCTCAGATGTTTTCTTAAATATTGTTTTGGCAATCTCATCTATCTCTCCACTGTTTGGCTTTTTCCCCCCATGCGCAACAAAATAGTATGTCTCAAACTTGCCAATGATTGAGCCATGCGTATACCCGTAGACGTATTCTGATTCGTCTTTTATCTGAAAAATGTTGCTGAACTCTGGCAGACGCAGATTCCTCACAAGTCCTGGTATCTTAGAAATCTCCTCATCTATCATAGTCTTGAGTACATCTCTGTCTTTTTCTTTGAGTGCCACGCTTGCCAATCATGAAACTCCAATAAAAGCAGTGATATTGTGATGCCATGACTAGAGGCAACACATCAACTTTTAAAATACCTCAATACAAGAAAAAGACAACCAAAATGGAGCCTATAATTCTTGGATTCCTAAATTCGATAGCTTTGCAGATCCCTGGCATAGGGCAAAGCCAGCTTGGAAGTGTTAATCCATGGGTAAAGGGCTTGGTGCCGTCTGCACTTGGCATAATTGGAATAGCAATCATGCTGAACCTCTTCAGTGCTGGAATAAGAAAAAAGATGGTGGACCAAGATAAGCTGAGAAGGCTGATGAAGGAGACTAGGGCTTGGCAGAAAGAAAGAATGGCCGCCTTTAGGGCAAAGGACCAAGAAAAAATCGATCAGCTCAACAAAAAATCCGCATACATGAACAAGTTAAACATGGAAATAATGCAGTTGAACATGAGGCCAATGGCCCTTACATTTGTGCCGTTTCTGCTTATTTTCTATTTTCTGCTGCCTCACATGTTTGCATATACTGTAGCAGAGTCTCCAATTCCACTCAACGTGTTTCCAGGAAACTTTTTCCATCTGACATGTTCTGCAGAAGACGTAAAAGATGGATCTAAAACTCACTGTGTACATGAGAACGACATGTATTTCTGGGGCTGGTACTTTCTCTCCTCAATCTCCGTCAGTGGGATAATAATGCGAGTAACCAAGACCTCAACTAACATAGACTAGATCTTTTCTTTCGCAAAATCAGCTAGTTTGCTGAATTGTAATAATAAAAGCTGATGAATGTCTATTATTGCGGCCCAAAAATGCATGATATGGACAAACCACGAACAAACTACGGTGAGACTTTTACAAGGAAAGTGCTCATACCATACTGGTTTGAGATTGTATCGGGAATATTTGTAGGAATGAGCATGTTTCTCATCTTTGCAATAAAAGCACCCATTAACTAAAGCTCCAACGGATCCATTAAATGTCAGCAACATGCACATCCATCGTGAGTTCTGGTCAGCTAAAAGACAAGATAAAAAGATGGCTTGAGAACGAGGATTATGCCATCTCAGAGAGGGGAGAAGAGATTTCCGAATTCCATCTAGTAATATCTAATTTTCATGGCAAGGGGACCTTTGCAGATATAGTCAAGCTGAAGAACAAAGATTTTATCATATTGGGTAGCGCACTGCAGAATCCTCCAGAATTTATGAAGGTGCTCTCTACAGTTGCAGAAAATGAAAGATCTGACTTTTTCAACCACGTGCAAAGAGAACTATTAAAGTTTCAAGTGGATCACGAGTTTCATCCAAACAAACTCATGCCTGAACGCATGATAGTAAGAGATGTTGTTTACGATGAAGGCATTACAAGAGCAGATTTCATGGAACGCCTAAAGCGAGTAAAGTTTGCTTCGCTCTATCTGTTATGGTCTATTGGGCACAAGTTCTCAATTGATTCTGCACCCTCATCAACACCGCACCACCTGTCCACCCAAAATTCTCGTCCGCCCTACGGGTAGTTTTCTCAGCTAGTTCCACAATCGTATTTGCCATATTTTCCTTCAAGTCCTGCAACTCTGGTGATGTTCACTGAATCTGAATCATTTTGGATTACTAGGTGGCAGCCAAAGTTTTCAGTGGGATATCCCTTGTCAATCTTGTTAGTCAAGGCAACTGCTGCGTCTACCGATGAGCTTGTAGGATGAGACTTGTCAAAGAGGGTATGACCAACAATTTCAGGCACAAGTATCAAAATTAAGATCAGGACTGCAAATCTATTGATCCTCTTCTTCCGCTTTTGATCCAATCTATCTTTGAGCACCATTTATTATATATTAACCAAAATTACGATTTTCAATTTCTGACAACTCATCTGCCTGTTTTTTTGACTGTTTTTTAATACATTCCTCATATCTTTTGCTGGCGTCGCGATAAGATTCTTCAACTGCTTGTACGGCAGCGTCTATCTGGACCTTGCTTGCTGCAGCGTCGTGGAGTTCGACAAACCCCTCGTGATCCATATCTTCTAGCGAGTTTACAATCTCAGATGCGCTGGCAGATGTTAACCTGACAAGGCCTGTTGCAATGAGATAGTTTTGCGCACTTGATAAAGCGTTAGAGAACGCAAACTCTGCATTTTCCTGCTGATAGTACAGCTCATGAAGCCTTTCTGTTGTCTTTGTAAGCTCGTTGTATTCGTCCTCGCATTCCATGTTTACCACTTGATGCATTACGGGTTCTTATCTTTTAATCGGATGACACGCAGACGACAAATTTACTTTTTTTTGACCCCGAGAATACTATTCATCAATTTGCTGCTTAAATAACAAATCTGAAAGAAACGCATGAAATGCCGTACGAAGAAATCTACTTTCAGAGGCTAAAGGAAGAAGACCCTGAAGAGTATATGGCCGCAACAAGCCAGTAGCATCATATCTAACTGATGCTAACATTTCATCTCTTTTTACTTGAGCATATTGATCCTTGTGAAAGCCACAAGAATCACAATAGATACAGTCAGAGCAAGGAAAGTTACTGCACCAAATTCAGGAACGGTGCTTTGCACAGAATTTGTAGAATTTGAGATTGAAAATTTTTGTACGTTTGGATTGTCATATGATGCATCCGTCACATAGACATTGCCGGAAGAATCAACTGCAACTCCTGACGGAGAATCAAATTTTCCTTTGCCTGTGCCATGTGTTCCAAATTGAGCAATGAACTGACCGGTTCCTGTAAATTTCTCTACTCTGCCATTTTGCAAGTCTGTTACATACACGTGGCCCGTAGAATCAACTGTTATTCCTTGGGGTGAGATGAATTGTCCTTCTCCCGTGCCTTCAGTGCCCCACTTGGTAACAAACACGCCATCGCCTGTAAACTTTTCAATTCGGTTATTTCCCGTGTCTGCCACATATACATAGCCAGAAGAATCAACTGCAATGCCTACCGGTGAATCAAACTGTCCGTCATCGCTTCCAAGACTGCCCCATCTTGCAAGGGTCTGACCGTTGGTTGAAAACTTGACTACCATGTTTTTTGTTGGGTCAACAAAATACAGGTTGCCATAAGAGTCTAGCGCTATTCGAGTTGGATAGTATGGTGCAAGATCAAACTCCTTTATGTACTTCCCAGAACTATCAAATTCTTCTATTCTATTATTAGACTGGTCTGCCACATACACATTTCCTTGACTATCTACGGCAATACCGGTAGGCAAATTAAACTGGCCTTCTGCCTTTCCATAAGTTCCCCACTTGGCAAGAAACTTGCCATCTCCTGAGAACTTTTCAATTCGGTTGTTGTTGGTATCTGTTACGTATACATTTCCAGACAAGTCAAGTGCAATGCTTGCAGGAACGTACAACATGCCATCATAATTTCCAAGTGAACCCCACTTTGTCACAAATGAGTATGTCTCTTCTGCAGATGCTGCTGGCATCTTGGCATGAGTGGTATACACTAAGAACAAAACTAAAAGACAGAAACCCACTATTGTGTGCCGCTTTAACATTTTACAAGCTCTCTCTTGGCTTTCCTTATTTAAGATCACCTAATGTTTCAAAACAGATCTTGCGTTGGCAGAGTTTCTATTTTGTAATCTTACAATGGCCTGAAATTCCTCTTACTGCAAGAAAGTAAGTATAGCCAAGTATTGCAATTGAGACAAGTCTTAAGGGAATCTCATATTGCGTAAGAAATGCTGTTGCTGTGCCACCCACCGATCCTATTGCAGAAGCAGCAGCAAAGCCAACTGAACTACAGCTGCATGCTCCAGCACTTGCTCCAATTATTGTCCCCAAAAACCCTCCTCCCGTCTTCTTCATGCTTTCTCCAAACCACAGCATTCTGTATACACTAAGGCTTGTGACAATGCCTGAGAGCGATGCTACTGCAACTATCAAAACAAAATTTAGAACATTGTCTTTGGAAACATAAAATGAGAACTGCGGTGCAAAGAAAATTATCTGTGACATGTAGGAAAGAAGGACAAAGAGCACGCAAAATATTCCAACTCCTAATGCTGTATATTTACGATTTGAGAAAACAAGTCTCAATACCTGCTTTTGCACTAGTATAAGATCTTTGAGGAATTATTTAATTTCAACCATTAGAGCTGAGAAATCGGCTGTGTATTTTGTTTGGCTTTCATTTCATAACTGCGCAAATGGGTTAAAATAAGGAACAAAAGCATAGCGACCAGAGGCTCAAAGATGGTCAAAAAAACAAAGGATGAAGACAAAAAGATTCCAGAAAAAGGACCATCAAAAAATAAAAATAAACTAATCGCAATAGGAATAATTGCTGCAATAGTTGCAGGGGCGGCCTATTTTCTTAATAAAGCAGACAATACGGTAGACTCTACATATCCTTCAATAGATGGAATTCCGTGTGAAACGCAAGAATACGGTACTTTTCACATACACGCCCACCTTGATGCCTTTGTCAACGGACAGCACGTTACTGTGCCGCAATACATTGGAATAAAGGATAACACCTGCCTCTATTGGCTCCACACGCATGATAATTCTGGCATAATGCACATCGAGTCTCCAAAGCAGCAGAACTTTACTCTGGGGCAGTTCCTTGACATGTGGCGAGCTACCGGTAGTGCAGCACCTCCAAGTGGTGACCCGATCATCTTTGTTAATGGACAGGAAGTATCTACAAAACCATCTGACACAGGACTCAATCAACACGATGAGATTGTAATTGTATACGGGCAATCGCCTGCCAACATACCGTCATTTTACCAATTTCCAGAAGGCCTGTAAGGTATCTGACATATCTGCACTTGATCTAATATGGCAGACTAAAAATGTGAAAAACTATCTTCTAGTCATTCTTTCGTATCCGCATCTTGTACACACAAACTTCTTCCCAATGTCAAAGAGTGGACCGCTACATTTTGAACATTTTTTCATTTTTTATCGTCTGAGTTACTAAAATAAAAAGTATGGAGCTTGATAAACCTCGCATCTTAACTCATTGAGCTAAGATCCTTTGTTGCTGTTACACCTTGATCAGTAGTTACTGTTACCATCTTTGAGCCTTGTGGAGGTGACAACATTATTTTCTGACCTGGGTCTAACTCTAGTATGCTGTCGAAATTTGTTCCATAATCTGCCTTTAGGTTGGTAAGGGGCGAAGATCCTGTATTTGTCACATAAAGACGTATTACCGAACCCACTCCCATCTGCATTTCGCTATTGGCGTCTACAGCCAATCCATACTGGGGCGAACTTGTGTGGAACATGAAAAGGACTACAACTGCGATTACTACTGCAGCTCCTCCTCCAATTCCTCCATAAACCAATGGTTTTGAAGTACCCATCCGACTTTCACAATATTGACTAGTAATTTAAGGATGGTGAATCAAGTCAGATTTTGTGTGCCTGCCGAGTTTTCCAGGCCATCTCATGCTATGAAGAGGATTTCTTTGTCTTGCGTTTCTTTTTCTTGTTTTTGTAGTGCCACAAGAAGATCAAGAATCCTATTACACTTGATACTATGGTTCCGACTCCAACTACGGGGGCAATGAAAAACTGTCCCACCCAAATTCCATTTGCGTCGCCTATCTCAAGCAGGCCTCTCTGTCTCACAAAGACGTTAAACGAATTATCTATGGAATACGTCTTTCCGTTGTCGTCAGAATATGTTCCATTTACATGAATGACAGCATTTACGGGATCGCCTACGTTCTTTTGAGTTTGGACTACAAACTCGAAATCAGTTGATTTGCCTGCATCTAGGTCGGTGATTGCAACAGATTTCTTTCCTGAAATCTGCACCTCTGAGGAAAAGGCAGAAAGTTGTAGGTTGTGTGCGCTGGAGCCTTGATTAATTATCGTGCCCTTGATGGAAAAAGGCTCTCCAGAAAACGCATTGCTTGGAGTCTGAAGGTTAAGCGATAGGGACGGCTTTGATGCTACAAGAAACTGGGTTGTCTGTGTAACGGCATGTCTTATGGGCTGTGAGTCAAAAAACCCCTTGACAAAATAATCCACCTCCACGTTTGCAACAAATGTCCCATCAGGGACTCTGTCCTTTACGGTGGCGTTGAAGTTATTTCCCAGCGTAGAATCTTTTGCCAGCTTGTCTATGTGAAAGCTATTCTGCTGGATTTGAAGTTCTGGGCAGGTTATGGTTACTGTTATGTTTGACACTTGGTCTACTGTTGCCTTGATAACCGATGACAATACAAAATTTTTTCCCTGCATCACTATATCCGGATAGTCCAAGCTCAGCTGAATGTTTGGATCCGTGATGCTGTTTTGTATTGCATGGGTCGGCATGGAAGGAACTGCCAAAAAAAGGATCAAAAAACAACACACTGCAAATTTGCGCGAAACTTTCACTCTCTTGATATGAATTGTACCGTGTATTCAAAATTTCTATCCTAAATGATGTGCAGGCACAGGAACAACACGTGGTCAGTACTTTGTAGGTTTATCTACCCATGACAGTTTAGTATATCATGAAAGCCAAGTTCAAGACGGTATGTTCTGAATGTAAGGCGGAAATCAGTGTAGGAGCTGAAATCTCAAAAACGCCGTCTGGAAAATGGGTTCACAAACACTGTGCACCAGAATCAAGCGAGTTGCCGTGACGCCATATCTCGCATGCATCTAGCTCTCTAGGTGCATGAATAAACAGCATACTGTCCTTCAATTCCTGCAGCTCTGGTTACATTTGTAGCCGAGGTGTCGTTTTTGAGAACAAGATGGCATTTTGTATCCCCGCTTACATACATGCTGTGCTGTCTAGTGGTCAAAGAAAGGGCAGTATCAACAGAAGAAGTGACTGGATGTTTTTGTGTGTCAAAATAAAAATGCGCTACAAGTTCCGGTATTGCTATCATGAGTATGACCAAGATAGCAAACTTGTTTATACGCCTTTTCTGCTTGGAATCCAAACGGTCTTTTGTTTCCTGTACCGCATTATATTAAGATACAAGACAGTTTGCACTAATTTCAAACTCCAAAAAATAAAAAATGGCAATCCTACAGGTGCAGGATTGCCGTCAATATTCCTGCTCCAATCATTGCACCAAGACCAAGAAAGAGAAGGTCAAATGCAATAACTTTCTTAAATGGAGCACGAACTTGCATAGACCACACACTGGGTCTTCTTGATTCAAGTTTGTTTTCCATGCAGTATAATACCTGAAAAAACTAGATAACGTATTTTCAGCTAAATTTCTTAATTGTAAGCTAGATTCTTGAAGATGCATGATATGTACTGGATGAGAATATTACCTATGCGAATAGAATGCAACGGATGTGGTTCAAGAAATGCCTCAGTACACTATGTTGCCAAGTACAAAGGATACAGAGGGTCTTGCCCTAACTGTGGGGCCGACTGGCCAGAGTCATAATTAGTGCTTCCTCCATTCCTGAGGGCCAAGACTGGGCTCACTGCAGGTAAGTCCAATCTTTACTGAACTGTCTTTTCCAATGGATATTGCAGATACGCGGGCGCTGACTCTGGAGCCAATTCTGAGAGGAGTTGGATGTTTGCCTGCATAAATGATTCCCGCTTTTGCATCAACTCGCACAACATCTTGTGCTATCTGTGAGAGGTGCAGTACGGCATCGGTTGGGCCAATTCTTACAAATGCGCCAAAGTCTGTTATCTCAATTACTTCTCCTCTGATGATTTCATGCATCCTTGGATTGAAGACGAGCGCATCAAGTTCTACCTTGTGAAGCGTTTCTCCAGTTGAGGATACAAGTCCGCGCCCCTCAATCTTTATGTCAAAAACCATTATGACAAATCCAAGTGTCGGGTCAATCTTGCTGTGGTATCTTTCATGGAGTATGTCTGCTGCCACTTTTTTTAGTGGCTTTCCAAACATTTTCGGTGGAATTCTTATGGTGTCAACCAGACTGCAAACAAAAAACATGAAAAGGATTCATGAAAAATTAATTTATGAATCTTGCCTGTTTCTTGTACACTCATCCCTCAAACTCGTCCCAGATCAAATCTATCCTATCTCTGAGTTCTTTTACGTCGATTTTTTCCATGAAATCTCTTTCTACCCTATATCCATAAAGTTCGTTCTCGCTGTACGTTGGGTCGACCAGTCTGTCTTCTACATGAGGAATTGCGCCGGACTTCCATTCTCTCATCTCAAACATCCACACAGGATCGTTCAAATCTGTAAAGTCTATGTCATCATGACCTATGAAAAGCACATGGCACTTGGGCAGATTCGCATAAAGTTTTTCATATGCAATCATTTGTGCCTTTGAAATGAGTATTCTGTCATCGTGAAATATTTTGAGCTCGAAGATCATAAACCCTCCATTGTGCTCAATCAACCAGTCGATATCGGTACCGCCTGATGTCTTCATGCGCTTTGATATCAAATTGCCAAGAACCTCTCTTGTTTTTGCAAACAAAAGAGGATTTGCTATCTTGTGCTTTGGTTCGTCGAGTTCATCTTTGATGTGGCTTGACTTTGGTTTACCTGCTGTTTTTGCCCCATTTTGACTGTACAAAATGTCTGCAAGGTTAGGCTTGGCATCAGGCGACATTATGAAGCGTTGGACGTGGCTATCTTATAGATACTCGAAATCAATTTTTGGAAACAAATAGCTATGTCAAGCATACAAAAACACGATTCGATAATGTCTCAAAACGTTATGTGTTGCAGTGTGTACTTACCAAGATTTATGCCAAATCCACTCACATAACATGTGGTCAAAATCAAGGTAAGGCTGCGAATTGACATGCCGCGTGAAATAGTGTGGCAAACGGTTTCTGATATAGACAACGACCCCTACTTTTGGAAAGGGATAACATCTACTAGAAATCTCTTCAAAAATGAAAATACGCTTGTACGCGAAGTGATACTGGGTGAGGACAATATATGCACCCAACTGGTAACGACATGGCCTATAGAAAAAATTCGGGTACAGTGGATAAAGGGAGTTATAAAAGGAGTAAAAGAAATTCTCTTAATTTCTTTAGGAGACAAAACGCTTTTTGAGGTTCAAATGAACTATGAGTTTCCTGGAATAGGAAGATCAGATTCTAGACTACTTGCAAAGCTATTTCAAAACGAGGCAGAACTTGCTGCTGATCTCATAAAAAGAATTTCCGAAACACAAGATTGCGAAACTTACCTGACTGCGAGAAAATTGTGGGTGAACTAATTGGCAAAGACAAACAAAGTCAAGCAGATTCTTTTTGACGATTCATCATCAGGTATTGCATCAAAAAAGATGGAAGTTTTTGACACATCTTCTCAAAAATGCCCCACAGTGGGATGCAAGGGAGAGCCGATAATTACTGACATCTCCTCTGGAGAGATAATCTGCGGCTCTTGCGGATTTGTACTGCTTGAAAGATCCATAGATCCAAACCCAGAACATATTTCTGATGCAACAGAGTTTGTCACAAAAACAAGAACGGGACCTGAGCAGTCTCTTACAATGTACGATATGGGAATGATGACCGTAATATCTGACAAAGATGCTATGGGTCGGGCCTTGTCCAATGACATGAAAAATACTTTCGGCAGACTAAAGGTACTTAACAGCAGAAGCAGGATGGCATCATCTAACCGCACGCTCAGGTTTGCCTTGTTGCTTCTCTACTCACTTAAAACAAAGTTGGGCCTCCCGGACTCGACAGCAGAAAATGCTGCGTATCTTTACCGCAAGTCAATGCAAAAAAAGATAACAATAGGACGAAGCGCAAAAGGATTAATGTCAGCATCTGTCTACTTGGCCTGCAGGCAGACTGATATCCCGCGCTCTCTAGCTGACATATCTGAGGCAGCTAACGTGAGCAAGAAAGAGGTCAGCCGTGCCTACCGAAACCTCGTTGAAAAGCTTGAGATATCTATAGATCCATGCAACCCATCAGAGTTTGTCACAAAGATAGCGCACGAAGCAAACATCAGTGAAAAGACACAAAGGGATGCTCTTAAGATGCTGTTGCAACTGTCTGAGAACGGAACGTCTGCAGGCAAAAATCCGATGGCTCTCGCAGCAGCTGCACTTTACTTGGCATGTGTCTTAAACGGTGAAAAAAAGACCCAGTCTGAGATAGCAAAGGCTTCTGGAATAACCTCTGTTACCATAAGAAACAGATACGCTTCGCTAAAAAAAGAGATCAAACTTAAAACAAGCGATTCCATCTAAACCGGATGGAAAAATTATTTTTTGTTTGTAATTCTCTAGCCTAATGATCTAGAGTGCTTGTGAGTGTGAGGCCTTTCTCCCGGATACTTTCTTCTCATGTGGCCCGAGGGTCTCCCATATAGTAATTCTAAGAACCAAGCTTCATGCTCGATCTCTTCCCTGAGTATGTCTTTTGCCACGTCGTATGTGGCAGGATCTTTGTTGTATGTCATTTTGCACACCTTGTTCCAGTTCACAATTGCTCCCTGTTCTGCTTTTAGACATTTTTCAAGTATTGCCTTGGTATCTGTTGGATTTGGGGGCAACTGCAAGAACTCACAGCCTGACATCTTGATAAAATTTTGAGCATCAATTGGCAGCTTGCCGCCAAGTTCGTAAATTCTTGAAAGGCATGACTCAAAGTGACTGAGGTCCTCAAGCCTTGCATCCTCAATAACTCCCTTCAGCGATTCTCCTTCCATTCCAGTGCAGTGTGCCCTGAGATTTGTAAAATAGTAATAGGCAGTAAATTCAACTGATGCATTGTAAACTAGAGCGTTTATCAATTCCTTTATGTTGACGCCGTTTTGCTCAAGAACTTTGACGCCGACAACGTTTGGTTCCTTCTTAGTCACAGTTACGATTCAGGACTGGTGGAAGATATAAAGAGATCGTTATCCTGCAGCAAGGCTTAAAATAGTTAGATAACTAATGATTAGATACCTAATCTATATGGCCAAATATGATTTTGAAACAAGTGTGGGATTTGTAGTTAACAGTACTGCAAAGGCATTCCAAAAAGTCTTGGACATGGAGTTGAGGAAAAATGTAGGCGTAACAATCAGCCAGTGGCGCGTTATAGTGACCCTAATCCAACATCCGGGTTTGACTCAAAAAGAGATTGCAGACAAGGTTGGGATCGAAGGCGCTACGCTTGTGCCGGTAATTGACAAAATGGAACAGGAAGGACTGTTAAAAAGAAAACCTGACTCAAAAGACAGGCGAGTGAATCGCATATACCTGACCTCCAAGGCTGACTCTCTATGGAATTCTATGATGGAGTGCGCCCTTCACATAAGAAAAACTTCTACCAAAGACATATCGGAAGACGAGCTTGAAACCACACTAGAAACACTGCGCAAAATATCAAAAAACCTGTCAGAGTATTTTGAGGTCGACACTATGCTTGCAGTGCCACGAAAAAAGGTTTGAGATGAAATAAATGGTAATGTCAAAGGGACCAAAAGATATCTCGCCTGATACAATATCTCCACTTGCATGGAAGACGCTTATCATTCTCAGCCTTCTTGCAACGATGGTGATGTATGCTGAAACAATGCTTGTTCCGGCAATACCTGATCTCATCAAGGACTTTCATATTTCTTATAGCACATCATCGTGGATTCTCACCACTTATCTTGTAGCTGGGGCAATCATGACTCCAATTGCAGGCAAGTTGTCTGATGTCTACGGCAAGAAAAAGATGCTGCTTGTCATTATGATAATTTATGCAATAGGAGTATCGCTTGGAGGATTTGTAACAAACATCTACGAAATGTTGATAGTTCGTGTAGTGCAGGGAATCGGGATGTCTATGTTTCCAATTGCATTTGGACTGATAAGGGAACAATTTCCGATACGTAAGCTTGCCATAGGGCAGGGGATAATTTCTTCCATGTTTGCAGCAGGTGCAGTCATTGGGCTGGTTGCAGGTGGACACCTGATTCAAAATTACGGGTGGCAGGCCACTTTCTTCTCAATAATACCTATAGTGATTACACTAATTGCGGTGGTGCAGAAATTCATTCATGTAGGAGAGATACATCCGCACTGGAAGGACGAACCAAACCAGTCAGCCCCAAATCAAAAGCCTAGCATCGATGTCCAAGGTGCCGTGACGCTTGCAATTTCAGTGACTGCATTTCTTATGGCTCTTACCTTTGTTGAGACTGGAGACGCGATAGAATCTTCCACAATGCTAGGCTTGGTTGCAATTGGAGTTGTCTACCTAGTATTCTTTGTCATAATAGAACAGAGATCAAAGTCTCCTCTGATTGATCTCAAAATACTGCTCAACAAAACAATACTGCCATCAAATGTAATGATAATGATTGTTGGAATGTCAATGTTCATGGTATTTCAGACAATACCGGTGCTGATTCGAAGTCCTTTACCGCTTGGTTTTGGAGAAGATCCTGTGGCCACAGCAAACGTGCAGCTGCCGTTTGCGCTAGTCCTACTAATTTTTGGCCCCACTTCCGGCTTTATTATTTCTAAACTAGGCTCTACAAAACCCATAATTGTCGGAAGCATCATTGGCGCAGCCGGATTCTCTAGTCTTCTGATGTACCACTCAACAGAGTTTATGGTTTCTGCAAGTCTTGCAGTGCTATCTACAGGTCTTTCTCTTATCAATGTAGGAGCAATGAATGTAATCATGATTGCAACTCCAAAACAAAATGTCGGCGTCTCACTTGGCATGAGCACGCTGATAAGAATAATTGGTGCATCAGTTGGACCTACAATGGCTGGTATGTTCATGCAGACTCACAAGACATCCCTGCCGGGAGTTGTCGGAACATTTCCTACTGCAGATTCTTACAACTTGATATTTCTCTGCGCTACGCTAGTCTCCATAGCGTCAATCGGCCTTGCCGTATTTTTGAGAAGCTCTGTCTCTAAAACACTGGTTCATACAAAATAAAATCTTAGGATTCGTTAGTCGTATCTGTACTCTCAAGTTTACTTTTGAGAAGGCTTATCTCATTTTTTGCAGCCTCGTATTCTTCTCTTGTGCGCGCAAGAGCCGCCTTTACAATATCCAACTCTTTCTTTGTGGCCTCATACTTTGAGTTGAGCGCCGCAGTCACTGCACCGGCCGCCTCGACTATTTTTTTCGTGTCGTCTTTCCTGCCCACTGCGGCAAGTTCTTTTTCTATAAACTCTAGCTCATTTTTTACTATGAGTGTCTCCTTTTTCTTCATTTCATGTTGTGATTTTAGTGCATCAAGTTCTGATTTTGACTTTTGTACCAGCGTCTTTGCATCCTCTACTTCCTTTCTAGCTTCGTCTATTTTTGATTGTATTTCATCAAGTTCTCTTGTCTTCTCTTCTTTTTGAGATTCTATTGATGAAAGTTCGTCTCTTCTGTGCTGGATCTGTCGCTTGACCTCTTCAATCTCGTTCTGATTGTATTGGGATTTTACCATCTCAAGTTCAGACTTGGCTTTTTTTATCTGGTCTTGCACTGTTTCTCGCTCTTCTCTGATTGAGGAAATCTCTGTCCTCAGGGACTCTAGTTCTTCGCTTGCTGCCTTGGACTCTTTTTTTGCAGCATCAAGTTCAGATTTTACCCCCTCTAGTTCCCGCGTATAAGAGTCAAGCATGAGAGCACTTTCCTGAATATCTTTTTTTATCTGGTCCAGCTCATTTTGTGATTGTATTTTTTGGTCCTGTTCCAGAATGCGTTCTTGCACGCTTTCTTTTGATCCTTCGCTTTCAGATTCCTTCTTTGAGCGGCCAAAAAGTCCCATTAGTAGAACTTGTTGCTTATGGTAAGAAAAGTATTCCTCTTTGAGCAGAGCAACAATCAGCCAGTTCTTTTCTTTCGAACAAAACTGATGTAAAATCCTATCCCGCCTATGGCAAACCCAAATATGATTACTGCCAGCCCTGACGCGGTGTCATTTTTAAAGTAACCTGGCGCAAACACAAAGATCAATATGCCAATTGCAATCAGTACCATCCCGCTGCCCTTTGGCCTGTTGTGCTCACTGTGTGCCATGCTAGATGTGCTCAGATATGGAAGCAGCTACTTTCTTTCTTCCAATGTCAAGTATGAAAGGCCCAAGCTTCGGTCCTCTGTCAGAAGCTAGTATTATCTGATATAGAATCTTGAAAAAGTCTTTTGGTTGTACGCCGTTGCTTTTTGCAATTTGATATATGTCATTTTGCAGATCGGCCGGTTCGTTATCAACAGACAAAACATTTGCAAGCTCTGTCAGAGCTTTCTTTGCCGAGTCGTCTATCTGTACTTCTACCTTTGATGGCCTGTCAAAGTCATCTGCATAATTTCCAGCCAATGCAATCAACTCATCAACATCTTTGGATGTTTCCTTTATGGTTCCGTATTCAATGAGTTTTTTTGTCACCCTTGCAACTCTGTCTTCTCTAAATATTTTTCCCAGCTGGATTAACAGCCTATAATTTACATACGGCGGTTGGGTTTTTGGGGGATTCAGCAAATTCACGTACTCGTACAGGCCTCTTGTCTTGATTGTCTTTGCTTTGTTGTCAAGCTTAATCTTTCCAAAGTAAATGTTCTCAAGCTCATGGTACTCTTCCATCAAGGCAGGAATGTCTTCAAAGCCAACCTCGCGTGTGCCGGTAATTCTCTTGTATAGTAGTAACAAGATAGATTTGGGCGTGCCATATTTTAGCCACGCCTGAGACGTCACCACATTGCCAAGGGACTTGGATATCTTCTTGCCTCCTTTGTCAAGAAACATCTCGTATTTTACATGGGTAGGATGCGGAAAACCAAGAATCTCGTCTGCCACCCAGTCGTTGACCTTGACTGAGTCCATGATGTCTTTTCCATATGCCTCAAACCTAATGTCAAACGCCTGCCATCTTGCTGCAAACTCTACCTTCCAGGCAAGCTTTCCCATGTCTTTTGTAATGTCTGCTATGCCATCGTGGCCGCAGCCGTCAAGAACTCTGGAGCCAATCGTAGTGCTGCCGCACTTGTACTTGATCTTTTTCTCATCAGGAAGGTATTCATACGCAATCGCAGTGTAAAGCCTGCCGCAGTTTGCACAGACAGGAAAGTAAGGCAAGGTCTCCTGGTATTTTTCCTGACCAACAAGCTCAGCAATTTTTTCTCCAATCTTTTTGCTGTTTGTAAGTATTGTGTGAATCTGGTCTTTTAGCAGGCCGTTCTTGTAAGTGTCCACTCCTCGCTGAAACTTGTACTTGATTCCAAGCTTGTCAAGCCCATCAAGAAGCAAACTGCTCATGTGCAGCCCGTATGAATCATGGCAGCCAAAGGGATCGGGAATAAACGATACAGGTTTTGCAATATGGTCTTTTAGCCAATCAGGCAGTCCTTCCGGTATCTTTCTGAGCCCGTCAAGATCATCAGAATACGCAATGAGTTCTGACTTGAATCCCATGTCTTCGAGCGCAAGTTTTACTCCATACGCCCTAACAGCATCCCCCAAACTTCCGATGTGGGGAATACCTGACGCACCAAGACCGCTCTCTACTCGTATGGTACCGGTGCTTCTTCCAAGAGATTTTTCTCTTTGGAGAAGCTCATCTGCAAGCTTGTCTATCCACGTGCCTCTCCCGATTGTTTTTTGCTCTTCCATTATACCAATTCCTTTGACATGTACGGACCGTAAATTGAATATCCTAATTTCTTGTAGTATTCTCGTGTGCCTACTGCACTTATGACCAGCAGCTTCTTTGCATCAAACTCTTCCTTTGAAATTCTTTCCGCTTCTCTCATCAAGTTCTTTCCTAATCCAAGGTGCTGCACGCTGTCTCTGTCACGCTTGCCAAGCTTGAGCGATTTGCCGTACACGTGGAGTTCTCTTACGATGCAGGTGTCGGAAGTAATTTCCTTTCTGTGAGCATACCTGCTTGGCTTTCGAAGCCTCAAAAATCCAAATATCCTGTCTTTAGAGTCGTCATATGACAAAAACACTTCATGGCCATGAGACGACTCGTAATTTTCCCTGTTCATCTTGATGTCATCTACGTCGATTGTTTCCTCTGAGAGGCCTGCCTCCCTGCACCTGATGCACTTGCAGGAAAGGTTTTGCATCTTGAGGTTGTGCTGTACTATCTGGCGCAGGTTTCCAAGGTTGGGTCCTGCAACTATCTGATCAGATGAGATCTCCCTCTGCATTCTCATTATCCTCACCCACCTTGGGATTGTCTTTTTGACCTCCGTCAGTACATTGATCATGTCGTCCCGTGAGTACGGCACATACTGACCTTCCTTGTACGAGTTGTAAAGCGGCGTGTTTTCAAGGACCAACGTGGGATAGATCTTCAACATGTCGGGCCTCAAGGAAGGATCTGAAAACAACCTCTTGAAATCCTCAATGTCTTCTTCCGGAGTCACGGTAGGAAGTCCTGGCATCATGTGTGCCACAATCTTGTAGCCCGTATCTTTTGATACCTGAAATGATTCTACAACATCTTCAAACGTATGTCCCCTGTTGACACTCTGGTAAACTCTTTCATGAAGGCTCTGGACTCCTATCTCAACCCTTGTTATTCCATAGTCAAGCATCCAGTCAACATGCTCCGCTTTGCAGTAATCTGGCTTGGTCTCTATTGTAAACCCAACATTTCTAATGTTTGCATTTTCATTGTTCTTTTTGGCTGATTCCAAACTGTCCGAATCAAATCCATTTAGCGCATCAAAGCATGATTTGATAAAAGATATCTGATATTGGCGTGGCATGAAAAGAAAAGTTCCTCCCACAATTACCAGTTCAAGCTTTGCAATGTCATGACCGTAACCAATCAAATGTTCTATCTTGTCAGTAACTTGTTTTTTGGGATCATAATTGTTTGATATTGCATTTTGTGTGGACGGCTCCCGTCCAGTATAGCTGTTTGGAGTGTTGAACTCAATTCCTCCCGGACAGTAGGTGCACCTTCCATGCGGGCACGCATATGGCTTTGGCATGAGTGCAATGACGGCAACTCCAGATGCAGTCTTTACAGGTTTTCTTATCAGAGCGCGCTGCAGCCTGACAAAATCTTGGCCGCTCACTGATGCAAGGATCTCATAATTCCTTGGTATTCGTTCCAGCGAGTACTTAACACATATGCGCTTGACCTCACGCTTGACGTCTTTGCTTGTAGGCGATGCTATTGCAAGAAGATTTTGTGAAATTTCTTTACATGCATCCTCAAAGCTTATCTCTATCTGCTGCACGCATTGTTTGGACAAGTTTGGGTATTAAATCCTAATCTGAGATAATAACCAAAACCTTTTTGGTATTCAAACATCCAATAACAACTAGGGCTAGTCAGAAATGGCAATTGGATATGTAGCAATTCACTGTGACATTGGACGAGAAGTGCAAACGTACGAACGCATAGTTACGACCCCGAATGTGAGAGAGGCAAGCATAGTGATGGGCCTTTACGATATAATATGCAAAATAGAGACCAAATCTACAAAGGAACTGGAAAACGCAGTCATGCAGATAAGGAAGATTCCACACGTGCAGACTACAATGACGCTGCTGGTGCTGTGACTAGGCTATCTTTAACGAATCGATAAAGACGCCCTTTCTGTCCGTTATCTCTCCTATCTGTCTGCTGTGAAGCCCATGCTTTTTGAATATCTCATCAATTCTTTCTTCCTCTTCTTCTGGTACGATCAAGCAAAATCCAACTCCCATGTTAAACGTCTTGTACATCTCTTCTTTTTCCACGTCCTGGTTCTCTATGACTTGAAATATTTCTGGAGGCTCAGGCAGGCTATCAATCAGATATCCTGTTTTTTTGAGACGCAAAAGTTTGGTAAATGAGCCTCCGGTTATGTGCGCAAGTCCGTGTATGTCGCACTCCCTTATGGCTTCAAGCACCGGCTGCACGTAAATCTCAGTTGGCTCCAAAAGCGCCTCGCCCAAAACTCCAAGCCCTCTTATCTTGTCACGCAGTGAATATTTTGAGAGCAGAACTTTTCTTGCAAGGGAATACCCATTTGAGTGCAGTCCGCTGCTTTTTACCCCAATTATGATATCGCCTGGATTGATCGAGTCTCCAAGGATCAAATTCTGCTTGCTGAGAAGGCCTACCACCATTCCTGCCAAATCAAATGAAAAGTTTTTTCCCGCTATGAGATCCGGCAGTATGGCAGTCTCGCCTCCAACGATTGGAACTCTGGCTTTTTTTGCCCCCCTGACAAGTCCGCGAACAATCTCCTTGAATATGTTTTGATCATTTCTGTTTGCGGCAATGTAATCTACAAAAGAAATCGGCACAGCCCCCGTGCATATGATGTCATTTACATTCATGGCTACGCAGTCTATGCCTACAGTATCGTATTTTTTCATCGTCTGCGCAATTATCACTTTGGTGCCGACCCCATCAGTATGCGTTGCCAGAAGCTTTCCGCCCGGAATCTCTACAATCCCAGCATAGTGCCCAAACCCAGACATTGTCTTTATCCCTTTTTGCAGATTATGCGTGGATGAAATCAGCCTTCCAATGCTTGCCTGGCTCTGCTTTATCTTCTTGATGTCTATGCCAGCGTCTCTGTATGTGACTCCCAATGCATCTTGCTCTTGTTGTTGAGAATAAAAGAATTTTGTGTGCAGGTGCAGTTTGGGTGTTTTCTAGGCCTTTTGAGTGAACAGATCAAGCATTGTCATTCCCTTTTCCGTTATGAAATAAACCATATTTGGTCCAAAGGGCTCTTTTCGGATAAAGTTGTATGCCATGCATAGGTCAAGGTAGTTTAGAAAAGACCTTTTCATTCTAATGTTTGATTTTACATAAAGGTCTGAGAATGTCATCGGACTGCATCTTAGCTGGTATAGCAATTTTAGGATGGATATTGTACTAAAATCACGTGCCCGTGTCTTTACAGCGTCCAGTACCTGCTCGTCCCTTTTTATTATAAAGTCTGAAAACCGATCGGCTACCTCCACTGGAAGGTAGGTCATTCTTGTTCTCATATTACGGTAGTGGTACGGTATTGTACTTTATTAATCTAGCTGATGATTTTTTTGAGCTGTTAAATAGATTTTTTGAACAACTGCCGTGTCCAAAAAATATTGCATAGTATATGCACAATTTTTTGCTGTCAGAGAACGATTTTGACATATGCAATTTGTTTTTATCCTAGAGGTGCTGAGACCCAGCATGCATAGTGCATTTGTTCTCATGAACGCTGAGCTAGGCAAGGAAAACCAGATCGTAAGTGAGATTAAAAAAATAGAACATGTCAAGGAAGTCTATCCCGTCTATGGTGTCTACGATGTCTTGATGGTAATAGAGTCCGACTCTATGGAGGACCTGCGTGAAACCATAACTTCCAAGATCAGAAAATTGGACGGCATAAAATCCACACTTACAATGATTATTGTTAAAGACTAGTCTTTTCTATCGTTTAATAAAAGCCGTCAAAGATCACCATATAGATTGGCAAATGACTTTGTTATGCTTCTTGCATGGCTTGGAGAGCTGTTAATATCAAGCTGGCTGCTTTCCGAAGGGGCAGAACATCTCTCCGAGAGGTGGGGTGGAAGATTTGTCGGGCGCACTTTACTCAGCATAGCTACCACTCTGCCTGAAATTGGAATTGTGGTCGCAGCGGCAAAGGACGGCTCATATGACACGGCTATTGGTTCTGCACTTGGAAGCAATTTGTTCATGATGACGCTCGGATTGGCAGTCATGTTAATAATTGCAACAACGCGACTTTCAAAATCACCACAAAAGTTTGTCGATGTCAAGGAGTTCAAGCTAGACAAAATACTTCTTGTGGTTACTGCTGTTATAGGTGCTATTGCATTTGTAAATGGATATGACGTAACTGACGCAGTATTATTTTCTGGACTGTTTGGCGTGTATCTCTATCTGGCATATCGCGAGATGAAAAAAGAAAAAGAGCAAGAGAGGCTTGAAACCCAACTCCACCAAAACGTCATGCAAAAGACATCAAGAAAACATTTTGCGCGTTCCATGGTGCTCTTTGCAGTTGGTACTGCAGGCATCTTTTTTGGAGCCGAGCCTTTTGTTCACTCGCTTGAGGGGCTCTCAACTGATCTTGGAATATCTGTTGTAGTGCTTGCAATAATTGTAAGTCCAATTGCTGGCGAAATGCCTGAGAAAATCTCTATGATATTGCTGGCAAGAAAGGGAAGCAAGGGCGCATCTATTGCAGTGGCAAACGTGCTTGGCTCTAAGATAGTCAACAACACGCTTTTGCTTGCAGTGGCCATCTTTGCAGCAATGACATACAAGGGATTTGGCGCTGTAATCTCAAACACTTCCCTGCTGGAAAACCAGATGATACTGGTTACTGTCATAACCATAATTGCACTGATCCCCATGTTTAGAAACAAACTTGACCTCAGGGCAGGAATACTGCTGCTTGGGCTCTATGCAGTTGGAATTGGATTCCAATTTTTCATGTCAGGCCACTAAATGGGCAGCGCCTTGATTCCCTCGGCTTTGACTGAGGGCGTAATGCATGGAAGAGCGCTCCATTGTAGCACGTTTCTAGAGTCATTTCCAATGTCTGATATGTTTTGAAGAAGCACCGGCAGGTTGTGTACTATTCTTACAGGCTTGCCTGCACTTACTATCTTGCCGTTCTCTATTATTCTGATTCCGCTTCTTGCAGTGCAGGAAAAATCCCCCCTCTCAGGATTTACAGAATAGGTATACCAAAGTCTTCCAATAAGCAGACCCTTCTTGGTCTCCCTTATCATCTGGTCCCTGCTCGCTCTTCCTTTTTTTATCATCAGGTTGTGGGTGGCAGGACTTGGGATGGGGCTTGATGACCTGCCCATGGGGCTTCCAAGTCTTGATGCATTGCCTGTAGAGTCCGAGCCTTCCTTGAAGGCATGAAACAAATCTGAATAAGTGCTTGAAAAAATTCCTGAATCTATCAGATGTCTTGTTTCTGTGGGAACTCCCTCGTCATCAAAGGGCTTGCTCCCTATCCCGTCTGGAAAGCGGGGATCATCAATCAGAGAAAAATCTTCCACCGCAATCCTTGTGCCAAGTTTTTCTGAAAAACAACTCCTTTTTTCAGAATATGTCTTTAGGCTGAAATTTGAAGAGAAAACAAAGGCAAGCATCTCGCCTATTGCATATGGTTCAAGGATTATGGAATATGTCTCCTGCTTGCAGCTTTGAGGGTTTACCGAGTTTACGCACATTTCCTTTGCATCGGTTCCTATCTGTTCTGCAGAAAATAAATTCATGGTTCTGCATGACATTGCCCCTATTCCGCTGACCGGCACGCTTCCATAGTCCGAGTCTGTATTGATAGTTCCAGCAATGTATGTGGCCTTGTCCGCACAACTCAAACCATTGGTGTTTGCTACCTCAAAATACTCAGAAACAATGTTTAGTGAACCAGAAATTCTCTTTATTTTTTGGTCTGATGAAGACTGTATCATTATTTTTGCAATCTCAACTGCTTCCATTCCTGTAATTTCTTCTAATTTCTTGTCATATGTTTTTTCGATTTTGTCAAACTGTGCCGGATGAGGAAGCGACTTCCAGAAACTTTTTGGTTCAAGGAGAGATTTTGTCTGCAGCGCTCTTTCTACAATACTTGTGTCTTCAATGTCAGTTGAGGCAGCCGACAAGATCTTTTTCTCGTGCACTAGCCGTACGCCAATGCTTTGTTCCGAATTTTGCTTGAGCTCTGCTATCTCAGAATCAGTTATCCTAACCGTGGTTATCTTTTTGCGAACATGCACGGCTTCGCATTCGTCAATGTGGAGTCCTGCTGCTTTGCGAAGAAAAGGCTCGCAATTTGACAACTAGTTTCGCCTATTGTTCTTGAATCTGTACCTGTCAAGCTTTATCAGTTCCTGGTACGAGCCAAAGCGGGCGGTGTCTTCTACCGCATCTAGTGTATCTTCCTCGTTCTCAGACTCGTAAGTCTTGATTATGTCGTACTTGGTGTTTCTCTGCGCAGGAATTCTTCCAATCTCTCTTACAAGATGCCTTATCTTGCGGGGCTTGATGAGCTGGCCATGTCCTGCCCCCGCGGCAGTTGAGATGCTCTCATTGATGAGTGTCCCCCCAAAATCGTTTGCCCCGCATGTGAGGAGCAGTTGTGACATGTTGGCACCTTCTTTTACCCATGATGTCTGGATGTTGCTGATGTGGTTGTTTAGCATGATGCGGGAAATGGCATGTGTCAGCACTGTGTCTTTCCCGTCGGCACCGCCCTTTAGCCCGTGGTGAAGTCTCTCTTTGAACATTGGAGCCTCACTATGAATAAAGTTTAGAGGAACAAATTCCGTAAAACCGCGGGTCTCTTTTTGTATCTCTCGTATGAGGCCAATGTGCCTTGCCCTGTCCTCATGAGTCTCAAGATGCCCAAACATCATGGTGGAGGTGGATGGTATTCCAATACTGTGTGCAGTCTTTATTACTTCAATCCATTTTTTTACGCTGATTCTGCCAGGTGAAATCTTGTCGCGCAAGGGCTGATCTAAAATTTCAGCGGCAGTTCCCGGAAGCGAGTTTACGCCGGCCTCTTTTAGTCTGTGTAGATATTCCTCAACTGATACATTTGATCTGGTAGAACCATACAAGACTTCTTCAGGTGAGAACCCGTGTATGTGTATGTCACCAACCTCCTTTTTTATCGCCCTGCAAATATTTTCATAAATGTCGCCGTCCATGTCTGGCGGAAGTCCTGCCTGCACGCATACCTCCGTTGCTCCAAGAGCACGTGCCTCCTTTGCCCTTTTCACTATTTCTTCAATTGGAAGAAAATATCCTTCCTCTTCTCGAAAATCCCTGCTGAATGCGCAAAAGCCGCACTGCTTGATGCAGACGTTTGTAAAGTTGATGTTTCTGTTGATGACATAGGTTACGATCTCACCTACTCTCCTTCTGCGAAGCTCGTCTGCAACCATTGTCAAAAGATGAAAATCAAGCCCGCTTGCAGAAAAAAGCCTTGTGGCCTCTGCAACTGTCACCTCTTTTTCAGATAATGCCCTGTCTAGCGTATCTGCAATTAGAGGGTCGGCATGCCTGAGAAGCGAATCAATTACTGCAACCTGTGTCTTCATATCAAATATTCCTCATTTACCAAGCCATCCAAGTCTGCTATTTCAAGCATTCTAGATCTTACACCAGAATCTACCATGTGGAAAAATTCCGGATAGGTAGGGAACCTGGCCCGGAGGTCAAAACCTGATTTTTTACAGTTTTCCCGCACCGTGCTTATCTGAGGCCATGAAAATTCCGGGTTGACATAATCAGGTGTTATCGGAGATATTCCGCCCCAGTCGTTTATTCCAGTTTGAAGAAAGTCCTGGTATGAATTGGGCGAAAGGTTTGGGGGAATCTGTATGTTCATTTCCGGCATGACAAGCCTTGTCAGCGCAACTAGGTTTTTGAAGTATTTTTCTTGGGGGGTAGGCGTGTTCTGCATCAACGTATCAGGTTTTGGCTGAAAGTTTTGCAGTATCACTTCTTGTATGTTGCCGTATTTTTGGTGAATGGATTTTATTGTAAATATGGAATCAATTATCTCAAAGGGACTCTCACCTATTCCTACCAGAAGGCCTGTAGTCATTGGTATGGCCAAATCTCCGGCGTTTTCAAGAACGCGTCTTCTTGCCCGGGGATTCTTGCTTGGCGCAAATTCATGCGGCATTCCTTTGCCGGTCAACCTCTCGCTTGCGTTTTCAAGCATCACTCCAAGGCTTGCGTTGGTCTTTTTCAGTTGATTCATCTCAGATTTTGTCAAGTTTCCAGCATTGGTGTGTGGAAACAGTCCCCCCTTTAGGGCCATCTCAGATGTGTGGACAAGAAACTCTGATGTGCTTGAAAAACCGTTTTCCTTTAGCCACTCCATTGCCTTGCTGTATTTCTGCTCCGGCCTTTCGCCGGTAACAAAAAGCGCTTCGGTGCACTTGAATTTTTTTCCTACCTCGATGAGATTTGCAACATCCTGCTTTGACATCATGGAAATCTTGGAATCTCCAGGCTCTGACTTGTAGGTGCAGTAGGAGCATGTGTCCCTGCACAGGTTTACAACATTGAAAAAAACTTTTCTTGAGTAGGTAACTATTCTTCCCTTGTTTTTGTTTCTGAGAATTTCTGCAGCCCTGTAAAGCTCATGCGGGTTGCTTTCGGCATCTTGGTAAATCTGATATGCATCATCAAGCGTAACTTCTCTTCCATCAAATACTTTGTTTAATAATTCAGAGTTTAGAATTATTCTGCTCAACTAGTCTTGTAGCTTAGGGAGTTGTATTTATGCTTGTACTAGAATTGGTTTGGCCTCTGCTGGAGAGTAAGTGTAAACTGCAAGGTCTTGCCGTCGCGAACTACTGTGAGTACCATCTTGTCCCCTACTGATTTTTTGTCCTGCAAGTAGTTGAGCAGATCATCGATCTTCTTGATTGGGTGGCTATCTGCCGCAACGATGATGTCTCCGCCTATTTTGTATTGTGTCCCGTTGATGGTCCTTGTTTCCTTGTATCCATGAAGCCCCGCTTCTGCTGCAGAACTGTTAGGGACTACGGTATTTATCATAAACCCGTAAGGTATTGGCAATTGGAGGGTGCTGGCCAGATCTGAGTTTACGCTTATTCCAGTTATGCCAAGCCATGGGTGGTCATAGTGTCCTGTCTGTATCAAAACCGGAACTATTCTTTTCATTGTATTTGATGGAATTGCAAACCCTACCCCTGAAAACTCTCCTGTCTCTGATTGAATTGCCGTGTTTATTCCAACCACATTGCCCTGCATGTCAAGAAGCGGTCCTCCAGAGTTACCTGGGTTTATTGGAACATCGATTTGAATCACGTCAGGGATTGAAAAGGAACTGTTTGGAGGATCAAGCAGTCTGCCAAGCTGACTTACTATTCCTGATGTTATTGTACCAGTTAGTCCAAATGGATTTCCGATTGCTGCCACTTGGTCACCAATTCTTAGGTTGGCCGAGTCTCCAAGCGGAAGTGGATGTAAAACATAGGAACTGGGTTCCACCTTGACAACTGCTAGATCTGCATATGGGTCTGTACCAATTATTTTTGCTGACATGGACTGGCCGTCATGGAAGACAACTTCCACCTTGGAACCGTCCTGCACAACATGGTTGTTAGTTATGATGTGGCCCATCTTGTCATATACAATTCCTGAGCCAATGTCTTTGTCAACCTTGCTGTCGTTTGCCTTGCTGACTATGATCTGTACAACGCCCTGATCAGATTTGGCAAAAAGGTCCGCCACACTAAGCTGCGAACTTTTCATGATTGACTGATCAAAGGGATTGGTCTGAGTGACCTCGTAAGGAGAGTCTTTGTTTGGTAATACCACAAAGACTGATATCAACACAATTACTACTGCGCAATAAATTCCGCCTAAAACAGCACTGGTCTTATCCAAGGATTGACGTTATGGTTGGTAGTCATATAATATTTTGTTTCACAAAACTCGGTATCAAAATCGTCTATGAGATTTTTTCAAGAAGCGATTCTTCGTTTTCATAGTACAGACGAAAAACATCCTCATCAAGGGATTTTAAGAGATAGAGATTTCCTCCCTTCCTAATCTTTTTGATCTTTTTTATGATGTATACTCGGCCAAACTCTCTTTGCGAATCTGCAATTCTTACAATGTCTCCCAAGTCAAACATCTTCATAGTAAAACCAATGGCAGAATATAGATTAACGTTGCGCATGAATCAGCAGATCGCAGGGGTCGCCACCCGTTCAATTCTGTTTTTAATTGGCTAGCCCTGGTGCATCTTTTCAACATTGTGACTCTCCTTTGTAACAAGGTATATGCCAAGCAGCATGAGCCCTATGGCCAAAATCTGATACGCCCCAATCTTTTCGTGCAAAAATATGAACGCAAAGATCAGGCCAAAGACCGTACCTGTAGAATAAATCAACATTGTCCTTACGGTCCCTATCCTTTTCAGGCTATGCAAAAACAAGTAAAGTGCAATACCAAATCCAACTAGCCCGACAAGGAGCAGATTTGGAATCTCAAACAATGTGATATCAAGCGGGATTTTGACAGCAAGGGCAAAGATAAAGAGAGTGACACCGCCTATGAGGCCCTTGAACTGCACAAGCCTTGAGATGTCGATGCGATGCGACGCTATCTTGCTTATGTTGTTGTCAAGTGCCCAAAGGGCCATCGAGAGTATTATCAAAAGATTGCCTTTCTTTTTTATGTCAAAGACATGGTCTGAAAACTGAAGATCTGTTGTAACTATAAAGACGCCGCTTAGAACAAGTATGGTTGCAAGATATCCCTTGGGCCCAAGTTTTTCTTTAAAAAAGATCAGCGCAAAAAGAACTGTAAATATTGTTTCAGAGTTTGACAGGATTGCAGTATCTGATGCGGTTGTCTGCTCAAGTCCTGTGAAAAACAAGGCCGGTGCAAGTATGGCGCCCGTGGCAGATATTGCAAGCACAAGGGGCCAGTCTCTTGCCTTTATCTGCAGTCCTTTTACCTTGTATGATAACGGAGCAGAAGAGAGCGCTGCAAGCAAGTATACGAGCGAGCCGTACATCAGTGGATTGGTGGTTGCAAGAACGGGCTTGGAAGCCGTCGATATTGACCCAACTAGTATGGCGCACAGTACTGCCGATACATAGCCAATTCTTGTCGACTTGTCTAACTGAACCAAGATAAACTACAAACTACGACGCTATCTAAACTTCTTTCTAAACCATAAAACAAACAAAAGAAATCTCGCCGCACGCCGGTTACAAGCTTATCGAGTCTTGCACCGTATCTGTCATGGAGTACGTCCTGCCTCTCCATGTTACTGCTTTGCTGCTTTTTGCATTTAGGATTCCGCTTGCAAACCCGCCTACAATTATGGCGCTTCCAAGTGGAGTGCCTAGCGCATATCTTGCATCAAGCCCAAGACCTTTTACCGCGTCGATGATGCTTGCAATGTACACAAGTCCAGACGCAACCAAAGATATTCCAAACAGGACCGTAAACGACTGCGACGCAGACTCTAATATCCCAGAATAGACCATGATTGGAAATGGCATGAAAAGCAAAAACAATACTGCCGCAAAAATTCCAGAAGCAATTTTTCCTGATTGTAGATACAGCGGAGTCATCAAGCGCTTTAGCGCGTGCCATAGTGTTACCAAGTCTCTTGCCCATACTGCCTCGACTAGGTGCTCGCCCCTGACCATCTTCATCTTGTATCCTAATTCCTTTACTTTTTTGCCAAGGGCGCCGTCCTCAACAAGTTCGCTTTTTACCCCTTCGTGCGTCCCAACCTTGGAATAGGTCTCGCGCTTTATGATAAAGAAGCTGCCAAAAAAATAGCCGGTCTTTTTCGAAGAGTCGTTTACTCTTAGTGCGGAAAACCTCGTATGCAAAAATGTGGAAAGTACGGGAAGTGTGATCTTTGTCCAAGTGTCAAGGCAGAGCATCTTTGGAATCACTGTCAAGGCGTCCAGCCCTTCGCTTAGAAGATGAGACACCGAAAGTGAAATTGTGTTTTTAGAGTGCGTCGTGTCTGCGTCCGTGAAGAGCAACAGCTCGCCACTGGCTTTTTTGTACCCCTCTACACAGGCCCAGTTTTTGCCCATCCATTTTTCAGGCTTTGGTTCTGCAAGAACATACTTTACTTTTGGATTGTCTTTTGCAATCTTTTTGATTATCTCACCTGTCCTGTCGTCTGACCTGTCATCTATTGCAATTATTTCATAATTTCCATAGTCCTGATTGATTAACGAACTCAGACACTTTTCAATAAAATTTTCTTCATTTCTTGCAGGCAAGATGACGGAGACCTTGGGGTTGTCGTGAATCTTTGGCTCAAACCTGTCCAAGAAAGGCGAGTCGCGAAAGGTTATCCACATTGACCGAATCAAGAGTATCCATGTTATGGCTACTGCAGCAAGGATTGCGACCAGTACGTAATTGAATACATCTACGGCAAAATACATCTAGGGTTATCTCTCGGCTTCTTCTTTGATGCTTTGCAGCGCCTGCTCTGTACCGCTCTGGATGTGCTTTTTTACCATGCCTGTAAACATCCCCATCATGCCTGAAAGCTTGATGTCCCACACAGCTTCAAGCCTGGTCTTCTCTCCCTGCGGAGTCACTGATATGGTCTTTGTTCCGTCAATGACGCCCTTTGTGAACTGGGCATGAATTTTCTCTTTGGGATATATGGTAACAGTCTGCATGCACTTTGAGTCTTTGAAGGCGATTGTAACCTCGCGGTTTACTGTGTTGCCTTCTTTTGATATGTTGCGCACCTCCTTGGTTCCTTTCCAAAATTTGGGCTCCGAGTCAAGGTCTGATATGATGTTCCAGACTTTGTCAAGAGGCGCGTTTATCTCAACTGATGCCTGAACCTGAGCCATGAATTAAAGAATTTTGTATTCCTATTTATTTTGTGAGCTGAAAACAACGCGTACATATGCGTGTTTGAAATCTATTCTGACACTTCGAAATCAATTTTAATGAGGTAGAAAAAGGTTTTCTGTGACTGTAACTTATGACGATTTTGCCAAACTGGAAATCCGTGTGGCAAAAATAGTCGAGGTCGAGAAAATTCCAGGCAAGACAAGGATAGTAAAGGGCGTCATAGATCTGGGAGATGAAAAAAGGCAAGTAATAATCGGCGGTGCAGAATATTATCCGCCTGAAGAACTAGTTAACAAAAAAGTTATAGTGCTTGCAAATCTTGAACCAAGAAAGATTGGTGGGATAGAATCCAACGCCATGCTTTTGGCAGCAGACCTCAACGACAAGCCGTTCTGGCTTACTGTAAACGAAGACGTTCCTCTTGGAACAAAGATAAAGTAACTAAAGCGTCTCTTGTTTGCAAGATTTGGCATCCGTGTTTACCTTGATGAAAAGAGTTGCTTTTAGGTGAGAATGCAGTAACGCCAACCAAATGTCTTACAAGCATTGTATTGCAGAGCCCCCCACCCACATGTTGGACAAATCTGCGAACAAATCTGTCCATTTCTGGCCAAATGGACAACAATTCTGTGCGTCTGACCCTCTATCGTCCAATGTAGAATGTACGGTACACTAATCTGTGAAGATGTGGGTGCATTTCTTGTACGGTCAAATGACTATCTTTCCTGGGTTGAGAATATTGTCTGGGTCAAACAGCCGTTTTATTTTTTTGAAAGCACCATATGTCTTGTTTCCGTATTGCATCTTTACAAATTCAGATCTTGCAAGACCGTCTCCGTGCTCACCAGTTATTGTTCCGCCTATGCTTATCACTCCAGAGAAAAATTCTAGCGCAATCTTTCTCATCAAATGTTTGTCTTTTTTCTTCAGTATGGGTCTTGTGTGAAGGTTTCCGTTGCCGGCATGCCCGTATACGATAACTCTGATGGGGTATCTTGATGTCAAGTATTCTACCAAGTCAAGTAAAAGTGGAAGCCTGTGAACTGGAACTGTAGCGTCTTCCATGGAAGAAAAGATCATCTCATTTCGTGAGGTGTTTCGAAGTGTATGTGATAGTGCAGAGTTCCTATGCGACCACCATCGTGCAATCTGTTTTTCCTTGGTGGTATGGATGACCATCTTGCCAGAAAGCAGACCCGTGCACTTTTTCCTTTTTCTTGATATGCTATCATCAAACTCCACAAAGAGCAAACATTTTGTTCCTTTTGGTAGGCTGACCCTGATGTGGCGGGCTATGTTGTAATCTATCACCTCAACTGCCGACGGCCCAAGCTTTAGTATTTTTGGCACGTCATAGGCTGCCTCCTTGAGAGTCTTGTATGAGGATATAATCAAAACAGTCTGCCTTGGGATTGGTAAGGTCTTGAGCTTGGCAGAGGTAATTATTCCAAGAGTCCCTTCCGAGCCTGCAATGATCTTTTGCACATCTGACTTTTTTGTGATTTTATCGACCCTGTAGCCACATGAATTTTTTGATACACGCGGAAAATGTTTCTGGGTTTCTAAATTTGCAATTTTTAAAATCTTTCTTGCAAGAAATCTCTTCTGGGGTAAACTGACAAGATTTCCTTTCGGTGTAACAACTTGCACACTAATTAGGTTGTCAACCGTGCTGCCATACTTTAGGGAGTGACTCCCACTAGCGTTGGTTCCTACCATTCCTCCAATGGTGCAAAATGGACCAATGGATGGATTTGGTCCAAGAAACCTGCCGTGTTTTTTTAGGATCTTATCTATGTCACCCTTGAAAGCTCCGCTTCCTGCCTGCACAAATCCACGGCCGACTTTGATCTTGTTAAAATGTTTCATGTCAACAATGATGCCGTTCCCAAGGCTGCTGCCAACAAGACCTGTGCCTGCGCCTCTTGGTGTAACTGAAACCTTGTGCAGTGATGCGAATTTGAGAATCTTGATAATGTCTCTTTCATTTTTGGGGTATGCTACGGCTGAAGGTCTTACTGCATAGGAACTTGCATCAACTGAATAAAAATTCAGAGTGTGCTTGTCCCACGATACGTTGCAGGCCGCTTTTTTTGCAAGAGCTTGGCCTACTTGATTCTGTAGCATATAGTTTCTTGTAGTCTTGGGTTAAAAACAATTTAATTTCTTACAAAGATTTAATTTGGATTGCATGGGATTTTTTCATGTTGGATTTTCTAGGGATGAATTTAGACAAGCTTCTCAATTCTAATGATAATTCTAACCCATTGATGTGGCTTGTCTGGATTGTTCCAATCTTTGTCTTCATGCTTTATGGCCAAAAGATTCAGCTGCAAGTCACTTCCTCTGAAATCAACAAATCTCTTGAAAAGCTGAAAACATATCGAGATGATACAAGAAAAGAACTAATTGATTACATCAAAGATACAATGAAGCCAAGCTGGGATGTTCCATCTAGACTTGACAGATACTTTGAGTATTTTACAATAATGCCTGTTGATATGGACCCAAACGGGATTGTTCCAAAAATCAGGCACATGATGAAAAGTCGAGAAGACTTTACACGAGCACAGGTCAAAACATTTGTCTCTGACCTGAGTCCGCTTGAAGAAAGCAAGATAATCAACATACTTGAGATAGTGACAACAATACAACTACTTTACAAAAGCGTAAGACACCTGTTCTTGACTGCAAAAAAACAAAACAATTTCCCGCTCATCCTGCCACTGCAGATGATGATTCCGTTCATCATGGAGGAGGCAGAAGCGCTCAAGACTGCTGTAACTGCGTTCAGGCAAGGCCAGCCAATAGGCGATGGTATAGGGCCAATGATTGTGGGTAAAATGATGCTTGATATGAAAAAAATAAAGGCTGCACAAGAAACAGTCTGGGGGGAAAAAGACTTTGAAGGGCGCAAACTCTTACTCCTAAAGGCAGAGGGGCCTGCAGGGACGGTGGGCAAACCAAGTGAAGCAGTTGAAAAGATAATTTCAGAGAAAAAACCGGACGTAATCATAATGGTGGATGCTGCTTTGAAGCTTGAAGGTGAAGAGACAGGTTCTATAGCGCATGGATTTGGCGCAGCAATTGGTGGCATCGGGACAGAAAGATTCCAAATCGAAGAGATTGCTACAAAGCACAGCATCCCAATTTACGCAATTGTGATAAAACAATCCATTAAAGAGGCCATCACATTAATGAAAAAGGAGATTGCCGATGCTGCAGACAAAGTCACATCGCAGATATACGACTTGGTAAAGGACACCACCAAGACAGGCCAGTCTGCTCTGATAATTGGTGTAGGAAATACTATAGGTGTATCGCAGTGATATTTTTAAGAAAAAAACAAGAAATCATAAATCCATATACTGTTGAACAGTGTACTTCGTGCAATACATCCAAAAAGCGAAAATTTGCCGACGGCGATTATGTCTTCAAGATGGTTGCCAAGTGCACGTCTTGCAACAATGGGCAAGTAATAATATCAAAAATCTACGGCGAAGTTGTCAAATAGTGGTCACGATGACGCCATCTTCTTGCGGTATGAAGGTGTGCTCTGCTTGTGCGACCCTTTGGTTGTTTGCCTCCACAAGAATGGGGTAAGACCTGACAATTTTATTCTGAATTAGTTTATCCAAAAGTATCCGGGCTGTCTTTTCATCCCACTCTGATATCAACCATCTTAATGCAAACGGAAGCATGTTGAATTTCTGCCATATAAAGTCAATCATCTTGTTGGCGTCATCGTCTTTGGAACGTTTTCTTGTTGCAAGAGAAAATATGTTTCTGGTCTTTCCTTCACGCACAAACCCAAGGCCGTCGGGGGTGGTAACAAACGGTTCGCACGCATACGCCTCTGTTGACTGGAAAGAAAATGATCCTATGGACCATATGTTTGGAACTGACTTGCCTGCATGAATGGTATATTGCTCAAGCGAGTGACCGCTCAGGTTTGCAATTGGTACTCCGCCCATTTGCCTTACTGTGTTTTCGATAGCCTTTCCAACATCACTTGATTTTGTCCCAACACGCATGATGGAAATTGCATCTCGTAATGCCGATTCTGCTGCCTGTACCAGATAATCGTAATTTGGGTCATAGCATACAGTTACAGCAGTATCTGCGATGTAACCATTAATTTGAACCCCTAAATCAATTTTCAAAAGATCAGTTTCTTTGACCACTATACTGTCATTTGGTTCCGCAGTGTAGTGTGCAGCTATTTCGTTTAAACTTGCATTTACGGGAAATGCACACTTGCCTCCTTTCTGTTCTATCTCTTTTTCAATCGATTCGCAAATTTCAAACAAGGTAGAACCAACATGGTATTTTTTTCTTGCATTCTCCCTCACCTCTGATGCAATCTTACCAGCTGTGATGTAATCTTGAATTTGCATTGGTTTATGCTTGAATCTGTTTGTTATTTAAAATCATCATCAGCTGAGAAGCTTAAATTGGGGACTTTTGGGTGCATTCAATATCGGGATCGTGGTCTAGCTTGGCATGATTCGGGTTTTGGGTACCTGAGGTCGTCGGTTCAAATCCGGCCGATCCCACTTTTTTCCGTATCTCTGGAATCGTCCGAATTTCAATGGGTTATTATCTTACTTTGACGAATTCTGATAAGCCAGGCGATGAAGAAGAGTTAGAGACATGATTAAAAGATGAATGCTGATTCAGTGACTCTGAGTACTGGCATACCTATTTATTGAAATTTTTTGTTCAAAGAGCGTCTTGGGATTTGAAAAGCGCGAAATCTTGCTCATCCTAGGAGTCTTATTTTTGATGGTAGGGTTGTTGCCATTTCTAGCTCCAGTCTATGCAGTGGCAATTGCAGTCTCAGCATACTTTGGGATGCGGTTATTTGTCAAGAAAAGAAAACAGCAAATTCAAAAGGACGTCGGGGAAGGAATTTGTGCAGTCTGCGGTTCTAGGATAATACAAAATGCATGTCCAAACTGTGATGGTACACAGTAAATGTGAGACCTGTAAGATGAATTATACGAACAGCTTATAATGAATTTGAGGCCTATCCTACATATGCAACCAAAGGCATATTGGGGATTAACAACTAGCTCAACTTTTCCACAATCAACACCTAAAATTGTAATCTCTACGATGAAATGATAGCACAGATGAGATACTTGAGATCCTACACTATTGTCAGCTTTTTAATTCTAATTTTAATTGGACAAACTTATTCTGCTCTGGGGCAAGTCTCTCCAATAGCAAATCATGTTGTCATAAATGAAGCCAACATCAACCCTGTCGGAGATGATACAAAATACCCAATAGATTGGGTAGAGCTTTACAATCCTACAAGTTCTCCTGTGAACGTTGGCGGGTGGACAGTTAGTGCAACGACTGGACTCAAGCTTGTTTATATGATACCTGGCAATACAATGCTTCAAAGCAAACAGTTTATGGTCCTAACATATGGACCTATGTGGTTTCCACACGCTGGTGCAGTCATACAACTAAAAAATAGCACCGGCTCAGTAATTGATCAAACTCCGCCACTAACTGACTTTCAAGGTAGTGGCAGTTCATGGCAGAGGATGTATGACGGTTATGAAACAGGATCTTCAAGCGACTGGGTCTACAAGACTGCTACTCCTGGATCCTCTAATGGACAACTTGCAACAACAACTACCGCCACTTCTGCAACCATGACATTCTCTACTGATAAGACAAGTTACATTTTTGATGACACTGTAAAAATGAGTGGCAAAGTTTCAAAACTTGTGACCGATATACAGGGTTATCCTTTGCCGGTAATCTTGACTATGGCAGGACCTAGCGGTTTTCAAAAAACGTTTACGGTCTATCCTGATGTCAACATGCTGTTTAGTACATCGATAAAGACAAGCCAAGTTACGGGATTCTCAGAGGGCAACTATACAATTTCGGCGTCATATGGAAGCATCAAAACATCAACAGGTTTTACGCTAAGCGCTACCGCATTTGTTCCTCCGCCGCAAACTGCTCCAGTCACAATGTCGCTTTCTACAGACCAGCCAAGCTATACCGTACTGCAACCAATTACTCTTAATGGAAATGTTTCTAAAGTAATTCCTCTCACCCCAGTAGTCTACAAGGTTTATGATCCAAATAGCACCATGATATATCAAGGAAATCTCTATCCTGACTCTGAAGGACATTTTACAACCTACAGCCCATACCAGTCGCACTCTAGCGCATCTGGAATTATGATAAACAGCATTACTCCGACATACGGTACATATACTATTATTGCAACATACGGCGGCGCAAAAGCTACTGCGACATTTACTGTGGTTACTCAGCAAGCTCAAACTGTTCCATTGATAGTTTCCACCGACAAACAGGCCTATGGACTTGGAGACACAGTGCACATAAGCGGCAGCACACAATTACACGGCCTGCAGAATTCGGGACTTTCTCCAGGCTTGGAAATTGTCCAGTCTTATGCAGCAAGTACTGTTAGAGGAACTGTGCCACAAACTCTTGATATCAAGACATTTGTCAACGTAAAATCAGATAATACCTTTACTTACGATTTTACCATTCCAAGTGATTCGGTCAGACTTGGCAACTATCGAGCAATAATATCTACAGGTTCTGCAAAAGCCGAAGCTGATTTCGTAGTTGTGCAAAACCCCAATACCTATCAGGCGACAGGGCCGGCAGGGCCGTTCACAATGGTTACCGACAAGACATCATATGCATACGGAGACCCAATTGTAATTTCAGGCCAAGTGCAAGCAAGCATGATAATTCAAGGGGTCCAAGTCCAGATCTCAGTTTTCAATTCGACGGGAGGTCCATTGTATTCTCAAACGTCATTTCTCAGCGGTGCCGCAATCAGCCAATCCACACCACTGACATTTTCTGCATATCCTGATAGCAGTGGAAACTATGTCATAAGACAGTCTCTTACACCGGGCATGTTTACTGCAGGTACGTACACCCTCAAAGCTACATACGGCAATCTTAAAGCATCTGCCACATTCTCTGTATACAATCCGTTGGATACTGGCAATCAGGGTCCAATAGTAGCTACTCTTGATAAGCAGGTGTATGGGGTGGGAGAGACCGTACACCTAACTGGAAAACTGTCAAGTTCTGCAGGAAACGCGGTATACGTCCTGACCCTCCTCAAACCTGATGGTGGAGTAATTACTACGCCTTTGACAATAAACAAGGGGCTTTTCTCATGGGATTGGACAGTGCCAAGCCAAGCAGCCTACAACACTGCATCCACATTTACCACTAACAGGGCATCATCATTTAGTGCTACTTCGCAGACAAATCTCTATGGAATCTATACAGTTACCATAAACTCCGACTATGGAAATTCACAATTGTTCTTCCAAGTATCACAAAACCCGCAGAACCAAACTGCCATAACTCCATTTGTCATAGAGACCGACAAGCCAAGTTATCGAAATAGTGATGTAGTAACCATATCTGGGCAGGCACTGCCGCAATCTAATGCTGCTGCCCAATATGCAAACAACCAAGTCCAGATCTCTATTTTCACACAAACCGGACAAGAAACATATCGCTATGGTGCCACACTCAATCAAGGGGGACAGTTCCGTGTTTCACTACCGCTGCAACCTGGGGTATGGGCGGCAGGAACCTACAAGATTTATGCGCAGTATCTCACTTATAGTGCTACAATAACATTTGATGTGACAAATCCATATCAAGTAAGCTCAGGACCACTTCAACTTTTCATAACGACAGATCATGGAAAATATCTGCCCGGTCAGACGGTTTTGATCACTGGCAGAACAAGCTATATCATATCAGTTGACAATGTCTATCTCACATTTGGACTTGCAAATGATACCATAGTAAGTGAGGGACAGGTTGTATCACAAAAAGGTAATACCTTGCAACATGCAACAGCACGTTTTGATTCATATGGCTCATTTAGCTACAACTATCAAGTTCCACAATCTGCCGCTGTTGGAAATTATACCATAGTAGCTCAAGTGCCATTTGGAAACTATAATGCATATTATGAAGTGGTAAAACAACTGCCTCAAGAAAATGTAACGCAAACAGGTGTTCCACCAACTACAAATGCAACCCAGGTTCCGCCTCCTGCAAATGTGACCCAAGCCTTGCCTGAATTGACCGTAATCCCGACAAGCGTTGGCCCAACACAAAAGTTCTCCACCCCTTCCATGATTGTAGACAAAGAGAGCATGATATCAGACTCTACAATTGCAGTAAACCTAAACGAAAAGACTGTGGGCAACCAGACCTACTATCCACGCGAGATAGACGGGTTACTTCGAGTAAATCCTGGAGATGTAAATTCTGTCAGCATGAAAGTAAGCTTGCCTGACGGTACCTGCATGATAGGCTCAAGCGCAGACTGTAAAATATCCCAGTCTACATACCACGCAAACTCACTTTACCAGAATGTGAAAATTGGAAACGAGAACTTTTTGGTTGGCTATTCCGGACCAAATCAAAGGGTTCAGCAGTTCAGCATCCTGCCGACCAACGCCGATGATTCTATGCCGTCTGGCCAGTGGCATGTAGATATAATCAAAAATAATCAAGTGTCTAGATTCTACTATCAAGTAACTTACGCAACAAAATAATCTACATCCAATCAAATAGCATGTAATTTATTCCTCGATGTGCTGCGGTATCATGATGCAAGTCCAGATATTCATGATGCGACAAGATGATCCGACCAAATGCACTGCGGCAAAACTGGTCAAGTTTGGCTTGGCAAAACAAGTACGAAAAACAACCCAAGGCACGCTGGTCCTAGATCCTTTTGCAGAACAGGTAGTTTTGAAGAACGATGAACAACTTGTGAATTCTATCACTGCTGTAGACTGCTCATGGGAACTTGCACAAAAAGAATTTGCGCGGAACTTTTCAGGACTTTCTCGCAAACTGCCCCCACTGCTTGCAGGAAATCCTGTAAACTATGCCAAGATAGGAAAGCTCACCACTGCAGAATCTATTGCTGCAACTCTTTTCATTATGAGGCTTGACAACCAAGCACATGAAATGCTGAACAAATTCAAATGGGGACACACATTTTTTGAGCTCAACGAAGACCTTCTAAAAGACTATTCAAACGCCAAAACTCTCGAAGAGGCATCTAAAATATCTCATGAGTATGGGCTTGTGCCTGTATCTAGGGGCTAAAAGGATCTTATGGTTCGATTTTTGAGATATGTGTTCTAAGAAAGGAACTTTTAAGACACAAATACTATCTGTCCTTCACGGGTAGAGATTTATGCGACCCTTTTTTCTCCACGAATAGGTTTACATGGAATCGGAAAAACAATCAGGACTAATTCGCAGCCTATCACTGCTAGACATTACTATGGTAGGTATTGCTTCAATGATTGCTGGCTCTATCTTTAATTTGATTGGGCCTGCCATGCACGAAGCTGGACCTTCTCTGCTTATTGCATTTGCACTAAGTGGCCTAATTAGCTTCTTTACTGCGCTAACCTACGCCGAGCTTGGTTCTGCATTTCCAGAGGCAGGTGGAGGATATAGATGGGTCAAAGAGGGTCTGCCAAGACCTAATGCGTTTATCAGTGGATGGATAGCCTGGTTCGCCCACATGATTGCAGGTAGCTTGTATGCAGTATCTTTTGGTTCATTTTTTGGCAGTCTGCTTCAAAGCGTAGGTGTATCTTCACACTATGGAGGAATCCCACTCCAGATAATTATTGGTGGAGCAGTGGTAATAATTTTCACCTATGTAAATTACAGGGGAGTATCACTTACAGGTAAAGTAGGAAATGTACTTACATTCACACAACTTGCAATAATTGTATCATTTATTGTTGCAGGCATTTTCGCTTGGGGTTTTGTAAATCACAATTGGTCAGTAAATTTCCAGAACATTGTACCAAAGGGGTTCGGAGGCATGATGCTTGGACTAGGCATCACGTACATTGCATTTGAGGGATATGAGATAATTGTTCAAACTGGAGAAGAAGTTAAAAATCCAAAGAAAAACATTCCAAAAGCGGTCTTCATAACACTTGGAATTGTCACCGCTATTTACATTGTCTTTACTTTCTCCTTTCTTGTAGGGTTAGATCCATCCAAGTTGGGAAGCGAGGCATGGAGATTTATAGGTGATAATCAGGAACTTGGTATTCCAAAAGCTGCGCAATTTCTTCTGCCATTTGGAACCATAATTGCCTTTGCAGGAGGAATGGTGTCAACCGTTGCTGGTCTTAGTGCCACAACATTTTCTTCAAGCAGGGTTTCGTTTGCGATGGGTAGGCAATACAACCTACCCTACATTTTCAGCTCGGTACATTCTAGATATCACACACCACACTTTGCAATAATTGTATCAGGTTTCGTAATGTTGGTCATGGCAGTTTGGCTTCCCATAGAACAACTTGCAATTGCAGCAGGTGTGATGTTCCTGTTTTTGTTCACCCAAGTGAATTGGGCTGGGATACAGATTCGTAGACTTTATGGGCATAAACTTGACTATGGTTTCAAAATTCCTCTCTTTCCTATCATGCCTCTAATTGGAATCTTTGCTAAGGCTGGGCTTGCCATCTTTCTTTTGATATACAATCCTCTCAGCTGGTTAATCGCAATAGTCTGGATACTGATAGGCTTCTCAATCTACAAACTGTATATCTCAAAGAAGGAAATCGAACATTATGCTCCCTTGGTTGCAAACATAGGCCCATCACAAAGAAAGGACTATCGCATAATGGTAGTTTTCAATAAAAAAACAGTTGAAAAACTTGTAACGATTGCATCTGCCATTGCAAAATCCAAGGATGGTGAGATCTCACTCTTGAATGTGGCAACAATCCCAATACAGATTCCGCTCTCTATGGCACATGGGTTTGCTGAGCCTGTGATGAAATCCTTTGACGAATTAAAGAAGATGCCGGGCTTTTCAGACTATAGGTATCTGGTAAGACTCTCGCACGATACAACCGAAGCAATTCTTGCTACTGCTGAAGAACAAGGAATCAATCTTCTTGTAATGGATTTCTATGATCTAAAAAATAATAGAAAATTGCTCTCTCTTACTACATGTGATGTTATCGGAGTAAATATCAAAAAAGAATTTGAACAAGAGATCTCGCGCATAGTTGTAGCATATGACAAAGGGAGACATTCCGATCTAGGTCTTGAAATTGCACATTCATTTTCAAATACGATGAACAGCAAGATACGAATCGTAAGAGGGGTGGTAGAATCACCTGAGGAAGAGCGCGATATACTCAGCAGAATAAACGAAAAGATGTTTGATCTTGATTTGAAGAAAGTTCCAGTTGAAAGGATCTATCCCACAAGTATTGATATCACAAAAGATCTGTTACACAATCTGAACCAAGAACCGGAGGTAGTGATAGTTGGTGCAGGAAATCAACCCGAGCAAGCCTTTAGTCCGACCACCCTGGCCATTGTTGATGAATCAAAATATAGTGTATTTGTGGTGCGAGACTCGAGATTTTCTAACATCAGAGCGCGATACTTTTGGAACGTAATTGCGCCAAGATTGAGGGAAAACCGATTCATTTACAAGATATATCATACGGTGTATGGTCTTGTAAAACCAAGGAAAAAAGCAACACCTCACGAAGACTATTTTGCACCAAAAATGTAATCTCAAGGCTAAAATGTCTCTTTCTTATCTTTAACATGTGCGAGCCGGTGAACGAGGCACTGCTACGGCAGAGGAAACTCCTCCCTCCATGCAGCAAATGTGACCCGGTGACGGGTAGTCAGAGATGATTGCAAGCAGAACAGAAAACAATCCGACCTGGAGTTACTGTGATGGTTATGCCTGAGGTTGCCAGCAAGGAATGAAAAATCTGCACCACTTGGAGAAAGGCCAAATCAAACAATAAGCGCTGCACTTTGTTTAGGTAGGCCGCATAGCGAAATCTCGTAAAACAGAAGGAGGGTTACGGCTGGCGCGCACTTTTTTATTTTAAAACTTGTAAAAATTAGATGGCTGATCTCTTCGGTTTGTCGTCTGGACTTGTTGGTTGACTGCCAGAACTTGCTGCACCGCTTGGTTCGCCATCAAACTTATCTGCCCAGTGCCTTCGTGTTTCATATTCTATAGGACCTGTATCGACTTCGTGTATAGTCTGCTTCATCTTCTTATTGCTCCAGATGAATATTCCTATAGCTATTACACCTGCAAAGCCTGCCATGCCATACACCATCATTGTTGAAGTGCCTCCTGCTGTAGTGGAACTTGTGGTAGATGAGGCTTGTGCAGTACTTACAAACGTCCATCCACCTTGGATTTGGTTTGCATTTGCATGGCCCTCTACATTAATGGTGCCTGCATTTGGCTGCTCTTTTGTTGAGATGTGGTACTTGACACCATCTGAGCCGGTAAAGTCTTGGTCAATGTTGTTTATATGTAATGTTCCGGAAAACGCATTGCTAAGACCTGAAGAATACGTGGTGACTGCAATCTTTTCTCCTTTGTAACCAAACCCGGCCGTCTCAGTTAGTGTGTATGCAGGATCGAAAAGGCTATCCCACTTGTTTACTGGTTGTTGACTGAAAAGTCCTGTAGCATCCATCAAGTTTGGTTGCTGGAAAATTTTGTATGCGTCGGTGCCTTTGAGGGCATTATACAGATCCGGCATCTGAGTTTGGATAACGTCTATTGGATAGTTTATCTCTATTGGACCATATTGCGTGGTAGTTATAGTAATTGGGGTGTTGGCGTTAAAAGCCATCCATGATGCATCAAATGTCTGAGGTACGTCGCCACTGGCTTTGTTAATTACATATCCTGTGACTGTTGGAGTAAGAACTATCTTGTAGTCAAAAGATGCATGGTCCGAATATCCATTTACTAGTAATTGATAATTGACTTCTAGATTGGTTAGGACTGCAGCACTGTGCTCATTTGTCACTATGTCGGTGTTGATCTGCTGCATGAACGTATTGAGTGCAGAATCACTTGTCGAGTTATCCAAGAAAGTTATTGTTAGATTTTTACCTTGAAGTATACTTTGCAACTTGCTTCCTTGTGGATAATTGATGTAGAAGCTCTTTTCAAAATCATAAGTAGGATCAATCGGATTGCCTGCCATTGGCAAGGTAGCACTAAAGTTAACCGTTGCAAAACTAGGCGAAACTGCACCAAACAGTAACAAACCTGTTATCACTGAGGCAATCAGCAGTCTCCTAGTCAACGTTCCGAGTACTCTCTGAGTCGCTAATAAATCTTAGCATTATTTTTTACAACTAAAAATTTTTAAATTTTTATTGGCAAGAGTAATATGTTTGGGATATTAGTAACTCTCGGAGAAGAAAATGATAACGGTTCTTGCTGGTGGAACGGGTTCTGTAAAACTTGTCCGTGGAATAGCTTCACAAACACGCGACCTCTCTGTAATTTCAAACGTTGGAGACAACTATTGGCTGTACGGACTTTACATCTGCCCTGACATTGATACCATGCTCTATGGGCTGGCAGATATTCTTGATACGGAAAAAGGATGGGGAATAAAGAAAGACACCTATGGATTTTTGCGTCAGATGGAAATGCTTGGGGAAGAGACTTGGTTCAAGATAGGGGATAGGGATGCAGCCATACATCTGATGCGAACTAATATGCTAAAAAACGGAAAAAACCTCTCAGACATTACTCAGTGGATGTGCCAAAAATTTGCAGTAGACACAAAGATAATTCCAGTAACTGATAACAGTGTTGAAACTAGAATTGTAACAAACAAGGGTGAACTACACCTTCAAGAATTTTGGGTAAAATACAAAGGTCAAGACAAGGTGGAAGGCATCAAATACCTTGGCGCAGATAAAGCACGAGCAAATCCAGCAGCAGTAAATGCAATTCATGACTCGAAACTAGTAATTATCGCACCAGGAAATCCACTGACCAGCATTGGCCCAATACTATCAATTAAAGGAATTAGAAAAGAGCTGGCAAAATCAAAGAAAAAAGTTGTTGTCGTAAGTCCGCTCATAGGCAACACTGCAGTAAGCGGACCTGCCGCAAAGTACTTGGAAGCTGCAGGAATCGAGGTCTCAGTATATGGCCTTGCCAAGATGTATTCTGAGGTTGCATCTCATATGGTAATAGATTCTGCCGACAAGCTACTTACAAGGAAGATTGAGAACCTAGACATGAAAGTGTATGAGACAAAGATAAAGATGAAGGAAAAGAAAGATGAAGAGTCTCTTGCATCCTTTATTCTAAAACAAATGCATGTCTAAATTACGAACAGGAGCAATAGTTCCAGTAAAAACATTCTCAAGGGCAAAGACTCGTCTTAATCTATCATCTGAGAAAAAAGAAAAAATTTGCAAGATAATGCTTGAATCTGTTTTAGACACACTTTCAAAATCTGAACATATTGAGAAAATTGTTATTGTAAGCAAGGATGAAACGGCTCTTGGAATTGGAAAAAAGTTCGGCGCAGCAGAAATCTATGACGGTGAGGAGCTTGGAGTTAACAATGCAGTAAAACTTGCAGATGAATATCTGCTAAAAGATGGTTTTGACTCTACGCTAGTTTTTCCTCAGGATATACCGCTGATTCAAGTGGAAGACATTCGGACATTATTGAATTTTAGGATGCACAACAGATGTGTACTTGTGGTACCGTCAAGAAAATTTGATGGTACAAATGCATTGTTTAGGATGCCTCTTGACGTCATGGAAACGCATTACGATGAGGACAGCTACAAGATACATCTGAGCACAGCAGAGAAACGAGATGCAACATCTGCTCTTGTGCTCATTCAAAGAATGATGTTGGATGTAGATGATCAGTCTGATCTAAACCTAATAATGAGGTATGACTTACCGGTATCAAAATCTCTAGGCAAAATCTTGTCTTGAATCTGTTTTTTGCATTTTATGCTCCTACTGGAGAATGGATCTTTTCCTGCCTTTCCTTTAGATGTCTAAATATCTTAATGGCAATGGCTAATGCCCCTGTGACTAGAAGCAATTGTTCAAGCATGTCTGAGAAAGGATTTGAAATTTCAGAGGAGAGGGGAACTTGTCCCGACGTTGCTATAAAAAATAGGTAAGAATAGACAAAATAATTTGTAGCCCAGTGAACAAGTATGGCAGGGCCCAAGCCGTATCTTACATAGACCCATCCTATCATGATGCCTGCTATTGTCGCTTGGGTGATTTTTCCTGGACTCCATGGAGTGCCAGAGACTATGTGTGCCGCCCCAAAGAATATACCAACCGTAATTATTATCACTATAGTTTTTTTATAATCCGTGATGTGGAGATATCTTGCAGGATTCCACAAAGATTTGAAGAAAAGTTTCCATGATGCATGATACGAAAAGATAAGGAACAAAGGAACACCTATGAGTAACACTCTGAAACCCATCTCCTCTGTCAGAGGAGATGCAGTCATCTGGAAAAACTGAACCAGTCCATTTTGGAATTGCGGAGGCTCTATCTTTATTCCGAAACCTGTTTGTATGAAATCTATCACTACTGAAGACAATATCAGTATGGAAAACCATGTTATCATGTTCACAAGTCCGTTCTCTCTTACTCCTCTCCATCCTTCAGACATGATATCTGTTAATGTTCTAGTAAAACTGCCAAGCGGGCCTACAAGCGTAACAGAAAATAACACAACGTAAATTGACCAAGCTATGATGAATGCATCGCCCAACTCAAATGAGATTGGCATCTTGTAGCCTATACCAGCTACAAAGAAATTGAGTCCATCTAATGGATACTGATAGTTTATGTTTTTTCCAATATCCGAGTCGAAAACAAGATAGGCTCCTATGGGAAATGATATTATCATTATTCCAAAGATCACGGATATGAATGCAGAATAGGGAATGGATAAAACTCTGATTATCTTATCTGTGTGCACCAAGTTCCAATCAGTGAACTTCTATACTGGATTCTGGAAATCCAAGTTTTACCAGCGTTCCTTTAATTGTGTCTCTATGATCCCCTTGCAGAAAGATATATCCGTCTTTAACTGTTCCACCACAGGCATACCTTGCCTTTAGCTCTCTTACGACCTTTCCAAGATCGTTCATCTTTGGATTGACTCCCTCAATCATAGTACCTTTCTTTTTAAAACGTCGTTCCTCAATTCGAACTACGATTTGAGTTTGATCCTTCTCAAGTTCACCGCAGGCACATAAATCGTTGGGAAGTCCGCAAGTATTGCAGATTACCGCCATTCGAGATAAAAAGCTGGAATCCTACTATTAAGCCTTGTTCAAATGTATCTTTTTTTATCTAGTCTGGATTAATCTAGTGCATGTCAGAATTTACAAAAAAAGCAGTAGAGATGCTCTTAAAGGGCGCCACACTGGTAAGCGACCCCTGCCCCTATTGTAAAGGTGTTAGAATAATGAAAGATGGTAACGCATTTTGTGTAAACTGCGGTAGAGAAGCTAAAGAAGAAAAAGTTTCACAGGGTGAGGAGAAAACAAGCGAGGCAAAAGGACCCTCCCCAACTGACAAACTCGATCAAAAACTAAAGGATCTAACAACTGAATTACAACAGGAGAAGGATTATGCAAAGCAGCAGCAGATACTAAAGTCGATCAATGAGATAATCGCAATTAAGGAGAAACTCAAGAATCTGTAATCGCAAAAGGTATTTATTTAAACAAGGGTGCCAAAACCATATCATGAGTAGCAAGAAATCGGCGCCACTGCCAGCGTCAAGTGCAGGTCTACTAAGATTCTTTGAAGATGAAACAAAGGGATACAAATTAAAGCCAGAAATAGTTGTAGCCATTCCAAGTGCACTCATCGCAATCTCGTGGATTTTGAAAATATTTTTCACACCATGACCGATAGTTCTGATAGTGTATCCCGTATACACAAAAGGTACACGCTTACAACATTTACTCCATCATCGCTATATGCATCGCTCGCAATTTCAATTGTTATTGCATGCGTTATAGTTTCTTTATCCTCAATCTACTATCTAAAATCAACTGACAATCTTGCCGTGAGCATCTCTATTACCATAGCAGTCCTGATGGCAGCTCAATTTGTTGACTTTAAGCTGCTCAAGACAGATTATTCAAAAGCCCTGCACATATCTGCATTTGGAAACCTTCTTTGGCTAGTTACTATAATCGGCGGGCTGATGTCGGTTTATGTATTTTCAAAATCTCACCTGTCTGATGTTTATATCGCAGAGGGAATGCTCCTTTTTGCAAGTTTTCGGATAGGGATATACACATCAGTAATCGGCACAAAAATAAAGACAGCGTTAGCCATATGCTTGGTCCAACCCCTTGCCATGTTCATGACATTCGTTCCGGTGGGACAATGGTTCCAAATACTTTCTGACCCTCGCGCAATTGGATTTGGCCTTGTTTTCATCTTTCTTGGTACTGCATGGACAATACTTACAGACAGAGCCACCGGAAAGCTTTCTCGCACACATACCTTTCTGCAAGCATACGTAGCAGCACTGACAAGAAATGATCCTGTGGAAATGGAAACGATGATGGAAGCTCGTTCCCAACCTTCAAAAGTTTCTACATTTCAGATCTTGTTTAAGACAAAAAACAATAAAGATTGCAGACTTGTTTTACCTGACGTCCATCCGGGACCATTTCATCCTATTGGGGGCAGCAACATTACCTATCTCATTTACAAGAATTTGAATTCATCTGCAATGGTTATGCATAGTGTCTCGGATCACTCACTTAACCTCCCTTCAAAATCTCAAGTAGAACAATATCTTGCAAGTCTGCAAAAAAGTTCCACCGTACAACAAGGATTCAGTTGCACAAAACCTGTAACGGTTCAGGTGAACAAGGCAAGAACTGTAGGATTACTGTTTGACAAGACAGCAGTGCTAATTCTTTCTCTCTCACCGCATGGAATGGAGGATGTTCCAACATCAATAAAAACAGAACTTGAGCAATATGGTACAAATCGAGGATTTGAAAGGGTGCTTGTAGTAGACAGTCATAATGCAATGGGAGAAGAAATCTCCAAACTTGACGCAGATGATCTTCTAAAAGCAGCAAAGTCAAATCTTGATACTTTAATAACAAAGGATGCAATGCCAATTGAGATTGGATTTGCAAACTCGGATGATCTCAAAATTGAAACAGATGATCTTGGACCTGGAAAAATAGCTATTATGTGCATGAAGATAGGTAATGAGACATTCTTTCTAGGGTGGGCAGACGCTAACAACATGCAAAATGGTTTAAGAGAAGAAATTGCAAATCACTTTTCAAGAAATGGATGTAACTTGCTTGAGATCTGTACCTCTGATACTCATTACAAGTCGAGAAATGCCAGGAACAAACATGGATATTTTGAGTTTGGTAGCTTGGCAAAAGCAGATGATGCCAAGTCGTGGTTTTTGCAACTTGCTAGGAAAGCAGAACAAAACCTTGCCGCAGCGTCATTTGAATTACTTGCACAAGAGACTAGTGTGAAGGTGATGGGCGCCAAACAGTTTGAGGATTACTCCAAAGCGCTGGACAGGGCTATGCGCATGACGCAAGGATTTCTTGTAGTGACAACTGCATTTTTCTTCTACACTATGTTTCAAGCATAAAACTTTCCATATTTCCATAGAACTCTTCACAGAATGCATCTAATTGGTGTATAGGAATTATAGGAACATTGTCTATGAATCTTGTTTCATATTGATATAGTGTGACAATAGCAGGTATTGCCGCTCGTACTTTTTCTCTTGATACAAAATATCTGGTTCGTTCGACCTGTTTTTTTACTGCCTGTTGGAGAGAAGACTGGTTCATCCTGCTCCAATGTTTGCAGTCTACCAAAACTGCGATTTCTGACTTTACTCCAACCACATCAATTTGCATTCTGGGCTTTGTAAATATCACATTGCGGGTAGTTTCAAAACCTCTACTTTCTAGTATCTCCGCCGCGAGCGATTCAAAATCCTGCCACCCAAGCAACCTTGAGACCTCATCTATTGGTGCCCCCATGGTAATTGCCAAAATGCTTGTCTTGAGCCTATCGCTTTCTTCAAACTGTATGAGACTGTCTTCATACGTACCTATTCCATTTTGCATCAAATTATCCAAGATCTTGATTGACAAGTCTCTGCTTGTCTGAGTTGCCATTGAAAAATCTGTTACCGACATTCCGCCAGGAATTATTCCAGATATTCCCTTCACAAGTGTCTGTACGTTCAATGGCATACATTCATCTTCTCTTTATAAAATGCTAGTCATGGCACATAAAGATCAGGTCATAGTAACAAGTTTTGTTTTTGCATTTTTGTTTCCTAGTGTGAATGAACCATGGTTATATACAGTTTGTATCAAAGCAATTCATGAAACTAATGCTAGTTGTAATACTAGCACTCTTTATTTTGGGATCGAAGGTTGCCTTTGGGGAAAAAGGAACTTATGCAGACAAGGTGGAATTCATACAGTATTCCGACGCAAACACTGCAATCGAAGAGGTAAAAAATGGAAATTTGGATATTTACTACTCTTCAATACCTTCTAACAGAATAGATTCTCAGATGAGACAGGATCTTAATGTGTACCAATCCACCGGGACTGAATACAGTCTTCTTGTAAATCCAGCTCCATCTGACAAGTTCAACCCTTTTTCAATCAGAGAAGTCCGTTATGCACTAAACTATCTTGTAGATAGGAACATGATTGTAGATGAGATTCTAAATGGATACGGTTCGCAGATGATTTCAGCGTACAAGCCGTATGACCCTGACTATCTTTTAATCCAAGGCACACTCCAATCATTTGATTTTCAGTATAATCCATCTCTTGCAGAGCAGATTATGTCTGACGCACTTGTAAAGGCAGGTGCACAAAAAATTGGTGACAAGTGGTATTACAAATCAAAACCAATTGAGATTACCATATTTATCCGAAATGATGATCAAGTAAGAAAATCAATTGGAGAGATTCTTGTTTCCCAATTGCAAAAGATTGGGTTCACGGTAAAGACAGACTATGGGGATCTATCAAAGGCGTTTTCCATAGTATATGGCTCAAATCCAGAAGACATGCAATGGAGCATATACACAGAAGCATATACAATTGGAGGATTTGTAAGATATGATTCTGTAATCTTGGCTCAAATGTATTCTCCATGGTTTTCAAACATGCCAGGCTTTAACAACCCGCAATATTGGAATTACAACAACGCATCTCTTGACTCTGTATCTAAAGCAATTTTTGTAGGAAATTTCACTTCATCTGAAACGCGAGCTGCATTGCTAAATGAGGGAGTCGCTGGGGGCATTCAAGAGTCAGTCCGAATCTTTCTTGCTGCACAGGTAGATCAGTATGTCGCCAACAAAAAAGTTCAAGGAATAATTAATGACTTTGGTGCCGGTATAACAAGTAGATTTACGCCTATTAATTCCAGAGATGGTTCCGATACCTTGAGGATTGGAGTGGGAAAGATCTATCAAGGAGCTTGGAATCCAATAGCTGGGTTTACCGATACGTACAGCCAAGAGATGTCATCTTCTGTGATGGATCCTGGGGACTTTAAGAATCCGTACACAGGGATTACAATCCCTGTAAGGACTACCTGGGAAGTCAAGACGGCAGGACCGGACGGAAAACTTGATGTGCCAAGCAACACCATCCGCTGGGATCCGCAGCAACAAAAATGGAGCCAGGTAGGAACAGGTATCAAGGCAACAAGCAAGGTGACATTCCACATGATGTTTGGCAACTGGCATAACGGTCGTCCGATGGACATGAACGACGTTCTATACGGGGTATACTTTCTTTATCAGTGGGGGTGGAGCCAAGCGTCCCAGGCCAAGACATTTGATTCTGAATATTCCCCAAAGGCAAACCAAGCGGCAAATACCCTCATAGGAATTCGGATCATCGACAAGGATACAATCGAAGTATATCAGGACTATTGGCATTTTGACGAAAACGAGATAGCAGATTCTGCCCAGCTTTGGCCTGCCATGCCTTGGGAAATAATGTACGCGATGGAAAAGTCTGTCACAGATGGAAAACTTGCATTTTCAAGGTCCGACGCAATAAGCAAAAATGTTGATTGGCTTTCACTAATAGTTCCGAAAGATACTCAAACCATGAAATCAAACCTTGAGGAATTTGAAAAAGAGAGTGACATACCTGTAGCGCTGACAGGGCTTACCAACTCTACATATTGTAACTCGAGATACAACGCTTCAATCTCATGGATAGACAAACACCAAAATGCGGTGATAAGCAACGGGCCATTCTATCTTGACAGCTACTTGCCAGAAGCAAGGACCATCACAATAAAATCATTTGACGATCCATCTTATCCGTTTGGAACAGGATACTGGAAGAAATTTGAACAGGTAAATCTTCCAAAGATAGAAAAAATAGATGTGCCTACTGTTACAACCATTGGAAAGGAACTTGACATTCCTGTATCGGCAACACCAGATTCGGATATCTACTATTATTTTATTAATTCCCAAGGAAAAATGGTGTACAACGGAGTAAAAAATTCCGGCACAGGAAATTTTACCATAATGGTTCCTGCAGAAAAAACTCTTAATTTCACAACTGGTGCAAATGACTTGAAAATCTTTACCGTGTCAAGCAGTGCATACAGGCCCGACACCTATAGTACAAGTTTTCTTGCCACTCAAGGAAGCGAAGCCTTACCTCAAGGCATTAATATCATGCCACAAAATACTGGCAGCGCGGAGAACTACATAGATATCATACCCATAGTGGTTGCAGGTGCTGTAATTGCTCTGCTTTATGCAAGAATAAGAAAAAAACGCGCAAGGGAGGCTGAAAGATAGTATGGGATTTAAGAAATACCTTGCAAAGCGCGCAATTACAATGTTTGGAGTCTTGATGGCCACACTTCTGATAACCATAGCGCTTGTTGGCTCTAACATGGACGTCATTTTGAAACAGAGCGTTTCATTAGAGATAAGGCAACAGATAACAAACAACAAAAGCCTCATGTCAAGCTTCAAAACGCCGGAACAACTCGACCAGTATGTTCAAAACCAAATCACGCAGAGGATTGCGTCTCTTGGACTTGACCAGCCTTGGTATACTCCACAGAGGCTTGGGCTTGCCATGTACAAAATTTTGACACTAGATTTTGGGCACGCCAAGTTTCTTACAAGCGATACAGGTTCTTCTGATGTAAAAGATATCATACTTGAAAAGCTTCCAAGGACAATCTTGCTTTTTACAACTGCTACTGCAATAGTTTCATTGCTTGGTATATTATTGGGCGCCATAGCTGCAAGCAAGGTAAACTCAAAGATTGACAAGATAACATCAGGCTTTGCTATAGTGAGCAGCAGCTTTCCTGTGTGGTGGGTCGGAATAATCATGATATTTCTATTTGCGTTTGTGTATCAGATATTTCCTGCAAGGGCAACACCTGAAATCTCAGTAACAGATCCACGATACATATCCTCCCTTCTATATCACATGATACTACCTTTGGCCACACTTGTCTTAATTGGATTTGGCTCGTGGGCTTATCTTGTCCGCAACTTTTTGGTAGGAGTTCTACAAGAAGACTTTATTCTGGCAAAAAGAGCGGCAGGAATTGACGAGAAAAAGATACTGTACCGACATGCATTGAAGAATGCGGCTCCCCCTATAGTGACCGTCCTTGCCTTGAGTCTTTCTGGCTCTCTTGGGGGTGCAATAATAACAGAAGCCGTGTTTGATTGGCCCGGAATGGGTAGGCTCTACTATGAGGCAATAAGCGTGCTTGATCTGCCTGTAATAATTGGTGCAACCTATGTCCTTACCGCATTCTTTCTTGTCAGCATATTTCTTGCCGATGTATTGTACGGCTATTTCGATCCTAGGGTAAGAAGACAATGAGTCTCTCCCCAAAAGAAATCTGGAAAGAGTTTGCAAGCAATAACATTGCCCTGGTGGGGATGGGGATTATAGCAACATTGTTTTGCATCTCAATCATTGCCTTTATTGCGGTACCTTTTGAAACTTTTAGGGAATGGAATGATCCGTCAAGTTGGCTTGCATATCCAAAATCTGCACTTCCTGCATGGATAAACTATTTTCTTCCAGAAAAGATTCCGGAACATCTGATCCTAAAACCTCAAGAATACAATCAAGAATCGCACGGTATATCTGCTGTGACTGATGTCTTTGTGGTAGACTATGAGTACAATTCTTTCCCAAGTGATTTTATCTATCAATATGCAGCAAGGTATCAGGGAGCACCACTAATACAACTCTCCGTGACACGACCTGATGGTTCAACTTCAATGTTGATGTCAACATCTCTGCCACTGTCTGCCGAAAAGGCAATGTTTGAGGGAATGTTGTTTTCTACCGATGCTTCGATGAAAAAAAACATACAAAACAACCTTAGGTTCCAGTTTTCAACCGGCTCTGTTCCTTCGCAGGAACTGGTTTTCTCGGAACGTGATCAAAACAAGGTCCTAAAGGGAGTCTATGTCTTTAAAGTCACGGCGTACAACGTATCTGGAAACTTTGAATTTCATCAATCAAAATTCATTCTGGGCGGCAAGGTCTACGGACTTATGGGCACAGATGATCTTAGAAGAGATTTGGCAGTAGGAATCATGTGGGGAACCCCGTTGGCTCTCTTTATTGGAATAACTGTCTCAATTGGGTCTGTGGTACTGGGACTTGTCTATGGGGTCTATGCAGGCTTCAAAGGAAAGGCTACAGATGAGGTGATGATGCGTTTCAATGACATCATATATGCAATGCCTGCCCTTCCACTTTTGATAATATTGGCAGTGACAATTGGCAACAGCATATTTTTAATTGTTGGATTTTTGGTAGTCTTTGGATGGGTGGGAATAGCCAAGGTGTCGCGTAGCATGGCTATGCAGATAAAGACACTGCAGTACATCGAGGCCTCAAAACTCATGGGGCAAAAAGATTTTAAGATAATATTCAAACACGTGCTGCCACAACTCCTTCCTTATGCATTTGCAAGCATTGCAATCTCGGTTCCAGCTGCAATTACCACCGAGGCAGGGCTTAGTTTCTTGGGGCTCGGTGATCCTACATTTCCTACATGGGGACAGATACTACATGATGCAAGTGTCTATGGCGCTGCGGAAAGAGGACTCTGGTGGTGGATTCTGCCGCCTGGAATAATGATTGCAATAACCGGACTTGCCTTTGTCTTCATAGGACACGCGATGGATGCAATAGTTAATCCTAAGCTGCGACGCTAGGGTTGAACTGACGAATTATCTTTATTGTTTCATCACTAAGTTTGATGGTATATGCGGCAGCATTGGAATCGGTAGATTGGGCAAGCAACTCTGCAAACTGTGTCTTGTCTTTTCCTCTCTGGTACATTCCGCCGGATTCTTTTATGCAAAGGGGAAACTTTTGCAGCTTAAGCCCTTTTTGAAATAGATGGGAGATAAATCTCTTATAGTTTTCAGGCAAGTACCAATCTGCATTCTTTTCTTCACACAACATTATCCATGTGTCTATCGTATTTTGGAATAATGCTTTCTGTCTCAGCTCTTCTAGAGTCATTTTTTTATCTAAAAGTCTGCTCTTTTCATCTTAGAGCCACATCTTGGGCAGATTCCACCCTTGAACCTATTGTTGCATGCAAGGCAGATGTATCTGACTCCCTGACCTTGACCAAAGAATCCGCCTCCTCCTGCGCCAGTATCTGTTCCCAAGCCTCCCATTCTCTTGAGCGCTCTATTTCTCAAGAATAAGGGGAAGACTATGAAGATTGCAAGCGCTGCTATCAGACCATATGGCCAAGGCAAAAGCATCTGTAGTCCAATGCTTACAGCAAGTGATCCAAAAAGGAAAATAAGATAAGTCTTGTAATTTATCAACATTACGTGTTATAGCAAAAACCTTATAAATTTTTGTTAGAATTTATCCAAAATCACAGTCAATTCTAGCAAATTTCCATCACGATCATACGCAAACATGTCATTGTCTTCATATGGAGATTGCACAATTATGGAAACAAAACCAAAAAAATTGTGCAAATCAGTTACAGAAGGTTTTGCTACGCCGGTTGGGTGTGAATGGACAGTTCCAACATAGCTTGGATCAAGTGGCAAAAACGTATGCGGAAAGCCTGCAAACGTGGGGCCCGTGTGAGAAAATGGTGGTATTACTAGGCCGTCGACAAAGACTTCGCCTTTTTTGTATTTGCCACGTAAGATGAGAATCCCTTCATTTGGATGGTTCATCTTGCAATAGGTCAGAATTCCATCTCGAGTCTCTTTTGTGATGGTTATAGTACGTCGCGTCCGCTGTTTATTCTTGAAGATCACGCCATATCTTTTACATGGAAACTAATTAACCTTAGAATGAAAATTTCTAATTTCATATTCTGACCACTATTTTTTCATTGCTTAGATGGGCAAGCCTCTTTTCCAATTCTTGTTTTGCAGAATCTGCCTGAATCTGATTCTCTCCGATCTCCTTTTCTATCTTTTTATGTGATGCTTCAAGGTCTGTCAAGTTAAGCTTAGCCTTTTCAAGTTCTCTCTCTTTTTCTTCTAATCTTCTTATATCGAATATGCTCAGGTTTGATTTCAGATCTGCAATTTTCTTTGCATGACTCTCTTTGAGTTTTAAAAATTCATCCAGCTTTTCTATTGTTTCTTCTATGAGGTCAACCGATCTGTCAGAATCTTTAACTGAAACGTTCCCCGCCACAACTGACTTGGCAACAGCTTGCAGAATCTCTGTAATTGGTCCCTTATTTTCGGGTGATATTGCATGATAAGGGTCAGCAATAGTCTCTTCCATTATTTTTTTCATCGGCTTATCAAATGACGAGACATAGCTGTACTTGTTTAGCGGTCTTGAAATCTTGGAAAATTGGGCGGTTATCTTGTCCCTTATTTCGTATTTCTCATCATCAAGTGCATCTATCTTCTTTTTTACTTCCAGAAATTGGCTGTATTCTGGTCTGGTTCTCATATCTGATATTTCTTCTTGAAGTCTAGCTAGTACCTTTAACGTCTCATTCCTCTCATTTATTATCTCATTTATCCTGTGAATCTTTTGTGTTCTTTCTGAATCTAACTCATCCATCTTTTTAATAGTATCAAGTATAGCATTGGAACTAGACTTGAAATTTTCTTGTTCTGTTATCAATTGATGCAATAAATTCCTGTTTTTTGCAATCTCTGAAATCTCTTCTTTTAGCTTGTCAACATATTTTCTTGCAAAAACATGCATGACTCGGGTATGCAGTCCCAATGTGTCGCCCATCCTCTTGAGTATCTGGCTTACTTCATTGTTAAGTTCGATAACATCTTCATAATTTTGTATATCTCCAAGTCTGGTCTTGGTCTCTTTTTTAATGGTGGCCACAACTGCATCCTTGCCCCTTTTCCCAATTGTTTTCAGATTCTTGTCCACATCATCAAGCTTTAGATCGTCTGATTCTAATTGCAGAATCAACTCGTGGATGTTTTTTTGGTTTAATTCAATGCCTGTCTTTAGCCTACGTGCTTCCTGTATCAAGTTTGAAATGCGTGGGGCCTCTAATTCTTTGATTATTGAGGGAATCTCTTGCAAGGACGCCTCTCTTTGCTGATGGTTATGAGTTGGAGGCGTTTCTACCACTTTTTTCTTTCCAAAACCAAAGACCATGATATCACTGAAGATAGGAGCTTACAACGTTAAATATTATGCATAGCAAATCATAACCATGAGCGACATCAGGCTGATAATGATAGGCTCTGTAATCATATTTGTAGGATTTTACGTTGCAAGCATGGGAGGCTCTGAATATTCTCAAATGTCGATGCAAGCCTCACAGTTTGATGACTGTTATGACTATTCTTCTGGTAACGCTGTACATGTTAGCTGTGTGCAGGTAGAGCACGATGCGCTTCTTTATCTTGCACTAGCATTGGGTCTTATAGGGGGAGGCTCGTATATTATTTTTAGAGGAATCCGGGGCAAGTGGGACCAAAATGTGAAAAGTGATGAGATGATTGGCCCAAAACATGGATAAAAGAAATCGTTGATAATTTGAATAGAATTACCTTCAAGTAATTAGAATTTTAGATCATGTGAAAAACCTGAATTGAGACGTAAGTAGACAAAACAATAAAAAACAAAATTATTTTGTACTTCAGAACATGTTAGAATGAAATCAAGTCACTGATTTCATCATATGCTTGCAGAAAGTCTCTCCCTTTTTCAGTAACTCTAAAAAGTTGAGGCCCCTCTTCATATTTTATAAGATTGTTTTCTTGTAGAAATTTGAGATATTCTCTAACTTGGGTATATGACAAGTACGCTTTATACATTATTTTCGTTTTCGTGGTTCCAGTACTAGTTGCTTGAAGTATCGTTGCAATTATTTCCATTCTGTTTCTATACTTCAAGATGGATCAATAATACGATTTTATTATAAAAATAATTCGGTTATTTGAAATAGAACATTATTATATGTAAAAGTTCCTGTACCGTAAAAAAACAATTTGTAAGGTACATCTAAATTAATATTTAGTAGAAAATATACGTAATACTTTATTCGTTTAACCTATTTTTCGCCTATGTCTGTTGAAAATGATCTCATTTAGGGAGAGCAGATTGAATCAACTAAAACAAAGAAAACGAGAACTCAAAAGAATAGACTGGAAAACTGTAACACGAGTTATAATCACATTGCACCAAAACGCACGAATGAAAAAAACTCTTCTTGCAAGTGCTTGCAATATGGGATATGATAAGTGCAGGCTGTACATTAATTGGCTTGAGATGATGGAATTGATAAGAAAAGAAATCAATGACGATGGATATGAAGAATTAATTTTGACAGAGAAAGGACTTTCACTTTGCAATAGGAATCTTGACATGGAAAATTTCTAGGTAAATTAAACCTGACATATGGAAGATTTCTAAGTAAAATTTTCACTTTCTTCTGAGGTGAGAGTCAGTTATTAATCATAAAATGAATAGAGGAACTGATGCACGACGAACTTTGTAGACGGTGCGGCGGTGTGTTGGCAAACTTGCTTTTATGTTCCGAATGTAGGAAAGTGGTAAAAAGAATCTGTCTCCAATGTGGCTCGCATACTGAAGAAATCGTCCATGCTTCGTGTTTTTATCGCTTGCAACCATTTCAGATGGTTGCTGTAAACGTTAACATTCAAGAGAAAAGAATGGGGAAAAACCTATGAGTTATGGGCAGAATTGTGATTCAAATCAACTTGTAAACGAAATTGCGTGATTTTTACTCTTCCGCATCTCTTTTGGCGGGATAAACCGAAAATCTTAGGATTACTATTTGGTCCTAATCAGAATTACGCGTTTCAGAGCTGGGTTTAATCTAAAAATGTTGTGGAATACAAAAGCGCCAGGTAAGGGATTCGAACCCCTGAGTGCAGATGCACAACCGCTGCCTTGTTGAATGATCTCGAGGCGGTCGCCGTACCGCTTGGCTAACCTGGCTTCATAAAAGACTCGGTTCTGGGTACATAAATACAATCAGAATAGTGATCAGATGATCATATGATCAAATACATAATAAAGGATATAAAGTAGATAATTTATCTTAAAAACATTGATGGAAGCAGTAACAAAGAAAACAATAACCGTCGAGTTTGAAGGAACAAAATATGCAATATCTGATGATTGTACTGTAGAGGATCTACGAGTTCGCCTTGGTTTGCCAAATGACAAGCCTGTACAATTACAATTCAAAAACGGTCGTTTTGTCTTAATTTGCAATAATTGATAATAGATAGTTTATTATTGATATGTGCTGACTAGAATCTAGTCAAATAGTATGGCAAAGACACGTGTATCAATTACCATAGATGGAAAGATTGCCAAAGCAATTGAAAACTATTATCGCGAAAAGGTAAAGGTCGCCGCAGAAAAGGGCGAGGCCATACCAAAACTCTCAAACGTCTACGAAGAGATAATTGAAAGAGGATGGGAGTCTAAATCCGGACCCAAGAAGAGATAGGAAAAGCAAAAAGCACCATTCTATAAACTGAACATGTGGGATTAGATCTCAAGGTTTTATGTGTTCGGGAAAAGACAACTTTGGAGTCTTTTGCATCAAAAGTAGTAGCCATAGATGCCTATAACGCAATTTACCAATTCTTGTCTATCATACGCGGACCAGACGGACTGCCCTTGACTGACTATAGTGGTAAAATTACAAGCCACATATCCGGTCTATTCTATAGGAACATCAACTTCCTATCGCTTGGAATCAAGCCGGTTTATGTATTTGACGGCAAACCTCCATCATTAAAATCAGCCGAGATTGAGAGAAGAAAGCAGATCAAAAAAGAGGCTACTATAAAATATGAAAATGCGATTAGTCAAGGCAGATATGAAGAAGCAAAAAAGTATGCACAGCAAACATCTGTCCTAAAAGACGATATGGTTGAAGACTCGAAGAGACTGCTTGGTCTGTTTGGAATACCGTTTGTACAGGCTCCATCTGAAGGAGAGGCAACGGCTGCACACATGACCATGACTGGACAAGCTCATGCATCTGCAAGCCAAGACTTTGACTCGCTTTTGTTTGGGGCAAAGAAGCTTGTACGAAATTTTACAAACAGCGGTAAGAGAAAACTTCCAAATAGAAACACTACAATCGAAGTTGAACCCGAGATTATTGACCTTAACAAGACTTTAAATGATCTTGGCATAACCCGAGAGCAACTAGTGGACATTGGCATAATGATAGGGACTGATTTCAACCCTGATGGGTTTGAGCGTATTGGCCCAAAGACTGCACTCAAGGCAATAAAACAATATGGCAAACTGGAAGAAATTCCACAAATTCAAGAAAAACTAGACCAAATAGATTACAAACAGATAAGGGAGATCTTTTTGAATCCTCAGGTAGCCCAAGTTTCTGAACTGAAATTTGGTGACGTAGATTATGGTGGTATGACAAACTATCTTACAAAAGAGAGGAATTTTTCAAGCGAGAGGGTTGAGGCGTCATTAAATAGGCTAAAAAAAGCCATAGAAAAGAAGAGCCACACTCTAGAACAGTGGTTCAAGTAAAAGAATTCAGCGTAAGTGTTTCCGTTTCTCTTCTATTCTTTTTTCGGATTCAAACCTCTCAAGGTTGTAACTCTTAAGATCTACGTATTTTATTATCTGACTAAGGTTTGGATGAACCTTTTTAATTGAGTTGAACATTTCTTGAGCAACTTTGCGATAATCTGGATGTCCTTGTGGAACTGTTCTTAGTTCAATCAAGTGTGCAGCTTCCCTCAAGTTTAGCTTCATAAAATAATGATACTTGTATGCAAAGTTTACAACATATTGCGCTTGATGCGGTATGTTTTTTTTCATCAAATCAAAGACTTCTTTTGATTTGTACATACAATCCTCAAAATCCTTTCTTATCCCAAGTGATACGATTTCGTCTGGAACTGAAAATCCGTGATCTGTTGTTAACAACTGTCGTTCTAGTGTTAGCACGCGATGTCTGTGAAAATCTCGAAACATACCAAAGTTAGTTAATAGATCAAACGTATAGTCTGTCATCTCAAACCCTCTTGGCGGCCTCTGCCTCCTATTCATTCGTAATCCTGAATAAGTCTTGATAATCTTCTTTCTTGTAGACAAGTCCGTTTTTTTTATCTGAGCCACAATTTCTCCATATGGCACTCCAGGTGACTGCTCATACAACAGTGCGGAAATTATCTTGTCCTCTGCTCTTTTTTCAGATTCTGATTCGATCATCTCTACAAGAAAATCTTTGGTTTTTTTGGTTTTCAGATATTTTTTGGCAAACATGTTTCCAGTTTCTCTTAACTCTGCAAGATATTTTTGCAAGTCTTTCCCATGTTTATCATCAGATCTCTTGACAAAAGACTTGATTGTGGTATCAAGCTCTCGGTGTATTTTTTGTGCAAGTTCCTTCTCTTCTTTTAGGCTTGAGGAATACAGTATTGTGAGAAGGTATTCAAACGCCCTTCCATTGCCTGTGATTCCAACATTTGTGAGAGTTGAGGCAGGCAATATGCCCCGGAGAACATCTAATGCCTTGGCTTTTATTGTTGCATTGTAAATGCGTGTGGCAGACTTGATTTCCTCTTCCTCCTTGAGATGGGAAAATAAAACGTCGTCCCCTGAAGAATTTTTGAACTTTTGTTCTTCAATTGGCTCTTTTTCTTTAATGTAATCTATCATTGGTTGAATATTTCTCGAATAGACGTCAAAGTCAAAATTGCAAGACTCTAGGTACCTATCTGCATGCTTTGAATTCATTATGTCGGGTTCTTTGAAAAATTTGTACGCTCCATTGACTTTTTTGTCCCATGCTACATAACGTGATGATTTTTCAAGATATGATAGCCCTATTCTTCTATCCTCTATCTTCTTTACTGCAATGTTAGACAAACCCTCTATTGCGATCTGCGCTTCTCCAAGTTCTGCGACAGAATCGTCTCCGTATTCTAGCAAAACTTTGTTGTAAAATTCTTCTCCGCGGTTTTCATTTTGAAGAAATTCATCAAGAAAAACTTTGCGCATGTTCTTGTCAGTTCTGCTGTACCTTGACATGAGCGCACCTCGATCTACTTGTCGCGGTGTTATGATTGCAAAGACAGAATCATCTACGTTAGAAAAGTGATTTAGCAAGATCTTTTTTTCAGATTCCGAAAACTCTGACAACACGATTCGAAAGTAGTTCAATTATAAATAATCTACTTTTTTATCGTCCTGTCTTTTTTCCAATCTGAATTAGATCTGTCTGACTCGTTTTCAGTGTGTTGTGCTTTGCTTGCCATCTGAGCAGCACTTCCTTGAACGATTCTGCTTCAGATGCATCTTCGGTATACATCAAAGTCGTTATCCATCTTCCTTCGCCTGCAGTTCCGCCCATGGAGTTCATCCAAAAATCAGTGGGCATGTTTTCAAAAGCTTTATGGTTTGGTTCACGGCTCATGTCTACCCAGCGTTTGGAGACAAAGTGTAGGACTTCGTCCAATTCTTCTTTTGTAATCATTGTTGGACCATTACGATGTAACTCATTTTAAAATTACTGATTCTTGTATAAAGGATAGAAAAACTTTGTTAAAATGATCTTACAAAAATTTGAAACCTTGTTAACACTTTGCTGGTTATATTAAAAATTTAACATGTTTTCAATGAGCAAAGAAGATGTCGAGTTTATCGGCAAGCAAGTTAAGGACATGTATGGCACATACATTGGTAAAGTCATTGGCACCATAACTGACATAGACGGAAGTGTACAAACCGTAGGTGTTGATTGTGGTTCCGAAGGGCTAAAACAAGTTCCTTTTGAGCAATTGGTCGTTCAGGGTCAATATGTGATTTTCATTCCTAGGTGGAGATTAGACGCCCAACGATTGTTGCGCGAGAAGGGCCTTACATTGCGCCGAATTCGTGCGCTGATAGACATCGTATCTGAAAATGACGACATGAAGGAGGATGCTGAATTGATCCACGAGAAGTATAAGACGAAATTACTAACTCTGGAAGAGACCGAGAAAAAGATCAAAGAAAAATTAGAGCAGAGGCTGGCAGATCTTGACAATCAGCTCAAGTCTATACGAATGCTGAGATTTGATGCCAAATTACAAAATAAAAGCAATGAGATCTCTGATGCCAAGTACGAGTCGGTCAAAACTCACACGGTCGAAATCATCGAACACATCGAGCACGAAAAGGCAGAGATAGTAAACATCCAACGTCGCATCAACGATCTTTCAGTTGAAACTATGGAGCGAACAGAAAGTCCAAAACAGGACGTCCATTCAGCCGCCGTTTCTTACCTAGGCAAGGTAGAAACCCCTTCTTCTCAACCAAAGACGCCAGTATCTACTGGAGTGGCAGTTGATAATAATATTCCCCCAACATCAACTCCCAAACCAGTTGCTATTGGAGCCGATGGTGACGAAGAACCTCAAGATTCAGACTGGCTCAAGAGAATATCTTCTTCTTGAATGTCTGATGGGATTGGGGACATACGCTCCACCCTCCTTTTGAGCGAACCTTTTTTTGATGACACGTTACATTAATCCTTGTTGGATACCAAATATGCTATAGGGCTTGGTAACAATGATGTCTTAACAAGAAAAAGAGCCAAAGAGGATTATGTAAAATTCTGGGATGAGCAGGCAAACAATCTTCATTGGTTTGAAAAATGGAGTAAAACGCTTGAATGGAATCCGCCCTTTGCGAAATGGTTTGTAAATGGGAAAATAAACGCATCATATAACGCACTTGACGTAACATCCCAAAAAAATGGCAAGAAAACTGCCATATTGTGGGAAGGCGAAGATGGTAAGAAACGCTCCTTGACATATCAAGAACTGCTAAGCTATGTATGTCAAGTTGCGAATACTCTCAAATCCCTTGGGGTGAAAAAAGGAGATAGAGTTACAGTATACCTACCAATGATTCCAGAATTGGTAGTATCACTACTTGCTTGTGCAAGAATTGGTGCCATACACACAGTAATTTTTTCTGGCTTTAGCTCACAGTCTATTCGTGATAGGGTAAGTGATTCTAAATCTAAGGTCATAATTACTGCAGATGGTGGCTTTAGAAGGGGAGCGATAGTAAAACTAAAGCAAGTAGTAGATGAAGCTATCTCCGGTCTTGATTTTGTAGAACATGTGTTGGTATATGAGCATACAAAGATTCCTATATCCATGGGAAAAAAAGACAAAAAGTGGACAGATCTTGTAAGCGGCGCGTCAGAGCACTGTGAACCTGAAAAGCTTGACAGTACACACCCACTTTACATCCTGTATACGTCAGGAACAACGGGCAAACCAAAAGGAGTGCTGCACGGCACTGGTGGCTATCTGGTGCATCTTTACAGCACGTTCCAGTGGATTTTTGATATCAAAGAATCAGATATCTATTTTTGTACCGCTGACATTGGATGGGTGACAGGGCACAGTTATGTGGTTTATGGACCTTTACTGCATGGTACCACCCAAGTCATGTATGAAGGAACTCTAGTATATCCAACACCGGCAAGAATTTGGGAAATCATTGAAAGATACAAAGTTACAATTCTTTATACAACTCCTACTGCGTTACGCATGTTCATGAAATATGGCGATGATCTTCCAAACTCAAAAAACCTTTCAAGCTTGAGACTTCTTGGCACAGTGGGCGAGCCAATAAATCCTGAGGTTTGGAAGTGGTATTTCAGAGTAATTGGAAAAGAAAAATGTCCAATAATAGATACATGGTGGCAGACTGAAACAGGAGGAGCATTGATCTCGCCAGTACCTGGACTTGAAACAATCCCTCTAAAGCCAGGCTCTGCAACCAGAGAATTGCCTGGGATAAACGTGGCGGTGGTCGATGACCATGGCATCGAACTTCCGCCTGAAAAAAAGGGGTACCTTGTCGTAAAGACACCATGGCCAGGAATGCTTCTTTCTTTGTGGAATGATGACGAGAAATACAAAACTGTTTACTGGTCAAAGTACAAGGACGTGTACTATCCGGGGGACTATGCCATTAGGGACAAGGATGGATACTTTTGGATGCTTGGCAGGGCAGATGATGTGCTAAAAGTGGCAGGGCATAGGCTTGGAACTGCAGAGATTGAAAGCGGCTTTGTATCTCACAAATCGGTGGCAGAAGCTGCAGTTTGCGGAATACCACATGAGGTAAAAGGAGAGTCAATAATCGCATTTTTGGTTCTAAAAGAGGGGATAACACCAAGTAAACAATTAGAATCTGAACTAATTCAACACATACGTAAGGTAGTAGGACCAATTGCAACTCCTGATCAGCTATACGTGGTCTCAAAACTACCAAAGACACGGAGTGGTAAGATAATGCGTAGGTTACTAAAATCTGTGGCAAATAACGAAAAGATTGGAGATATCAGTACGCTTGAAGATGAGGCGGCTGTCGATGAAGTACGTAATGCATTCAGTGAACTGCAGAAAGCAATTCAAGAAAGTAAGGTCAAATAGATATTATTTGTAGTTTGGAACTTGCCGTGATGTTATATTTGTTAACAAAACCCGCCGTAGTCTCAAGAACATATTTTGCAAGCTTGCCTCCCCCATTGTCCACAGTACATGTTACTGTTTCAAGAGCCGACTTGCATGGTTGCACGTATTTTGCTATGTGTACAACATTTCCATCACTATCAAACCAAATTATGTCCAGTGGGAATTGCATGTTGAGCATCCAGATGGGAACAACCTGGGGGTTATCGACAACAAAGATCATTCCTTGATCATATGGCAAAGAATCTTGAAACATCAAACCTCTTGCTCTCTGGGCGTCTGTTTCAGCTATTTGTACATCCAGAGTGATATTGTCTATCTTTATGGTACCCTTTGGAAATTTAACTTCGGCAAGTTTAGAATCTGCAGGAACTGTTAGCACTCCAACGATTCCAATTATTGCTGCAGTAATTGCTATTGGGATTAATATCTGGCCTCTTGTAGCCACAAAATCTGTCACTCCATTTCTAGTTAAAAACTAATGGAAAAATTGTAAAATAGTATTACAGAACTTATTTTATTGTATCCTTAAAATCAGAAATATTGATTGCAAAGTTCCTTGTTTCGTGTCCGACATCTTTGATTGTGGCACCATTGTAAACTCTATCTAGATATTTACCAGCTATTATCATAGGGACGCCGATAGGAGTGGTAAACGGATCAGGTGAAAGCAAGAAGATGAACCCTATCTTTTGGATCTTCTTGCCAGGTGCAGAGGCACGTTGAAGAGAGCCTAGCGCACGCGCAGTTCCACGATCATCAAGTGCTCCAAGCGATGAATATACTTCTGCGCGTCTCTTAATAGATTCTCTCATTTTTTTAATTTTATGAATATTCTTTCTAAGTCCCTCATCCATAACTTGTCTCATCTTATGAGATTTCTAGTTAAGAATCCATGCAAAAGATCAATTACAATAAGGTAAAGAATTCTGATCAAAGGATAGGTTATATCACTTGGAGTGTAACCGATCAGTCATATATGAAAGAGAAACGCGGTGAGCGGCTCGAGTCTATAAAGGAGGCCCATAAATCAGCAAAAGGGGATTATTCCAGAATGGAAGATTATCTGGAGGTAATATCAGAACTTGTGGAATTGAAAGGGTATGCCAATACCATAGACATTTCAAGATATCTAAATGTCAGTGCTCCATCAGTTACAAAGATGCTCCAAAGGCTTGACGAAAATGGCTACTTGGAATATGAAAAGTATAAGGGGATTAACCTAACTGCAAAAGGCAACACGATTGCAGAAGCCATACGGCAAAAACACGGAACTTTGCTTGAATTTTTTAAGATGCTTGGAATTAGCCATGAGATAGCAAACCAAGATACTGAAGGAATAGAACACCATCTAAATCCTCAAACCATAAGGCAGCTTAGAAAATTCATCGCATTTCTAAAGGAAAACCCAAAGATTCTTGAGGACTTTCAGTAACTAGTGCACAACTATCTTGATATCGTCTTTTGACATTACTGCATTAATTATTCTCTTTCCAGAACTAGACCTCTTGGCTATGATTATTCTTCCTCTCTTTCCTACCCTAGTAGACAACAAGTGTTTGTCTTTGACGTAAACGTCCGCATCCATTCCAGACTTGTCCTCATCTACTTCAAATATGAAATTATTTCCAGACTCTGACATATCAAACCATTCACCGTCGCCGCGTGACGACGTTTTTGGTTCTACATCTATGTGAACTCCGAGGCTTTTTTCAAGTTCATTAATTGTCGAGCCTCCACGCCCTATCATTGATGGTATTGAATCTTTGTCAACCCTTACTCGAATGCTATTGTTTGAGAGAATCTCAATTTCAGCATCAGGATCAAACCGTCTTATTGTTTCTTTTATCTTTGATTCAGCAAGTTTTTCAACTCCGCCGCTTTTTACTTCCTTTGATATTGGTATGACAATGTTTTCTTCTCCATAGGTATAGATCTCGTATTCTAATACGTGGTTTTCAAAATTTCTAACTTCTATTACAGGCCTTGCCAAATCCTGCTCTGTCATTCCTGTGGGAACCTTGACTTTGAACTCTAACTCATATACTTTGGAAATCTGTCCTGCTTTTACAAATACTACTGTATCCAATATGTGTGGGATCATGCCAAGCTCTACCTTCCCTATGAATCTCTGAATAGCATCAAGTGGCGCGTTTGCATGCACTACGCCTACCATGCCTACTCCAGCTAATCTCAAATCTGAAAAGACTCGAAAATCATGATGTCTCCTAACTTCATCAAATATGGTATAGTCAGGACGGACCAAGAGCAAAATGTCTGCCGCATTCTCAAAACTTCCATCAAGATGTGTATATTGGGTGACCTTCTCATCCACTTGAAGATCTCTTGGTGATTCGAATGTTTTGACGATCTTGCCTTTTCTGGAATAAAAGTCGGCAAGACTTGATGCTAGCGTGCTCTTCCCAGAACCTGGTGCTCCTGCAACAAGTATTCCCTCTGCGCTTTCAGATAATCGTTTCATGAGTTTTTCTGATATGTTGTACTGTTCAAGTGATAACTTGACAAGCGGATGTGTTATTGTAATTTCATAACTGTCAGAAAATGGTCTATGCGTTATGACTACCCTAAAATCTCGAAACTGGACTACTAGTGCTCCAGATTTTGAAATTTCAATGACTCCGCTCTGGTTAACCTTGGAAGACTCTAAAATCTCTGTAGTGATACTCTCCAGATATTCCTTGTCAAGTATCCTGTCTTCCAATTCCACCAGAGAAAATGCTCCCGGTTTTCCTCGCTTGGCAACTGGCTTTGTTCCCTCTTTGAGGTGCACACTCATTGTTTCCTTGTCAAAATATTTTTCAAATTCTAGGTCTAGTATCTTAACTTGGGGTTTCGAATAGTTTGTCTTGATGCCTTCTGCTTGTGCAACTAGAGCTTGCACATAATCTGCCGTGTAGAAGGTGGCAGCATTCTTTTTTGCAATGTCTTTTATTATGGCATCAATTCTTCCATGCCTTGCTAATTTTATGTCCTCCATACTAGGACGCTCTCCCTCGAATCTAATTGCGATGTTGTTTTTTTGCGCCAGCTCGCGAATCTTCTTTATCTCCTCTAAACCGACAAAACCATAGTCCTTACTCTGTGAGGCTTGAGCCTGGAGCTCATCTAAAACTGCAACAGGCACAATTATTTCACAGTCTTTAAGATTTCCTGATTCTATCAGCTTGGTTATCTCGCCATCTATTATGATGCTTGTATCTACTACTATCTTCTCCAATAGCAAGTCAAGCTATTTGGCACCTTTTAATCATAACTGTGCATTATACAATAATGAGCAGTCTTCTAAATGGAGATTCCCAAAAATTACGTTTGAACTATGAATCAAGGACCTGCGTTATTTTGGCTAACACATCATTGAAATCAAACGGCTTTAGTATGTAGGCTGCTGCTCCTTCAGCAACACATTGTTTTATGACTGCCTGATTGTCAGTTGCAGTAATCATGATCACTTTAGCTTTTGGTTTTAGGAGCATCATCTCCTTTAACACTGCAAGGCCGTCTTTTTTTGGCATTGCCATATCCAAAAGTACCACATCGGGATCTATTTTTTTAAATTGCTCAATAGCTTCCAGTCCGTTTGCCGCCTCGGCTACACATTCATGTTTGCCTATGGCAATTATGTCTTTGAGCACCATCCTTATGGCATCTGAATCATCGGCTATCATTACCCTAGTCATTTCTTACATCTCTACATTCAAAGTATTTAAAGTCAAAAGCAGTTCACAAGTCTGACACTTGTGGAAATTTATTGCGCATCATTTTTTTGAAACAAGTCGTATACACTCAAGCCATAAAATATTTTTTCATATCTTCTACAGCTTTAGCAATCGCATGACAAGAACCGGGCAGCGCTCCCTTGCTTGTTATGTGTTTTAAGATGTTATCACTAGTTCGTGCAATCTCGCCAACTTTTTCATGTCCTATCATGGGGGCCAGCCCTTTAATTTTATGTAGATGCTCTTTGATGTTTTGTGAATTTTTAAAAATATGCTCGTCATTATTACAATGAGATACAATACGTTCCAATTTCTCTATCTCTGACTGTACTTCTTGTCTTGCAACCTTCAGAAACTCGTCAGACATTTTAACTAATTACCATATCTATTTTATACAAGCTTTTATAGGCTTGCCTTTCGTCTTCCTATCAAATTGAAGATCACCCAGAAAACATACTTGTTACTTGGGGTAATAATTGGTGTTTCTGCAATTAACCTGTTTCTTCTGCTCTCTATATCGCAAGAAAACTTGGACGTACTTCATTCTATTAGCGATGCAAACGATCTAAAAGTTATTGTAGAGAGAATTTCAGGCACTGCCAATTCCATTGCAAGTGGTAATGAAACAGATAGGCAAACACTGGTAAACGAAATCAATGACTTTGAGCAGACTTACGCAGTTTTGGGAACGGGGGGGACATTTCAAGATACTAATGTAGTTGCAGTTCCGTCTGAATTGAGACCAATGTATGACCAAGTGGGAAATTCATGGCAAAGTTACAAGCAGGATACAGAAAAAATCCGTCAAGAATCTGTCTTTGATCCAAAAGTTAAGAATGCACTCAGTTACGTTTTGGGAAAAAATGGAGACTTGATATCATTAACAAATGGGATTGTAAACGATTTAGCACCTTTAGATAGGAATTACAATAAGCACAAGATAATTGCAGCACAAATGGTTGACATCGCTAAAGACATAGGGCAGAATACTCTCTTGATTTCAATAGGTGAGGGAAATAATGCCACCGAAGCCATCAAAAAAGACCGGATAATCTATGACGGTGATCTCAAAAATCTTGAAGGAGTGCCACTTGATACTGCAGAATACGCTAAATATGGTATAACACAAGAAAATTTGCAGCAAATTCCAAGAGAGAATTCTGATTCCTTGCGAAGCATTGACCCGTTATGGGCAGCAGAAAATGCCAAGATAGAATTTATTGAAAACAATACCTTGATTTCTAAAGAGTTCGGTTTGGCGCTCAAACAACTTGAGAGTCAACGAACGGATTTACTTGGAACCACTTCGCAGTTTGTAGATGAATGGAATAAATTCATTGATTCCAAATTAAACCAAAACGTGGTTATAGTTCAAGGATTGCTCATCGCAGACATTGGAGTGTTTGCAGTAGTATTATTTTCAATAAAAAGATCACTTGACCCCTTGAAAATGCTTATTCAAGCAATTGTTAGAGTACGGGAAGGAATCTATGGCGAGCACATCAATTATAGTTCCAATGATGAAGTAGGAGAACTGGCAAACACTATCAACTCTCTATCAAACACCATACAGAAAAAAGAAGAAGACGCTAAAAAAGTTGAGGTAGCAAAAGATGAATTTCTTGCCATGATAACACATGAACTAAAAACTCCCCTGGTGCCAATACAAGGATACTCTGACATATTGTTGGGCGAGCATCTTGGAACCTTGAATAAGAATCAAAAAGAAAGAATAGAAGTTATTAGGTCAAGTGCGTCATCCCTCTTACAACTAATATCTGATCTACTTGATGCGCAGAAGCTGGAGTTGGGTCAACTCAGAATCAAAAAATCAAATAATAACCTGAGAAAAACATTAGAAAGTACTATAGTAGCCATGCAGCCGCAGGCCATGGCTGATAAAATAACTCTTACACAAACGCTGAATCATGACATTTATGCTAACTACGATGAAGAAAGAATAATTCAAGTACTCACAAACCTAATTAAAAATAGCCTAAAGGCAACATCTCCTAAGACTGGAAAGATCGAAATATCAGTCGAAGAAAATCCAAACGAGGTAACCGTTTCTGTAAAAGACAATGGAAAAGGAATTCCGCCTGATGCAATTGGTAATGTATTCAAGAAGTTTTATCAAGTGGATACTTCAACTACAAGAGAATCTGGTGGAAGTGGTTTGGGGCTGTCAATTTGCAAGGGAATCATCGATGCGCACGGTGGAAGAATATGGGTTACAAGTGAGGTCAACAAGGGTTCGGTTTTTTCATTTACTATCCTGAAAAACGAGTCATCAAGAACTCCAATATAAGATAAAATAGTTGCAGAATAGAATCTGAGTGTGTTACAAGATCTTGCAGATGGAGCAGTACTGTTTGCACTACAAAATGGTGCAAAATACTGTGACGTTAGGGCTGAAAAGATCAAAAGTAACAGTTTTTTACTTGAAAATGGACAGGTAGAACACTTTTCCATCAGGGCAGAGAATGGATTGGGAATACGTCTACTAGCAGATGGTGCTTGGGGGTTTTTTTCTATATCCAATCCAAAATCCATGGATGAATTAAAAGATGGTATAATTAATGCAATAAAGAGTGCTCTTCACTATTCGCAAACAAAGAAACAGAAAGTAAAACTTGCAGAATCAAAGGCACATGTAGATACGGTAGTTCATAGCATGCTCAAAAAACCCGCTACTGAAGAAATGATTGATCTTGCACTTGATTGTGATAAAATAATTAGAGCAAGACATAGAATACACAAATCTTCAATCGTTATGCATTATGACGAATTTCACAAATATTTTGCCAATAGCGAGGGTGCAAAAATTACTCAAATATACGATGATACCATAGCCAACCTGTCTGCCACTGCTAATGAATCCGGACTTTCTGAAACTGTGAGTACTACTGAAGGTGGTCGGGGAGGACTAGAAACAATTACCGGAGAAAATAATGTGTTAAAAAGAGCAGAATCCATTTCTGAAAAAGCAGACAAACTAGTGGATGCTAAGCCTGTAAAAGAGGAAAAGAGCACTGTTGTTATGAATCCTGACTTTGTAGCGCTTTTGGCTCATGAAATCCTTGGTCATCCATCTGAAGCAGATAGAGTTCTTGGAAAAGAAATGGCATGGGCAGGAGGTGCATGGTGGGCAGGAAAGCTTGGAACAAAGATAGGCTCTGCCGAACTTGATGTAATTGATGATCCTACAATCAAATCAAGCCTTGGATGCTTCAAATATGACGATGAGGGGGTGCTTGCATCAAGAAAGTCACTTGTAGAAAATGGTGTTCTTGTTGGACACATGCAGAGCAGAGAGACTGCCTCCCTTTTTGACACAACACCAAACTCTGCTATGCGTTCTGCGGGATATTCGTTTATGCCACTTATTCGAATGGCGTGTACTTGCATTGGGCCAGGTGATTGGAATCCCGAAGAGATGATAAAGGAAGTAAAATCTGGTTATTTAATTTGTGACATGAAGGTTCCGTCGATAGATATGATGAGATACAACTGGAGCATTTCATGTCAATATGCTCAAAAAATTGAGAATGGCGAACGCAAGGAGTTACTAAGAGACATAATAGTAATGGGCAATGCCCCAGAATTTTTCAACTCAATTGATGCACGAGGTAATGATTTTACAGTGCGTCCAATAACAAACTGTGGAAAGGGTGATCCAATGCAAATAATGAGAATGGGAAATGGCGGTCCGCATATTAGAGGAATAGCTACCGTAAAGAGCATAGGAGATTAAAATGTCCGACGAACTTGACACTTTGAAAAAATCTGTTGTTTTATGCACTCTATGCGATTTGTCAAAATCAAGAACAAATGCAGTGCCTGGCTCCGGAAGTATCAAAACTGATGTCATATTCATTGGCGAGGCTCCAGGTCGCAACGAGGATCTGCAAGGGGCTCCGTTTGTTGGCACTGCGGGTAAGATACTCTCGGAAGCATTAGAGTATGCGGGATTTACACGAAGTGATATTTACATAACAAACGTAGTAAAATGCAGACCGCCTAACAACAGAAGACCAAACAAACAAGAGCTAGATTCTTGTAGAATTTACTTGCAAAAAGAACTTGAAATTATTAGACCAAAGATTGTCTGCATATTGGGTAATACTGCATATGGCTCATTGCTAGATGGAAGTGAAATAACTAAGAACAGAGGCAAAGTGATTAAAAGAGACGATCAACTATATTTTGTTACAGTGCATCCAGCCGCTGTCATATACAATCCAGAATTAGGTCAAGTCTTAAAAAATGATTTAAAAACACTCCACGATATTCTTGACAAGATAAAAAAGGGAATTCAAATACAAACCAGTGAATGAGTCTTCTTTCACGTTCGTTTTACCGCAGGGATACAGTAGATGTGGCAAAAGATCTTTTGGGCAAATTATTGATTCGAAAAATGGATGGAATGTTAGTTTCGGGAATCATCTCAGAGACAGAAGCTTATAGGTACAAAGACGATCCTGCGAGCCATTCTTTTAGAGGTATGACAGAAAGGAACAAAGCAATGTTTGGGGATGTGGGTAAAGCCTATGTCTATTTCACATATGGGATGCATTACTGTGTAAATGCCGTTGCAAGAGATGAAGAGTTTGATGCAGGAGCCGTACTAATGCGAGCCCTTGTTCCAAAATCTGGTCTTAACTTTATGATGAAACAACGAAAAACAGACGTAATCTCGAACCTTACAAACGGTCCTGCAAAGCTGACTCAGGCACTAAAGATAACAAAGGATCAATATGGTGAAGACTTGACAAAAATTTCAAAATTGTACATCGCTGATGGTATTGACATAAAAAAGTCTATGATAGAGTCAAGACCTAGAATTGGAATCAAAAAGGCAACTGCTAATTTATGGAATTTCAGCATTAGGTCCAGTCATCTTAAATCATTGGGATGACGTGGGTCTTGCAGCCAGTGTAACAGTAACATCTGTGGATTTTCCCTGCCTGTCTACTGTAAGCACTGTCTTATCACCCACGGCCTTTTGGTCGTCCAAATATGCTATTATGTCATCAATTGTCTTGATTGGATGCCCATCTATTGCAGTTATGATATCTCCTCCGTGAGGAATGTTGTTGTTGTCAAGTGTTGCTGCCACAATGCCAGCCTTGTCGGCAGGACCACCTTTTACAACATTTTCAACTATGACGCCCTTGAAATTACGTGCAAGTCCGTTGGCAAGAGAAACGTCTGGATCCAAAGTCCTTCCTGCTATTCCGAGATAGGGGTGCTGATACGAACCATTTTTAATTAAAATTGGTACTATCTTCTTAATAGTATTTGAGGGAATGGCAAACCCGATTCCTGAAAAGTCACCGGTGTTTGTCTTGATTGCTGTATTCATTCCTATAACCTCGCCTTGCAAGTTTAGAAGTGGGCCTCCAGAATTGCCTGGATTTATTGCAGCGTCGACTTGGATCACGTCAGGTATTGAGTATTTTGTGTTTTCATTTGGAAGCAGACGTGCCAAGGCACTTACTATTCCTGTAGTCATTGAATCACTTAGGCCAAAAGGATTGCCTATTGCAACAACCTGCTGTCCGGGCTGAAGTTCGGATGAGTTTCCTAAAGTAAGCGGAACGAGGTTTTCATCTGAAAAATTATCTATGATTTGTATCACTGCTATATCGTTGTCAGGATCAGTTCCTACAACTTTTGCTGTGTATGTATTTCCATCAATAAATGTGACATTTACAGTGCTTGATCCGTCTACAACATGATTATTTGTTATAATGCGACCTTCTTTGTCATAAATGAATCCAGAACCTAGTCTTGTTGACTGGCTTGAAAGAGGTTGCCCATTTATTATTATGGTCGCATCTGTCGTAGCAACTTTGCTAGTTATTTGAACTACTGAATTTTCTGTTTTCTTGAAGAGATCTGTCAGAGTTGAATCTAATAATGGATCCGTACTGCTAACTGTTCCAGGTTTCCCAGGAGGACCGGGTGGACCTTGTGGCCCAGGTGGTCCTGGAGGACCTTGAGGCCCCTGCACTGTTGCTTGAGATAAATCTCCAAAATCCCGACCGTTGGTGAATTGTATAACGATAACAGCTGAGAGTGCGATAACTGCTCCAATTAGTACCATTTCAAGTCTTTTCATAACGTCTATCGGTTGTAAAATAGCGCAAAACAGAATAATATTCTTTACGAAGCTTTGTTAATCTCAACATAAATATACACACTATCCAGTTAACACTTAGTGGCAAAGAAGCAAAAAAACAAGGCAAAAACTACCTCCTTTTCACGCGGTACAATAATAGTTATGGCTGCAATAGTAGCAGCGGCTGGTGCAGGAATTTACTATTTTATCAGTACTTCGACACCAGTTAACATGGACCATCCAGTGTTTGCCACACCGACAAATATCTACATTGTAGGAGTTCATGATCCGATTCAAGGGTATGTCTACGAACAAGAATCTACTCGACAGGCAAAAAAGGCAGTGTCGGGAGGAGTGGCTGATGCATCAATTCACATTCCAAAAGGTACATTGGTCTCACTTCACTTCATTAATGAAGATAAGGACACTCTCTCTACGATGGACCTTAACATAGATGAATTTAAGGTGCACACAAACAAACTGACCTACTTCCAAGCTCAAACAATAAACTTCATGGCTGACAAAGAAGGGACCTATTCATATTATTCTAATTTGCATCCGGAAATGAAAGGAACTATAACGGTAGACCCGTAATGATATTGAAAATGTTTGAGAAACATTCAACATATGAAGCGGAGTTCATTGGACTTGATGGATGATAAAGAGCGATCCTTTTCTAGAACCAACGTACTTAGTTTACTGGATAATTTTATTGAAAGAATCCTTGAAATCAGACGAATACTTCTCGGCGTTTCAGTCTCTGCGTTAATTCTTGCACCGCTTGCAACAGGCCTATCAATTTTTCTCTTGACACACCCTAGTTTCTACAATGTTCTTGAAAGCGAGCATGACTTTGGAACAATACTTGGCATCCTCTTGGGAGTGATAATCTCGATTTCTGTAGTGTGGATAGCTACTGGGATCAGACAATATGTTACGCTGAAATCATGGGACCAGCAGTATAAAGAATACCTCAAGCAAAAAGATGAGATTGACAAGAGAATTGCATCAGATTATGGTCTAGATAAAGACTAGAGTTCACTTTCATTTTTTTCTGTTGCGCCCTTTTTGCGTGGAAAAACTTTTTCGTATGGGTCTAAAATAGTGCGACAGAATTCTATTCCTTTTTGTGTAGGCTTGAATATTGTTATTGTTCTCTTTCCCAATGATCTCTCTTCACTAGTTATCAAGCCGTTTGATTCGAGATCATCAAGTATGGGTTTGTGTTTTTTAAGGTTAAGGCCACAAAAGCTAACCAATGCTGTCTGATTGAGCTCGCCATACTGGACAAGCATAAGGATTATGTCTTTTATAATGTATATTCGATCCCGATATGAACTTGAACCCGACATTTGTCGTCTCAACCATGACTACTAAATATAATCTCTGGTTGCTAACAATTCAAACAAAGTCTAGTATCCTCTTGCAAACATGGCATCTGATTTGCTTGGTGTGCCGCATACTATGCATGAAGAATTTGATGTCTTTGCATCAAACGGAATTACCCTAATGTCGGCTCCAGTATCCTCTTTTATGGTTTCTTCACATTTCTGATCCCCGCACCAAGGTGCGATAAGAAACATTCCATTTTCTATCTCTTTTTTAAACCTGTCAAAATCTGCTACATTTTTTATTCGATCATTTAGAAGTTTTCTTGCCTTCCCGAACAGATCTGCCTGAATTTCATCTAAGGCTTTAACAATTCCCTCTTCGATATTTTCAAAAAAAAGATCAGACTTTTTCAGATTGTCACGACGCACAAGAACTACCTTATTTTTTGCCATGTCCTTTGGTCCAATCTCTATCCTAAGAGGAACCCCTTTCATTTCCCAGTCATTAAATTTGTAGCCAGGAGTAAATTCATCTCTTGAATCCACGTGAATTCTCAAACTTTTTTTTAGAAGTGTATCTTTGATCTCATTTGCCTTCTTTAATACTGCATCCTTGTCTGACTGTGAAGAGTATATTGGAATTATGACTGCCTGAATGGGGGCAACACGTGGTGGCAAAACCAATCCCTTGTCATCTCCATGAACCATTATCAAAGCTCCAATGAGGCGCCATGAAACGCCCCATGAAGTCTGCCATGCGTAGGTTTCCACATTCTGCTTGTCTAGAAACTTGACGTCAAACGGCTTTGAAAAGTTTTGACCAAGAAAATGTGAGGTTCCCATCTGTAATGCCTTCCCATCTGGCATTATGGATTCCATGGTAGTAGTGTATACTGCACCGACAAACTTTTCTTTCTCACTCTTTTTTCCAATTATCACTGGTATTGCAAGTTCTTCTTCTACAGTTTTTCTATAAATGTCAAGTATGGTCATAACTTCTTCCTTTGCCTCTTCTTTTGTGGCATGAACTGTATGGCCCTCTTGCCAAAGAAACTCTGATGTTCTAAGAAATGGTTTTGTTGACTTGATCTCCGCTCTTAGTGCAGAGTTCCAAAAATTAATTTTTACAGGCAAATCCCTCCAACTCTTTATCCATTTTGAATACATTGAGTATGCAAGAGTCTCAGAGGTGGGTCTGAGTGCTAATCTGTCTCCAACCTCGGTATCGCCTGAATGTGTGACCCAAAAGACTTCCGGCGTAAACCCTGCAAAGTGTGTTGCTTCTTTGCTTAGGAGTGATTCTGGAATTAACACTGGAAGGAAACCATTCTCATGCCCTGTAGCTTTTAGTTTTTGATCAATTGACGACTTGAGAAATTCCCAAATGGAGTAACCATAAGGTCTCAGTACAATGAGGCCTTTAACTGGGGCATAGTCTGTAAGTTGTGCTTTTATCACTACCTGAGTATACCACTCGCTAAAATCTTCATTCTTTTTAACTGTGATCCCAATCTCTTTGCTCAATTTACATCATTTTAGAGTCTACCCTAATGAGCCTTATGTTCTACAAGGGGTCGCCCTTACAAAGGACTTTGCCAGTGATTCTACTTTGGAAGTTAGAACAGACAAAACACTGGATAAACGGAACTTCTTTTTTCAAAACAGGACAATCTACTGCTTCCTCTTTCATTTTTTTTAACATCTTGGGACTCACTCCTTTTAACTTTAATTTCCCTTTATCGTCCATCATTCCAGATGCTTTTAATTCCTCTTTTGTCTCATCTGACAATCTGTTAGCTGTCGTAGCGGCTTTGATTACAACTTCATATTTATGTGGAAGCTCGCTCATTACTTCAAATTTGTATATCTTGAATATATTGCTAGTGGTGAAGAATTGGCGGATCGCTTAAGATTAATATAATCTGCATTATTCCACAAAGCAGAAACTGATGTTAGCAATTTTTGATGTGGAAGGCGTGTTACTTGATGCAGAATTCCTTCCAATACTGGCAGAAAAAATCAACAAGCAAGATGAGATTTGGGAAATAACAAGAAAAGGAATAGAGGGGACTATAAAATGGGAAGAAGGATTAAGAAAGCGAATTGAACTTCTCCGTGGAATAGACTACGAAACTTGTAAAGAAGTTGCAGATTCTCTTAAAGTAATGACTGGCGCAAGAGAAGCTTGTTTTGCACTCAAGGCAGCTGGTTGGAAAGTAATGGCGGTATCAGGAGGATTTACTATAATGACTGATAGGCTAAAAGAAGAATTGGGGTTGGACTATGTATTTTCAAATGAACTTATCTTCAAAAATGGTACATTGGATGGTGTTGTGATAAACGTTGATTCTGACAAGGCCAAGTCCGCCATGATAAAGATTAAGGAATGGAAGGAAAAGAAAGAGAACATTGTAGTAGTAGTCGATGGCGCAAACGACGTCAAACTATTTGAGATCTGCGGCCTTGGGGTTGCGTTTAGAGCCCAAGACATTGTTAAGGATTTGGCAACCGTTACACTAGAAGAAAAAGACCTTTCAAAACTAATTGATCTAATCAACACACATTACGGACTGAAGATACAGACGCAAACTATAGCATAAACAGAATACGATTTTAAGCAGTTAGATGATAATTTACTAGATGATGATATTAGAAATCATTCCTGTACAAATTGAAAAAGAAATAGGACAAAATGACAATCTTGTGGATATCATGCTTGCCTCAAGTTCAAAGCCTATTTTACAAGATAACGATATAGTTATCTTTACACAGAAAATTGTCTCAAAACAAGAGGGACAAATTGTAAATCTTTCAAATGTTCATCCAACTCTTCTTGCGATTGGTATGGCAAGCGAGTATGGGAAAGATCCGCGAGTAATGCAGTTGATACTTGAACAATCAAAACGTCTAGTCCGTATGCATAATGGAATAATAATATCTGAGACATCACATGGATTTATCTGTGCAAATGCCGGAGTGGATGAAAGCAACGTGGAAGAAGGATATGCCACACTTTTGCCGAGCAATGCAGATCTCTCAGCTGATACGTTGCGCAAGCAAATAAAGGAAAAGACAGGAAAGAATGTAGCTGTTGTGATATCAGATACGTTTGGCCGTCCATTTAGGCAAGGTCAAACTAACGTAGCCATTGGAGTTGCTGGAATAAATGCAATACTTGATTATGCTGGAGCGCCAGATAATTTTGGAAGATCTCTTCGTGTTACTGCTATTGCTATTGCAGACGAACTGTGTTCTGCTTCTGAACTTGTTATGAGAAAATCACATCGTATACCAATATCAATAATCCGAAACTATAGCTTTGATGAGGTGAAAAGTACAATAAATGATATCATCAGATCGAGGCCAGATGATCTGTTTAGATAAGTAAAAATTTCAAAAACAAAGATTATATTCATTGTGTGAGGGAAGCGATAAACATTGGATAATTTACGGGCAGAACTACACTGCCACAATGAGTTTTCAAACTTTCATCTGGGATTAAGAGAGACTCCGTATGACTGTGGCATAACAGTACAAGAGCAGTTAGAACAAGCATACAAAACAGGTCTTGATGTTATCTTTATTACAAATCACAACACACTTGATGGATACAATAATTTACTGCATTACAAAGATAACCATGAAAAATTCAAAGATATTCAGGTATATCCTGGTGAAGAAATTACAACTGATCAAGGAATCCATGTGTTGGCATACGGCATAACATCAACAATAAAACCAGGACAAAGCCTTGAAGAAATACTTGACATTATACATTCACAGGGTGCGCTCTCATGCGCTCCTCATCCTTTTGGACTAAACAATGGATTGCGGGAAAGGGCCATGCTGTGCGATCTAATTGAGGTCTTTAACAGTAATAACGTTGACAGGTACTCAAACCTTCGTGCCTACAATTTTGCAAAAGCAAACAACATGATAGAGGTGGTAGGTAGCGACTCTCACGTTGTATCAACATTGGGAAGATGCATCAATGTAATTGAATCAGAAAATACCCTTGACAGTGTACTGAGAGCAATGAAGAAGGGAAAAATTACCATTGGTAATACAGAATACATTACACGTAGTGAGATGATAGAACATGCCCGATATAAAATCCAGAACTCAAAAGATGACATTATTGTGTATTTTAAAGAAAATCACCCCCATCTAACTGGAATCTGCCGCTTTCTCATTAACGCATTTGAATCAAATCCCAATAGCTTGGTATGGGCAGCCATTTACAAGATTGCCGTTCATCTCACAACCAGACTATCAAACAAAATCAATTTCAAAAATCAGGACTATAACATATTGTATGAACGCAATCTTAGAGCCATATTGCCTATGATTCTGACCTGAACAATTCTGCACACAAGAATAGCTTTTAATATCCACTCCACTAGCTTTTTGTTTACTGGTGAATTGATATTTCGGAGTTATCACCGACTAAAACAATCGATGTTCGAGGAATGTTCTGTCCAGAACCTGTCTTCAGAACAAAGATAGAGATGGAAAGAATGACTGTAGGAAACATTCTGAAAATAATTGCAGATGACCCCGCATCTGAGGAAGACATATCACGATGGGTAAACAGAAATGGGCACCAATTACTTGGAATCAACAAATCTGGAAAAGATCTAGAGTTTACCATTAAGAAGGTGAAATAGACTACTTGACAATTGAGGCACTCAGCGATGCCGAGACAATACTAAAAAAAATTGGCAACACACCAATCGTAAAACTTGAGTCTCTTTCAAATAATCAAACTGAATTTTATGCAAAACTGGAATCACATAATCCATTTGGCTCTGTAAAAGACAGGGCGGCATTTTGGATGGTGAAACTAGCAGAAGAAAATGGCCTTATAAAAAGAGGACATAGCGTAATAATGGAACCTACCTCTGGAAATACAGGCATTGCCTTGGCAGGAATTGCAAAACTTCTTGGATACAAAGTAGAGATTGTAATACCTGAAAAAGCAAGTGATGAAACAAAAAAAATAATCGAATCTCTTGGAGCTACACTTTACCAAACAAGCGATGATTTATGCCCAAAAGTTGGAGCAGGCACTGATCAGAGCATTGCTCTGGCAAAATCAATCGCATCTGCAAGGCCTGACAAGTATTACTCGCCAAACCAGTATGCAAATGAAGCAAACTTCATGGGGCACTACAAAGGTACTGGCCCTGAGATCTGGGAACAAACAAAGGGTAAGATTACTCACTTCTTCTCAGGGGTTGGGACTGGTGGCACCATCACAGGAATAGGTGCATACTTGAAAGAGAAAAATTCTAACATAAAGATAATCGCAGTGCAACCGCAACAAAACCATCTGATTCAGGGGCTTCGAAACTTTGAAGAATCTGACAAGCCTGACCTGTTTCTCAAACGAGAACAGGTTGTCGATGATTGGATTACTATTACAAACGAAGAGGCATTTGCTTCTGTGAAAGAAATACTGCAAAAAGAAAAAATGCTAGTCAGCCCTTCTTCTGCGACTGTATACACTGCAATGAAAAAATATGGAATTGAAAAGGGATGCGTAGTAGGAATTTTTGCCGATGATGGGAAAAAATTCAAGAGTCTTTACACGCAACAGAATGTACTTACAGCAGAAGAGTTTGACAAAGCACTAAAGGAATCAAGATACCTCTCTAAGGATTCACTTTACTAGTTACTTTTTGTTCTTCTCTGAAAGATATCTGTCAACATCTATTGCGGCCATACAGCCAAACCCTGCTGCAGTGATTGCCTGCCTGTATCTGTGGTCATGCACATCTCCTGCAGCAAATACTCCTTCTACACTGGTATGCGTGTGATTTTTGAGAATGATGTAGCCTTGCTCATCTAGCTCGATTTGGCCTTTGAACATCTTTGTGTTTGGTTCATGGCCTATGGCTACAAACAAGCCGCCAATATCCATAGTTTCTTGTTGGTTGGTTGTCACATTTTTTATCATTACTTGGTTTACCTTTTCCTTTCCTCTGATCTCTTCAATCACAGAATTCCAGTGGAACTTTATCTTGTTGTTCTCAAATGCTCTGTCTTGCATTATCTTGCTTGCTCTAAGTTTGTCTTTCCTATGAATGACATGAACGTTTTTTGCAAATTTGGTAAGAAAGATTGCCTCTTCCATGGCAGAATCTCCCCCGCCTGCCACAACTATCTCTTGATTTCTGAAAAACGGTCCATCGCATGTGGCACAGTATGAGACACCTCTTGCACTAAATTCATGCTCTCCTTTTGCACCTAGCTTTCTTGGGCTTGCACCGGTTGCAATTATGACTGCCTCTGACTCGTATTCTTCTGAATTAGTCAGTATCTTGAACGGTTTCCTTCTAAAATCAACATTTACTACTTCATCATCGATTATTGTTGCACCCATTCTCTCTGTTTGTTTTCTCATGGTTGTCATCAATTCCGGACCCATGATGCCCTCTGCAAAACCTGGATAATTTTCAACCTCGGTTGTAAGCACTAACTGACCTCCCGGCAGTGAGCCAGATATTACAAGAGTGTCTCGCTTGGCCCGTGAGGTGTAAATGGCTGCAGTGTACCCTGCAGGTCCTGCTCCAATTATTATGACATCGAATTTTTTCTTTACTTCTGGCTTTTTGTCTTCAGCTCTTATTTCTGCTTGCACAAATAAAATTCATCTTTAATTCATATTTAAGTTATACATCGATTTCAATAATTGTCAAGTACTGACTGATGTTGCTCACATAATGCCCCGACTTCTAGTTGAGAGTGTAAAAGATCTTCTTGCCAGTGTGCATTGTACAAGATGCATTCTTTTGATTCACAAAAGGGCATTCCAGTTAGATAATAAAATATTGCCTGTAACGCATACCCCCTTGCGACCAAATCAAGTCTTGTATCATTATATTCAAGAAACCTTCCCTTGAACTCGTGCCTGATCTCATCTAAGTTAAGACCCAGTGACATTTTTTCATGTATCTGGAGATAGTATTCACGAGGCTTTGCAGGGGCTTCGATAATTCCAGTGGTGGAGATGATTGCAGGATTGGAACATATCGCAGCCCTACCGTGATATCTGTAATCGTCATAGTCATAACTACAAGTAAGTTTTTTTGTAAATATGAGGTGAAATTTGTCTTGCAACCTCTCCATCTCGGGTATTATATCTCTGCAAACATTTTGTAATTCAAATCCATCATATAGTATGATGTTGTCTGTTACGTTTTGTTTTTCAAATTCCATCTCTTCTACAGTTGGATTGCGCCTTTCGAATGGAACATACAGATCAAAAACTCTACACGATGCAAGGTTGAAACTGGTTTTTTCTCCTTTATTAAAATGAGTGAAAAAAGATGGCCGTACCTCAACATCTATTCTGATTTGTTTTTCAATAAACCTTGCAAGTTCGTTTATCTTTATCTGAGGTACACTTGGCTCATCATACAAAAACAGTTTGGATATTCTCAATAGGAAAAGTTATTCGGTAATTGATTTATCTTCTTAGCTCTTTTACCTTTGCCGCTGTGATTTCAGCCGCCTTTTTGCCTGAGAGCAACATGGAACCATAAGTGGGACCCATTCTTGCAATGCCATATGTTTCAGTCACCGACATTCCAGCTACTACCAGGCCTGGGAATACTTCGCCCGTGTGATATACTACCTTGTTTTCGCCGTCATCTACCCACATTGGATCCATGCCTTTCCACTCGACAAGTTTTCTATCTACAAGTCTTTTTACTGCTACCGAATCATGACCTGATGCGTCTATGACAACTTTGGACTCGAGAGCGACGGGGTCAACACATGTGATGTTTCTTGGAAGTGCAGAGACGGGCATCCAATTTACCACAATGCCTGCCACTCTTCCATTCTTTAATACGAGATCATCGAACTTTGTCAAATTCAAGAATTTCACGCCAGCGTCACACGCGGCAGCTATTAATTTTGAAACTGCGTGAGGTCCTGGTGTTAGGTAAAGGCCCTCTCTTACCTTTTTGTAAGGCACTCCAAGCTCATCCCAAATTTTTTGAGCCGGCGCTCTTACTGTTACAGGATTCATCATGTATCCGCCAAGCCAATATCCTCCTCCGAGATAGTTGTTCTGCTCTATCACTAACGTCTTAAATCCCATCGATGCAAGTTCTCTGCTTGCAGTCAGACCTGCTGGGCCTGCACCTATGACGATGACATCTGAATCGGCTCTATCTACAAGCACTGAATGAAATTCATCTGCAATAGCACGTGTAATCTCTTTTTCATCTACATCTGCAAAGATCTTGGGTACGCCCGTTTCAACACTTTTCTGCATGGAAAATATCGTTGTTAGAGCACATTAATAGTTTGCTTTGAAAAAAGAGCTAGTTTACAAAAGAGTCTTCAAATAACTTGATGGATTCCCTTATGTGCATCTTTTTTGCAGGGTTCTTGAACGCATAGGATGATATGATGTCGGATTTGCCTAGATCTTTTTTTATGAGCAAATCTTTTGCGGCTCTTAACGAATCAACTATTACATTGCAGCCGTTGGTACTGTCGTTTGTTCTAAGGGACAGGTCCATCTCGATTGCAGAACCCAAAAATCCCTTGGCTTCCATCCAGTAATAACTGACCCTCGAGTCACCAAGTTGCTCCGCATATTCTGTCGTACCTGCAGTAGACCTGAAAGGATAAGGCGATTCAACTGCAATGGACTCTGTCTTGATATTGCGCTTTCTTTCTCGAACCTCTTCAGCCATAGTATTCATAGTGTCTTGGTTTCCTCCTACATCGAGTTGATACGCTTTTTGTACCCTGATACCCCTGCTTGACATAAAATCAATCATCCCTCTGTGGAAGGCAGTGCCACCAAACTGGCTCATCAGATCGTCTCCCAAGATGATCAACCCCTTTGATTCAAACGCACTTCTTGTCTTGTCAGTCGCGGTCTTGGCAGATGTTGCATTGAAAAAAGAGCATCCAGCTTCCAATGCTGCATCGGCATATCTCTCTGATGTTTTATCCAAGCCCGATGAAATCAAATTAACAAGAAAATCTGGCTTGACCATCTTGAGTTTTTTTACAAACTCATCATAGTTTATCGATCTAGTCTGACCCCTCTGACTTATTTGAGCAGGTATGACATCTAACATGATTCCAGGCTCAACCGAAATATCTGAAAAAGATGCTTTGCAATCTGTGATCTGGCCCGCCTTTTTGCCTACTTTGGTAGAGTCTATATCAAAAACTGCTAAAATTTCAATATCATTTAATGTAAGGCCTCCAACTTTGGGGTGCCATAATCCTTCGGTAGAGTTTTTGTAAAATTCAAGTCCTTTTGCTAATGTTGATGCAACATTGCCAATTCCAGTAATTGCAATCTTTATCTTGTCTGGCACGCAAATTTTTCTTGCCGGTCTTCATTTAACTCTTTTCTGATATCATCTGATTAGCTTTTCCTAAGCGAATTAACCCCCTTCTTGTATATGTGCAAAGGTGGAAAATCTTGCCACTATATCTTTGAGCAGTTACGTATCTGGTGTCTACTTTAAAATTTATATGCGCTCTGGAGAGTAGCTATCAATAATTGAGCAAGACAAGCCTTTCTCAGTCAAGACCTGATAATTTGCCCAAGCCAAAAACTCAATGGGGCCGTCTAGAGGAGGCTGAAAAGTTTGCAGAGATGGTAAAACTCTTCAGACAGGGCAAGATCAGTCGTGATGACTTGCGCAGATTCAGACTTCAGCATGGCGCATATGGCAGTAGAATGACGGATGATTACAGCATGGTGCGTATCAAGATTCCGGCTGGCGAAGTCTATCCTGAACAGTTAGAAAAAATTGCAGAGCTGAGTGAATCATTTTCAATCGGAAACGCGCACGTTTCTACACGACAGAATTTCCAACTCCACTGGATAGCACTTGAAGATGTCTCAGAGGTGATGCGTGGACTTGCAGAGATTGGATTGACGTCAAGAGAAGCATGTGGAAACTCTGTAAGAAATGTGATGTGTAGTCCACTTGCTGGCGTATGTCCTGACGAAGTATTCGATCCTACACCATATGCCTTGTCCACTGCCAAGTTTCTACTTCGAAACGCTATGAACCAATCACTCCCAAGAAAATTCAAGATCAATTATACGTGCTGTGAAAAGCACGGGATGGCAAGAATAGTAGACGTTGGACTAATCCCACAGAGAGCAGAGATTAACGGAAAGCCGTACAATGGCTTCAAAGTTTTTCTGGGTGGAGGACTAGGAGCTCAATCATTTGTTGGGCATCAACTCGAAGGCTTTACTCCTGAAGAAGACCTTCTTTATACAATAATTGCAGTAATACGGGTGTACGATAGGATGGGCAACCGTGAGAACATGGCAAGAAATAGGATGAGATATCTTGTAAATGAACTGGGATGGGAAAAATTCCAAAATATTGTACTAAAAGAAAGGACAATGGTAAAGCTAACCCAGTCTGTAGTTGTAAAACTAGATCTTGACAAGACTACCGACGTTTTACGTAAAGTTTTGATAAGATCAGAGTTACCATCCACGCCGCAAGGATTTGCTAGATGGCTCAAGTCTAATACTATGAAACAAAAACAACAAGGATACAGTACCGCGTTTATTACTTTGGAATCTGGTGATATAACTGCAAGCCAACTGAGAGCAGTTGCTGACATGGCAAGAGAACTTTCTGCGGAAGGACGAGTAAGAAATGGATTTGCCCAAGATATTGTATTTAGGTGGATACGAGATGAGGATCTTCCAAAGCTTTATGCTAAACTGTTAGAGGTTGGTCTTGCAAACCCAGGTGCTCTAACTATGGCATCCGTTGTTGGATGTTCTGGCACTACGTCATGTAACCTTGCACTGACCAATTCTCACAGGCTTGCAAAAGAAGTGCAGAGAAAGTTCCTTGAGATGAAACTTGACGAAGATGACGATCTACGAGACTCGACAATAAAGATAAGCGGATGCCCAAACTCATGTGGCCAGCATGAAATAGCAACAATTGGATTTTATGGTGGTGGTGGAAGACTCGGCAAAGACATGTACCCTCTGTATACTATGTTACTTGGCGGAAGAGCCGACGAGAGATCAATGCTTGGTATTACAACGATTAAGGTTCCAGCAAAACGAGTCATTCCGACAATTTTAAAAGTAATTGAAATTTTCAAATCTGAAAAAAGAAGTGGTGAAACTCTGAATTCTTGGATATCTAGAATTACGGAAGGAAACGGAAGTTCCAAGATTAAATCTATTAATGATGTAAAAGAATTACTCAAGCCTGTTGTGGCACCCCCTACTATCGAACAGGAGAATGACTTTTACGTCGATTATGGAAACGACGGCAGTTATCACGCTAGAACCGGAAGGGGCGAATGTGCCGCTTGAGCAAAGAAAAGATTACAAGAGTAACAATTGATGCAGACACGCTAAGATCGGAGATTAGGGATAAGAGTGTCAAGGTACTTGATATAAGAAAAGAAGATGATTACAAGCAAGGACACGTGCCCGACGCAATAAACTTCCCCCTATCTACACTGCTTGCTGACGACTCGCCTGAAAAAATTCTCCAGTATGCGCAATCTTTTGGCATTGATGATGAAACTCCGGTAGTGGTATATGATGACACTTTTGGTGCTCTGGCGTCACGCGTAGCATGGACGCTTCAATACATTGGTCATGAAGAGGTATCGCTACTTGATATCACGTATACAGAATGGAAAAAACTTGGCCTTGAGACAAGTCTAGAATCTACACCCCTTAGCAAAAAAACACATTCGCTCAAGTTGCAGCCGCAAATTCTTGCCACTGCTGACTATCTAATGCCTGCCAAAGAGAAGGGTGCAGTATTAGTAGATAACCGAGAAAGACTCAACTTTCTTGAAAACCACATTCCTGGAGCCATTAACATTCCATATAGGATGCTTGCCTCACCTCAGAACATACTGCGACCAAAAGATGAACTAAAGAGACTCATGCAAAACAGAAACCTGTCTTCTGATTCTGAAATAATCACATACTGTGGAAGTGTAGGGACTCTCTCAGGGCTTGGATATTATGCACTCAAGTCTATCGGAATCCCAAACGTGAAACTTTATGTTCGTTCATTTAAAGAATGGAAGTCCCTTGAAAGACCAATAGAAAAACAAAAAGATGCCAACTATTGGGATCTCTCCGCAGAATAAAACCTCTACGTGTTTTGAGCAGTCTCGCTTCTTAGCTTCTTTGTAGTCTGACTCTCTATGTGATCGAAGAGATCCAACATTTTTTGTTTGTTTGACTGGAGATATTCGTAGCCTTTGTCAGTCAATCTAATTTTAAAAAATCTGATATCGCGATGTTCCTCAAAAAAGTGCTCTATCATCTGTGCGCCTCTCTTGTTTGGATCAATGAAGACATCCATCTTTGCAATGGCGTCTTTTACATCGCCTTTTTCTATTGCAGCCTTTACTGCTTGAACTGCCTCGCTGATCTCTTTTAAATGTTGAACCAACAACGGGTTTATTTTCTTAGTTGTGCCAAACAATCCCTTCTTTTCAACACCTATCTTGGCTGCCAATTCTGGAGCAATCTCATACTCTTCTATCTTGGTTAAACCAATGTTTTTGTCAACTTTTACCAAAAGGCCTTTTTCTAACAATTTCTTGGCCGCATCCTCAACCTCGGACTTTCCTAACATCGTCGTCCAAACTATCTGGCCAACCTTGTGATATCCTTGTCTTACTGATTCCAAAACGACAACTTCGACAATTCTTCTATAGCCCTCATCTGCCTTGACATTTTCAAAGTCTCTGTCTCTCACAGCTTTTTTTGCATTTTTTACATCGATTTCAATTGAACGTTTCAAAGCCTCGATGGATTCTGGAATGTTGTTTAGAAGAGAATTATAGCAAGCCTTGTTGTACCAAGACATACCGTCCGTTGGATTTATCTCAATTGACTTTTCTACGCACTCGAGCGCTTTTTCATAATTTTTCTGCCTGTAGTATATGAGGCCCTTGAGATTCCAGGCTTCCGAGTTTGTGACATCTATCTCATGAACCTTGTTATATGCTTCCATGGCTCCTGCAAAGTCTCCCATGTGAAACCTTGCATAACCTAACTTGAGGATGGAGTCTACGTGTCCAGGGTCTATCTGTATGGCTGCTTCAAAGGCAGTGACAGCATCTTCCATTTTTTCATCTGCCATCAAAGAAATTCCCTTTTTGTACATCTTGTCTCTGGTGTAGTTTGGATTGGTTAGCTTTGATTCAGATGACTCTACCGACCTTTCTTGCTCCTCTTTATCTTTGGAGGGTTCGGGATTGCCTTTGAATAATTTTTTCACGGATGGTAAAATATGGATTTTCCATGGATAAATACTATTCCGGGTGGTCTAAAAAGTAAATTTTATTGGCAAACGGCCTTTATAACGCCTGATAAATACAAAAATACTCAGGTATCACAACTAGGATATGTCAGCCAGAGATAGGACAATCGAGATAACTGGCGATTCGCCATTTAAGCTATCGTCAGGAGTCTTTGAGGTGCAGATCTCCATATGTGACTACCAGCCTTCTCAGGAAGATGTTAAACGTAGAAATTTTCCTACTATATGGAAAGATAACTTTCATCTAAGAGTAAAAGACAAAAAATTTACTCAAGTTCTAGGTTCTACCCGAAACCCAATCCCAGATTTTGTATTTACAAGAGATACTGTTTGGATTGTAGTCCTAGATCAGTTTTCGTCAGTCAATAACACTTTTCAAATAAACATACCACAGATCCCAGGCGAAGCAACACCATCCCCAAGTCTAGAAAGCGAGCAACTGACAAAGAGCAGCCCAAAACCGCCTACAGAATATTATTATCCGACTCCAGGTGCTCCGGGCCCTCGGGGTCCACAAGGACCGGCGGGGGTTCAAGGTCCACCAGGTCCGCCAGGTCAACAAGGGCCTATGGGCCCCCCAGGTCCCCAGGGCCAGCAAGGTGACAAGGGTCCGCCCGGCCCTCATGGTCCTCCAGGTGATCAGGGTCCAAGGGGTCAGCCAGGGGATAAAGGAGACAAAGGAGACAAGGGACCAACTGGCGATAAAGGAATTACTGGTGACAAGGGTCCGTCAGGAGACAAAGGCCCACGAGGTGACAAGGGAGAAACTGGTGACAAAGGTGACAAAGGCGATAAGGGTGACAAGGGAGAAAAAGGAATTACTGGAGAGGTAGGACCACCAGGTGATAAAGGTCCAACTGGGCCGCCGGGTCCATCAGGTGATAAAGGTATTCTTGGTCCTCCTGGAGAGAAAGGACCAAAGGGTCCAGTAGGCCCAATAGGTGACAAGGGTCCAGTGGGTCCCCAAGGTCCGCAAGGCGACAAGGGACTTACAGGTCCACAAGGTCCGCCAGGCGATAAAGGCCCCCAAGGTCCACAAGGTCCACCAGGCGAGAAAGGCCTGACAGGAATTCCGGGCCCACAAGGAGAAAAAGGCCCGCGAGGCTTACCAGGTCCGCCGGGAGAACAAGGCCCACGAGGTCCAGCCGGTCCACAAGGTCCGCCCGGTCCACAAGGCATTCAAGGCCCCCAAGGTGATAAAGGTCCACTAGGTCCACAAGGTCAATCTGGTGACAAGGGACCTCAGGGAGTACAAGGTCCGCAAGGCGACAAAGGGGTTACAGGTCCTCCAGGTTCTCCAGGCGATAAAGGCCCCCAAGGCCCCCAAGGTCCTATGGGAGAACAAGGCCCACGTGGTCCCCCCGGTCCACCAGGTCCTGCAGGACAACCGGGATTCTCAGAACAACAAAAACAACTGATCACTCAACTTCTTGAGATCTTGGCATCAAAGAATTTGATCACAACAGAGCAACAAATAAAGTTGCTAAGCTTCCTCTACTAAAAATTTTTTTTGCGTACCAATCAGATAAAATCGAAAAATTTTCTATGAAATATCAAATCAAAATAATCATGCACAATGAGTTTATGTCAAATTATATCTAAAGAAATTTTTTGGCCTGAATCTGTTACTGTCCGAACCCAACAGCCAGGCTCCATCTTGCTAAAAGATTAAAATTATCGCCTGATTGCAAGCGATAATTTTTTGATTTTATCTTCTGCGTTTTGCTGAAGATCTTTTAGCTTTTTTACCCGCTGTTTTTCTTGCTGCAGATCGTCTCTTCGGAGCTTTTCTCTTCGGAGCTGATCTTCTTTTAGCAGCTTTCTTAGCGCGTCTTTTAGTTGCCATTGCAACATTTTACATTTCACTTGTTTTTCTATCGTTATGCTTAAGAAAATTACACTAAATGATGATGTTGTATCAACAAATTTTTGATAAAATCCTAAAATTTTGATCGCGTTTTAGCTAGTAAACTGATTCAGCTGATGGTCGTCTTCCTTGCAGCCATGAGATCTGACCGCAATGCGTACATTTGTACTGTCTCCTTCTCTTGTAAGTTGGAATTTCTGGCATGAAAACTATTTCCTGTCGAGTCTTGCAAAGACATTTCTTGCACCATCTGTTTTCGAATTCTTTTTCCACAAATAGTAGAGGTTTCACGCAAAAATATCAATTGCTATTTGTTCTTCACTATGGTAAGTACATCCTCGTCTTCCAATGTGTGACTGATGCCTACTCTTTGTCCTCCAAACTTGACGCTCTTGCCCCAAACGAGGGCATATCTGAAATCTTTCTTCAAGTCCCGATGCAGTTTGTTGCAGACCTCTAAAACTGTGGAATCACGTCTAACTATGAGAGGTTCCTTGTAGTCGGTGTCACCACCTTTTGGCCTCATGTAGATTCTGATAAAATCTAATTTCTCATAAATCGCGTCTTTGAGGGCGTTAATGTTGATGTCTGCGTCAGCAGATATGGGTATAATTTTCGATTTTACTTTTTCCTGTAATTCATTTAAGAACCCTTGATTTACAAGATCTATCTTATTCATGACGGTTAATGACTCCACATAGAACTTGTTGCCTGAAACATAATCTATCAACTGTTCCGAATCAATATCCTCTCTTATCAAGACACGAGCGTTGTTAATTCCATATACTCTCAAGATGTCTTTGAGAAGACTGACTGACATTTTTGTTATAGATACCTGTTGGCTAACGGCTATTCCGCCGTCCCCCGATTTTTCTATCACTATGTTTGGTGGTTTCTGGTCTAGCCTGATTCCTATGTTTCCAAGCTCTGTCCTTATGACCCCTTCATGATATGGCTGAAAGACATCAAGAACTATCAGTACAAGGTCTGCACTCTTGGCTACTGCAAGGACTCTTTTACCTAGTCCTTTGCCAGTAGAAGCTCCCTTGATTATTCCCGGCAAATCAAGCACCTGAATCTTTGCTCCACGATGCTCCATCATGCCTGGTACTACGGTTGTAGTAGTAAATTGAAAAGCTCCTACTGCTGATTTTGCACCAGTGAGTCTGTTAAGCAAGGTTGATTTCCCAACACTTGGCAATCCGATGAAAACAACTGTTGCATCTCCAGTCCTTTTTACATCAAAGCCAATAGAACTTCCTGACCCTTTTGATTTTACCTCTTCTTGTTCTCTTCTCAGCTTGGCAAGCTTTGCTTTGAGTAGACCTATGTGATGCTCTGTAGCTTTGTTTATCTGAGTGCGGGCCATCTCGTCTTTTATGGCCTGAATCTTTTCGGGAATTCCCATCTTGCTTACCTACATCTTTGCTGAATAAAATCGTAGCAGTTGCGTCTAAATATGTGATTAAATTTTGAGACTGTTAAAATACTGAATAAACATATTTCCAAAATAGACTGAAGCAAAAGCGCTCAGGGTCCTTGCCACGGACATGGATATCACAAATTTTCTAAAGTTGTATCTCTGAACCCCTGCAATTATTGTGACGATTTCGGTGAGAATTGGTACAAGACTTAGGGCAAATATTATGACCCAACCGTGCTTGTTTAGCCTCTCAAAATTTTTGTTATAGTGTTCTTCCTTGTGGGTCTTTCTCAGTAACCTGTACATCTTTTTCCCATCATATCCTATGAAATAAGTTAGAATTCCACCACCGACAGATCCGCTTGCCATGACTATGAATACTAATGATGGATTCTCGCCGTCAAGCAACAGAGCTGTTGACGTTAATACAATGGGAAATGGTATAACTGACGCAAAAACGCAGTTAAGGAAAAGCCCTATCATGCCATACTTGACAAAGAAAGGATTTTCAAGTAAAGTCTTTAGAAAATCAATAAACACAACTAATCTGAGATGTACTGTTTATTTAATCCAATTAAAAACTGGCCTTGCTTGATTCGCTTTTACCATCCTGCTTTGAGTACAAGATCTCTTTCCCTTTTCGTATGTGCACAATCCTTGTTGCAGGAATTATCTCAAAATTTTCGGACAATTTAAGAAATTCAGGTAACGCAACCTCTTTGACTGTATCAAAATCAAGATATCCTATAACATAAAGATCTGCACTGTCATGGTGCAATGCCTTGCTAAAGATTTCAGCAATTACTCCCTTCCTTGTCATGATGTGATAATACCATATGAATATTTTAGTTAGCAGATGAGCCTGTACTTGATGTGGTATCAGTTATTATTCCCCACTACAGTATGGGGTTTGAATGAAGCCAAAGATATTTGCAGTAGACATTGATGGAACCATCACCGACAATAAGGGGGGAAGGGTAGATCTTGACGCGCTTGCCGCATTGCGCTATTTGGTAAAGCTTGGCCACAAAGTAATCTATGTGACAGGTAGGTCATCAATTGAGGCCTACGTCCTTTCAGTATTTGGTGGAACAACTAGAATTGCAGTTGGTGAGAATGGAGGAATAATTACCTCTGGCCCAAATGAGCACAAACTAATTGGAAACAAGCAAGAATGTTTACAAGCGTTTCAATTTCTTAAAACAAAGATTCCCACGGCATCTGAAAAATCAGTCTTTCCACGTATTACGGAGGTAGTTCTTGAAAGAAATTTTGATATCAATACGGGCAAAAAGATCTTGTCTGAAAATAATTTTGACGTTCAGCTCTCAGATAGCATGTATGCATACCATATCAACTCAAAGGGGATAAACAAGGCAAACGGATTCCTTGAAGTAATGAAGATGTTCTCTGCTACAAGACAAGACGTCATTGCAATTGGAGACAGTGAGACTGACATTCCACTTTTTGAATTGGCAGAGGTCAGCGTTGCAATGGGAAATGCGTCAGAAGATGTCAAGTCTCATGCTACAATTGCTGTTCAGGGGCGTGAGGGAGACGGAGTAATGGAAGCACTTGAAAAAATTGAATTAAAACTACATGTGAAATGATGCCATGACACTTCGACTTCTTTTTGATGAGATAAGGTCTACGGTGAAAAAAATCTTAGCCGATCTTGGTTATCCCGATGTGTCTTTTGAGGTATCTGAGGCATCAAGACCTGAATTTGGGGATGCAAGCTGCAACATTGGATTCCTACTTGCAAAACCGCTCAAAAAAAGACCATCCGAGATATCTGAATCTATAGCAGAAAGATTTGGACAATACAAAGGTACGCTCATATCAAAAGTAAACGTTCATCCGTCAGGCTATCTGAACTTTGTTGCAAACAACTCTTATCTCATCAAGTCCGTTCTCAAAGTATCTGCAGACCCAAGCTATGGGACATTTGATCTTGGAAAAAATTCCAAAATTGTTGTAGAGCATACAAGCGTAAATCCCAACAAGGCGTTGCATATAGGCCATGTCAGAAATATAATAATCGGTGATACTGTCGCAAGAATTTTGTTCAAGGCAAACTATGACGTTAGGGTACTAAACTATGTAGACGACTCGGGACTTCAGGTGGCAGACATTATAGTGGGATTCATGTACGGCGGCTTTTCAAAGGAGCCACCCCAGGGTCAAAAGTTTGATCATTACTGCGGTGACATAGTCTATGTAAGCATAACAGATAGATATGAAAAGGAGCCATCACTTGCAGAAAAAAGAATACTTGTTCTAAAAGAACTTGAGGAAGGAAAGTCAGAGATTGCAAAGTTTGGCGATGAGATAACAAGACGAGTCTTGGAAGAGCAACTCAAGACATGCTGGAGGCTCGGGGCAACGTACGACTGTCTTAACTACGAGTCTCAGATAGTACGCTCAGGTTTATGGAAATCTGTCTTTGAAAAAATGAAGTCGATGGGCGTAATCTATCTTGAAAGCGAGGGGAAAAATTCCGGATGTTGGATGATAAAGTCTGATTCTGAGGTAGAAGAGGACAAGATTCTTGTGAGAAGCAATGGAGTTGCCACATACATTGCAAAAGACATTCCATATGCCTCATGGAAGCTTGGCATTTTAGATGATCCATTTTACTACAAACAATACATGGTCCAAAAAAACAGCCGGGTATTGTGGCAAACGACACTTGAAAACACTGGCACAAAACTTGATTTTACTGGCGAGCGCGTGATAACAGTAATTGATTCTAGGCAATCTAGATTGCAGAAAATCATCACAAAGATAATCTCAGATTTTAGGTCAGAAAACAAGTCATATATGCACCTTGGATACGAGTCAGTCACCCTGAGCCCTGACACTGCAAAGACTCTGAATCTTGATACTGGAGGCAAGTCTGTTCAGATGTCTGGCAGAAAAGGAATCTATGTCAACGCTGACTATGTTCTTGACATACTTGGAGTGAAAACATACGACGAGGCAAAGAAGCGAAACCCGGATCTTGACGAAGTCACACTAGTAAAGATTGCAGAGCAGGTTGCAGTAGGAGCACTACGATATGCCATGATAAAGCAAGACCTTGACAAGATTATCACATTTGATATGACAGAATCTCTAAGCCTTGAAGGAGATACTGGACCCTACCTACAATATGCATACGCAAGGGCAGTTAGAATTCTTGAAAAAGCAGGCAAAGTGCCAGAGTTTGATGTACCCTTTGATGGATTGTCCACGCCATACGAGATAAACCTTGCAAAAGCCATTGGCAAGTTTGACATACAGGTAGAGGACTCGGCAAGAAATCTCTCCCCAAAAATAATCGCAAGATACTGCTATGAACTTGCGGTTTCGTTCAACTCTTTCTATGAGCATGTCAAGGTGTTAGCAGCTGATTCTGAGGATCTGATAAACGCAAGATTGTGCCTTGTATGGTCGTTCAAGGAAACGTTGGGCAAAGCACTTTCCCTTCTTGGAATTGATGCTCCAGAGAGGATGTAGGATCAGTTAATTTGGAAATACTCTTATCCATAAGGGGTCAGGCTTAGTTGTGAAGAAAATAAAACAGAACAGCAATGTCTTGTTCTTTTTCAGTGACTCTAAAAAGTGGCTTATGAAAGTATCAAAAAAGCAACAGTTTCACACCCATGTCGGAGTTATTGATCATAAAAAAGTAATAGGAAAAGAATATGGTAGTGCAATTAAGACCAACAAGGGCAAGATAATCTATCTGCTGGAGCCTACCATATACGATTATGTCATGAAGAGCCAGCGCAGCACTCAGATTGTTTATCCCAAGGACCTTGGATATATTGCAGCAAGAACAGGACTGCAGAGTGGGCAGAAAATAATTGAGATAGGGACAGGCAGCGGCTCTCTTACTACCTTTCTTGCAAGTGTAGTAAAACCAAGAGGTCATGTATACACGTATGACGTTGATGAAAATTTTATGGCAATTGCAAGAAAAAACATCGAAAGAGCGGGGGTATCAAAATATGTCACAATGGAAAAACTTGATATTAAAAACTCCAAAAAAGTTCCACAAACAGAGGCAGATATGGTTGTAGTAGACCTTGGTGACCCTTGGACTGTCGTACCGCAGGCAAGAAAGATGTTAAAGGGCAGTGGCTTTATCGTGGCAATATGCCCGACCATGAACCAGCTTGAAAAACTTGCAGCGGCACTTTGGGAAAATGATTTCTTTGACATGGAATTTACCGAACAAATTGTAAGAACTATAGAAGCACGAGAGGGAAAAACCAGGCACTCTTTTCGAGGAATCGGGCACACCACATACGTAGCATTTGCAAGAAAGGTAACAACACCAAAAGAGCTCCGAAAGACCATACCCGATGTGCAAGAAATACCAGAAGAATCTTCAGAAGACGAAGGTTTATCCACCGTGGAAAAATAAAAAGACTCGTTGATCAAGCCTCTGCAATATACAATTGTTAAAAATTTCATTCCTTCAAGGAAATCTTTGTCAAGAAAGGGAGAAAACGGCAAAGTTCTAGTTCTTGGCGGTAGCTATCTGTATCACGGTGCACCAATTTTGTCGTCACTTGCTGCCCTCAGGACTGGCACCGACCTTGTTTACACATGCGTGCCCAAGATAAATGTCACATCCACAAGGGCCTACTCGCCAAATCTTATAGTAGTTCCACTTGTTGATGCCAAGCTTACAAGGGGAGCTGCAAGAAAACTCGTTGGAATAATTCCAAAAGAGTTAGACTCGGCCACAATTGGTATGGGGCTTGCAATTCAGGACAGGGAGGCATTAAAGATGCTGATAAAAGATCTTCTTGACCGGACAGTCATGCTGTCGCTTGACGCAAGCGCACTTGTACCAGAAATCCTTCCTGAAATAAAAGACAAAAAAGTTACAGTAACTCCACACGCCGGTGAGTTCAAAAGACTGTTTGGTGAGATGCCTCCAGACAACATAAAGCAAAGAGCAATGCTTGTGCAAAAACATGCCAAAGAAAATGGCGTCACCGTACTTCTCAAGGGACCAACTGACATAATATCCGATGGCACCAAAACTTTTCTCAATCCAAAGAACCTTGCGTCAATGACAGTTGGGGGGACAGGTGATGTATTGTCGGGTGTAGTGGCCGCAATGTTATCAAAGAACAGAACTCCTGTGGAAGCTGCATCTGCAGCAGCGTTTGTAAACGGGAAGGCCGGAGCTATGGCACAAAAGAAAAACGGCTTGCACATTGTAGCGACAGATTTGCTTGATTTCATTCCTGCCGCAATGAGGCCATTTGACAGGATAAAGTGATGATCTAATGCAGCAAGAACAATACATTGACAAAAACATGCCGTCTCTGATATCTGATCTGAAGGAGCTAATCAGACAACCAAGCGTCTCTGCAAAAAACCTTGGGCTGGAAGAATGTGCAATGCTTGTGGTTCAAATAATGATAAAGTCTGGAATACATGCTGAGATTTTACGCCTTGGACAAGACATTCCTCCTGCAGTATATGGAGAGGTGAGGTCAAAGAAAAACCCGAACAAGACGATTCTGTTTTACAACCACTATGACGTTCAACCTGAAGAGCCCCTTGAACTGTGGCGCGACCCGCCGTTTAGCGGCAAGGTGAGGGGCAACAAGATCTATGGACGTGGTTCTGCAGATGACAAGGGAGAGCTTGTTACGCGAATCAAGGCAGTAGAGGCATTTCTCAAGACTGACGGAGACGTTCCATGCAACATCAAGTTCTTGATAGAAGGGGAAGAAGAAGTAGGAAGCATGCATGTAGAGGAGTATTTGAAAAGATATCAAAGGAAACTATCTTGTGATGGAATAATCTGGGAGTTTGGATACGTGGATGAGAAAGACAGACCCATCATCAGCCTTGGTATGAAAGGGTTGCTCTACGTTGAGCTGTCTGTGCAAGAGTCTGTACGCGATGCACACTCGAGTCTTGCTGTATTGATTGAGAATCCTGCTTGGAGGATGGTTGAGGCACTAAAGACACTGCGTGACAAGAACGGAAAGATCCTAATCAAAGATTGGTACAAGGAAGTTGATGCATTTACAAGAGAAGAACTCGGTGTAATTGCACAGGAGCCATTTGATGAAAAATCCTTCAAAAAAGAGTACGGCGTAACTAGGTTTGTTGGAAACAAGAAAGGAATTGATATACGAAAAGCAGTAGTGGGTGACCCCACCTGCAATATTGCAGGATTCTCGTCTGGATGGGAAGGGCCTGGCGCAAAGACAGTTTTACCATCAAAGGCCACAGTAAAGATTGATTTCAGGCTGGTTCCAAAAATGGATCCCCTAAAACAACTTTCTAGATTGAAGCGTCACCTAAAAGAGAAAGGTTTTGCAGATGTACAAGTACACATGATTCATGGTGAAGCAGCTTCAAGGACTGCAATCTCAGATCCGTTTGTCAAGATTGTAAAAAAAGCAGCAGACGAGTCCTTTGGAACTTCGGTAGTTAGTGTATCGTCCGCTGGAACTGGCCCGATGTACTCCTTTTCCAAAGTGCTCAAGGCGCCATGCATCTCAGTTGGCAGCACCTATGTCTATGCAAGAATTCATTCTCCAAACGAGTTTGCGCGAATCGACTTGCTACGAAAGACAACAAAATGCATGTGTAAAATAATAAGAAGATTCAGTTCCTAGGGCTCTCATTTAACAATTTTGTATCTTACAAGATCATCTGATCTCAGAGAAAGGCCTTTATTGTGCTCATTTGGCAGTTCAAACATGGCCTATATGTACATGCCCGGTGCCACCGCTGTTGGAATCGCATACGACGGGGGCGTGGTACTTGCAAGCGAGAGGAGAATATCTTATGGAAACTTTGTAGTAAGCAAGAGTACCAAGAAGACATTTAAGATAACGGACTTTGTAGGCGCATGTTGCGCAGGAATGGTAGCGGACATGCAGGTGCTTGCAATGCAAATGAGGGCGCTCACAAAGGTTCGAAAACTGGAACTTAAACGCGAGATTCCGCCAAACTCTGTTGCCAAGATGATGTCATCGTTAATGTATGAACGAAGATTCTATCCGCTGTTAACTCAGGTTATAGTAGGTGGAGTAGACGGCGAGGCGGCTATCTACACACTAGACCCATTAGGCTCTGTCCTGCCTGATGATTATGCCGCCGTCGGTACAGGCGCTGAGATGGCGCTTGGAGTCCTAGATCAGGAATTCAAAAAAGGGATGAAAGAAAAAGATGCAGTAACTCTTGCAGTAAAATCCATAAAATCTGCTATAATGAGAGACGCTGCAAGCGGGGATGGCATAGACGTGCTTGTAGTAGACAAAAGCGGAATACGCGAGTCAACAGAAAAGTAAAACTACTTTTTCATTGTTTTTGCAGCTTCCCAGTACTTGTCAGAGATATAGTGCAAGTTTTTCACTGTCTCGCCTTTTGTAATGTTTGACATTTCGTCACTTGATACAAGTGCCTTTCCTATGGCCAGGAACTTGTTGTGGGTCTCTTCTGCGACACACACTATTTCGTCTTTTTGAAAATTTGTAAAACTCTTGATTCCGGGGCGCATGATGTTTGCTCCGTTGCAGACAAATTTGATGGCCCCTGCATCCACCATCACTTTTGGAAATTTTTCAAGCAAACTTGTCTCTGACAGAAAAGGTATGTACATACCTCCGATCTTGATTGCGGTAAAACCCTCTCCAGTAATGATTGCTGCATCCTCGTCAATCTCATGCTTTACCAGAGTCTTTATCTTTGGCATCTCCATCTTCCACTGGGATGACATTGATTCTAGCATCTCATTGCTGTCTGTCTTGGATAGCGTGTACGACTTCAAACTCTTGCCATTTCCTGTTTTATATCGAGCAAGTCACGCAATATCGAACTTGCAGTCTCCATACCTCCTGCTCCTCGGCCTATGATGGTTTGCTGACCAGAGTGTTCAGAATTGAACGTAATTGCGTTTAGTGTGCCGTTGACACAGAGAGGATCGTCTACAGGGATCTCTCTTGGAGAGACCTCAAGGTCCCTGTCACATGACGCAATCAGTTTTACAGCAGAATTGTTCTCGGACGCCTTTTTGATATCATCTGTTGTAACATCTCTTATTCCCTTTCTCTTGATGTCCTTGATTGTAACCTTCATGTCCATTATCCAGTTTGCAAGTATGACAAGCTTGGCCGCTGCATCAAAACCATCTATATCTAAAGACTCGTCGGCCTCTACATACCCCTTCTTCTTTGCGTCAGCAAGGGCAGTCTTGAATGTCATGCCGCCTGCCATGTTTGTGAGAATGTAATTTGTGGTGCCGTTGAGTATTCCTTGAAATGAAACTATCCTCTCTCCCCGTAGGCTGTTTTTTGCATAATCAAGTATGGGAGTTCCACCACCCACGGTTCCGCTAAACTTTAGCTGCACTTGGTTGTATGTTGCCAGTTCTATCAGAGACGGAAATGCAAGGGCAAGAGGCCCTTTGTTTACTGTAATGACATGAAGGCCTTTTTTCATTGCGGCAACTATATGCGACATGCCTGGCTCTGCATCTTTATAGTTGGAAGGAGTGGTCTCTATCAGAACCTCGGCCTCCATGCCTTTTATCATGTCAAGACCGTTTGCTTGTTTTTCCTTGTTGTGGTATTTTCGTATGTTTCCATATTTTTTCTTGGTCTCAAGCAACCTGTCAAGATCAATTCCTGCAGAAGACGCGGCAGAGCCCTTGCTGTCAAAGACGCCAACAATTCTTGGTTTGAGCCCGTGCTTTGCATACAAATCCTCTGACCTTGAGAGTAAAAGTTTTGCAAAACTTTGTCCAACAACGCCAAAACCGCAAAGTATTATGCGCAACAGACACCAGACACATCTTGGTATTAATTAAGATTCACGAACTGCGAGATTCCTTTATTAAAGCAAGAAAAACTTTGGATACAAGTGAAATCTAAAAAATATGCTTACATTGGAATTGCAGCAGCTGGTGTTGCAGTAGCTGTGATATTTCTTACTCAATTTAATACAAGTCCTACAGTAACTACTGCAGGAATATCTGCATATACTCTTGATTTCACATATGAGACAGCAAACTCTGATCTGCGCAATACCTTGATATCACAGAACATAAACATGTCAAAACCGCTCAAGTTTAGCACACCGGACTACATCAATCGGTACTGTAACTTTCTCTCAAACCAGACAAAGCAGGCAATGATTGAATACTGTACATCCACTGAGATAAAAGACAAACATGCTAACTTTCTTGGCAATGTCAACATGGTGGGCTCTACCATTGCACCTGTGCTTGTTATTGCTACTGCGTTATCAGATCCTACATTTAACAACTATAATGATGTCAAGACCTTGTTCAACGATGTGATGAACGAGACTGTCTGCCAGTGCTGGGCAAAGGAAAAGCCAGGTGGATATTCTACGTTATCTGACATGATGGGCGCCTTGCGTGACTTTCACCTCAAAGGAAAAGAGCCAAACAGCACCACTCATGGAATACCACTAGGTGGAAAACACTTTGAGATTGAACTGTCTACAACCACGCAAGGATACCTCTGGAAACTTCTTGTGGCAAAATAACCATTCTATGTCTTGGTTCATTAAGCTTGACGCGCTCACTTAACCTCTGGAGTCTTTAACTTGGTATTAGAATTGCTTGAATATCTGTGGCTTGTGCCGCTTGGATTTGCAGCAGGAGTTCTTGGGTCGATGGTAGGCCTTGGAGGTGGGTTTATTGTAGTGCCATCGCTTACATTTGCGGGATTTTCGCCAACCCTTGCTGCAAGCGACAGCCTCTTTGCAGCATTTTGCAATGCAGTAGCATCGACCATATCGTATGCAAGGCAGAGGCGTATAGTGTATTCGCTTGGGATAAAACTTGCACTACTTTCTATTCCTGGAACAGTACTTGGGGCATACATATCAGACGAGATCTCTGCACCCACATTCAAGTTTCTCTTTGGAATCGTACTTGTTGCATCAGGTGTTTACATTTATTCGAGACGAAAGATGGAGCCAAGAGAATACAACACATCAAAGCAGGTGATGGTACTTGCAATTGGTGCAAGTTTTTTTGCAGGTATTATATCAAGTCTCTTTGGAATCGGGGGCGGTACAGTCTTTGTACCTTTGATGGTTGTAGCAATGGGGCTTGCCATGAAGCTTGCCGCACCAACATCGCAATTCATACTAATGTTTGCAGCAGCTTCAGGAATGATTATGCATACAATGCTTGGACATGCTGACTATCTCCAAGCAGGGCTCTTGTCCATTGGGGCATTTGCAGGAGGAATTGTTGGAAGTAAGATATCGCTACGGGTGGGGGAGGGAAGACTACGAGTACTGGTTACGATAATTCTTGTCATAACCTCAGCCAAGCTATTCATGGATGCGTTCAACGCACCGGTAAAGATTCCGTAGGTGATGACATGCCATCTTTTGATTAAACGCTTGGAGGTTCTTTTTTCATTTGGTACAAGTTTCTTTTTGATATCAGAACAGTCTGGTCGTCATCTTTTGTTCCTTCAAAATCTACTGCCAAAAGGCCAAATTCGTCATTGAGGTCTCGCTTGTCCGATATCCTAAATTTTATCTTCAATCTCTCGCCTGTATGGAGCGGCTTGAGAAACCTTGTCTGCCTGCTGTTCCATGCGGGGTCGCCATCTATACCATAAAAGATAAGGAGGTTTCCGTACATCTCTTCTAGTTTTGTAAATTCGCCTTCCATTCTTGCAAGTATTGCTCTACCTGAGACCATCTTGTTGTCCGTGTTTGAAAATTCCTTTTTTTCATAGATGACATTTCTTATTCCTGAAAAAGAAAGATACTTTTCAAGCTCATCTGATGATATGGCGCACTCTGAGAAAAACTCGTCTCCCACTCTGAGCTCGGAGAATCTCTTCATTAAGATCTTGTTTCGTCTGGATAGTAGATTACTTCGGAGCTTGCGACTGATTTTCCAGAAATGAAATAGTTTATCGCGTTTAGGATCCTGGAATTGTTTGGTTCTGTTCCGTCTACGCTGCCAGGGAGAACTAGGTTTACCCTAATCTTTGACTTGAGGACATCGCTTAGCTCTTGGTTAACCGTAGTTGCAAAAGGCCTCAGTGCACCTCGAAATACCTCTGCCTTTGCCCTGTCCTTTCCTGTTACCTTGCCTCCTGATGGCATGTCAGGACCAATTACTATGATGGCTCCTTCTTTATCCTTGAAAAGTGGAGGATTCTTTCCACCGCCTGGCACAAATCTTTCAAGCACTTGTTGCAGTACTACTGCAGGCGTATTTATGAACTTGTCAACCAGTCCGTCCCACTGTTGCCTTGGCATGTCTACAAGTCTTGGTATCTGTGCAAGTTTTCCTGTGACGTATATTACGGCATTAATGGGTCCTATCTTTTGTGTTGCAGTGCTTAGCATCCTTTTCATGTTTTCCTGACTTGTGATGTCCATCACATGAGAGTGGAACTTGGATAGTCTTTCTTCTGCTTGTTTTGTGCTGGTCTTTGAGATCAAGATGACGGTCTTTCCCCCATTGCTCTCAATGTTTTGTGCAAGGTATTCTACCCTTGATACGTCTGACTCGTCAGTTGCATCCACCACAAATAGTATGACCTTGGAATTGTAATCTGGTTTTGTATCGGGTATAGAGCACGCGATGTGTGGCTTGACTGGATAGAAAACCCTGTCGCCTGGAATCACCTTGCCGTTTAGTATCTTTGATATGTTTTCATCGCAGAGCATCAATACGGTTTCTGCAACTTGCTGTTGTGAAAGGAACTGCTCGTCTGCAATCATCTTGCTTGTATTGTTTTGTATCTTTTCTGCAATCTGCTGTATCTTGGCCAAAAGCAATGCGATTGTACTAGATAACTTTTGGATCTCTTGCTCTGATGTTATTGATTTTGTTTTTGCAAGCTTTGATGCGGCTTGTATAATTCCGTTCTTTACCGTATTTTCGTCTTCTCCTAACAACGGCAGTATGTCGTTATTGACACTCTCTACGTCTTCTGGTGAAAGATTCTCAAAACCGCTCACTCGCATAAACTCTGCTGCTGCCTTGGGGTATACAGTCTTGTATATTCTGTCAGAATGTACAGGTCCTGGGTTTGTGGCAATAGATACGATTCCGTTTTCCGTAAGCTCCCACGACATGGCTTCTGCCAGCCTGTTCTTTGCTCCCTGTGATGCTGTATATGGACTTCTAAATCTGTATGGTCTTTGTTCGAATGGTCGCTCTTCGGTAAAGAAGGTAGATATGGTTACAATCTTGCACCCTGGCTTCATGGCTTTTATCGCTTGGGTTGATGTCCAAAAGGTTCCTGTAAGATGGATAGCTACTGTGCTCTTGAAATCATTAATTGGTGAATTTGGAAAGCATGTTACAGGGCCTGAGACGCCTGCGTTGTTGACAACAATGTCTACTGTACCATGCGATTTTTTCAAATCTTCAAACATTTTTGAAACTCCCTCCTCATCGCTTACGTCAACTCCTGGGAAGATCTTCACAAAGGCGCCGCTCTTTGCCTTGTCAATTACCTGTTGCAATTCTTTTGCGGCCTCCTCTAACGGCTCTTTTCTCCTTCCTAAGATGACAATATTTGCGCCATTTTCTGCAAATTTGATTGCAATTGCCTTTCCTATGCCGGTACCGCTACCTGTTATTACTGCAATTTTATTTTGGAACTTTAGCATGACAGAATTTGGCATATTTTTGGACTATTTATTCGATTGTACGTTTGTCTTAAGATAGGTATGATGGTTCTATCTTTCAAGGGAAAAATGTTAACGTGATTCTAATTTATTTTATTTAGCTCTAAAATAGTACCTGCTTTTATTAAAACAGCAGTGCCAGTCTCAGAAGCTGCTTTTAGTTCGAGATTTCCTGATCCTGTAACCACAACAACACCATCAACAATCGCCTCTATGTTGGCGTTGGCAGTATCCACACCTGCAGAATCACTCGTAATGGTATTTTTTACTCTTTCAGATTTTCCCTCTACCAATTGCCCTGCATTTGTACTTGAAACCTGATCGCCTATACCTGTTGCTGCGGTTGTACCCGTTGTTACGTGATACCAATCCATTACAAATGTTCCGGTAGATCCTGAATGATTTACAGCTATGCCAATGCCTGTACCTGTTGCAGTAGATTGATAAATGACCAGGTATTTGAAATGCCATGTACCTGCACCTACTCCAGTAGTTGTCATCACTACGGTAGGAGTAGTTGATGTGATTGAAGATGAATCTGATGATAGAGTTTGCCATGTCATGTCATTACCGGCTGCTCCAGAATTACCATTAATGCGAGTCAAGGTCGCAATAGTATCAGAAGTCGTAATTGCTGGCAAATTCAATGTTTGGTTTGCAGATACAGCTCCGCCAACTAAATTTGTATAAAATGTATTGGCAGGATTTCTTATTTTGATTGCCGTGTTACCAAAGTGGTCAAACTGACTTGTTCCAAAATCTAGATTTTTAGAAAACGTTTGAGCGGAACCGTCTGTGACAACAACCTTAGAGTCAACACCTATCTGAATTTGGTTTGTAGAGTTTGTTATTGTGATGTATCCCGGTTGTCGTACTACGTTGATCGCAGGACCACTCTGGGAGTTAAGACTTGTAATTCCAGAAGTGAGGTCAGTACATGTCCATGCACTTCCAGTGGTGGTATATTTCAAAATTTGATTATTATTACATGAGGTGGTGGGAAGAGAACCTATTATTCCAAGGTTGCCAGCCCTTGCAGCATCTGTTCCCAAAGTAGGAACAGCTAAATTGGTTATTTTATGACTATTTGCATTTTCATCTCCTCCCAAAGTGAGTGAATCTATTGTTATTGCAGCTACAATTTCCTTTGCTACATCCGTAAAAACTGTTGTTGATGGTAAATCACTTTCTGCAAAATTCTGGAATGGTGAGATTGCTCTCTTTGGAATTCCTACAGCCTCTGCGGAATATACCACTACCGTGGTTAATACCATGATTGACACTGCCATTATGGCAACGGTCTTACGTTTCATTCTTTTTGACATGTTTCTATATATTGAAATTTGTAAGAATGCTTGTAAAGCATCATGTCGATTTTCAGGCCTGATAATCAACCCTGAAATAGCTTCCAAGATTTGCGCTATGGTAGAACCGAAACTAGCGGCACTGCTTCCCTTAGATACTTTACCTTCAACAGAGTCTTTTCTTCCAAGTCTATCTGTTCAATGCCGCCTTTTTGTATGGTCACCTTCCATGGCCCAACTATTGGCTCAGACGAGGTAATCGTAAATCTCTGGATCACAGCACCGGTGCCAGAGTACTGGATGTTGTACGCATGATTGTTTACATTGACGGTTACAAACCTCTCTCCCTGCTTGACGGTGGAATTTCCTACGATGCAGTAAGCAGATCCTATCAAACATGTACCGCTAGGCGATACTACCTTGAAGGTAAGATTGCCAGTGTTGTAAAATGACGAATACATGATGTACGGTCTTGCAGTTGTATTTCCATCAATTCCAACAAAGTCCTGTACCGAAGTAAGATTGGACAATGGTATGGATACCGTAATTGGATATGTGTTGATGTTTACTTGCTTTGAAGCAAACGTAGTGTTGTAGAACTGGGCCTCTACCTGTACTGGATATGAGGTGGCATTGAATATCTTGGGTACAGTCCACTCTAGCTGCAATACTGAAGTTCCGTTTTCAAACAACTGGTTGGCATATGACGACACTACAGTACCATTTACTACAAGAGATACAGTTCCAAATATTGTTCCATTCGCATTGTTTTGTACATATATTGTTGGACTCTGCACACTTCCCTCCGCTATGTTTTGGTTCATCTCAAAGCCTACGGTGCCGTTAATTGCAAACGGAGGCATTACGCCAATTGAATATCTGCTAGACTCTGCAGTAATCTGGTCTGTGTTTCTTACCCAAACCCAATAAGTTATGCCTGGCTCTGTCATCTGATCTCTTGGTATGGTACCTGAGATGACATATGTGTTTGACATGTTGGTGCCAGTAACATTCATCTTTGCTGCGATGTATCCTGTCTCATTCTGTCCTGCTTGTACGAATCTAATCTCGGCACGGTCGATAGGTGTTGGACTGTAAATTATGCTAGATGCTGACAGTGTCTCGTTTGACACATACTGTGTCGTGGCATTGGCTGCAAGTATCTTTGATTGGTTTCCTACTTGGAATTTGACATCAAATATCTTCGGTGCCATAGGTGAGTACTTGCCAACCTCTGGAATTTCTGCATAGCTTACTGTCCTTTCACACTTTGTGATGTCTACTCTTGATGTGATGTAATCGGTACCGTTTGCTTCTTTGATTAGCAAGTTAAATGACTTGAATTGAGGTCGTAGCGGTGCCTCGTATACCGTGATGTGTTGACGCGTAAGGTTTAGCAGTGACGCATATGGCTGCATTGGGGATATGGTAGCATCTACTATGCCTACCGGCGTTCGTAGTATTACATCTGGCAATATCTCTGATTTGCTCCCAACAACTATCTCTGTCTTGTACTGGTTGCATACATCATAGCTTACTTGGTATAGTGTAAGGTCTGGCGTTATTGTTCCACCAAGTCCTGCTGCTCCAATTGCACCTGATATTGTTACGCCTGTGGCATATCCTCCACCTGAAGATAGTGCTGGCGGAGCAGGTGGTGCAGGTGGAGCATGTAGTGACCAAGTAACAAACTCTGAAAAGTGATTGGTCCAGACTACTAGGTTTCTACCCTGTAATTCCTTGCACTCGTTTGCTCCTACAGGGATCGCATTATTGACACATGATAGCGTTATCTCTCTTACTACGTTGCCATATGTGAATCCAACCGAGTTTCCCGATTCTCCAAAGAATGTTATCTTTGACGGCTTGCTAGACTCTATTGTAGTGCTGCCATTTCCTGCCTCAAACTGTGTTACAATCGTACTGACTTTTCCTGGAGTTACTGGGAGAACAAGCGGATTGGAAAGAATTGTTGGTAGATTAAACAACGCGTTCCATGATGCCGGACCACTAAGATCGGTATCAGGCTGAATCATTACTTGTAATTCAGTAGAGCCGTCTCCATTTGTATCCTTGTTGATTGTAAGGCCGTTTGAAATGTGTACTGTGCTTTTTAGCGCAGTCTGTGTCATTATCATGGAATAGTCTGATGAGCTACTCTTTACAGCAAACGGTATGTTTACTGTACTTAGCTGAACTGAGGGGCTTGATACTACAAGTCTTGGTTGTGACGGCACTAGGTTGATGGTAGGCTCAAAAGGCATCACCAACCTCTGGTCTGAGGCCAAGTTCCTTGCATGTGCAATACCTTCAACTACATCAAGCGATTCACTAAGGCTGGATATTGACTGCTTTGAACGTGAAACCGTGTCAGAGACTGTCATGGGTTCTATCAGTGTTGCAAATGCATTCATTTGTCTGGTATTAGAATCTGTAATGTTTACTGATTCAGACAAATATGCCGCAGCTGATTTTTGCGGAACGATTGTTTCGTTTAGTGGAATGGATTCTACAAGCGAACTAGTTCTACTTGACTGAGTCAATGTGATATCAGACAAAGCTATGGGTTCTGAGATTGATTTGATTGCAGCCAATTGATGCGTTACAGTTCCATCATCAAGAGACAATGATTCTGATGCTGATACCGTATATGCTGATCTTACCTCGACTGTGCCATCGTTGATGGATAGACTCTCAGTGATCGGCATCATACTTGCCCTAGTCACAACTACGGTTTCATCGTCAAGGCTGAGCGACTCTGGTAGCGTCTGGCTGACTGACTTGGATATGGATACTGTTCCATCATTGAGATTTAGCGACTGGTCTAGCGGCGTGAAAAAGTCATGGCCTGTTGTTATAGTTCCATCATCAAGAGACAATGATTCTGATGCTGATACCGTATATGCTGATCTTACCTCGACTGTGCCATCGTTGATGGATAGACTCTCAGTGATCGGCATCATACTTGCCCTAGTCACAACTACGGTTTCATCGTCAAGGCTGAGCGACTCTGGTAGCGTCTGGCTGACTGACTTGGATATGGATACTGTTCCATCATTGAGATTTAGCGACTGGTCTAGCGGCGTGAAAAAGTCATGGCCTGTTGTTACAGTTCCATCATCAAGACTGAGCGGCTCGCTTAATTCCATGATGAATGCACGACTCACAACTACTGTTCCATCATTGAGATTTAGCAACTCTGATAGCGTAATATGAGACTTGTAAACATCCACTGTTCCGTCATTAAGGGTGAGAGATTCTTGTAATACGATTCCAGACTTGTAAACACTAACTGTTCCATCATTAAGTGTCAAATGTTCTGTTAATCCCATGTCATCGGGATTGAATTTTGAGATTCTGTTATTGTTGGCATCTGCAACATAAATGCCATTGGAAGCGTCTACTGCAACTCCTATCGGTCCATCAAATTGGTTGCCTGCACTACCAGGTCCTGAACCAAATGTTTGAAGGAATGTTCCAGACGGGCTAAACTTTTCTATTCTATCATTTCCAGCGTCTGCTATGTAGACGTTGTTGAAGCTGTCTATTGTAATACCAATTGGGCTGCGGAATTTACCTGGGTCGGTACCTGTTCCACCAAACGAACTTGTGGCAGTTCCGTCTGGTTTGAAAATCTCAGTTCTGTTGTTTCCAGTGTCAGTTACATACACGTATCCAGTACTATTTACTGCAATGCCCATGGGACCAGTAAACTCTCCCAAACCAGTTCCAGTACCACTACCAAACGTTTGTAGGAGCGTTCCAGTAGAACTGAACTTCTTTACGAGGTCATGACCGGTGTCTGCCACGTAAATATTGTTTGCAGAGTCCACTGCTACACCTGTTGGAATGTATAAACTTCCACTTCCAAACGAAGTTTTAAAAGTTCCAGACGCGTCTAGTACATTTATCACATCATTTTGCGCGTCTGCAACAAACACAAAGCCAGTACTGTTTGCTGCTATACCAAAGGCAGCAGTCGAAGTTTTGTTGAACTGTACCACACCTGCAGAGTTGAATTTTATAACATTGTCAGTTGCAGTAGCAACAAAAAAGTTTCCACTGCTGTCAAGAAAGAGGCTGTGCGGTAGTGCAACATCCACCTGACTTGCAAGTGCATTGTTATTTGCATATGCAACAGAACCACCAAACTGGAACATCAGGTGGTGAGCACCATACGTCATGACACGTGAGACCTCAAACCCTGTATTACTGCTTGAATAATTGTGATAAATTATTGAATTGCCCTGTATTGTAGGTGTAAGAGATGATACTCCATCGTTTAATTCTAGAAACTTGAGATCTGCTGGAAGTGAACTGCCAAAGGTTGTTCCATTGATTGCTGTGATGTTGAGGTCTGCTGTTCCAGTAGTGTTAAAGTATACCGTCCAATCTCCTCCTACCATTGGGTATGATTGTACGTTTATGACGGTTATCTCGGCGGTTATCTCAAACTGCTGCTGGGATAATTGTGGCACGACCCACTGCATTTGATCAGGAATTCCGTTGCCGTTGGTATCTACAAGCGTTGCCTGAAACCTTGGATCTTTTGTAACATCAACATTTGAACCGTTTATCAACCAATGTAGCTTATACTGAACTCCTTTTTTGACCAGATCCTCGGAGATGACAGAAAATGCTGTTACATTGGTATAATGCAATGTAGAGTTTTGTTCCACTGATACAAATTTGTCAAACTTGAAAGCAGTCGAGACATCTTTTTCTGTGGTGTAAGGCGCTTGCGTCACGTAAACCATATCGTATCTGCTAGCAGAACTATCAACCAGTAGAAGTTTTGTCGGCTTGTCGGGTTGTACCATTTGAGGCAAAGATTGAGTGAGTGAGGCAACTGGAATGAACTGCTTTCCTAGGGTTATTGAAAACCCTGTCTGGTTGTTTACCTTTTGTATCTTTTTCAATAGAGTGGCATCTACGAATTTTGATTTTTCAAGTCCGGCTTCCTTTAGGCCGTTATTGTCAGATATTCCTACGGTGTTGTTGCCTTGAATGTTTTGGTGAGTTTTGAGTTTCTGATCTAAATTGCTTGTGCTGTCGAACAAGACATTTGTCTTCTTATCATGTGACGTAGCCAAGTATACGAACTGTGCATTTGAAGGCATTTCAATTGCCATATTTTGAGATTGATTTGGAAGAACTATGTTTTCAGTCCATATCACAGGTTGGTTGACTATTATTTTCTCATGTCTGAGATGAATGCCTGTAACATTAGTTGGTACAGTAATATTGGAAGGCAGAGTTGGAATCGTGACATTAGCCGTTATGGTAAGGTTGGTTAAGAGGGGTACTGTAACGTTTGTTGGAACTGCACTCATGTTGGTTAGTGCTTGTTCCATAAGAAGTCTTGAACCGGTATTGTAAAGCTGTTGAATCTCAGGAGGGGTGAGAAGAGAATTGTACACATTCACTTCGTCTATCTGCCCACCAAAAAGATTCTTGATTGTTATTTGATCTACCTTTCGTGTTTCCTGCGCCCCAATCAGCACACTTGCATTGGACTGTATGTTTTGTACAGTTTTTGTCCTCAATTCTCCAAAAGAGGTAATTCCCAAGTTATATGCCGGCATTGTAGCCTCTTCGGTTCCGTTTACATAAAGCGCAATAGCGCTTGCATTAAAGGTTGCAGCTAAATGTGTCCACGATTGTGGTATCTTTGTCTTGGATTCTATTGTATGCCACTGAACTCCATCATAGATTGAAAATACGGCATGCTTCTGTGGAGGGACGGTATTATGAATACCGAATAAAAATGCATTTTCTTTGCTGAGTATTGTAAAGTCAGATGATCCTTTTTTGTAATCTGGTTTTATCCATGCAGAAAGAGTCATGTTTGATACGTTGTTTGTGGCAGTCATGTTTTGTGATACAAAGCCGCTTCCTTGAAGTGTAAGCGCGCTACCATTTACACCGTTTTTTGATATGGCTACTTCGCCAAACGTATCTGACGGAGCAATAGTATTTTGACTAAAGTTTAGCGATCCTATTGGTGAGGGTATTTGTGTAATTGTAGCTGGCACGGTAGGAACAAACTTTCCTGCGGAGAATTTTTCATATAGATCGTATATCTGAGTTGAATTCAAAGATTTGTCATAGATTGAAATCTCATCTATCAAGCCTGCAAAAGGATTCTTGGATGCAACCGTTCCTGCTCCCTGTGCACCAGTTGTTACATTGGAATTTGATTGGAGGCTATTGATAACCTGTGTCTCAATCTGACCGGAAGGAGATATGCCTACTATGTTTGCTGTACTGCTTGATTCTAAAACCCCGTTGACATACAGGCTAATCGATGTGCCATTAAAGACTCCTACTAAATGAGTCCACTCTTCTGGTATCTGTGTCTTTGACTCTACTGTATGCCATCGTATTCCATCATAAATTGAAAATTCAGCTGTTCTTTGTATTGCAATGTTGTTTTTGATTGCAAGATTGAACGAATTGTGTTTGTCAAGTATGGTGAGCAAACTAACCCTATTTTCATAAGAGGGTTTTACCCAAGCAGATACTGTTAATCTGGTGAGAGTGTCAGTTGTGGGAATGCTCTGAGACAGATATCCATTTCCTATCAGTTGAAGGGCCGTTCCATTTATGCCACTAAAAATGGATACATTTCCAATCATGTTGGATCTTGGAATAGAATTTGGATCAAAGTGTAATGATACTATCGGAGTTGGTAGTAATGTTGTTACATTTGTGGGTGGAGGGGTTGGCTGTGTTACGTTTGTAGGAATTAACGGAATGGTAACATTTGTTGGTTGTGTTTGGTTGGAAGGGATAAAGGTAAGATTTCCTGGGACTTGAGGTATTGTAACATTGGCTGGAATTGTAACATTAGCTGGTACAGTAACATTGGTTGGAATTGTAATATTAGCTAGGTTTGTTGCGTTACTTGTTTCAAAACTAATGCTATTTGCCGAAGTGAAATTAATTGGTAATACTTTTACATCGTCGATCTGCCCTGAAAAGAAGTTGCCAACTCCACTAGTTGTTTTCCTTGCCCCTATCAAAATATCTGAAGATGAAAATGAAATTTCTGGTAATGGTATAACATTGAGTAGTTTGGGATTTGTTACAAGTATACTTGTATCAATATTGTCATTTACATAAATTGTGACTGATGATCCGTCATAAATTCCAGCAACATGAGTCCATTGAGAACCTATTGCTGTTTTTGACTCTACTTGGTACCAATTTGTACCATCATAAATTTCAAAGCTTGCATAATATGTTGAATTGTATTTTTTTAATGACAAGGAAAATGAATTGTCTTTGCTTATTATTGCAAAATTATTTGACATGATGTTATAGTCAGGTCTGACCCAAGCCGAAACCACTAGGCCAGGAAATTTTCCTATGGTCGCACTCTTGATGGTAACATAACTTTCTCTCCCATCAAAAATAAGAGAATGACCAGTTGGACCATTCATTACGCGCCAGATATTTACAAGACTTAACTCATCTGGATTAAAATTGTACAAATGCCAAGTCAAAAGTTCCTTGACTGTCTCAGCTGGAGAGGTGATGGCATCCTCTGAAAAAACTCTCTGCTGGTAAGAATAAATGCTTATGACTAGAATCAAGACTATGGATAGAGTACCTCTAGGGTTATATGCCTGCACTGTTTTTCTACTATGCAACAATTAATCTGCTTTTTTGGAGGATATTATGGTCAAAGCAGAATATCACCACTGAAAATCACGCTTGAACATAAGAATAGATGAAAATAGACTCGATCTGAAGGTAATTTTGCATTTTTGAACACCGATTGCTTTATTCCCTTAGTCTGCCCCCTCCAGACATGGATTTTGAGTTGGCTTTGGTCACATTGTTGATATTGTTTGTACTGAATGTGGTGTTCCTTCTTCCTATGGCCGTTGGAGAAAAAATAATGCCATCTGACAACCCTGCAATAAGAACATATTTTGTATATGTAGGATCATCCACTTACCACCCTGCTGATCTCAATAGTTTACTAAATGAATCTCTCTCGTATTGGAAAGAAACTGATCATGTGAACTTCAAATATGTTCAGGATTCACAAGATGCAACCTTTACAATCCGGTGGATACCTGAAACGGACGAACCATATTCAGCTTATACTGTAAACAAGAGAACAATAGAAATAGGTCTTGGAGACAGCAAATGTAACGGTGTTTGGCATGCTTATGATTCTAAATTTATTCTATCTTTATTGGAGCATGAAATTGGTCACGCCTTGGGTCATGAGCATAGTATCATTGCTTCGAGTATAATGTATCCCATTATTAACGACGCAAAATATGCCCCAACCAACTCAACATACGTGCTTGATTCTACAAAACCCCTCTTTATTCAAGCTTGTACATTTAACACGGTATCATCATTTCATTATAAGGTGGCATCAAATGGAAAAACTCCTATAAATGCATATTTTGTTGACTGGAGTCATCAATACGGTAACTTGAAGAAAGCCAGCGAAATGACACCTTATAAAGAAAGAGGCTGTCATGGTGCTGGAGCCTACAATCTAGAAGGAACATGTGATGTCTTTTCAAATTCAGGCCTTCTCATAGTTCCAGAAAAAGCTGACAGCGCCGATCAAACGATAACTGTATTCATAGATGAATTAACTTCATAGTGAAAACTTTTTTTTGAAAAGACTAGCAAATCACTAGTTTGTTCGTTTTGCAACACATCGAGAAAAACTATATTCAATTATGAGATTCTGTTTGTACTATCTTTGAAACTAGCTGCATATTTGACATGGTGTATCTAGAGTCTAGATTTGGAAAGGAATTTGGGATTATGACTAAAGTAACTATCAAATTTGATATTCGCCACCATGTTTAAAAAATAAAGAAAAAACACATCTTTTATGATTAGACATTTCAAAACCACATTCCATGCTTCGTTTTGTAATGGTAGGGGTTCCCCGTGGTAAAAAACAAGATGAAGGGATTACAGCAGCAAATAAAAACGCTAACCATAATGTCTATCTCAACAACAATCATAGTCATCATAGTTGCGGTTCTTCATTTTTCTAGTACTAATAACGAATCAGCGACAGATTATGCAGTTTTAGATTCTGGAGGAGTACTAGTAAAAACATGGGCGGCATGGCATCTTGACAAAGATGAACCGCTACACGTGAGAATAATAAACTCTACACTTGAATCAAGTAACCAATATTCTGCTATTAATGACGCAATAATGTCAGAAGATCACCTAACGTATGAAAATCCAACTCAGGCAGTTTATTACGTTGGTTGGAATGATGCGCTAGGAAGCGTGAAGGGATTGAAAACAAAGTATGCCATTCCTCAAATCAGCCTCAGCAAGACTGACAATGAGGTAGGGGATGTTATAATTCGCTTAACTGATACGAAAGATCCAAAGTACTCTGGTTTTACAAAATCAATAATTGACACAAAAAACCACCAGATTTTAAAAAGCATAATAACAATCTACGATGTAAAAGATCTGACTGATACACAAATTGAGGCTGTCGTGAGACATGAGATGGGACATGCCCTGGGGTTGGGTGATGCAGAGGGCGAAAATGATTTGATGAATCACGTGATTGATCTAAAATATTCATACATAACGCAATGCGATGTTCAATCAATAATTATATTGTACAATGATACTGACTCTCAAAAAGTTCACTGTGCAAAATAATTCTTGTGCGCAATAGTGACAAATTACTGATTTTACAGGGATCATATTTTTATTACGGTACACCTAATAAAGACAGGGTAGGAATTTTTGGTTCTGTCAGCGAATAGCACAAAGACTAGGACTATGTCGTTTAGGCTCCCAGAAGAGATAGCTGATTTGTTAGAAACTGAATCGTCAACTAAGAACGTAAACATCAGCACAATTATGGCTGAAATTTGTGGAAATTATTTTGGATATGAAGGAAATGCGGGAAGGGCAGGACTAGTTGCATTTCCAAGACCTTTGCTTATGCGTTTGATGGAGGGATATCCTGAAGAAAAAGTAATTGCTATGGCTGATACCATGTCAAAAGATGTCACTGTAGATATAATGGCAGTCTTACAAAATGAATTTACCGTAGACAGTTTTATTGAATTTGTTCAAGCATGGACACATGCTTCTAGAATCCCATTTAGACGACAATTAAAAGGCAGTCTAAACACAGTTGTTATCCAACCTGAATTGGGTAGAAATTGGTCGCTCTATCTGGGCCATTTGTTTAAAAATGTCATTGAAGAAATAACGGAGAAAAAAGTTGCAATCAACGTAACTGACAAAAGCGTTAGATTCATGTTCTGATTCTGGTCTTTATCAAAATAGTTTTGCAGAAAATTGACAGGAATGCCTCTCTACGAGAATATTTATTTGTGGGTCAAATTCACCCTGACGCATGCACGATTCTGAATCTGATACTTTTTCAAAGAAAGACAAACGAAATGAATATTGCGAGTTGCTAGAAAAGATTGGCATAAGCGCAGAGCCAGAAAAATTCGAGTCTGACGAGGTGGAAAAAAGCGACTATTATTCCAAGTATTTCTCTCATACGCCGGCAATGGTTACAAATCATGGTTGCATTGCACTCAAAGGTACCAACATAGATGTTATTCAGATAATACAAAAGGGATAGAGATGTCACAAGATCTGATTCCACTACCATGGGGAGCACAGGACAGGTTCCAAGCTCACTTTATAGTAAAGACCAAAAATCCAGTAAATGGAGATGACTTCATCGCAAGAACAAAGGTAAAGGCAAGTGGCCACTTTGCAGCAAAAAAGGCGTCTGATATCGAATGGGTTGGAGGAAACATTGCAGGCTCACTTAATTCAGACGGGGAACTCAAAAGCATGATTCTCAATCTTCCGTACAAGGATACTTTCATCTGGGTCGAACCTACCAAGAAAGGAATTCGAATACACGGCAAATGGAAGAGCAGCCAAGAACTTGGTATCACAAAAGAACTATTCCAAGTCTATGATGCAATAGCTTCTCACATCAAAAAAAGTCTCTAGGCCCGCCACCAGTCAAGGGCTAAACAATCAATCTTGGTTCCTCTTGGAATTGCAAGTATGAACTGCTTTCGCACAGTTGTAGCTAGCCTTCCTGCCAGAACAACTCCTGTTGCTGACATGGTATCCGAAGAATTGTACACCTGAACCAAATACGGAGCGTGGTCTATGCCAGGACCCTTCTGGTATACGGCAAAATCGCAGCCAAATTTTATACCGGGATTTACAATGTATCCCTTCTCTCTAAAGTCCTTGTACACTTGGTATTTTTTGTCAAAGTTGTGGTGCTCACGTCTGCAAATTTCAAGCAACTCGTTTGAGGAAATATTTTTCTTGTTTCTGTGTATCTTTAGTTTTGATTTTTCCAACAGATAGTATCCTTCAATTAAATCAAGTATGAGAGGTACGTTTATCTCCTCAGGCTTTGGTTTTGTGATTCCGATTGGCTTGCCGTAATATCCATTGACAAAAAGTGATCTTGACTCATCAAGGTTCCACACTATGATACGGTTCTCGATTAGTTCTCCTTTCAAGATATGATTTCCAACGTAAGCCTATCGATTTTAGTGTTTATGATTGCGACAAAAAAGGAAAAAAGATGATGTATTATTCTATAGGCTCAGTGCCAGCAAAATGAACGAATCTGATACTTGGAGGCACTTGTCGGACATTTCCTCAATGCCTTCTACCACGTCTTTGAGGAGCATTAGCTCTTTTGTAGTCGTGACTTCGTCTAAGACCTTTATGGTCAGTGCACGATATTTCTCGTCTACTGCTCTTTCTATCTTCTGGGCCTCGTGAGCCAGGTCAATTGCAACCGTGGCGTTTCCGCCAAGTGCTCGAACAATCTCATTTATCTTGTAGATCTGATCCACTGCCTGCTCTATGAGCTCGCCCAAGTCTTTTTCAATTTTTTCTTTTTTCAGAGTGGCTCCCTTTATGTTGGATAACTTGAAGGCTATGCCTGTGATGTAGCCTGCAATCTCATCCATGGTGTATGCTGTATTCAACAGGTTCTCTCTGTTCATCATCAGACCTCCAACGTCTGCAATCTCTCGAGTTATCTTTCTGCGCAAGGCCTCCACCTCATCCTCGGTATTCTTTATTCTCTCAAGGGCCTGCTTTACCTCGGACTTGTCAGACTTGATTATCAGCTCGGGAAGTGCTGAAAGGTCTCTGACTGCGTTAAGAATCCTGTTTATTTCATCTTGCAAAACGGCAAGTGCCTTTCTCTTTGCCTGAACTTCAAGTTCTCCGCTATACATGTAGGCGTTTTACTTGAAGCCGGCAGCTAATAATCCTTGCGTGTAATCTCAATGGATGTATTCAAAACTGTTTTTCGCTTTGTATTACTTTTTTCTGGTTGTTGTACATGGTGATAATCTCATTGACCGAAGTTGCATTCTCCGGAGTTTTTTCAAATCTTATCTTTCCTGTAAACTTGGGAAAACGCAAGGCAAGGCCGCTGCCCTTCCTTATCTTGTCTTGAGCTACTTTGTGAATTGGGCTCAATGTTATTTCCGAGGCCACTATCTCAATTACTACCTCGGGCTCAAACCAGACATCTGCCTCAAGGCCACTGTCAACCCTTGGATCTTTTTTTACAACTATCTTGTCTGATAGTATCTGATAGAACTGGTCTAAACTCTCATCGGTAAAACCCGTTCCAACTTTACACACGCTAGGATAACTATCCGAGTCTTCATCATATGCAGAAAGTAGCAGTGCGCCATACCTGCCTGTTCTCCTGCCACGTCCATAAAATGCACCGATCACAACCAGATCAAGCGAGTCTCCAAGCTCGTTTCTATATTCGCGTTTTAGTTTGAGCCAGTTGCTTGCACGTGCACCTGCTCTGTACGGCGAATCAAGTTGCTTTAGCATCAATCCTTCGCAGCCTGAATTGATGGCGTTTTCCAAAAAGTCCTCCACCTCGTCGTCTGTCCTGACTATCGTCATGGGCATGATTCTTGCAAACGCATCTTCTACTACAACACTTTCAAGTATCCTCCTACGTTCGCTGTATGTCATGTCAAGGCAGCTCTTGCCATCAATAAACATGACGTCAAAGAAATTGACTGTTATAGGATACTCTTGGACCGCCTTTGCGATGTTGTACTTTCGTCTCCGATGCATGAGTTCCTGAAAAGGCAAAAACTCTCCAGTATCTTCATTTATGGCAACAGCCTCGGCTTCCAATATTATTCTGCTTGACTTTATGGATTTGGTAATCTTTTCTACAATGTCAGGATAGTAGCTTGTGATATTTTCAAGACTTCGTGAGTAAAGAACCACTCTGTCTTTTTCTATGTGAATCTGCACTCTCTCTCCATCAAGTTTGTATTCTGCGGCAAACTGGTTGCCCATCTTTTCGCGAGCTTCCTGGGGGCTCTTTACTCTTTCAGCAAGCATTGGACGTACGGGACTAAAGACTGAAACCTGAAAATGTTTCAAAGATTCTATGCCCTCTTTTGATACCGATTCGGACACCTTGCCAAGGTCGCTGCAAACATTGTATGCGTGCTCCAGCAGAGGCCTGTTCTCCTTTGAGCCAGTAAAAGCAATCGATAGTGCGTCAAGAATTGTATAGTCTGCAATGCCTAGCCGCAAGTTTGCCGTAATTATTTTTGCGATGAATCGACCTTCAATTGGACTAGAATCATTTAACAAACTTGAGATGTATTTCATCTTCATATCCTGCGACCTGTTGCCCTTGAGCTCTGCTATCTTGAACAGCGTATCGTATACTCGCTCTACAGTAATGTCTTCCTTGAGAAAGGTTGTCTGCATTTTTTGTTCTAAAATGGTAGCAGTTGCCTGGCCAAAATCCCCCACTTTTTTGTATTCGCGCTCAATCTTGGTAACTGGAATGCCTGTGGATTTTGATAATGCCCTGACTGCAATCTTTTCAGCAACGCCGACCTCTACTCCTTCGTGGTCTGGTCTTAGTTTTCCTTGTAGGAGATACACCACCTTTGGAATTATCTCCGGAGGAGTTTTCTTGAACAAATCCACTAGATGCTGGGTAAGCTCTAGTCTCTTAGTGGTGCTCTCCATGTACCCTAGCGTATCTGCAACAAGCGAAAATTTCATCTGAACGACTTTACATTCAGTATAATAAAAGGTTGATAAGCTCTCAGACTAGTTCCCTGAAAGCATTTTTGCTATCTGTCCATCCTGCTCTGATGCCGACTTGAATGATTGGAGGGGAGTGACCTTCCATTTTACCATGCCCCAGAATGGAATGGACTTTAACATCTTTCCAAGCTCATCATTTGAAGCGGCCTCCATCACAAAGGCTCCTGCCCTCTGCCCAGTCAACAACCCGCCCTTTAACTTGTTTTCTGATTCCCATTTCATCAACTGCTCATAGCTTGGAATCACTATGTGGTTGATGTAGTCGGGAACGTCTTTCATTGGGATTAGGCCGTCGATGTTTTCTGCTTCTACTAGATACTGCATGACAAGTCTATGGTATCAAAATTAGATAAGACTTGCTAGGGAAGAAGTTTATCAGTTAATCTGGAGAATCTGAAAAATCGTAGAAAGATGCCATTATTTCAAGTGCAAGTGAGCCTTGATTCTCAACCGCATCTCTGGAGTCCTCTTGATGATTGTGTTGTGAAAGTCAGAAGACTCTTCAATGTCTAGATATCTCTTGTTTCTCTGCAAAAACCCGTCAAAGAAAACCCCGCAGACGTATCCTACATAGATGCCATATGCAAAGTCTTCAAGGTTTGACGTTATGGCAAGTGACTTGACCTCTGCTAGTACCATCTTGGGATAGTCAAGTGCATATGTGATGATGTCATTGAGATTTTTTTCTTCAATTACCCCCAATCCCATATATGTGCCAAAATTTAGCTTGTATTTAGGACTTGTGAATTCTTGTTTTAGGTATAACACCATGTCATGAGTTTACGTATGTTCAAGATCATGTAGTCCATCTTATTTTATATCTCAAATTTTTTCATCGAACCTTTAGATTTGTTCTTATCATAATCTCGTTCGTTTATAAATAGGAAGTAAGGGGAGTTTTATCATGGGTGGAGCAAAGAAAAAATCGCCTGCACAAGCAGAGAAATCACAAGCTGCCGAGGCAGCAAAGAAGGAAGGCGGTCAAAAGAAAGACAAGAAGGAACAAAAATCAAAAACTACGATCTCTGTAATTGTAGACGAACCGCAAGCCATGAATTTCATAAAGAGCTCCAAAGTCTTTACTGTACAAGAATTATCAAGGCAACTAAATGTCAAGGTATCAGCCGCAAATGCATTCTTGTTGAACCAACAAAAACAAGGTGCAGTAAAAAGAATTGGTGGATATAGCGGTCACCACATTTACGTACCTGCTTGAGCCAAAGAAAAGATATCTCCGGGTTTTACTTGACTTAGTATTTCAAGATTTGATGTAATTTTTCCGACAAGCGTCATAGGTTTTGCCTGCGATACATCATCTAGAAAAAAACAGATAGAGCCATTTGATGCCAGAAAACCAACATCGCCTTTTTTGAACTGTGTTTTGAGTTTCTCGCCACCTGCAGTAAGAGTCGTATCCATAAATGCAATCGAACCACCAATCATGTGCGCATTGCCTTCAAGCGGCAGGGACCTGACTATGGACCCTACTGTCTTTGGCGCAAGATGACGCTTGAGCTCTAAAACGGTTTGTGCCTTTCCCTTCAATGACAGAACCAGTTCAATTTTTGATACAGAACCGGCACTCATTTTTGAGAGGGAGTATTATGAAATATATAACGTTTGTTTCACCAAGACCCTGATGTCTGATGAACCTGAGGAAGCTAGTGTAGATACCGAAGAGGTTCAAGCAGAGGAAGAACCAGTTACAGAGTCAATTTTACCACCCGAGACAGAAACTGTCGAGGTTACAACAGAAGAAGGAGAGGAAAAACCGTCTGTCAAGCGAGGGAAGAAAGATCTCTCTCCAGAAGAGATTGCAGAACAGGAAAGACTGCAGAAGATTATCGCTGCAAGAGAGATAATCGAGGTAGATCCTGTTCATACCCCTGTAGAATATGAAACAACTGGGAAAGGCAAGATAATGATAGGTCCTCCAACACTTACACGCTTTGAGAAGGCAAGGATCCTTGGTGCGCGCGCATTGCAACTATCTCTTGGAGCTCCGCCGTTTATTTCAGTGCCAAAAGAGGTAGCAACTTCACTAGATTTAGCTTATACCGAACTTGAAAAGCGTGTAATACCAATTACAATAAGACGCGTATTGCCAAACGGCGACTTTCAAAACATACCAATTGATCTTTTTGATTGATGGATGAATTGTCGATAAGACTTTAATAGAATGCTAATTTGGTGTGAGATAGAGTTTGTTGAGTGGAATTGAAGAAAACGTACTAGATGTTAGGACACACTCAAAAGATAGAAAGCTGATAGTTATCAATCCGCGCCCAGTGATGGAATGCTCACTTGACATTCTGACAGAATTGATAAAACACAAGACGGTTACCCTGAGGGCAAGGGGAGATTCTATTCCAGTAGCCGTCGCGGTAGCAAATGTGATAACAGAAAACATACTAAAGGGAAACTCGCAGATACCTGAAATTACTGTAGACAGTGAAAGCCAAGGAATCAACGGGCCATTGGTATCTATAATTGAGATTACTATAACAAAGACAAACTAGAAAGCGCTACCTGGACCTTTGAGTAACATATTTTCGCATTCTTTGCATATTGCCTCATCGATGTTTGATTCTAGCTTGTGGTGTATGTCGCAGATCAAAAGGCTTGATTTGATGTAGTTGCAGAGACCTATGAATTTTGATAGGCTGGATGGTGTATATGCCATGTTTGATGCCAAATTGCCACAAATGTCGTTTATCATATCTGACACTTCTTTTACTGCAAGGAGCTTGTTTATGAGCTCAGGATCTCCTCTTGTTCCTCTCACATAGTTGCTAATTGCAGCCTGTGTTACACCAAGCATCTTTGACACTTCCTCTTCCCGTATCTTGTGGTCCTCGATGAGTTTCTTGGCCAAGATTGCCCTTAATGCAGGTATGAGAGTCTTTGTTTCAATCTCTGCAGGCAAAAGCATATGCGATTTTGCCTTTGTAAAATATTTAAAGCTAATCTTTATTGTCGTCATGACTTAATTGAGAGATGGCTAGAATCGATCCGTTGCAAGAGATTTGTTCTAAAATCAAGCTACTCGTTTCCGGTACTGTGGCAAGATGCATGACTGACAGCATCGCCCTGTCTGGAGGACTTGATTCATCTGTTCTTGCATCATGTCTTGGCAGAAAGGCAAGTGCTTATGCAATGGTTGCAAAAGACTTTCCTTCTACTGATCTTGTAAACGCGCAGCTTGTTGCAAACTTGAATGGCTTGAAGCTGAAGATTCTTTCTGTATCAATTGATGAGCTCTTGGAAGCAGTGGAGGAGACAATCAAGATTTTGCGTGTATTTAACCCAATTGAGATTAGAAATAGCATCGTGGTCTACATTACGATGAAAAGTGCAAAACGCGACGGCTGCAAATCCATCATGACAGGTGATGGTGCAGATGAACTCTTTGCAGGATACAATTTTTTCCAGCGCATGTCTCCTTCTGAACTTAAAAATGATCTTGAGCGAATATGGAGCGTGATGCATTTTCCGTCTAGGGACATATCAAATTCCATAGGACTTGACCTATGCACTCCATTTCTAGACAAAGAGGTTGTAGAGCTGGCAAAATCTATACCGCCTGAACTCAAGATACATGAAGAAAATGGAAAAAAATTTGGCAAATGGATTCTAAGAAAGGCGTTTGAGGAGTCGCTTCCAAGATCTATTGCGTGGCGTGACAAGGCTGCCATGCAAGACGGATCTGGTACAAGCGGCCTGACAAACTTTTTTGAAAATCTGATTCCCGACCATCTCTTTTCTGAAAGAGCCAAAAGATATCTTGAACAAGAGCAGGTTGCTCTGCAATCAAAAGAGGCACTACACTATTATGAGATCTACCGAAAATACTATGATTGTCCTGCAGCACTTCATTCATCAAAAAACAAGTGTCCAAACTGTAACTTTTCTGTTGAAAAGGGATCCCGCTTTTGCAGAATGTGCGGCAGTTTTCCTATCTAGTCCTTCTTCCACTTGTTTGGTTTTCTGACAAAGATTCTCTTGCATCCGTGGCAGCAAAAATAATACTTTTTTCCCTTGTGTTCGTGTTCGAGGGCAAGTTTTTCATCTAGCTCTATGCCACATACTGGATCCACTACCGTCATGTCTTGACTCGTCTAGCCTTTGTATTTAAAACTTACAGTTGAAAAACTAGAGATACTAAAGAAGATTTAATCTGATTGATTTTCCAATCATTGGTATCGTGAACCTAATCTGTGTCGCACTTGGAATTTCTTTTCTGGCAGGCATTGGATTTTACAATGCTTTTGCGCAACAAGTTGACGAATCGCATCTACACACAAAAATAATTGCATCAAATTTGGAAAACCCATGGGAACTTGTTTTTGCACCTGATGGAAGAGCATTTCTCACTGAAAGAACAGGAAATCTTGATTTGATGCAAAACGGAACACTGCAAGATGAGCCAATAGCGCATCTCCAAGTAACACAAGCAGGAGAAGGTGGACTGTTGGGCCTGGCACTTGATCCAAATTTTGAAGCAAACCACTTTCTCTATCTCTATTACACCTACTCTGATTTGGAAGGGCTGCATAACAGGGTTTCAAGATTTACGGAATCAAACGGCACCATATCGCAAGAAAAAGTCTTGATAGATAAAATTCCTGCAAATACATACCATGATGATGGCAGAATAAAGTTTGGGCCAGACGGAAAGTTGTACATCACGGCAGGAGAGGCCGGTAGGTCAGATCTAGCACAAAATGTCACGTATCTTGGTGGAAAGATATTGAGGATAAACTCTGATGGGACTGTACCTTCTGACAATCTGTTTGAAGGCTCACCAGTCTATACGTATGGAAACAGAAATCCGCAGGGGCTTGACTGGGATGCAAGAAATGGAAACCTCATAGAGACTGAACATGGCCCGTCAGGTGAGTTTGGGTGGCATGCACATGACGAGATAAATCTGATAATACCCGGAAAAAATTATGGCTGGCCTGATGTGATTGGCATGGCAAACGATTCAAGATTTGTAAATCCGATATATCAGACAGGCGACATAACATGGGCTCCGTCTGGTGCAACTTTTTACACCTCTGACAAGATTCCTCAATTCAAAGGCAAGTTTTTGGTTGCTACGTTGATGGGGCAGGGTCTTGAGGTGATTACATTGGATAAAGATGACAAGGTGGTCTCGACCCAGAAATTATTTGACGGAACCTTTGGAAGGCTACGAGATGTTGTACAAGGGCCAGACGGCTCTCTTTACCTTCTTACAAGCAACGGTGGCGGTGGCACAGCCAATGACAAAATTATACAGGTAGTGCCAGAGTTTGGTCCAACTGCCGCAATTGTTCTTGCCGTCTCCATATCCTCAATAGTTGTGGTATCAAAGTTTAGGCTGCCTAAACTTTAATGCATCGTGTAAATGTGGATGTCCTAAGACGATAACTTGCTGATAAGATCAGAAAACTCGGTCTCGCTCAAGACTGGAGTCTTTGCAAGCTCCAAGTTTTCATCAACATGAGATGGCGATTTTTGGCCAACAAGGGGGGCTATGACCCCTGGGGTAGACCTGACAAACTGGATTGCTCTGTGTGACGGGTGTGTTAATTGCCCAAACTCTGGCAAAACATTTGGGCCCAAAAGCCTTGCCTGCATGAGCGGTACGCTTGTGAAAACTCCGATTCCAAGTTTTCTTGCAGCCTCTAAAATGGTAAATGCGATGCCATCTTGCTCTTGATTCTTAACAGTAAGGGCTTGATCATAATACATGTTGTATGGAAGCTGGATGAACTTGAATCCGCTCTGAGCTCCGCCTACGCTGCTTGCCAGTTTTACAACATCAAAAATTGAAAGATATTGTTGGTGTTCCTTTGGGACTCTGAAGCACTCCCACGTGGCCATCCCGTAATATCTTATCTTTCCTGACTTTCTCTGGCTTTCATAAAACTCAAACACATCGCCAAGTTTTTTCATAAACTCGTCCTTTGTCATATCTTGGAGTTGTCCTTCGGCAGCATTGTGAAGATACATCAGGTCGACACACTCTAGTCCAAGATTCTCAAGGCTTCTTTCTAACTGATCTTTAAGATACGGTATTGTCATGCAGTGGTATCCAGATGAGATGTCTCCAGACTTGATTATTCCGGGTTTTACAAGCGAATTTTGTATGTTCTGCCAAAAATCTTCTTTTATGTCCCCGTCATTTGTGATGTAGCCGTTTTTTGTACTTATGAAGAATTGATCCCTTTTTGCCTTGCCTTTCTCAATCATCTGAGCAACTGCCTTGCCAACAGATCTCTCAGCTTTCTGTGATCTGTAGTTTATGGCAGTGTCTATGACGTTAGTTCCAAGCGTGACTGATTTTACTACGGCATCCTTGACTAGGGCGTCTGTGGCGTCATCTGGGTTTCCAAGATAGGTGCCTATTCCAATAGATGATAAGGTTAACCCTTCAAATTGTTTGAAATGGTTCTCTGCAACATTTGGGTGATTTCTTGCAAACTCCAACGTGCCTTCTGGGGTGGCATAACCTGCAATCATGGCATGACTTTGGACGCGGTCGATTTAATTCTACTGCACCATTTTGATAAAATAATCTGCAATGAAGCTTATGACAAGGAGAGCACCTGTAATCCTGCTGTACGACACAAAGTTTTTCATTACAGGTACAAACTCCTCCAATTTGTCAAATTTTTGTTTCAAGGAGTGGCATGATCTTATTGCAAGGGGTAAGGTGCCTAGCGTAATGAGAGATACCGAAGGAAAAATGTGTAGTGCCACAGACACTACTATTATTCCATGTGATATGGCTGGAAAGAGCCATGCACTAGCAGCGGCCTTTGGCCTTCCAAGTACTATGACCAGCGTCTTTCTTCCATGCGACTTGTCTGCATCATAATCAGGAAATGAATTCACAAAAAGAACAGTTGATGACAAGACCCCTGAAACTATTCCACCAAGTACTGGCTCTGAAGTGATGTGCGGCGTTTGCACAAAATATGTGCCAAGCACTATCATGGCTCCCTTGATGGCTACAAAGACCTCGCCTAGTCCAGAATCCACAATTCTTGTGGAATAAAAATAAATTGAAATGATTGCAAATCCCAAAATTATTGCAATTGTGATGCCTCTTTCATAGACAAAATATGCCCCAATTAGTGTTCCAACAATTAACATGATGACTCCTGCGCGGTAGACCTCTGATGGCCTGAGCAATCCCTCTGGCAGCACACCAGTACCGCCGCTGAACTTGGTCCTCTTGGTATTCGTGTCGATGTTTCTTTTATAGTCCCAATAATCATTGAGCAGGTCTACGCTTGCGTGCAATGCCACGACTCCTGCCATCGTCAAACCTGCAAACTCTAGGTTGATGGTATGGTTTTGCCACCACTCTATGGCAAGCCCAAGAAAGACTGCAATTACTGATGCAAGCAGAAACTTTATTCTAACTGCACGCAACCAAGACGACAGCATTGCCTATGGGTGGGTGTTTTGGTCTATTTCGGTATATGGGTCAAACGTAAATTTTGAACAAAATCAGCGTAGTTTTTCTACGTCAAATGCCTCTAGGGGCTTTCTGCCATTGAATCCTTCATCCTTTCCATGCCAGAACTTGATCTCAGTCTCGCCTTCTTTCCAGCAAAGCCAAATCTCTTCGCTAAATCGAAGTGATGGAAAGTCAAGCAACCCTTCCTCCACACTTTTGACCACAACCCCTGTACTTTCTATGTCTTCCATTGCTTTGTAAAAGTTTGAGATCGCTGTGTTGAATTCTTGTTTTTTTAAGATGTATTCTTTTAGGCTGGTCATGTATTTGGGGTCCGTCTCCATGTCTGTCTGTATTTTTATTATTTCATTTTTCAAGTTCACCAACTCTTTGAATTTTTTAATTGTGGAAGGGAGAATTGCATTGGCTTCTTTCACAGTAAAATGAGAAAACATATCCTGCTACCGTTTTGGCCCAGTTAAAAGTATTAAGAAGTTTTGTTGATAGATGATATCGCTTCACCTATCATTCTTGACGTCAGATGGGATGTTCTGTCCTTGATGTCATAATTTGGGCAGACCTCCATAATATCAAGGCCGACAATTCCATGTCTTGCAACAGACTTGAGAAGATACAGTACATCAAGGCTTTGAAGCCCAAGTGGGACTGGGACTGAGACTCCGGGCGCATATGCTGGATCTATTGCATCCATATCTATTGAGACGTACACATTTTCCCCAAGTCTTTCAAGTATGTTTTTCTCAATTTTTACAATGCCGCTTTTTAACATATCAAGTGGGGTTACAACTGGCATGTTGTGTTTTTTTATATTGTCAATCTCTTCTTGCTCAGGCGTTCTAATTCCAACCTGAATGCTTGATTTTACGTCAATGTATGGCAAAACATCATTTACGACAGAGCCATAATAGCCACTGGCCGAGCTAATAAAGTCTGGATGGGCATCAAAATAAACAAGTGATACGGCGCCGTATCTTTTGTAGATTGATTTGATGATTTCTGTAGAAATGGAATGATCTCCGCCAAGAGCAATAGGAACTTTTGATTTAGAAACTATCTTGGACACTGTTTCGCCTACTTCTGCTCGCAGTATGTTTCCTTGATCGTATACTTTACACTTTATTCCGTCAAGCGGGAAGCCTGTAGAAATTTTATTGCCTCTTTTGTAAGTGTCTCTTATGTTGGAGATCTCCCTTATCTTGTGGGGAGCCTCTGAACTTCCTTTACGCAAAGAATGTGATTTTGATTCGTCTGGTATTCCAAAAATAACAACATCGGCTTCAGCAAAACTCTCGACATTTGCCCAGCAGATCTTCATTCTTGTATTAATAATTTGTACTTATAAAAAACTGATTGGTTTCATGTCGTGTTGTACACCTATGAACGTTTGATTGCTCGTTTTACCGATTCTCGGTTTTTTAGAAGATAGCATGTAGAGTTGTTGGATTTGAAATTTACCTTGACAATGCTACTTGTAACAAGCTTTACTATTTTTGCAGGATGAGTCTCAACATCAAACCATTGCCATCCTAGATACTGCTTATTTGTCAGGTTTTCTTCCTCTTTTTGCACGGCTAACTGAAGTGTCTTGAGATATTCTGGTTTTTGGGCAAGTAGTTGTACTGTGTTGTTGTAATCCTGCATATATATACACCAATATACATACACATATACTTTTTCCTCATAAACAATTAAATGCGTAAAACAGAAACGGAAGCTCAAAGACCCAATCTATGAAAAATCATCCCAACAATGTTCAGGGCTTCACCGGCTGACAAAAATGATTAGCAATCTTATTTTGTTTCAGGTAATTGTTTCATTATTCCTAGGGGGAGCAATGCTTAGCCTGCTGTCAAGAAGTGGCAAATTTGCAAGATCGATGATCTTCGTTCCTTCCATGGCGGGATCTGCTCTGACAATCCTGTTTTCCATTGATGTCCTGGCAGGCAAACCGTTGTCATGGGCAATTCCAAACATGATCCCTTTCTTTAATTTTGAAATCCTTGTTGACGGCGTTTCAGCATTTTTTATGTTAATAATTGGCATTGTTTCATTTGCTGTTTCATTATATTCAATGGGATATTCAAAAGAATATGAAATAACGAAAAGAATATCGGCTTTTGGGTTTCTTTTTAATATTTTTATTTTATCCATGTTTCTTGTAGTCGGATCAAACAATGGGTTCTTCTTTCTAGTGTTCTGGGAGTTGATGTCGCTTGCATCATTCTTCTTGGTGATATACGATCATGAGAAGGAAGGAAACCTCAAATCAGGAATTACATATCTTGTGATGACACATTTTGGGACATTTTTTATTGTAGTTTCATTTCTGCTTGGATATGTCCAAACTGGCAACTTTAGTTTTGACTCTCTGAGAAATTCATCATCTTCGTTCCCCTTTCTGATAAAAAATCTGATGTTCGTTTTTGCATTCATCGGATTTGGAACAAAGGCAGGAATGGTGCCACTGCACACGTGGCTGCCTCAAGCACACCCTTCTGCACCAAGCAATGTTTCTTCATTGATGTCTGCTGTAATGATAAAAATTGGAATCTATGGCTTGGTTAGGACCGTGCTTGATTTTACAGGTTTTGGGGCTTCTCCGGACTATTCGTGGTGGGGTCTACTCATGGTGGCTGCTGGTTCGGCATCTGCATTAATTGGAGTCCTCTATGCAGTAATAGAACGTGATATCAAGCGTGCGCTGGCCTTCTCTAGTATAGAAAACATTGGGATAATCCTAGTAGGGTTTGGCCTTTCAATTGTTTTTGCCTCATATCACCTTGTGTCGCTTTCCGTTTTAGCTCTTGTTGCAAGCATGTATCACACAATAAACCACGCAGTCTTCAAAGGACTGCTTTTCATGGGTGCAGGATCTGTTGTATACGCCACTCACACAAAAAACATCGAGGATCTAGGCGGTGTTATCAAATACATGCCGTGGACAGCATTATTGTTTCTAATCGGCGCAGTCTCAATTGCAGGATTGCCTCCCTTCAATGGTTTTGTAAGTGAATGGCTGACACTACAGGCAATTCTTTCTAGTTCTCAAATACCGTCAACCGTACTGCAAATCTCCATTGCATTTGCAAGTTTGCCATTTGCACTTACTATGGGAATTGCAGCTGCCACATTTGTTAAGTTGTTCGGAATAACATTTCTCTCTAGAGCAAGAAGTAAACATGTTCTAAACATCAAAGAAGTTCCTCGCAACATGATTGCAGGAATGTCAATACTTGCAGCCGTCTGCATTCTGCTTGGCGTCATTCCATTTTTAGGAATATCGCTGATAAGCACGGCGTTTCATCTTTCATCACAACCATCAAGCCCATTTGATGCAATAACATTACAGAATACTGCTGGAACGAGTTTTGCTAATCTCTCCATGCCAGTAGTATTGATAATCTTATCTGCCATGGCAGTTGCTATTTTTGGTTTTATTCGAGTCATTGGAGGAAAGACCACCAAAACAATTTGCGGAACATGGGATTGCGGATTTGGTAGTCTAAACGAGAGAATGGAGTGTACCGCCACGTCGCTTTCTCAACCAATTCGGGCAGTGTTCAGAGTTTTTTTCAAACCGCATAATGAAACTAATAAAGAATTTTTTGGGCAAACAAATCAGTACTTGGTAAAAACAATAAAATTCAATTCTGTTACAAAGAACATCTTTGAGGAAAACCTGTATCAACCGATAGTGAACTCAACACTTTTTGTCCTCGACAGGATACACAAGATTCAGACAGGAAAAGTTAACTCATACCTGCTTTACATCCTGATAACTGCTGTACTGCTTCTCTTATTTGTGAGGTTGAATCATTGATGAGCGGTTATGTAGAGATTGCAATTGGTGTAATCCAAGCCCTTGTCATCGTTGCACTTGCACCGCTGATTACTGGAATGATGAGAAAGACAAAGGCAAAAACGCAGAAAAGAACAGGATTTGGTATCTTTCAGCCATACTGTGATATCATAAAGCTACTGCACAAAGATGAGGTTGTATCTGATCAGAGCTCATGGATCTTTAGATTCTCTCCGTGGGTAAACTTTGTTGCAATAGGTGCTGCTGCATTTTTCATACCTGTGTTTCTTTCCAATTCACCGTTTGGGCTTGTAGGCGATCTACTTCTAGTAATTGGCCTGTTTGGACTTGCAAGATTCTTTACGATGTTATCAGGGTTGGATGTGGCCAGTACCTTTGGCGGACTAGGGAGCGGTAGGGAGATGATGATTTCAGCACTATTGGAACCTGCTCTGTTTCTTTCTATATTTCTAGTAGCACTTACCTATGGAGGAACAAACTTGAGTACTCTGGTAGGTGCTGCATCTGACTCTCCACTATTGCCACATCCACAACTAATCTTTGCTGCCATTGCTATGTTTATTATCATATTGGGAGAAACAGGCCGACTGCCATTTGACAATCCTGCAACTCATCTTGAGCTTACCATGGTTCATGAAGCAATGATCTTGGAATATTCTGGCAAAAGTCTGGCATTGATGGAATGGTCTCAGTCGATAAAACAGATGATACTTTTTGCATTGATTGTAAACATATTCATTCCGTGGGGGATCTCATCTTCGATCTCAGTATCTGAACTTGGCATTGGATTTCTAGCATTTGTTGCAAAAATTTCGATGTTTGCCATATTTGTTGCATGGTTTGAAACATCTGTTGCAAAATGGCGTTTGTTTAGAATCCCTGATCTAATTGCCATTGCAATTGCAAGCTTGATGATAGGAATAGTTTTCTATTTTCTCTAGTGATACTTATGGAAACCATACAACCTGACATTCTGACAATCTCTGCTGCAATACTACTCATTGCTACATTTGGGGTAGTTGCAAGACGTGGATTCCTAGATTGGCTAAATGCCTATAGGTTGCAATCAGTAGTCCTTGCAGGAGTTACGGGTATAGTAGGGTATGTTACTGGAATTTGGGAAATTTACATTGCCGCCGCATTAACCCTTGTTATAAAATCAGTAATAATTCCCAAGGTACTCACATATGTAACAAGAAGACTTGAAATTGAATTCAAGATGGAAACAAATCCATACGTCAGCCTTCGAACCGCTGTTATAATCTCTGCATTTCTTGTTGCGTTATCTTACTTTTTGATACAGCAGATACCACTCAAATCAGATCCTGTAGCAAGCACTTATCTGCCGGTTTCTGTCGCATTGTTTCTCATAGGTCTTTTTGTAATTGTAAGCAGAAGAGCAGCTCTTAGTCAGGTAGTTGGTCTTTTGATAATAGAAAATGGGCTATTTCTTTTCACACTAGTACTAACACATGGTGTATCGCTGCTTATCGAGATGGGCATATTTGCAGACATTCTAGTTGGGATAGTTATTTCATCTATCCTGCTGTTTAGAATTAGTCAGACGTTTGATAGCTTGGATATTGGAAAGCTGGAAAATCTGAGGGATGACTAGATGCAGTTAACCGAAATCTTTACAGAATCAAACACAACTATACTTTTGCTGTTTTTAACCCCAGTTATAGCATCAATTCTTGTTACCATATTTAGACAAAAACGAATCTCAGAGATAGTGACAGTATCTTCCGCATTTTTGATCCTACTTCAGGCATTTTTCATTATTTCTAGAATCATTAACGATAAAACAATGAGTGCGTTTGGAAATACGTTTTACGTAGATTCGTTAGGGGCAATAATACTTTTACCAATATCGCTTGTAGGTTTTGTTTCTGCCCTGTATTCTGTAAACTACATGGGAAGACAGTTCGACAATGGAATGGTGGATTTAAAACACATCACAAGATACTATCAGGGGTTTAACGTCTTTTTACTGGCAATGCTTGTTGTTCCAATTGCAAACAACCTTGGGATACTGTGGATCACGGTAGAGGCAACAACTCTCATTTCAGTTCTTTTGATAATGCTCTACTTTAAACAAAACGCGATTGAGGCTGCTTGGAAATATCTGATAATTGCAACTGTGGGATTGTCCTTTGCCTTGATAGGCACCACATTTTTCTACTATGCAAACATTAACGCAGGAACTTCTGTCGATGCAATGAATTGGACAGAAATGATACACAATTCAAAACTATTTGATCCAAATTTAGTCAAGATTGCGTTTGTTTTCATATTGATTGGTTATGGCACAAAGGCAGGTCTTGCCCCAATGCATACTTGGCTACCTGACGCCCATAGCGAGGCTCCGACTCCAGTCAGTGCGTTGCTTTCTGGTGTACTCTTAAACTGCGCTCTTTATGGCATATTGCGATTCCACATTATCAGCAGTTATTCAATAGGCTCTGCATTTTCAAGTCAACTTTTGATAATACTTGCCATAATCTCCGTTGGAATAGCTGCTGCCTCGATATATTTCCAAAAGGACATGAAACGAATGCTTGCTTATTCTAGTGTTGAGCATATGGGGCTTGTATCACTAGGAATTGGCTTTGGGGGTTTGCTTGGAATCTATGGAGCCATACTTCAGATAATTAACCATGCGATTGCAAAGCCAATGATGTTTTTTGTAAGTGGTACGATCAGTCAAAAATACGAGACAAAGGCAATGTCAAAAATTACGGGAATAATAAAGACGATGCCAATAACTGGGGCGTTGTTTTTGGTGGGGGGCCTCGCATTGGTTGGAATGCCTCCCTTCAATATCTTCCTAAGTGAGTTTATGATACTTGGTTCGGGTTTCAAATCAGGACAGTTTCTTGCCACATCTCTTGTTATCTTGTTTCTGATTGTGACATTCGCAGTGTTTCTTAGGCATTTGATAAGAATGGTTTTTGGAAAACCATATACAGAAATGAAAACAAATGAGATGGGAAATCTTGCCGTAATACCAATTGTAATTCTTGGCGCATTGGTATTCATTTTAGGAGTATATGTCCCAGAGCAATTGCAGACACTAGTACATGATGCGTCAACCATAGTAAGTCAAGGAGGATCGCCATGACTCAATCTCATCTAGAACAATACAAAAAAGAAATACAAGGCAAGTTTGAAGACAAGATAATCAAGACGGAGGAAAACTATAATGAACTCCATTTCATTCTAACGAATCAAAAAGACATTCCAGAGATTTGCACTTATCTTTATGCAAATATGGGTACAAAACTTGCCACAATGATCTGTACTGATGAAAGAAAACTGGGAAACGGTTTTGTGATTCGATATGTATTTGGAAAAGAAAATGGAGAAGACATATTCTTTTTTGTTACCGCAAAAATAGACGAATCCACCTTATCATTTCCAAGCATTGCCATGCCGATTCCCTCCGCAGCTCTTTACGAGCGTGAGATACATGACATGTTCGGACTTGATGCAGTTGGCAATCCAGACACAAGACCGCTTGTTTTGCATGAGCACTGGCCTGAAAATACATTTCCATTAAGAAAAGAGTTTGATCTAAAGACCAAGACGACAAGAAAGGAAAGCCAGTACAAATTTCTCAGCGTGCAGGGAGAGGGAATTTGCGAAATACCTGTTGGACCTGTACATGCCGGAATCATAGAGCCAGGTCACTTTAGATTTAGCGTTATGGGAGAAAATATAATCAATCTTGAAACTCGTCTATTTTACACTCACAAGGGTATTGAGAAGCTAGCAGAATCAATGAAGATTGATGACGTACTACTCTTGTCGGAACGCATTTCTGGCGATGAATCTGTAGCAAACTCTACTGCCTTCTGTCAAGCTTTGGAAAAGATTGCCATGATTGAGGTTCCAAGAAGAGCCCAACAGATAAGAACGATCTTTGGAGAATTGGAAAGGCTTTACAATCACATGAGCTCGGTTGCTGGGATTGCAACTGATATTGGTTTTGCCTACGGGTCATCAAGACTTAACATAATAAAAGAGACACTTATGAGACTAAACGAATCACTTAGTGGAAGCCGTATTCTTTTTGGAGTTAACAGAGTTGGAGGAGTGCGATGTGACATTACGGATGAAAGTAAAACAACCATCATGAAAACAATAGACAAGGTTTCAAAAGATTTTGAGAAGGTTGTAACTCTTCTCAAATCAAAATCTTCTTTTGTTGACAGATTGCAAGGAACAGGAACCATACCGAAAAAAGCTGCACAAGATCTTGGAATAGTCGGAGTTGCTGCAAGATGTGTTGGAATAGACATTGACACAAGACGTGATCATCCCTATGCCGCATATTATACGCAACACAGAGGAACGCCTCAAGAAATTACACAGCGTCAAGTTACAATGCAAAAAAGAAATGGTGACGTGCTGGCAAGATTTGAAGTCAGGATTCAAGAAATACTGGAATCATTTGAGATCATAAGGATGTCTCTCCAGTTGGAAAGTGATGGTTTACATGCGAATACACCGACAAATCTAGAGCCCTTCAGATCTGCTTTAGGATATGCAGAATCTCACAGAGGCCAGACAGTCCACTGGGTCATGGTAGGGGAAAATAACTCCATATTCAGATACAAAGTAAGAACAGCGTCGTTTCTCAACTGGCCAATAATTGAACAAGCCGTATTAAATGACATCGTCCCAGATTTTCCAGTAGTAAACAAGAGCCTTGATTTGTCGTATTCTGGGAATGATCTATGACACCAAAAACTGAGAAAAATATACTGGGGAACAGTGTTGAGACGGTTAAAGATCTAAGTGAACATGCCTCACCTAATTTCAGAGGTAGTATCACATTTAATCCTGAACTCATTAATGACAGATATGAAGCACTCTTAGAATCATGCCCGACAAATGCACTTGCAAAAGTCAGAGAGAATGAACGAACTATTATTTCAGTAGACCATGGAAAATGTATCGCATGCGGTTATTGTAAAGACGTGGAACCAAAACTAGTTAAAATTCAAAGTAAATCTGCACTACCAGTCAAAACAAAAACGAATCTAGTTGAATATTCCAACCCTCAACCTGTGATGCAATCCGGAAAACCCTATGAGGAAATAGGAAATGAGCTTAGCGAAAAAATCAAAAAATTATTTGGGCGTTCGCTTGCAATACGGGAAGTTGATGCGGGATCATGCAACGGCTGTGAAATTGAAATTACTGCCCTCAATAATCCGATCTATGACATTGAGAGATTTGGAATTCATTTTGTAGCCTCGCCGCGACACGCTGACATCCTGCTCGTGACAGGACCTGCATCAAGAAATATGGAAATTGCCTTGTTGAGAACCTATGAGGCAACACCTACTCCTAAAATTGTGATTGCAGTAGGGGCTTGTGCTTGCAGTGGTGGTATATTTGGTGATACCTATGCAACAACGGGAGGAATTGACAAAGTTGTACCTGTTGATGTCTACATTCCGGGATGTCCTCCAAGGCCAGAGGTATTGCTTCAAGGATTACTATTGGCAGTCAACAGATTAAAACCAGAACAAATTGCCAAGTCAAAACAAGAATTAAACTAATTTCAAAGATCTCTTTTTGCTATCTTTGATTCAAATCTCATGACTAGCTTTGGAGGTACACATCTCCAACTAACAGTCTCTGTATCTTTCCTTTACTTGAAACCAATAATGCCCCATCATCATCTATTCCCACTGCTTTTCCTGTCATCATTCCAGTCGTGGTTGATATTTTGACATTTTTTCCAATAGTTGAAGATCTCTTTTCCCATTCTTTTTTGATGCCATGCAGATTGTTTGCAATTACATTATTGTATAGCCGCTCAAGCTCCTCTAAAAATGACTGGAGAAAGACTGTCGAGTCCTCATTTGACTTTTCGCCTACAAGTGTAGTTACACCATAATTTTTGGAACCCTTGATGCCTTTGGATATGGTACTGGGTTTGATTCTAAAGTTTATCCCGATTCCAATTACGAGGTAATCTATCTTGTTTGACTCAATTGAGGCATCTACCAGTATTCCTGCAATCTTTTTGTTGTTTAGTGTTACATCGTTTGGCCACCTGAGCTCAGGTTTTAGTTTCAATTTTTTTTCTATTGCGATAGCAAGGGCAAGTGCAGTAAGCATTGGAAAGAGAGACGTTTGTGACACTTCGAAATTTGGTTTTAAAAGTATTGATAGCCATATGCCGCCTCTTGGTGAGATCCACCTTCTATCCTGTCTTCCTCTGCCATGTGTTTGGCGGCTCGCTATGACAATGGAGCCATTCTCATATGGCCTTGATGCTAACTTTAACGCAAAATTCTGTGTAGAATCAATCGTATCAAAATAGTATATCTTTCTCCCGATGGTCTCAGTCTGCAATCCGTCTGAGACCTCCCATGGTAACATCAGGCCGGTCTTGGCAATCATCTTGTAGCCCAAGTTTTGTCTTGAGCTTATTTTGTATCCAAGAGACTTGAGTTTCTTTATGTTCTTCCAGACTGCTGCCCTGCTGAACCCAAGAGATCTGCTTATCTCTTCACCTGAGATGTATCCTGACTTGTGGGACTTTAGCAATCTGACCACTCTTTCCAAGGTGTCGTCAAACGATGTGAAGGCTTGTCGCATTGCTGTCAAGTTTTCTTGCGGATTTCTTATTCCTCTAGTAACTTTTTGATGTGTTCTTCAAGGAGATCATTTTGACCAAACCCAACATCTCTGAGTATTCCTTTTTTGTCAATCAAAATTGTGGAAGGTGTTCCTCGCAGGGCATACTGCTCAAATGTCTGTGCAGAGTATTCCTTGCTTTTGAGATACTGCTTGACACGCTCTATTATCTCTGCTTTCTGATTTGCACTGTAGGAATCAAATCCAGGTACATTTGCTTCAATTATCTCGTTTATCTTGTCTTGGCTTATCACACCATTCTCTTTCTTTAAAAGATCCATTCCTACCGGAAAGGGAATTTTGTATGGGATCTTTTTTCCTTCCACAAGCTGGCCGTACTGCCCCAGTGCTTTTTGCGTCTCGCCTATTGTCTCCCCATTGGTTAGCAAGAGCTCAAGATTTTCAAGAGTATTTTTGTCAAAGTCTTCAAACGCGGTTGCCACACCTAGTACCGTGAGACCATCTTTGCGATACTTGTTGTAAATATCAATTGCCTGTGGTATTCCGTACAAGAAACATCCCGGGCAGTTTACCTGAAACACTTCAACTAAAACTACATTGTCTTTTTCTTTGTCAATGTTTGTAGGAAGCCCCTGCACCCATTTTGAGATCGACAGGTTTGGTGCCTTTGCTCCAACTTTTGCAATCATCAGCAAGACTAGTCTTGTTTCTTATGTAACTCTTTGCAAGGCGTCGCAATGTTGTGCGAAATTCTTTTATATGCGCATCCTTTAGCAAAAAACATGTCGTCCAAGTTACCGGTAGTACTGTTGTTAACAGCAGTTCTGGTAGCATCTGTTGCAGTATCAACTATTCCTGCATCAAATGCATTGATACAGAGAGACTACTCCTACCTAAATGACAACCACTTGACAGTTAGAACAGGAAACACAAAGGTATGTGGAGATCACTTGTGCGCACCAGGTGAATGGGATAAATTACAATCACAAATCAACTCTGCCCAGCTTGGTAACAAAACTACAAGTAACGCAACATCCACAACAGCAGCACCTACAACTAGCGGCTCATCCACTCTTTGCACAATGGTAAAGGGTGCGCTTGCAGCTGCAAATGCAGATGCTTCTGTAGCAAAGAAAGTATTGTCTGACTTAGGTTGCTAAAGGAATAGTATTTCAAATCTCTTTTTTTAAAATCTATTTATCTAATCGAGATTCAGAAATTAACGTCAAAGCCGCCCATGTCGTGATTGAAATCGCCATGGCCAAAATCTCCACCGCTGCTGTCATGACCCATATCGTGTCCGCCATCATGTCCCATGTCTGTCGAGCCGGAATCGTACATGTATTGATCTGGTATGAAGCTTGCCATTGCAAGCCCCATAAATGACATCATTGATGAAAACATCATCATATCCATTATTCCCATAAACATCATTGCAGGAAACATGGACTTTTTGTTTTCCATCTGTTGCTGCAGCTTTTCCTTGTCGCCGTTCTGCCAAAGGGTAACCATCTGATCCCAGTGCTGTTGCAACTCGAACCTTCGCTCCTCAAGTTCTTTTGTCCCTTTTTCGGTCAACACTAGTTCTTTTTTTGGTCCAAAGAACCCCTTCTTTTCAACCAGATTGATAAAGCCGTTCTTTTCAAGTCGTTCAAGAAGAGCATTTAGTTCCACATCGTCAATCTTTGTTTTCTTTTTAATCTTGTCAAATTTCTTAGCACCTTGCTGTATTGCACTTAGGACCATGACGTCATTTGGAACTTCTTCCATGCGATATCATGACACATATGTGCCTATAAATCGTTCTACAAGAATCTATTAAGAGGAATTGCTATACCAAAACTCATGGAACAAGACCCTCATACAGATGAACAAATAAAGAAAATCTATCAATTCAAAAATATCGCAGTAGTTGGCATGTCAAAAAATCCAGAAAAAGCAGCCCACTATGTACCAAAATATCTGGCAGAAAAAGGCTACAACGTTATACCGATAAATCCAACAGCAGATGAGATTTTAGGAAAGAAATGTTTCCACAGTCTTTTGGATGTCAAGACACCCGTGGACGTGGTGGATGTATTTAGGCCATCCGACCAAGTAATGCCTGTAATCGAAGAGGCAATAAAGCTGAAACCTCGTGTAATTTGGCTTCAGGAGGGCATACACAACCCCGAGGCGGAATCGCTTGCAAAAAAAGCAGGAATCGACGTTGTCTTCAACAGGTGCATGCTTGCAGAGCATCAAAGACTATTTTAGATATGGCAGAAGATCTTGCAAAATTTTGTGATTCTCTGGCAGACCTGATAAAATCATTTGAACAAAAAAATATGGCACTGAAGATGACATCTGACTTGGATCTGGGCGTGGTCAAGATATATGGAGAGAATACAAGTGCAGTCGCACGAGCAAAGGCAGGACTTGATGAAGTTGCAGAGCTTGCATACGATACTGCAGAACATCATCCATACTGGAATCTACTATATGACGGATCACAAATCCTAAAAATTGTCCTGGAAAAGTGGCACGACAATCTAACGGATGACGAACTCAAAGAAATTCAGTGGTATGCAAACAAGATAAAAGACTCACTTGCAAATGTGTCTCCAAATCACAACCATGAATAACTTGACAGGATCAATAATTTACAACAGAGATAAATAGCAAGGAGGGTGAGATGAGTTCATGCCAATTAAGATTGGCCTTATTGGTAAGACAAATACTGGAAAAACAACATTTTTCAACGCCGCCACCTTGGGAGGAGGCGAGATCTCCACTTATCCATTTACTACAAAAAAGCCCGAGCGCGGAACTGGCAACGCCATAACGCCATGCGTTCATGCAGAATTCAGTGTACAAGACAATCCTCAAAATTCCAAATGCGTAGACGGATGGAGATTCATACCAATTGAGCTCATCGACCTTCCAGGTCTCATAAAGGGAGCGTGGGCAGGAAAAGGGCTTGGTAACCAATTCCTCTCAGTTGCCACCCAGTCTGATGCACTGCTTCACGTAGTTGACGTCTCGGGGAGTGTGGACGCAGCGGGTAGGATAACTGAGGTTGGCCAAGGCGACCCAATTGCTGACGTCTCAGACATTGAAGAAGAATTGATAATGTGGTATCAGAAACTCTTGGAGGGCAACAGGGATAAAATATCAAAACTTGTCAACTCTGAGACAGATCCTGTAGTTGCCATCACTGACGTATTTCGTGGAATTGGGGTAAAGGATGGCCATGTAAAAGAGGCTCTCAAAGTAACAGGACTTGAAGGCAAACACTTTGATAATTTTGACATGGGAGACAGCAAAAAATTTGCAGCGCATCTGCGAAAGATATCCAAGCCTACACTAATAGTCGCAAACAAGATAGACCTTCCAGGCGCTGACAAGAACTTTGATAGACTGCGCGAAAAATACGTGGATACTATAATAATTCCAGCCAGTGCCGACAGTGAACTCTCGCTGAGGCGTGCCGAACAAAAGGGACTCATAAAATATGTCCCGGGTTCAGAACAGTTTGAGATACTTCACAAAGAAAAACTCGCCAAAAAACAACTTGAGGCTCTGGAATTTATCACAAAAGGCATACTTGGAGAATACATGAGGACCGGTGTTCAGTTTGCAATAAATGTCACAGTCTTCAAACTGCTAAAGATGAATTCTGTCTATCCTGTGGCCGACCCTGAAAAACTATCTGATAAAAAGGGACGAATCCTCCCAGACTTGATTTTAATGAAAGACGGGTCCACCATCGAAGACCTGGCAAAGGAGATTCATTCCGACCTGACCAAGGGATTGCTATATGCAAAGGATGTTAGATATGGGGTGAGACTTCCGACAAATTACCAACTTCGAGACCGCGATGTTGTATCGCTTGTCAGCGCACAGACAAAAAAATCCTAACCCTCGTCGCCTATTCTTTCCTGCTTCATCCAGAGGGTCTTTTTCTTGTGATCAATTAATACAACTCCCATTCTTGATATCTCGTCTCTTATTGCATCTGCATCTTGAAATTTTTTCTGGCTTCTCAAAAGATTGCGTCTTTCTATCAGGCCGTTTATCTTCTTTTTTTCTTCTTCTGTAATTTGCAAAACTTTCAGACCCAAAATGTCAAGCATCCAATCAAGTGCTGGCAAAAGCTGGCTGGAGATTGAAGTTACTAGTCGTTCAGATGCGGCAAGTTGGTTTATGACCTTGACAAGCTTGAAAAATGCGTTTGCTGCAAGCGGCGTGTTAAAATCAGAGTTTAGCGCATCTTCAAACTCTGTTTTTGTCTCCTTTATTGCCTCATCGACAATCTTGGCGTCGTCGTTGCTTGCCTGTCCATTGTCTGATAAGATTAGTTCATAGTAACAATTTTCCACTTGGCGCCACTTTGTTATTGTCTCTCTTAACAACTCTTCTGAATAGTCGATAGGCTTGGAGTAGTGCCCTGAGAGACAAAAAAGTCTTATTACGTTTGCGCCCCATTTTTTCAGTACAAAATCCACTGATTTTGTATTCCCAAGAGATTTTGACATCTTCTCACCATTTATTGTGACCATGCCTACATGCATCCAAATCTTGGCAAAATTCTTGCCAGAGCATGACTCTGACTGGGCAATCTCATTTTCATGATGGGGAAAGATTAGGTCTCTTCCCCCTCCGTGGATCTCAAAGTCTGATCCTAGATACTTTAAGCTCATGGCGGAGCACTCTATGTGCCACCCTGGTCTGCCAGGACCCCATGGGCTCTGCCACACAGGCTCGTCGCTTGCAAACTTCCACAGCGCAAAATCAAGAGGATCTTTTTTTGTCTCGTCTACCTCTACGCGGGCCCCTGAGATGAGCTCGTCAGTTTTTTTCTTTGAAAGCTTGCCATAATCATGAAATTTTGACACTGAAAAATAGACTCCATTTTTTGAAACATAGGCAAATTGCTTGTCAATCAAAGTCTTTATCAAATCAATCATATCAGAAATGTGTTCTGTTGCTTTTGGATACATATCGGCGCGCTTTACGTGGAGGCTGTCAAATCCTTCAAAATAACTTGCAATGTATTTTGAGCTTATCTTATCTGAGGGAACGTTTTCGGCCCTTGCCCTGTTTATTATCTTGTCATCAACATCGGTAAAATTTTGTATGAACTTGACCTTGATTCCTTGATGCTCCAGAAACCTGCGGAGTGTATCAAAAACTATGATTGTCCTTGCATGTCCTATGTGGCTTTCATCGTACACCGTGACCCCGCATAGGTATATTCTTACGCTGTTAGATGTGTCAAGTTCCTTTTCAGTTCCTGACAGTGTATCAAAAATCTTCAAGTACTATCAACTTAGAGGGCGCATACTTTGGGTGTTATTCTTTTGTGCTCGCTTCTTTTATGCATCTGGTAAATTTTATCCACATTTGATATGGATATGTCTGTGAGTTTTGCAGTCTCTTCAATTGATAGATTCTTGTCAAAGATGCAATATAGTATGGAATCAACCTCTTCATATGTGAGTCCAATCTCGCCTTCTGCGGTGTGTCCTTCCCACAGGCGAGGACCGCTTGGCTTTGAAATTATGTTTTGAGGGATTCCAAGAAATTTTGCAAACTCTCGAATTTGTGTCTTGTATAGTGACGCTATAGGTAGAAGGTCTGCTGCACCATCTCCATATTTTGTAAAGTATCCAATCAGGAACTCACTTTTGTCTCCAGAACCAAGCACAAGGTAGTTCCTTGCATTGGCGTAATAGTACAAGATGTTTGAACGTATCCTAGCACCTAGGTTTCCAAATGCTAGAGGACTTGGCTCGATATACTTTGAATATTCTTTATGGATGAATCCAATTTCAATTAGCTTGTATTCGAGATGTAAACTGTCAACCATCTTTATTGCATCGTCTGTGTCTGATGGCGGAGTAATTTTAGCGCTTGGCATTATCAATGCAAGAGATTTTTCTCTGACAAATTTTGCACAAAGCACAGCAATTACAGCAGAATCTATGCCGCCACTTAGACCAAATATTACTCCTTGTGATCTGCGTTCTCTTATCTCATCTATCAGAAATGAACCAATCTTTTCTTGTATCGCATTGAAGTCTTTCTTTGTTATCTCATTTAATATTGCAGGATTCAAGCCCTTGCTAAAGTGATATTGCATAATGAATTAAACTTATCACACATCTAGATAGATGCCGTCATTTTTTAGTTCAACTTTGTATGTCTGAAGTTTTACTCCCTTGATGTAATCGAGCAGCTCTCCTGTCTTGATGTTGTAATGCCAGAAATGAAGGGGGCATTCTACCACATCGCCTTCAAGCTTGCCTGGAGCAAGTGACCCATCTTGATGTACGCAAATTGAGTCAAGCGCATGATAGCCGTTTTGGTTGAATATGGCAATTTTTTTGCCGTCCACTACAAACTCTCTTCCTTTTCCCAGAGCAATTGCGTTTTTCTCAGCCACTTTTTTCCATGTCATATTTTTTTAAACAAAAACCAACCAATATTTAGATTGCCATTTCTTGTATCGGTAAATTCTGCCAGTTTACCTTTATGTCAAACGTAAGGGAGATTTTTTGATAGCATTTTATACCCCTAAACTTTGAAATTTCATATGAGCCAGATTAAAGATCCAAGCCTAGCAGAAAAAGGAAAACTGTCACACGAATGGGCAAAAGATCACATGAAGATTCTAACCAATACCGTTAATCGACTAAAAAAATCACAACCCTTGAAGGGAATAAGGCTTGGAGTATGCCTGCATATTACAAAAGAGACCTCCGTTCTAATGATGGGCGCAAAGGCATTGGGGGCAGAGGTGAGCGCATGTGGTGCAAACCCGCTCTCTACACAAGATGACATTGCGGCATTTCTTGCAGAAAATGGAATTCACATTTATGCTTGGGCAGGGCAGACTCCAGAAGAATACGACTGGTGCATAGAACAAATGCTCAGTCACAAACCACAAATTGTAACAGACGACGGCTCTGACTGTCACAGCAAAATTCATGGCAACAAAGAATTCTCTTCATGGCCTGTTTTTGGCGGAACAGAGGAAACTACTACCGGAGTTATACGACTAAAGGCTCTTGAGAAACAAAAGAAGCTAAAATATCCAGTAATTGCGGTAAACGACGCTTACACAAAACACATGTTTGATAACAGATATGGTACAGGGCAAAGTACGATTGACGGCTATTTCAGATCAATGAATCTTCTCTTTGCAGGAAAAAGAGTTGTGGTGGCAGGTTATGGCTGGGTAGGGAGGGGTGTTGCATCAAGGGCGCACGGCCTTGGAGCCAAAGTATACGTTACAGAGGTAGACCCGGTGAGGGCACTTGAGGCGCACATGGACGGATATGAAGTCATGCCAATAGATGAAGCTGCAAAGATAGGAGATGTCTATATCACTGCTACCGGCCAGACTGGAGTGATAAGAAAGGAGCACATCTTAAAGATGAAAGACGGAGCTATACTTGGAAACGTTGGACACTTTGATGTCGAGGTGGACGCCAAGTTTCTTCTAAATGAATCTAAATCGGTAAGAGAGGTCAGGCCAAACCTAGATGAGTGCAAACTAAAAAATGGAAAAAGAGTTTACTTGATTGGAAAAGGAAGGATTGCCAATCTTGTTGCAGCAGAAGGACACCCCCCTGAGGTCATGGCACAATCATTTTCAAACCAACTGCTGTCAATGATCTACATTGCAAAGAATCACAAAAAGATAGGAAAAAGAGTGATTACAGTTCCTTCAGAAATTGACAAGCAAATTGCAATAGATGCTCTAGTTGCAATGAACGTCAAAATTGACAAGCCAACTCCTGCTCAGATAAAATATGCTCAGAGTTGGGCATAGCTTAAATCCAGTGCACCCAGTACCAAAATAATGAAACGGGCAATTATTACAAGTGCGCTGCCATACGCTAACGGCGAGATACACCTTGGTCATGTTGCCTCGACTTATTTGCCTGCTGATATTACAACAAGATTCCTAAAGATGGCTGGAACTGAGGCGTATTACATATGTGCCTCAGATGACTATGGGACGCCAATTCTAATTCAAGCCGAGAAGGAAAAAATGACTCCGGAAGAATATGTGAAAATTTGGAACAAAAGAGATTATGAGGATTTTACCGCATTTGGTATAGGGTTTGATTTTTTCTACAGGACAAGCTCGCCTGAAAACGTTGTCTTTGTACAGGACACGTTCAAAAAGTTAATGGAAAATGGCCACATTTACGAGCAAGAGATAATCCAGTTTTACTGCAAGTTTGACAAGAAATTTTTGCCAGACAGATACGTTGTAGGGAGATGCCCATACTGCAAGGCAGAAGAGCAGTACTCTGATCTGTGTGAAAAATGCGGCAGAGTTCCTCAAGAAATAGAAGATCCCAAATGTTCGATTTGCAAGAATCCTCCCACAAAAGAAAAGACCAAGCATTACTTTTTCAAACTAAAAAACTTTGTAAATGAGCTAAACCAATGGCTTGAAGCAGACTCGCATCTGCAAAAGGACGTAAAAAAATATGTCCAGAACTGGATAAAAGATGGGCTTGTGGACTGGGACATAACACGCGACATCACGTGGGGGGTGCCAATACCACTTGAAGAAGCAAAAGGCCAAGTATTCTATGGATGGTTTGACAACCATCTTGCCTACATCTCCTCTGCACTGAAATTTCTTGACAGCAAGGGGATAAACGGAAAGGAATTTTGGAACTCGTCAGATATCTACCATTTTATTGGAAAAGACATTGTATATCACCACTATCTTTTCTTGCCTGCTATGAGATTTGGAATAAAAAAAGAATACAAGCTTCCTGATTACATCCCGACAAGAGGACATCTCATGTTGCAATCAAAGAAGATCTCAAAGAGTAGAAATTGGTATATTGGTCTCAAAGACTTTCTACAAAACTATCCTGCAGACTATCTGAGATTTTATCTTACAATGATTACGCCCTACAGCCAAGACGACCTAAATTTTGACTGGGACGAGTTTGCAGCAAGGATAAACTCTGAACTTATTGGCAATATTGGAAATTTTGTCAATAGGGCGCTTGGATTTACAAAGAAAAGTACTGGAGGGATAATACCTTCTGCAGACAACCTTGATCCTGCAGACTTGGAGGCACAAGGCAAGATAAAAAATCTAGCAGGTGAGATTACGCCGCTCATGGAAGAAAACCATCTTGATAGGGCGCTCAAAAAGATATTGGAATTTTCAGCACACTTTAATCAATATTTTCAAAAAAAAGAGCCATGGAAGGGCGGTCCGGGTACGAACAACTGCATATTCATTTCGGTAAACGCAGTGCATTCGATTGCCGTATCTCTCTTTCCGTTTTTGCCTGAATCGTCACAGAAAATATGGTCACAGCTCGGCCTTAGCGGAAAGGTATCAGAACAGAAATGGAGTTCAATGTCTGATCTCCTTGTGCAAAAGGGGCATACACTTGGTGAACCCTCACCACTTTTCAAGAAAGTGGAAGCGGCAGATATTCAAGCTCACAAGTCAAAGCTTGGTCAATAATGGTGCTAAACTGGATATCAAAAGATGGGAAGCTCATACTTGGGGCAAGGATTGTTAGAACGTTTTCTTATGGTTTTCTAAGCGTAGTTTTAGCAATTTATCTTAGCCTGCTTGGATTCAACGAGATCTTAATTGGAGTTGTGTTAACTGCAACACTAGTAAACGGAATAATCTTCAATTTGGTTTCAAGTGCATATGCTGATAAGATAGGACGAAAAAAGTTTCTTATTCTTTATGCGATATTGATGATAGTTTCTGCTGCAATATTTTTTGTAACGAATAATTACGTGGCGCTAATAGTTGCGGCACTTGTTGGCACAATAAATGTGACAGGGTCAGAGGTAGGGGCGTTCTTATCGCTTGAACAGGCAATCTTGCCTCAGACTATAAATGATGAAAAAAAACGCACCTCTATTTTTGCCATATATAACATGGTAGGAACCTTTGCCATGTCTGGAGGAGTCCTACTTTCTGGACTGCCTCATCTCATGTCACTGCAGTTTGGACTAGATAAGATTGAAGCAATCAAAGTTCTTTTTCTTGCATATGCCGCATGTGCGCTGGCTGTTTTAGCAATATACCTTGTATTGTCACCCAAGATTGAGACCAGAGATAAGAAAGAAAACATCCCTACAATACGTCGTAACATTACGCCCGAGTCTCGCAGTATAATTGCAAAGATGTCATCGCTTTTTGCAGTTGATTCCTTTGCAGGAGGATTTGTAATACAAAGTATAGTTTCATTTTGGTTCTACACCAAGTTTGGAGCAGACTTGAGCACCATCTCTTACATATTTACAGCCGCAGGCGTGCTTACTGCATTATCATATCTATTGGCAAGTAAGGCCGCATCAAGGATTGGACTTGTTAATACGATGGTGTGGACCCACATTCCGTCTAATGTCTTTTTGATACTTGTTGCCTTTGCACCAACATTCCCACTTGCTATTGGGTTGTATCTTGCAAGAATGAGCATATCTCAAATGGATGTTCCAACCCGTCAGTCATATCTTATGGCTGTGGTAAAAGAAAATGAACGTGTTGCAGCTGCTGGGATTACAAATACTTCAAGAAACATTGCTCAGGCAGTAAGCCCGTCAATTGCTGGTGCCATACTGGGGCAGATCTTGGTTGCCCCTTTTGTAATTGGAGGCGTGCTAAAGCTTGCATACGACGTAGCCCTCTTCATAAATTTTAGAAAGATAAAGCCACCCGAAGAACTCTAGGTGTCTGATTTGGTAACTTTTTCAAGATATGCCATTATTCCGGTATAATCTATTTGGCCAAACCCCTCCTTGACCGCGCCCTGGTACAATTCGTTTGCAAGCCTTGCAACGGGCAGGTTTGCACCAAACTCTTTGGCAGTATAGTTTATCTCATCGAGGTCTTTTTGCATTACATTCAGAAAGAAACTTGGCTCAAAGACCCCTTTTGCCATCTTTGGTCCCTTGAGGAGGCTCATTCCTGTCTTAAAATAGGTCGAGTTTAGAACCTCAAGGAAAAGAAGCGGATCAAGTCCGGACTTTTTTGCAAGTATGATTCCTTCTGATATTGCCAAAGCCAGGACTGAGATCTGCAAATTCATTGCAAGCTTCATGGCATCGGCGGCACCATTGCTGCCAAGATAAAATGTTCTCTCACCTATTGAGTCAAAAACTGGCCTGCATCTCTCATATGCTTCTTTACTCCCTCCTACCATGACTACAAGCTGTCCCTTTTCTGCAAGTGACGGGCCGCCCATCACAGGGCTGTCTATCATAGTAATACCGGATTGCTCATATTTTTTAGCAATTTTTCTTGAGGCAATTGGATTGATGGTGCTCATGTCTGCCACAACAAGTCCATCATGTTTGCCGTCCACTATGCCGTCTTTACCAAATGATACTGACTCGACTGCTCCTGAATCTTTTACAATTGTTATTACAAGATCAGATTTTTCTGCCACTTTTCTTGGAGACTCGACTACATCTGCACCCAATTTTCTAAGAGGATCTGTCTTTTCTTTTGTTCTGTTGTATACTGTTACCTTGTGGCCTGTATTGAGAAGACGAGTTGCAACAGATTTGCCAAGTAATCCTGTTCCAATAATTCCAACATTCATGATATACTGAATTTTTTTGATGTATTTTTCTCTATTGTATAATTTTAGGCAACAAGTGCTTTGAATCGTTCGTCATCATGCAAGATATCAAAATCCTTGTCCTTGCTTGCGTTGGTGGCAAACTCTGGATTGAGAACCACTGCACGCTCAAGCAGTGCAAGAGATTCTTCGGTCTTTTTTTGAAGCGCTTTGCTACATGCCTTGTGGTACAACACATTTGCATTTTGTGGTTCTTGTGATAGGATGCCATCATAGCATGAAATTGCCTCGTCATATCTCTGAAGATAATGTAATGCAAGCCCCTTGTTTAAAAGAGACACCGCGTGGTTTGGTCTTGTCTTTAAAATCATATCGTAGACCTTGATTGCTTCTTCATACTTGCCAAGCTTCCCTAGTGCATTTCCCTTGTTAAATAGGGCATTTGTGTGAGTAGGTTCTACCATGAGAACACGGTCAAAGTAAAATATTGCATCCTTTGGCTTGCCACGCTTTGCGTGCCCAAGGCCAATGCTATACAGATATTCCAGGCTTGTCTCTTCGTCATCTGAGGAAAAACTAATTCCTTTCACAGTAATCTGTACTGTTATCTATTTGATAAACGCTATCGTATCAAACAGACTGATAAGGAACCGTGTATCTCTAGAATATGTTATGGAGAAGCTACGCGCATGTCCCATATGCCCTAACTGCGGTTCAAAAAAATTTGACAGGATAAAGACCGAAGGAACAGTTGTTAGGTGCGTAAAATGTGGCAGAGAAATGTCAATTTGATCTTTTAATGTTTTGATAATGTGCGGCTTTAGGAATATCTGAACTAGACTACAGAAATATCTACTGTGTGGAATCAGAGCTGAGAAACTCGCTATTTTCTTTTTCAAACAACTCTGATTTTTCTTTTACCTGCTTTACTGCAATATACAGTCGAAGTAACAATTCCTTGCTTGGGTTGGTGGCTTCTAAAAGGCGTCTGTCAATACCGTATTCTTCCATCACATGCCACATCTCATCTGTTGTTATCTCTGAACTCAACTTGCTCTCAATTGAATCCATGATTAATTGTATTTAAAAATTTTCAATAGCTAAAAAAATCAGCAAATTTTTTTACAAAGCAAACTTTTCACCAAAATTGGATAATTGCAAATAACTGTCCTACTATTTTTTAATATGTTGGTCGAAATTTATATTTCTTAAAATTTTGAATTATTATTAAATTAAAACAAGAGTTAATTGAAAAATTTTAACTGGCTTGCATTTGACTTGGCTAACAATTCTTTAACTACCTTCATTATGTCATTTATATCAAATGGCTTGTAGACCACCGCTGAAGCTTGTAACTGCTCTAGTCTTTCAGCCGTGGTAGGAGCAACATCTGATGTTACCATTATTACGATCGCGGAGGGGTTTGCCTCCCTAATCTTTTCCAATGCATATATGCCGTCCCCATCTGGCATCACCACATCCAAAAAGACAATCTGTGGCTTATGCTCTGCATACAACCTGACCGCTTCTTTTCCGTTGCTTGCCTTACCGATGACGTCAAAATTTTTCAGCTTTAAAAGCTCGCTAAACAGCGTGAGAATGTCGTGGTTGTCATCTGCTACTAGTACTCGTATCTTCTCCTTTTGCCCCAATAAAACACACACGATTAATTTCCTATTTAAGGTATCTTTTGATTTATAATTTCATTTTTATGGAAATGGTGTCAAAAATGGAAAGTTTCTTCATTTAGCCGGAAATGGTATCCTGTACTGTACCTGTTTGGAGCGCCATACTTGTACTGTACATGACAATGTAACTGTTATTTGTACCTGATTATTTACTATTCCAGGTTTCTGTTATATCCCTTCAATGGTAGTTGATGGGCAATAAAACGACAAAATATGGTGAATTCTTCAAAAAACCTCTTATCTTGTTTTGCTGAAATGCCATCCGCACGTCTTAAAAATGTGCTAGAATCTAGGTTTTTATTTCCATAGTCTTTAAAGGCCAAGCATATGGCAAGAAGCTGGAAAGACTCTGATGTAAAATTAGACACTATAAGAAACGAGACTGTAGCAGTGATCGGTTATGGCATACAAGGGAATGCCCAGGCAAACAACCTCAAAGATTCTGGCCTTAATGTCACTGTAGGTGTCAACGAGTCTGGCTCTAGCTGGAAGAAGGCAAAGGCGGACGGCCTTGAGGTAATGTCAGTCCAAGATGCGTGCAAAAAAGCAGACATCATCCATGTCTTGATTCCTGACATGGTCCAAGCCCAAGTCTACAAAGATGAAATTGCACCACATTTGAAAACTGGAAAAGCACTTTCATTTTCACATGCAGCCGCAATACACTGGGGTTGGATTGTACCGCCAAAAGATGTTGATGTAATAATGGTGGCGCCAAAAGGGCCTGGCTCCAAAGTAAGAGAGACATATCAACAAGGATTTGGAACTCCATCAATTGTTGCAGTTTATCAGGATTATACAAAAAGAGCATGGGACAGGACACTTGCTATTGCAAAGGGAATAGGCAGCACTAGGGCAGGAGTAATCGAAACAACCTTCAAGGAAGAAGTTGAGACTGATTGGTTTGGTGAACAAGTGGACCTGTGTGGAGGTTCTGCATCAATGATAATGAACGCATTTGAAACGCTGGTGGAGGCAGGATACCAGCCTGAGATTGCCTACTTTGAAGTGTTGCATGAACTCAAACTGATTGTGGACATGATCCAGAGATACGGAATAGCTGGAATGTATAGGCGAGTGAGCGAGACTGCAAGATATGGCGGTTTGACACGAGGCCCAATGGTCATGGACAAAGACGTCAAGGATAAAATGAAAAAAGCCCTGAAGATGATCCAAGATGGGACATTCAACCAAGAATGGACAAGCGACTATAGGAAAAACGGCAAAAATGCGTTTGACAGGCACATGAAAGTAATCGAGTCACATCAGATAGAGCAAGTGGGAAAGAAAATGCGCCAAATGATGTGGCCGGATTCTACTGAATAATCTGCTAATTTTTCTTGAACTTTGACAGGTTTGACTGAATAAAGTCAATTATGGTAGGCAGTGGTGTGCCAGGACCAAAGTTTCCAAGCACTCCAGATTTTTCAAGCTCTGCTTTATCATCATGTGGAATGACTCCTCCGCCTATTACTAGAACATCGTTGATGCCTTTTTCTTTGAGCGCCTTTACTACCCGTGGAAACAGTGTAAGATGTGCCCCGTTTAGAAGGCTCAGGGCTATGACATCGACATCTTCATCTTCTGCAATCTGTGCCACTCTTTCTGGCGTAGCAAATAGCCCTGAATAAATGACTTCCATCCCAGCATCTCTAAAAGCTCGACACAGCACTAGGGCTCCTCTGTCATGACCGTCTAGCCCAAGTTTTGATACCAAGATTCGTATGCGCTTTGTCTGGGCTTTTTGCGACATAATTTTCAGAGTGTGGGGCGGGTCTTAAAATCTTTATTGGAAAACACTTGAGGTCACAACGCATTGCTTTGGGTGCTCTTTCAACAAGATTTTATTGTAGATGTGATACGTCATTGTTCTAGATGGATTTAGTAAAAGACCTCAAGCAAGGAAAAAGACGAGCCATTGCACGGGCCATATCGATGGTTGAAAACGATGAGAAAGGATCTAGAGATTTGATTAAAAAAATATTCAAGACATCTGGCAAGTCAGTTACCATTGGTATAACAGGTCCTGCAGGAGCAGGAAAGAGCACTTTGATTAACAGGACAAGTATCGAGCTCAATAAACTTGGATACAAAACCGCAGTCCTTGCAATAGATCCGACAAGTCATATCACAGGAGGAGCAATTTTGGGCGACCGAGTGAGAATGACCGAGTCAACTGATTCTGGTACCTACATACGCAGTATGGCCTCACGAGGTGCGACAGGTGCCGTATCGATGGCACTGCGAAACAGCATAAGGATTTTAGAATATGCTGGGTTTGATCCAATACTGGTAGAAAGTGTGGGGGCAGGACAGACCGAAGTTGACATCTCAAAAGTAGTTGACCTTACTGTAGTAGTGTTTAATCCAAACACTGGTGACAACATTCAAACAATAAAGGCAGGGCTGACAGAAATTGGAGATATTTATCTTATAAACAAGAGCGACCTTCCGGGCGCAAACCAACTCTTTGATTCGGTTCGGGACTTTATTGGCATGTCGGAAAAAAACCCAACAGTCATGATGACCTCAACCAAGTCAAACAAGGGAATAGTGGAATTTGCAAAGAAACTTGGAGAACTCGTGGAGTCAAGGAAAAAATCAAAGAAAGAAAAGGAAGAGTCTAGGCTTGACGCAGAGCTTCGGGATATTATTTTAAATAATGTCAAAAATAAAGTGAGCAACATGCTTGATTCAAGTGCAACTTATGCTAAATATCTAAAGAAGGTACAGCAAAAGACGCTTGATCCATTTGAGGCAGGGGACAAAATATCAAAATTGCTAAAGTGATGCTATGGAAAAAATAAAAACTGATTCAAACATTCCAGTGAAACGATTCTATGATTCTAAGGTAAAACCAAAAAGCAGACTGGAGCAGCCAGGCAAGTATCCATTTACAAGAAGCATACATCCGGGAATGTATCGTGATAGGCTCTGGACCATGAGGCAGTATACTGGATTTGGTACTGCTGCCCAGACAAACCAGAGATTCAAGTATTTGCTTGAAAGGGGTCAGACTGGCCTGAGCATGGCCTTTGACCTGCCAACCCAGATTGGATATGACGCAGATGATTCTCATGCAGAAGGTGAGGTAGGGAAGGTAGGTGTATCAATAACATCGCTTAAGGACATGATGACCTGCTTTAATGGAATTCCTCTTGACAAGGTGAGCACCTCGATGACAATTAACGCAACGGCTTCTACTCTTCTTTCGCTCTATATCGCAGCAGGTGAATCACAGGGAGTAAAAAGCGAACAACTGCGAGGAACCACACAAAATGACATACTCAAAGAATACATTGCAAGAAATACGTACATCTATCCGCCAAGGCCATCTATGAGGCTAATTGGCGACATGATTGAATACTGCTCAAAAAAAGTCCCCCAGTGGTATCCAATCTCAATATCTGGATATCACATGAGAGAAGCTGGGTGCAATGCAATTCAGGAAGTTGCATTTACACTTGCAAATGCCATTGAATATATTGATACATGTGTGGACAGAGGACTCAAGATTGACGACTTTGCACCGAGGTTGTCGTTTTTCTTTTGCTGCACAAGTGAATTTCTGGAGGAGGTTGCCAAGTTTAGGGCAGCAAGAAGAATCTATGCAAAGATAGTCAAGGAAAGATTTCACGCTAAAGACAAAAAATCAATGCAGCTCAAGTTTCATGTTCAAACAAGCGGCGAGTCTCTTACAGCACAGCAACCAGACAACAACATTGTCAGAGTTGCAATCCAGTCCATGGCCGCAGTACTTGGAGGATGCCAGTCACTTCACACAAACTCAAAAGACGAAGCACTTGCACTTCCAACAGAAGCTGCAGTAAAGATTGCATTGAGAACACAACAGATTGTAGGCCATGAGAGCGGGATCACAAAGACTGTTGATCCTCTGGCCGGTTCCTACTATGTTGAATATCTCACCGACAAAATTGAAGAGGAAGCAAACAAGTATCTCAAAAGAATTGAACGAATGGGAGGCTCGCTTGCAGGAATAGAGAAGGGATTCTTCCAGTCGGAGATAAGGCAAAATGCATACAGGCTGAAAAAAGAGATAGACAGCAACGAACGAATAATCGTTGGAGTAAACAAGTTTACCGATTCTGTAGAAGAAAAACCTGAGATAATGAAGATCGATGACAGCATTCAGGTGCAGCAAACACAAAATCTAAAGGAACTACGAAGCAGTAGGGACAACAAAAAGACAGAATCTGCCCTATCCAAGATGCAAAGTGCCGCAGAAAAGGAAGAGAACCTCATGCCTTACATCTTGGAATCTGTGCGAAGTTATGCTACACTTGGAGAGATAAGCAATACCTTTAGACAGGTCTTTGGCGTATACCAACCAAAGGAGTCGTTCTAGAATGAAAATTGACCATGTTGCCATAGCAGTCAACAACTTAGATGAGGCAGTAAAAGAATATCAAAAAGTACTAGGCATAAATGAAGTAGAGTTTGAGACAGTAGAGACTGAGGGGGTGCGAGTTGCAATACTTCACTTGAACAATTCAAGAATTGAACTTATGGAGGCAACAAAGGAATCAAGCCCGATTAAAAAATTCCTTGAAACCAGAGGTGAAGGGTTGCACCACATTGCACTTGAAACAGAAAAGATAGAAAATGAGGTTGACAGAATGAAAGGAAACGGTGTGAGATTTTTGGGCGATGTCAGGCCAGGCTCGCGTGGAACAAAGATAACTTTTATCCACCCAAAATCCCTTCACGGTGTGCTAACAGAGCTCTGCTCGCATCCGAAATAATTTTACTCTACCAGCTTTAGCGTGTCTGATGCTGTAATTATTCCGACAATCTTACTTTGCTTTGATACTAACACACACTTTGAATATCGTATAAGTGAGACCAGCGTTTTGACAGGTGTTTCATAGTCTACTATCGGTGGACGTGAATCCATAATTTCTGCAAGCCTTATCTTTTTTCGCTGCGTCTCGTCGTTGTCAATTAGATGTTTTACGATTCCATCTTCTGTAACAAGGCCTACTACCTCATTTCCTTCAAAGACTGGAACCTGGCTGATGGACATGTCTTGCATCTTTTTTATTGCATCGTGCAACGTATCGCTTGTTCGAAGTTTTACAATTTCCTTACTGCAGATATCTCCTGCTTTCATGGAAGACTGGCTCTCAAGTGACCATAACACCTCGAATATTTTTCTTGCAGTGGCATAGCTTGGCTGACATCTTCCTGACTCGATTTGGTTTATCATTGAGGTACTGACGCCTGTAAGGGAGGCAAGCTTTTGCTGTGTTAGCCCAATCTTTAGTCTTGCCTGTTTTATTGATTCAAGTCGAGGTAGCATGTTGCAAAATAAGATACTTTTACTCGATATTTCAGCCTTCGTGAATTAGAATGAGTTTTTGGTCTGCCTATGTTGGGGTGGCATTTGTTATTATGCCTGTGAACGAGGGATTTGTCTAGCCCCAGATGATTTGGATTTGCGGTTTTATCAGAGAAAATTAACCCAAAACGGGCAGTAATCTAATCGTAACTACAAAACTCCTTCCAATTTTTTTTAAACAGCATATGATATTTTTTATTTCATTTCATTTGGAAATTTCTGAAATTTAGTGACCTACAGCTTGTTTATGATTTTATGAGGTATTAGTAGGAATGCTAAACCAGAATGTAGTGCCCTTGCCTACATCACTTTCAAACCATATTTTGCCGCCGAGTCCTTCAACTAATCCTTTGCATATCACCAATCCCAAGCCAGTGCCTCCATGCTGTCTTTTCAGGGAGGAGTCTATCTGATAAAACTTCTTGAAGAGATTGGCCTGTTTGTCTTTTGGTATACCAATACCATTATCCTTGACAAAAAACACAGCTTGGTTACCCTCATCTTTAACACCAATCTCAATTTTTCCGCCAGTTGAGGGAACAAAATCTATCGAGTTTCTAATGAGGTTGTCAAACACTTGGGAGAGTCTGTCCTTGTCACTCTTTATAGTGAATTTCACATTCGTAATATTTTTGAAGTCTATTTTTTTATCTTTTGTAACAACCAGATATGTTTGCACTATGTTGTTCATAAAACTCTCGACATCAAAATCCGCAATATTGAAATGCAGTTTATTCAGGTCAATCTTCTGGGCTACGAGAATATCGCCTATGAGACTCTCAAGTTTTTTTGATGATGCATAAATCTTGTTTACCGCGTCTTCTTGTTCATTATTCAGCGTCCCTAACAATCCTCGTTCTTTAAGCATCTCACTATAGCCGTTTATTGTAACAAGAGGCGTTTTCAATTCATGTGTTACCATTGTTGCAAACTCTTCTTTAGCCGTGTCAGCCTCTCGCAATTTCTGAGAATGAACCTGTAACTCTATGTTGGATTTTTCAAGTTCTTTTGCTAGCTTGACCCTGTCGCGGAATGCCTTGTAAAGGAAATAGCCTGCAACAGATACTATTGCCAGGACCAGAATGGACAGGATGATAGATTCTTGTACTGTCTCATTTACTGAATGAAATGCCTCATCATAAGGCTGTATTGATACTACGGCCCATCTGGTCTGGCCTACTGATAGTGGAGCATATGCTGTGAACATGTTTGTGCCATTTATTATGTTACTAGCTGTTCCGTTTTCTCCTGCAAGAGCCTTTTGAAATACATCAACTCCAGTCATGTGTCTGATCTCTGATGAAGTGCCTTCAGAGTCTGCAACTATAGCTCCGGTGTTGTCCACCACAATTACTCTTTCTGAACTGTACAGTTTTGAACTCTCCACTTCTTTTTTGAATTTATCTAGACTAAACGAGCCAGTCAAAAGTCCCAAGAGAGTGCTATTTTTGGAAAAAACAGGTATCGCGATTACTACGTTTGGTTTTCCACTTGATTTTGAAACTACTACTTGACTTACATAGATGTTATCACTGGATATTGCACCCTTGTACCAATCTCTAAATGCAAAGTTGGATGTTGTCATGTTTTTTTGGAAAACAAACGGCTCGTTGATATATACGTCACCGTTTGGAAGAACAAAAAGCAGATTTTGAAACTGATTGTCATTATCGTAAATGTCACGCATCACTTTTCTTCTTTCCATGTCCACATTCTGAGGAATCCCATGCAGGTTGGTATTGATAGAAGAAGTATTAACAGGACTCATCATATGATCATTCCTGCTTGCAATTTGTAGAATTGTTATAGCTTTACTGATACCTGCATCAATTCTATCTGCAAGTTGGTTTATGAGTATAGATCTTTCTTCTTTTACAACAGTTGTAGCATGTTTTATCTGATCCTGTGTATAAAATACAATAATTATCAGTAATGCTATCGTTGTTGCAATGAGCACAAATAGAATGCCTTGGACCTGTAATTTTGTACTCATTTCACATCCCACGATTTGTGGACAAGTAAAGAAATAATGTTAGTTTTGAATGAGCGCAAGACAGTCATTGACATATTACTTGGCTCCGCTCATCACCACTATACAATCCCTTGATTGCGTCAATGTCACATCCGGAGATGTACGGATAATCAGTTCTTATAGTAGCATGCATGAGATCAGAGGGATCTGTCGAGTGTGCAAGCCCTAATGCATGACCAAATTCATGTCTTGTGATGGCTCCAAGTTGTAAAGATGATAACTGGCTTGCGTCGTAAATCGTTATTTTGCTCTTTAGAATTTGGTTTCCATCAGAAATGGATTTGGTAAATCCCGACAAGCCATCGGGATTTTCGTCATTTGTAAGTGTTATTACAATATCCCCTGCACCATTACTTTCTTCTGATATTGCAAATGTCTGTGGTATGAAGAATTTGGTTGGCGATCGCTGCAAGTCAGCTAGTGCGCCTTCCCATCCTTTATAACGAGTTGATGAAGTTCCTGAGGGCCCTTCGTGTAATAATGAATTGTCTACAGTAATGGTCTCATTTGATAATATGGCATTTTTTACCGCGTTTATCTTATCATCTGGAAGATTAGCATCATTTACTATGCTCACATGCAAGACCTGTCCCTGTAACAAATTCCAAGACACCCAAGTGTTAACAACCGTCCCTTGCAAGTTCTGAATGACATAATTCGAATTATAATGTTCAAGCAAATGCGTTGTTGCGTTAGCAAGCAGCTGATTCTCGTAGTAGGAATATCCTATAAATGCAGAAGCAGCACCTACAACAATCATAGCAATCAAAATAAAAGTCCTTTTGCCAATCTTTTCTGCCTTTTTTTCGCTTGATTGTGAAATTTCATCTAGAATTAATTTCTCCTGTTCCAACTCTTTTGATTTTTTTATCTCCTCCTCAAGCCTCTTTTCAAGATTGTCCTTTGATTTTGCTAGTCCTTCAGTCTTTTCCGATAAGATTTCATTTGTTTCGCTTAGTATGATTTTTTCCTGCTCAAGTTCCTTGATTACAGAATTGTCGTTTGAAGGCGCTGATTCATTTTGTTTCTCATCGTCTGATGTCAGAGCCTATCCTCCAATGGCTTTTAGCAGTACTTCTAGTTTGACGGGTTTCTTGATACAGGAATACACTCCCTTTTCAACAAGTCCTCTTATCTCTTCATCCTTGACACTTGAAGCTGTAAACAAGATTATTTTCTGATCATTTATCCTACCTGTCCTGTAAAGATCATTGACAATATCAACACCGGTAAATTCCGGCATTGCTAAGTCAAGCAAGACAACATCAAATCTTTGTTTTTCTAAAAGAGCGAGTCCATTTCTTCCATCATTTGAGATTATGCATTCATGACCTTTGAGGGTCAAGTACTTCTGCATCATGTTGGTTATTTCCTTGTTATCATCTATTAGCAAAATTTGCACCACATGCCCACCTCTTTAGAGTGTAATATGTCCCGGATACTATTTAAGGAATATTGTGATTACCATTCCCTTCTTAGGTTCTCTTTAGTTACCTTGGTTGGTCTTAACTCCGAGATTAAATTCTGTAATATCAGAACCTCCCCGGACTGCATCCTACACACGTTTTGATTATCTGTCTCGATTCAATTTCTTTGAAGATTTGGATGTATTTTCAAGTGTTGCCTGTGCAGCAGCCAGAATTGCAATTGGAACTCGGTGTGCTGACGCACTGACATATGTCAGTCCGGCACCACTGCAAAACCTGATAGAGCGCGGGTCTCCGCCATGCTCGCCGCAAACTCCTATCTCCAAATTGCGTTTTATGCCTCTGCCTTTTGATACGGCAATCTTCATGAGGCTGCCCACGCCGTTTACGTCAAGTGACTGGAAGGGGTTTTCTGTCATTATTTCTTTTTCAATATATTGTGGAAGGAACTTGCCTTCTGCATCTTCTCTGCTGAAACTAAACACTGCCTGAGTAAGGTCGTTTGTTCCAAAACTAAAAAAGTCTGTTATCTGCGCAATCTCGTCTGCTGTTAGACAAGCCCTTACAACTTCCATCATGGTCCCAAAGTTCATCTTTAGCTTGACGTGATACTTTGATTCAACATCTGACTTGATAGAATCATACATTTTTTTGATGTATTCAAGTTCCGTTACATTTCCAACCTGAGGTATCATTATTTGCGGATGGGTGTTTGCCTTGGCTTTTTCAAGTTCGGCCGCCGCTTCGCAAATGGCTCTTATTTGCATTTCATAAATCTCAGGATATGTTATGCCGACCCTGACACCGCGGTGCCCCATCATCGGATTTATTTCTGCAAGCTCTTTTGCTCTTTCAAGAATTTTTCGGGTAGTGGAAATCTCACCTGAATTTCCCTGGGATTCTAACACGTGGACCTTGTTTAGGAGCGTTTCAATGTTTGGCAGAAATTCATGCAGTGGAGGGTCTAAAAGCCTGATTGTAACGTGATACCCTTTCATAATTTCAAGAATCTCCTTGAAATCTTGTTTTTGTAATATGCGAAGCTTTTCCAAGACGGATTTTCTTTCCTCAACAGTCTTTGCCATTATCATCTCAACAAAGACTGCAAGCCTGTCTTTTGCATTGAACATTCTTTCTGTTCTGCACAATCCTATTCCCTTGGCGCCGTACGTTCGTGCAAGCCTTGCAGCCTCTGGGGTGTCAGCATTTGCGCGTATGCCAAGTTTCTTGAACTTTTCAGACCAATCAAGAATTGTTTTAAAGTCTTCTGTCAGTCTTGGTTCAACTGTAGGTATCTCGCCTGCATAGACACTGCCAGTACTTCCATCAATTGTTATTATCTCACCTTCACCAATTGCCTTGTCATCAACAAAAAATTGCTTTGTAGAATAATCGATTCTAATATCGGAGCATCCGACAATGCAAGGCTTTCCCATACCACGTGCCACAACGGCCGCATGTGACGTCTTTCCCCCTCTGCTTGTTAAAATGCCAGCTGACGCAAAAAACGCTGGAACATCTTCTGGCTTTGTTTCTTCTCTTACCAGTATGACGCGGGTTCCGTTCTCGCCTGCACTTGTGGCTCTCTTGACATCAAAAATGACCATGCCTGATGCTGCCCCCGGAGATGCTGGAATGCCTCGTGTAACAGGGCTTAGTGTTTTTGTTGCCTCGGTATCAAGCGTCCTGTGTAAAATTTGGTCAAGGTCTTCGGGATGAAGGCGCAGTATTGCCCTCTTCTTTGTTATCAACCTCTCTTTTACCATTGAGACTGAAGTCTTGATCATTGATGCAGCATTCATCTTTGCAGAGCGGGTCTGAAGAAGATAGAACTTGCCTCTCTCTACGGTAAACTCGATGTCCTGTGGTTCCTTGAAATGTCTTTCAAGCTTCTCGCATGTTTTTAGCAATTGCTTGTACGTCAATGGCATACTTTTTTCCATCTGGTCAATTTGTTGCGGAGTTCTGATGCCAGCAACTACATCTTCACCTTGAGCGTTGACAAGATATTCTCCAAAGATCTTCTTTGAGCCGTCCGATGGGTCTCGAGTAAAGACTACTCCGGTAGCACTATCGTTTCCCATATTGCCAAAAACCATTGCAACTACGCTTACTGCAGTGCCGCTTGCAACATCTTTTGAGATCTTGTATTTTTCTCTGTATACGACAGCCCTCTCACCCATCCAGCTCTTAAACACTGCCTCTATTGCAAGCTCAAGCTGCTTGTAAGGATCTTCAGGAAACTTGGCTCCCGTGTGTTCTTGGCAAATCTGTTTGTACTGTGTTACAACACTTTTTAGTGATTCTTCATTTAACTCATTATCGTGCTGCACACCTTGTCTGTTTTTTGCATCATGTAATACAGAATCAAATTTTTTATCGTCGACACAAAAGACCACTTTGCCAAATAACTGCACAAACCTTCGATAGGAATCCCATGCAAATCGGGGGTTTCTGCTTGAATCCGCAAGCCCTAAAACCGTTTTATCATTTAATCCCAAGTTGAGAATAGTGTCCATCATGCCAGGCATTGATACTGACGCGCCTGATCTAACCGATACCAGAAGTGGGTTTTTCTCATTGCCAAGTTTTCTCCCTGTTTTTTTCTCAATCCTCTGCACGTTTTTTCTTACTTCTGGCATCAGGTTTTTTGGAAGCCTCTTGTTGTTGGCATAGTATCTTGTGCAAACTTCGGTAGTTATAGTAAAACCAGGAGGAACTGAAAGTCCTAATCTTGTCATCTCCATGAGGCCAGCTCCCTTGCCTCCAAACAGTTTCTTGTTCTTGCCGTCGCCTTCGTTAAAAAAATAGACAGATTTCACACAAGGATTCTGTTATAGTGGCATATCAAATTTTTCTGCGTGCTGTGAATGCAAGCGCAAACTCTTCTATTGATTTTTCCCAATTTTTTGCCTTGACTATACCGCTTGCAACCAAGATGCCGTCTGCTCCTAGTTCCAGCGCCTTTGCAACGTCATCACCTGAGACAATTCCTGCACCGCATAGCAACCGCGTAGAGTTTTTTGCATCTTTTACTGCCTTGACAGAATTTGTAATGACTTCGGGCCTCTCCTTTGACACCGCCTTTCCGCTTCCTATGAGCTCTGGCGGCTCTATTGCTATAAAATCAGGTTCCAGTCTTGCATACCTCCTTGCCTCGTCTACATCTTTTACACATACTACTGATGTCATCTTCAAGGCCCTCAGTCTTGAAACAATCTCCTCTATCTCCTGGGGTGATATTCTGTGCTCGCTGTGGTTGACAAGAGAGCCTTGGACTTTGGATTTTTTCAAAAGTTCTGGAACTACAAACCCAGTAGTGCTGCCCACTTTTGCAATATCGACATGTTGGGAAAATACCGTGACTGGAATCTTTGTTGTTTCAGATATGAGGTGTTGGGGAGGGCAGACAACAATTTTGGTTTTGCATTTTTTGGCAACTTTAGAAGCTGCTCGTGCAAGCCGCAGTGATTTTAAATCTGCAATCTCTTCATAATTTTTAAAGTTGATGATGAACAACGTCTTTTCATCTGATTTTGTTCTGCCCTATATATCAAGAGATTGTTTGGGAAATGAACAATGATGCGCCAATTTTTTAAACTAAGAAATGAAAACTGTATTCATATGTGCTGCAAGCATCATTGTGGTGATTTATTTTCATGGTGGTTATAGATTGCGCTGGAGATAATGAAACTGCATATGATCTTGAGACCTATCTGAAAAATATTGACATCGAGGCAAAGGCAGAAGAGTCATTTGTAACTGTGAACAAAAATAATGTGGAACAACTCTTACGCCTCTTTCTTTTAGAAACAAACAGAGTGGGCTACAACATGCGCAAGATAGATTCTGAAAATTTTCTCTTATCTAAAGAAGTACAAATTGAAGATTTTGACCTCCTACGCTGTGAAATGTGCGGACACGTGCTGTCAAATGAGTATGAGCTGATGAATCACAGACGTACTCATGGGCTGATATAGCAACTCCGTAAATAATTTTGTGCTACATGTATGGTTAGACAAACATGTGCTCAAAATTATTATAGACTAGAGCAGAAAAAGAAACCGTGAAAATAGAATCTCTTGCAATGTTGCAGCAACTCCAAAATTTGATGGCAGACCTGAAATCTACCGGGCCATCCGATGAGGATCTTGCCAAATCGACATTTAAAAAAATACTTGAAAGCGGAGACACCTACAGCGTGACAGAATTGGAAAACTGGTTTGCAAGTCAAACAAATATCTTGGAGCAAGCAGTAATTGATAGGTTGATGAACATTGCACATTATCAAAAATCAAAATTTGAGGCCAACAATAAATTCAGGATGATATCTGATGGTGACAATGAATGCAGCTGTGGCGGAAGTCACTAGCTACTTTTTGATGCCAAGAGTTCTGTTCTTTAATCTAAGGTAAGAGTTGTGGCACTTGCGGCATCTTGTGGCAGCCATCGAGTTTTTGGCGCCGCATGAAAAGCAGACCTTGAAGTAAAGTCTCGCCTTTTGTGCAATTTGCTTTTTTAGTGGATCTGTGATTGGCATTTCTTTCTCTCCTGCTTACCTGCTATTTGTTTCTACCCTTTCCAAGCTTGCCTGCAAGCAGCATTGGCACTTCGGCGGGTCTTTTGGCCACAGGTACATTTGCCTTGGCATACATGGATACCTTTGATTCTGCCGAGCCGTAGGTTCCATAGATTATGGCACCTGCATGGCCCATTCTCTTCTCTTTTGGTGCCGCACGTCCTGCAATGTATGCGACAACTGGCTTGTCAAACTTGGTATCAATGATGTGCTGGGCCAGCATCTCTTCTGCGTCTCCGCCTATCTCTCCTACTACAACTACGCCGTCAATGTTGGCTCCATCCCTGATTGTATCAAATGCTTGAATCAGCGGCGCACCATTGATTGGGTCTCCACCTATTCCAAAACAGATACTTTGGCCAAAGTTTGCAAGTGAGAGATGATGGGATACTTCGTACATCAATGTACCGCTTCGTGATATTACTGCAATTCTGCCGGGCTTGAAAGGTGACGCTGGCATGATTCCAATCTTTATGACTCCGGGTATTATGATGCCTGGTGTGTTTGGTCCTACAACAATGGCGTCTTTCTTTTTTGCCAAGTCTACAACGGTCAAGGCGTCTTTCACCGGCACATGCTCTGGAATTGCAATTAGTAGCTTGATTCCTGCCTCCAGTGCTTCTATTGCAGCACCGAGGAAAAATTTTGCAGGGACAAAAATTATCGAAATCTTGGCACCGGTTGCACTTACAGCCTCTTTCATGTTTTCATAGATTGGAACTCCCTCGAGTTTTTGTCCGCCTTTGCCAGGTGTGACTCCTGCTACGATGTTGGTACCATATGCCAGCATCTGCTGTGTATGGAAAGAACCAAACTTTCCGGTAATTCCTTGAACTATGACTGGTTTTTTCTTGTAATCCTTGTCTCCCTCTTTTCCAATTAACAGATCAAAAAGGTCAGCCATTTTTATTGACCTCAATTACTGCCGCATTTATTGCTTCTTCAATTGTGTCAAACATCTTTGTCCTAGATCCTTTCAGCATCTCTTTTGACTTGTCTGCTTCTGCACCCGACATCCTTGCAAAGACTGGAACATCAATTATCTTGTTATCAAACGCCTTGATGAACGCCGTTGCAACAGTTGTTGTTTTGACAATGCCGCCGTAAAGATTCACAAGCACTCCCCTGACTTTTTTCATCTTGCTGATAAGCGTAAGTGCCTCGTATACAGTATCAGTTGTGGCGCCTCCTCCAACATCAAGAAAACATGCAGGCTTGCCTCCGTGGTCAGATAGCATGTCTAGAGTAGACATGACTAGGCCTGCACCATTTCCAACTACTGCAATGTTTCCCTCAAGCTCTACAAGTGAGAAACCGCTCTTCTCAGCCCTCTCCTCGAGCTCGGACACTTCTTGAAACTTGCGCAGCTCGTCGTGCCTGAACATGGCATTATCGTCAATTATCACTTTTCCATCAAGGGCAAAAAGGGTGTCGTCCTTTAGCACTGCAAGAGGGTTGATTTCTGCAAGCTCTGCCTCCTTTTCAACTGTAATCTTGGATAGTTTTTTGAGTATGTCTACAAACTGGGCCAACGCTTTATCCTTGAGGCCCATCTCCTTGCCCACTTCTTCTGCAGTCTTCGAGTCTACATCACCCAATCCTACCTCACGAATTATCTGGTTCTTGACCGACTCTATCTCGACTCCTCCTTCTACAGAAGCAATTATTGTATAGCATCTTTTACTTCGATTCAAAAACAAGGAGAGGTAAAGTTCTTTTTTGATGTCGGCCATCTTTTCAAGCAAAATTGCTTTGGTCTTTTCTCCCTTGACCACTTTTTGCATAATCTCTGGATACTTGAGCTCAAACTCGTCTGCATTGTGACATTTCTGTATTGCTCCTGCTTTTCCTCTTCCACCTACTGCCATCTGTGCCTTGATTACAAACGGATAGCCAAGCTTTGCAGCATCTTTTCTGCCCTGCTCAATATCTGTTGATGTGAGTCCTTGCGGAATGGGAATGGAATAATCTGAAAATAAAGACTTGGCTTGATATTCAAGTAACCGCATGGAACTTTTTCATTTTTATGGTCTTTATAATCTGTTGGCTAGGTCAAGCCTCAATATTGCATGCCAGAAAAATTTTGATTTATCTTATCAAGATCTGTTTTGATGTCGTATCCCCGTGCTTGCAACTTTGATGTTTTATTTTACTGATCAATTTTACTTGTGTCAAAATGTATCATAAGATTGCAATTTTGTGATAAGGAGAGTTAAAAACACCCTCTCTTAACCTAGAAATGTTTTGGAGCAAGGGCCATGGCAAGAGAGTATCCTTTGGGTACTCGGTCACACTCCAAAACATCCTTCAGTTATAGGTTTTTGAAGAAACCTCTTAAAATGAGATAAAAGCACTAGTATAATTGCATTATGCTGTTTTTTAATTTTGAAAATTTCCAAAACATTTCTATAATTTATACAATACATGGCCTATCATAGCCTATTTCATATACTTTCATGGGAATATTATGGCATGAGGCCGGAGGACTTTTGCGATCTGGTGCTAGGACTTGATGGAAAGATAAGATATGCTGGCCTCTATCTAAATGAGAACTATTCCTACAAACTACAAAAGAACATTCATCAATATTTCACAGATGAAGAAAACATGATATCAGTAAAGACCGAGGTTGTGAGGGCATCGCTTCGCAGATACATGTCAGAAAAAGTGGGCGAGCCAATCTACGCCATGACGCAATATCTCAAAGTCAAACTGATTACTGTGCACTTTATGAATACTAACCTTCTTCTGATAAGCGCCGAGCCTGATGCAAATCATGACAATATCATAAAAAAAGCACTAGATCTGGTCAAAACCCACGGACAGTCATTAGAATAGGTACCGCGCAACTACTTGCAATATTGTAGAAACGTGAGGTTTCGGAACGAACGAACACACTCTTTTCAATAGGTGTGACGTAATCTATGTGTAAGTTGTAGATTCTTACCGAAGTAGCATGTCCTCGGGTTTTCCCGGGGACAATCTACTTTGTTTTTATTGGAATTAACATGACTGCAGAAAAATTAACTAAATTGCTCTTCTAATAAATCCACACAAGAAAGCAAAAGGTCCCTGCTTTTCTTGACAAGCCATGCTGGAAACTCTTCTATTGTAAAAACAATCTGCTGCTGGAAACTTGGAGGTATGCCTCCGCCTGACGTTACAACTTGTACTATCACATAACTTTCAGTCAGGGTGCATACAGTTTCTTGGTACGATTCGCCTTCCTCTTCCATGGTAGTTCTGTAAAGCACTATTGGAAGCTTTGTTCGTGCCACATGCGCAGAGCCTCGCTTTAACAGTACCTGAAAATGTGATAACAGCCATCCGTCTAGAGTTATCTGTTTTGGCATGAGTCTTACTTCCTTTTTTTAATTATTTAATTGGATGGTTCAAAGGCTACTCAATAGAGATTTGGATCTTTTGACCATCAAGATCTTCATCCTTGTAGTTTTTTGCGCCATCTGAAAATTCTATCTTTTTTGCCCTTACGAGAAAAGCAAGCTCAGCTTGTTTTTCTTTTACCATGGTTAGGGATTCGTCGTCAAGACCTAGTATATAGGCAGAGCCCAACACGTCTGTAGGATTGTATCCACGCTCCTTTCGCAATACCTGTAATCGCCTTGCAATGTCCCTCACAAGCCCACGGGCCATCATCTCACGGTTTCGTGTGGTGCTGATAAATACCACAAGTGAGTCACGCCTTGCCATTGCATATCCTTCTTGTTCTGCAAAATCTATGACAAAGTCTTCTCTTTCAAGTGTAATCTTGTTGTTGCCAAGATCAAACACAAAGGTGCCGTTTTTTAGCAAGCCTTCTACTATTGCGGCAGGTTCTGTCTCTGAAAACTTGGAAACAAGTCTGACCATGTCTTGCTTTGCCTTTGGACCAATTCTCTTTCTTTCTAACTCTACTTTTGGAACTATTGGAAGCTTTGCCTTCATTAGATTTGATAAAAGTTCAAGCCCTTCGGATTTTGGTATCTCTACAATCTTGTATTTTTCAACGTTGAGCTGTAAGAGTAACAGGTCGGCAAGTGATTCAAGTTTTTCTTTTTGTGATGGCTCGACACAGATTATCGCTTCATTTAGAGGCCATCTCCGTTTCAACTTTCCCTTCATTCTTGCTGCTGCAGAAACAGAGACTGACTCTTTCATCAAGTCAAACGACTCTTCGATTCGTTCATTGGCAAGAGATTGATTGGGCACTGCAAAGTCTTCAAGGAGTACGTTCTTTTTTTCTGAAAACATTGCAGTGTATAGGTACTGTGTTGTAAACGGACAAATTGGATGCAACAAGACATCAAGCGTCTTTAAAATTTCACTTAGCGTTGCGTATATTGCAAGCCTCCTCTCTCTTGCTTGCTCGTCTTCTGCCCACAGCTCTTCTCGCGTAATGGGAATGTAGACTTGGCTTACAGAATTTATGACAAAATCATCAATTGCCCTTGCAGACTCGTGAAACCTGCACCTGTCTTGGGATTCTATTACAGTTGAGATGAGTTTTTGGAGTTTTGACAATGCCCACATCTCTGGTTCCTTCAGCAGGTTCTTGTCTTTTGCCCACTGTACGGTGTAAGTCTTGTCATACCTGTCGTACTCGCTGTTCTGCTTTAGGTAGACATGCAGGTGATACAGCGTGCTTAGGATCTGGTACGGCCTTGAGACAAGCTCGTCTGTGCTAAAGTTGAGCGGCTCGATGGGGCTTGACTTCCACATGAAATACAGTCGAATCAAGTCAACGGAATACTTGGTTAGCAACTCAATTGCATCAAGCACGTTTCCTTGGCTCTTGCTCATCTTGTTGCCGTTTTTGTCAAGCACGTGTCCTTGAAACAGAAATGACTTGAAAGGAGCAACTGGTGCGTTATTGAATATCACGTTTTCTATTAGCAGGGTATATGCCCACCCCCTTGTCTGGTCGATACCTTCTGTCAGAAAGACTGCGGGGATGTGCTGCTTGAAATCCTCATCAGTCAGCGATGCATAAGGTGCGGCGCCGCTGTTGTGCCATGTATCTAACACAAACTGTTCTCTTTCCATCTTGGAACCGCACTTGTCGCACTTTATCACAACCTTGTCTACCCATGGCCTGTGAAGCTCAAAGTTTGGTCCGTCGGGAAGATCTGATGCTGACTTGATTATATCCTGCCTTGAGAAAAACCATTTTTGATTGCCACAGTTTTTGCAGTTCCACAGGGGCAAAGGACATCCCCAAATGCGTTCCCTTGAGATGCACCATGGGTGCTTGTCCTTGATTATCTCCACAAATCTGTTTCTTGGAGGCTCGAAAAAATACTCGACACTTTCTGCAGCCTTTACTGCCTTGTCACCTAACCTGTCAAGAAAATAAAAGAACCCGCGCCTTGCAAGCCAGAGCAGCTTATGCTGTGATCTCCAACAGAGTGGATACTGATGCTTTATCTTTCCAATCCTGACAAGCGCATTTTTTTCCTTGACTGCGCTGACTATCTTTTCGTCTGCATCCCTTACAAAAAGGTCTGCAAAAATCCCTGCATCTTTTGTAAACTTGGCCTCATCGTCTATAGGGTTGAAAATAGGTATCTTTCGTTTTGTTGCAATCTCAAAGTCTTCTTCTCCATTTGCAGGAGAGAGGTGCACAAGACCGCTTCCTGTCTGCACATCTACAAAATCTTCTGAAACTACAATGTGGAAATTGGGAAGAACTGCACGCTCCCTGAGACCGGGTATCTCATCTGAAAGCGGATGGATGTATTTTTTCCCCTCAAGGGTTGAGCCCTTGACTTCCTTGATGACTGTATATTGTTCTACCCTTGCCTCCTTTGCAAATTCTTCAAGGCGGGTCTTTCCAACAAGCCATGTTTGGCCATCCACCTTGATGTGGACATAGGTCTCTTCTGGATTTACTCCAACCATTGTATCTGTAACCAGAGTAAACGGCATTGTGGTCCAAACTATTAGAAACAGATCTTCGTCTTGCAGCTTTACCTTGTAGTACAGAGATGGGTCTTGCACTGTATCGTATCCTTGGTTTACCTCGGCATGACTAAGCGATGTCTGGCAGCTTGGGCAGTATGCAACTACCTTGTAAGCCTCAGAAAGAATTCCGTTTTCATGAGCTTTTTTTAGATACTTCCATTCTCGTTCTATGTAATCATCCTTGTATGTCCAGTATGCATTTTTTTGGTTAAATGACATTCCAAGCAATTTATCCGCAGCGACCCATGTCTCGTTGAATCGGTGTACAATTTTCTTGCACTCTGCAACAATTTTTTCAATGCCTGCTGACTCGATTACCTGCGACTTGCTTCCTGATATTCCAAGCTCCTTTTCTGCCTGCAGCTCAACTGGAAGACCTTGTGTATCCCACCCTGCATTGAAGATGACCCTGTATCCTCGTAAGGTCATGTATCTGTACCAGAGGTCCTTCATTATCCTGCCGCGTAGATGGCCTGCATGGGGCGTACCATTCATTGTAGGCGGACCTTCGATGAATGCAATTTTTTTTGTCTTGTTTTGAGAATCGAAAATTAATCTCTCTAAATCCATATCTGACATCTGCCGCTTTACTTCTTCTTCTATCTTCTTTGGGTTAAACTCGCTTGAAATCTGCATTAGCAGATTGAATGGTAACTTGGTGATTTTATAAAGGTAGATTATACCGGATTGGAATCAGGATTGTTTTGCAAAAAGATGCTCTTAGGTACTGACATGCGTCTCATACCCATACCTTGATTGTACCTTTTTTGTACTTGTCATAGAGTCCCAACTTGTACAACTTGCTTTCTAATTCCTTTTTGAGCTCCTTTGGCACTACTATGTGAAGTGGAATCACCTTGCCGTTCATCTCCCTCCCCGTAAACGCCTTCAGTTGGGCATCTATGTTGGGGTCGACCTTGACCTTGGTCTTTACCTCTCCAAAATGACGTAGCGCACCCTTCATTCCTTCTAGGTCTGGTGTATATCCATCTCTCTCTGCGGGCTTTGAGAGTTTCCTATACTTTTCATCAAATAGTTCAGGTGTCTCTCCCATATCGATATGTGTGATCTTGATTCCTTGGGATTCTAGAGTGTTGGCTAGTGAATTTAACAGTCTTTGGTGTTCTTCTGATGTCACTTCTGAAAGTATACTGCAAGCAAATTTAGGTATATTTGATTCTGCTTCTTTATTGTAAATGACTTGTTCTGGCAGCATAAATCCGAACCATATCAAATCAAACAGCAATACATGGTAGGTGGGATTTCAAGTTCTAGGACTCTGACAAACTACAATCAATAAACTTCTGTTTATGCCATCACATAACTACTATGACAAGATCTGGAAAATAAAACACGGCCAGCATTTGCCATCTAATGACATCTGGTGCATCTACTGCAATGGCCAAAGAAAATGTAAAATTACATGCATAAACTGTTGTTTTAGTGCTATTGCTTTTTTTAATTTGAATTGTTCTCTGTTTTCTAACATGACAGCTCAAAATTAGGAAGGGAAAGTCTAGCCGCTTTCCCCAATTTTTCTATGTGGCTCTGAACACAAACGCTAGATAGCCTATCAAAACACCTGCGCTCATGAGTCCTGCTGATTCGTAGAAGGTGACTGGATTGTTCCCTCCACCATAGCCTCCTGCTTCTGCATTAATTCCAAATATGACTGCAAAGCAGGTGGCCAGCATTATTGCAACTGCTATTGGCAGGTATTCGTCATGGCGTTTTTTCTGTATTCTGCTGGATGTGTCATATGTGGACATGGAGTGGTATATGCTGTTCATAAATATAGGGATATGCTTGATTCTAAGCACAAATGCACAAATAAATCCTTAATTAATGAACAAATGTTCATAAATATATGGAGATTGACGATCTGGACAGGCGCATATTGGAAGAGTTACTGAAAAACTCAAAGCGCTCATATCGTCAGCTGGCAGACGACCTTGACATTGCACCTGGAACTGTTCTAAAGCGAATCAAAGACATGGAATCAAATGGAATAATCAAGGGATATTCGGTAGTTGTAGACCACAGCAAGCTTGGTTCACAAATTATTGCGCTAATTGAGATAATTTCATCGGGGGGAAAATTGGAAGAGATGGGAAAGAAACTTGCAAAACTTGAAAACATCTACGGTGTTTATGAAACGACAGGTTCTCCTGACGCAATAATTATTGGAAAGTTCAAGGACACTGATGAGCTAGGCAAGTTTGCAAGGTACTTGCTTGGGCTGCCTTCTGTTAGCAGAACAAACACCCATGTGGTCCTAAACACAGTCAAGGAGGATTTTAGACTACTGCCGTGATTGTATGTGTGCACGGCAATTGAAATCTCAGCTTAGCGATATCTTGGAATCCACTTTGATGTGGATCTTTTCGCCTGTCTGCTGGTGATCGTTGTAGATCATTTTTGTCTTGACTCCTTTCTTGTTGAGGTATCCGTCAAGCAAAAGTGCCCACGGTATAGAGTGTCCGCTGTTTAGCTTGGATTCTATGACAAAGTGATTTCCATGGGATTCGTATCTGAGCTGACCCGAACACGTAATGTCAAGAATTGAGTTTACAAGCAAAATTATGTCATCAAGCGTCTTTGACTGGATGTCAATTCCGTTTTTTTCAAGGAATGTCAGTATGTCGATTCCTTTGGCTCGAGAATTCAGTACAGAATTTAGGACAAACCCGAGGCCATTTTCATTTATCAGTTGGATGACCTTTAGGATCTCTTGCGCTTCCGATTTTGTCATATCTGCCAAGTTGTTTATCTTGATTCCTCCTCTCCAAGCTTGATCAAAGGCCTTGACCTGGTTTGTCCCAAGCACGTCAGTTGAGAGAAATATTGCGCCCTTTCCGTTGCTGCCATTTATCATGAGAATCTCAGAATCGTCAAAGATGACCACGTTTTGAGAGGCTTCTGCAGTCTTGAGTTTTATTCCAGCCGGCAGGTCATGGAAAGCTTCTGTGCCAACCAAACCCGATGGAATTATTATTCTTACATCAATATCTCTTCTCATAGCTGCCAAAAGCTCCTCTTTGCACTGGGAAAGTAGCCCAAGCCCCCACGAATCCACTATTGCATGAATTGAACTCTTTGAGCCGTCTACCATTGACTGGAATTGTTTGAAGACATAGTTTTGGGCAAGATGGAAATACCTCTTTTCTTCTGAACCTCTTGCTTTTTTGCTGTCTTCGCTGAGTTGCTTTAGTTTGGTAATCAAACTGTTCATCGCATTTATTCTGTTGATTTGTTCCTGAATTATTTCATCAAACGCATCTTCTGGAGCAATTGCTGTACACATTATCGGCTTGCTTTTTGATATGATTGCAATCTTCTTTTTCTCAAGCTTGAGAAGGGTGGGGTAAACCTTGGTTCTTGGCAGGTTGGAATAATATGCAAGCTCGCTTGCGGAAATCGTGCCCTTTGTTATCAAGGCAACGTAGGCCTGCGCCTCGTACTTGCTCAAACCAAATTCTTCCAAGCTTACTGCTAAATCTTGTCCCTTGACCATGCGTGGAATTATCTATCTGTAAGGTAAACTCAATAGCTAAATTCATTGGACAAAGGCTAGAAAAAATACTACGCTGTATCCGAGTTGCGCGTTACTGTGGTGACACCAGTTGTCGTAACATGGATTTTGATATATCCAAATTTTTCTCTACTTGACATGACGACTCAATCAAAATGGGTAATAGAAGAAGAAACTCCAAATCAAATTGTTCGGGCAAGCACAATAAAGCCAAGAATAGACTATGCATCTGATACGGTAAACAGAATTCTTGAAATCCTGATTCAAAAGAGGCTTGACCTGAACCGGTCAAACTTGGAGCTTTACAGGCAGTCTGACGGCTCACAAGAGTCGCTCAAGATACTTGAAGGTAAGGTAAGATATGAGCTTGAGATATCATATGCCATAGAGTCTCTAAGGCAGGTAAGGAGGTGTTTTGATTCCATTGTTGGAATGGGAAATGTACCTACGATGCTTTCTCCAACCATATCAATAGTACGCGTGATTAGGTCAAGAATGCTCTCGCTTGTGCCCTCGCTTGACTTTCAGCTGGGTGAACTCTCGCTGCTTTTGAGCGGAGTAATAGTAGATGCGGCACACCTGGCAAGCTCAAACCTTGACTTTGAGCGGGCAAACCTCCAGTCAAGGAGGCTTTTGGATGAAGCTAAGTTGATTGCCGACTCTAAAATATACAATCAGTTCCCTAATCTAGATTTCTCGTAAGGCCAGTGACATGTTACATTTTTCAAAAGATAGCTCCGAGCCTGACCTATCTCACCCCATTTCTAAGATAAAAGAACTCTCCTCCAAGATTGAACAAAAAATAGCTCAAAAAGACAAGAACAAGGATGATTTCATAGAGACTTTGTCGGTAGAGGAGCTAAAAGACCTCAGGCAGGTGATCTTGGCATCTGAATACCTTCTTACTAAATATCAGGACAAAAAAGACCTCAAGGCGTTTTTACAAGATTTTATAGGTGTCATAATGAATGCTACAAACTCGGTCAACGGAATGCAGGGCGAGCTTGAAGACCTTTTAATATCAGCCGAGGTGGCCCTCCAACAGATCCAGTCACTGCATCAGGAGATGACCCAGAATTTGGCCCTAGGAAAAGGTGTTCAGACAAGGATGGATGACTTTAAAGTGCCACAGGAGCCTCCCGAGCCTGTCAGGACCGAACCAGTAAAGGCACCTGTCGCAGAGGCAAGTTCAATTAATTTAACAAACCCTTCTAGACGAATTCACACCAGTGATTACCTTGAAAGAACCGCAGTTGAGATCTAGTTAGTGATATCATGAGCCTAGCCCCGCAAGAACTAGAAAACAGTGCAAGCAAATTTGCTGCTGAGGCAATCAAACTTGATTCACAGGGTGCGCGAGGCATGGCAATCTCAAGTTACCAGAGAGCAATAGAATCTCTAGTCAAGCTGATTAATCTCTATCCTGAAAATAAACTAAACAAGGTGTATCAAGAAAGAGTAGCCGCATACCAGAACCGCATCAAGGCGCTCCAGATGACAAATGTCGATGTAGAGCCGGTTGTAGATCCAAAGGCAAGCCCTGCAGAACAGAAACAAGCCCTTACAAAAAATGATCTAGATTCGCTTATCATGAAGGAAAAGCCAAACATAAGCTGGGACGAAGTAGTTGGTCTTGACGACGCAAAAAATGCATTGCGCGAGTCTATCGTCTATCCTGCCAAGAGGCCTGACTTGTTCCCGCTTGGATGGCCAAGAGGAATGCTCCTTTATGGACCACCTGGATGTGGCAAGACAATACTTGCTGCAGCTACTGCAAGCGAGATTGATGGTTATTTCATAAATGTAGACGCTGCATCCATGATGAGCAAGTGGCTTGGAGAGGCAGAAAAGAACGTCTCCAAGTTGTTTACCATGGCACGAGGCCTTGCTGAAAAAGAAGGACTGCCTGTAATACTATTTGTTGATGAGGTAGATTCACTGCTTGGAAACAGAAACAGCGAGGTGGGTGGAGAGATTAGAGTCAAGAACCAATTCCTAACCGAGATGGATGGCATCAACGGAAAAGGCAAAGACCTCAAGCTCTATGTCATTGGTGCTACAAACAAACCATGGAGCCTTGACTGGCCGTTTCTTAGGAGATTTACAAAGAGAATCTATGTCTCGCTTCCAACACTTGAGGCAAGAATAAATCTATTTGACCTCTATACCGCACCGCTGCGAAAAGAAGAGAAGGTAAAATCGTCTGAGCTTGCAAAGCTGGCAGACGGCTACAGTGCAAGCGACATCAAAGACATATGCCAATCGGCGCAACTAATGGTAGTAAATGACTTGTTCCACAGCGCAGAATTCCAAGAACACATTGTGGGAGAAGAAAAACCACAGCCGAGGTTGATTACCATGTCGGACTTTAAGGAAATAATAACAAGAAGAAAGCCAAGCGTCAGCATGGAAATGATTCGCGCCTACTACAAGTGGAGCGATCAGTTCAAGGCACTCTAAATTTTTTAATTTTCAAACTTTCGTTTTTTATGTAAAAGCCAATGATCTGTGAGGGCGACTTGTTTTATGCTAAATCTCGTAATGGAAATAGTTGTGAGGTCAGATAGCATGGCTATTCCATGAGTCTGAAAAACTCGTGCTCGGGGGGGAAATGGCACTGTATTCTGCTATTTCGGGTTCCGTTTTGTTCCTAAATTTGCATTTTTTACCAAAAACTCGATTTTTTAGCTGGACGATTTGTAAACGCTACCATGTTCTGCTAGTTACGGTTACCTTTCAGATCCAATTCCCTTGAGGAGTACTTGTCAAATGGTTCAAGTGTCCTCACCTTAAATTTGAATCCACAGATTTTTCACTCCCACAGGGTTTGGACAGGACTAAGCAATGAAACGAGATCACATAATGCACTTTGAGATCTTATAACGTGGTATCTTGTAGAATTAACGATACGGATTGAAGATCATATACGTAGAGCAAGAATTAATCATTGAAATTAATCGAAAGATAATAGACGGGTGGAATCAACGGCATCCTGAACAGCCTGAATTCATAGATGTGTCAAGATCAAGGCTTGATGAAGTCTTGGAAATTGTAAGGCAGGCAGAAGATGGTTCTAATATTGAAGAAAAGATAATCACAAAGGCAGCATATCTTCTTGGAGGCCTTGCCTGGGCTCAGGCTTTTAGCGGTGCAAACAAGCGAACCTCGATTTTATCAACAACAATATTCCTGCGAAGAAATGGTCTGAGGTTTACCATACCAAAAGAACAACAACGAGAGCTGCGAAAAATGCTGTTTGACGTCCAAGAACAAAGAGACAGGCCAAGGCCTGAAATAATTGATAAAATAATTTTATATATTAAGGAAAACGTTATACCGTTATGAGCCAAGACGAAGCAAAATTCATTGAAGAATTCATTGAAGAGAACAAGCAGTTATTTGAGGATCTTGGCAAAGAAATAAAAGATTTCTAAATTTATAATTTAACGCCTTTTGACAGATCGTCTTTTTTACCGTCAACTATCTGCATACAATATACCCAGCGTTCAGCCTTGTCTTCGTAGCGAAACCTGGAAACCTGAATAACCTTGATGCTTTTTATTTTAAAGAAATGATCATAGGATTCCTTGTCTGTTGTTAGAAAATCGCAATTCCTATCTAAGCGAGGGTTGGGCATAATCCCACACAAAAATAATGTCTAGTTTCCTAGCATGTATCTGACACATCTTAGATTCTTACTATCTCTGACACAGTTGTAGTACACTGCTATCTGGTACACAAAGACGCATGA